>RCUH01000013.1_pt1 | contig 420788 bp, 413 predicted proteins | sample 2166191 | NCBI WGS metagenome assembly RCUH01 (sample SAMN09932848, study PRJNA488358) | compost metagenome | feature: garden; material: soil; isolation source: compost soil in an enriched community after 214 h of incubation | place: Germany: Experimental Botanical Garden Goettingen | collected... | reverse complement strand
ACGCTATGGTCGAGCTGTGATCTTCTTAAATGTCACCAACTAAGAGATCAGTTTCAATGGTTTAAATGCCATCGCCGCAGATGAGAATTTCGATATGATTTATCTAAACTGATCCACTAGAGTGGTGGTGGGCCATCCCCTAATCTTTGGTTTCCCGAGCCGGACGCTCGGGAAAAGGGGCTTGGGGTCACCCAATTGTCAGGATGCTCACACTGCTGTGGTCGAGCGGCGATCTTTTTAAGTACCACCACGCTAAGGGTGCAGTTCGTGATTTATCCTTAGTGCTCAAGAGCCACTGGCAAAAAAGATGTGGGCGACTTGTTCACAGTCGCATCCTTAGATTTTTTCCCGGCTTTGGCTTCGAGCTTCACCAATGTTCCGATGATGTCTTGCAATTTATCAAAAGGAGACAGGTTCGGCGGAAGATTCTCTTTCAGCTCCATCGTCAGTACCGGAGTTTGGCGTTCCAACCACATGTATCGACCAAGGCTTCCTGGGTAATTCCCCAAGCTTCTCCATGGTAAATAGTCAAACTTTGGAGGAGCCACTTTCGGTCCATCGAAATCCAACACTTTGAGAGGTGTATGAACAGAAACGATAAAGTCAGGCTTGAAATCATCGATATGTTTCATGGCACATTTTGTTTCTGGCTCACTGCCGCCTTCAATCCCCGGAAAGCGACGAGGATTGGAACTTGTTTGCTTTTTCCAAGCAACCACGGCTCCTTGATCCCAATCTCTTGTCGGAAAATTGCGGTTCACATCGATCTTGTTCGCATTCGTACGAGTTTTGTATTTCACGCCATCAGGATTGGCGACAGGAATCACGCGCCATGAGTTTCGAGGAGAAATCCCCTCTAAGCGCTCCATCCAATAGCGACCCACGGTGCCCGCATGGGTTTCATCCCCATGAATTAAACTGAAGACCAAAACTTTTTTAGCCTCAGGATCTGTTGAGAGTTTATCGTAATGAAAAATAGGGCGACCTTCAACACTCACGCATTGGTCATCCACGATGGCCTTTGCACAGGCCGAGACAAGAAGCTTGTCATCGAAAGCGCCTGGAAACTTTTTAAGACTGTTCACACAATCTTCATTGAGATTCTTAAATTCCGCATGAGCCGAAAAACCCATGAGGGAAAAAAGGAAAACACTGGCTATGCGGTTCATTGTCTTTTGTTTCACTCTTTCTATTATCTCTATGTCAGGCCTCACTCTCAAGATGAGAAAAAACTTTTTTTGCACCAACCTGAGAATCCTTATAAATTGACTAAAGTCCTACAGCCATTCGTCCGTAAGTAAAAGGGTGTGACCTTTTATGCTCAACGGAGGATGTATGATGAATAAAGGCGGATTTAGTTTCGTAGCAATGCTGGTGATTAACCCAGTAGTTATACTGTTTTACCAGAATTGCTCCATGGCGCCTGTTAGTCATGCTTCCAAGAAAGTCCCTGCTATTAACCGTCAAGTGGCTTCTGAAGCCAAGCCTATTCTGCTTTCTAAAGGTGAGCCGGCCTGCGATAAGACCAAAGCCGACTGCTCTAAAGAAAAAGAATAGAATAGTTATTCATTCTGTGAATATCTGATTTCTTTATATGCCTTTTACTAATATGGATGCCCTTGTTAGAACAAGTTTATCGCTTGGTTCTAAACAAGGAGTATTCCATGAAGCGCATATTCATTCTTCCGGTTCTTTTCTTCGCTTTCAATGCTGAAGCCTTCCTTACTCCCTCACAGTCAGAGAATGTCCTCCAGGTGATTGACCAGGCCTGTGGTGATTCTTGGTGTGAAGGGGCATATGATATTCAATTCGACAGTCTTCGTTGTTCAAGACATCAGCGTGTTTGCCAAGTCAAAATGACTTTCGTGGACTCTGAGGACAGAACTGCATCAACTCAAGTGTGCTTGATCGAACAAGTGCACCATGCCGAAGATCTTATTGAAGACATTGGCCGTCCTTCTGAGAAGCTCACAAAGGACACGAGAGAGGCTCTGGGCGCTTGCGTTAAGGCTTTTTACTCTCAGGCCGTTAAGAACTAGACCCTCAAAATATTTTTTAAAAGGGGTATTGACTTACATATTATTTACACTGTAAGTTCGTATGTAAGTTATGACAAAGAAAACGCCCCTCCCGCCCTTAACTCCTAAAGAAAAATCCGTGCTCGAGTACATCGAGCACCACTTGATGAGTTCAGGAGTTTCTCCGTCATATCAAGAAATTAAGGACCACTTCGGTTTAGCTTCGTTCAACTCGGTTCAGAATTATCTGAAGCAGTTAACGAACAAGGGTTACATCGCTAATCCACAAAACCAAAAGAGGGCCATTCAGGTGATCCACTCAGCTTCGGCTGTGCAGGAGCAACTGCAATCTAAACAAGTCTCGACGACGACGGGATCTTCTCGCACTCAGCTCCTCCAGGCTCGCGAAGAGATCCTGTCCCTTCCCCTTCTCGGGAAAGTGGCTGCGGGACAACCTATCGAAGCTCTTACTCACGATGAATTCATTGATGTACCACCCTCTATGGTGCGCAACCCTTCCAAATCCTTCGCCTTGAAAGTTCAAGGCGAATCCATGATTGAAGACGGCATCCATGATGGCGACGTGATCTTGATTCAAAAACAAAACTCCGCAAACAACGGAGATATTATCGTGGCAACTGTTGATAATGAAGCCACAGTAAAACGTTTCTACTTAAAATCAAATCAAGTGGAATTGCGCCCTTCAAACTCAACAATGAAATCCATGTGGTTTTCGCCAGATCAGGTGGATATTCGCGGAATCGTTGTGGGACTGATCCGCAAGTTCTAATTCTCTTTTAAAAATTCTAAAAAACTACGAAGCCCAATTTAGATTGGGCTTTCTTTTGTGCTTCACACAATCTCGCAGATAAAGATCAATCAAAGTCTGATAGGGAATTCCGGATTCCGCAGAAAGCATTTTGAAATAATCAATGACATCAGAACTTAAATTAATTCCAACGGCCTTCTTCTTGGAAGCATAGGGATTCTTTTTCGCTTTCATTTTCGAAAAGTTATATTCCTTTTTCATATTTGAGAGCCTCCATTTTTGTAGCCTTGCGCCACCAGAGTGGTGGTGAATCATTCCCTGAATCTTTGGTTTCCCGAGCCGGATGCTCGGGAAAGGGGGCTTGGGATCACCCAATTGTCAGGATGCTCACACTGTGATCGAGCCACAATCTCGTAAAATACCACCACACTAAAGGATCAGTTTCTACCTAGCATGATAAAACGTTCTTCGACATCAGAGTGGTGCTCATCGAAAAACATAAGGGCCTTTTTATCATCAAAGACCTGCTGAGCTTCTTCGAACCAAATACCATGTTTTCGACGATTGGTCTTATTTTTGACCTCGTCCCATTCAAGTTTTATCATCTATATTATACCTATATATTATCTAGATTTCAAGACACCTGATTGCACTCCAAGAAAGAGCACTGCATGGAAAAGGCCAAGCCTATCTCGATTCAGATATAGGTAGAGGCAAAAGAAGGACGGAATAGGACCGAAGACTCGGAACTCCGAAAGACAAGAAGCCAGTAGCCTGGCTTCTTGAGTGAATTTTAGTATTTTACGCTGCAGCCGTAAGGCTTTGTTGTTTCTTTTTGGATCTTTTCGCCTTTTTGCGCGCTTGTGACTGCGGCAACGATATAGTTTTCTGCCGTGGCGATTGTTTTTTGATCAGCGGAATCATTGCTGTCGATGGCTCCGTTGTATCTCAAAACTCCTTGAGGATCGATCAAGTACATGTGTGGAGTTGTCTTTGCTCCATAGGCTTTGCCCATCTTTCCTGTTTCATCCAATAGAACCGCCGTGGCTTTTGATCCCTCTTTGGCTGCATTTGTTTTTGCATCTGCGGCCTTCAAATGACCTTGCTTGCCAGGAACAGAAGAAATCACTGTGAGCCATGCGATGCCTTTGCCCGTCATGTCGGCCTGAAGCTTTTGCATGTTCTTGCTGTCATAGTGTTTTCTCACGTAGGGACAATCCTTGTTGTACCACTCGAGAATCACATACTTCCCTTTGTATTCAGAAAGAGTATGGGTTTTCCCTTGCATATCCACCACAGAAAAGTCCGGAGCAGCGGCTCCGATTTTGGCATCTGCGAATGCTAGGCTGCCGATCACGGTCAACGCGATCACTGCAAATAGTTTCTTCATTTTGATTCCTCCTTGTTAATAAAAAGTTCTTTTACAATATTCGGGGTTAGAATTTCTGGAAGTAAAACAGCCTCTGATGACTTCGCCGGATAGAAGACATACAAGGGCAAGGAACTGCGACCATAACGAGCCAAGGCCTGAGTAATCAATGGATTGCGATCTGTCCAATCCGCCTTATAAATTTGCACCTGATGTTCTTTAAACAAGTTCTGAATCTCATCCGTATTCAAGACCACCTTCTTATTCACCTGGCAGGTGATACACCAAGCCGCTGTGAAATCGATAAAAACCGAACGACCTTCCTTCAAATCTGCTTCCACTCGTTCCGCTGAAAATTCCTTCCACACAGAGGCGGATGAAGTTTCTACCTGAGGTTTTTCCCTCGGCAAAGCTGCCAAGGCGGCAAATGAAACCAAGAAACCCACCAAGAGCAGTGCTTGCTTGATTCTCTCACTGCGAACTCCTCGAGAAAACCAAATCCACAAAGACACCAATAAAAACAAAGCCAAGAGGAACAACAAGGTGTCGACTTGAGTTTGATGCGACAAAACCCACAGCAACCACAACACTGTTGCAAAAAGTGGGAAGGCCAGGAACTCTTTCATGGTCTGCATCCACTGCCCTGGCTTCGGCAACAGCTTCAATAGCGGAGGGAAGAACGAAATCGCCAAGAAAGGCGAAGCCATTCCTAACCCCAAACCAAAAAAGACGAAGAGAGTGCTGAGGGTTGGCATAGCCAAAGAAGCTCCTAGAGCGGCTCCCATAAACGGCGCTGTGCACGGAGTTGCAACCACTGTTGCAAGGACTCCCGTCAGAAAAGATCCCCAATGGGATGAAGATGTTTTCTTGGCACCTAAATAAGTTAACGACTGACCGATTTCGTAAGTTCCCAAAAAATTCAGGCCAAGCCAGAAGAACAAAAGTGCAATCCCTGCCGCAATCAACGGTGACTGCAGTTGAAAGCCCCAACCAATTTTTTCACCGGCGGCTCGCAGAATCAGTAAGGTTCCTCCCAAGGCCATGAAAGACAGAACCACTCCCAGAGAATAGACGATTCCCGATGTGCGAAGTTTTTTTCTGTCTTGCTGAGGACCGAGGAAACTCAAGATCTTGATCGATAATACTGGAAATACACAAGGCATTACATTGAGAATCAATCCCCCAACAAGAGCCCAAAGAAAGACCATAGCAAGAACCGGTCCCTTCTTCGCCTGCAAAGAAATGTCGAAAGCCTCCTTTGCGCCGTCTTTATGTTCAAGAACTAAAAGAAATCGAGAACCAGCAAAAGAGTCTTTTGAAACATCTTGCAAGGCCAGGCGAACCCCATATGAATCTTCTGCCACATCCAAGACTGGGACAGAAGGTTTGAAGTTCTCTCCGTCGAAAGGATAGACCTCGATGTTCCGAATATCTTTTGCCTGAGGAAGAGTCAGCTTCGTCAAAAGATCATTTTGCTGACGCTCGAGAATGTCCCATTGAAAGTCCGCAGGGGGCTGAACAGGATAAAGCCATCGAGAAAAAATAGAATTTTTTGCTGGGACTTGATCAGAAAAAGGAATTTCTATATCCAAATTTGTGAAGTAAGGAATACATTCTATTTTGCAAATCAAAAATTCCAACTTCACCGATGCAAGCATCGGCTCTTGATTCCCGCTCGAAGCAAGATCAAAAATAAAGAGCGTTTCTTTCTCATAGCCGATATTAATCATTCCCTCATAGGGAATGCGCTCAGGCACCGGCCAATGTTCTGCTTGCAGTTTGGCCCCTTGAATAGTCCACGTCCATTTTGGAGCAGCCCCCGAATCACCAGAGTTGATCCAATAGATGTGCCATTCCGGATTGATTTTAAAATGTAAACCCAAACGCAGATCTTTCTGTTGAGACCACGACGGAGTTTCAGAAATGAGTTCTACTTGACCTTGAGGAAATGAATATGAGGAAGCTGCATAAGCGCTACCTGAAAAAATCACAAAACTGTAAAGCCACAGGACGATTAATTTCATAAAGAAAACTATAGAAGCTCCCTGGTCCATGCGCAAACCCTGAGACTATAATTGTCACTCAGCACGACCACATTCTTGTTCACGATGCTTAATAGTTTTTGGGCCATCTTGACTTTCAATGACGCGGCCTCATCTTCAAGACGGAGGTCATATGAATCCACCCGTGCAGAGCTGGAAAGTGGTTCACGCCACTTGGCTGACTCGTAAACCCTCGGCGCAAGCTTGGATGTGGGCCACATGGAGTGTGCTCTTCCTTATTCTTGGGAGTGCCATGTACTGGCACAATCTCTGGAGTGCTGCGGACTGGATGCCCGCCTCGCAAATCACTGTGTTCGAAAAAGGCCAATGGTGGCGACTGTGGACGACTTTGTTCGCCCACGGAGACCTGGGCCACTTGCTCTCGAACTCATTTCTCTTTTTTATTTTTGGATATTTTCTCTCGGGTTACTTCGGTGCCTTTGTTTTTCCCTTAGCCGCCTTGGCTTTAGGTGGACTGACCAATGCCTTTGTACTGCTCACCTATGAGCCCCACATTCGACTGATTGGTGTTTCAGGAGTCGTCTATTGGATGGGTGGCGTTTGGCTCGTGCTCTATTTTCTTTTAGATCAACAACGCACGCACTTTCAAAGGACCTTAAGAGCTCTCGGTGTGGCCTTGGGTGTCTTTATGCCCTCGACGGCCTTCGATCCTCAGGTGAGCTATCAAGCCCATCTGGTAGGTTTTATTTTAGGTCTCGCCTTCGGAGGGATCTATTATGGAATCCATCGCAGCAAATTCCAGAAAGCCTTGGTTTATGAAATCGTCACAGAAGAAGCATCTCCACTGGAAAGTTCGGACAGCTCTCTCCATGATGAAATCGTGAATTGATTTTCAAACTAAATCGAAAGTGACTCTGAAGTAGCTTTCGATTTTGATCGCGCCTTATGTAGCAAAGAAATACTTTGGCGGAGTTTAAAGTAACCTTCCCATGGATCCTTCTTTCGCTTCTTCAGATACACCAAAGCTTTTTCCAAGGTGAAAATATCGGGACCTTTGATTTTCTTTAGCTCCTCCCAGGTCACGGGCATAGCCACCGAACTTAGAGCTCGAGCTCTCAAACAATAAGGACCGATGGCCGTCGAGCCTCGTCCATTTCTGAGATAGTCCACAAATATTCGTCCACGACGAATTTTCTTCGACATTCTTGCCACGTAAAGATCAGGATTTCTGGCTTCCATATCGTCGGCCAAAGCTTTTGAAAAAGCCTTCACTTCATCCCAAGTATATTTTGGCGAAATCGGCACATGGACATGGACACCCTTGCCCCCAGAGAGTTTTACGAAACTGCGAAGTCCTAAAACTTCCAGAGTCTTCTTCAGCTCAAAAGCGGCGGCAATCACTTTTGACCAAGGCACTCCCGGCCCCGGGTCAAAATCCATCACGATCTGATCTGGGTATTCCACATTATTCTTTTTACAGTTCCAACAATGCATTTCAAAAGCACCCATTTGGACAAAAGCCACCAGCCCTTGTGAACTGGAAATGAACATGTACGGACTCTCTTCAGTCTTCTCTTTGATGAGCACCTCTTGAATGTGGGCCGGAAGATTTCCATTGATGTGTTTTTGAAAAAAACAAGGCTTGCTGGTGCCCTCAGGACATCGCAACAAAGCCAAGGGTCTATCCTTTACGTAAGGCAACATCTTCTCGGATATTTCCAAATAGAACTTTGCGATATCCAGCTTTGTGATCTTCTCTTTGGCAAAAATAATTTTTTCGGGACTGGATAAGCTCAACTTGCCTTTCACTTTGGGTGGAGCAGGCTCTTCGACTGATATTTCCCTGGGAGGCTTGTCTTCACGAAGGCCATGAAAGACGGGAACTCGCAAGTGTCCATCTTCTGTCCAATTTGAAAAATGAATTTCAGCACTTTTTATAGGTTGAATCCAATGAAGACCGCGACCCCGTGGGGATTTCACGTCGAAAGGTGAATGATCCTGTTCTAGCTTCAACAGAGTCTTTTTAAGTTCTCTCAAGGAAGTCTCTGTAAAACCCGTTCCAACCTTACCCACATAGCGCAGCTTGTCCCTTTCATAAACACCCAGGAGCAAAGCTCCAAATCCCGATCGAGATCCTTGGGCCTCCGTGTATCCACCAATGACAAACTCTTGTTGCTTGCCGCATTTAATTTTAAGCCAGTTCTGATTTCTGCCAGAGAGGTATTTGCTATCAGCTCGTTTTGAAATCAAGCCTTCGAGTTCCAAGGAACAAGCTTCTTTAAATAAGGCCTTGGCATTGCCCCGCAAGTGGTCGCTGTAACGAAGAGGTCCTTTATTTTGATTCTTCAGAAACTCTTTGAGAATTTTTTTTCTTTCCATAAGAGATTTCTGACGCAGATCTTCTCCCTCCAGCGAAAGAATATCGAAGATATAATAAAACATCGAGGAATGATCGTTACTCTTGATGGCGTTCTGGAGTTTCTGAAAGCTGGTACGACCCGTTTTTTCCAACCAGACCACTTCTCCATCCAAAACTGTCCCATCAGAGGCCAAGGCTTCTAGAGCCTTGCTCACTGAAGGAAATTTTTTAGCCCAGTCCAATCCAGTTCGTGTGAAAAGCTTGACGTTCTCTCCCCGCAGATGAGCTTGCATGCGATATCCATCAAACTTCGTCTCGTGAATCCACTCCCGTCCTTCCGGGGGCTTCTCGACCAATAAGGCGAGCTCCGGTGCAACAAACTCCATTTGTGCTTTACGACGGCGACGGCGGCTGTGAGTCGATTTTGCGTTCTGAACCTCAGCGATATCGCCCTTCTTGACAAAAGAGTCCTCTCTCTTGATAAGAAGCCACTGCGGTGTCCGCGACGTCATGCGAGTGCGAATCAAGTCCCAGGTGCCTTTGAGTTTTTTTCCTTTTAGTTCAAACTCCAAATGCCCCTTTTTAAATCCAGCTCTTGCATCTCCGCGAGGAATCCAAATACCGCTGTCCCAAATATAAACTTCTCCGGCTCCATAGTGCTTTTCGGGAATGACTCCCTCAAATTTTCCGTATTCGAGTGGGTGGTCTTCAACCTCCACAGCCAAACGCTTGAGTTTGGGATCCAAAGACGGCCCTTTGGGAACGGCCCAACTCTTCAAAACCCCATCCCACTCCAAACGAAAGTCATAGTGCAGATGAGAGGCATGATGCTCTTGCACCACGAACATCAGATTTTCTTTCTTTCGCGCCGGAACTTTCTTTTTACCAAGAGGCTCCGTCGTGTGTTTGAAATCACGTTTGCGATGGTAATCTTTTAACGGCATAAGTTAGGCTCCCCGCTTACCGCCAGCACTGGCAGCACGTGGCTTTTTCTTTCCTTTTTGCGCCGCCAAGCTCTGTTTAAGAAGAGGCATAAGATCGATGATATTGCTAGTCGGAGTGATCTTCTCTTCTTTGGCTGGTTCCACAGCCACTTTGCCCTTTCCTTGTCGCACGCGACTTTTGATCATCTTCATCACGTCATTATAATAAGTATCTCGATACTTCTCGGGTTTCCATTTGGTGGTCATTCCTGCGATAAGGTCCTCGGCCATTTTCAATTCTCTCGAGTTGAAACGGCCCTTGGCTCCGACCTCTTTTAAATAATCCAGTTCCTTGGCGCTCTTGACCTGATGAGAAAAACGGAGCAATTCTAAAACCAGATACTCGCCCTTGGGAAGAATCATGACCAGATGCTGTTTCACCCGTATGACAATCTTAGCAATGGCGACTTTAGAAGTTTTCAAAAGAGCATCTCGCAAAAGAAAGTATCCTTTTTCAGCACCCTTCTGAGGAACAAGATAGTAAGGGCGATCAAAGAGAAGAGGATCGACTTCATCCATCAAGACAAAGTCTTCGATATCAATCGTTTGAGTCGCTTTGACATTGGCCTTTTTTATATCCGCATCACTCAACACCACAAAGCGCCCGGATTCATATTGATAGCCTTTGACGATACGATCGAAGGGCACTTCTTTTCCCGTGGAGGCGCTGATTTTTTGATACTTGATGCGAGACATGTCTTTCTTATCAAGCAAAGAGAAGTGCACGCCCTTATCCAACTCGGCACTTTGCAAAGTCACTGGAATATTCAAAAGACCGAAACTGATAGACCCTTTCCAAATACTGCCGGCCATAAAGCTCCCCTTTCGTTAATCCATGGAAGGATTAGAAACATGGACCTCCATCGGCTTAGGAACCGCTGGACGATGAATCGCTTGCTTCAATGATGGTCGTTGTTGTTTTGACAATGGCGTCAACGAAACTGTTCTACGCTCTTTCAAAGACTTCAAGATGGCTTCGATCACTATCAGATCCAGAATACCCTCAGTAGCATTGGCCTCGGGCTCTTGGTTGTTCAAAATACATTTAGAAAAGTAGACGATCTCCGGCCCAAACTGATCACTCTTCGCGAATTTATAGTCTCGCTTTCCGCCATGGACTCTGTTCACCTTTAACTCCATATCATCAAAGTACTCGTAAGCATTTTCTAAGCGAAGAGAGCCTTCTGTGCCAATCACTTCATATCGCGCCTCATGCATTCCTGAGAAACTGCAAATAAAGGTGGCCAGTCTGCCTCCAGAGAACTTCATGTTCACAGAGACCATCTCTTCCACCTCTTTGGACCTTTCATCAAATCCCTTATTAGAAAAGGCCTGTACCTTTTCAGGTAATTCTCCAAAAAAGTTTCGAAGAGCATTGATGCAATAGATGCCGATATCAAAGAGGGGGCCTCCGCCACGCTTTTTGTCTGTACGCACATTGCCTTCTTTGACTCTCATACTGAAAATAGAGTTAAAAAAACGAACCTCTCCCAGTTGACCTGTCTTAGCAACTTCCAAGGCCTGCAAGTTGGCCCGCTGAAAATGAAGACGGTAAGCCGTCATCAATTTTGTTTTCGTGCGTTCAGCGGCCTGAGCTACCGCTCTGGCATCATTCACGCTCATAGCCAGCGGCTTTTCACAAAGAACATGGATTCCCGCCTCCATGGCCTGAATCGAAAACTGCATGTGAAGATGATTGGGTAAAGAAATATAAACGGCGTCGATCAGACCCGAATCTAAAAGCTTTTTATACTCTGAATAGTTGCAGGTGACATCCACACCATATTCTTTAGAGAGCTTTTCAAGTTTCACAGGGTCCCCAGAAACCAAGGCCACCAGCTCAGAGTTGGTTTTAGCTTGGGCAAATCCTGGCAAGACGGCCACCTGAGCAATGTGACCCAATCCAACGACGGCATAGCGAACCTTGGACGATTTTGCTGTCTCCATAAGAGTCCTCCCAAAACTTTCCTTTAGGAGAGCGTCAGAGAGTCATATTGAATAGTTTAAAGAGATCTCTTTGCTAAAAAGCCGGGTCTCTCCTCTACCAAAGGAGAGACAAAGAGGCCGAGACTTTGGGTATTAACAAGTGATTCCTCACTCATGGTGCTTGGACGCTCTGCCATGCTATAGTTTTTCACGTTTCCTTTTTCATTTCTCGTGAGGAGCGAGTTGATATTTGTTCTCGATGCCTGGCTTTAGTCCATCTCCATATCCATGTTCAATTGCCTCAGAAAGAGCTTTGCTGGCATCCCAATCAAACTTGCCATTCTTAAAACTGAAGTTAATTTTTGTAGCAAAGGTCTTGTCAGAAGAACGACGCAGCAGCAAGTTTCCAGTCGCCCCTGAAATTTCAATTCCAAATTGCTTTAAAGATTTGAAGTCATCTTTATTTCCAACGAAGGCCAACTTCTTAACAAAAGGTTTTGCATAGCCTTCCATGTTTCCTTTTTCTGATTTCATTTCTCCATAAAGATCCATCACCCCACTCTTGAAGCTCAGAGGTACGGATCGCTTCAGCCATGTATTGCCCTTAACCAATGCCAGCTTATGAACCTCTGCAGCCAGAACCCAGGGGTTCGGGGTTTCCTGGAGATTAATTTGCCCAAAAATCTTCATATCAGTGGATTCCAGCAAAGTGGCCTTAAGAGTCAGCAAAGACACCTTGTTCGCTCCCGTTGGAGTCAGATTGCTCATTCGCCCTTCGACCTGGGTGATTCTTAAACGCAGTTCTTCAGGAAGACGGCCCACATTCGCGATTTGAATTTCTGAATTACGAATATCCAAGCGGGAAATTTTTAAAGGAAAAAGTGCGCTTCCCAATTCTCTAGCTTCCGACTTGGACTTATCGGGAGCATTCTTGGCAGCATCAAGCAATTCTTGGCTGAGGACAAACTTCATTCCATTCACGAAAATGTCTGTGGTGATCTTGCCACGGAACAAATCTCGCCAAGCCACAGAGATATCCACATACTCTGTATTTAAAAAAGGTTCTGAGCGAGAAGAAATCTTTCCGGTGAAACCTTCAAACCGATAGGCTCCGCGAAGAAGTGAGATATCCAAGTCTGCAATATGAAAATGATAAGTGGTAGAAAAGTTTTCAAGATATTTATTAACCTGCCGTAATGCTACAACCGGCAAGGCAATACGCAACACCACTAAAAGTGCAATCACGAGCCACACATATTTCCATTTGCTCTTCATCCCTACCTCTTCTGTCAGATATCAGAAAGCAGTATCAAGTATTCTGAAGCATGGACCTTATCCCCTCAATATTTCATAGGATGTCTTTTCGCAGAGTTTGCAGGGATCTTGTGTTTAGTAAAACAGATACTAGAGCGCTTTTGAGAATTAGTCAGGTCGATGCAATGATCCTCCGACAAAAAAAAGAGGAGAATTTATGCGTGGACTTATGATGGGAATTTTCGTTGGATTGATCTCAATATTTGCACAGGCAAAGCCGGAGGTTCGCGGTCTGCGCGTTGATCCTTCTTACTTTTACAAGCTTTATCCTCGCGTTTCAGCAGCCCATATTGCCACTGATGTCGTGAGACAGGCAAAATCTGCCAATGTGAATACGCTTTTCCTTTATGCCTATAACGCCCATGGTTCGTTCTACACCACACAATATCCAATGACCGAAATCGAAATTGGCATGGGCACTTTGAATATTTTCAGCAGTGTTTATCACGAAGCCCTCAAGGAGGGCCTCAAGGTGGTAGCCGTTATTCCCGTCAACGACTTCAAGAGAGTTTGGACCAGCAAAACGGAGTGGCGCTCAAAGCACAGAAATGGGACAGACTATCAACCCACACCCGCCTCCTATCTTTTATCGGCCTGGCATCCAGAGTTTCGCCATTGGCTTCAAGGCTTTGTAGATGACCTCACGACAAAATTCCCGGCTCTCTACGCTGTCGAAGCCGTTGAGCCCACAGTAGATAACTACTGGCGCGACGAAGCCGACTTTCATCCCATAGCCAATCAGGAATTCTTTCGACGTTTCCCTCAGGGTACATTGGGTGATGATGATTGGAAGTCTGTCAGAGCCTTAGGTCTCACTGAACTATTAGGACTCATGTCAGAACGCGTGCATTTTAAAGGCATTCATTCCGCCATTGTTCACATTTGGCCTGCCATGGAAGGAGGAAATCTATTCTCAGCCCAAGATGTCAGTGATTTTATCGGATTTAATTTCGACGACGTCCTGAATTTACAAGGTCCTCAGAAGATAGATATCATCACTGGAGAGTTTTTATGGCAGCAGTGGGCCTCAGAATATGGCAGCCCCATTTTTACTCCAGAGTGGTCATTTCAAGCAGCAAGAGAATTCTTAAACTTCGTCAGACATAGATCATTCCCCATTATTCATGTGGAGATCTCAACATGGGATGGAAAGACAGGACCACGCACGCCCACTATTGAAGAGTTTCAAAGATCCCTTGAGGCGATCCGCGATATTTCTCCAGGGATTGACGTGTATGACCACAGTCAGATCTCCCATAGAGATGCTTGGTCCGCGCTCAAGGGCTGGGACAAGTAAGGGGAGAGGAACGCCCCTCCCCACTTGCACTTATTCTGAAATCACAATTTGGTTATCCACAGTTTTCGAACCACTGGCACCTCTTGCGAGAGAATCCAATTTGGTTTTTTCTGTGGAGTTTTCAACCACACCCTTGAGCGTGACCTTGCCATCGCGAGTGACAACGCTCACATTCTTGGCCTTGGCTGACAGACTGCTGTCACGACTGATTTGCTGACGAATAGCTCGAGTGATATCGGTATCTCCTTGATAACTAGATGAGGTCGCGCCTCTTGACTGTGTGGATGTACCGTAGCTGCCTTCAGCAAAGACTTGTGCTCCAAAGAACATCGAACCTACAAGTGAAAGAAGAATGGCTTTTTTCATAAAAACCTCCGTGCATGCCTTCACGATGAACCCATCCCCAACACATCTCTACAGAAAAGACAGTGTTTAATTACAGACCCAAAAATATTCATAATGAATGGGACCTAAGGGCATAATTAAACTCGAGGCAGAATGACTTTTCGACAAATGTTCGATCTTTTTTTTAAACGCTTTGTAGAATGCAACACCGTCACGTGGGCCGCATCCGTGGCTTTTTATACAGCCTTGTCCTTAGCCCCACTGCTGATCATCTTCCTCGCATTGTCTCCCCACTTCGATCCGGCCTTAAAAGACGATTTCATAAATGAAGTCCGAAACCTCATGGGCAACACAGGAGCCGACGCCATCAATCTGGTTTTTGAAAATGCCCAAGAAAGAATAGACCTAATGTCTATGTCAGGAATCTTCGGCACAGCCACCCTCGTGGTTTCAGCCAGTCTCATCTTCGGAGAACTGCGAGCCGCCTTAAATCAAATCCTAGAAAAAAACCCCGCACCCGCCGACGACAAGAGTTTCACAAGAGCCACAATAGATTTCCTAAAAAGCCGCATCCTACAAATGGGCCTGGCATTAGGCTTCACATTCATCATGATAGCCTCGCTCATTCTCTCCACAGGAATCTCAGCCTTCCTCAGATACGGAGCCACCTATTTAGGGGACATTGCCCTGATAGCGAACATAGCATTCTCATTCTCGCTCTATCTCATAGTCTTCGGCTCCATGTTCCACTTCATCCCCAAAAACAAAATCCATTGGAAGCAATCTCTCCAAGCTGCAACCATAACTTCAGTCCTCTTCGTCATAGGAAAAGAACTCGTAGGCTTCTACCTAGGCCACAGCTTCCTCAGCTCAGCCTACGGAGCAGCAGGCTCCGTCATAGTCCTTCTCGCCTGGGTCTACTACTCCTCACTAATAATATTCATAGGGGCCCACGTCAGTTTCATACTAGAAGCCAGAAACACTGATGCCACAGTCTCCGACGAATAAAATTCTATCTCTCTCAAGAATTAGAATTCCAATCCCAGATCTCAATTGCGACAAAATATAGAAAACCAAATTTTGAATAGATTTTTTCGAATTCAAGTAAATTGGGGTGAGCCCCTCAGGTCAGACAGTGGCTTAAATAATTAATGAACACAGCGAACCGCATTGTCATATTTTAGCTGGCGGACGCCGAAGAAAATAGCACCATCATCGCCACTGAAAATGTAGGCGCGATCATGGCTAAATGACCATACTGATGATGACCAAATCCAGCTATGTATATCGTCGCTAAACTTAGCTTGCATGTCGGATCGACCCAATTCTGTAAGTTTCGGACCAGAGGACATCTCAGTATGATCAAAATTTCGGATCAAACTTTCAATCTCAGTTTTAGTTGGCAATCGGGCTCCAATTTCTCGGCAAGATTTCGCAGCCATTGAATCATCTACCTTCACTTGAAGGTTTTTGTTGGCGTCAATTTCAAAGGTACATTTACTTTCACTATATCTGCCGATGGCATCCGCGCACCCATTAGAAAATCTGCCCTGCAATGCCACGCTCCAGGATAGGCCGCTTTGGTCAACGTACGCAGTTAGAAACTGGCCATCATCTTTGTAAGATGAGAACGTCTTCTGTTGAGAAGTTGACTCCATGGCTGAAGCCTCGATAGCCGTAATCGAAGCCACCATCGTCATGCCCAAAGCTAGTAAATTGTTTTTTAAAATCGATTTACCCATATCACGTTCTCCCTCCCTGAAAAACCTAGCATATGTGGAGTGATTGGCAATTTAATAAATGGTTTTGGAGTCTGCGTGGCAAATCTTGGCTCTGGCTAAGCGACTGAGTCCAAATCGGTCTGATCAGGATAGCTCGTAATCCCATCCATACAACCGAGCGAGTGCGACATACCCAGCTTTTCAATTCAGCGGTAGTCTATCTTAGAATGGTAGATCACTAGCTTTCGTCTCAGTCTCTTTATCCAGAGGCTCCGGCTGCTTCTCCATCCCTCGAGAAATCGGAAAGACAGCGGTCTCATACATGTAAAGGCGGCGGCCCTCAAGCTGAGAGCTTTGATATTGTGACAACAGAACCATCGAGTACTCGTTCATCTTTTCAACGATCTCGTTAAACTCTTCGGGCGTCAGTGCAAATTTCAGAGCACGATATCTGCGAACCTCGTAAGGCATTGCCAAGGCCTCTTTCGCCCGGTCGATCCAATACTCGTAAAACGCTTTGAGGTTCGGGTTCGCTGGAATGCGGAATGTAGTTTCAGAAAAATAATAAGTCGCATCCGCAGACCGGGTGATAAGGCCATCGGCCTCAAGCTCCGACAGGATTTTCTGAGCCGTTTCCTCATCCAAATTTAAAAGCCGCGAAAGAGTCGCTGCATTTTTCACAATGTCGGTGAATGTCAGCAACGTCAAAACAACCGGCGTAAAATGATGGCGGCTGGCGGTTTTACAAGGCACAGATACTTGTTGAAACTGCTTTCTTTGAAGCTTGATGAGCATAGCCCCCACGGCTTGCTTTTCGGTAACACTTTTGGCTTGCGAATACTCAACGAGATTTGCAAAGTAAGCGGCTTCGTCACCGGTTAAGTTGAGATTCATTTCCAGCCGTTTTGCCGTCGCCGCAGAGATAGTTCTTTGTTTCTTAAGAATAAATCGTAAAGTCACTTTGTTGATGACGCCTAATTCGGAGGCCCACTGAGCAATGGAAAACTCAGAGTGCAGAGACTTCTTCCAGGTCAAATAATCCACCAGATATTGAGTCACATCCAAGTAATCATAGATCGACGGCTTTTTCATTCCCCTATGCTTTCAAGAGGCCGGCTCTTTCGCAAGCGTACAGAGTTGCACCCTGGCCTAAGGGATAGCCGGCAAAAAAGCGCCCTGATAACTCCTTAGACAGCTTTTCCCGCTCGAAACAAATTTAACGAGAGCGCCGCGCGAGGCATAGCTCTTGAAATACCGGCATTACAACAGGTGTTGGCGTCGCGAGTAAGCGTTTCCCGAGCCTTAAACTTAAACCCTTTTTTAGGAAGGAAGCACCTATGAAAACCGTAAAAAACAGCCTCTTTGCCTTTGTTATGTTGTCCACTTTAGCAGCTTTCGCTGCAGGTAATGGCGACACCGGCTCCGCGCAAAGTCAGCGCGATGGCACTCCATCAAAAAGAGTAGCCCTCAGACTGGCTAGCAACTATGCAATGGACGAAGCGTTCGTAAATATTCTGGATGGCGCCTCCAGCGTCGCAGTTCGTCTCTCTGGTGATAACGGCGCCCAATTTATTTTCCGCGCCACCGCGACAACCCCTGGCCTTGCAGACTGCACGGTCGAGATTCTCGTGAGCCAAGAAACTGGAATGGCTTTTCAAGACAAAATCGAAGCTTGCCAAAATCTAAACTAATCCGAACTTCAAATTTAATTTTTTAAAAAAGGAAACCTTATGAAAACAACTAAAAATAGCCTCTTAGTTCTTATTATGTTCTCTGCTTTGACAACCTTTGCCGCAGGTAACGGTGATACCGGTTCCGCGGGCCGCCAGATTGCAGATCCGCGTATTAAAAATGCGTATCAGCAGCTTAAGAGTCCGCAGGATTTACCGCCTACGAACTCTGCAATCGTCGGCGTTTCCGCGTCTAAAAAAGCCTTTGAAGGCCTGTTGTTCAAGATAGATCAAGAACTTCAGATGGCACGCCCGAAGCATGGGAATAAATACGATACCGCTGTACTATCAGTGACTCAAAAATTAGTTGATTTTCAGAATAGAACAGAGCCATCAAACATTTTTGACAATGACGAAGTTGAGGAAATACGCCGTATTGACCAAGCTGCAGAAGACCTTGCAAAAAAACTGAGGGCTGATTTATTTTATTTAAATTAATCCCTTAATTCTTACACAAAATTTTTTAGAAACGCGTTGACCTAAAATCAACGCGTTTTTTTTGACCTCTCTGGCTAGAGGAAAGAGGCCGAAGATGAAAAAAGGAAGCCCAGAAAAACAAAAGGGGTCTCTGCATAAGCAAAGTCCCCTTTATCCCCTCGAGAATTTCTAATTTAATGACTCAGGCTCAACCGCCACGAGCGTAACGTTTATTCATTGATTCGCGGATTTCCGCACCCTCAATACTCAAACGTGTCCAAGGCAGTGCGCGAAGTCTTTCAGGCTCAATAGCCTCTTCAGTTTCTTCACAGTACCCGAAAGTACCACCTTCAATGCGAGCCAGAGCGCTTTCGATTTCCATTAGCTGCGACCGAAGTCTTTCGTGCATGCTAAGGAACTCTGCTTCGGCCAAGACACGAACGGTTTGATCGCCTTCGTCTCCGCCGCGTTCTTCATTCTGGTCCAAGTTTGAACGAGCTTCCTTCACTCTATTGAGGATATCCTGCTTCGTTTCCAAAAGTCTTTGTCGACATTCGCCAACGAGCTTTTCAGAGATAGCCATATTGCCCCCTCGAGTTCCTTCCCAGCTTAAGTGCCAATTTGGAACTGACCTATTTAGTTCCACCCATGTAATATTTGCAAGCAAAAAATCTTACATTAACTTAAAATAAAGAAATCTTCAGAAAGTCTGAACATTTAGATCGTGCGGACAATGATCTTGTTCTGTCTCTAACCGCAAAAATAGATCGTGTATTCAGCTTCTTAGGGACTTTTATCCCCATTTAAACGCCGCGCTATCGCGACACGTCATTATCGAGCTAAAATTCTAACCCTTGGCTATTATTTTGGAAACTGTTACCCCTCCGGAATGCTGTATATTCTCATTTTGACTCAATTTTTATGGGCTCAGGACCTTTCTTTGGAAGGCCGTTGGATTCAAACCTGCGTAAACGGTTCGGTACGGGAGGAGCTGTTCACTCAGGATTATGTCACCCTCACGGAATCTTCTTATCAAGACCTCCAATGCCAGCGTGCTTTCCTGACATTCAAAAACGAAGGCCCTTATCAAGCCTCCGAAGGTAAGATGGACTTCACCTTTAAAAAGGTTAGCGTAATTCTTCATGAAGCAGGTCTTTTGAAGGATTTTAATACTCGCCAGGTCTGTGGCTTCACGGATTGGGCCCTAGATACACCAAAAGATATTACAGGTATGACTTGCAAGCTATTCGAGGACTGGTCGGCTCTGAAAGCCCCTCGAGAAGGCGAAATGCGCTTTGGTACTTATAAGATAGAGCAAAATAAAGAAGGCGACCGATTATTTTTCGGCCGCCTTACAAAGGATCGCGATGCGCTCTCCCCCGAGAAGCGACCGCATTTACTAGATCCGAGATACTATATAAGACAATAAATTAGAGACATGCGGCTACGCGAGCCAGAAGGTCCGTAGTTGCTTTATCAAGCTGTTGAGCCATTTTCTTCCCTTGCACGCCCCTCGTGCGGAAAGCCTCCGCGGATTTATTCATATTTTGAGAAACATTTTTAACCGCAGACTTGCCCTCAGACGTCGTCACAACATCTGAGTACTCTTCCATAGAAGTGGCAAAGGTTTCGTGGTTATTCACCAAGCTCATCATGATTTGATTTTGGGCCTTCTTCATAGCCTCGAGCTCTGCCTTAAGAGTTTTGCACTCAGAAGCCGCTAAGGAATAAGAAGACAAGAGAGTGATAAGAATGAGAGTAACCAGTGCTTTCATGTCGCAACCTTTCAGTGAGATCGGTTGACACTAAAGCAAGGGTCTTGCCAACTGAGATGGAATATAAGCCATCCTCAGGTGACGATTTAGGCTATTGCTTGAGAAATTTTTCAAACTCGTTCTTTGTTTCGCCAGATGTATAAGGCAACAAAAGACGAGCGACATGATGTTTTCCACGCTCAATGCTGCGTTTTCCGGGCTGCTTTTCAGCGGACTCAAAGAACTGCAAGAAAGTCGTCGCCATCGCCAAGATAGATTCAGAGATGTACTGCATTTCTGAGGTGCCTTCAATTTTGCTCATCTGACCGTTTTTCACCCATTGGCGATACAAGATGACCATCAATTTCATCATTTTCTGAATGTGGGCTCTCCACATCTTCGCCAACTGTTGGTCTTTGCGACGAAGCGCGTACATTTCACGATGGAAGAAACGATAACGCCAGTAGAGCTCAAAGTTCACATCAATGAAGTCCAACAACGTGGCTTTCTTAGTGCGCTGAGGACGCCAAGCCGCATAGGTTTCTTTCGCCATTCTCTTGAAAAGCTCCTCAAGAATCTCTTCCTTATTATCATAGTGAAAATAAAGATTTCCAGGGCTGATTTCCATAGCCTTTGCTATGTGATTCGTGGTGATTGCAACCACTCCGCTGCGATTAAAGAGTTCGATGGATGTCTGGAGAATGCGTTCTTTGGTCTTCATGTTCTCCAGTCTTTAGTCCAACACCTTCTGAGTGTCACGCAAGAAGCCCCATTGTGGACTGCAAAATTTCTCAGTTCGAATGTGGGAGAATCAGCAACGACGTGGATTGAGCCCCCGGTAAGGCTTCCAAGACATCTTTTAAAACTGTCTTATTTTGATATTAGCCTTGAAACTGTCAAAAAAACAGTGCTACCATTTAGAGATGTCTTCAAAAACGAAATCTAAGCTACTAAAATTACTTGTTTTTTCTGGAGCTTGCGCAGGAGCAGTATATGCTCTAGTTGGCTTTTCTTCGCCAACCAACACGCAAGAAGCGCAAGCTGAACATAAACTTCAAAGTCTCTTGGAAAAAAGAACTGAGCTAGCTCATGGCCTCACAGGCTTTGTTCGTTCAAATCAACTTCCAGAAAAGTCTCTCATTACGATTGATAAAAAAGAAATTGAAGGTCAATTTTCTTATACGATTGATCCCAATCTTCAAAAAGAAGCTGATCGCCTTTTGAAATCTTACAAACCTGACTATGGCGCTATCTTTATGATGGACGCAGTGACTGGTGAAGTTTTAGCGATGTCGAGCTTTCAACGTGATGATGTCGATGCTGCAAATCTAAATCTTCAAGCCACATTCCCGGCAGCTTCTGTTTTCAAAGTTGTGACCGCAACGGCGGCAGTTGATAAAGCTGGTGTGACTCCTGAAACTAAGATCCGTTACAACGGCGGCGCTTACACTCTTTATAAAAAGAACGTGATGACCGACAAAGTCACTCGTTGGACAAATGTGATCTCTTTGAAAGATGCCTTTGCTCGCTCTATCAACACGGCATTTGGTCGTCTGAGTCTTGAGAATCTTCACCCTGAAGATCTGAATGAGTACGCAAATCGCTTTATGTTCAATCAAGAAATCCCAGCCGACTTCATGGTAGATATGGGTGTGGCTTACATTCCCCCTGGAAAAAGTTATGAAATGGCCGAAGCAGCCTCTGGCTTCAACAAAACCAATCGCATGAGTCCTGTTCAAGGAGCTATGATCGCGGCAGCTGTGGCCAATGACGGCGAATTGGTTATTCCTTACCTGGTCAACACTGTGACAGATCAAGATGGTCAGATCGTTTATGAGGGTGAAACCCTTGTGAAGGGCGCCATCATGACTCCGGAGTCCGCTAGCAAACTTCGTGAACTCATGGGCCAAACTGTAACAGCAGGAACTTCCCGTCGCTCGTTTCGCCCGATCATGAGAGACCGTAAATTCCGCGAAGTCGAAATGGGCGGTAAAACTGGTCACCTCACGGGGGACAACCCACGTGGACGTACAGATTGGTTTGTTGGTTATGCATTTGATGAGGATCGCAAGATTGCGGTTGCCGCTATCACCGTGAATAAGAAATTCTGGACCGTTAAATCTGCTCACCTAGGGCAGTCGATGTTCAGAAAGTACTTCACGCCACCTAAAAAAGATCACATGGTGACAGCAAGATAAGAAACGAGAGCCTCAATCCTGAGGCTCTTTTTTTTCGTGGGTGATCTCGATAGGTTTTACATCCAAGACATCTGCCGTAGTGACATCTCTTTCCTCTCGAAATTCCTCACCAAAGTCCCCCGGGTTTCCCCGGTACTGATAGTATTTAAACCCTTGAGACCCGCCACCGGTTCCAAATCCAAAGCCACCAAAATTAAAAGCCTTCGCAGAACCTTCAGCAATTTTCTTTGCGGCCAGGAGTTTGAATCTCCACACCAAAAGATGACGAGTTCCCGGAAGAAATAACAGAACGGCAAATACTCTCGTGAAAAACGATGGCACCAAGAAAAGCAGACCGGATATAAACAAGGCTCCAGAATGCAAAATCTTATTGGCTGGCAATTGCCCACGACCCACTGTGCTCTGCAAACTCATCATCGCCACTCGGCCAATGGTGGAGACAATGAAAATCCCCAACAAGCTAGGAAGCAAATAGTATCCCACTGTTGTCCAGAAACCCCAATGTTGAACAGCGGCGATGAAGATCACCAGCTCAGCAATAAAAAACGGAAATGGAATCAAGAGCATATAAAACCTCTTTGTTACAGATCCAAAGTTGCTACAACAGGGCAGTGATCCGAACCCTCAACTTTATCCAAAACATCCGCAGATGACAGATATTTTTGGAGACCTTTTGAAATACAAATGTAATCGATGCGCCACCCGCGATTTGGAATACGAGCTAGCTCACGATAAGACCACCATGAAAAACGATTTGGTTCTGTCGGCTTGAAGTGACGGAATGTATCCACAAATCCCAGGTTGAGGAAAGAATCAAACCAAGCGCGCTCTTCAGGCAAGAATCCGCTTTCTCGAGAAAGACGAACAGGATCATAAACGTCCTGTTCTTTGTGAGCCACATTGTAATCACCCACCACAACAATCTCGCGTCCTCGTGCCAACTTTTCTTTCAAGTGAATGTTAAGATCTTTGAGAAACTTTTGTTTGAAATCGTGGCGTACATCGCCAGATCCACCATTAGGAAAGTAGATGTTGTAAAGATCAAAGGCACCGTGGTCCGTAATCACGATGCGTCCTTCAGAATCATAATCTGGAATGCCCATGCCCAGCTGAATATTCTGAGGTTCTTGGTCCACGAAGGTCGCGACTCCTGAATAACCCTTACGAACAGCTGAGGACCAATAAGAATACTTTCTGGAGAGTTTTTTTGCGTCTTCTTCAACTTGGTCAATGTGAGCTTTGGTCTCTTGAATACAGAAAATGTCTGGCTGCTCCGCACGCACAAAGTCAACTAAGCCCTTCTTATAACAAGCTCTAATTCCATTCACATTCCATGAAATGATTTTCACAGTTTCTCCTTGAGTTTCAGGTCCTTCAAAGGCATCAATTAAACAGCCTGGTAATACCAGAAAGAAGGAGACAGTGTCTATGCCAATGATTAATCAGCCTGCCCCTCATTTTGCGACTCAAGCTGTTTTTGACAGTGGTGAAGTTCGTGATATTTCCCTAACTGATTATAAAGGGAAATGGGTGATTCTGTTTTTCTATCCTTTGGACTTCACTTTCGTTTGTCCTACGGAGTTGACTCAGTTCCGTGAACACCTTTCTGAATTCACTGCTGCCGGTGCTGTGGTTCTGGGATGCAGTGTCGACTCTGTCCACTCTCACAAGAGATGGCTGCGTGATGATCTCGGCAATTTGGGTTACCCACTTTTGGCGGACCTTACAAAGCGCGTATCTCGTGACTACGGTGTTCTCTTTGAAGATCGCGGCATTGCGACTCGCGGCACGTTCATCATCGATCCGGATCAAAAAGTTCAATACATGGGAATTCATAATACGGCTGTAGGTCGTGATGCGAAGGAAATCCTTCGTGTACTTCAAGGTTGTCAATCTGGCGAGCTTTGCCAAGCGGGCTGGAAAAAAGGCGATAACCACATCAACCCGTTGAAATAATGAATCTGCAAAAAGCCTTTATCCAGCAGTTAAGGACTTCATTTCCAGGGCTCCAATCGGAGCCCTTGGACAATCTTGTTTCAGAGAACCTTCTTTCACCTTTCACTGTAGAACTCTCAGCAAGCATCGGCACTCAAGCTCAAGAAATTATTCAAAGCATTTTCTATATGCGAGAACTGCCTGAATATTGCGAGCACTATGCTTCTTTAATTAAAGCCAAGGGTCTGTCTGATCCCGGCAACAAGTCGATCATGATGAGCTATGATTTCCACATCGACGAGAATCAGCAACTGAAACTCATTGAAGTGAACACCAATGCTTCCTTCTTAGTTTTGGGTCATGAGATGTACAAGATGCGCCAAGCTCCCCTGCCCGTGGCTGACTTCACTTTGAATGAAGTGAGAAAAGACATTGAGACAGAACTGCGGCTTCAGGGGAAATCTCTTCCCACAAAGATCAAGCTCGCCATCGTGGATGACAAACCTCAAGAACAAAGACTCTTCATTGAGTTCTTAGCTTACAATGAACTTTTCAAAAGTTGGGGCTGGGATTCACGCATTCTTGATTACAATGACCTCTTCAAAAACTTTGATCCTGATTTTATTTACAATCGCTATACTGATTTCTTTTTAACAGACGCGAGCAGTGCGCTTTTGCGCGAGAAATTCCTACGCAGAGAAGTTTGCGTTTCGCCTCAACCCTTTGAGTATCTTATGCTCGCAGACAAGCAGCGTTTGATTGATTGGCGAGAGCCTGGGTTCTTAGATCGACTTCCTTTGACCGAACGTCAAAAAGAAGTGATCACCCACGCGACTCCTCTGTCTTACGATATGTGCGCCGAAAAGGCCGATGAGATTTGGAGCAATCGTAAAAAGTTCTTCTTTAAGCCTAAGAATGCCTTTGGCTCTAAGCTCAGCTATCGCGGGTCCTCGATCAGTCGCAAGGCCTTTGAAGAAATCTTGCCTCAAGATATGATCGCCCAAGAATTCATTCCTGCTCCTGAGCAGACGTTTGAAACTCCTGAAGGGCCTCAGAAATTCAAATACGATTTGCGCTGTTATGCATATCAAGGCCGCATGCAGTTGATCGTCGCTCGTCTGTATCAAGGACAGGTGACAAACTTGCGCACGCCTTATGGGGGCTTTGCGCCCGTGTCTTTTAAAAACTGAAAACTGATCCACTAGAGGGCCAAAATCCTTGGTTTCCCGAGCCGGATGCTCGGGAAAGGGGGCTTGGGATCACCCAATTGTCAGGATGCTCACGCTGTGATCGAGCTACAATCTCTTTAAATACCGCCATACTAGGGGTTTTAATAACTAAGCCGCAGCCTTTGTCGATCTTTTTGCGGCTTCGGTCTTCCCCACACTGGGTGAGCTGTCAGTGTCACCCAAAATCATGTGATTCAGATCATCCGTTAAAGCAAACGCCATAGAAGCCACATTGTTGATCTCGCCACTGATCGACGCCAATTCTCGAGCTGAATTGGCATTATTCTGAGATGCTTCATCCAGCTGATTCATAGCGCGACTGATTTGCTCAATGCCCGTTCTTTGTTCCGCTGAACTGGCGGCAATTTCTCCATTGAGATCGGCCACCCTCTTCACCGAAAGAACAATCCCATTCAGAACTGTTCCGCTTTGATCAGCAATAGAGCTGCCTCTTTCAACTTTCTCTACCGAGTCTTTGATCAACACGGAAATGTCTTTCGCTGCCACCGCACTTCTTTGCGCCAGGGTCCTGACGGCGTCAGCAACCACCGCAAAACCTTTTCCCTGTTCGCCGGCTCTCGCTGCTTCTACTGCCGCATTGAGCGCTAGCAAATTGGTTTGAAAAGCAATGTCATCAATGACTGAAATGATGTCCTCAATCTTCTTTGAGGATTTGGAAATCTCCTGCATAGATGCAATTAAGGTATGAATTTCTTTTTCACCACTTTCTGCCGCTTGTTTCGAAGAGACAGAGATAGACGCCGCCTGTCCAGCATTGTCAGAGTTCAACTTCACCATGGAAGTCAGCTCTTCCAAAGAGCTTACAATTTCTTCAAATGCAGCAGCCGCCTGACTAGAGGACGTGGACAAGCTGTTGCCTGTGTCGGAGAGGTGCCCTACCGAAGTGGTCATCGTTGAATTGGCATCACTTAGGCTGCTCGCAATTCCAAATATCCGATTTGAGAGTGTGCGCGAGAAAACATAGGATGTCACAACGGCAATTCCCACCGCCATCAAGCTGAAAAGGATGGTCAGCATTTTAGATTGATCTTCTTTGGCCAAAGCCATGCTGACTTCCTTAGAACTCGCATCGAGATGAAGTTGAGTTTCTTCAACCAAGGCTTTATAAAAAACGTCTGCTTTTTCAGGACAGACATTGCGAATAAGATCCACGATCTCGGCCTGATTCGCCTCATAGTTTTTTGATTTTTCAACGAGGACACCCCCGAAGGACTTAAAATCTTTCCAAGACTTCGTGAGGCGCTCATAGGATGGTCTGCTCATTGACGAAGGATCGATCTTTTCATATTCAGCAAAGAGCTTGTCCACAGCAGCCACTTGTTCTTTCGCCGCACTCACGTACTTCTCAACATCTTTTGCGGTCGTACCCACAAAAGCGATACTACGAATTTGAATACGCAACTCGCGAAAGACGCCACGAAGATCACCAAGGTTTTGAATAAGCGGCAAACCGCGAGTCGCAATAGGATTGTAGAAGTCAGCCACGGAATTCACTGAAAGGTATCCCACCATTCCAGTGACCAAACCCGTTGTTGCAATGAACAAGCAAGCCAGCATCATCTTTGTCTTTAGACTCATACTTACGTTCCTTACAAAAGTTAAATACTTATGCCTCATTACTTCGGAGGTGGTTAAAGCAAAGTTGACGGAATTCTCGCAACAAAGAGTTTTGTGGTCTTAACTTCCTCATCACAAAACAGGCTGACAAAGCCTCACAAAAATCTGTAAGTAACAAGAATCCAGAGCCAATTAGCATTTGAAAAATAGAATGTTATTTACGCTCTCTCGAATAAAAAACTAGACCTCGAAGTTCTGATTTTTCCTTTAATACAGAAGTTTCTCTAACTTAGGGAGAATAGACCAAAGTCAGCTCGAGAATGGAAATGATGAACCATCCCCTGATTTTGGTTTCCCGAGCTGGATGCTCGGGAAAGGGGGGTTGGGATCTCCCAGTTGTCAGGATGCTCACACTATGATTGCGCTACCGGCTCGAGTGGCGTTCTTCTCCCCAGGGCTCAAGGCTTTCCAAGTGCAATCAGCAGGAGAACCGCGACTGAAGCCCATCTCAAAATGGTAAATAAGTCGAGTCCAGTACATCAACTAAACTTTTTATGAGTTAATATTAAGGTGCAGGTTGTAGGCAGCCGAACTGAAGGTGTCTCATTTTCTACAAGGAGCGTAGAAGCTACATGACAATGAAGCATAGCGGCGCTAAGAAGTTTCAACAACTTAAAGATATTTACTCAACGTTTGATCAGATCAACGGCAAACATCCTTGGATGGATGCCGTTCCTGATGGGTTTGTACCCTATAGGGTGCGTGAACTTCAAACTGGCAATGTCGCTTACTTCAACTACGCTCTCGCAAAAGAAATGGGTCTCCTCCCTGCGGATCATCCCGAAAATCTCACTCCCGAACTTGAAGAAAAGCTGATCGAAACTTTCTCTCTGCAAATCATCAATGAATACGATGAACTCACAAAGCGCCGCATAGCCCCTGCGACAATAAAATCCCACAAATACATGGCCACTCGCTACTTGCAACTCCAACACAGTAATAAGCAGGGAAAAACATCTGGAGATGGTCGCGGCATTTGGAACGGAACTATCCGCAGCAAAGGCGTGACCTGGGACGTTTCTAGCCGCGGCACTGGAGTAACATGCCTTTCTCCAGGTTCCGTGGAAGCGCAAAAGCCTCTCAAAACAGGCGGCACTGAATTTGGATATGGATGTGGACTGGCCGAGATCGATGAACTTCTCGGAGCTTCAATCTTAGCTGAAGTGATGTATCTCCAAGGAATCAATACCGAGCGTATGCTCTGTGTGATTGATCTTGGCAAAGGTTATGGCATCGGCGTTCGCGCGGCTCCTAACCTCATTCGCCCGGCCCATTTGTTTTTGTATTTGAAGCAAGAGCGCTATGACCATTTGAAGTCTGCCACGGATTATTTCATTTCTCGACAAGTTGAAAATAAAACCTGGGAATTCAAAGCCAAAGGCAATGCCCGATATGACGAGCTGCTGGGGCATCTTTGCACTTCTTTTGCAGACTTCACAGCCAAACTCGATATTGACTATATTTTTGCTTGGCTTGATTGGGATGGCGACAATGTACTGGCTGATGCTGGAATCATTGACTATGGCAGTGTCAGACAGTTTGGACTCCGCCATGACAAGTATCGCTATGACGACGTTGAAAGATTCTCGACAAATCTCAATGAGCAAAAGCAAAAGGCTCGTTTGATTGTCCAGGTCTTTGCGCAAATGGTGGACTACCTTAAAACCAAGAATAAAAAATCCCTGCGGGAATTCGCTCAACATCCGATCATCGAGAAATTCAATCAGACCTTCGATGCCAAAAGAGCAGATCGTCTTTTGTATCGCATGGGATTTTCAGCCAATCAAAGAGATCTCATTCAAAAGAAGAAAGGTCTCTTTGAACGGTTCGATAAAGAGTTCTCGTTCTTTGAAAGAGCCAAAGTCAGCGGCACCACTGAAAAAGTAGCCGATGGTGTGAATCACGCCGCCCTCTATAATATGCGCATCATCATGAGAGAGTACCCTCGCTTCCTCTCTGAGAGCACACAAAGCTTTGAAAAAACTTTCATGAATGAAGAGAAATTCTTTAAGAGTCTTCTTTCAAGTTATGCTAAAGCCCGTGATGCTCGCATGGGTGAAAAGCAACGTCTGCACATCCTGGCTTTTCAGAATCTATATAAAGAGTTGATTGAAACGGCCACAGGAAAAGCAAAGCCTGAAAGTCTTTTGAAGTCCTTGGCGGCCCGCGCGCACAAGCTCAACTCTGATCAACGTATCACTGGAAACGCTTTGATTGAGATGGTGGATGAAATTCTCACCGAAAAGAAGCGTGGATTGCCTCTCGACCAGATTCAAAAGATCGTCGATCGCTTGGTTCTTGAGCAAAATGGAATGCCAGAAGCTCCTGTAAGCCGTTTCTATAAAGAGAAACAACACACACCGGCCGTGAAAATGGATCTTTACTCTCGCCTATTAAGCTTAGTTCAGGAAAACAAAGAAAGCATCTAGTGCTTTCCCAGTGTCGACAGATTCTTACGAATCCACTTTTTGATAATTGGGTATTCTTCTTCCTTAAGGACATGGTCTTTTTCCATTTCAACCCATTGAACTGCAAGTCCAGCATCCTTCAGCTTTTCAACTCCATACTTGGTCTCTTCCAAAGGCAAGACATCATCTTGATGGCCATGAGTAAAGAGCCAAGGAGTCTGCCTAGCCTGAGAAGAGATATTGTCTCTCCAACGAGGATAAAAATTGAAGTATCCACTGATACCCACAACTCCCCCCAATTTCTTTGGGTAGTTCATTCCCACGTCTGCGCTGATTAAGCAGCCCTGAGAAAAGCCAAAGAAAAAGATGTTCTCGCTCTTCCAGCCCTGCAACTCCAAGTCGTTCAAAAGATCAAAAATCTTCTCACGAATCTTAAGTACGCCATTGGCTTGATAAGGAGGTTCTCCATACCACGTATAGCCATCAAGAAACTTTCTCGGCGCATTCAACAAAAGGTAATTCATCTCAGGAATATTCAGCTCTTTATTGAACGAATAAAATGGACGAATACTATCCCCACGACCATGAAGAACGATCATTAACAAATCAGACTTCTTTTTTGCAGATATAAACTTATGACGAAACAGATCCGTTTTGATCATCTTATTGGGCTCCAGCAACGGCTTTAGTACAGAACAACACTTCACGGGCTTTATTCAACTGCTGATCATCACCAGTCAGTCCTTCTTCGATTTGCAAACAATCTTTCGCTGACATTGTTTTCGCTAAACGAATAGTTCTCTCTGGAGCTTTCAGTGGGTTCATGAACTGATCAGCCTCGCGACCCACTGTCACTTCATCAAAGGCCACTTTCACATCCGGTTCCAAGCCCACCATTTGCGGAGAGCGGCCCGACGGAAGATAATAAAAGCCCTTAGTTTCAAAAAGAGCGATTTTTTTGTTCTGACTCCAGAACTCACCCTCTTGGAAAGAACCCTTACCAAAACTGCTTTCACCCACAAGTACAGCTCTGTTGAGATCACGTAAAGCGCCAGCTACAATCTCAGCGGCACTCGCAGAAGAGCCGTTAATTAAAACCGCCATTGGCTTTGTGAAGATTTGCTCTTCGGAGCCATTGAAAGATTCAGCAGGTTTTGACAAATCCAGATAACGAATTTCAAAGATTTTCTTTTCAGGACCGACAAACAAGCTGGCAATACACGCCGCTTCTTCCATTTGTCCCCCCGGATTATCACGAAGATCCAAAAGCAAGCCACGGACATTGGCATTGTTCGCCATCTCCAAAGCCACTCTGGTTTTCAAACAAGCATCTTTAGCAAATTTATTGACCGTCACCACGGCCACCGGTTTCAAGCCATCGATGATTCTCGTAGAGACCGTTGCCACGGTGATTTCAGTTCTGCGCAGCTTTATAGTTTTTAATACGCCATCATGGGAGATTCTCAAACGAGTCACTGATCCCACATCACCTTTAAGCAACTCATTCACACGAGATTGCAAAAGACCTGTGACCTTCTGGCCATTCACTTTCAAAAGAGCATCGCCCTTTTTCAAACCTGCAGCGTCGGCCGGAGAACCCGCCACCACTTTACGAATAACGTATTCCCCTTGATTGCGACCCAAGAGAATACCTAAAGACGTCGAGCGATTGTCGGCCTTTGAAATCACTTCCTTGAACATCGCCACCGGCATGAAATACGTGTGGGGATCTCTGAATACAGAAATAAATCCGTTCAAACCCACTCCCACCATCAAAGATCTTTGCTGCTCAGGGATATGAGATTTCACAAGCTCATTCCACAAGGAAATGAAAGAAATCTTTTGCGCCTCTGCATGTTGAGAATGATAAAACTCTTTCCATGGCGTGAGCTGCTTTTTCTCAGAACTCATGTCGGCAGACATTAGGTCAGCCAAATCAATAAGCTTTCCATCGAGAGAAATTGTCATGTTGTAACGACCCGCCACCGCCAATACGGCATTGGTACACGCCAAGAAGTAGCGCTCTGAGCTTACGCATGTCGGATCTTGAAGTAAATCCTCCAGGGCGCCGGCCCCTAAGCCGGTTTCAGTCCAATAGGACTCAGCGGATTTCACCCTGGAAGACATGTCGCTTTTTGAGCGCGACAGAAACAGACTGACCCCCACGGCCAATACAATCAATGAGCTAACGAAAAAACGTGATGAACTAAGCACTCATCGCCTCCACATGTGACACTGCAAAGCAACGGTCGTGCCTGTTCTAAACCCCTTAGATTCGTTTTAACGGCCAAATTTGGAAGTTTTTTCTGGGTTGTTTAGGGCCTACGCACGACGATGAATGTTGTCCAAAACTTAGCCCTGGGATAGGGTGAAAAAACTTGTCCTTGGGGCTATTTAGAACGGGGGAAGGGTACGGGGATAGGCCGCTTCGTCGGCACGCCTTCCGGGCTCGGTTGCCGCCCGCCTTTGGCGGGTTCGCGCCATCGTGGCGCCGGCAAAGGCCGACTTCGGGCCTATCCCCGTACCCTTCCCCCGTTCTAAATAGAAGGTGTCGTTTTGGATCTTTGGGGATTTGTAAGGTTTTGGATGGATTCATGAGATCAGGGTTCGAATGTGAGTTGGTGTTCTTGGGTTCTCTTGAGATGATTGTTGATGAATATATTTAGAGTGAGTTTTTTATGATTATTGTTACTGGTGCTAATGGGTTTATTGGAAGTGTGATGGTTTGGGAGCTTAATCAGAAAGGGATTACGGATATTGTTGCCGTGGATTCTGTGGGGTTGAGTGAACGTAATCTTTTGCGCAAGAGACAGTATTCTCGTTTTTTGGGTAAGGATGAATTGTGGCCCTTCCTTGAAACTGAAGAAGCTAAATCTAAGGTTTCATGGATTATTCATATGGGGGCTTGCTCTTCGACGACTGAGACTAATAAAGAGTTTTTGTGGGAGAATAATACTTACTACACTCAACGTATTTTTGAGTGGGCTACTGCCCATAAGAAATCTGTGATTTATGCCTCTTCTGCAGCTACCTATGGTGCTGGGGAACTTGGCTTTGATGATACGACTGATCCAGAGTTGCTCAAGCCTTTGAATCTTTATGGTGAATCTAAAGTTCTTTTTGATCGTTGGGCTTTGAAACAAACTCAGACTCCTCCTCATTGGTATGGGCTTAAGTTTTTTAATGTGTTTGGCCCTAATGAGCATCGCAAAGAAGCCATGGCCAGCCTCGTTTACAAAGCTTACAACCAGATTCTTGAGACGGGGGCTCTTAAGCTCTTTAAGTCTGCTAATCCTAAATACAAAGATGGCGAATTCATGCGTGACTTCGTTTATGTCAAAGACGTTACGGGTTGGATGATGGAGCTCATGGAGAAAAAACCGACCAATGGGATTTACAACATGGGCTTCGGGAAACCGCGCACTTGGTTGGATCTGACGGCTAGCGTGTTTGCGGCTATTGGTAAAACTATGAAGATTGACTGGATTGAGATGCCTGAGAACATTCGCAATCAATACCAGTACTACACTGAAGCTAAAACTGATAAATGGAAAGCTGCGGGAATGAGTCCTGCGAAATGGCCTCTTGAAAAAGCCACTGCAGACTATATTCAAAACTATCTTTCTAAAGAAGATCCTTTACTGTAAGCAGGTTGATGATTCATGGAGACTGACTTTCTACCCCCACACCTGAGAAAATACGTCGTAGAACAAAACTACGAAAGATACACTCCATTGGATCAAGCGGTTTGGCGTTATGTCTTGCGCCAGCTGAAGGACTACCTTTCTCGTCATGCCCATGAGTGCTATGTCGAGGGTCTTTCTAAAACAGGTATTGAAATCGAAACTATTCCACGTATTGAGAACATCAGTGCGAAACTTCAACAGTTCGGCTGGCGCGCGCTTCCCGTGAGTGGATTTATTCCGCCTGCGGCCTTCATGGAGTTGCAATCCCTGGGAGTTCTGCCGATTGCTTCGGACATGAGAACTCTGGATCATCTTCTTTACACTCCGGCTCCTGACATTGTTCATGAAGCGGCGGGACATGCTCCTATTTTGATTCATCCCGAGTTCGCTGAGTACCTTCGCCGTTATGCTCAGATTGCTAAGAAGGCGATCATCAGCAAGGAGGATCTCGATCTTTACGAAGCTATTCGCGATCTCTCTGACTTGAAAGAGAATCCCACTTCGACTCCAGAACAAATCAAAGCCTCTGAAGAGCGCTTGGATAAAGTTTCTAAAAATATTCACCACATCTCTGAAGCCAGCGAACTTTCTCGTATGAACTGGTGGACTGCAGAGTATGGTCTGATTGGTGATATCAATAATCCTAAGATTTTTGGTGCGGGCTTGCTTTCAAGTGTTGGCGAGTCTCGTTGGTGCTTAGGTCAAAAGGTAAAGAAAATCCCTCTGACTGTGGATTGCATCAAGATGGGTTACGACATCACCGAACCACAACCTCAGCTGTTTGTGACTCCGGACTTTAAGACTCTTGTGTCTGTGCTTGAAGAGATGGCCGAGACTATGGCCTTCCGCCAAGGTGGTTTGCAAGGTCTTCGCAAAGCCATTCAGGCAGAGTCTGTGAATACAGCGGAATTGAATTCTGGTTTGCAGATCTCGGGAACCCTGGTTGAAGCTCTCACAGATGCAAATGGAGCTTTGGCTTACTTGCGCACTCAAGGTCCTACTCAACTTTGTTTCAAAGACAAAGAGCTGAAAGGTCATGATAAGTCCTATCATGCTCATGGCTTTGGGACCCCTGTTGGATTCTTGAAGAACAAATCTCAATGTCCTTCCACTTTTACGGATGCTGATTGGGCCTCTTTAAATGTGGAACCGGGAAAGACTACTCGTTTGGAATTTACTTCTGGAGTTGTGGTTACTGGGAAAGTCATCAACCGCCTGGTTCAAAATGGAAAAACTGTTTTACTTTCTCTTGAAGATGCCAAGGCTGTCTTCAACGACAAAGTTCTCTTTGATCCTTCATGGGGAACTTACGATATGGCCGTAGGATCTTCAGTGACTTCCGTTTTCGGTGGAGCCGCAGACCGCGAGGCCTATGGCGAAACTGTGGACTTCGTTGCGAAACGTGTTCCTCAAATCAAATACTCTGAAAAAGAAACTCGCTTGCACAATCAATTCTCTCAGATGAGAAAATTGCGCGAGTCTAAAGTCACAGGTCCTGAGCTTGAGAAGAAGATTCAAGAGCTTCTTAAGATTCACGATCAAGACTTCTCTCAAGACTGGCTCTTGCGTGTGGAAGCCCTGGAACTTGTTCAAGCTCACCTGCCACAATCTGCATTGAAAGCAAAACTGAATGAAGATCTGAAGAAGCTCACTTCTAAAGATGAAACCACTCAAGGCATGATTGAAGACGGCATTCGCCTGTCTGGAGCTCTTTAATGAAACGTCCTTTCGAAGTTCGCGTCGTTCTTGTTCGCACTATTTATGAAAGAAATATCGGCGCCACTTCCCGAGCGATGAGTAACATGGGTTTTGATAAGCTCATCCTACTCGATCCTCAATGTGAACTGACTTACGAAGCGCAAAAAGCGGCGGCTACTGGCCAAACAGGTCTGCAAAATCGCACGACCTATTCAGGCTGGGATGAATTCTTCGAGAAAGAACCTGAAAGCATAAAAATTGCCATGACGGCTCGTGATGGCAAAGGAAGACAAGTTCGTGACATCGATGAAGTCCTTGCCGACGTCAAAGATACTTCTCCCCAATTCCAAGAAGAAACCACAGAGCCCTATTTGGTCCATTTGATTTTCGGTCCTGAAGACTGGGGACTGGCCGGGGAAGATCTCGAGCGAGTGAACTTCTGCGCCTGCCTTCCCACCTGGGGAGACAACTGGAGTTTGAACCTTGCTCAAGCTTCCCTGCTGACCATGTTCTCTTTGCGCAAAGCCTGGGGCGGACAACGCACCATTCTTGATGGCGGAGCCGAAAGACGAGCCCCTCAGGGCATTCCAGGCATCAATCCTGACGAAAGCCTTCGCACTTGGCTCGAAGAAATGGGTTTTGATCTTTCTAAGAAAATGAACGTCTATACGGTTCTTCGTCGTATGCTCTTGCAGAATACGCCGACTAAAAAAGAACTCACCATTCTTGAGACAGTTCTTCAACAGAGCATTCGTAAACTTCGCGAGTGGAAAGAGTTTCAGAAAAAGTAAAAAAGGCACTGACTTTTTGTTGCTCAGCGCCTTCTTTAATAAGGAACGATTAATTTCTAATATTATCTGATTGGTTCAATAATTAGAGAACGCCCTTCAGGATCCTTGATTTTGAAAAAATGCTCGTTGCCCCCAAGGATTTTAATACCTGATTTCTCAACGCGATTTCGGAAGTCTGAGAAGTTCTCTACGCTCAAAACAATAGTTCCCACATCTGTCCGATTTGCATCAGTCTCAAAGCACAACAACCCTCCATCAAGATAGTAATTTACATAACTATCCGAGAAATCAGGAACTGTTGCATTTTCTCTAACGTAGGTTCCGATAGAAAGACTTAGTTTTTCTTCGTAAAAGGCTCTAATTTCAGAAAGTTTGGTCGTATGGAAAATAATGGAATTTAGTTTCATAATACCTATCCAAATCATTGATGAGCCTAGCGGCCCTGCTCTACTTCCTCACAGTAAAAGAATCAATGAGGCAAAAAACGCTGATTTCAGGTCAGCGCGTTTCTAAAAATTATTAATTTACAAATAAGAAAGCCATGAATGATCGTTATGGTCTGTATTTCAACTTCACTTCATTAAAGTCGTCGTTAGTCATTTCAAGCTGAACGAGATCAGAAGCTTTATATTTTTTGCGAAGAAACTTTTTTGGAATAATTAGAATTTTGCCTTGAGCATCCTTGAGTTCAATCGAATCTGCATTTAGAGCTGTCACTTGTCCGGTCAGCTTGACGATACTAGACTGGGTGTTTGCCAAAGCTCCTTGCAAAATAAAAATTATGAATCCGCCCAATAAAATCTTTTTCATTGAATGCCTTTCGCCTGTGGTTCTTTCGTCCCTGCCTCTGATGCGGCTTGTGACGGATCGGTCTGTAGTTGATGTTTAAGGCATGTTCGTAAATCTGGACATCTTCCATTCTGCGTCTGACAATGAATTTCAGCCTGAGTGGCAACTCTGTTTTTAACTGATCGCACAACATGATCGATATAAGCATTAGGATCTGGATCTAATGGAACTCTTGGATTGAGAGGAACCGATTTTGCTTTAACCATGGTATCTTCAACGTAATCATAAACATGCAAAGCAGGCCAAACGCAGACGCCGGAATTCATTGAACATCCTGGCACTCTCGTCACTGTTGGCGGATGATTTGGATCTTCTAACCAACCCTTCTCAACCCATGCGGCCTTAGAATAAAATGGAACCAGCAAAATAATCAAAAATATTTTCGCCATATTTAATTATACCCCCCATTGTTTAGATTCTATCGCGAAGTCGGAAAGAATATCACGACCAACGGTGCTCCATCTAAAATATCAGTCTTTAGTCCGCTCAGAATTTCAGTCTCAATGAGCCTTAAACGCATATAATTGCACTGGCTTCCGACCTCCCATTATTGCGACCGTTCGAGCCGCCGCGGGCTATGAGATTACGAGCTATCCTAATCCGACCGATTTGGACTCAGTCGCTTAGCCAGAGTCAAGATTTTCATGCGGACTCCAAAACCATCTCTTTCTAGAAAGCTTCAAAAGTCCCTTTTTCTTTATTTTTTCTTACATTCGGCACAGTGAAGATTTGATTGTGGAACGAGATATAGAATCCCGGCTTGAGGATCTTTGCTGCTAGCAATGCTTCCGTGACGTTTTGAGAAGCATCTGTATCGTCGAAGCCCATCGGGATCATCGCACCTGTGAAAACAACCGGAACTGCCGGCAAGCCCATTGCTTTGTAGCAGTGCTCTGCTGTGAGGTGCATGGTGTCTGTGCCGTGAAGAACAACGATGGGATCGCCCTTTGTTGTTTCTTGTTTGATTGTGTCTGAAATCAAAACACGGTCTTCCTCAGTCATATACAAAGAATCTTTGCTCAAGACCGGATGAACCATGATGTTCGTGTATGGGAGGCGCATCTTTGAAAGGATTCGGTTTTTAATGCTGGTTCCACGGTTTTCTAGCGAGCCATCGAATTCATTGTATGTTTTTTCGATGGTGCCACCTGTGGTGATTAGAATAACGTCTTGAATTTTTGTTCCCATAGAATGGCATCCTACGCGATATTTTGTGTTCCCGCAATATCAGCGAAATCGTAATTTGCGGGCCCCTTTACCCGGGGATTAAGATCTCCTCTTCAAAGGAGAATCCCATGGCATCCGTTGAACCTATTCCCAATCCTCAAGCTCCCCTCAGCCCTTACCTTTGCGTGAATGACGGCGCCAAGGCTATCGAGTTCTATAAAAAGGCCTTTGGAGCTGAAGAGCTTTATCGTCTCACAGAGCCTCGCTCTGGCAAAGTGGCCCATGCAGAAATCAAGATTGGCCCCGCCAGTATTATGCTGGCTGACGAATACCCTGATATGCAATTCCTCAGTCCTTTGACATTAAAAGGCACGCCCATCACTCTTCACCTTTACGTGAAGGATGTGGATAGCTTTGCAGAAAGAGCCGTAGCTGCCGGACTTAAAGTCGTGCGCAAAATCGAAGATCAGTTTTATGGAGACCGTGGTGGGAAATTTCAAGATCCCTTTGGTCATGTGTGGTTTCTCTCAACGCAGAAAGAAATTCTTTCTGCGGAAGAAATAAAAAAACGCGCGGATAAGATGTTTGGCGGAGCTCCATAGCTCCGCTGTCTACAAGAACCAGTACTCAGCACCAACAAAGCCTGAAATACCTTCGGCGTAGTACGAGTAGGTTTCTTCGTATCTATAGTCCGTCAGGTTATTCACTCGGACATAGGTGTTGAAGCCCTCGTCGATGCGGAAAGAGTAGGCCGCATTGGCAATGGCATAACCCGGCAAGGTCGTATAAGCGTTAGCTCCCGAACGATCAATTCTGGCTCCGACAGCAACACCCTCGAGACTGACCGTATGAATGTCATAGAAAGATTTCGTCAAACGCAAACTGCCGTTCACCAAAGGACGACGTGGCAACCATCTGTCGTTGGTCAGATCACGAGGCTCTTGATAGCCGTAAGTTGCAGTGACCGAAGAATCTGAAGTCGGCTTCAAGGTATAAACCACCTCCACACCGCGCGACTCAGACTTGTTCACGTTTTCGTATTTCCCCGTCATCCCCGACCCTGTGTAAATGATAAGATCTGAGAACTGAGCTGAAAACAATGTCACTGACAAGTTCTGAACATCCGAAATCTTAAACTCTTGAGTCAAGCTGTACTGAGTGGAGTTCTCTTCGGAGAGATCCGGATTTCCATAACGAGAATACAATTGAAACAAAGATGGAATCTTATAGCCCGTTGATAGCTCCAACTTGGTATTTTCAAATAGAGTCAAACCCACTTGATAAGTACTCACCGGATCTTTACTTCCCCAGCTCTCAATACGACCACCCACTGACAGCTCAACCTGTTTTATTGGAGTATAGTCTGCTTTTACAAAGAGACCGCGTTGTTCAGAGGACTCGTTGTCTTGTTCAACATTGGTGTTTCTATAAACAAAGTCTTCATAAATGTAGCTAAGACCTGCATTGATATTTAGCTGTTCTGACTTCAACGGACGAACATCTAAGCGAGCTGTGCGCAGATTTGCACCGTAATCCTCGTCAGTCACAGTAGAGTGATAAGCGTTCACTGGCATATCAAAAGTTCTTACGCTGTTTTGAGCACTCAAAGTCAGCTTGGGCTCCCATGGGGCATCATTGAGTTTCATTCTTGTGGAAGCTGCCAATTGGCGACTGTATTGTTCAAAATCATCCACATCCACAATCTTGTAAGTCATGAAATTTGAAGACGGCGACATGTTGAAGTCTTGAATATAAGTGGCCTTCAACAAGCCCTCAAAAGATCCCTTCCAAACATAGGCCGCTTCGCCATTCCAGTTATTGCGGGCATATGTGTGTGAAGAACCTAATACAGGCGAGGGAGTGTCTCTCCAGGCGCCTTGAGCTCTCATAACAACACCACGGTTCTCGCCAGTTTCTCCTAATTGCACCACACTGATGTCTTTGTAATTGTGATTTCCAAGCTGACCTTGCAGTCCTGTCTTGGCAGACGTCATATCTTGAGGAATCGTCTCAATCATGATGACACCACTCAACGCCTGACCACCGTACAAAACAGTCTGACTGCCTTTGAGGATTTCAATGCGACGAACAGATTTAATATCCAGAGAGTTCAAATTGAAGGTTCTTTGAATCGTCGAGGCATCATAGAAAGGAACACCATCCACCATGATCAAAACATGGCTGGCATCCCCACCGCGAATATAAATTGAATTCGGCTGGAATGGAGTGTTCGTGATCGTCACATTGGCCGCTGTCGACAACAAGCTCGTGATTGTCGGAGCATGAGAATCCTTGATCGTCTTCTCGTCAATGATCACACGACTGGATGTATTGAACACCACATCTTCAACCACTGTTTCAAACGACGGTGGATTTTCTTGAGACATCGCTGTTGAAGATAAAACCAAAGCTGCAATCACTAAAAGATGTTTCATTTCTGCTTACCTTTACCTGTACTAATTAACACCCAATTTAAATCTATATGTATAACGAATCTTCACGGCCACAGGCTCATCACCTCGGCGCGCGGGTTGAAACTCAAATTGCTTCAGAGCTTCAATAGCCGATTCATTCAAACCAAATCCCGGTCCACTTAAGACCTTCACTTCACGCACAACACCCTTGCGATCGATGAGCACTTCCAAATTCACCGGGCCATCAACTCGAGCCTTCTTTGCTTCCTCAGGATAAGAAGCTTTCACTTCTTTTTTTACTTTTGGAAAACGACTGACTTGGCTCCAGCCCACGGTCTCTGTATCTGCATCACCACCAGAACCTGAAACGACCCCCTCTTGACCTTCCGGAGAAACATCGTTGGCTTCCTTCACAGAAGAGGCATCAACAGACGCCGAGGCCTTATCACTCACGCTGACCGCTTTGGCTTTGGGCGCAGATTTGCCTTGCTCCGGAGCATTCGATAGCGAAGCCGTTGGAGACGACAAGGTCAAATCCACGACATCTTCAGAAAATGCAGACGACTCACGGTAATCTGTATTAAGGACCACTGCGGCTACGACGACGTGAAGAATCAATGACAAAAGGATCCAGTAGAGAGCTTTCAAGCCTCTGAATTTGTCATACATTACAAAGATGTCAACGAAACCCCTCAGATTGAAGGGCATTGAAAATTGAATGGAAAAATTTATTTTATTTTGCGCGAGAAATCCCGCAAACGACTGAAAAAGAAATTAAGTCGAAACCATTTCTTCTTTTAGAGCCTCTTCTTGTCGACGAGCTTCTTTCAGCTTTGCATCCAATTTATTGAGAGACTCAGAAATGTTCTGACCCAAATCGTTGAGCTCATGAATACGCTTCAAAGTCGTTTCATGATCTCCACCCACAAGGCGGAGACTCTCAAGCTTGGCAGCGTTGAGATCCAATTCTTTGCTTAGCGATTCCAAACGTTGATTCAGTTTTTTACGATCTTCACTGAGAGCCTTTGTGATTGCACGGATTTGCTCAAAGCTTAAAACTTCGAGTTTTCCATTTTCAAAGGCATCTTTGGATTCGGAGTCTTCCCCTTGGAAGACTTCCATAAATAAGGACAGTTCACTTTTCAGACCTTTAACGATAGACCTACTACCATCACCCATATAACTAGTTTTACTCCTGCGCTTTGAAAGCGACTATTTTGGTTTCTCTGTCTTTGGCACTAAGAAGTAGCAAAGACCGTAAACCAGTATGGCGGCACCAAATGTTGTTAGAGCAAGAAGAATGGCCGCCACTCGGACCAACCCGACTTCGAGTTGATACCTTTCTGCTATTCTAGCACAGACCCCAAGAATCTTACTATCCAGGGCGTGGTCTAGCTTGTCGACACGAGGCAAACACACAGCTAGGATCAAATATAAGAGGAATCCAGTACCAAACCAAAGTGCAGCCACAATCCAAATGACGCGCAATATCCATGTTTCGATCCCCAGTGTTTCGCCTAGACCTCGGCACACTCCAGCCAAAGCTCCTACATTCGAGCGGACCCATTTATATTTTTGCTGTGGAATTTCTGTCGTCATTCACGTTCCTTTAATCATTGATCTATAAGAAATATGTGAACGAATTCTACATTGTCCAGAGGCCCTCTGTCCGGTAAAAAATTTTTACATGTTCCAGATAGCTATAAAGTCCCCGTCACCATGAAATCATTCCCATATGTCTGGAAACGAGGGTTCTTTATGTGAAGCTTATCTTTCATAGACTGAATGCGTATGGATTCAGTCCATGATCGAGAGCCTCCGGAACCCATGATGATAGGTGCTTGGAAAAGATAAAGTCGATTTACAAGACCGCAACTGACGAAGGAGCTTGCGGTCATGGCCCCGCCTTCCACCATCACAGAACGCAGACCTTGGTTCCAAAGTTGTTGAAGCAAATCAACAAGATCGAGGTCTCCGCCCACGCGAGTTTTTACAAAACAGAACTGGGGAAGATTGTTATTTTCACGGACAAGTTTTTCCACTTGCTCGCGCATCTCTTCAGCCACGCACCAAAAAATATTATCTGAAGCATGGAGCTGAGAAAGTTTTAAAGAAGCATATTTGGGAAGAAGCTCCGCTTCCGCATCAATCACTATGACTTTGTTCATCTTGGTGATTGAAGGATGACGAATATTCAGTGAGGGATTGTCGAACTCGATAGTTCCTCGTCCCACTAAAATACCATCGTAACAAGCTCTGAGGTAATGGACCTGTTCGCGAGACTCCGACCCCGTGATCCACTGACTCTCTCCACTTTTGAGAGCCACTTGTCCATCCAGGCTGCTCGCCATTTTCAAAGCGACAAAAACTTTTTTCTCGCGATAGTTCCATAAGAAAGCTTCGCAAACTTCTTCGAGAAGGATTTTAATCTTTTGATCTTCTTCAGAATTTTCAGAAGAGAACACTTCGGCTTGGATTCCAGCTTGCTGCAAAATAGCAGCGCCTTGTCCAGCCACCAAAGGGTTCGGGTCGATTAAGCCAAAAGTCACTTTTTTTACAGGAAGCTTTGCAATCATCTTGGCACAAGAAGGAGTTTTTCCTTCATGAGCGCAAGGCTCGAGAGTAACAAAAACGTGAGCACCATGAAGTTCTTCCGAAGAAAGATCTTTCAGAGCGTTCACTTCGGCATGAGGGCCACCATACTTTGCATGATAGCCCGCCGCTAGGAAACCACCCTTCGCATCCAACACCACCGAACCCACCAAGGGATTCGGACTTGCACCTGTTGCGCCTTTATAGGCTTCACTGATGGCAAGTCTCATGGCCTGCTCTGGATTCAGAACAGTGCCACGTGCAGGAAGAGACAAAGAGGCCAGGGCTTCCATCAAACTCCTACTAGAGGTATCCGCGGTCTTTTTGATCACGCTCGATAGCGTCGAAAAGAGCTTGGAAGTTTCCGTCGCCGAAACCTTCGTGACCTTTACGTTGGATGACTTCATAAAAAATAGGACCAATGTTGTTCTTTGTGAAGATTTGCAAAAGATAACCGTGCTCATCTCCATCAACCAAGATCGCATTTTTCTCAAGACCTGCAAGGTCTTCAGTTACATTCGGTACGCGGTCTTTCAACATCTCATAGTATGAGTGTGGGGGCGGAGTGAGGAATTGAATGTCGCTGTTTTTCAACGTGTTCAATGTTTTCACAATGTCGTTCGTCAACAAAGCGATATGTTGAATACCAGAACCTTTATATTCATCAAGATACTCTTGGATTTGAGATTTTGATTCAGTCGGTTCATTGATAGGCACAGAGAATTTTCCACAAGGAGATCTCATGGCCTTAGAAAGAAGACCTGTTTTTGCTCCCCGGATATCAAAGTATTTCCATTCACGGAAATTAAAGATGTTCTCGTAGAAATCACTCCATTTTTTCATCTCACCTTTAGGAACGTTGTTCGTAAAGTGATCAATCACAGAGAAACCCACGCCCACTGGCGCTTTGTCTTCTGGTTTTACATTGAAGATTTCGTTATAAAGCTTGTCGCTGTTCTTTTGATCCATGAAATAGATCAAAGAGTCTCCGATGCCATAAATAGCTGGAAATGGAGTGGCGCCTTTTTGATGATCGTTGCCCTCGTAAGGACGAGCCCCGCGAGCTACAGCTGTTTTAAATGCATAGTCAGCATCTTCAACGCGGAAGCCAGTTGCGCAAACGCAAGGTCCATGAAGTTTTGCAAATTCTGTCGCAAAAGTTTGAGGCTCGCAGTTGATGATGTAGTTGATATCACCTTGGCGATAAAGTTTGATGTTCTTGCCATGAACAGAACCTACTTCTTTAAAGGCATATCTTTTGAAAAGACCCTCGAAGAATTGAGCGTCTGGCCCAGAGTATTCTATAAAATCAACGCCGTTCAATCCAATCGGATTTTGCTCCGAAATATGTCCCATTATTTCCTCCAATAAAACCTGACACTACCCCTGCTTGAAGATGAATTCAAGCAGGAAGAAACCAAGTATTTCTAAGTATTTAGGCTGCAAAAACCTTCAGGTTCACATTCCAAAAGTTCTTTTTCCTAGCGCTGAAGGCGGCTATAGAAATCCAGAACTTTTGGATCCACAATGATAGATCGCGGATTCCAACCAATCAGATGCAAGCCCTCGGACGAACGCAAGCGACTCAAGGCCACATAGGCATGTCCCGGCTCCCAAAGGTTACTGAGGTCACACCATAAGTCATCAAGGGTAGCACCCTGGCTTTTATGAATGGTTGTGGCGTAGGCCAAAGTCAGTGGGTATTGAATCACAGAGGCCATCACATTGCCTTCGGCATCTTGCAAAGCAAACTGAGATTTATCCACTTGGACCTCGCGGCCCCCTTCTTTTTTTACGGTGATTTTGTCCGCTTCAATGTCAGTCACCACGCCCCGAGTGCCATTCACCCAGCGCTTTTGCGGATCGTTCTGCAAAAACATCACGCGACAACCCAACTTCAAAACAAGCTTCAAAGGAACTGGAGCGCTCTTCATCAGAATTTGAATGTGTTTTTCAGAACCCAAATAAATGGAATCAATCACGACTTCGTCTTCCGGAATTTCACCAAGCTTCTTTTGATTGAAGCTGTCTGCATGAATCTTCCGAGGAAAAAGTCGGGTCCCCGGATGGTCTTCATCGTGAACTTTCATATGATCATTTAAAAATTCTTTCACCCGCTCAGGCACCAAACCATGACGAACATCACTGAGGACATCGAGGAAATGATTGTCACTCACACGCTGATTGTGAGACAGCAAAACAGACTGAAAGCCACTCATGCGCCAGACATCGCTCAAGAAGCACCAATCTCGGGCTCCCGTCTGAGTCACTGGGGGCAATTGCGCAAAGTCCCCGACGCAAATCACACGCATTCCTCCCCAAGGAAGTTGCGATTCACGAGCCTTTTGAGAGAGGGCTTCTGCGATCATCAGAGCACTGCCCGGAATCATAGAAATCTCGTCAATGATGACGCCTTCCACTTTTCTTAAGCGGGTCATAAGTCTTTTATCTTTTGAGGCTCTTTCGAATGTGGCATCAGGACCCCCGTCCATAATACCCAGGCCAAAGAAACTATGAAAAGTGCGTCCACCCAAAAGCACCGCCGCTGCTCCCGTACTCGCCAGAATAGGCATTTCTTTGGGATCAAGCTCTCTCATAAATTGTCGAATCAAGAAACTCTTTCCACTTCCCGCCCCGCCCGTCAAAAAGACGTTCTCTCCCGAGCGCAAAAGCTCCAGAGCATCGGCTTGTTCAAATGAAAGTTCGACTGAGGGTTTCGCCATATCGGGGAATCATGCCACTGGCAGCTTGTCTTGCCAAAGGATAATTCAGGACCTCCCTTGAATAAAGTTTACTTTAAGTCCTCTTGGTAGCGACAATAAATCTATTGAAAAATCGGTCGTTGGAGGTCGCATTATGTCCCGTTCTAAATTGAGTGTTCTTTGTTTGTCTGTACTTCTGTCTGCATCAGCTTCACCCGCTGCACCAAAAAAGAAACCCAGCTCTGAAATCCCGGCAAAACGCGAGTTTCCACTTAACAAAAAAGTAAATGCTTGCGAGGACTTCCATAAGTACGTTTGCTCTGATGTCGAGTCTTCTTTTAAACTCCGCGACGATCGCAGCATTCACACTTTTGCATTCAATGATTCCAGCGAAAGACTTTTAGAAACCAAAAAAGAGTTCATGAAGTCCTTGGCAGATCAAAAAGATCTCGATCCACGCACCGTGCAAGTTCAAGACTTCTATCTGTCTTGCATGGACACCAAAGGTCGCTCTCTTCAGGAAAAGAAATTGGTGGAGCGCACAATTGCTGAGGTCGACGCCTTCACTTCGCCTCTCGAAATGGTGGCTTTGACCAATCAACAAATGGGCCGTCGCTTCGGCAGCGTCATGGGGCTATTCGCCAGCGCCAATGTTGATGACCCCCTCAAAATGGACGCCACTGTGATGTCCGACATCATGTTGCTGCCTGATCATGACTACTATGACAAAGCCGACATCGTAAAAGCCGAGACCGAATTGCTGACGGAATTCTTCAAAACCATCTTCCCTAAAATCTCCGTAAAAGATGCCAAAGCCCGCGCCGAAAACCTCATGACCATGCAAAAGGATTTCGTGAAAATTTATCCGCGCCCAGCGATTCAAAGACAGCGCTGGAGTGAGAAACGAACCATGTCCCAAAAGGATTTCGCTGCTAAGTTTCCTAAACTTCAACCGAATGTCCTGCTGGGCTTCATGCCGAGCAAAGCTCAAGTGAATGTGCCACTGCCTGAGGGATTGCAGTTCCTGAATGACAACTTAGAAAAGTACAGTCTGCAAACTTGGAAAGACTATCTTCTTGTTGATGCTCTCATGGACAAGTTGGATGAAGGCTATCCAGCGTTTTATAAAAAGAACTTTGATATGAACAAGAAGTACTTCGGGGGTCCAGTAAAACGCTCAGAAATTCAAGAGCGCTGCACCAACCTTGCAAGTCGGTATTTCACTCGCGAAATTGATGCGGCTTTGATCGACAAGGTCTTCCCGAATTTCGACGAAAAGAAAGTGAATGAGGTTGCAGAGAAAATCCGTCAATCTATCATCGCGGGGCTTCAAAAGAACACGTGGCTCAGCTCTGATGCGAAAAAGGGCGCTATTGAAAAAATCAAAAAAGCTCGCTTGCAATTGGTCAAACCTCACAATGATCGCGAGTGGGATTTCACTCCAATGAGAACTTATTTTGCCAATGACTATATTCAGAACGTTCGCACGTACATGGATGCTCGTTGGGAAAAGAATATGAAGGAGCTCCGTGAACCCGCCAACCAAGATGCTTGGGGCATGGGGCCGCTGACAGTGAATGCCTATTACAATCCTTCAGAGAACAAGTTCGTCATGCCAGTGGGTATTTTGCAGTTCCCATTCTATGATGCGAATGGAACGATCATCGAAAACTTAGGCGCCGTAGGAGCTGTGGTAGGACATGAACTCGGCCACAGCATTGACGACCAAGGTTCTCGCTATGATGCTCAAGGCAGATTGAAGCCGTGGATGTCGACAAAAGACATCATGGAGTTCAACCTGCGTGGACAGCGCATGATGGATCAATTCACAAAAGTCGGTTTTGATGGAAAACTGACTTTGGGTGAAAATGTGGCTGACCTCGTGGGCCTGACTTTCGCCTACCATGCGGCTTTCCCAGATGGAAAAGGCAGCAAGGAAGACAAGCAGAAATTCTTTGTGAGCTACGGTCGAGTTTGGTGTTCGGTGGTTCGTCCTGATTTCGAAACCTTATTGAAAAAGACCGATCCCCACGCCGCAGGATGGGCCCGTATTAACGAGCAAGTGAAGCACCAGCCCGCGTTTGCGGAAGCCTTCAGCTGCAAGCCTGGGGACAAAATGGTCCTCCCTGAGAACGAACGTATTCACATCTGGTAGTGCACCCCCTCTCAGCAGCCGTATTGAGGTTGCTGAACATTTAAGCCGGTGATATATTAGCCCTCTTGACTCTATTGTTGGAGGGCACCGTGTTTATACAATTCGCATCTAAAACTGAAAATCCTCACTTTGAGGGCGTGTTTGATATTGCTCCAGAAGAACTCGCTCAAAAAAAATCCGATGTGGTGATGATCGATGTGCGCCAGCCTGACGAATACACAGGCGAACTTGGCCATATCGCAGGAACGAAACTCGTTGTGCTGAATACACTCCCCGACAATTTGTCAGAAATTCCTCAAGATAAGACCGTAGTCTTTGTCTGCCGTAGTGGCGGACGCTCTGCTCAAGCTGCGGCTTTTGCTCTCATGAAAGGTTATAAGGAAGCCTACAACATGATGGGTGGAATGCTCCAATGGAATAACCTGCAACTTCCTGTTGAAAGATAATTAGAAAAGATATGCCACAAGTATTTGTTAACAGAACTTTGAATCTGAAAAAAATCCGTTATATCGGTGTTGATATGGACCATACGCTCATTCGCTACAATAGCGAAAACTTTGAGCGTCTTTCCCACACAACGATGATTGATAAACTCATTAAGGGTAAAGGCTACCCTGAAATGCTCAGAAAGTTGGTCTTTGACTATAACTTCTCTGTGCGCGGCCTCGTGATCGACCGTAAAATGGGAAATCTTCTGAAGCTCAATCGCTACACGGCGATTCGCGCCAGCTACCATGGCTTGAAGCCTTTGGATTTCAAAACCCATCAAAAACTTTACAAGTCGACTTACATTGACCTGAGCAACTCTGACTATCTCGCAGTAGATACGTCTTTCTCTCTGTCTTTGGCGAACTTGATCGCGCAAATAGTTGAGTTGAAAGACACGGACTCTGGAAACAAATATCCAGAGTACGCACAAATTGCCGATGATGTGTTAGATGCTTTGGATGAAGCCCATCGCGATGGCTCTTTGAAAGAAGTGGTTAAGAAGAATCTTGATCAATTCATCATCAAAGATCCTGAAATGGTAGCGGGTCTTGAAAAATTCCGCCGTCATGGAAAGAAGATCTTTGTTCTGACGAACTCGGATTTCCATTACACGAAATTGCTTCTCGATTATGCGATCACACCGTTCTTGAAAGAGCACAAGTCTTGGACGGACCTTTTTGAGTTCGTGATCACATTTGCTTCCAAGCCAAAATTCTTCTACGACGATCCGAAATATCTTCGCGTGAATCCAGATGGCACTATGATCAATTTTGAAGGCAAGCTTTCTCCCGGCATTTATCAAGGCGGCGGTGCGAAGAAATTCACTCGCGACTTGGACTTGCAAGGGGACGACATCCTTTACATCGGCGACCATATTTACGGCGATATCCTGCGCTTGAAAAAAGATTGCAACTGGAGAACCGCCATGGTGATCGAAGAACTTTCTGAGGAGATCGAGAACAATAAGAAAGCCGAGCCGATCAATTCTGAGATCGACACGTTAATGAGAAAAAAAGAGCCGTTTGAAGACGAACTCACTGAACTCATGACCAAGAAAATCGAAAAGCATGCTGATATTGGCGAAGGTCAAATTGAGGCTTTGCAAAAAACGATTTCTGAAATTGATGGCCAAATCAGTCAGCTCATCAAGAAGCAACAAGCCCTTTACAATGGAAACTGGGGTCAGCTGATGAGAGCTGGAAATGAAGAAAGCTATTTTGCTTACCAACTTGATCGCTATGCTTGCGTTTACATGCAAAAACTCAGTGATTTGTTGGATCTGTCTCCACGCACTTATTTCCGTGCGCCACGCAGACCACTCTCTCACGAAGTTTAAAGAGATCTTTGAGCTTCAGTCCAAATAAAAAAAGCAGAGCCGCAAGCTCTGCTTTTTTTATTTCCCCATAGCCCCAAGATTCTAATTTCGATTAAGAAGAATGAGATAATCCTTCGCGCCTGTTTTTTCCATAAGGCCCGAGTACTTGCCGGTCTCTGTCTTTAAACGATAGGTCTTCCTAGCCGCTTGGCGAACCATACAACCCAGAGTTCCCGTGCCGGCCACATCCACACCTTGCTCCAAAACACAGCGCGGCTCGAAGTTGACCTCTTGCTCTTCTGTCACAGGGAATTTAGCCGCAGAAAGGCTCATGAAATCCAACTTGTATTGATCCTTAAAACGAGTGGCCGGATTACGTTCTATGGCTTGCGAAGAATAGATCGTGGGAACAATCACCGCGACACGAAGCCCTTGCTCCCGGGCCTTTTTAACTCCCTCAATAAAACGTTCTGGCTCGGCTTTGATGTCGATGCGCATATTCGAAACAAGAAGCTCCACATAGGGCAACATCGGCTCAACAATAACTATGTCGTATTTAGATCCAGTTTCGCTGTTGGCTGCCAGGAAACCTCTCCATAGCTCCATGTCTTCGATCTGATTAGGGGTCACTCCCAAGAAAACAATGGGAGATTCTTTGATCTCCAAACGAAGTGTTTCATAGATCGCTTTGCCAAGATCTTCAGGCTGTTGAAATTGAGTAAATTTGATCTTCTCAACCGCAGGTGGCTGGATTTCGACCTGAGTTGAAATATAAAGACCCGCGGCCACAAGGATTATAATGCCTAACCAATAGAAGTATTTCATATGTTTGACAGTACCGATCCTCGACCCCTCATGGCAAGAATGTTTGTCTTCTGATAGAATTGTGCTAAGGTGCGCTCATGACAGAGGACTTGATCTAAATAAGACAGGTACCCATTTATATGACAGCGACGAATACGTTTTTACCAGTTAAGTATCTATTAATAGGTTCCGGCCGCGTCGCCCGACACCTCGGCCATTATTTTAATTTATTAAATATTAATTTCTCCACCTGGGACCGCGCCCAAGACCCGCATCTTTTGCCAAAAAAGATCAATGAAAGCTCTCATATTTTACTCGCCATAAGCGACAGTGCTTTGGAGGGTTTCTTCGCCAAACACTTAGCCGGGCACGAGAAAACTGTCGTGCATTTTTCAGGGGCGAAAGACATTGAAGGCCTTATTTGCGCCCACCCTTTGATGACCTTTGGCCCCGACCTCTATGACCTTTCATTCTATCAACGCATTCATTTTACAGTGACCGGAGCGACCTCTCTTTCTCGAGCTTTGCCCGGAATTCCCAATCCCTTCAGCCTTCTTTCTGCCGATAAAAAAGCTCTGTATCATGCCTGGTGTGTAATGGGTGGAAACTTTGTGACTCTGTTGACCGCAAAGATGATGACCTCTCTTCAAGAGATGGGAATTCCTGCGGAGTCTATCGGATTGTATTCTGAAAAGGTCATCGACAATGCACTGGCACAACAGACCGCCGCCCTCACCGGCCCCCTGGCTCGCAAAGATGCTGAGACTGTGGCCGCCAATCTCAAAGCCCTCGAGGGCCAAGAGATGCAAAAGATCTATCAAGCTTTTTTAGAAACCTACTGGCCCGAGTATCCAAGAAAGTGAGGCCAAGATGAAAACCGTATTGAATTTCCACGAAAAGAAATTAAACAAGCAAAAGATCTCTATGATCACTTGCTATGATTATAGCTTTGCACAAATTGTTGGTGCTTCTGATATCGATTGTATTCTGGTGGGCGATTCCTTAGCCATGGTCATGCACGGACATAAAACCACTCTGAATGCTTCTATTGGAATGATGGCTCTGCACACAGCGGCGGTTGTCCGCGGTGCTGGAGAAAAGTTCGTGATTGCGGATTTACCCTTCATGAGCAATCGCAAAGGACTCACTGCCAATATGACGGCTGTTGAAAAAGTCATGAAAGCCGGAGCCCAGGCTGTAAAAATTGAAGGCGCTCCCGGGAACTTAGAATTGATTCGACATATTGTTGAGTCGGGCGTTCCTGTCATGGGTCACTTAGGACTGACTCCTCAATCCATCCATCAATTGGGTGGCTTCAAGGTTCAAGGCCGCGATGACAAAGCGAAAAAGAAAATCAAAGAACAAGCCTTGCAAATGCAAGAGGCGGGCTGTTTCTGTGTTGTTTTAGAATGCGTTCCTTCAGATTTAGCTGCAGATATCACTGCATCTTTAGATATCCCGACAATTGGTATCGGAGCCGGTCCTTCTTGTGACGGGCAAGTTCTGGTTCTTCAAGACATGCTGGGCATGAACGAAGGCTTCAAACCGAAATTTTTGAGAACTTACTTCAATGGCTTTGCCACGATGAAAGATGTTTTCAACACCTATCATAAGGATGTCACTCAAGGTGCCTTCCCGACCGAGAAGGAGAGCTACTCATGATTCAAGTTCTTCGTACTCCTGCAGAAATGAAGGCCTTTCGAAAATCTCTCAAAGGGAGCGTTGGTTTTGTACCAACCATGGGAGCTCTTCATGCAGGACACGAAGAACTTCTTAAACGGGCTCAGAAAGATTGTGACCATGTGGTTTTGTCGATCTTTGTGAACCCGACTCAATTCAATGATCCTAAGGATCTTGAAAAATATCCGGCGACCTGGGATAGCGACTTTGCTATGGCTGAGAAAAACAAAGTCACCGCGATCTTCTTTCCAAAGTATGTGGATATGTATCCGGATAACTATAGATATAAAGTGATTGAGAATGAGTTTTCAAAACTTCTCTGTGGCAAGGATCGTCCGGGTCATTTCGACGGAGTACTCTCCGTTGTCATGAAACTTTTTAATATTGTTTCTCCGACCAAGGCTTTCTTTGGCGAAAAAGATTTTCAACAACTGACTTTGATCAAAGACATGGTTCAGACCTTTTTCATGGATCTTGAAGTTGTTCCCGTAGCGACCATCCGCGAAGCGGATGGCTTAGCTATGAGTTCTCGCAATGTGCGACTTTCTGCTGAGGACCGCGCCAAGGCTCCAGCTATTTATGCGGCAATCACAAAGAGTCAAAGCGCTGCGGAAGCTACAGAAAAACTCACATCCCAAGGTTTTAAGGTCGACTATGTTACAGATATTGGTAAACGTCGTTTCGTCGCCGCCAAACTCGGCGAAGTAAGGCTGATTGATAATGTCGAAATCTAAAGTTCTCTTTATTCTGACTGGCTCCATTGCTTGCTACAAGGCTTGCCATGTAATCTCTCGCCTTGTTCAAGCCGGATGCGAAGTCCAAGTGGTGGCAACACCCTCAGCTTTGCAATTTGTCGGCAATGCCACCTTTGAAGGTCTCACTGGTCGTCCCGTTGTGAGCGACATGTATGCTCAGGGCAATGTTATGGACCACATTCACCTGATGAGATGGGCGGACCTGGTTTTGGTAGCCCCTGCCACCGCGAATTTCATTAATAAATCGGCACAAGGTTTGGCTGATGATTTGGTTGGAACTCTGTTCCTGGCCCATGATTTCAAAAAACCTTTCCTCTTGGCACCTGCCATGAACACCAGCATGTATCTTCACCCAGCCACTCAAGCCTCTATTGCAAAGTTAAAAGGCATGGGCGTTGAGATTTTAGAAGCCGCATCTGGAATTTTGGCTTGTGGTGAAGAAGGATATGGAAAGTTGCTTGAACCAGATTTGATTCTTCAATCAGTTCTTGAACGCCTGAAAACCAAAGACGTTGCGGCGGCCCCTTCTCACTCCCCTGTTGCGAACTTCAACTTGGGAAAAGTAAAAGTGCTCGTAACGGCCGGTGGAACTCAAGAGCCGATTGATACCGTTCGTGTGATCAGCAACTTAAGTTCAGGTCGCACCGGCGTGCAAATTGCTGAGTATCTGACGCAAATGGGTTTTGATGTGACCCTGCTGCAAGCCCACGGCAGCGCGAAAGCTCAGCACGTCGGCCATAAGGATTACTTCACAAGCTTTGATTCTTTAGACCAACAGATGAAGAAGTACCTCAGCTCGCAAAGCTTCACTCATGTGATTCATGCTGCGGCTGTGAGTGACTATTCCTTTGAGAGCGTGGAAGTCGAAGGACAAAGATACCGCCCCCTTGAACAAAAGAAGATCAAGTCAGATGCAGATCACATGAGCATCCATCTTAAGCGCAATCACAAGATTGTGGATCGCTTGAAAGACTATTCTCAGAACAAGGATCTTCAAGTGGTCGCCTTCAAGTTGACGAGCCATGCAAACGCGGAAGAACGACAGCAGGCCGTTGATAAATTATTTGCCGGGTCCCATGCCAACTATGTTGTGCACAACGACCTGACTGACATTGATATTGTTAACAGAACTCATAAGTTCACTCTTTATAGTCCTCAAGCCCAAAGCCCTTGCGAAAGTCTTGAGCGCCTTACAGGTGAGCTGATTAATATTTTATTGCCCAAGGACAATGTATGATTTTAACCCTTGATGTTGGAAATAGCCAAATTTATGGCGGACTCTTTGATAAAGACAAAATGGTCCTTTCATTCCGTCGCAGCTCTAAAGGTGGAAGCTCTTCAGACGAAACGGGAGTGTTCTTGCGAACCGTTATTCGCGAAAATGGCTTGGATCCTTCTTTGATCCGACAAATCGCGATTTGTAGCGTGGTTCCCGAAGTTATTTACTCTCTTCGTGGTGCTTGTATGAAGTACTTCAATATCAATCCCTTCATTCTGCAAGCGGGAGTTAAAACAGGATTGAAGATCAAGTACAGAAACCCCCTCGAGGTCGGTGCGGATCGCATTGCGAATTCTATTGCGGCCACTCATCTCTATCCGGGCAGAAACTTGGTTATCGTGGACATGGGAACAGCGACCACTTTCTGTGCCATTTCTAAAGACAAAGACTACTTGGGTGGATCTATCGTTGCAGGTTTGCGCCTTTCGATGGAATCCCTAGAAGCCAACACAGCAAAACTGCCTTCGGTTGAAATCGTGGCTATGCATGAAGCTTTGGGTCGCTCAACGATCGAGAGTCTTCAGTCCGGCCTCTATTATGGTCACTTAGGGACCATGAAAGAGCTGAACGAAAGAATCAGCCGCGAATGCTTCCAAGGTGAAAAGCCTTTCATCATTGGAACTGGTGGCTTTGCTTACTTGTTTGAAAAAGAAAAAGTTTTTGATGCTATTTTGCCGGACCTCGTTTTGAAGGGCATGTTGATCGCCCTCCAGTACAATTCGTAACAAGGAACTACGACTATGAACCTTTCAATGCTTAGAACAAAAATCCACCGTGCCACCGTCAGTGGCGCTGACCTCAACTACGAAGGCTCTGTGAGCATCTGCCCAGATCTCATCAAAGCTTCGGGATTACTTATCAACGAACGCGTTGATATCTACAACTGCAACAATGGGGCTCGCTTCTCAACTTACGTGATCAAGGGTAAAAAAGGCGAAATCTGTCTCAACGGGGCTGCCGCTCGCCATGTTCAAAAAGGCGACTTGGTTATCATCTGTTCATACTGTGGAATGAGCTTTGAAGAGGCTCAGAAACACAAGCCCACTGTGGTTTTTGTCGATGAGAAGAATCGTGTGAAAGAAAAAAGACGGGAAAGTCGTAGGAATAATAAGTAACGGAAACTACCGCCTCGATAGGATCATTCCTGTTTAAGTGAAATTGTGGCTCGTTGGTTACTCCTGAGAGGGTACTCTCAGGAGTCTAAGGTGCTGGCGGAGCTTTAATTGAGAGTTTTTTTGTAGCTCTGGTACTCTCGCTTTCCCGAAAATTTTAGCCCCTTTAGGGGCCGAGGGCATGGATGCCCGAGTTTTCGGGAAACACAGACAGGATGTCTGACTCGAACGGAGGCGAAAGCCGCGAAATTATAGAGTCAAACTCAGCGCCTTTTAATGCTTTGCTGTCTCCCCCGCGAAAAGAATCTTCTGGGTTTCTATGAGATAGCTCAGTGCCTGACGATAGTACTTTTCAGTGTCTTTTGGACATTGAATCTCTGTGGTGAGATTCCAGTCCTTCTTCCAATCGTAGCACTTATATTTTTCTGGCATGCGCACATTGAAATCAATGGCAACGTCGTCAACAAACCAAACGCTGTGACCCAAATGATAGATCTCTGTTCCTGGGCTGAAATCTTGAGGTCTTAGCATTGAGCGACCCAAAAAGTGTGGCGCCTCGACGCCCATAAGATCCGCCAAGGTGCTTGCAATATCTCTTTGCGAGTACGCGCCTTTTAGTTGTTCGGGTTTTAATCCCGGAGCTTTCATAGCAAAAGGAACAGAGTAGTGACTGAGATAGCCTCCGCCAGTAAATGACGTGTGGTCTGAAACCATCACGATGGTGAGAGGGTAATCATATTTTTGCTGCGCAAGTTTTTTAAGAAAGGCTCCTAGCTCTTCATCGGCATAGGCCATCACACTATGACTTTTTTCTGAGTCGTTGGCCTCACCGAACTTCCACGCCACATTTGCTGGAAGTTTGAAATCATGTGTCGTGTTGGTGTTAACACCAATAAAGAAGGGCTCCTGCACAACATGAGAGTAATCCATCACCCAGTTATAGAGATCCGTGTCGTACAATCCCCAGCTGTTCGTGGGTGTTTTATCGAGATTTTTATATTCCACTTTTCCGAAAGATTGCTTGAAACCCAACTTTTGAGCCAATGGACCCACGCCACTTGTTAGCTGATCCGATCCTTGGAAGAAAGCCGTGTGATATCCTTTTTGCTTCAAGAGTTCGGGTAAACAAAGATAATCAAAATTCTCAAGCTGCGTGAACATGATTCCCTTGCCCAAAGGATTTGGGAAACTGCACATCGTGGCGAAAAGTCCTTCCGTGGTTCTATGCCCACCAGCCAACATCAGCTCAACATGCACACCTTCTTTTTGGAACGCCTCGAAGTGAGGCCATGAGTGAGCCGTGGACCAGCTCTCCAAAAAGATGAAGATCACATTGGTTTTCAAGTTCATCAAAGGTTTAGTGATCCCACGTTGAGCTCTCCACTGTTGGAAGCCCTCGGTGGTGCTGAAATCTGTTGGCTGTGGAATAGCTTCCGGCTCAGCATGACGACCACTAGTTGCTGCATACAAGATGCTATAAGCCGAGTTCAAACTGATATTGGACTCTTTAGCTCCCCCTGCGCGGAAAGAGAAACTAGGATCCATAGGAATTGTGTAAACTCCGCGAACTCCCACAAAAGCCAGGACCAGCACAAAAAGAAGACCTAACACTTTCTTGGCCTTTCCGTAATGTGGGATGTCTTTGTAAGAACGAGAGTAGGCAAAGGCCCAACTAATAATCAGAGAAACAAGAATGGCTTTCCAATAATCGCCAATCAAGCTGGTCAAAGAAGTTTTAATACTCAAAAGATTCATGACCTCGTAAGACATATGGCGGCCCGACTCTTTGATGTAGATATAGTCCCCAGCAAAAAGCATTGTATAAATAAATGTCAGAACGAAAATCCACCGACGATGAGATGATTTTTTTGTTGCTCCTAGTAGAGGGGCTACAAACCAAACTAGAGTGAAGAATCCCGCCACCGCCACATCAAAATGCAAACCATGCAGGTAGGCCTTCCAATCAGAAAAGCCTCCAATGTCAGTGAGGTATACAAGTCCAGCCCTCAAAGCTAGACCCAAAAAAACAAAATAAAAAAAAGTTCGAATCGCCATTAAAAACATACATTCAACTCTGACCCAAAAGAGGGCTCCTGTACAAAATAAAGATGCCCACCTAGTGCGTTGCGCCAGTCTAGAATTTCTGATAATCTTATTGGATGAGCTCAGATAGTTTTCTCTCCATTGATTTTGGTACAAGCAATTCCCTTGTCGGCGCTTTCCACGAAGGTCGACGCCATGAAGCCCTCTCTCTAGACCCTTTGGCTGCGGATCCGACCATGATGCGAACTTTGCTTTTCTTTCCCCATGCGGATCTTTGTTACTATGGAGCTGAAGCCATCGAGCAGTATATTGCTCAAGACATGGAAGGTCGCCTTTTCAGATCTTTCAAATCCCATCTGCCGAACAAAAACTATCTGGGGACAGTTTTAGACAATCGTATTCTCACCTTGGAAAACCTGGTGGGTATTTTCTTGCTCGAACTAAAAAAACGTGCAGAAAAAGCCTTAGGGACCACTGTTGATAAAGCCGTTATCGGCAGACCCGCTCGTTACTCCATGGACCCCGTGGCCGATGGCTTTGCTTTGCATCGCATGGAGAAAGCCGCAAAAATGGCAGGCTTTAAAGAAGTTCAATTTGTACCAGAGCCTTTGGCTGCGGCCTTTGACTATCGCCGCCAACTGACTCAAGAAAAAATTGTTTTGATTGGCGACTTCGGTGGTGGAACCTCAGATTTCACTTTGATCAAGCTCAGACCTGAGAGTTTCAGCAAAGAAGATGTCCTCGCCATCGACGGATGTCCTCTGGCTGGAGATGCCCTCGATAGCGTGTTCATGAGTCATCGCTTGAATGAATACTTTGGAGCCAGATCCCGTTATCGTCTCCCTATGGGAAGCAACGTGATGACCATGCCTCCAGCAATCACTCAACGTCTCAATCACCCGGCTCATATCGTGCACTTGAAAGAAAGAGACACCTACGAATTTATCCGCGAAGTCCGTAAATGCACTCTCACGAAAAAAGATCAAGATGCCGTCGATCGTCTCTTTGTCCTGATTGAAGATCAGCAGATCTTTCCTTTCTTTGAACGTATCGAGAAAACAAAACGAGAGCTTTCTGCTCAAGACGTCACTTCTTTTGGTTTTGATTACCCAGGCCTTGAAATTGGCGAAGATTTCTCAAAAAATCAGTTCATAGAATGGTCTGAAGACACTAAATCAAAAATTTTTGCCGCTCTCGACAGCTGCTTGAGTTCTGCTGGCGTGCAGTCCCAGGATGTAGACCTCGTGTGCCTCACAGGGGGAACTGCGAAAGTTCCTTTCATCCAAAAAGAACTAGAGAACCGTTTCGGACGAGAACGTATGCAAACTCAAGCTCACTTCCACTCTGTCTTGTCTGGATTGACCGAATCCGCCGGATTTTGGGCCCAAGGACAAAAGGTTGTTGATTGACCTCTTTCCCGGAATAAGAGAAGTTAGGCCTCATGGCAATCACTCTCCTGCAAGTCCAATCTGGGCATAAATCTTATGGTTCAAGAGTTCTCTTTGAAGACGCCACCTTTGCTGTCAACGAAGGTGAACACGTCGGCGTTATCGGACCCAATGGCGCAGGAAAAACCACTCTTTTTAAAATTCTTGTCGACCAAGAAGAATTGAATGGTGGCATTGTCACCAAATCCCAACAATTACGCCTCGGTTACCTCGAACAAGAGTCTGACTGGAATGTGGACGAAAAGGTCGAAGAGTATCTCGACAAGAATTGCCTCAAGCCTCTTTGGGAGCTGAAACAGTTCGGTCTGAAGTTGGGTTTAACAGAAGCTCACTTTCAATCCCATTTAAAACAACTCAGCGGTGGTTACCGCATGAGAGTGAAGCTTCTTTATTTGATCGGCCAAGAGCCCAATTTGCTTTTACTGGATGAGCCGACGAATTTCTTGGATTTGGAGACACTTTTGGTTCTTGAAAATTTTCTTCAGGAATACAAGGGCGCTTTTTTGCTGATCTCCCATGACCGTGAATTTCTGCGTCGAGTGACAGATCACATTCTCGAAGTAGAAGCTGGCGACATCGTGAAATTTGCAGGTAATCTTGACGATTACTTCGAACAAAAAGCCATGCTCGCAGAGCTTCTGCAAAAGCAAGCCCTCAGCCAACAAGCTAAGAAGAAATCTATCATGGACTTTGTGACTCGCTTTGGAGCCAAAGCCACAAAAGCCCGTCAGGCGCAAAGTCGTTTGAAGGCCCTCGATAAAATGGAAATGATTGAGCTCAAGGCCGCACCTTCGCACTCTCATATTCAGATTCCCGCTCCAAGTCCTACGGGCAAAATGATTCTCGAGATGGAGAATGCTCAACTTGGATACAGCAACAAAACCATTCTGAACAATGTGACTCTTCGTTTAGAGCGCGGCCATCACCTTGGTATCGTCGGTCTCAATGGAGCTGGGAAATCCACTTTGCTAAAGTCTCTGGGTGAGCAGATTCCTCTTTTGAGTGGTTCACTTAAGTGGGGGCATCAAGTTCATCTGTCTTATTTTGCTCAGCACACTCCAGAAGCTCTTTTACCCGAAGATACAGTCTTAGAAGCCATGTCTCGCAAAGCGCCACCTGAGGTGACTCAGCAAGAGGTTTTGAATATCGCAGGCAGCTTGCTCTTTTCTGGTGAGAACGTTTACAAAAAAGTGAAGGTGCTTTCCGGAGGAGAAAAATCCCGAGTAGCTTTGGGACAGATTCTTTTGCAGAAATCTCCTTTGCTCTTGCTCGACGAGCCAACGAATCACTTGGATTTTGACACCGTAGAAGCTCTTACTACGGCCCTTGAGAAGTACGAAGGTACGATTGTGACTGTCAGCCATGACCGTGGATTCATTGGACGTGTGGCAAACAAGATCTTGGAAGTGAATAATGGCCTTTTGACTCTCTACCCGGGCACCTATGATGAATACGTGTGGAGTCTGCAAAAAGGTATTCTCTCTGAGCGTGTGGACAATCCAGATGTCATCAAAGCCAAATCTGCGTCTGCCCCTTCAAGTGAAGAGAATCGGTTTAATTACAAAGAAGCGCGTAAGCGCCTCGAGACTTCAATAAAGAAATGCCAAAAACAAATCGAAGATGCCGATAAGAAGATCGCTGAGTTAAGCAAAAAGCGGGATCTTCTCAGTGAGTCCCTTCTTTCGACGACAGGCGAAAAAGCTGCTCAATTGGCTAAAGATATCCATGAGACCAGCAACAGCATTGAAGACCTCGAAGTTTCAATGCTTGACGCCATGGAAGAACAACAAGCATTTGAAAATGAACTAAAATCCTTGATAGGATAGTTCACATGACAAAGAAAATACTTCTTCTTATTTTATCCTTCAGCGTCTTTGGATGCGCGAGCTACCTTAAACGCCAGCAGTGCGAACAGATCAACTGGTTCGATCATGGCAAAAAGATTGCTTTGCGTGGTCAGTGGTTGAACTCCGACAAAATGGTTCAAGAATGCCGCAAGGTCGAGGCCGAAATGTCTGAGACTCAATTGGATCAAGGATTCAAGTCTGGCATGGGCGAATACTGCTCTCCTCAAGGGGCTTATTCCGTAGGTAAAAGTGGCAAAAGCTTTTCCCGTGAGTTCTGCGAGGGACCTGGAATTACAGCCATCATGAATCAGCATCAGCAAGGTATTCGCGACTATTGCGCTAAATCCAACGGCTACCAAGCTGGAGCCTCCGGCGAGAAATATAAGAATGTCTGTTCTCCAGAAATGGAAAAGACCTTCCTTCCGGAGTACCGCAAAGGCCGCAAGAAGTTCGTGGAAGCTCAAATTAAATACAAAGAAGGCGAGATTTCGAATCTAGAAAAACGTCGTTCTGCTGTGGCCTTTGAAGCTCAGAACATCGAGTATCAACAGCGTTCGTTGGAATCACAGCGCAACTACATTCAATCTCAATTGAATTTCGCTCAGTCTTCCAACAACCTATCACAAGTTTCAAACTTGCAAAGCCAGGCGAACTCTGTGGATTCTGAAATCTCCAGCAAAAGAAACTTGGTCTATGCTAAGCAAAATGAAACTCGCTCGATTGACGAAAAAGTTCAGGCTTTGAATAAAGAAATTTCGGAATTTAGAACCGAGCTGCCCTCTCTGGAGCAGTAGGTAAAAGGCCCTAAGTCTCTAGCAGACTTAGGGTGTTCTGAACCATTCAATGGCATCTACATAGGCTTTTGGATGATAAGCGGCCGCTTGTTCACTCCACTTCAGTTCTTTCCATCCCAGACTTTGGAAAATCGTATTTTCCACTTCGCGACGACGAATCAAATCAAAGACATTGCTCACATGGGTGAGTTCTGCACGTTTCATCATGAGAGACGGCAAATGAAACTGAATAAAGGCCACACCTTTATTTTGCGCTCCAAATCCTTCAGCTCCGTCTTTTAAGAAACGGCCGAACTGAAGTTCTTTCTTTCCTTTGCAGTTTTCCACGATCAAGAGCTTTTCAGTAAAATTGGAGTAGCCCATCACATAGTTAAAATCAAAACCACCGCATTTCTCGACGACAGTGCGAGTGGCGCGCATTTGCCCAAAGGACTTTGCAGGAATCGGATACTTCGCTGGCAGCATCCAGATATTCTGGCGATCACGAAGAGCGATGTGCACATCAGGCTTATTTTTCGCGAGTTTCATAAAGTGCTGCACGATAGGAGAAGACTCCGTTAAAACTTCGGAACTCACATAGAGAACATCAAAGGAGGCCTCGGCAAAAGCATCTTGGAATCCCACTTTGCGAAGCTCTTTTGAAATACCTACAACAAAGAGCCGATGGGCCTCAGAGTTTTTCTGCATTTGCGACGTCGAAACAAAAAGATTGATGTTCTTCACGGCTTCCGCTGCAGAAACCAGGGGCGAGCCGCCTACTCCTACCAAAGATGTCACAGGGACAATAGGCAATTCAGGATTGTGTTCTGTCTTGAGTAGACGAGCCATGTTACCAACAAAGGCCATCTTTTCTTTCAAGCTCAGATCTTTATATGCGGCAACCCAGCTTGAGAGAATCAATGGGCGCAAGCTGAGTTCAACCACTTTGGTGCTCAGTTCGTCCCTGGCCTCTTCGAGATTTCGACAAAGAGCATAGTGTTCAGACATCTTCCATGGCGACTCACAATAGGCCTGAACAGACTTAATAACATAAGGCCACTTCGCGCGATGAAGAGCCGTCTTGATGTGAGTGCCTGGATCACCAATATCCAAATCACCCTCTTGCAAGAAAACTGTAAAGTCCGTGAAGATCTCTTCCATCAACTCTTCATTCACAAAAAAGGCGTCACGACGCTCGCGATACCAAACTTTAGCAATAGCCTTTTCCAAATGCCCTGGAGCATCTAAAAGACTTTCACCAATATAGATTTGATGCCCTTGAACTTTAAACATGTAAGGGCGATCTTGGAAAATTGTGACATGAACTTTTCTATAGAAGGGCTCAATGCTTTCCAAAAGTCGCTCAGCTCTTTGAATGCGTGTCGAAAGATCTTTGGACTGGCTATTGAAATAGGAGCTGAAAGGCGTCTCTTTATTCAAAGCACAACGATAAACCGCTTCTGACCCCTGAGAGGTCAATCTGTCCATCTTTTCGACAACTTTAGATTCAATACAAAGAGGTCGCCGAGTCATCTCGACAACCATCAGCGCAAGTACGCCAAAACACACAAAACTAATATAAGTGAGCCAACGAGAAACCATATGGGATGACTCAATTGCAAGATCAGGGCCCTGATTCAGGACCCTTTTCCTAGATCATCAGTATCTGTTCAACCCCTATGTTTTGTAAAAAAACCTCGTCATGGGAAACCACCAACAAGGCCCCTTGGAACTCACAAAGAGCTGCCTCCAAAACCTCAAGACTTTGCAAATCCAAGTTGTTCGTAGGCTCATCGAGAATCAAAAGCTGAGGAGCCGGGTTCGCCAAGAGAATCTTCGCAAGGGAGCATTTCAACTTTTCACCTTCGCTGAGACTTTTTGTCTGTTGATGGACTTTCTCTCCAAAGAATTGAAAAAAGGCCAAGAGGTTGCGAGTCTCTTTGAGATCGTAGCGTGACGAGTCCATGACATTCTCAAGGACTGATTTCTCAGGCTCTAACAACGAATAAGTTTGGTCTAAATACGCCCAAGGAATGTCAGCGATCCGTCCCGTACCACTCGCAGATCCTCTCTTCATCCTTGGTCCTTGAATCAACGTTTCAATCAATGTGCTCTTTCCAGAGCCATTTGCTCCTGCCAAAGCCCAACGTCTTGGCCCTTTGATGACAAAGTCTAAGTTCTCGGTCCATAGATTTTGCTCCTGATCATGATAACGAAAGTTAAAGCTCTCGAGCTCCATAATCAACTTTCCCTCAGGGATTGAAGTCTCGGGCAACGAAAGAGCAAAGAAGCTTTCCTTCTTCGTTTCTTCCCATACGGCGCGGAAATCTTCACGGGCCTTTTCCACAGACTTTTCCGCACGAACATGGGTTTTTGCCAAAGTCACTTGAGCCTGTCTCTTCAAACCACCCACAATAATTCGCGGCAAGCTTCCGGATTCTCCCAACTTCTTCCCGGCCCTCATTCTTTTTTCTTGAGATGTGATCTTCTGCTGGTATTCCCGTTCAGACTTTTTCTTTTCTTTGCGAGCCAGCTCTAAAGCCACCGCATCCCGTTCCCGTTCCGCATCTCGCTCCTCTTTGTAAAAATCGTAATTGCCACCATAGAGAGTCAGTCCCTGGCTAGAAAGCTCAAGAATCGCCTCCACTTCATTCAGGAGCTCACGATCATGGCTTATCACCAACAAAGCCCCTTGATAGCCCTTCGCGAAATCGTAGACTCGCTCGCGGCTCTCTCGATCTAGATTGTTCGTCGGCTCATCCAGAATAAGCAGCCCACTGCTCAAAGCTGTAGCTCGAGCCAAGCGAACGCGCATGCCCTCGCCCCCGCTAAGACGAAGAAGAGAGCGTTCTAAAGCAATGCCGTCGAGCAAAGGCAACCACACACTGGGTTCCACCATGGGCTTATCCCAGAGATCAGCGATATACTCCGCCACGGTCACATCGGGAAAGTCGAACCTCTGAGAGAAATAGGTGATCGGATGAGACTTCTCAATCTCACCTTTATAGCCCTCAAGGTCTCCAGCCAAAATCTTAGCCAGAGTGCTTTTACCCACGCCGTTCGGGCCCACCAATCCATAGCGCTTCTCACTCAATGAAATCGAAATATTCTGAAATAGTTTGTCGCCCTGAGGATGCTCGTAACCGAGCGACCTCAAGGTCACTTGAAATAAATTTTTCTGCATATGTAAATCCGTCCAAGAGCTAGAAAGCTCAAAAGATGTTCTTAGAATAAGGATTATGACGGATTTATTTTCTCATAGACGTCGGGTTTAGAAGCCCGACTCCCTCATACTAACCAAGTTTTTGATTTTCCGCAAGAGCCTCAGTTTTTGGGTGCATCAAAGCCCCGCCCCAGCCTAGATTGTCAGGCTGTCAAAAGAGTGATCAAGCCTAAGCGCTGATCTCAAAATAAGCCATATGGCATATAGGCACAGAATTCGTATAGAAACCCATGAATCTTAGGAATTGAGAGGAAGAAAATATGAAGAAACTTATCTTTGGAACTTTAGCTCTGGTAGCTCTTCAAAGCACGGCCCATGCCCACAACGTGATGTGCAACTTCACCGAGCCCTTCATCACCTTGTCTTTTGACAACAATAAAGGACTCCTCACTCGCTATGACTATGGCGGTACAGAAAGAACTGTGGCTGCTTCCTCAAGCCTTCAAGGCCATATCATGACTGTGACTTCAGCAGACAGTACAGTAAAGCTTGTTATCGACCTTTCTAAAAAAGGCAACGATGGCATGTCCGATCGTGAGTACGATTTCGACGCTGTTCTCAATGGCAAACTTTATGGTGGCTGTGACGAGATCAAAGACTAACTAATTGATGAGAGGGCCTTCACGGATAAATAGATCCCCATAAGAAGGTCCTCGTCTCTCTAATATCTTGAGCTTCAATAAATAATCTAAAATAAAATCATCTTTGCCGAGTGAGTATCTCCTCACCAACTCAACGATCCTTGTCCAGGGTCGATAATCCCAGAACTTCTTTTTTAACTCATTCCCTTTGCAAGACCCAGTCACGCCGATCACCAGCGCCCCACTAAACGACCTGACAAAAGCCATGAAAGCCTTCCGACTTTTCATTCTGATCATGAGATGAAGATGATCGCCGGCATTGGCGAACTCGAGAATGCTGACTTTGAATTCCTTGGCGGAATGTCGAAGCAACTCCTGAACCCTCTTTTGATTCTTTGGAGATTTTAAAGACCACGCGCCCTTAGCTAGGGAGGAGCGAAGCACGAGATGCATGGCGTGCTTGGTGCTAAGTGGGCGCGCGGTCTTCGCGTTGCTTTTGTTGAGCAACGGACCACCGAACTGCTGCATCTTTCGCAGACGAGGGTCTTCTTTTTTTACCTGTTCTTTTCGGGAGGAGCTAGGCATGGATTTATTCTTCACTCGTAGCGATGGTATTTCAATCATTATTTTCTTTCCTGCTGCGGAGCGAGGTATTCGGTTCTTGCGGGGATTTGAATTCGGGGAGAGGGGAAGACTCCTAGCAACAGGAGTCGAATGAGCTCTGGCACTCAATCTTATGGGTACTATTGCGGGCAATATTGGCCACAGTTAAAATTTGCCGCTGGGACCTAAAAAATGTTTGAGCCTTGACCAAAAAAGATTAGTGCATCAATAATCTCAAAACTTAAACATGGAGATCGCATGAAAAAATCATTATTCTTTGTAGCGTTAGTCTTTTCTCTATCTTCGCACGCAGCATGTCCGATTCTTGAAGGGGAATATATTAATTGCATTTCAACTGGGCCCGGCGCACAGAACAGCGAACCTTCAAGCGTTAAGGTTACTCAAAGCCAATCACCAACCGATATTTATGCTTTCGAAAGCATGAATCCTTCAACTTCTAAATATTCTAGAGTCGAGTACATTGCCGATGGAGTTTCTCGTCGACGCACAGAAACAACTGATGGCGGTTCAACATATGAAGTAAACGTGCTCGCAAAGTGTGACAATGGCGTTCTTGTCGTTGATATTTCATTACCTAACTCAAAGTTTGGTGCAGAAAAGATCTCATTCACGGGCGACATTGACGGTTTAGTTAAAACAAATGAAGTGTTCCGCAAAGTTCTCAACACGACGACATGTGAAAAGGCTCACTAACACTGGCCTTAAAATAGTTGTTTTAACTTACGCTTAAATCGTTATTTTTTGTTTCCAAGAAACCACTTGATTCCGTACCGTGTTTTGTCTGTCAAAACACGGTATCACATGACCGCCACATTCTTGTCATAACTGACAAAGCCTGCATTCCGGATCATTGATTCTCCTTAAGAAATTTATTTTACTTTGCCCAGTGGCTTTAGTGGACCCACTTTTCCTACTTTGGATGGGAGTGGGTGTTGGATTTTTTCAGACATCCATGGGTTGATGTTGATGAGTTTTTCTAGGTTGAGGCCTGTTTTTATTCCCATGCCTTGGAACATGTAGACGATGTCTTCTGTTGCTAAGTTGCCTGTTGCTCCGGGAGCGTATGGGCAACCGCCTAGACCGCCGAGGCTGGCGTCGAAGACTGTGACTCCGGTGTTGTAGGCTGCCAGCACGTTAGCTAATGCTTGCCCTCTGGTGTCGTGGAAGTGGCCTGCTAGTTTTTTTACTGGGATTACTTTTTTTAGTTTTCTGAAAAGAGAATCCACTTGGCCTGCGTTGGCTACGCCGATGGTGTCGCCGATTGAAATTTCATAGACGCCCAGCTTGTGCATTCTTTGTGCTAGCTTGATAACTTTGGCTTCAGAAACTTTTCCTTCAAAAGGACAGCCGAAGCATGTTGAGAGATAGCCTCTCACTTTGATTTTATGTTTTTTTGCCAAAGCCATGACGGGCTCGAAGCGCTTGAAACTTTCGTCGATGGAACAGTTGATGTTCTTTTTGGAAAAAGACTCTGAACATGCCGCAAAGATAGCGACTTCTTTTAAGCCGCTGGCAATAGCGTCTTGCATGCCTCTTTCGTTGGGAACTAGAACTGAGAACTCTGTTTTCTTTGGGATCTGGCCGGATTTTACCAATGCGAAAGTCTTTTGAACGACCTCTGCCGTGCCTGCCATTTGTGGAACCCATTGTGGTGAGACAAAGGCGCCGACTTCGACTCTTTTTGTTCCCGCTTCGATCAATCGTCTTGCAAACTCGACGCGAGTGTCAGCGTCCAGAACTGTTTTTTCGTTCTGAAGGCCATCTCTTAATCCCATTTCAACAATCACGACTGACTTTTTCATATTCTCTATTTTTCGGCAGAAGCTTTGATCTTCACAAGGGCTTTTCCTAAAACCACTTGGTCCCCGGTCGCGCAAGTGATCTGTTCGATACTTCCTGCGATATCGGCCTTTAAAGTATACTCCATCTTCATGGCTTCCATCACAAGAACGGCTTGGCCTGGCTGTACAACATCACCCTGCTTTACCAAAATCTTTGTGATTTTGCCGGGCATCGGAGAAACAATCTGATCCGAAGAGCCGCCAGCACCTGCTTTTTTGCGAGACTTTCGTCCTGAACCAGCGTCCATTGTGAAAGTACGGCCATTGGCGTGAACCCACAAAGTGCCTTTCAAGACCTGAGCTTGAACCGGATGGTCAACACCGTTGATACGAATTTTCATATCCATTAGATACCTCTCCAGTAAGATCCCCACGGAGACGCCGTAGTTTCTGTCGCTGTCGATCCCCCACGCAATTGTTGAAGAGCTTGAGCGGCAATCGACTTCTCAACATCAGTCATTGCAGGTTCTTTGATCGCATCCTTGAAATAGGTTTCGATAAATCTTGTAGTCATTGTGCCCATCACGAATTCTTTGTGTGAAAGAATTTCGATCAAGTAAGGAATGTTGGTGTGCACACCAAAAACCACAGAGCCTTGCAAAACGCGGATCATCTTTTGAATTGCTCTTGGACGGCTCTCATCCCAAACGATCACTTTTGCGATCATTGGATCATAGAACGAAGTGATCTCGTCGCCCTCTGCAAATCCATACTCATAACGGCGGCCCGGGCCTTCAGGCCATTCGATCAGACCCAAGACACCTGTTGATGGAACACCACCCATGAAAGGGTTTTCAGCATAAATACGACATTCGATAGAATGACCACGAGGCACACGGATTTGTTTTGGATCATGGACGAATTCACCTTGAGCTGTGAGGATTTGCATTTTCACCAAATCCACTCCCAGAACTTCTTCCGTCACTGGATGTTCCACCTGCAGACGCGTGTTCACCTCAAGAAGGTAAAACTCCCCGTCTTGCAAAAGGAATTCAACAGTACCCGCACCTTTATAGTTTCCTACGGTGCCGATAGCCACCGCCGCTTCACCCATACGACGACGAAGGTCATCTGTGAGTGAAGGAGACGTGGCCTCTTCAATGATCTTTTGGTGACGACGCTGCACCGAACACTCGCGATCAAAGAAATGAATCACTTTACCAGTGCTATCACCGAAAATTTGGAATTCAATGTGTTTTGCTCTGTCGAGGTACTTCTCCAAGAAAACCTTCGGAGAACCAAACGCCGACTGCGCTTCACGCTGAGCTGATTCAATCAACTCGCGAGCTTCTGCAGAAGCCGTGATCAATTTCATACCGCGACCACCGCCACCAGCAGCAGCTTTTACGATCACAGGATAACCGATCTTCTCGGCTTCGGTGATCAGATGACCTACATCTTGGTTCTCGCCCTGATAACCAGGAACCAAAGGCAACCCTGCTTGTTTCGCCAATTCTTTACAGTGAACCTTGTCACCCAAAGAACGGATGGATTTTCCTGACGGACCAATAAAGGTCAATCCGGCCTTTTCACAAGCCTCTGCAAAATCAGCATTCTCAGACAAGAAACCAAAACCGGGATGGACCGCCTGAGCCCCACCGGCCAAGGCACCATCAATGTTTGCACGGATGTTCAAATAACTTTCTGCCGTCGGCGCAGGGCCAATGCAGATTGTTTTCGTCGCCATTCTGTAAGCGCGTGAATTAATATCGACTTCCGAGTGCAAAAGCACCGTCTCAATACCCAGCTCTTCGCAAGCTTTGATAATTCTCACAGCCACTTCGCCACGATTGGCGATGGCAATACGGGAAAACTTTTTCATTCAAATCAACCTTTCGAGCGCCAGCTAGGTTCTCTTTTTTCCAAGAAAGACAACAAACCTTCTTGGCCCTCTTTGCTGGCTCTGCGTTCAGCAATCAAAAGCGATGTCGCTTCTTTTTGCTGATCCCACGTCATCGCAGGAATTTTATTCAATAATTTTTTAGTTTCGCGAATAGCTTCTGGTCCGCACTGCAAATAGTTCGTCAGAACTTTCTGCACCTGCGTGTGTCCTTCGCCCACCGGAACCACTTCAGTCACAAGTCCCGCTTGTTGCGCGATGTGGGAGTTAAAAACTACCGCAGACAACATCAGAGGACGAACTTTGCCCAAAACAGCTTTGCGATGAACAAAGGCACTGATCACCGCCGGTGCAATTCCCAATTTCACTTCGCTGAAGCAAAACTGAGTTCCCTCTTCGGCAACAACCTCATCACAACAAGCGATCAAACCCAAAGCGCCACCAAAGGCCGCGCCATGAACCATGCCGATCACAGGGAGAGTGCAATTTGCAATGGATTCAAACATCGCAAAGAGCTTCAAAGAGTCCTTGTGATTCTCATCAAAAGAATAATTCACCATCTCGCGCATCCAGTTCAGATCGCCACCCGCGCAGAAGGCTTTGCCTTCACCTTGCAAAACCACAGCACGCAAATCCTTGCGCGCTTCCAAGCCCGTGAAGACTTGAGTGATCTCTGCAATCATATCCGGATTAAAGGCGTTGCGAACTTCGGGACGATGAAGTTTTACATAGGCCACTTGATCCATTTCAGTAACAACAACGAATGACATAATTACATCCTAAAGACGCCTTGGGTTTTGTCTCCCCAAGACTTGTTAAGACTTGCTGAAATTCCAAGAGCCAAGACACGACGAGTGTCCGCAGGATCAATGATCCCATCATCCCACAGACGAGCTGAAGAATAATAAGCCGAACTTTCTTTTTCATATTTTTCCAAAGTCGGACGCTTGAACTCCGCTTGCTCTTCTTGGGACATTGTCTGCCCCTTGGCCATCATCTGATCCATTTTCACAGTCAAAAGAACGTTGGCCGCTTGTTCGCCACCCATCACGCTGATCTTTGCATTCGGCCACATCCACATTTGGCGAGGCTGATAAGCTCTGCCGCACATGCCGTAATTGCCCGCGCCGTAAGAGCCACCAATCACCACTGTGAATTTTGGTACGTGAGCTGTTGAAACCGCCATCACGAGTTTTGCCCCGTGTTTTGCGATTCCTTCATTTTCATATTTCTTACCCACCATGAAACCCGTGATGTTCTGCAAGAAGATCAAAGGAATTTCACGCTGTTCACACAACTCGATAAAGTGAGCGCCCTTTTGAGCACTCTCGCTGAACAACACACCGTTGTTCGCGATAATTCCCACAGGCATACCCCAGATGTGGGCAAAGCCAGTCACCAATGTTTTTCCAAACAGAGGTTTGAATTCATGGAATCTTGAGCCATCCACCAAACGAGCAATCACTTCACGCACATCAAATGGAATGCGCGAGTCTTTAGGAATAATTCCATAAAGTTCTTTTGAATCAAAAAGAGGTTCTTCCACAGGAAGCATTTTCAACTGAACCACTTTTTTGTGGTTCAAGTGAGCCACGATAGAGCGAGTGATCTCAATAGCGTGCTCATCGTCTTCCGCAAAGTGATCTGTCACGCCGCTGGTCTCACAGTGAACTTGAGCACCACCCAATTCTTGAGCGTCCACAACTTCGCCGGTAGCGGCTTTCACGAGAGGAGGGCCTCCCAAGAAAATTGTTCCGTTGTCTTTCACGATCACGTTCTCGTCACTCATGGCAGGAACATAAGCTCCCCCCGCCGTGCAAGAACCCATGACCACCGCGATTTGCGGAATATTCGCCGCCGACATGCGTGCTTGATTGTAGAAAATTCTTCCGAAGTGATCGCGGTCTGGAAAGACATCTGCTTGCATAGGCAAGAAGGCGCCACCCGAATCCACGAGATAAATACAAGGCAAACCATTTTCAAAAGCAATCTCTTGCGCACGCAAATGTTTTTTCACTGTCATCGGGAAGTAAGTTCCGCCCTTGACCGTGGCATCGTTGGCAACGATCACACACTCAACTCCGTGGATAACACCGATCCCCGTGATAACGCCCGCTCCTGGAGCTTGGCCTTCATACATGTCCCAGGCTGCTAGAGTTGAGAACTCAAGAAAAGCCGTACCGCCATCAACAAGACCTTCGATACGCTCACGGGCTGTTAACTTTCCGCGGGATTTGTGTTTCTTGGTCGCGTCTTCACCGCCACCCATTTTTACCAAATTCACGCGCTCGCGCCATTCGCCCACGATGTTCATCATCGCTTCGCGATTAGCTTTAAAATCCGACGAGCCTGTATCAATGTGACTTTCAAGAATTTCCATCAAACCTACCAATTAACCTTCACTGCCACCCAAGGCGGGTGTGTGCTTTAACTTCAAAGAAAAATTAAACTCTACAACGGCTTGTTCATTTTCGTCATAAGCCTTCACAGTCATGTCCGCTATGGCCTCACGGTTCTTACGTAACTCTGCCAAAACTGTTTCGCGCAAAGCTTCAGAAAGCTCTAAACGCAGACGACAATCACTTGATTCCGTCTTTAAAAACTCGGCCTGACAACGAGTCACGTTGATTTCAAAACCGCCCAGCGGAGCATGTCTCATCCACAACACCTTTACTGCTTCCACAGCCGCTGTCATCAGGGCTCCTTCGTGTAAAGTTTGAGTGTCGTTCATGTTGCGCGTGCGAGCCGGCACCACCATCTCCACTTGCGTGTCTGACAGACGAGAAATTCTCAATCCCATGCCTGCAGAAAACGGTCTCACGATATCCAACGCATAACTCAAGGCAGCATGGGAAGCCTTCGGAGAAACCTCCTCCAAGAGAGCTGCAAGATCGGCTGCACTCAAACGAATGCCTCGATCTTCGAGCTGGGATTTCAATCCCTCTTTTGCTGATTGCAGCTGCTGACGCAGGTTCTGCTCAAGTTCTATCCCCTTGGACATTAAGATTGTCAGCCATTGCTGATTCATGAGATATCCTCTTCGCGGTTGTTGAAAAAACTGAGATAACATGGTCCGATTAGGATGTCAGTTTTATCACACTGAGTAAATAGAGAGAGGACTCTAGAAATGAAGAAAATCGTTAGTTTGGTTATATTCATCGCAGCTCTTGTTTGGACTTGGAATGTTGTCCACGTTGCACCTGCAGTTGGATTTGAGACGCACTCCGGCATCCAAGTGAAATTAGCTGAGTTAATTCAAACAACTCTTGCTACTAAGAAACCTCAGGCCAAAGACCTTTCAATCATGAGACTTTGGACCGAAACCTTGAGCGACAACAAAGTTCGCGCCGTTTTTGCATATAAATTCGTTGAACCTACTGAAGAGGGCGAAAGCCTTGAACAAATCATCGAAGGCGAAGCTATTTTGCACAGAGAACTTTCAGAAGATGCCAATGTTGATAAGTGGACTCTTCAATCTGTAAGAACAACAAATGACATTGTGGTTTTCTCTGAAGGATCAATAATCACTCCAGACACAGTGACATCGGACGCGACTCCGGCGACTTCTCCGACGCCAACACCAGCACCTGCACCTGCTCCAACAGAAACTGAAAACAAGTAATGCCTATTCCCACACATTTCGTACAAATCGACGAAGAGGGTTTTGGAGTTAGCGGAGAACTTCGCATTCAAGACCCCCAAGTGGGACAAGAACTTCTTTATAATTTAAAACTTCATGAAGGTGGAACTTTGCTTTCCACCTATGGCAATGTCCCTGTGATTGTCGAAGCTTTTGATGAGCCCCTGGTGGCTTCTCAGGTGTCCTTCGATGATGATGAATGGACTTTGCAATGTCCTTACGATGTGACTTTCCCCTTCGACCTTGAGTCTTTGTCATTGGATGAGTGGGATCGCTTTCACGGTTACACCAAAACCAAAATTCCCTTTGTGATGTCTCGCAAAGCTCAAGCCAATTTCTTTAACGAGCTTGAAGACTATGATGATGAGACCATCACGTCTGAGGGAAAAACCTATGAGATTCCAAACTACTGGTCTGCCAATGCCGACGTAGAAAAAGAAAAATACTGGAGCGATGTCTATCGCCAAGAAGAAAATCCCGGTTTCAACTTGGGCGAACCCGCGGAAGCCTTGAAAGACATGCTTCCTCGTCTGAAATTGGCGAAATGCCGAGTTTTAGTTATGGGTTGTGGAGAAGGCCATGATGCCGCTTTGTTTGCATCCATGGGTCACATTGTGACCGCGGTGGACTTCTCGCCTTTGGCTCTGGAGCGCGCTCGCAAACACTACGGACATCTTGAAAATCTTCACTTCGTTCAGGCCGATATTTTCAAGCTGCCGCAAGATTTTGATAGCTCCTTTGATGTTATTTTTGAGCACACTTGTTACTGTGCTATCAATCCCACTTTGCGAAAAAATCTTGTTAAAGTGTGGAACCGTTGTCTGACCGACACGGGAATGCTTATGGGTGTCTTTTTCGCTTTCGAAAAACGCCAAGGCCCACCTTATGGCGGCACAGAATGGGAACTTCGTCAGCGCTTGAAAGACACTTACCAGCCCATCTTCTGGGGTCGTTGGAAGAATTCAGTTCCCCGCCGTCAGGGCAAAGAGCTGTTCGTCTATAGCAAAAAGAAATAAGGATTCCGTCATGCATATTGAATTCACTCAAGCCGATGAAAGTCATATCGAAGACCTCGTTCAACTTGTGAACTCAGCTTATCGCGGAGACAGCTCCCGCGCGGGTTGGACCACAGAAGCTGATCTTTTGGATGGCCAACGTATTGACGAAGAAGGAATTCAAGAACTCATCGACAAAGAGGACTCTGTTGTCCTCATCGCCGAAGACGATGACAATGGAGACCTTCTTGGCTGCGTTCATTTGGAAAAACAAGGGACTCAGTGCTACCTCGGCATGCTCACGGTTGACCCAGAGCTTCAAGGCAAGGGCATCGGCAAAATGTTGATGGACGAATCCGAGGCTTTTGCTCAGTTCTGGGACTGCGACAGCATCGTTATGACGGTGATTTCAGTCCGCAAAGAGCTGATCGCTTGGTACGAAAAGCACGGCTTTCGCAAAAACGGTCAAACCAAGCCCTTTCCCTATGGCGATGAGCGCTTCGGTCTGCCAAAAACCAAGGATCTCAAGTTCGAAGTTTTAGTTAAAAAACTCTAGAATTCCACTTTGAACACATAAATCTGGACTCATTATCCATTTTTTGAATAATAACTTATACTCTATGTATTAAAAAATCTCGAGTTTTAGGAGCATATTGGTTTCAAAGGAGGCCACTATGAAACTGAAATTCGCTATGACAGCCATTTTGACATTGTTTGTGTCCTCTATGGCTCTAGCTGACGAAATGGGACCGAACGGCGACAAGTTCTACGAAGACGCTGCTCGTTTCGAAACGGCTTGCCAAACTGATCCTTGCAAAACTCCTTACAGCCGTCAGTTGGTTTACAATCAAAAAACTAAAGCCAACAAAATGACTCCAGAAATCACTCAACGCTTGAGAGCTGTGGCTTTTGATCAAGCGCAAACTTGGGGCGACACGATTCTTGGTGGCGATTACTATGCTGCTGGTCGTACACGTTTGGATGAAGTTGTTGCTTACTACAAAAAAGACAAACTCATTGGCTACAAAATCAGATACTCAGAAAAAGCTTGGTACACAGCGGACTGCGGTTTTGATGGCACAAGAAATTCTCTTAAAGAATGCAAAACCGGCCGCATCATTGAAGGCAGCTATGTTTCTGCCGACACTCTCACTTATTTTAGTGATGAAGAAAAATATGCCGAGTTTTCTTTTCTCGCTGAATAGTCTATAGTCGCCGCCATGGCGATAGTTATTGAAACCACCGATCTCTCCCGAGTTTACAAGTCCTACCAAAAGCCTGAAGGAATTATGAATTCCCTCAAAGGCTTTTGGAATCGACAATACACTTCCAAAGTAGCTCTTGATAAAACCACTCTGCAAATCGAATCCGGTCAAATCATTGGCCTAGTCGGAGCCAACGGCGCTGGAAAAACCACACTGTTGAAAATGCTCTCAGGGCTGGTCACTCCAACCAGTGGTGACGCCAAAGTTCTCGGCTATCGCCCTTGGGAAAGAAAAAGCGAATTTCTTCGTCAGATCAGTATTCTGCTCGGACAAAAGAATCAGTTGTGGTGGGACATCTCCCCGGCGGATTCTTATGCCCTTTTAGCTCGCATCTATGATCTCGATGTAAATCACGCCAAGAAGCGCGTCGAACAGTTGGCTGAAATGCTTCAGTGCTCTCACGTTCTGCACACACAGCTTCGTCGTTTGAGTTTGGGTGAACGCATGAAGATGGAAATCATCGGAGCTCTTCTGCACGAGCCGCAAGTGTTGTTCTTGGATGAGCCCACTATTGGCCTAGATATTGTCGCCCAAGAAACCATTCGTGAGTTTCTTGATGAATACGTTAAAGACAAAGGCCCTACTGTTATATTAACCAGCCACTACATGGATGATATTGCCAAACTCGCCGATAAGCTCTTGCTCATCAGTCAGGGCAACATCGTTTATCAAGGCACTGTGGAAGGCTTTGTCTCTCACAGCAATAAAGATCTCGCTGAAAATGAAGAGGTGGATTTTGAAGAAGTCATTCGTCGCTTTTTGCAGACGGAATCTCGCATTCGCTAAGCTTGCGATCGTCTCAAATCTCGAATACCGAGTGAACTACTTCGTCGATGCCGTGGTTCAGCCGGCCATGACCACGGGGATCGAAATGCTCTTGTGGGTCGCCATCTTTACGGGAGCTCAAGCTACCGAGATCTCGGGATTTGGCCGTGAGTATTATTTAAGTTACGCCCTTTGGTCAGCGTTCTTTGCCCGTATTGCCGCAAGCTGGATGTATGAGATGCGCATGGTTCAAGAAATTGAATCGGGCTCTATCAACGGCATTCTTGTTCGCCCTATGAGCTTCTATGAATACTATTTCAGTCAGCTCATGGGTTACAAATTTGTGACCACGGCTGTTTCTTTGACAATTCCGTTTTTGGCGGCGTTCATCTTTGACTTGCCAACACAGTTTTTGCGCATCCCTTTGGCTATTTTGCTTTGCATGTACTATCTGATTTTAGTTCACTCGATCAGTTTCGTTATTTCCACATGTGCCTTTTTCTTGAATCGCATCACATCTTTCACAGTGGCAAAGAATATGGCTTTGTGGGTTCTAACGGGCGAACTTTTCCCTCTGGATCTTGTCCCTGATGGAATCCGTCAAGTGCTCTTGGCTTTGCCTTTCTCAAGCGGGGTTTATATTCCCGTTGCCTACCTCACGGGCCGCGCTGACATCTCTTTGGTTTATCATGGATTTATTTCAGTCACGGTGTCTTTGGTGATCGTCAATGCTTTGGGCGCTTGGTTCTGGCGCAAGGGTCTTCGCAGCTATGTCGGAACGGGAGCCTAGATTATGTGGTCAACACTGAAAAAATACGCTCAGCTCTATAAAGCCATGGTCAAAGCCAGCCTCATTGCCGAGATGGAGTATCGTGTGAACTTCATCACGCGGATCGCGGTGGATATCATTTGGTATGCGGCTCAGATCATCACCTTTGAGGTGATCTATCAACACACGCCAAAGATTGGCGACTGGGATGTTCATCAGTTCCGTGTATTTTTGGGTTTAATTTTCGTGATTGATGCCATCTACATGATCATCCTGCATGAAAACCTTGAGAATTTTTCTGAGAAAGTCCGCAAAGGAGATTTGGATCTTTTGCTGACAAAACCCGTGAACTCGCAGTTCATGATCAGTCTGCAAAAAGCTTCTGCGGCGATTATTGGAAATCTCATTCTCGGTCTGACCTGGTTGGGGTTTTCTCTGGCGAATCTTCCAGACTTCAATCCATTGCGCTTGCTGTGGCTGATTGTTCTAGTACCCTGCTCAATTGCCGTGGTCTACACCTGCCGCTTTATGTTTGCTGCATCAGCCGTCATCTTCACGCGCTCTGAGAATCTGCAATTTCTGTGGTACCAGATCTATCGCTTAGGAACTCGTCCTGACTCCATGTATTTTCCATGGTTCAAATGGATCATTCTCACGGTCGTTCCCGTAGGAGTTGTGGCAAGTGTTCCTGCCAGAGCCTTACTAGATCCGCCAAACTACCTAATTCTTTTGTGGCCTTTGATTCTAGCGCCGCTTTTGATTTATTTATCTCATCGCTATTGGAATTTCGTCCTGAAGTATTATTCCAGCGCGAGTTCGTAAAAAACGGTTCTTAAGTTTCGCGGTTTCCGTCTCCGTTCGAGTCAGACATCCTGTCTGTGTTTCCCGAAAACTCGGGCATCCATGCCCTCGGCCCCTAAAGGGGCTGATATTTTCGGGAAAGCGAAGTACGGCAGAACTATTAAAAGGCTCTCGGTAAAGCTCAGCCAGCACCCTAGACTCCTGAGAGTACCCTCTCAGGAGTGACCAACGAGCCACAATTTCACTTAAACAGGAATGACCCTATCGAGGCGGTAGTTCACCGAACTAGCGCTTTTCAATATCATCCTTAGATCTAAAAATCGCAGCTCCGATATTATTCAGAAGAGCACTTTGCTCTGGAGAGAGCGTACGCCCCATAACCTTCAACTGAAGACGATCCCCTTCATAGAAAGGACCCGTCTGCTCTTTATCATTCCAGTCTTTCGCAAACTTACTTTCAAAACCGGCAATAACCTTTGTGTCATAGATCTGCGCACCGAACTCACGGAAGCTGCCTTGCAGAGTATCCGGATTCAAGTTTGAAGAACCCACCAAAAGAGTCTTACCATCCACAGATGTGATCTTACGGTGATTCTCTTGATGATACTCACGAGAAGTTCCATCTTTAAACTCAGCGTGAATGCCTAAAGTCTTACGAGCTTTGACTTCCACACCATGTTTCAGCAACTGATCGAGATAAATCGTATTCGGCAAACCACCCAGATTGAAGTTCCCATTATGATCCGCAAGTATACGAACTTTCAATGAAGGCACTTGGGCCTTTCTCTTGATCAAAGCATCGTTGATGTATTTGTCATAAATAAAGAGATGCTCCATGTAAATATGGCTCTCAGCCTTAGAGATCATGTCCACCAGCATGTTGCGAGTGTCTTTGATTTTTCCATCCACATTGGCTTCAGCCAAACGAACCGCTTGATCTCCCACCGCAGGATAAGAAGTTCTTTTCACCTTAAACCAAGAAAGGATTTTATCACGACGAGGAAGGTAAGCCTCGTTAGAGAAACCTTCTTCCTTGAAGAACATCCACTTTCTTTCAGTCTTATCCAAAGTCAGCGCCGCTTCAACGTCATCATAGTAAGCCGCTTGCACCACAGCCGCAGCGGGGCCTTTTACAAAGAGTGCATTGTCATAGTAATAACCACCACTATGATCTGACCAATTCTTGGAGCCAAAATAAGCTTGCGGCTCGTCCAACTCCGCATCGATCACGATCACCTTGCTATGATCGATTTTTGACTCGTAGTAAGTATTGCGCTTTTCAAGAGCTTTGAAGGTTTCATCCGTCTTTGGCACCAAGTTCGTCAAGCCAAAAGGAATTCCCGGAGGATGACGTTGGATATTCGCCTGAAGCATATATACAGATTCTTTAAGCACAGGTTCACTAGCAATGCGATCCCGTATATATCTGAACACCGGCATCATCTCGTCCTTCATATTATAGTTCGTCGCAAAGTCATGAAGGATCAGAACTTGAAAATGAGGATTGGCTTTCTTTTTCTCGATGGTTTGATCAAGAAGGAACTTAGAAAGTGTTCCACCCATAGTTCCACCGAAAAGGAAGATGTCGATAAAGACTGAGTCTTTAGATGCAATGATCATATCGCGGATCTTACGGAACATCGGATCTTCTTTAAAGACCGGATGCCCCTCATCCATTGGTGACAATGGCATTTTCATATAAGGTTGAGTGAAATCCAAACTTCCACCAGCAAAGATTGAACGTTCGTTCAACCACTTGATGCGCTCTGGATCGACGCGGTTTTCGCTGACCAGCTCCACTTGATTTCCAGGGATGAGCCCCATAGCTGTCAAACTGTAATCTTCGATATCCGGAATAGAAGACTTCAAGGAAGATGACAACTCCGGGATAGACTGAAGATATCTATACAAATCAACATCAGAGCCTCTCACCGCAGACTCTGCACCCAATGAAGCCAAACGGCGACTAGACTGTTCAAGTAGAGTTTGCGCTTGAGCCTTTGCACTCTTATTGATGTTCAAAGGATTTTCAGAATAATCCCGTAAGATTTGAATGCGTGTTTGCAGAATATGTTGAATCACTAGGGCCTGTGACTTCTCAGATTTTTTTATAAAGCGATGATACACCAATGGCATCAAAAGCTTTTCAGGAACCACACCTTCAACCAATTGAATAAACTTGCGAGCTTGGGTTTGGCTCTTAGAAGGCAGCTTCTGAATAGCCGCCAAAAGATCTTCGGGACGACGACAGGCTTGCTCTTTGAAAAGAGTATCAAAACTTGTTTTATAGAAATCCGCTGCGGCCAAACGCTCTTTAATAGAAACAGTTTGCGCTGAAACTGAAACGGACAAACCTAAAGAAACAAGAATCAGACTGAGAGATTTCATAGAGTGCCTCCCTCAACGAGACTGTTAATATAGAAGTCTTTCTTAATGTTGCTTTGACAAGCCTTCAAGAATGTTCGGCGGGCATTGCCCACTGCCATCGCTTGATCATCCTGATCCGTTGAAGGGATGTATTGAAGAACATCCACTTCAGATCTGTTTAAGTCGATGGATTTCTCTTTCAGAGAATAAACGATCTTTTTAATACCGAAGCTGACAGCTCCTGTTGAAAGCCGCGGAGACTCCACAGCATAGGAAGCCGTGGTGATGCTTTTGCCCAGACGAGCACCGTCCTTAGGAAGAGCGTCAGGACGACCTTCATTTCCCGTTACTAGGCGCCCTGGGAAGACTTCCAAGGCTTCTTCGGTAGGAATGATATTGCTGAGGTTAAAGTTGCTGTAAAGATCCACTGTATAGAACAACGGCACCTTTTCTCCAGCTCTCTTTGAACTCATTTTAAAACCACTGCACGCCAACCGCGGATTTGGCTGATTTTCGGTTTTATAATAACGACGGTAACGGACATAACCTTTCACGCCATTTTTGAACGGATTTGGGAGTTTTAAATTCACTGATGAATCCAGAATCTCGAAATAAAGACTCATCATACCGCCCACGTACTGGAAGTCTTTCCCTGCTTGGGGAATGTAGGCTGAGTTATTGTAGAAGGTGTTCGAAAATTTGAAATTCTCAAGCGCTTCCATCTTTTGACTGAGTTTGCCTTTTTCATCGAGGCGAACTAGTTGATTGCTAGCCAGCTCGGCATCGTAATTGCCCCGACTGTTCGGTTCTGGCGTGAAAGTCAAATCTGCCTGAACACCCACGTTCACAATTTTATAGACTTTCAAAGTTTTGATGAAGTTATTAATGATTGCAGCTTTAATATTTCCGGCTGCAACCTTGGCCAAAGCCTGTTCAGAGCCATCACCTGAAAGAGTCTTCACCAAAGCCTCTTGCAAAGCCTTCTTTGCAGTTTCAGAAAGATATTTCCCATCACCACTCGTGCTGATGCTGACGCTCATCTTGCGACGAACAGGTCCTAGAGGGGAATCATTACCGAACAACTGACTCAAGGCCTGCAGTTCGTACTTTTCCACAAGATTTTCCAGACCTGCTGGCTCACGGGTGTCATTTTCCATAACACTTTTGTGCGTGCACTGAGTAGACACCAAAAGCATTCCCGCTAAAACAAGAGAGCGTTTCAACATAACTTAGTCCTTAATTCCTTGGAGCTTTTTAAACTCTGCATAGGAAGCATCGTCAGCTTGCAAAAGAAGTCCCACTGAGTGAGTCAGGTCCTTTTTATAACGTTTGCCATCGTAATAAAGAAGAACTGGTTCAAGAATAGGATCTCTATTTACGGAAAGCTTAACTACGTTATCGGGGCTGATGGTTTGACGTCCTAAAGTTTTATCAAGTGGCCACTCGACGTCGGGGAAGACGACATAGGCAATTTCAGAACAAACGATACGATGGTGAGTGAAAGCGTCGAAATTGAAATCATATTCCCTACCGATCTGAGCCACAGCGGTCAAAATCGCGGTACGACGATAATCATCAGACAGAGTGCGACGGTCGCGTAAAACTAGCATGTCGTCGATATTAAGGAAGTGCTCTAAAGTGTTGATCTGAACGCCCGGACGAAGAGCTTCAACGATATGATGTCCACTGCTGATACGCTCCTGAATTTGTTTCGGGATCTTGCCCCAAATTCCCAAGGCTTTGATTTGCTCTTCAGTTCCAATCCAAATGGCCACGTGACCATAGTGACCTGGAATCATTTTATCAGTCAGACGGAAAGGTGTCTTTTCAAACAAAATATCCAAAGGTTGTAGTTCGCTGGCAATCTGCTCTTTTTCTTTAGCTGGCAAATCTAGCAAATATCCCTGACGAGATTGCACCAGGCCGACCATGTTTCCAAAGCCCATGCTCACGCCGAAGGTCACGGCACGAACCCCACGAGTCCCACGCAAAGTGATACGGGACCACAGATTTGAAAATGCATCAGAGATATTACTCCAGCCGTTATCATTTCTAGCCATCAGATACCAAATACTCGATTGTGATAGTCCATAAAGATGAGACTCTTCATTGCTTGTTGGGTAGTTCTCGGAACGACGCCAAGCCATAACATCTTCAACAAATTTCACAGCCTTCGTTGTCATCTGGCGATATCTCGTCGAATTGTAGTTGTCCGCCAAGGCCTGCAATGCCCGTCTTTCTTTGATGTCATAGTTCAGAAGATAGTTGATGGTTTTATTGTTTTGGTATGGCTGAATAGCCACCAGATAGTTATCAAGCAAAATCAAAGTGGCTGCCATAGACATTTGAATTTTGAAGATCTCTTCTTGCCCCGCTCTGTCCGTAGGGTCAATCTCGACCATCTTCACACGAACAAAATCACCACCCGCCGCATTAGGAAGTTCGGCTGTATAGATGCGCGTCCCTTTATAAGGTGTTATCTTGATATTCGTCTCACGCTCAAAATATTCAGCTTGATCAGAAAGGGCAATATCGTAAAGGTTTTTACGAATAGCCAAGTATTTTTCGCCCATTTCTCGCAGCCAGTTTCCTTCAGTCCGAGTTAGAACAACATCGCTGGTTTTATCGAGATTTTTTTCTTGCGCAAACTGAAGAGCCTTCACCCGGAAGTCAAATGCTTGAGCAACCAAGACTTGGAAGTCCTGATAACGAGGATCAACATAAGATTCAGTGGATGCAAGATTTCGCCCCGGAGATGAAGAGAAGTGCGAACATGCAGAAATCACCAGTACTAAAAGGCACAGCAAAGAAAATATCTTTTTCACGGATTTACCCCCAATAATATAAAGGTAAATGACTCCTCATATTTTCTCTCGTGGATTCTGTGAGTTAACAGAGTTCTAGACCTCTCAAGAGGGAACCCTTTCCCAGACTAATATCCGGGAGAAATTTGGCGAGAAATATATACGAGATAAAGAGGTTTTTAACTTAAAAAGTCCAGTGCCGCAAAGACACTGCGCCTTCTTTTTACCGAGTGTACGTCCACGAATAACGGGGGTTTTCAGCGTTGAACATTTCAACCAAAGACTCGGGAATAGTTTCGCCCATGACCGCATGAGTAAAAATTCCCAACTGAAAAACATTGTCCATCTTCAAGAAAGTCATACTCGGCGCATGCCCGCCTTTATCCATGAGCAACAAAGACTTCTTCCCACGAGGAACTTTTTGAAAGTGCGACACCGCCTCTGACATCACAGTGGCACTGTCATCACGCCCTTGAAAATAATAAGTAGGAACCGTGAGCGGATACTTATTTGCGGAATAAAGATTGCGACTGCGAGCCCCCATCTGAGCACAGTACCGCGGAGATTCTTCATCAGCTACAGGAGACAGTTTCCCATTCACATAAGCATCGCGAGAACTTATTCCAGGCAAAGCCAATCCCATCTCTTGGCAAGCAATCATATAATAGGGAATCTCATTGATGGTGAATAGCATATGAGGCTCATAAGTGACCTCTTCATAAAACCCACGAACATGTTCCAAAAGACGTTTCAATTGCTGAGGATTCCCAAGATCCAGAAACTTCTCACGCAAAGTATTCAAACCATCATTGTGAAGCAAAGAGTCCCAAGCCAACATAGAGAGCCAAGTATTAGGAACTCCATGCACCCGAGAAACAGACTCTAGAATCTCTTTAATCTCAGAAGGCAGTCCATCCAACATCCCTTGAATCAACTGCCGACGAGCCGAAGACTCCCAAAGTTCTTTACTCTGAGCAAAAACAACACCTTCAAGAATCACACTGCGAGTAACAGAAGGAAAAAGCGATCCATAGATAGTAGCAGGCATAGTCCCATAGGAAACCCCATAGACAGAAACCTCAGAAATCCCAAAATATTTACGAATCTCGTCAGCATCACGAGCCACATTCTCGGAAGAATAAAAACCAGGATCAACAAACTGAGAAAAAAGCGAAGGCCGCGAACACCCAATCCCCCGCTGGTCCATCAAAATAATATTAAAAGCGGCATTGGTAATATTCATCCCCCAATGCGCCCCTTGCCCAGGCCCCCCAGTAAAATAAATCAAAGTAGGCAAAGAAGAATCCAACTTCCCACCAGCAACAAAAGCATAAACCTCAGTATTACCAGCCGCCGGATTAGAATAATCCGCAGGAACAGAAACAAAAACCCCATTCTCATGAACAAGAAGCTTAGAATACTCCCCACCACAAAGAACACGCCCCGATTTATACCCAGAAGCCACAGGCATCTTAGGAGCAGCAAAAGTCCCAAGAGAAAGAACTAAAAGAAAAAATGAAATCCCAAGATTCAGTTTCATAAAGGCCTTATACAAAACTCTTTCAAACAAAGCCCACCAAAGTATCCTCAAAAAGCAAATTCTACAGGGCAAATCAATGAAACCAACTCACAACAAGTCGTCCCCTAAGACCCCCAAACAACTCATCCAAAAATAATCAGCTTGATAAAACAGACACTCAAAATCTCAATTGAAAGACAGTCCGCACCTAGAAAAAGCGCCAGCGCATTTCTCTCCCCACAGACTGGTTCTTTCCAATTTAGGAAGAGCATGGGTGTATCCCTCGAAGTCGGCCTTCGTTGGCGCCTGGATGGCGCGAACCCGCCAAAGGCGGGCAACGACGAGGCAGGATGCCGTGCCGACGAAGCAGGGATATACCCATGCTCTTCCTAAATTGGAAAGCTCCCCAGACAAGGGGAAGAGAAAGTAAGCGGGATCACGGTTTTGCTATAAGCCGGATTCTGTCTCAATCACCAGGTCCCAAAAGTTTCCCCGATAACTGTAGATAATCATTCCTCTAGGAGTGCCATTACTGACACCCTCAAGCGATCTTACCCGAAGACTACGGACTGGCCGTCCTACTAATGTCTCCCTATTTGATCTTGCTCCGCGCAGAGTTTGGCTGTTTTCACTCCAGCGGCTCCCCTGACCCTCCCGTTCCCGGTGTCAGGCTCATAGCCCTGGACATTCTCTCTGTTCCACTGTTCCTTGCATTACTGCAGAGGGGCGTTACCCCTTGCGCCGCCATATGGAGTCCGGACTTTCCTCTTTAATATCAAGTATTTGAGCATTATTAAAGCGATTACCCGCAAAACCGTGGGATTTTTTAACACCACACGGCAATAATAGCAAAGGGTTTTCTTCATTCCTATTTTATTTTAAGTTCAGGTGATCGTTTTAAATAAAGGAAGTTCTATGAAGATCTTGGTTTCTCTTCTCGTGTTCGCATTTACATTGGCTCTAACGGCTCCTGCAGTGGCTGCAGGTGGTGGTCACGGCGACCTTACAGAGAGAATGAACGCCCTTTTCCCACCTAAGCAAGCAGACATTTCTAAAGGTCATGCTCCGGCAAAACCAGAGTTGGTTTCCCCAGCTTACTTCTCAGTAGTGAGCAGCGACAAATTGCCTTTGCAATGGAAGGCTGTTGAAGGCGCCGACCAATATCATTTGCAAGTAGCAACAGATGCAAACTTCAAATGGTTGGTAGCAAATGAGTACTTCTTGAAAGACACTACTTTCGAAGTGAACGGCCTTGAAGCTGGCAAACATTACTTCTGGAGAGTGGCAGCGGTTAAGTCTGACAATGCTTCAACTCACAGAACAAGTTTCTTTGCGGCTTCTATGTTTGCAACGGCTGAAACTGTTGCGAAATAATTCTGTTTTAAATTTTAGTTTCACAGAGGGCTTCTCACAAGAAGCCCTCTTTTTTTGTCCTCACCCTGAACTTTTAGCCACTAAATTACGTCGTCGCAATCAAGAACCCAACAAATTTTCTTGGTTTGCGAAGACACAACATTTGTAATTTTATTTAAGTGTCTATTTCTGGAACACTTTGCGTATGGCTCATTCGGTTTATGAAGCTCTACTAAATTCCAATGCTGTAATTGAGTTCGATGTGCAAGGAAACATTCTTTGGGCGAACCAAAACTTCCTGAACATTGTCAATTTTGATCTCTGCGAGGTCCAAGGCCAGCATCACTCTATCTTCCTTCCCGAATTTGAAGAACATAGAAGAGAGTACCAGGAGCTATGGGCTCAGCTTGTGGCGGGGCACAGTCAAACAGGCGAGTTCAAACGTTTGACGAAGGACAAAACTTCAGTTTGGATTCAGGGGTCTTATACTCCTGTGCGAGATGAAAATGGCCATATCTTTAAAATCATCAAAATGGCCATCGACATTACCGAGAAAAAACGTCTCGCCGAAAACCTCGAAATAAAAAATCATGAACTTATATCCACAGCAACAAAAGCAAAAGCTGCGGCTTATGCCAAATCCGTGTTCCTCGCGAACATGAGTCATGAGATCCGCACTCCTCTCAATTCTATTATTGGTATTACAGACACCCTGGCCGAGACTCCTTTGGATGGAGAACAAGCCAACTTTGTTGAAATCTTACAAAGGGCGAACCATCAATTGATGACCATCATCAATGATATTTTGGATCTTTCCAAAGTGGAAGCTGGCGAGATCGAGCTGAACTCTTCGTCCTTCCAGCTTCGCAAAGTGACCGATGACGTGATGGCGGTTTTAGGCTTCCGAGCAAAAGAAAAGGGTCTATATTTTAACGTGGATATCGCGCCAGAAGTGGATACCTTCTATGTCGGGGATTCAGATCGCCTGCGCCAAGTTCTGATCAACTTGCTCAGCAATGCCATCAAGTTCACTCACAAGGGTGATGTCGTTCTATCTATTGGAAAAAACAACACGGGTCATGCTGGAAATCTTCAGTTCTCTATTCGGGATTCAGGCATAGGCATTCCAAAAGGTAAGTTTAAAGATATCTTCCGCCCCTTCACCCAAGCAGATCCCACCATGACTCGACGCTATGGGGGAACAGGCTTAGGTCTTTCGATCTCGCAAAAGATTGTTCGTCTTATGGATGGACATATCTGGTTAGACAGCGAAGCCGGTGTCGGCAGTACCTTCTATTTCACCGTGTCTATGAAAGAAACTTCAGAAATCAAATCTCATATTCACAACCAATTGCAAGGACGTTACCAGTTGAACGACATCAAACACACCATAGACAACAATCAACTTCGCATCTTGATCGTTGACGATGTCGACGACAATCGAAGTCTCTTTGGAATCTATCTCCAAAAAACTATCCATCATGTTTCCTATGCCCATAGCGGCGTAGAGGCCGTCAAGATGGTCGAAGACGAACACTTTGATATTATCTTTATGGACGTGCAAATGCCTGAAATGGATGGCTATGAAGCCACTCGTCGCATTCGCAAACTTGAAGAAGATCAGGGGCGTACACCGAGCAAGATTTTAGCCTGCACAGCCAATGCTTTTGCTGAAGATATCAAGAAAAGTCATCAAGCAGGTTGTGATCTTCATCTCTCCAAGCCCGTTCGCAAGGACATGGTGATGAAGGCCATCCACTCTTTGATTAAGACTTCAGATACGGCTTGTTAAGACTAAATTGATCGAGAACTGTTTGGCGGGACAATCCGCCCTGTTCCTCCACGCCGTACCACACTTCAAGGGCCAGCGGCTCTTCGCACCAATGATAGATCATTCCCGCACACATCTTACAGGGCTTATGAGTTGAAAACAGACGAGCACCTGGAGGAATCTTTTTCCGTTGTTCTTTGTAAAGACGTTGCAACAAGTTCACTTCCGCATGGAGAGTTTTGTTTTTTGAGTTCGAATTCAGACCGTAGGAAAGAACCTTCCCATCCCCCCCGATCAAAACAGCTGCTATACTGCGATCATAGTCATGGAGAATCTCTCCGCGAGGAACACGAGTGGCCAAACCCTCTGTCGTGCTCATCCACTCACCAAGAGTCCCCGGAGCGCGCGCGGAGATCCACTGAGAGACCTCCTCCAAGGAACCCGCATTTTCCAGATTGATCTGGGTCACCGGATAAAGAAGCTCTTCTTTTGAGCTGATCTCTTGGAACTGAAAATCCAAGGACTCTCTATGATCCATCGGACCCACCGACGAAGTCGCCCGTTTGGCCACCACCTTGAGCATGCCCTGACACATGGGAGTCAGCTGAGCCGTGGTAAAAAGCCGATTTCTGAGAATAAAAAAGCTGTGATCAATAAAGCGGTCGAAGATGCCTTGAAGCAGCTTCACCAGGGCCGAAGATGGAGCGACTCCGCCTTCGGGATAATGGGCAAAGTAAATAACCCCTTTGTGCTCGACAAAGGCGAGATCAAATCCTGGATTTTTTAGTCGATGAGCGACCTGTTCGGCCCATTTTTCACTCTGCATGAAGTTTTAGTACCACAACCTGCCATTTTTGTCTAAAAAGAGGCCCTAGCGCCAGAAAGAACAGGACAAATACTCATGATCAAGAACCGTCTTGAGAAGAATTATAAAAAGCTGAAACCTTGGTCTGATCGCAACAAGATCGAAGCCTTTCGCCTTTATGATCGAGACATTCCTGAGTATCCCTACATCGTGGATATCTACAAAGATCAGTATCTCGTCTATGACAAGACCGACTTCATTGTGGATAAAGAAAAGAACTTCCTCCCCCACGTCACTGAAGCCATCAAAGAACTTTTTAAGTGTGATGACTCCCGTATCGTGATCAAAAAGCGCGAGCGTCAAGAGGGACTCAATCAGTACGAAAAGCTGGACGAGGCTTCAAAGAAGTTCATCGTGCGCGAAAGCCAAGCTCAGTTCTATGTCAATCTTCAGGACTATTTGGATACGGGGCTCTTTCTCGATCACCGTCCGATGAGATACAAAATCCTGAAGTCTGCGAAAGACAAAAAATTTCTCAATCTTTTCTGTTATACAGGCTCTGTCAGTGTGTTTGCAGCCCTCGGAGGCGCTCACACCACAAGTGTGGATATGTCTCAAACTTACCTGAACTGGGCTCAGGAGAATTTCACGCTCAATGAACTTGATGTGAGTAAGCACAGCTTCGTCAATGCCAACGTACTTGAGTGGCTAGACACACAGAGAGACAACTCCCAATACGACATGATCTTCTTAGATCCTCCGACATTCTCAAACTCCAAGAAAATGAGAGACAGCTTTGAGGTGGAAGAAGATCAGATCTATCTGGTGGACACCTGCATGAGCATGCTTCGTCCGGGTGGAGTTCTTTATTTTTCAAATAACAAAAGAAAATTCAAACTTTCTCCGGAGATTTCGACTCGCTATAAAGTAAAAGACATCACGGCTGAGACAATTCCTCAGGATTTCCACGATTCCAAGATTCACAACTGCTTTGAAATCAGAGTTTAAAAAGCTTCTCAAAACCCTCTGATTTCGAATTCGCAAAGAAGTCCTAAGTCTTTGTAAGAACGATTTTTTTCTAAATATGCAAAAATTCTTGCCTAGGGGGCCAAAAGGACCTAGAAACCCATTTTTGCTTTAGAGGAGGTCAGTGAATTGAAAGCTTTAGGTCGCCATATTTTAGTTGAGTTCAGTGGTTGTAATGCAGAGGTTTTGAATGATGTTTCAGTTATTGAACGAAGCATGATTGAAGCCGCTCAGATTGCCGGTGCAACGGTGATCAACTCGACCTTCCATCACTTTTCCCCATGGGGAGTCAGTGGTGTTGTGGTGATTCAAGAAAGCCATCTCGCAATTCACACTTGGCCTGAATACAGATACGCCGCCGTGGATCTTTTCACTTGCGGTGATTCTGTAGACCCCTGGGTTTCTTTCGAGCATCTCAAGAAGGCTTTCCAAGCCAACTACTCTGCTCTTGAGATGAATCGCGGCTCTTTACATGTGATTCAAAAATCAGATTTCAAACCAGCTCATATGCGCACGGAGCCTTCTTTTGACTTGAAAAAAGGCTTCCAAATGGAGCGTAACGTTTGGTTCACTGATAAAGATGAGAACCAAGCTCTTTCATTGCGCTACACGGGCGAGATTCTCTTTGATGAGACCAATCCGTTCCAACGCGTTCGTGTTCTTGAGTCTTACTCTCATGGAAAGATGCTCGCGATCAACAACATGGTGATGTGCACAGAACGTGATGAATATCACTATCACGAAATGATCGTGCATCCTGTGATGCAAACCCACGGCAATGCCAAAAAGATTCTGGTTATTGGCGGTGGAGATGGCGGCACAATCCGCGAGATCTTCAAGTACGACCAGGTTGAAAATGTCACCATGGTTGAGATTGATGAAGCCGTGATTCGCGCTTCAAAACTGCATCTTCCGACAATTGCCTCTGAATTTGAGAATCCAAAACTGAATCTCATTATCGGCGATGGTATTCAGTTCGTAAAAGACGCAGCTGCGGGCACTTATGATGTGATCATCGTGGACGGCTCTGACCCCGTGGGACCAGCAGAAGGTCTTTTCACTGCGGAATTCTATGACAATTGCAAGAAGGCCCTCAAAGAAGGTGGACTTGTCATTACGCAAGGTGAATCACCGATGTTCCACGAGGGAACCTTCGTTGAACTTAATAAATGCCTTAAAGGCATTTTTGGAAAAGACCATGTCCACACAATGCTTTTCCATGCGACGACATATCCATCGGGAATGTGGAGCTTACAAATGGGTGTGAAGGGTTCTGTGAATCCATCTGCCGATTTCAACAAAGACAAAGCGCGCCAATTTTCTCTGGCCAAAGGTCTGAGATATTACAACGAGGACCTTCATACTGCTGCGTTTGCTCTGCCCACTTTCGTCAGAAAGATGCTTAGCGAAAATACTTAAATCATAGACCGCCTTCTATTTTCATTATACTTTCATTCAGAAGCTAAAACGAAAAATAGGAGGCGTTTCATGTTTAAACTTCCCCAATTGCCTTATGCAAAGACTGCTCTTTCCCCGTTCTTGAACGAAGAACAAATGACTTTCCACTATGATAAGCATCACAAGGCTTACATCGACAATCTCAACAAGTTCGCAGAAACTGATTCTTCTTTAAAGGGTAAATCTCTTGAAGAAATCGTATTGAGTTCTTCTGGTGGAGTTTTCAATAACGCAGCTCAAGCTTGGAACCACACGTTCTATTGGTTTGGAATGGCCCAAGCTGGTCACACGGGCAAGCCCTCTGACAAATTGATGGCGGCTATCACTCGTGATTTCGGATCTATGGATGAATTGAAAGCAAAGTTCGTTGATGGTGGCGTAAAAACTTTCGGATCTGGCTGGATCTGGCTGTGCGCTGACGGTGCTGGAAAACTGAGCTTGGTATCAACTTCAAATGCAGCTGTTCCATTCACCAACAACGGTCCAACTCCATTGTTGGTTTCTGACGTTTGGGAACATGCTTACTACATCGACTACAGAAATCTTCGTCAAAAATACCTTGAGACTTTCTGGACTCATGTGAATTGGACGTTTGTATCTGAGAACTTTGACTCTCTTAAAGTTCGCGATCTCACAAAAGCAATGACATAAAAAACTAAAAAGCCCGGTGGAAACCGGGCTTTTTTTATATCTCAATCCATTTTCTTGCTGGATTCTTTTTGTCTACGGGCCACGACACCCATTCAATTTTTGCTCGCGAAGCTCTCAGCACGTTCTCTAGAATGAGAGAGATGTCATCCAGGTGCCAGAAGTCGCTGGCATGAGAATTCCCCTTCTTCTTCAAAGCAATGTCTCCAGCCAAAGAATACACCATTCCACTCATCGGTGGGATCATGAAGCCAAATGTTGATAACACTCCTTGAAGACGAGACAAAATCCCTTTGCCTCCCACTGAATGCATCAACACGAAAACGGCACAGGGCTTACCCATCAAAGCGGGATGACCTTCAAGCTCGGTCATTTCTTCGAGCAGCTTTTGCAAAGGACTTCCCCAAGAATCCCAATAAGTCCCCGTCACGAACAGCACGGCATCACTCGCAATAATTTTCTTTTTTAGAGCGGAGTATTTAGTCTCAGCCAAATGAGCTATTTGCACTTTGCCCTTACCTTTAAGCTCTTTCTGAATGAGCTTAACCATCGTGGCACAGTTGCTTTTGCCCCCTTGTGGGCTCCCGTTTAAAACTAAAATATTTGGATCCAGATCAGTTGGTTTTTTCATAGGAAAATCATACTGAAGGGCTCAAGGAAGGGGTAGGAATAAAAACGGGCGCCCGTTGCGAGCGCCCATCATGGAGGGGTCATAGGAAAAGACCACTTTATGTTTTAATTAACACCATCAAACACCCCCTTTAGGTTGTCATCGGGTTGATCTTCAGCCATGTGGAGTGGGACTCTGTAAGGAGGTTCACGGATTTCTATAAGGTTGAGGCAATCCCTGACTCCTGACATTTCCCAGGCAGCACCAACTGCCATGGCCTTCAAACGGGGTCGATAAACTTCCCCTTCAAGTGTCACAATGCCGTCGATCACTTCGACTTCAATGTGTTCTCCACTAATTTTTAGAATATCTGAAAGCTGTTTTTGTAGTAATTTTTTAAGCTCCTCATCAGAACGGTAGTAGTCCAGGGGAACAATGATGCGATCATCAATTTCCCAAACTCCTTCCATCGTTGAAATGACTTCGAGAGCTGCGTTCTTTTTATAAGAGCTATCGACATAGCCTGAAACGATGACAGTGCCATCTTTCACAACCACACCCAAGTCATTCAAGCTCACTCGCTTGTCCCACTTGATGCGGTCCCGGATCATACGGGCTAATTCCATGTCAGGCTCCTTATTATTTAAGAACGTCGTCATAAAATCCTCCTGTTGTATATCAGGCAACGCTTTGCTCTTCCATTGGCAGAGCAGGAACGAAGCCAATCATCGGGTCACGACGATGATGTTGTGACTTCATAGATGATCTTCTTCTCAAGATCTTTTTGACGGCTGCGACTGTTTTATTCACAGCTGTGTGGAAGTCATCATCTGATTTGCTAACCTTGATGACTTCACGAGTACGCATAGGTTTGAGAACCACCTCACAAATATATGAGGGCTTACGATTCCCTTTGCGATGCCGATCAGTATCTACTCTCACGGTGAGATGAGCACCACTGTCATATTTGAAGAACGCTTCCACTGCCCCTTCGATTTTTTCCAAAAGGTAAGCTTCAAGATTATCGGACTTAGTGATGTCTCTGTAGTAGATGTCTGTTTGCATATCTACCTCCTTGTTCTTGCTTTCATTATCGCCAACTGGAACGCTTTCGTTAAATATATAATTTGGATGACATACTTAGGTTAAAGCTATACTTTGATGCCTTAGGACAGCGTATTCCTTCGAGGACTTCGGCACTTACAGATTTGCATCAAAAGCCTAGTTCCAAAAAGGAGCCGAAAAACCCGTGTTATTAGGGGGTCTAGATTTATGTTTAACTACAACCACTTATATTACTTTTATGTAACGGCACGTCTGGGTGGAGTAAGTAATGCGGCAAAGTTTCTCAGAATCTCTCAACCTTCACTGAGCTCACAACTCAAAGTTCTCGAGGGAGAACTGAATAAAAAACTCTTCGTAAAGCAAGGACGTCGCTTACAACTCACTCCTGACGGAGAGAGTGCTTTTGCCTACTGCAAAAAGATTTTTGGAGTGGCTGAAGAACTTGCGGAATCATTAAAGACTCGTGCTGATCACCACACGCGAAGAATCAGTATCGGCATCAGTGACCAGGTGGAACGCCCCTTTATTGCCGATTTGCTAAGCCCCATGTTGCGCGACCGTCGCGGCCCCATGGAGAAAATCATTTCTGTCACCTCAGCTACAGATGAAGAATTGCTCAAAAAACTTCGCAGTCGTGAGATTGATCTGCTCTTAACCAACAAGCCCGTTTATTCGGAAGACGTACGCGAACTGGCTGCAGTCAGTATGCCAGTCAACTTGATGGTCTCTTCGCAGAATTTGAAAACGACTCGGCTGCGAGTCACTCGAAATACATCAGCAGCAGAGTTCTTAAGTACTTGTCCATGGGGTTTGGTTATTCCAAGCTATAAACTCAAACTCAGACACGAGACCGACTTGTTCTTTCAAGAACTCAAAACTCGTAAAAAGATAATTTTTGAGTCTGACATCTTATCTGTCGTGGGAAGGGCCATCATCGATGGGGCCGGTGTGGGGTTTCTTCCCGTTCCCTATGCCTATGAAGAGATTAAAATGGGCATGGTCACTGTCATTGGTCCGAAAACAGGTTATTGGAAGCACACTTTGTATTTGATCGGCCGCCAAGAGACTGGCGAATATGACTCGCTCATTCAAGAAGTGCGAAAAAGCGTTAGATTGCTTGAGAAAATGATATAAAAAAAGCCCACGGTTTCCCGTGGGCTTTTAAAAATAAAAATTAGTACGGCTGACGAGCGCTGCTGTTTGCCAAATCCATCGCAAACACCAAAGCCAATTTTGAATACACCGCCGAGTGTTTGAAATTGGATTGCGGCCCAATCACATCACGAGATGTATGAATATTGCTATTCATCGCTCTCATCGTGGACTCCGTCGGCATCATTGTTGGATAACCTTGACGGTACCATGAAGCATGGTCACTGCATCCGTATCCGCACTTATCATCGATGATACGCGCGTTCAAATAAATAGGATTGATTTCTTTCAGATAGTCTCTCAACCAAGCACTTGTGAAATCTGTCATGCTGGCAATCACTAACTCTCCAGATCCTGGGAACAAAGTCATATCCAACTGAAGAACGGCAATCACGTCTTTCTTTTGCTCTTTGTATTGTTTAGCAATTTCAGCTGAACCCAAAAGGCCCGACTCTTCGCCCGCATACCAAAAGAACTCTACGGTACGTTTTGGTTGAGCTTTTGTGCTCATGATACGCAAAGCTTCGATGAGATTTGCAGAACCTGAAGCATTGTCATCAGCCCCCGGAGCTGTATTTCCGCCACCCCAAGAATTGTTGATAGAGTCCAAGTGTCCACCGAGAACCACGATTTCGCTTGGACGCTCACTGCCCACAAGACGAACACGGATGGTTTTTTGTTTCGTCGAAGTGTGATCAATCAAAGAAACTTCATACGGAATCGATCCAGAAGACAACATCGCTTCCAAACGAGCCTTCATTTCATCCACATGCAAGTTCGGTTGAGGTGCTCGATTATTGCGATTTGGGAAGTTCGACAGCCAAGTCACATAATTTTGCAAATTGCTCTCGCTGACTTCGCTAGTTGCCGCTTCGATCCCCGCGTCCTTCACCACACTCATCATGCGGAAAGGAGCTCTTTCATAAAGATCATCTTTTTGCTTCAAGGCTGCGAGGTTTTCTAGCATTCCGACAAAGCTTTGCTCTGCAAGGTGCTGCTCACTGGAAAGATCTTCAAAACCACCGCACTTGCCCACTTTATGAGCGCGTTCTTGAATACGATACTGCATTTCTGGAGTCACGATGGTGTAACCCACTTCAGCAAATTCATCTTTTGCCAAAATAGGCATATTCAAAGCCCGAAGGTCCTTCAAATCTGCAAGAATCGGTTTCGTTTGGAAGTGCTCAAGAGGCATTACGTGCGCTTGAGCAGACAGCGCAAAAAAGAATGGAGCCATCATGGCCGCTTTTATCATTTTTCAATCCTTTGAAAAGAAATTGCTTCAGGGTAATGGTATCGAAATTGTCCGCACCTTGGCAAAGGGAAATCGCTTGTTTCTCTTTCCCTGCTAATGTTTTATGGTAGGCATCTATGCAAACAGACATCCTCTTGGTGACCCTGAATTCCACTTATCAACACAGCTCTTTCGGGCTGCGCTACCTTATGGCCAATCTGGGCGAGTACCAGGCTCGGGCCAAGATCATGGAATTCACCATCGCCAAAGAACCTCGGGATGTGGTCGAACAGCTTTTGAAGCACCGACCCAAAATCATTGGCTTGGGTGTGTACATTTGGAATGCCCAAGAGAGTTTGGAACTGGTTTCAATCCTAAGACGCGTAAGTCCTGAAACTGTCATCGTTATTGGCGGACCGGAAGTAAGCCACGAAGCTGAGGGACAAAAAATTTGTCAGTTGGCCAACTTCACAATCCGTGGCGAAGCCGACTTTCTTTTCTATGAATTCTGTCGTGATTTCTTTGAACAAGGACGCCTTCCAGAAAACAAAATCATTTCGGGGCCACTTCCGGATATCAAAAAAATCGCATCTCCCTATGGTCTGTACACTGATGAGGATATTAAGAATCGCGTGATTTATGTGGAAGTCTCTCGTGGCTGCCCTTATCGCTGCGAATACTGCCTTTCCTCACTAGATAAAGCCGTTCGAAATTTTGATACTCCACAATTTCTTAAGGATGTCGAAGTACTTATTGAACGAGGTGCTCGACAATTTAAATTCATCGATCGCACTTTCAATTTGAGCCCTACAATCTGCACTCAAATTTTGCAGTTCTTTTTAGATCGCATTCACTTGGGCCTCTTTCTTCATTTTGAAATGGTTCCAGACCGCTTGCCGGCGGAAATTCGCGAACTGATTAAAAAATTTCCTCGCGGTGCTTTGCAATTTGAAATCGGCATTCAAACCTGGAACCCCGAAGTGGCCAAATTAGTCAGCCGCCGAAATGACTTTGAAAAAGTCAGGGAGAACTTCCGCTTTTTGGCAACAGAAACCGGAGTCCACACTCATGCGGATCTGATTGTGGGTCTTCCGGGAGAAGATTTGGAAAGTTTTGCGAGAGGATTTGATTCTCTGGCCGAGTTGCGCCCTGATGAAATTCAGGTGGGCATCTTGAAGCGTCTTAAAGGTGCTCCGATTGCTCGTCATGATGGGCCTTGGGAAATGGTTTATCAGGATCACCCGCCATTTCAAATTCTGCGCAACAAAACAATGGATTATGATTGCCTGCAGGTTATGAATCGTTTTGCCAAGTATTGGGATCTTTATGCCAACAGTGGCAACTTTAAAAACTTCACCAACTATTTAACAGAGCTTTCTAAAAACAGACCCGATCAATCCTTCTTCTGGGAGTTCTATAACTTCAGCGCTTTTCTTTCGGCTCGCTTTGAACAGAGTTACGGAATTGCTCTATTAAGACTGACAGAAGCAGCGTACGTGTATTTGACAGATGTGTTGAATGCTCCGGTTGAAAAGGCCCGCGAAATTCTTTTGCAAGACTACACCTATGAAGGCAAACGAGATGTTCCTAAGTTTTTAAAAACTCTGGATTCAGATCAAGACATGGGTTTAGCAAACGGAAGAAAAGCAAATCTGCCTAAGCGACAACAACGCCACTTGCAGAAGACAGAGACTTGTCCTTAAAGCAAGACGCCGAAAGCAGTAGCACAAAAGCAGATACCAACAAAGCACAACGCCAATACATCAAGTACATCCATTGGGAACGCACCTCAGCCCAATTGTTGGGCGGCTGGTTGATTTGCCAACTTTGAATCGAACGAGTCAGTGGCAGGTTTCCATTCACTGACATCACCAATTCATCCAAAACACAGATCAACGCAAAGAGAACCATCACATACTCGAGGGTTCTCCACTGTTTTCGCATAGTCACCAAGCTCAAGCTCAGAGCCATTAAGGAGCCGGCATACAATATCGGCGCCCGTGCCCCAAGAAAGCTCATCATCGCCTGATGAAATTCCACATAAGTGCCTACGGAAAGCATCTCGAGCGCAGGCCCAACACCTAAAACAAAGGCAAAGGCATTGCCAGCAAGCAATCCTACAAAGAGGATGCTTATGTACCGTAGAAAAAAATTTATATTCATGGCTGCCTTTATACGAGGTGGACTCACTGAAAACAAATTTTAATTTTGTCATAAAGAACTTACTGTTCCCTCATTTTTTTTGCGTATCCCGTGTAAGACACCATAGGATTTTTCGTCCATGTGAATTGAAAGTTGTCAGGCACTTCCCGAGTCCACAACATTTTAAAAAATGCTTTTTGAAATATCACAGGTCGAATGCCTCTCATGGTAACAACTTCGAGACCCTCATCTTCCATCCAGTCTTCTAACTGAACAGGATCGCGGAAGAGAGAGTAAACATGCATGTCCTTCGGTGTGTTCTTCACAAAAGTTTCCATGCCTTTGATCACCATGAAGTAAGAGATCGGATTTTTATTAAACGTATGAAAGAAAAAGAGACCGCCGGGATGAAGAACTCGCGAAGCTTCCGCAAGAATCTTCTGCGGATCGGAGACGTGCTCCAAGAGATCCATTGCACAAACGACATCAAAACACTCCTTGGGAAAGGGCAATTGATAGGCGTCTCCTTGAAGATATTTCACCGTGTGTGTCTTGTCATAGAGTTCTGCCACTTTCAAACTTGAAGTCGACAGGTCAATGCCCGTGACATCATGACCACCTTCCGCCATGGCGTTGGCAAGAAAGCCTCCTCCACATCCAACATCTAAGATGTGCGCGCGATACCCGATGTGGCGACGGATCTCATTCAAGATCCATGGTGCTTCCAATTTCGTCTGAGCCCGAAGTAAGGCAATGGGATCGTCTTGGGCTTTATACCAACGCTCTCCGAGCTCATTATAAACGTCATTGTCAATGATCTCTCTGTCGTGCTTGGCAAGTTCGCTGTCCATCTCCGCCTCCTACTTTGATGGGCTCATGGATCTCAAAGTATCAGGAGGTTTTCAGAAGCCTAAGTTAATCCACTGGTCCTGTGATAAGAATCAGGAAAAGCCTTGTGGAGTCTTTAGAAGCGTGTAACAAACAGGGCTATGGAATGGTTCGAAATAGCATTAAGATGGGTATTCGGCTTACAGATGGTCTTTTGGGGGATCAACGGATTCTTTCATTGGGTGATCATTCCTCCTTCTGGGGACGTCATTCAGAGCTTCAGCGAGGCCTGCATTAAAACCCGTTTCATCATGCCCACAGTTAAGGTGCTAGAAATCGGCGCCGGAGCTTTGCTGCTCGCGGGTGTTGCCGTTCCTTTGTGTCTAATACTCTTTGCACCACTGGTCTTTGTTATTACCGGATTGCATATCTTCCACAATCCCAAACCCTGGTCGGTGATTCTGCCGATCTCATTTCCCTATGTGATTCTGCTTTTACTCTACACAAAGAACTTTTCGGAGTTTTTAAGATTTTAAGTCTTGAAACAAAAGATCTCGTGGTTTTTTTCCTGCAATAACCTGCAGGATATTTTCTAACGCTCGAAAACCCATTTCGTTTCTTGTTTCTCTTGTCGCACTTCCCATATGTGGGGTTAAAACGACATTGGGGAGCTTCACGAAACGCTGATCAAAATTCGGTTCATTCTTAAAGACATCCAATCCTGCAGAAAAAAGAGCCCGAGAAGACAGCGCTTCAAGCAAAGCCTCTTCATCCACCAAGGCACCGCGGGCAACGTTGACAAAGACGGCATCCATTGGCAAGAGAGCCAAGGTTCTCTTGTTGATAATGTCTTGAGTCTCTGCGGTTGCCGGTGCGTGCAGAGAGAGGATCTCACAATGAGGAAGCATATCTTCAAAGTTCTCAAAGTAAGTCGCATCCTTTTCCAACTCTGGCGACAGACGACTTCTGTTGGAGTAAAGAATCTTCATTCCAAATCCCCGAGCTCGATCCGCCACCGCCTGACCGATACGACCCATACCTAAAATGCCAAGAACTCGGCCACTCACCTCAAGGCCCAGCATCTCATTTTGACCGAACGATCGGCCCCAACCTGTTTCCATGATTTGATTGTATTCTCGTGCCCGACGACAGGCGTTCAACATAAGCATCATGGCTAAATCTGCCGTGGCAGCCGTTAGGACATCAGGAGTATTGGTCAAATAAATCCCTTTCTCTTGAGCCGCCTTCAAATCGAAGTGATCGTATCCCACACTGCACGTTGCAACTATTTTTATTGAACCAGGGAAACTCTCGAGAACCTCCCTATTAATTTTATGAGTCATTGAGACCATGACAGCCTGAGGCTCATGGGTTTGACAAAGTGCAATCAGCTCTTCCATGGACATGGCCTCTTGGCCCTTAGAGATAACCTCGAAGCTGTGCTGAGCACGCTCAATAACGTCAGAAGAAATAGGAAAGGCAATAACGAGGGTGGGCTTCATGTCATCTCCGATTTGTTGAAACAATAGAGGATGGTTCCTGAGGTGTCTATGGCTCCCGCTTAAAAACAGATCATTGTGTTTGGAATATTGAAATCACTCACAATCTCTAAGGCAGCAGGGACGAAATGAACAGTTACACGGCGCTTCGTGGCCCAAATCGTGACATCCCTGAAGGAAAGTTCAATTATACTAAGCTCCGTACTTGCAGTCGTTTTCAAGCGTTGAATATTAGAGAGTTCCATTTTGAAAAGAAAAATAAACCTGGATATTAGACAGTTTGCTTTGCCTTGCCCTCGTAAGGGCAGCATCGAACTGCATTCAGGTTATGGAGCTCCCCCACTCAGCGGGCAAGAGATTCACACACTTATTCAAAGACGACGACAAAAAGAGCTTGAGAACTACACCCCCGAAAAGGCCTATAGCTGCACCTTTGAAGCTGGTCCTTATGAATTTCGTATCTCAGGACGAGCTGATGGCTTCTGTGAAGATCCTCTCCAAATTGAAGAGATTAAAACAAGTTTTGATGCTGATGAGTTGTGGAAAAAGCTCCGCAAAGAGCCAGACCACCCTTACAATTGGCAACTGCGCACCTATGGATACTTTCATTATAAATCCACTGGCGAGACTCCCGACTTACAAATGCTGTTGGTTTCTTCAAGAAACTTCAATAAGACCGTTGAATTTTCAGTAGAGCTTAATATTCCTGCGTACGAAGTGTGGTTGGCACTCCGCTTGGAAGAGCTTGTTGAAGAAACAAAAATCAAAGAAAAACTTTTTGATCACCGCCAAGCTATTGCCCAGGACCTGGCCTTTCCCTTTGCCACACCTCGTCCCGGGCAGAGAGAACTCATCGAAAGTATCGCGGATCAAATGACCTCTGAAAAACCTTTGATCGTTCAAGCTCCGACTGGTTTAGGAAAAACCGTGGGCGTTCTGTATCCTACTTTGAAGGATTCTCTGTCACGTGGTCAAAAAACTGTCTATGTCACACCTAAGAATTCCCAACACAGCGTTGCTGAAGAGGCCGTCGAGAAGCTGCAAGAGCAAGGAAGTAAAATTCGCGCTCTGACCCTGACTGCAAAAAGCAAAATGTGCCTCAAGGCAGAAGCTCTCTGTAATCCGACTTATTGCGAATATGCGAGAGATTATTATGCCAAGGTGGCAGAACATGACCTGGTCAACAAACTCGCCAAGAAGAGATCCTTAACTAGCGAGAAAATCAAAGAGCTGGCTGAAAGCCACGAGGTCTGTCCCTTTGAACTTTCCCTCGAGGCCATTGAACGCGCTGACGTCGTCATTGGCGACTATAACTATGCCTTTTCTCCAAGAAGTCTTTTGGGCCGCCTTGCCGAGCCTCTCTTAGAGAATCAAGAGAAACCAAACCTGGTGATCGATGAGGCCCATAATCTTCCGGGCCGAGCTCAAGATTATTTTTCTCCCTCACTCAGTGTTCAGGAGCTCGACATCTTAGAACGAGAGTTCGTACAGCTTCCTTCAAGTATTTCATTTCAAGCCGGGGCCTTGCTTCGTTCTGCCCGAAATCTGATTACGGCCTATGGACTCGAAGGTGGCTCTCGCAAAATTGAAATCGAGGTGACTCCCTTTATAGATCTTGAGAGATCTATTCGCCAACTAGCCACAGAATACTTGGAAAGTGATGCCGAGATCATTCCGCGGGATCCTATGCTCAAGCTGATGAACTTATGGAGCGATTTTATCGCGGCGCTATCTTTCAACGGCGATGAGTTTTTTCAAACTTATCAAAAATCAAAATATGCTGAGATGATTAAGATCACTTGCTGTGATGCCTCTGAACAGCTCAAGATCGCCTATAAAGAATTTAAGAATGTCGTGGCCTTTTCAGCAACGCTGAAGCCCTTCTCTTATTATCAAGAGCTTCTTGGGTTTCCAGATGGAAAAACTCACACCCTCGAGTTCCAATCTCCATTTTTGGCCGAGAACAGACAATTGATGATCATTCCGCAGATCTCCACGAAGTTCAATGATCGCCCTGCAAGCTCAATGAAGATCGCCGAAGTGATTGGTCGAGTGACTCGCCTGAAACCAGGAAACTATATTGCCCTCTTTCCAAGTTTCGAATTTCTTTCTCTTGTAGAAAAGCACCTCCAAGTTCCTGAAATGCGCATTCTAAAGCAAGAGCGCGATATGAAACAGCTTGATGTGCAAATCTATTTAGAAGAACTCAAAGCCAACACCATGCCGACTCTTTTAATGGGAGTTCAGGGCGGAGTTTTCTCTGAGGGTGTGGATTTCCCTGGGGATATGTTGATCGGAGCTTTTGTCATTGGTCCAGCGCTGCCGAACTTTGATTTTGAGAGAGAACAAATTCGCAGTTATTTTGACGAACGCTATGGAAAAGAGAATGGCTTCAATTACACCTACGTTTATCCCGCTATGGCCAAAGCCGTGCAGTCTGCAGGTCGGGTTATTCGTTCTGAAACCGATAAAGGTGTTATCATTCTCATGGATTCACGATTCTTGAACGCCACTTATGCTGAAGCCATGCCTCAAGGCTGGTTCAAAGAAAACCCACGTGAACTGGTATCGAACAAGATCTTGGCGGATATCGAAACCTTCTGGAAAAGTGTTGAAAGCAAATGAAACTGACTGAATTGCCTGTTTTCTTTTTGGACCTTCAAACCACCGGAGCAAAACCGGGGACTTCTGATATTCTTGAAGTGGCTTGGGGCTTTTCGGAAGAAACAGACATCCATAGCTTCTTGGCCGAACAACCTGAAGACAAAGCCATTCCCAAACGAATCTTCTATCTTACAGGAATCAAAGAAGAAGAGATGGTGTCCGCTCGCCCTCTCACAGACATCTTTTCTTTGTTTGCAGAGAAAGCGGCTCAACGAACTTGTGTGATTCACTTTGCCCAATTTGAACGTCCCTTTCTGCAACACGCTTGGGAAAATTCGGTGACGTCAGAATTTCCTATTATCTGCACTCATCAAATTGCGAAACGCTTGCTTCCAAATCTCCCTGCCCGGGGCATCAAAGGACTTGCAGGATACTTTGGTCACGCCTCTGGTGAGTTCAAACGCGGGTCTTGCCATGTGGAAGCCACCAAGGTCATTTGGAATAAGCTTTTACCTCTATTGACTGAACAAGGCATTCACACCGTTGAGGAGCTTCAAGCTTGGCTACAAAGCGCGGCTCCCAAAAAGACCAAGTATGAATACCCTATGGCAAAAGAGAAGCGCTTGGGACTTCCCAAGCAACCTGGTGTCTATCGCATGATCTCGCAATGGGGCGAAATTCTCTATGTAGGTAAAGCCACTTCTTTGCATGATCGAGTGAACAGCTATTTCCGAGGGCAGAAGAATAGAGACTCGCGAAAGCTAGAAATGCTAACACAGGCCTATGACCTGCGAGTGACCCCTTGCCGAACACCTTTGGAGTCTGCACTTCTGGAAACCGATGAGATTAAAACTCACAACCCCCGTTACAACATCAGCTTGAAGGCCGGGCATCGGGAACTTGTGTTCTTTTCTAAAGATTTTCTATCCCAAAGTGCCACCCAAGATGAGGTTCATGAGATCGGACCCTTCTCGAATTCTTTGGTGTTTGACTCTACTCTTAAGCTTGCTGAATCCTTGAAAGCTCCTGATGAACCTTTCAATGCCATGATGTTCTATGAAGAACTCGATCCTCTTCTATTGAAAGAAGGCTTTGAGATCTTTTGCCAAAGACATACTCAATGTGCAGAACAGTTTAAGTCTGTTCGTTCTATTTTGGCTCAAGGTCTGATTTTTATTAAAAACTCTCAAGATGAGGAGCTGGAAGAAGATCTTGAAGAAGAGTTAGATCTTCAGGAGGAAGAGGAACAGGAAGAGATCGAAGTCATCCTTACCGCAGAAGATATTGCAGACAAGTTCGAGCGTCACTTCAAAAGAGCAGCTGGGTCGTATCTAAGAGCCCGTCGCCTCACCAAACTTCTCAATGCCGATATTGAGTACGCGCTCGAGGAAGATGGCGAGACTTTTCAACTCCACTTTAGAAATGGCTATTTACGCCAGTCTCAGGAGCCGACTTCTATCGGGAAAAAACCATGGGATGGTCATAGCATTGAAACCTACGACAGAATGTCGGTCCTTTTATCAGAGCTTGATAAAATTCAAAATCGTTCTGGTTTTTATAAAGTTGTCTGCCCTGTTTAATTAATCTCTTGCTTCAAAGTTTCAAGGTACAAGCGCATGAACTCTGTGCGTTTCTTCCCTTCCGCGCGGCCCGCAGCTGTTTGCAGCATCTCGACGGTCTTAAAGAGCTTCGTATAAAAATGATCTACAGTGCCATGAATATCATCAGGGGTGCGGGCTTCGCAAAAAGGATCTTGTTCTGAATAAAATGCTCTCTTCATCAGAGCCGCCGTAGCAAAACAACGAGCCACTCCAATAGCACCAACACCATCTAAGCGATCAGCATCTTGGACAATCTTTGCCTCGAGCGTTCTCGCAGGAATATTGGCACTGAAGCTGTGAGCCTCAATGGCGTGGGCAATTTCTTCTAATAAGTTCTCGGGATAATGAAGGCTTCTCAAAAAATCCACGGCGCCCTCTGCAGACAATCTTGAAGCTTGCTTTCTGCGCGGATCACTTTTTGGAACAATCACAAAGTCATGAAGCCAGGCTGCAGGAAGAACAACTTCCATCTTTCCGCCCTCTGCTTTGCAAATTTCTTTCGCGACTTTCACCACTCTTTTAAAGTGCAACAAGTCGTGGGCCGGATCTTCAGAGCTGGCAATCGTAGAGATCTTCTTTTCCAAAATGTTTTCAAGCTCCAACAAATTCACAGTTTCCCCCTTTGCAGCCGAGCACTAGACTAGACGGAAAGATCTTGCTTCTCATCAAGTTTCTCACAATCATATGAAATCACGCGCTATAAAGACTTTATTATATGGGAATCTCAATATGGAGGTTCTTATGTTAACGCAGGGGAAACTTTTAATTGGTCTTATGCTGTGTGGACTCCTCGCAAGCCCACTTTCCATGGCCCAAAAAAATCAAAAGACACAAAAAGTATCTGCTTCAAAAATAAGTGATAAAGATATTATAGATGCCTATGAATATCTGATCGGACGATTACTTGTTTTGCGCCAAGAACATTTGGATTTTAAAAATGAAGGTTTTGAATGGAACAAATTCATACATCGCGCTCCGGGAGCCGTAACCTGGGCAAATCCTAATTTAGATGTGGCCTATAGCGAAGCCTGGATTGCAGTCGATAAGGACAGTTGTACACTGCTTGAGATCCCCAAGATCACCGGTCGATACTATACCATTCAAACCCTGAATGGCTGGGGTGAAACCACAGCGAATATCAACGAAAGAAATTATCCCCATCATCCAGCGGGGAAATTCGCATTTTGTACGAAAAACTCAACTGTTCCTCTTGCAGGAAGTGTGCAAAGAGTGGTGCTACCAAGTGAGAAATCTCGCATTTTAGCCCGTATCGAACTTGGCAAGAATCCTCAGGAAGCCATTGCTTTGCAAAAACAAATGAAACTGCAAACCATAGGACAGCCGTCTATCAAAGCAGCAGTAGACATTCCTCTCTTCACTAACGCAAAACTTCCAGGTGTCGAGGCCTTCGACAAAGCTTCAGAAATTTTAATGAGTGAGCCAGATATCAATCCAGGCATGTCAGGAATTCAGGCTAAAGTTCTGGCAGTTCAAGCAGCCGCTCGAGGTCCACAACGTGCTGCTATTGAGCAGGTCATCGAATCTCAGGCTATTCCTGACTTTAAAAAATTACTCCTGACTGCTGGTGTGATTGGAAATGGTTGGAACTTACCGACGGCCATTGGCAACTACGGAAAAAACTATAAAAACAGATCCATCGTTAACCTTGCGGGCATCTGGGCCAACAACTCCAAGGAGGCCGTCTATTTTAAAACAAATACAGATGGAAAAGGTCAGCCTTTAAATGGTTCAAATCTCTATACAATGACTTTTCCAAAAGGTGAATTGCCCGAAAACCTCACAAAATATTTCTGGTCTGTGGTCGTTGTGGATTCAGAAAAATTTCAGGTGGTCAAGAATCCCCTGAATCGATATCTACTGAACAATCAATCTGCTCTTCAAGAAAGTGCAGATGGTTCTTTGACATTGGCCTTCGCCAGCAGACAACCTTCTGGAATTCCTGCTTCGAATTGGCTGCCTACTCCCGCAGGACAAAACTACAATCTGACCTTAAGATATTATGGACCTAGTCCAAAGGTTCTTAGTGGGAAATACTTTCCCCCACCCCTGGTTCAAAAAACCGGTCAGCTGGCTATGACTGAAAATTGATGAATTTAGGGCGGCTCAGAAGGCCGCCTTTCTATTTCTAAAGGGGAAACTGTAAATTGAATCCCACAAAGGTTTGAAAGTTCGGCAGACCATCGCCTTCATGGACCACAGTCCACTGAGGCTCCACAAATAAATTGGTTGTCATACCATTACTTAACTTCCAGACCTTACCTACTCCAACGCCAATGGGTACATAGTAATCACCCGTTTCCCAATTAAAAAACCAAATACCCGTGGATCTCGCATAGAAGGCGTGAGGCAAATTGTAGATAAAGAAGGGCTGCATAGTCGCGATATTCTGTGTGGGTCTATCACTGTCCCCACCCACATCATGCTGGTATGTCAAGAGGGCACCCAAGATACCCCAAGCCGCCGGCATAATAACTGTTCCTGCAGCTCCCACTTGCCATTTCCCTGCCCCCGTCTCATCTTTGGAAGCCGTCGGGAATACAAAGTAAGGCCCTACACCGAACTGGAGTTCCTTGGAACCCAGCAAGAAAATATCAAAAAGGTTGATGTCACCAACTCCGGTCACCTGTTCTCCATCGATATCAGGCACAGATTGATAAGGAACAGTCAGACGAGCGAGTTGTGGCGTTCCTCCCAGCTTATGTGGCAAGGCTCCCCGGAGATAAAAAGTATTTGAGGTCTCATCAGTTCCAAAGATAGAAGACGTGATATAATCATGAAAGTTGAGTCCCGCCATGGGAGTCAAAGGATTATTGGAGTTGTTCATATCCTCAGTGCTCACTTGAGCATGACTGACAAAAGGCACCAGCGTTACTGCTAAAAAACTCCATGCGAGAAATCTAAAGACCGACATTGAAATCACCTCTTCTTAAAAATTCATCTTTGTGAGTTTCAATTCCAATGTTTTTTTAAAAACAAAGAAAGCGATTTAAGTCCACATTGAGGAAAGACAATGGAGTTTATTCTGTCTGACAGCATTGATTACCAATTGCCGAGTCTTTATACGAAAGACCCCGCAGCGGGATCTTCACATCGGAGCAAATCAAATTCTGAGCATTTCTGACCCACCTGTCTTGAGAGATCCCGAAGTGCTGTTCGTAGGCCCTCCTCGATCACGGGGTGATAAAACGGACGAGTCAGAAGCTCTGCCACCGTGAGTTTAGACTCAATAGCCGAAGCTAGGATGTGCGCCAGATGCTCACCTTCTGGAGCAAATATCTCAGCTCCCAACAGAAGTCCGGACTTCTGATCCGCAAAAACCTTAAGAAGGCCATAGTTGTCCATTTTAGCTAAAGCCCGCCCTTGCTTTTCAAAGTTCACCTTGCCAGAAGCGAATGCAGTTCCCGAGGCCTCCAAACCTTTCCATGAAAGACCCACCACAGAAATATTCGGATGAGAGAATGTGATAGTCATCTTGATCCGTCGAGTGAACTTGTGATCTTCCGGTCGCACAGCATTGAATCCCGCGATTCGTCCTTCATCAGATGCCTCATGAAGAAGAGGTAAGTAGGAATGAGCGTCTCCGGCCATGTAAACGTCAGTTCCTTCGATGCGACAGGTTTTTGGATCGATCGATGGAAGGCCCCGTTGATCCAACTTCACGCCCAGATTTTCAAGCCCCAGTTGAGAAATATTGGGTTTTCTTCCTACGGCCACCAAAACTTGATCAACGGAATAAGAGTTCGTTTTTGTTTTAACAACAAAGCCATCCCCTTGCTCTTCAAAGGTCTCCACCGGTTCTTCGACAAGAGACATCTCTTGATTTAGTTTTACTCTTATACTTTCTAAAATCTCCAAATCTGTGATTCCCGCGATCGACGAGCCGAATCCAAATAGCGTGACCTTTGTTCCAATTTTTGCCGCCGCCTGCGCAAGCTCAAGACCAATAACTCCTGCACCAATGACCGCCATGCTCTTTGGAAGCTGCTTGATCTCAAAAAAGTTATCGCTCGTCAGAAACTTGTGCGACAGAGGTCTCCACATTTCAGGAATTGAAGTGCTTGAACCGGTGGCAAGAATGATTTTATTAGCTTCGACACGTTGCCCATTTACCTCAAGAAGATGAGGTCCCAGAAGCTTGGCTCTGCCTTCATAAAAATGGGTGTCTTTCCATTCCTCGATATCCCGAAGTACCCCTCGGACGAAACGATCCCTTAAAGCACGAACATGCTCCATCAATTTTACGGTATCCACTTTTAAAAGCTCAGCCCCCGAGACCCCGATCTGAGTATATTTAGTGCTTTGATAGAAAGCATTGGCTGCTTCGATAAAGACTTTGGAAGGCATACAACCCACTCGGGCGCAGGTGGTTCCGAGAGGACCATTGTCGATCACAAGATAACTATCGGTGTGCTTTTTAACTTCACTTCGGGCTGCGAGTCCCGCAGTGCCCGCACCGACGATAACAACATCATACTTTTTTGAAGACAGATTTATTTTTTTCATCTTAAGGAACTATAAAAGATGAGGGAGCAAAGTAAATTTTCAAATCCCAAGATGGCGAAGTCGTAACAGATCTTCGCCAGTTCTCCAGAATCTAACGCGGAACCAAACGGGCAATCTTTCCATCGTCAGTGGAGAGATAAATAAAGCCATCCGGTCCAGGGCGAACATTTCTGATACGCATCGACAGATCCTTCAAGAGCTCTTCCTGATTGGTGATCTTCTGTCCATCCATTGTTAAACGACGCAAATGTGTCGTCGCGAGCATTCCCACAAACATATTGCCTTTCCACTTTGGAAAAACGTCACCATTATAAATCGTCGTTCCCGATGGTGACAGAGAAGGCACCCAGTACACCACTGGCTGCTCCATTCCCGCTTTCCTTTCACCTTCACCGATTTTTGGTCCCCAGTATTCGCGACCATAAGTAATCACGGGCCAACCATAGTTCAGGCCTGGCTTGATCACATTTATTTCGTCTCCTCCACGCGGTCCCATCTCCACAGACCACAGGTCTCCCGTGATGGGGTGACGTACAAGTCCTTGGGCATTGCGGATACCGAGAGCCCAAATTTCTGGCTGTGCTCCTTTGGTTTTTACGAAAGGATTGTCCTTGGGAACTGTCCCATCTTCATTAAAACGGAGAATTTTTCCCATATGATATTTGAGGTCTTGAACCTTGGGACGATCATTGCGATCTCCAACCGTAATGAATATATGTCCCGCACCATCAAACTCAATGCGGGAGCCAAAGTGGATTTCATTACTGCTGGCATCCTTTGCAGAAAATAGTTTCTTAAACTGCGTCAGTTCACTTCCACTCAAAGTTGCACTGGCAAAAGCTGTCGTTGCTCCATTATCAATGGGCTCCGAATATGTCAGATAAATTCTGTTTTTATCTTTCGGATGAACTCGGATATCAAGCAGGCCCCCTTGACCGTCCGCCCACACCTTGGGTGCGCCTTGGACACCCGTGACCTTCTTAGTTTTTGGATCATAGATTCTGAGAGCCCCGCCCCGCTCAGTAAAAATAATTCGACCATCACCAAGAAAATCAAAGCCCCACACCACATCTTTTTGCTGAGTGAGAACTTCAAAACGGAATTGCTCGCCACCCGAGGAATAAATTCTCGAAGAATCCTTCTTTTGCGCATGAAGAGCAGGAGCAAAAAAAAGAAATACTGTCAGGATCAAAAAAGTTTTAAATGACATCTATTCCTCCTAGAAAGGAATAGACTACTGAATCATCTACTTGCTGCCAAGACACTTGGCAAAAGACAAAGAAAGTTATTTAAAGTTCTCATTGAGAAGACCATAGACAACCATATCCTCCCATTGGCCGTTTCTATAATTGTCTCTTCTTAAATATCCCTCTTGAGTCATACCCACTTTTTGCATCACTTTCCCTGAAGCGGGATTCTGCGCAATATGACGTGCGGTGATCTTTTGTAAAGAAATCTGGTTAAAAGAATAGTCAACAATCGCCTGGGCAGCTTCGGTACAAAATCCATGTCCCCAAAACTCTTCCCCAACCCAATAGCCAATCTCTCCACGCTTATGTTGAGGGGAAATCATCAAACTAATACATCCCACCAATGCCTTATCTTTTTTTGTCTCCATGGCCAGATTGACAGCTAGGCCTTTATTAAAGGAATCGACGTGCTTAGAGATCCACTCTTCAGCCATTCCATCAAGATAGGGATAAGGAATGTTCGCAGTCATCGCTACGACCTTGGGATTCCCGGCCATCCTTTGAACTTCTTTTGCATCTAATAAAGAAAAAGGCCTTAAGATCAAACGATCACATTCTAAAACTGGAATAGGATTCTTTTTGTCATCAGCGTAAATCACCTGATCACGACCGGTGTTTGAACGAATGATCAGGTACTTCACTTCGGTTGGTGTTTTGTTCTCTAGAAAATGCAAAAAAGGGTCCTGGGGTTTGAGCCCAAGAAAGTCCCCTTCTTTCAACTCATAAGTTTTTTCGCCATGATGAAGCGTTGGGGCACCTTCAAGTATAAGAAACATCTCCTCATCAGCGCTGTGAGAGTGAGCCGCCGAACCCTTGCGCTCAGGGGGAATGACTTCTTCCGAAACAAAAAGATCCTTGAGTCCAGTTAACTCTGTAAGGATGGCAGAGTGGGCATATTTGTCGTTGGGCTTATGTGCTAAACTTTTTATGTTAAAGATCTTCATAGAAAAATTCTTTCAAGCCTCTAAGCGGCTGTCTAGCAGAATGCAGATAGACAGAAGATATATTTTCCTCTTCAATGAGAAATGAGAGAGATCTTTTGTACAGGAAAGAGAGCTTCATCAGCTCGGGAAACCAAGGATCTAGACATGGGTCACCACCACGCTAAGGGCTCAGTTCGTAAGTCTTACCAATCTTTTTTGATTTTATCAGATCTGATTTGTGTGGGAATGCCTGTGCCATTCCAAGTCATTGTTTGATAAGCGCCATTTCTGACTTTCTCATATGTGATGTCCACATCAACAATGGCATTGAAGTTGGCTTTCGCCGTAAAGAAAGCCAAACGCAAAAGAGTTTCTTCGCGATCTGCGCAATTCAAAACTTTGAATGGTTCTTCTAATCTTTTAAAGAGACGAGATTCTTTTTTATCAGTGGTATAGAAAACATAGATGTCTTTGGCTCTTTCCTTGGCATCGTCGTAGCTGGCCATTTCAGGAACCACTTTCGTTTCAAAGCAAGGATTGCAATAAACGCTGTGAGAAAGATCTTTAGGAATCTTAGCTAAAAATGAGAACCGCTCTTCATCCAAGAACTGCGCGCAGTACTTACAGACAGATTCTTCACATACGCCACAGGCAAGGGCGGCTTTCGGCTTTTGGCAGGTCATACAAACGGCTTTAGACATGGCGGGAAGATAGCACAGGTCCCCTCGGGATACCATGCCCGGTCATAAACTATTTTAGGCTGGACGTTTCCTGGGAATAATTTCATTCTTGTCTCCATACCAATTCCCTAGGAGGGTTCCTGTGATTTACGATCTAACTGTTCCTCAATTTATCAAAGGTCTTCATAACTTATCTGCTCTTTTGGATAAGGGAGCTCAGTATGCAGAGACCAAAAAATTCGACGTTGAAGTGCTTTTGAACTCTCGTTTGGCTCCGGACCAATTTCCTTTAACTCGTCAGATTCAGATCACTTGTGACACGGCTAAGCTTTGTGCCTCTCGCCTGGCAATGAAAGATGCACCTGTACATCCAGACACCGAAAAGACTTTGCCTGAGTTGAAAGCTCGTATCGCGAGCGTGATTTCTTACCTAGAAACCTTCACCGCAAAAGACTATTCAGAAGCGGCTACTCGCCACATCACAAACCCTCGTTGGGATGGCCAGTATTTGACAGGAGAAGAGTTCGTAGTCCACCACGCGATTCCAAACTTCTATTTCCACATGACGACGGCTTACTCGATCTTGAGACACAATGGCGTTGAAGTGGGTAAAAAAGATTATCTAGGTAAAATGCCTTATAAAAGATAAGGGTACAATCTCAGGCTTATGCAAATGTTCAGCAAATTATTGGTTTCCCGAGCTGGATGCTCGGGAAAAGGGGCTTGGGGTCACCCAATTGTCAGGATGCTCATACGGTGATCGAGCTACAATCTCTTAAGTACCAGCACACTGAGAAATCAGTTTCTAAACTTCAGGATACAATTCCGCATAGGTCTTAATGCGATTCTCTTCCACTCTCTTGTGAAGAAGATGTCTATCCAACTTGCTCGTATCCGATACACCCATCGCTCCCACCACGTGGGCAACGGCTTCCAAAGTTTCATGATGGAAGTTCTTAACACGAGTTCTCTTCGTCGGAACATGAAGACCATTGAACAGCGACGGATCTTGAGTCGCCACACCAGCAGGACATTTGTTGTTATTGCAACGAAGTGCCTGGATACAACCCAAGGCCAGCATCATTGAGCGAGCGGCATAAGTCGCATCAGCACCAAGACACAAGATCTTCACAATATCAAAAGCCGTTGTGATCTTGCCAGTGGCCAAGACTTTGATCTTCTCTCTCAAACCAGCTTTCTTCAAGCAATCCACGACAATCACAAGAGCGTCCATTCCTGGCATACCCATGTAGTTCGCAAACTCCAGAGGAGCCGCACCCGTTCCACCCTCAGCGCCATCGACCACGATGAAGTCCGGGTACATTTTTAGATCACGCATCAAATCCACAAGATCTTCAAATTCTTTGCGATGACCCAAGCACAGCTTGATACCCACCGGTTTTCCACCAGAAAGATCTCGCAGCTGAGAAATAAACTCAAGCATGCTCTTACCGTCCGAAAAGGCCGTGTGTGCTGGAGGAGAGATCACATCTTTTCCCAATGGCACGTTACGAATATCGGCAATTTCTTGAGTCACCTTTTTTCCAGAGAGAATTCCTCCGTGGCCTGGTTTTGCTCCCTGAGAAAGCTTGAGTTCAATCATTCTCACTTGAGGATGAGATGAGTTTCTTCTGAACAACTCAGGATCAAAATCTCCAGAATGTGTACGGCAACCGAAGTAGCCCGTACCGATTTGCCAAATCAAATCTCCACCGGGCTCAAGATGATAAGGCGAGATACCGCCTTCACCTGTATTATGAGCGAAATTGCCGTCTTTAGCTCCGCCATTGAGAGCAAGAATACTATTCGGAGACAAAGAACCAAAGCTCATCGCTGAGATATTTAACAAAGATAGAGAGTACGGCTGTTTGCAAAGATCACTGCCGACAGTGACTCTGAGTGATTTGCGATCCACATGTTTTGGGTAAAGCGAGTGAGTAACAAACTCATAGCCTTGCTCATAAACATTGTGTTGAGTTCCGAAAGGCACCGTATCTAAAACTTTTTTAGCTCTTTGGTAAACCACGGAACGCTGCTCACGGCTGAATGGTTTTCCATCAGTATTTGATTCAATAAAGTATTGATTTATCTCGGGACGAATAGATTCAAACAAATAACGAAGATGACCAAAGACTGGAAAGTTCGCTTTGATGGCGTGACGTCGTTGGCGAATATCGCGAAAGCCCAACATAAAAAATGGCACAAAGAGAAAGAGCGAGAAAAGCCCCGGTGTCCAAAAGAAATAAGAAAGAACATTGGCAACTACAGCAACAAAGAAGGCGAGATAAAATTCATTTCTCATGATTTCGATTCCTGATTTTTTCTATGACCCTAATGATGTCATCTTCAGAGAATATATGTGATAAGCAGAAGCATTTTTAATGGAGAAACGGACCTAAGTAAGCCCGGGGCAAACAACGTGTTTGCCCTATGAAGAAAGAAAGGTAAGAACCACCGAGTCCATCGGGCTCATTCGCAAGATTGAGTATTGGATCACGCGGCTGTAGAGACTTAATTCCATGGGTAGACCCTAGCATAAGAAAAATGGAGCTACAATACTAGTCACCGAGCATGGAGTCTCCCAGCAAATCGAAAGAATACTCACATAAAAGAACAGGCTTGTCATTCCGCCCAAGGCCATTCCAAAGCCCACCAGCCCCCTGCTTTCCAACCTAAAACCTGACCATTTCCCTCTAAAAAGGCCTCTTTTTAGGTCGAACTCCAGAAGATTTTACAGGATGCCCTAAGCAGGTTCGAATGGCGGTTTTCGTGCTTGGATTTTACTTGCCCCAAGCCTAAAACTGGCAGCTGGAGTTTTTAGGTTTTGAATGTCTTTTCGGGGGAAGAGTCAGTGAAACAATGTGTTTACATACTAGTTTCAATTTCTCTGATTTTAGGGGCCTGCGCTCCTAAGGTCGTCGACCGCCAATTCCCTGTGCCTAAAACATCTTTTGGTCCCAAAACAGGTGATCCCAAACTCTCCCTTCGTATCCGTGAATTCGGTGAAGCCGCGCCCGATCTTTCTTGGGAAGGAAAGATTTCTACAGCTCGCTACTTTGAACAAGCTGAAAATCTCATTCGTCTGGGCGAGTTGATGTCTCAACCTGCCATCAAGGCCAAAGGTCTTTCTTGGATTAAGAAATTCTATCAGCAAGAACACGCTGCTCGCTGGTCTCCGCTGGAGGAAACTCCCTTCACCACCTTGGTGGGAGCCCAAACTCAAGAAGAGGTTCGCCCCGCTCTAGACGAGGTTTTGGGACAGATGGAACTGGCTCGCCCGGTTATCCGCGAACACATCCTTGCCCTTGGCAACTCCACGCCAGGTCTTTCGCAAAATGGACTTGCTGATGTTTTACAAAATGCCGAAGCCTTCACTCAAAGAGTCTTCGATGAAATTCCTCGCATGAACTTGCCGTTGGTGATTGAGGAAGGTCTTCAAGAAGAACTTCTCGCCCAAACAGAGCCGCTGTTTGTTGAAGTCCGCGAGCTTCTTAGCAAAATTCCTCAAACCACAACACTGACGCAAATCTTGGACCTCGTAGATCAGGCCATTCTAAAATTTGAAGTGGAGATGCCAAAGGAACTTCAAGATAGCATGAAGCAAGGTCGCAAGATCGCTCGCAGTCTTGATCGCATGAGAGATGCACAAGGCGGGCTTCGCGTTTTGATCGATATTTGGGAAACACTGACTCCTGAAGAACGAGCTGAGTACTTTAAGCCTGTGAACGAAACCCTTTATGATTTTCTTTCAAAGCAAGACAAGAAAGAACTCGCATGCCTGCGTACTGAAGGCTGCAATGGCGGGCTCTTTAAAGGCATCGCCAAAAAAGTTTTCATTCTTCCTAAGATCAAAGAATACGGCCTGACAAAATTAAAGAACGAGATGAATCAAAAAACTCGCGAGTTCGTTCTTTCGGCTATTGAAGGTTTCGGCGTTGAATTTGTCAAAACCATGCCTGAGTCTTTTGCTCAACAAATTGACGATGGCATGGTGGCTAAGGCCGGTCGAATCCGCAATGTGCAGAACGACTTTATCTCCTATATCAAACTCATCTTCACTCGCTGGTCTAAAAAAATGCTTCCTGAGACCGAAGGGCTCTTGGCTGGGTTTGAAGCCTCAGTTGTAGATATTAAAATTTCTAACAAAGACCCTATGGTTTTAAAACCTCTCGAGTCGACCCTTGAGTTGGATTCGGAGACTGCCGGAGCCGCATTAATGGCCAGCGGTCATTGGCTCGAAAGCCTGCCGGCACATAGTGAAGAAGGTTTTCCATTAGCTTTGGCACAAATCAATAAACTCGTGGCTATTGGTGGATACCGAAATACCGTGGGCGGATTGGTGCCTCCCCTCTTAGCGCCAGTGGCTCACCAAGGTCGACTGCTCGACATTATGAACATGAGTTCCAGCAAAGACCCTCAGTTCTCTTTCCGTATTCCAGATAAGATTCCATTGCAGGATGCTTTTCATGCCGATCCGCAAATGGTCTATGAAAAGAACTTCTCGGTAAACTCTCTTACAAGTCAACTTCGTGGCCTGAATCAAATGATCCGCTTCACAGCGGATTGGAAGCAAAGCAACTTCAATCATTTCTTAGAACCGATCAAAGCTCAAGACGTCACTCAGGATGCAAAGGATGAGGCTCTTGATCGCACCCTATTCCCGAAAGACATGCTCTTTGCTTTGAATCTTGGTAATGCAGCTGTTCTCTTAGAAGGCATGACCAAAGCAGCCACACCGGTGTTCTTGCTGACACTTGAGAATACTTTGATGTGGGCTGATAAATATGGCTCCGATATTCCAGAGACCGTCATCATGGCGGGCATTGTGGATATCAAAAATGGCCAAAGATCTGAAATTGCTCGCACACAAGATGTGGCGAAGTTCCTTTTAGCCACTGCTGAATTCTTAGAAGTCACCGAGGGCGTCGAAGCCACGAAGTCCCCTATTCTTCTTGAAAAAGACAGCGAAGGTATAAAACCTCTCGATACTTTGATTCAAGGCCGAAAAGATCTGAAGCTTCTAGTGATTGCCCTGGGCAATTTCATTTCGACGCAGCTTTTAACTGAAAAGTCTTTGGTGCGCTCGAGCTATCACTTGCAAACGAAAACTCAGACCCCACTTTCAACCTACATGGTTGAGGATCAGATGTTTGCAATTAAAGCTCTCGTGAAGGCTTGGGAAATAACCAAGATTGATCCCTATCTCTGGTCAGCCAAGGAAATTTATTTCTCTATGAACAAGAACCTCTTCAATAAGAATGAGGAATTCTATTTAAATGGTGACGGCTCTAAAATCGGTTTCCCAGAAAAGATCAGCACTCTGGTCGCCATTGCCGAGCTATTTCCCCATCTCCCTTCAGAGAGCCAATTGCAGCTTCTCAAAGTCTCTGACCCTTGGATCAAAGCCATTCTTGAGTTGCAGTAGTTATTTTCCAGAGTTCTCGATATTGAGCTGAAACTTCTCAAAGCGATGAAGTTCAGCTTCGATTTTTTTCTTATTTGCTAAAGACTTGCCTTTGCCGATCCAGTTCCACTTTTGCATGAGAAGCTTTTTGTTTTCTCGGTCCGTCTTAAGATCAATCGCCGCGACAATTTGATCATCGATCAGAACAGGCAATGCGAAGTAACCAAAAACCCTTTTCTCTTTTGGGATGTAAGCTTCAAAGCGATGCTCGTAATCAAAGAGGGCCTGAAGACGCTTGCGCTGAATCACCAAGGGATCAAAAGGCGACAGGATATGAATCAAATCATGCTCTTGATGAAGATCCTGTTCTAACAGTTCAGGACGCATCCAATGCGGAATCTTTTCAAGACCCTTGATTGCCACCTGAATGAGCTTTCCTTTTTTTACTTCTTGTTCGATCACTTTCTTGATTGCGGGCTTTGTGCTCGGACTCAAGTAGCAAATGGAATCCAAACTGACTACACCTTGAGAGCGAAGCGTTCTCTCCAGTAGATACTCCAAGACTTCTTTTCCTGTGGCGGCCTTGGGCTTCGGATCCCAGTCAAAATGTCTTTCTTGCAGTTCATATTTTTTAAGCATTCCCTGCCGCTCACTGATGACCAGACGACCTGTATGAAATCCCAGCTGCAAGGCTTTCTTTGAAGGCTTGCGACTGGCCCAAGGATGATTCTTATCGACCAACACATCATCTGCAATTTCACGAATAGAGATGGGTCCGTTTTGTTTAATCAAACGCAGAACTTTCCCCATCTCTTCTTTCTTAACGGTGCTGAACCACGAAGGTGGAGAAACTTTATTTCGCGCCATCTTTCGCATAAAAAAGCGAAAATCCCTTGTAGGCACATATGCCAGCGCATGGGTCCAATATTCAAAGACTGTTTTCTCTTGGCTTTGGGACTTGTGAAGATCTTGCCGACGGTACTCTGGAATGCGATTGAACAAGATGTGATGATGGCAACGCTCAATCACGCTGATGGTGTCTATCTGGACATATCCCAAATGCTCAACAGCGGCCTGCGTGGCTTTCACGCCTTTTCCAAAAGGAGCAGAAGTATCCAGTTTTTGCGCCTGGATCCACAACCTTTTGACCTGATCTTTAGAAAGACTCTCGCTCATGAGAACATCTTAGGTGAGTTTGTAGGTTTCTTCACAGGGCTTGTTTTCTTTTTCCACTGAAACTGGCCCATGTCGATCTGATCATTCTCTTTAAACGCAACCCCTTCTTGAAGAAGCAGCTTTTTTTGCTTCTTATATAAGGAGGTCGCGACAGGGAATGATATTTTGCCTTTGGAATTCAAAACACGATACCACGGAAGTTTATGGCTGACGGTGCAGGAGTGGAGAATCCACGCAACTCCCCGAGATCCCTGTGGTTTGCCCGCGAGTTTTGCGATCTGCCCATAGGTAGCAACCCTCCCTTTTGGGATCTTTTTGATGTGACCAATCACTTTTGAGGAAAACTCATTCAGACTTTTCATAAAATCACCTCGAGGTGTCCTGCCTTATAATGGAGATCAATCCTTATATATCTTAATAGACCGATTTTGTCTCGTTTCGATGCAATAACTCTTACAGTGTTAAGGTTTTTTAGACAGGTGTTAAGGGATTTCCATATCGCCGCGTGATAGAGGCCTCCCCAGGTTGGCTCCCTCTTTGCTTTATAGAAAATCATGGGGGTACACAGCATGAAAACAAAAGTATTCATTACCGGCTTAAGCCAAATTCCTAAGAACGTGAAAGACGAAAAAACATTCTCAACCGATTTGATCGAAGATTCTTACAAACTTCGAGAGGCCATTCAAAAGGAGAGCGGCGAAAAAGTCATCGTGGTCTATCTGCCTTTTCTAGAAATGAAGAATTTTGAAATGTATTCGTTTCTGCAGAAGTCCACTCAAAACCTCAAGACCTTCTTTGTGGTCAATGAGCTTTCTGATTCCATGAAGATCAAAGTCAAATCTCATCCTGACTTTGTGGTTTTGTGGAAAACTGAAGAGCCTCACTTGGTTCAGAACATTAAGACCTATCTCGAAGGGAAACTGCTTTCGCTTCGCCAAGACAAGCGCATTCCTACAGACCAAAGAGCCATGATCAGCCCCTCCAAGCTGCCACTGGGGGACAAGAACAAACCCTTTCAACCTATTTTGATCAGCCACTTTGAAAATCTGTCGAACAATGGCTCTTGCTTGAAAGTGCAGGCTCCTTTTTACCGAAAAAAAGACTTCGTCAATCTGACCTACCAGAATAAAGAAGGCGACTATGTTTCTCTGGAGGGCCAAGTCCGCTGGACAAAATGGAATAAAGACACCGAGATGCAAGAACTCGGAGTTTATTTCGTAGGCTGCTAAAATCTGAGTTTCTTCAAGATGCCTCGTTCTTCTGAAGCAGAACGTGCCCTCAAACTGAAACGAGGCATCTTATTTATAGCCCATAGACCAATGTAAAAATGCAGAATGCCATTTGCGGTGCGTTTTCCTGGTATTCTATAAACACCAGAGCCAAGGAGGCCTCTATGCCTGATAATAACTTTTCTCCACCACTCAAGAAGGAACTTCCCGATGATGTCCTCAATGAAGCCGAGGACAAAGCTCCTGAGGATCCAAAAGATAAGGATCTTCCCAAACCCCCAGCAAAATGGGATCTCCGCGAAGGAGATAAAACCGAAGTCCTCGATACCGAGGGACACAGAAACAGATTGAATCACTATTAGTTTTTTAAAATAGATCTATTTTAGGGCTCCCATGGACGGGGGCTTTTTTTTACTGCAACAGACTCTGGACAAAAGGCCCTTTCTCCAATCACACTATTAGAAATTTCAACTTGGAGAAACAGATGTCCAGCACCGAGAACTCAATTGAAAGCAGCTTCCTCTATCGCTTTTTGCAGAAGGTAGAACGCGTCGGCAATCGTTTGCCACAACCGGCATTGATGTTCCTTGGACTGACGGTCATCGTTATTCTCTTTTCTGCTTTGATCAGTGTTCTTGGCATTCAGGCCGTCCATCCTGTTAAAAAAGATGTCATCACTGCCGTGAATTTGCTCTCAGCCAGCGGTTTGCAGATGATTCTGACGGACATGGTAAAGAATTTCACCGGTTTTGCCCCATTAGGGACAGTTCTTGTAGCCATGTTGGGCTTCAGCTTGGCTGAAAAGAGCGGATTGCTGGGAGCTTTGCTAAGACTTCTGGTTTTGAAGTCGCCTCGTCAACTTTTGGTTCCGGCGGTTTTGCTTGCGGGCATTATGTCTCACACTGCTGGAGATATTGGGTACGTTCTCTTAATTCCTCTTTCGGCAATGGCGTTTCATAGTGCGGGCATGAATCCCCTTGCTGGCTTGGCAATCTGTTTCGCTGGGGTTTCTGGTGGGTTCGCTGCCAATTTCCTAATTAGCGCTATTGACCCGCTCCTGGGAGGACTTTCTCAAGAAGCAGCACGAATCATCGATCCAAATTATGTGGTCACTCCGGTTGTGAATTGGTACTTCATGTCGGCGTCTTCTTTATTGATCATTGCTATTGGTTCTTTGATTGCTCATAAAATCACAATTCCATTTCTAGGGAACTACAACGGCGAGACCGTGAGAACAGCCCCTGAGCCATTAAATGACTATGAACGCCGTGGACTTTTGTGGGCTGGAATCACGCTGGTTTTATTGGTGGTGTTCTTGCTTTTAGGAACCGTTCCAACCAATGGATTCTTGCGCAATCCCCAAGACGGCTCTCTTCTGAATTCTCCATTCCTAAGCGGTATCATTGCGATCACTTTCTTTATCGGGGCACTCACGGGTATTGCTTACGGTTTTGGATCGAAAACCTTTAAGCGCCAAGAAGACATCTTAAATGCTATGCAAGATTCCATGGAGACTATGGCTCCTTATATGGTGATGGTTTTCTTTGCGGCTCAGTTTATTGCCCTTTTCAATGCTTCCAATGTGGGATTGATCTTGGCCATTCATGGCTCTGAGTTTCTGAAGGGGATGAGTCTCGGTGCAATTCCCTTGATGATCGGGTTTATTCTTCTGACTTGCTTGCTGGATCTCTTCTTGGGAAGTGCTTCCGCAAAATGGGCCTTGATGGCTCCTATCTTCGTTCCGATGTTCATGCTTTTGGGTTTGGCTCCAGAGCTGACTCAAGCTTCTTACAGAGTGGCGGACTCGGTGGTGAATATCATTTCACCCTTCATGTACTACTTCCCTCTGATTTTGGCTTTTGCAAACAAGTATGATCCAAAAGCTCGCATGGGAACATTGATTGCTCTGATGCTTCCTTATTCTATTGGCTTCTTGATCTTCTGGTCACTGATGCTTTTTGCTTGGATTGCCTTGGATCTGCCTTTGGGTCCTGGGGCTCATCTTCGTTACATCGTTCCCGGTCTTTAAAAATTATATTTGTGCTGCTGATTCGATTTAGAAGTTCAGCAGCACAATCTTCCTCTGCCATTCCACAGCAAGTCTTCTTCAAATCCTTCCTAAGACACTCGCAGCACTACAAGCACGCAATATACTGACCAACATATTTGAGCATTCACTCCGATACGATAGAAGTATTTAAAACGGAGGAAGAGTTATGTCTCGCTATGTGGATGTTTATTTATTACCAGTTCCAAAACGCAATCTAGAAAAGTATCGAAAAATGGCAAAGAAAGCCGGAAAACTTTTCGTCAAGCATGGAGCTCTGTCGTATCGAGAGTATGTTGCTTCAGACTTGAAAGCCAAGGGCATGATGCCTTTTCCAAAATTGACGAAGCTCAAACCCAGTGAAGCTCTCGTTTATGCGGCGGTTGAATTTAAATCAGAGGCCCATCGAAACAAATCTATGGCCCGCATGTTTAAAGATCCTAAAATGAAATCTATGGAACCTGATATGGAGCTTTTTGAAATGAAGCGCATGTCTTACGGAGGCTTTGAACCTCTTGTTGACCTCTAAGTCCCAAAACAACAGAGACGAGTTATCTTTCTCGTCTCTGTTCGTAGCAACTAGCGAGTTGGATTGCGTTTAAAAAGTGGGCGATAAAGGTGCCAGTAAGCAGTCGCTGCCGTGATATGCAAGGCCACCATGATCACAGGCATTACTAAATTTTCCAAACCTGGCGTCAGGAAGGAATGGAATAGAACGATCTGAATCATGATGGGCGCAAGAATAATTAAGGCCAAAGGCGCTGCGAAACCTGTGAGTAATAAAATTCCGCAAATAGTTTCAGTGGCTTTAAGTACCGGGAAGAAATATCCCGTACCTGCCATGGCCGTCATAAAGTTCATTGCTCCTTCAGGGATTGATGGAGGCTTAGGAATAAAATCCAAAAATCCATTCAATCCAAAGACAAAAAACATAAGGCCCAAAACAATTCGTGCCGCTAGAGTCACTTTGCTATTCATATACTCCCCTTCATGTGAAGTTGGTGTTGTTCTACAAAATCATTCCAAATGAACTTCTGCCCTATTGCAAGTCAGTCTTTATCTCATCACTCTAAATCTCAAAGAATTAATAAAAGAAAGAGTCAGACCATCGTAACCTGATTTTCCAGGCCACTGACCTTTGCCAATATTGGATCTATCCAGGGCCTGTCTTCCCACTGTAGACTTGAAACTGTACGACTTTTTACGGGAGAATAAAACAAAGGCTATATTACTTTCGGAGGTTTATATGGAACAAGTGAAAACTGGTGACCAAAACAAGGAAGAAATTGTTATTACTCGCACCTTTAATGCTCCCAGGGACCTTGTTTGGAAAACCTGGACAGAGCCTGAGCGGGTTAAAACCTGGTGGGGACCAAAAAACTATACCTGCTCCACAGCGAAAGTTGATTTACGAGTCGGAGGTAAATATCTCTTTGATATGATCGCACCAGAAGGAAAGATCTATTGGAGCACTGGAACTTATAGCGAAATAGATAAGCCCTCTCGTATCAGTTCAAGCGATTCGTTCGCTGACGACAAAGGTAATATTGTGGACGGCACCTACTATGGCATGGGGGCTGATTTTCCGAGAACTCTCTATATCACGGTCAATTTCGAAGAAGAATCCCAAGATAGAACAAAAATGACCCTGAGACATACAGGATTTCCTCCCGGCGAGATGCTGAAAATGACAACCGATGGCTGGAATGAATCTTTGGATAAATTTGAAAACGTCTTAAAGAAATCAAAGAACTAACAAAAAAAGGACGATATAAATGGCAAAGCAGATCTTCGTGAATCTCCCGGTGAAGGACTTAAAAAAGTCTATGAACTTCTTTACTCAATTGGGCTTTGAATTCGATATGAATTTCACCAATGAAAATGCCGCCTGCCTCGTGCTGGGGCCAAATATCTATTCAATGCTTTTGCAGGAAGAGTTCTTTAAGACTTTCACTCCCAAGCAGATCATCGATGCAAAAAAAGATGTGGAAGTTCTCATCGGAATTTCAGCTGAAAGCCGTCAAGAAGTTGATGAGATGGCCGCCAAAGCCAAGAAGGCCGGCGGCACATCTTTTCGCGAATTTCAGGATTACGGGTTTATGTATAGCCAGGCTTTCCAAGATCTAGATGGTCACGTCTGGGAAGTCATTTGGATGGATGAGACCGCGAATAAGTAAATAAAAGATTTTTACGAAGGATAATCTCAATCTCAGGGTTGAGATTCAGTAGAAACTCGGCTCATTCGAGCCGAGTTTCTATTTCAAAAACGCTGATTTCCCATGGCCAAATTCCCTTGAAACGATTAAGATGGGCCCATGCAAGATCCAACAAACTGTCCTAAATGCAATTCTGAAAATATTTACTCTGATGGCAACCTTTGGGTATGCCCAGAGTGCAGCAACGAGTGGACACCTCAAGCGGCTTCCGAACAAACTGCTGAAGCTCCTCAAGACAATCTCGTGCGCGATGCCAATGGCAATGTCTTGAATGATGGCGACTCTGTGACTGTGATTAAAGAACTTCGAATCAAAGGTTCTTCTTCTGCGGTAAAAGTAGGAACTAAAGTGAAGAACATTCGCCTGACTGACGCGGGTGATGGACACGATATTGCCTGCAAAATCGATGGTATTGGTGCCATCAATTTGAAGTCGGAATTCGTGCGTAAAGCCTAGGTCACCACCCAAGGCGGGCCCTCCGGCTCGCCAAAACCAGCAAGAGTCTCACCTTAGCTGGTAAATTTTTTAAATAATTCAAATATATTAGATCCTTAGAGCGATTTTTGTAGGGCCTCCGCCCAATGACAGATAGAGTGCCGGGATCTTGATTTCATTGAGTAAGGATTCCTCGCTATGAGCACATTTTCTGATTTTGGTTTATTGTCTTCTCTTTTCAAAACTCTTAAAGAAAAGCGCATCGTAAAACCCACTGAAATTCAAAACAACACCATCCCTTTACTCATGTCGGGTCAATCCGTAGTGGGAGTTGCCGAAACTGGAAGTGGTAAGACCCTGGCTTATGCCCTTCCTCTTTTGCATATGCTGAAATCTCTTGAAGACGGTGGCGAACCCGTAACTGCAGAGGCTTCTCCCCGTGCCATCGTGATGGTTCCTACTCGTGAACTTGGTGAACAGGTTTCTAAAGTATTTAAAACTTTGACTCATGATACGCGTTTGCGCGTTCGTCCTGCTCTGGGTGGCATGGCCATGGAACAAGCTCGCAGAAATACAGCGGGCGCTTTTGAGATCTTGCTCGCAACACCAGGTCGCTTAGTGCAACTCATGGATCGCGACATGATCAATCTCACTGATGTGCGCATGTTGGTTTTTGACGAAGCCGATCAGATGATGGATCAAGGATTCTTGCCTGACTCTAATAAAATCTATTATGCATGTCCTAAGGATCTGCAGCTGGCATTGTTCTCTGCGACGGTATCTCCTGCGGTTCAAGAATTGATCAATGATCTTTTTGCTAAGGCCGAGGTTTTTAGAAGTTCTGGCAGTGGCAAAGTTGTGCAAAGCTTGACGACACAAAATCGCATCGTCATCGATGGCAAACGCTGGCCTTTGCTTGAAAAGATTTTGGCGCAACCTGTAGAGGGCGGAACTATTCTCTTCACCAACACTCGTGAGCAATGTGACAACCTTGCCAAAGAACTTGCCGACAAAGGCTATGAGGCTGTCATCTATCGCGGCGAAATGGAAAAGAACGATCGTCGCATGAACTTGAAAAAGTTCACAGAAGGCAAAGTAAAACTTTTGGTTGCCACGGACCTTGCAGGTCGTGGACTTGACATTCCAAATGTAGATCGCGTGATCAATTATCATTTACCAAAGCAAAAAGAAAACTACCTTCACCGCGCTGGTCGTACTGCGCGTGCTGGTCGTAAAGGCCTTGTGATCAATCTTGTGACTGAGCGTGATGAACGTGTTCTTGCGCAAGTTGAAGGCCGTAAAATGCCTGCAGTGAGAGATGCTGCCAAGTATGCATCTCAACCCTACAAAAAAGCTAAAGATGCTCCAGTTGTTAAGGGCAAAGTTCCTGCTAAACCTGTGGGTAAAGCAGCGAAGATTTCTGGCAAGCCAGTGATGAAAGCAAAAACTGCTGCTACGGCAAAGCCAGCTCTTAAAGGAAAACCGAAGCCGTCAGCTCCACCAGCTCGTGGTTCTAAACCCAGCGCTCCGCCGAAACGCCGCCGTTAATTCGCGGCTTTCACGATCACGGCTAAAGCAGTCCGAATTGGGATCACTACTATCGATAGATCACTTTATGTCGATCGCATCTTTAGTCGTTGCAATTGAGCTATCTGATAAGCTCCGAAAACACCATGGAAGAGACAACGGATGAGGGGATCATTCACGATATCCGCTTCTTGAATCTCTTTTTCTATTTCAGGGGTAAAGATCATGTCGTTGATTCGCATGTACATGGAAGTTAAAGATTCACCCAGCTCGAGAGCGCCATAGATTTTTGAGATAGGCACTTCGGTCAGCCAAGACAACGGCTTGTTACTGTCGGCGACGGGTTCGATGGTCGCACCATCTACCTTATATATAAAATGAGTTGCAGCTCCAGTATGATCATAAACTGAGAGCCGCCAAAGTCGTGGTTTCTCGAAGTAGCTGTCCTCTGGTGCATCCATCGATCTGTATTTTTTCAGAAGACCAGAGCGACAATAGTTATAAACTCTTTCAGCTTGCTCCGCCGTCAGTGCGGCAAACCTCTGAGCAATTTCCGCAGTGGGTGGCGGCTTTAGATCTTTCTTGTATTCATAATCCACATCTTGATCCCCAACGGGCTGAATCCACTTCAAAGGGGCAGATGGCTGAAGAGAATCCTTGTCGACCACGAATGAAACAGAAGGGTTTATTCTGATCACACTTGAGTGTGGCAATGCCGACTCAACCTCTTGCCGAAACTGCTTATAAGAAACAGGAAAGAAAGCATTATTGTACCAAGACCAGCTCTCTTGAACGAACTGACAGGAACTCGGCACCACATATTTGGGATTTAAAGCTTTGAGTTGCGCCATCCACTCTTCGGGCAATTTATCGGGCGCCGGTTCTGCCCGCGATGGAGCGATCACTTCGATCTCTCGCATGGTTTGAAATGGCCAAAGAACCATGTCCCATGGAGCATTCTGTACAAGCTTCTCAAGAGTAGATTCATCTATCCATGAGTCGACAACATTCAAGACGTTCAAGCCCGATGCTTTGATCTGAAACAACGAATCCACGTCAGCATCCAAGGCCCGACGAGGAATCACCTCAAAAGGTCCAACCTTCACAGGAACATTCAAATCCAAAGGATAAACCTTGGTGAAGCCCAATTCCCGAGTGAGATTAAAAAATTCTTCAAAGAGACAATAGGCATAAATAGGAGTCTCTCGATTTAAAAGATCCAGACTTTCTAAAGACCAATGATCATCATGAAAGTGCGAAATGAACACGGCTGCAAATCTAAGATCTCTGATCTGCTCACGGTCAAAGCGAATATTCGGAAAGGCATAGCAATTCTTGCTGAAGGGATTTTCGAATATGGTATCAAAGGCGATTTGAGTCCCATCACATTCAAAAACATAACCAGCATGAAGAATTCGCGATATCTTAAAAGACATACTTCCTTACAAGATCAACCAATAGGCGAACAGATTTCAACAAGGAAGCCATTGCAATCACGAACGTAAGAAACAACTTGTCCCCAAGGTTTTGTCTTGGGTTCGCTCACAGATTGCGCTCCTGCGCTGAGAGCTTTTTTAAAAGCTTCTGCGACATTCTCGGTTACCAAACCGATTTCAAAGGCGAAAGGTTGGCCCTTGAGATCCGATTTTTGATATTCAAAACCATGAGAGCCGGCGGTGGCATGATGAACAAAACCCAGCTTGGTCTCGCCCGACATCATTTCTCCATATTCTTTGCTCTCGTGAAGAAAACCTTTTTCCATGCCAAATGCTAGGGCATAGAAATTCATACTTTTCTCTACATCATCAACGTAAAAGAGCGTGTAGCCCAATTTCATAAAATCTCCCTGCTTTGAATACTCAATCTAAATATTTAATCTAAATTTAAAAACCTCGGGATTCAAGTCTAACTTATTGATTTTACGAATGTATTTTAGACAGATTGACTTTGCCTTAAAATCTTTTATACTTAACTTATTAGTTAATTAACCGATAGGTATAATATGAATGACCATTTAAGCCAAACCTTTGCTGCTCTCGCCGATCCCACAAGAAGGGCCATGCTTGCTCAGTTATCAAAAGGCGAAGCCAATGTCTCTGATTTAGCGAAGCCCTTTTTAAAAGACATGAGTTTGCCTGCTATCACCAAGCATCTCAAAGTTTTGGAAAAAGCGGGTTTAGTGACAAAGACCAAGGAAGCACAATGGCGTCCTTGCAAACTGAATGGCTCGGGCTTGAAAGATGTTGCCGACTGGATGGAGCAATACAGAATTTTTTGGGAAGAAAGTTTTGATCGTTTAGATGCTTACTTAAAAACCGTCACTGTGAAAGAAAAACCGAAAGGAAAGAAACATGGCCGCAAAAAGTAAATCCAATGAACTGAAAATCACCCGCGTTTACGATGCCCCTGTGAAAGCAGTATGGGATGCGTGGACTGATCCGAAGCAAGTTGAGCAATGGTGGGGACCTCGTGGTTTTACACTAACGACTCATAGCAAAGATTTGCGACCTGGCGGCCATTGGACTTACACCATGCACGGACCTGACGGTGTGGACTATCCAAATAAAACAATTTACTTCGAAGTCGAAAAATACTCTCGCCTGGTCTATGACCATGGTGCAAACGACGAACAGCCTCCTCTCTTCAGAGTGACGGTTAACTTTTCTGAGGCCAAAGGAAAAACAACAATGGAAATGACCATGACGTTGCCGACGGCTGAAGCAGCTCAAGAAACTAAGAAGTTTGTCAAGAAGGCTGGGGGCAACGCCACTTGGGATAGACTTGCTGAGTATCTGGAGAAAGAGTCTTCCGGAAAAGAAAACTTCGTCATCAACCGAACTTTTGATGCTCCACGGAATGTCATGTTTGATATGTGGACAAATCCAAAACATTTTTCACAGTGGTTGCCCCCAACGGGCTTCACAATGAAATTCCTGAGATCCGATATCACTCCTGGTGGCAGTACCTTTTATGTGATGACGAATGATAGAGACATAACGATGCATGGGCGAACAAACTATTTAGACATCCACCGTCCTGATCGCATTGTCTACACTCAGCAATTTTGCGATGAGAAAGAAAATATCTCTCGCCATCCCCTGGCGCCAACTTGGCCTGAGACCATGTTGACAACTGTGGCCTTAACAGAGGAAGGACCAGACCAAACACGAGTGACGGTCACTTGGGAGCCCTATGGCGCAACGACTCCAGAGGAGTTGGATGCCTTTATCAAGGCTAAAGCCGGAATGACAGTAGGGTGGACTGGATCATTTGATAAGTTGGAAGATGCCCTAAGTAAAATTTGATTCCACATTGTTTGAAAATGCTGAATACTGGGCCCTTACAAGGAGATCCCATGGGAAAAACAATTTACGATTTTTCGGTTAAGCGCATTAACGGCGAAAGCACAACTCTAGCTGACTACAAAGGTAAAGTGGCTTTGGTAGTCAACGTGGCTTCGGAATGCGGCCTGACTCCCCAGTATGAAGCTTTGGAAAAAACTTACGAGAAGTACCATGAAAAAGGTCTGACGATCTTGGGATTCCCGGCAAATGAATTCGGCGCTCAAGAGCCTGGAACAAATGCTGAGATTCACAACTTCTGCCAGAGCAAATTCGGCATTAAGTTCCCGATGTTTGAAAAGATTGTTGTCAAAGGCGAAGGCCAACACCCTCTTTACAAATTCTTGATCGAACAAAAGCCAACAGCGCAACTTAAAGAAGGCGCTAACTTTGAAGAAAAACTCAAAGGCTATGGTATCACTCGTGAAGTTAAAACTGACATCTTGTGGAACTTCGAGAAATTTTTGATCAACAGAAGCGGTGAAGTTGTCGCTCGCTTCTCTCCAGAAGTAAGCCCTGACGATCCAATGATCGTGAAGGCTTTGGAAGCTGTTCTCTAAAAACTCAAAGAAGGACCAAGAAATTGGTCCTTCTTTTTTATTATCTATTTGATAGGTATCAAAATCTCGGTGATAAGATCTTTCTCAGCCGTCGTTTTTGGATCATTGGCATAGTGTTCAATAAAGAATCCATCTCTCACTGGCATCTTTGTTTCAGCAACAATGGAATGCACTTTCCCACTGGCTTCACCCAATTGAGAGTAAGAACCCTTCAAGGTGAAGCGCGCGTATTTTCCGCCCTCAAATTTTATGTACTTAAATCCCGGAGGCAAAGTCTTTGGCTCCGCATCGACTTTAACACCCGCACGATAGATCATTTCAGGAGAGATCTTATAAAGAGCCATTGTTCCTAGGACTTTTGAGTGCTTAGAAATCTCAGCCAATTGCTGATGAACTTCTCCCCACGTTTTGAAGGCTGTCTTTTCGAATGGCCCGACTTCTTCAACATAAACATAGTGAGTCTCTGGCCACTGAACTGTCTCTGGTTTTTCAGTTAAATCCATTTTCGCTGCCGCTCCAGATGTTGGGCCTTCCACATGGGCTTTGAGATTGGCAATACCTTCTGAGAATTGATCTGCCACCATTTTCTCAACATCAATAAAGACATTGACTAGTTTTCCCATAAAACCGCCATCTCCAGACATAGACCAAGAGAATTTTGTACCATTTGCCTCTGGAGTCAGACGATATTCCACAATATTTTCAGCATGCATAGGTGCAGTCATTGTTAACTTGATCTCGACAAGTTCATTCGGAACGATCTTGAGAATCTCAAGTTTTCCAGAACCGGCATCTTTGTTGCCTTCGAACACCATGGTCGATCCCACTTCGCCATCGTTGCCCGCAAAGGTCTTTTTCATATTTGGATCAACCTTTTCATAAGGGGACCACTTGTCTCCATTCTTGAGATTGCTGAGATAAGGAAAGATCTTTTCTGGAGGTGCAGCAATCACTCCACTTCTCTCATATCTGAACTGACCCTCTCTTGTGGATACATATCCAAGAAAGATTACTAAAACGACGATGACGGCTATGGCGATTTTCAAAAGCATACATTCTCCTTTTATTCGTACTCCCAAACATTAACATACTGATTAGTATGTTGTGAAGAAAGTCTTTTTCGTGCTAGACTATTTTAATGAAAGCAAAGCCAGCTCCAATAAAACGAACAAGGGATCTTGAAAGATCTCGAAAAGAGATCCTCGGGGTGGCTTTCATGGAAATTTTTGCCCGCGGCTTTCAAGGTGTCAGTATCGATGACATCGTTAAAAAAACAAACCTGACAAAGGGTGCTTTTTATCATCACTTTCCGACGAAGCTCGATTTGGGCTATGCCCTTGTGGATGAAGTCATTAAGCCTATGATTATCGAGCGTTGGATTCGCCCTCTTGATGACTATGAAGATCCTCTCGATGGCATTCTACAACGTCTTAAAATTTTGATTGGAAAAGCCCCCCCTCAAGAATTGAAGCTGGGTTGCCCTCTTAATAATTTAGTCCAAGAGATGGCTCCCGTGGATGCCACCTTCAAGGAGCACCTGCAAGTCGCTTTAAATCTTTGGATCGATGAAATGAATCAACAGCTGAAGCGCGCGAAAAAAGCGGGTCTATTAAAAGAGGACGTGAATACCCGGCAGGTCGCTCATTTTGTCGTTATGGCCCATGAGGGATTTTATGGAATGCTCAAAGGCTTGGATGACCCCAAAGCTTTTGATGCTTTACTTGATTCCTTGAAAAGGTACTTTCAGACGATTCGAACTGCTGAAAAATAACCTTTGGGCCTCTGTGATCTCCATTACGTCGCCCTAATTTCAAAGACGACACATTTTGTTATATTTTGTAAATAGTAAGTAAAATTAATGTCTTAAGATAATTTGCAACTTATTCATGGTGTTCACATGTAGCGTACACTTTGTTCACCAAAAGTAGAAATCCGTGAAAATCTCGGCTATCACTTGGCCCATGAATAGACAAGCTTCAAAGGACATTCTTAAGGCCGAACTTATAGAACGAGTTGCTAACAACTCTTCTTATTCAATGCGGGCCATGGCAAGACAGATCAACCTGTCTCCTTCACTCCTCTCCGATGTTCTGAATGGAAAAAGAAAGTTATCACCAGAACGCGCTTTTGAAGTCGCTAAGCTGCTTAAGTTCGGAAAAAAGAAGATTGAGTACTTTACGACTTTGGTGAGCTATGAATCCGCGAAAACGGAAGACCTCAGAATATCTCTGGCTGAGAAGCTCAGTGCCTTGAGTGGTCAAAACGGCGCGAAACCTGTGGATCTCGATATCTTTAAAGCTATATCAGAGTGGTATCATTTGCCGATTCTTGAACTCACTCATATGGATGACTTCAAACTCGCCCCGGAATCTGCTGCTCAAGCCTTAGGTATTTCGAAGAATGAGGCAGAGTTAGCTATCGATCGCCTCACGCGCTTAGAGCTTCTTGAAGAAAATGAAATTGGTACTTTAACTAAAACTGACAATCGCATTTTAGCAGTTTCTAAAGTACCGAACACAGCTCTTAGAAAATTTCACGATCAAATGTTCGACAAGGCCAAGCAATCACTTACAGCACAAACACCAGAAGAAAAGTTTGTGGGCTCTGAGACTTTTGTTTTCGATCAAGAGCAACTTCAAGAAGCCAATGAAATTCTCGAAGAATGTTTTTCACGAATTTTAAACATATCAAAAAAATCAAACCATAAAAGGGCAGTCTATCACCTCGGTATCCAGTTCTTTAGATTGACCGCCAAGGAGTTAAAGTCATGAGAATGTTTTCAATTATCTTTGTAGCTGTTCTTTCTGCAAGCTTCAGCGCTCAAGCTATTTCAGGCTCGTCTTCTGGAACTCGCGGAGGTGGTAATACCGCAGCCGCTGAGTTTTCAAGTATCGCTAGTGAGATCATCAATGATCTGGTGCAAAAATCGGTGGTGGATGTTAGCGGTTTTCAATTCGACACCAAACGCTTTCAGGTCAAGTTTATGACAACGAAAGTTTTTGTTTCTTCATTGCCTCTCACTCTAAAAGGCAAAGACGTCATGGCCATCAATGACCCTGCTGCCAATGAAGTGACGTTTTACATTAAGGATTGGAACAAGCTCACAGCAACTCAAAAGCGCGTTCTTGTGACTCATGAACTTATCGGATTGAGCTTTCCAGAAGTTATCGATCTCAATTACCAGTACTCAAGTGCTATCGTGAAACTTCTTGGTGCTGGAGAGGGAGCTAAACTTGCAGAAACTCTGTCTTGCCAAGGAAGCGAGCCAGGATGGGAAGCCTCTTTCTATAAGAAAACAGCTTCTTTCAAGTGGGAAGGTGGAAGAATTCGTTTCCCTAAAGCGGTTTACTCTCAAGCCGGTGCAACTTCGAGCGACTTCCTCATCGCTGTGAATGCAACAAACGGATCTTCAGAGTTGTCTGGATTTATTACGCTTGTTGAGACTTACAAAGGATCTGCAAAAGCAAAAACAATTTGTTCCGTTGGAACGGGCAACCTGCGCTACCCATATAGCATTCAATTCTTCCTTGACGGAAAAAGCTATACGGGATGTTGCGAGTCTAAATCGAAGCCCGTCGAAGAAGGCCAAGACTAAAATAGAATTATAAACGTGCTCTAATAATAAAATTAAAAATCAAAGGAGATTTTTATGAAAAAAATTATGCCAACAGTTATTGCACTTACTGCGATCGCAAGCGTATCTCAAGCGGTGTGCGAACAAGATATGAAAACCGTTTCTACATGTAAATCAACTCCGAAAGAAGGCGACAGCGAGCTCGCTGGCTACATGTTTGAAAAAATCAGCATTTGTAAAAATGGCGATGCCACTTACCTTGCTTTTGAAGCGGAAGGCCGAAGCGAATCTACACCAACAGAGCCGATCGAACGCACTGGTGCAACAGAATACCCATTTGGTGACGCAGGAAAATTCGAAACAAAAGCTGCTCCAGCTCAAGGCGGCGGACGTGCTGCAAGGTTCTATATGAACATGGGCGATGGCAGCACTATTTCATCGACATATGCTTGCTTCTCTGGAGTTGTTAAGTAATCTCGATATTTTTCAAGAGGAAGGCGGACTCCGCCTTCCTCAATCTCAGACAAGTCTTACGCTTTCAATACGAGTCTCAACATCGAGACATTACCTTCTTGGGGATCTAAACGCTTAGATATCACTTTAAAACCTGCTGCAGCGACTTCGTCTATGATCTTTTGAAGAGGATAGATTCTTCTTTGAGCACACCAGTGCTGACCATCGATTTCGATAACTCCACGATCCTCTGACGGCTTGGTTTTGTGCCATAGAATGAAATTCTCATCCAAGCGGAGAGTGTCGAACTTATCCGCCGGGTTATATCTCCCCTCTTCAGGCATCACCATTGTATCTAGAATAAAGATACCTGAGTCCATGAGGGACTTTTTAGCTCCTGCTAAGACCTTACTTCTGTCTTCTTCAAAGACAATGCAGTGAAGGCAATGGCTATCATAAATAACATCAAACTTTTCATTGAGCTTTTCAAGTTCGAGTACATCGCCAGCAACAAATTGAATATCAAGATTTTGTTGCTCAGCCAAATCACGACCCATTTGAATAGCAGTCTCGGAAATATCAATACCCGTCACTACAAATCCAATTTTGGCGAGAGTGAAAGCCGTAGTGCCCGTGCCGCAACCAACATCTAGGGCCCTTTTGCCGGAAACTACAGGAACATTTTCCGCAATGGTGCTTCTCAAATACTCTTTGGTTGTTTCGTCACCTAACTCATCTACATTCTTTACGTCTCCCCATCCGACGTAACCCTTTGCCTTAAGCTGTTTATATGCAGATTCGTGCGCGTGATAATAGGATTTCATGGCAACTCCTTTTGCTGAGATTTCAGGATAGGCCCGCTATCAAGCATAGCACTAGCAGGTTGAGTCTTTCCAAAAAAAATGTGTGGTGAGTTTGGATTTTTCTATTCTGAAGTGCGGACGGTGCCTATCTGGTCTTGACCTTTTTGAGAGCCACCGCCTATTGTGGGGATATGAAACTAATCTCATGGAATGTAAATGGTTTGCGCTCGGTGCATCGGAAGAATTTCCGCGAATGGTTCGAGCTAGAAAAGGCAGATGTCGTTTGCCTTCAAGAAATTAAAATCTCTGACGAAGCTATTCAAAAGGACGAGACCTTTTATCATCCGGCTCGCTATCATTCCTCTTGGGCTTTTGCTGAAAAGGCCGGGTACTCTGGGTTAGCTCTTTACTCTCGCAAAGAACCTGATGATGTCCGTGTTGGTATTGGCATTGAAAAATTTGATCGCGAAGGCCGCTGGCTTGAAGCCGACTTTGGCCCGATCACCGTCGTGAATAGTTATTTTCCAAATAGCCAACGTGATCACGCCCGCCTGCCTTTCAAACTTGAGTTTTGTACAGCTGCCGAAAAACGACTAGAAGCTTTACGAAAGAAAGGCCGTGAAGTCGTGATCTGTGGTGACTTCAATATCGCTCATAAAGAAATTGATTTGAGAAATCCAAAGACCAATGTGAAGAACGCAGGCTTCTTGCCCGAAGAGCGCGCATGGATGACTCGATTCCAAGAAAAACTCGAGTGGGTCGACAGCTTCCGCAAATTCGAACAGGGCCCGGACCATTACACATGGTGGAGCTATCGCCCTGGAGTGCGTGAGAAGAACGTAGGTTGGCGTCTTGATTACTTCCTTGTGAATAAGGAAGCTTCCGATCGTCTTAAGGCGGCGGCTCATTGCCCGGATGTTATGGGTTCTGATCACTGCCCTGTACGGCTTACTTTGAAAAAGTAAATTTGTGGCTTGATCACAGTGTGAGCATCCTGACAGTTGGGTGATCCCCCCTTTCCCGAGCATCCAGCTCGGGAAACCAAGACTTAGGGGGTAGTTGAACACCGTGGTACCAAAGACTATTGAATGATTCCGTCTCTTTCGAATGCACCTGCTGACCATCCGATGGTGCCATCGCCAGTTCTTAGCACTCCATTTTTATCATTTCTCATAAATGATGGCCAATTCAAGGCTCCCCCATCAAGACCATTGCTCGCGGTCTCGGCGTTATCGGGGTGATCAGCAAGGGTGTAATCACCAGCTGGTCGGTTAGTGAATACCACATCGCCCGGGGTGAAGTTGTCAGAAAAGCTTGCTCCTAATGCATTAACAGCAGCAGCCGTTGCATAGCCATTGTTTAAAACATTCCAATGTCTAAAGAGAAGATATTGAAAACCATAGAAGGCATTGTTGAAAACTGATAAGTCAGCGGCATCGTTGGTGTTGTAAATTGCGTAAGCAATGCCACCGCCCGACGCAGAATTGCTATTGTAAAACAAGTTGTTTTCAATCTTGGCTTTAACCGCGCTTGCATAAAATGCGGCCGCATTAGACGAATGAGTGGTGTCACTATCCCCATGAAATATAAATGTGTTGTTGCGAACCAAGTATCGATTTGAATAGTCTTCCATCCGAATGCCAGAGGTCTTATGAATGGTCGAAAGGCTTCTCATCACAAAAACATTGTTCCCGATATTCGAATTTGCTCCGCTATCAATACCCACCACCGGATTGAGAATTCCATACACTTCCGTAGATGTGTAAGTGTTTTCAAAATCAAAATTATTTCGATAGATGTTAATTTCTTGTCCATTACAATTTCCGGTCAATTCATAATAAATGCCGACGAGTGGACCACCACGAGCATTGGACGCGATAAATTTGCTATCAAAGATTTTTACCTGCTGAGGATTTGTGAGTCGCACAAGTTGGTAACCAAAAGTGTCCGCTGACGCATTCACCACTCCTGCCTTAAATGTCACTCGATCAATCTCTAAAGGCTTATTTACGATCGAATAATCAAGATTTAGAATGGAATGCGTCCCCGTCGTCGTTCTTTGGTCCACCAAGATTGTCTCAAGGTTTCGCTGAGTAAAGGTCGAGTTGTATCCACCGCGAATTACTAAATTTTTCGACTGGTGGCCAGGAATTTCGGCCGTCTCTGTGACAGGGTAAGTGCCACCTGCAATTGAGATAAAGTACTGCCCGTCTGTCGTTTCAGTATTGAGCTCATCAACCGCTTTCTTTAGGGAGGCATAAGGAGAGGCTATCGTCCCAAGTCCGGTGGTATCATTGCCAGAAGTGCTGATATAAAAATTATTTCTGCCGTACTGAGCATAGAGAGTGACATCTGCACTGATAACAAAGGTTGCACCTTCAACATAGGCTGTTCCAGTCCCATCGGCAGCTGTGTTCCAACCCAGAAAACTTTCAAGGTTTTTCCGCAAGGCCCCTGGATTTCCCAGAACCGTTACGGTTTCCCCGTTTACGTAAGCTGAAGCGGAGTCAACAGGAGCTGTTCCACCAGTAGACCCATTGCTGTTGTAGTAAACTTCAAATCCAGGTGTCCATTTTGCATAGAGGGTGATCTGTTCAGCGGCCATCGTGATCGAGTCACCAGGATTATAATCCGTCCCGGACCCATCACTTTCTGTGTTCCAACCAAGAAATTTAAAATTCGTTCGAGCGATTGTTGATTTACCCAGGACCGTCACCGATGCCCCGACAAGGTAAGGTGACGAAGGGTCAGTCAAACTTCCAGACGTATGCTGATTTCCATCATAAACGATTGCAAACTGTGGACCCGATTTGGAAGCTGAGGTCAGCCGATCCAGACCACTTCCACACCCTGAAAGAACAAAACAGATTAGCGACAATAAAAATGCAAACCTCGTCACGACAACGCCCTCACTTTGATTAAAGTTATGGGTATAGGTTAGGGCTAATGTGAAAATTCGTCTGTCCTAAGAAGTTATGACAGACCTGCAAAACTAGACCAGACTTTTTCATGATCAGGACACGCCTCAAAAGCAGCCACCCCTCCTTTTCAATTGGACGAACTTCAATTTTCTTCCGTAAATTTCTACGTTATTTCAATAAGTTAAAATATAGTGAGGAGAGGAGCGCATATTCCCGTCACATTTCTTACCTTTCATTCGTCATTAGCATGACGGATCTAATAATGTGGATGTGATAAAAAACTTCGAACCTGGAAGAGAGATGAAAAAAAAGGACTGGCTGACAAAGAACTTTGAAGACACTCGAAAACATTTAGTAGCAGTCGCCTATCAAATGCTGGGATCTGCTACCGAAGCCGAAGACGCCGTTCAAGAAACTTGGATCAGATTGAACCGATCCGAGTCCGAGCAAATTGAGAATTTAAGGGGCTGGCTGACCACAGTTGTCGCCAGAGTTTGTCTTGATATGTTGCGGTCAAGGAAAGCAAAGCGCGAAGACGATATCGACGACAAGTTCCCTGAAGCTTCCGATCAAGCACATAATCCAGAGGACCTTTTATTGACAGCTGATTCTGTAGGATCGGCGCTGCTTTTGGTTTTGGATTTACTCACACCCAGCGAACGAATCGCCTTCGTTTTGCATGACATCTTTGATTTATCATTTGAGGAAATCGCGATCATCATCGATCGCACGGAAGAAGCCACAAGACAGCTTGCAAGCCGAGCCCGACGTCGCGTTCGCGGAGCCAATACTTCTCAAGAAGATTCAGACCGTCAAAAAGAAATGGTGGCTGCATTCCTGTCTGCCTCAAAAGATGGAAATTTCGAGGCTTTGATTAGATTGCTTCATCCAGATGTTGTCTTGAGAGCCGACGCCACAGCCATCAAGATCTCTGAAGCCAATAAATCTAAAGGAGCTCCCCAATTTAAATCTCAAATTACTGGCGCAAAAAATGTGGCTGACACTTTCAAAGGAAAAGCGTCAGCCGCACAGCTTGCATCGATCAACGGTGCGGCCGGAGCAACTTGGGCCCCGGGAGGAAAGCCGGTGGTTGCCTTTACATTCTCAGTTTCAGAAGGAAAGATTTCATCCATCGACATCACCATGGATAAAGAGGCCCTGGAAAAATTTGATATCGCTGTCATTAATAATAAAGGAGATAAATAATGAGTATATTTTTATGGATTCTTCAAGGCTTCATGGCCCTTCACACAATTGCCGGGGCTATTTGGAAGTTTTCTCATTCAGCCGAACAAACGATGCCGACTTTAGGAGCCATTCCCAACGGTGTTTGGCTGGGAATGAGTGTAATTGAAATTCTTTGCGCGATTGGTTTTGTTATACCGGCATTGATTCCATCACTACAAATGGCAGCTCCCATCGCCGCACTCTGTATCGCCGCCGAAATGTTGCTCTTGTGTGGAGTTCATATCTTCTCTGGCAATATCGGAAATGTGGGTCCTATGGTTTATTGGCTTGTGATTGCCATTATCTGTGCGTTTATTGCGTACGGCAGATTAGTCCTGAGGCCATAGACAATGGGGCCATGCCCCTCAAGTTGTTCACGCCCAAAGTCCGTAAATACACAAAGAGAAGTCACACCATCTCAGCGTTATAGATGACAGGTTTTTATCACTTGGATATCCTAGCAAAAAACCGCTAGGGAGAAGACAAATGAGCAATTCAAAAATTACGATCGAGTCAACGATTGCCGCCGACATCAAAAAAGTTTGGAACTCTTGGAACAATCCTGAGCACATCGTGAAATGGAATTTCGCTTCCGATGACTGGCACTGTCCAAAGGCATCGAATGACTTGAGGGTTGGTGGAAAGTACTCCGCCAGAATGGAAGCCAAAGACGGCAGCTTCGGCTTCGAATTTGAGGCCATTTATGATGAAGTCATCGATAAGAAAAAAATCACCTATACAATGGAAGACGGACGAAAAGTCACCACTCATTTTGAAGATCTGGGTGGCAAAACGAAGGTGACAACCGTTTTCGATGCCGAAAAAGAAAATCCCGAAGAAATGCAAAAGCAGGGCTGGCAGGCGATTCTGGATAACTTTAAAAAGTTCGTTGAATCACACTAGGAAAGATCGATTTTAGCGGTGTTGGCGCAAGCTAGAGAAGGCTCGGCTTGCCCCACCAACCAGCCTATCGTTTGCGAACAAATTTCAATCGACGGAATACCAACATGCGATTATTCGCAGGCATTTCGTAATCTTTTAAAAGTTCAAAGCCATTCTTAAACATCGCACTAATAACATCCTCGAAAGCCCGAATTCCACTTTGCGGATCTCGCTCACGCAAAGATTTGTCGAACTCTTCATTACTTGGAGCAGTGAACTTACCAGAATAATTGAAAGGTCCATAGATCATGACCTTACCACCCTCTTCCAGGCGGCTACTGATCAATTTCATAAACGTCTTACATTCCTTCCAACTCATGATGTGGAAAGTGTTCACAGTCAAAATCGTATCAAAGGTGCGGATTGGAAAATCGTCTTCGCCAACTTTCATTCTGAACGGCAGTTTGATGTTGGGAATGCCTGCCTCTTTGATGCGTTCACGGAGCATCGGTAAGTTTTCACTGATGTCTGTCGGCGTCCACTCCATCTTTGGAAAAAAAGGAGCAAGATAAACCGCATGCTGGCCCGTGCCGGCGCCAACTTCAAGCAGACGCTTATCTTCAGGACGAAGAACTTTCTTAAGAACCTCCAGAATAGGCTCTTTGTTTCGATCAGCGGCTGCAGAAAATGGAATTTCCATGGATCATCCTCTAGTTTTTCAAAAATTCGATCATGATATTAAGGCTTGCTTGTTCTAATGCTGGTGAATCTTTCGAAACACTTCCAATAAAGTTATCGTGTGGACCTGGCAAAACTGCGAATCGCCCTTGTGGAAGCAATCTTGTCACGTGAACTCCATGTTCAAGGCTTGCCACGTCTTGATCCGTTTGCATGATAAGCACTGGAATTTTCACCGAGCGAATTGATTTTTCGGGAATGTCTTTGAAGTTTTTCATGCGGTTCGAGTCATACGCAAACATCTTCATTAAATCTTGTGGGCGCGGTGAGGTCTTGATGTAAGCGTCTTTCAGTTCTTGAGGCATCGAATCGATCGTTGCTTTGTTCATAGCTTCCCAAAACTGTTTTGGGGCTCCACTTCGGCTGTACACGCCTGATCCCAGAATCATTTTAGTCATCAGATCTGGATAAAGAATGCCGATGTACATCCCTGTCGTTGCGCCGTTACTGAATCCGATGAATTTTGCCTTCTGTACATTCAGTTGTTTCAGTGCCTCTGCGATGTCTCGCGCGGTATTTTCAAATCCGAAGGGACGGTCCGAGGCTGGGGATTTGCCGTGGCCTTGTTCATCAAAGGCGATGACTTTGAAATGTTTCGCAAGCGTGGGAATGCCTCTACCAAAACTCACTTGGATGTCAGAGCCACCGCCGTGGAGAAGAACCAGTGGCTCGCCTTCACCGTAGGTTTCATAATAGATATCAGTACCGTTTACTTTTAAATAGCCGGCTTGAGTGGGTTGGATTTTTTCTGGGGATTTTTCGTTTTTGGGATTTTGATTATGAGCGCAGGCGCTGAGAGCGAGGATCAATAGAGGTAAAATGTACTTCTTCATGGAATCTCCGATGTGTATGTTTTCGAACATAGAATATCAGATCTATTTCTAGAGCGACAGTCGGTTCAATGTATATCTGCATAGTGACTACTCACCAAGTATTTAATCTAAAATATGCATGAAATGCTCGCACGAGTTTTGGAAAGTTCAATCAGCCGATGGGGCGGTTATTTCATTTCCAGCCTCCCGCCTCGAGCGAGAGTATGGAGGAAGGCGACCCTTCCTCCATATGTCAGATCATAGCTTTCTCAATACTGGAACCATTCTCCAGGAACGTTCCTCATTATTAAAAGGTAGTTCTAAACTCATCCCTCCGTAATATTCGATGATTTCAAAGACACCTGAGGCTGCGACGAGCGCGGCAAACTCCGTAGCTGTAAAGCATCGCTGAGGTGAGCGATCTTGTAGCGTGCCTTTTCGATTCCCATCTTTATACTCAAGTGTAACTGACACTTCAGTCAGTTGAGTGATGGGGTCAAATTTATCATCAGGACCACCCCATGTGACCTTCACCTTTATTTCGCCCCTCTCCATCTCCCACTCATTCACAGTTGTTTCTGAGATTTCAAATACCGACTTTGGATGACTCATTTCTAGAACATACAGACCGCCGGGGTTCAAAAGCTTTGCGACAGATTGAAGATGTTCAATGACCTGCGCATTGGTTAGCAAATAGGATGTTGAATCCATAAGTAAGGCAGCCATGTCGTAAGTCTTTTGTGATTGATAGGTGATCATATCTGCGCGATCACAGTATACCGACACACCAATATCAGCGGACTTTGCCTTTGCATAGTCGACCATCTCCTGAGAAAGATCGACTGCGGTAACCGACGTCAGTTTTTTTGCCAACTCTAGGCAGTGAAGAGCGGGGCCAGCTCCGAATTCGATGAACGATGACAACTGGCGCTTCAAATGTTTTGAGAACAGACTTTCGATAAAAGCGCATTCTTTCGGGACATCTTTAAAATCAAATGCGATGTCGTAATACTTAGCGAACGAATAGAAACTTTCGTGAAACTTTGATTTCATGACTAACTCCAAATAAATAGATTTTAGATAAAATAGGATACAAACCACGGTTTCGTGGCTGATAAGAGCAAACCTGGATTTTTTAAGAACTAGTTAGTCATTTGATTAGATAAGATTAAAATACGCTATTTATGCCGTCAACGAGGGAGTTTAGAAGTGCTTTGTGCTGAATGCGCGGCCGGAGCCGGATTTTAGGTATTTTTCGAAGGCTCGTGCTTTTGATTTGTCTGAGAACCAGATGCAGACTTCCATGGTCCATGGTTTGTATTTGTTGGTGTGGGTGGATTTGCCGGTGTTGTGGTCTTCTAGGCGTTGTTTTGGGTTGTCGGTGATACCGATATAGAACTTTGGATGATTTAGGCTTTTGATTGAATAGACGTACATGCTCGCTTACGCTTGCATGTTTTGTGCTAACGTTAGGTCCTTCTAGAATTGAGGAGACGGTCCGCCTACGCTAAAGCTTCGGCGTGACATCCTTCGCGTGCTCTTAACTTCTATCTACTAACCTAAAAAACCCAAGGCTAGCCAAGCCGTAGCCCGGAGGGCGAAGGATGGTGGAGGCGGCGGGAATTGAACCCGCGTCCGCAAGTGATCCGCGATAAGGCGCTACATACTTAGTCGATGTTTTAATATGATGAGAGGACCTCCATCGACAAAATTCCTCTCAAACATTCCCCCAGTAAATTTAAGCGAACCTGCTGGAGAAAACCCAGTCCACCGAGGTCACTAAATGACAATCTTTCCAAGAGCGCAACCACCTCAAGGAAGATCGTGCAGTCAATTAAGCTGCAAGTGCGTAATCGTTGCCAATTACAATTTGCACGTTTTTATCGAGGTCCTCATGCGCCCCGGTATGCTCCTTATGTTTCAGCACCCACGTCGAAGCCAGTACGCCCCCACATAGAGATTCACATTGATTTCATTCTCTCCCACTTCTGGAGAAAATAAAATCGTTTATACTTCCTCACGGCGAGGCCTCGATTCAATGATTAAATTTTTCGTGACGCAGTACTTTGGTCTTGCTGAGCATGTCTGTTCTTAACGAGATCCTGACTTAAGCAGGTTTCAAATTGCACCAAAAGGTCCAGATATCCACCATTTATGGGCATATTCCACAGAGTTATCCACATTGCATGCCTAAAAATGGGGTAAAAGTGACCCCAAAATTTAAGAATCTTAAATTTACGTGAAAGTATTTCGGCTTTTGATGTCGCCTGGTTTTTACGCACATTTAATCAAGACGACGGCATTTTGGGCAAAAAAAAAGGCACCCGTGAAGGTGACGGCCTCAAGAAACTAAAAAAACTATCTAAAAAGATCCGCTGCCGATGCTGCTGAAGCCGCCAATGAACTCACGTTCTGACGTTCGTTTTTCACTTCAACCGCTGCAACGACCGCCTCAACTGGTTTTTCAACCATCTCCGGCTCTGCCTTCACATCCAAAGCAGTCTTCACAAGAGGAGCCTGCTCAGGAGCAACCACACCCACGCCAGCCGCTGCGTTCGTCACAGGGAACAACTGGATATTGAGTTGGTAAACTCTCTCCCCTTTGTCCTTCATGCGCGCGATAGAGTTGTCTTTATGAAGAGCTTTTCTCATCTGACGAAGCTTGAATTTAATTTCTTCGAACTCGGCTTTATTCAAAGACAAAGTCAAAGTTCCGAACTCACGGTCCGAAGGATGATCTTGATACAAAGACTCTAAGCCCAAGTACATCAATTGAGATTGAAGCTTGCGAACCAAAGCCACCGGAACTTCTTCTGGAGACTCGATCAAACTTCTGTTCTTTTTGATTTCACCAGTCACTTCATCGCGTTTCAATTCGCCGGAAGCCATCAATGTCGTCAAAGCACTTTCGATCTCGTCTTCAGAAGCTTTGCCTCTCAAGAGAGTCTTCAAAGTGGCAGTGTCATAGCTAACACCTTCTTGATCCACCATTGCGTAGATGATCCAAGCCACCCAGTTAGGAACTTTTTCCCAAGTCTTGCGATCGATTTCGCCCGACTTCAACTTCACCGTCACACGGTGCTCGCTGAGTTTTTTCAAATAAAGATTACGATCCGCAGGATCTGTCGCTTGAGTGAAATGCACGAGCAAACGAAGTTCTTCTGTTTGTTCTTTATTGAAACCCAAAGCTTTACCGAACTTGCTGATCATATCGTCTGAAAGATTTCTCTTTCCTTCGATGATCATTTTCAAATAATTCGGTGACTTGATGTTTGCTGCTGCAGAGAACACCGCATAGTTGTACGCGCGCAAAGCGCCTTTAGAACTCTCACGCTTATACTGGTAAAAATCCGCCAAGAAAGTGCGGTAATTCATGTAATCTGAAAGCACGGGCAGAATCGCCGAACCTATTGAATTTTCTTTGCCTTTGCTGAACTCACGCTGAAGGTTTTGCATAGAAAATATTCTCCTTTGATACCCAGATAGTTCACCCGATTTAAAAACTAAAAACAACGGGAATTCGTGCATCAAAGGGGCTTTGTGCTTTGCAACGCATAAAAAAAGCCCTCCTTGCGGGAGAGCTTTTGAAAGTTTTTAAGATTTACTTAGCCTGACTTAGCGACCGATCAATCTCAAAGTCACCTGATGAACATCCATGTCTCCGCGAGAATAGAACACGATGCTCTCAGCACCCTGACCAATCACAGCATTTGTGGGATTCACCACCATTGTTTGAGCATAACGACCGAACTCCAAGGTGCGACCTTGGTTAAAACCATTGATCACAAGATCCAAGAACGAAGCATTGTAAGCAGCATTTGCATAAACCTCGATAGCTTGGATGCGGTATCCACGGTAGCTATTCAAGTTGATGTAAGAGCCGATATCCAAGCGGTCATTGCCCGTCAAACGACGAGTCACACCGACCGTAACAGGGATTTCGCGCTCATATCCGCCGCCACCGCGACCACTGCGCAAAGTCACATAGACTGCATCGACATCAACGAGAGCACGAATGCCCAACTGCAAAGCGCGGATATCGCGACCAAGCACCATGTTATTGCGAGGATACAAAGTGATGCGACCACGAGGGAATCCCACTTGTTGTTCGATGTAACCGTTGATTAGCAAATCAATAGAAGAGTTTTGCGTGCTGCCACGAACATCCACCATCACAGATTCAACAGTGTAGTTGTCATAACGAGCGTCGATCCCCATCATCTGGCGCAAAGGCAAAACCTCATTGGTCACGCGACGATTCAAAATGATCGATTTTTGTTCAGTGTAGCCGCCTTGGCCAGGACGACCTGGTGGTTCTGGGTATCTTTCTGGAGGAAGTGGCTGAGGTCTTACAGGTCCACGCTCACGATTTCCAGGAGTCACGTATGCTTGCGCCGATACCGAACCCATCAAAGTTAAAGAAGCTAATGCCAACATAAGGTGTTTTTTCAGAGTCATAATGTCCCCCCAGACACGTGTATTGTCTCTCACGTAAAGCCTAAAGCAACTCTCATACCATATGCAATTTGGCCAATTTGCCACCAGCCATGCGCCGTCCCAAGGCATTTAAAACGAAAAAGGGCCGCAGGTTGGAGGCTCTGCGACCCTAGAAGAAATCAAAATGTTACCAAGGACTATTTCAAATTATCGTCCGTCAAATCCACGATCGGGTTGATCTTACGCATGAACGTGATCGCAAATTGCTCCGGAACATAGTTCCCACGTTTTCTCATTTTCAAAGCCACACGCACTTGACCCAAACCATTGTTGGCAACCAAACGAGCCTGACCAATCCAATTTGCATAAGTGAGTTTGCTGTTTTCACGAGCCAACAAATCCAAAGAGTCTTCTTCATCTTGAGCTACGCGAGACAAGTTGATGTTCACACCAGTACCCGCCTCAGGAGCCAACAAAGGACCTGCAAAAGCCAAAAGCTCTTTATTCAAGCCTTTCAAAGACAAAGTCACACCTGAACGACCATTCACCACTTCGAAAGAAGACATTCTTGCTTCTTTCAAGCGTGTTTGAGTTTGCACATCCAAAATTGAATTACGGATGAACTCTCTCAATCTTGTGTACTCACCGCTGTTTGAATATTCACCCGGAAGTTGGAAATAAACATCAGAGATTGAATTTCTGAAAACCACGTTGATGATCGCGCTTGTGCCCGTATCGCCGATTTTAAGTCTCGCGAAAGTCGTCTCACAACCACCATCAAGATCCAAACATTTGATTGTTCCGTCAAGAGAACGTGTTCCTGTAGTTCCGCCTTTGATTTTTCTCAAAGGGGAAGCAGCGCCGCCGCCGAAGCTGCCCGCTACTTTATAAACTTTAACATCAGCGCCTTCTTTGATCTTCAAAGTCACGATGGCATCATCAGACATTCTATCAACAACCAATTGAGCAGACACCACAGAAGCTGCGGCTTTAAGATTCGCCTCACGGCTTTCGTAACCTACGCGCTCATTGCGAAGTCTCAAAAAGTTCAAAAGCTCATCTGTTGAAGAAGACGTGTAAAGCAATCCATCTTCAGCAACTCCACCCGTGAAACGCTTTGAAAGATCATCACGAGTGACGTTCTTTGCATCTTTAGAATTGTAATCACCTGGAAGGCGATTCGGATTACGAGGGGCGGGTTGAGTGTCTACAACCACTGGGGGTGGTGTTGGACGGGTCGGCTCCGGAGTTGAAGGCTGAGGAAGAGGCTCTGGTTTTTGCGGAGGAGGTGGAACCTTCGTTTGGCCTTTTGGAGCTTGAGGAATAGGTTGTGGCTCCGGACTCGGCGGATAATTATCGCTGTCATCACCATTTGGATTAGGCAGTCCGCCACCGAGGCTTCCTTTAGTATCAGAACCCTTACCTTGTTGCTTAGGACCCTGTCTTGTTCCTTGGCCCTTTTTATTTTCGGTTTCAACAGTTACAACTGTTTCTTCTTTAGCAAAGACATCAGTTTTCTTTCCACAGGCTGTTAAACTCATTGAGGCCAGTAAGGCCGCAGTGATCACAGTGTGTTTACGAAGCATCGGTAACATTCAAAACCTCCAAACGATTGAGTCGATGCTCCTATGTGCAAGCGTCAGGCCACGATTCGTCATCCCTCATTAAGCCTTGTATTAGAATACGGAAAGGTTTTAGACTGCCCCTTGGAAGGAATTTCATGCCTGTACAACAAATCGGCGAGCTTATGAGCAGCCCTCGAAAATTACGCAATCATATTCTCAAGGTTCTGGGAGCATCTATTATATTGGCGGCTTTGGCTGCGGTGACTCTGGATCAACGACTTTCAGTCTATTTCTCTCACGCTGATCAACAGGTTTTGCGCGGCTACTTCCGCGAGATCACTGATCTGGGTCTTTCAGAGTACTATTTTATTGTAGCGATTCTGGCTTGGATCTTGGCGAAGTGGATTGCACCGTATCTTCACATTATGAAGAACTATCACAAAGAGCGTGATTTCACTCGTCGCTGGGGCTTGAACTTTCTTTCGGCTTTGATTGTGTGCGGGATCTTCATTCATCTCACAAAGTTCTTCGTGGGTCGTCAGCGTCCCCATAAGTCTGAGATCTTGGATCCTTTTGTTTTCGATCCCATCACCACTCATTGGCACTGGCACTCCTTTGCTTCGGGCCACTCGCAAGTGATGTTCACAGCAGCAACGATGTTCTCGGTGGCTTTTCCGAAAGCTCGTTGGTTCTTTTTTGCGTTTGCAGCCCTGATTTGCTTTAGTCGTATAGCGGTTCTGGATCACTTCTTGAGTGATACCATCATGGGGGCCTCTATCGGCTATTGCGGTTCACTGTTCGCAATGTACCTGATGAAGACCAAAACCAAGAACGGTCTCTTCTAGTCTATTTGAGGGAAAGGAATTCCACTTGATACTGGGATTCCTTAAGCACCTTCATGTGCGCTTTGTAGTTATCCATATATTTTTCCACCAAAGACCAAAAGCGCGGCGAATGGTCCATGTGCTGCAAGTGCGCAAGTTCGTGGACAATCACATAATCAATAATATCCTGTGGAAAAACCACCAAACGCCAATTGAGATTGATGATCTTTTTTGAAGAGCAACTCCCCCATCTGGTTTTTTGTTCGCGGAACTTCACTTGGGACGGAAAAAGGCTCATGGATGTGGACCAATGCTTCACTCTCTCGAGCAAGAGCTTTTCAGCTTCACGTTTATAGAAATGACGGATTTCTTTTAAGGCCGTGGGATGCTCTTGAATAGGTGTGTTTGCGCTCCACTCATCGCGAGGGATGTGCAAAAGCAATTGATCGTCCGTTACTGAAACGAAAATTTTCTTGTGCAAAGTGATGACGACCTTGAGTTTGCGATCTTTCCCGAGAAAAGGAAAGTCTTCATAGGCTTTGATTTTCTTTTCTGGAAACTTTTCGACCAGAGCCTCGAACTTTTCAAAGGTCTTTTCGATCCAGTCTTTCTTGGCCATCAAAAAATCAACGATGACCTTCTGAGAGGCATTCTTGCTCGCCATCACTTTGATCGGTTTGTGCGGGTACAAGTAAATAGAGACCGAGCGACGAAAGGCGCGTCTATGCACCTCGACAGACCATTTAGAGAATAGGAAACTTTCTTTGCCGCTCATCAGTCAGAGAATGACTTAAAGGCCCTTCTCTGTCAAAGTGAGCTTGCATCGATAAAAGCGGGATAAACTCAATTATGAATGAAACAGCTTCTTTTTATAATCTCAACCCCGAAAAGGTTCTCCAAGCTGCGGAGAATGCTGGCTTTTATCCAACGGGCGAGTTCACTCAACTCAATTCCTATGAGAATCGTGTTTTTGATATCAAACTCGAAGAACCCGTGAATGGCGTTAATAATGTGATTTCCAAGTTCTATCGTCCGAACCGTTGGACGAAGGAAGCCATCTTGGAAGAACATGAATTCCTTCTTTCGCTGAAGGCCGAAGGCATTCCCGCTGTCGCTCCGTTGATTCAATCTCAATCCTCATCCACGATCACTGAAGTAGATGGTATGTACACGGCCTTCTTTCCCAAAGTTTTAGGGCGCATGCCTCAAGAATTTTTGCAGGGAGAACTTCAAAAGGTCGGTCGTCTGATGGCTCAAGTCCACAATGTAGGGGCGCGCAAGGTGGCACACGCCCGCCCAACCCTCGACACCAGCTATTATGGTGGTTGGGACACTTTGGATTTCTTGCAGGATTGGATCACTCCGGAGGTTCGCGGGCGCTACACTGAAGCCGCAGAACTTATTTTGCATGCCATTGATGATATTTTTGATCCTTCAGAATTCATTCGCATCCATGGCGACTGTCATAAAGGAAATTTACTTTCCAATGGGAAAGAATTCTTCCTCGTCGACTTTGATGATTTCGTGAACGGCCCGGTGATTCAAGATTTCTGGATGTTGCTCTCGGGTGATGACGATCAGATCGACAATGAGAAAGATCAAATCATTGACGGCTATGAAGAACTGCGTGAATTCCCCCACCATCAATGGGATTGGATTCCTATGTTGCGTGGATTAAGAATTATTTCTTACGCAGGCTGGATTGCTCGTCGTTGGGATGATCCTAGCTTCCCACGCCTTTTCCCTGAGTTTAACTCTTACACCTATTGGGCGGAAGAAGTGGAAGCTCTTGAGAAAATCGCTTGGAAAGTAAACGACCTCTAAATCCAGCCGCCGCCCACAAGTAATGCTACGATAAAAATCAGTTGCACAACACCTCGGGACAATGCCGAAAGAGGCGGACTATTGCGGAAAGGAATCTTTTTAACTCCCGCATAATAATTCGCAGGAAAGATCGCCACCAAGAAAAAGACCAAGGCCAACGAAGCCATCTTGCGATAGTCCGTGCTCATCAAAAGGAATGCTCCGACAATTTCAATGACTCCTGTGAAGTACACCAAAAAGAGTTTCGCTGGAAAAACCGGAGGAATCATTTTTACGAATTCATGTTTTACCGGTGTGAAGTGACTGACTCCCGCAAAGAAAAGAACAGCGATCATCACCCACAAAGGCACTTCCCGCCAGCTTTCCAAGAGCCCTCCGGCCTTTGCGGCCAGAGAAACTATCGTGAACACCATCAACATGCGATAAAAGGCATTTATCTTTCTCATCTGGTTTGAATGATAGCATCAAAATGCCACATGTAAACCCATGAACAAAAGATTGAGTATTGACGAATGCCAAACCTTTAAGCGACCCTTATTAAGCATCATCAAGATTTAACAACGGAGTTTTTAAATGAAAATACTCGTATGGCCACTTTTGGCATTGGCTTTAACTGCCTGCATGCCTGGTATCGAAGAAGTCACCGACGATAACTCGAATAAGCCTGTTCAAGATATTACTGACTATAGCATCTGCAATGGCAATCCCTCTGGCAGCGTGAACGGCAACTGGGTCACACGTCAAAAGCAAGGGGACATGATGATCATCAACAATATGAAAATCGCTGATAGCAAAATCGTCATGACCACTGAATGCTCCTACATGGGCCGCAGCCTAACTTTGGAAGTGAGCAGCTGGATCAATTACCTCAATAGTGGCATCACCATCCAAAGCGCCGCTTTCAAGCGCCACAAGATCGAAGAAACTGGATTTAATATGCTTTGTGAAACAGCCATCACAGCTGGAACATTCAACTACGGTTTCAGAGGCCGTTGCCTGACTCTGACCAATGCTGAAAAGACCACAGAGTCTTCGACTTGGGTTCCTCGCTAAATCCTGCCATCTCTGTTTTAGTTTGTCCTCAAGTGCTCCAAAACCTTGGAGCACTTTGATCCAAAACACCTTTTCTGCCCATTGATCTCGACTTAGCAATCGACGAATCTAATCTCGTTTTTAATACCCATCACAAAGGAATATAAAATGATGAAATTCGTTCTTGCTGCATTGGTAGCTCTGACTTTAACGGCTTGTTCTGATTCTAATTCAAAAAAAAATAAAAACGGCTCCGACGATCTTACTGAACAAAACTCTGGCGCTGAAAATGACTACCGATGCGCTGGCAATACAGATCCATCACAAAACATTGAAGGCACTTCTTGGTATTATACTTTCCGCAGCAATCAGATCGACTTTATTCTCTCTATGGATGTCTACAATGGCTATGTCACCATGTCCAATGAGTGTTCTCTTCAGGGTCGTTCATTAACGGCCAGAGTCTCCGTTCCCGCAAGATACGACCATCGCACAATTGAAGTTCTGAGCCGTGATTCTGACCGCAGGAGCATCTCTGAGCCTGGTTTTAACATGAATTGCGATGTTTCAGTGAAGCCTTCACGCATGGACTATGCATTTAAAGGTCGTTGCCTCATCCTCACTCAACCAGGCGCCAAAGATCGCTTGGTTTTGTTTCCAAAGTGATCTTTCCTCGAGCATTTATCCTACAGTTTTAGCCTTCAGCTCTGTCTGAATAGGCAGCCTGGCGTGGCTGCGGCGTGACAGACCTCGTCATGGGCCGAAGGGTAGTCCAAATGCCTCTCAACAAAGCCGTTTTTCTTTGAAAGACGGCTTTGTTCATTCTATATTCCCTGGGTTCATTGACCACTCTACAAAGGACCCGAATTATGCAAAAAATCAAAGTTGCAAATCCTGTCGTTGAACTCGACGGCGACGAAATGACAAGAATCATCTGGAAGTTCATCAAAGAAAAATTGATCCTTCCTTACCTTGATATCGATATTAAATACTTCGACTTGGGCATGGAGCATCGTGATGCCACCAACGACCAAGTGACTATCGATTCTGCTGAAGCCATCAAAAAATATGGCGTTGGTATCAAATGCGCGACCATCACTCCTGATGAGGCCCGCGTTGAAGAATTCAAATTGAAACAAATGTGGAAGTCTCCAAACGGAACTATCCGCAACATTTTGGATGGCACTGTTTTCCGTGAACCTATCATCTGCAAAAACGTTCCGCGTCTTGTGCCTAACTGGACTGCTCCGATCTGCATCGGCCGTCATGCGTTCGGCGACCAATACCGTGCAACTGATTTCGTGACTAAAGGTAAAGGTAAATTGACGATCACTTTCCAACCTGAAGGTGGCGGCGACACGATCACTCACGAAGTTTACAACTTCAAAGGCGATGGCGTGGCTTTGGCGATGTACAACACCGATGAATCAATCATGGGCTTTGCTCGTTCTTGCTTCAACATGGCGTTGTCTAAAAAATGGCCTTTGTACCTTTCTACTAAAAACACCATCCTGAAAAAGTATGATGGTCGTTTCAAAGACATCTTTGAAAAAATCTACCAAGAAGAATTCAAAGCCAAGTACGATGCGGCTGGTATCACTTATGAACATCGTTTGATCGATGACATGGTGGCTTCTGCATTGAAATGGAATGGCAACTTCGTATGGGCTTGTAAGAACTACGATGGCGACGTTCAGTCAGACACTGTAGCTCAGGGCTTCGGTTCTTTGGGCTTGATGACTTCTGTTTTGATCACTCCAGATGGTAAAACAATGGAATCTGAAGCTGCTCACGGAACAGTGACTCGTCACTACCGTCAGCATCAACAAGGCAAACCAACTTCGACAAATCCAATCGCTTCTATCTTTGCATGGACTCGCGGTTTGGCTTTCCGTGGTAAATTGGACAGCAATCCCGCTTTGATCAACTTCGCAGACACTCTTGAAAAAGTGTGTGTTGAAACTGTTGAAGCCGGCTTTATGACTAAAGACCTTGCGGTATGTATCTATGGCGATAAAGTTCCAGCTGATAAATACATGAACACAGAGCCGTTCCTTGAGAAGCTCAACACCAACTTGCAAAAGGCTCTTTCTAAGTAATTAGAGAGCCCAAAGTAAGAATAGAGAAGGGGATCACTTGATCCCCTTTTTTTATGCGCTGTAGACAAAATGTGAAACCAGGCACCCTCTAGGATCTGGGGTCTAGGCTGTAGACGAGGATGAGGGCCTCGCGGACGTAGCGTGGGCCGAAGAGCTTCATGCATTGAAAGAGTAAACCGAGACGAGGGGATTCTTCTCCACTTTCCCATTTCATATAGACTTCTTTGGGAATGAAAAGTTGCGACTCTATGGTCTTGTAATCGATGCCAGATTCCTGACGAGCCCAGGTCATGAAACGCGCGACTTTGATGCGCACTCTTTCTAAGTCTTGTGAAAGAGAGTCACTGCCATGCTCGGACATTTAACTTCTCCTTTCGAGTTTGTGAATTGTTACACGCACATCTCCACTAAAGAGCTCCTTAAGTAACACCTGAGACTGATTTAAGAATGGATCAGGCTCTCCATACACTAAATCATGAATAGGAATTTCCAAGATCGTCGCCACCTTCTTCAGTTGACCTAAATCGTGCACTCGACGTCCCGTTGTCCATCCATGAATCGTTTGCTTAGAAACTCCGGACTCCTTGGCGAGACGGATCAGGGTAAAACCCTTTTCTTTCATAAGCTTTGATAAATTTTTTCCGAGATTCATGGTTCATGCTCTCAAGGCATAAACAAAAATAATAGACAAATCTCGTATCAGAGACCCATTGTCTCTTTGGCGAGACTCGTAATTTTATATTCTCACTCATCTTCATTCTGTCTCTTTGCGTGCTATTTCTATTTCATAGCTTGTCTCGCCACAGAGACAAGACTCTACGACACAACAAAAAGAGGAGACCTTGCGATCCCCCCTTTGAAGTTTATTTTTTTCTTCTCGGAACTAGCTACTCAAAGTGTTCGAAGAAGATGTCGTTGAGGAAGACGATTTTCTTGCAGACGATGATTGTCCCATAGAAGGACTGCTCGCTGAAGAAGAGCGGCTCGTAGAATCAGAAGTTTCTGACTGACCTTCTCTTTTTACGCGAAGGTTGTTTGTCACTTCTTTAACACCGAAGCATCTTTCAGCACACTCTTCGGCGAGGTGTTTCATGCGACGCTCTGGGATTGTCCCAGTCAATGTCACTTCGCCCTCCTTCACTTCCACCTCAATGCCCTCGGCATCAATAGAGGGATCACGCGTGAGCATTTCACACACTTCTTCTTTCACACGCTCATCTGTACGCTTGAAACCTTTTGGACCACGGCCCTCGAAACGTCCGCTGGCATCGCGACGCTCTGAGAACTCTGAAGAGCCATAGCGATTTTCACGAGAACGATCGGATGATCCTAGGGATCTTTCAGATCGCTCTGATCTGTCGAATCTATCTGACCAATCAGAACGATCCGATCTATCTCTATCAGTTCTTTCCATGTCATCCATACGACGGGAATCAGAATCAAAACGACGGCTTTCTAGGTCTGTGTATTCGCGATCACGATAGTAGCTGCCGTATGGAGAACCTGATGAGCCAAAGCGGCGTGAAGACATGTCGCGATCTTGCTCATAGGAATTTCCGTAGCTATTGCCATAGCCAATTCCTGAACTCATGCCTTGAGAGCCATATGAAGAACCATAATAGCCTTCGCCATGTTGTGGTCTGTAGCCAGAACCCATTTCTTCACGACGAGATTCTCCATAACCACCTTCACTGCTGCGATAGCCACGGTTTTCGTCACGACCATAAGATTCTTGACGATAATCACGGTCACGATCCATATCGCGACTAGAAGTGCGATATTCAGTTTCGTAGTCGTGTGGCTCTGGTCTCCAATCCATGCCACGTGATCTGTCGTTGCGATCTCTACGTGATCCAAAATCACGAGCATTTCTGTTGGATTGTTCATAGCGGTTCCCTCGAGAGTTTGATTGTCTCATGTCTTCTCCTTTTGTTGGTTTTCAGAATTGATTTTTTGTCTGAGACCGAAAGGTAGAAGAGGGGGGTTCGAACTTCAAAAGAACTTGATCCTTTGTTTTGGAAAACATAGGAAACGACCATTTTTGACAAAACAGAGGGGAATTATATGTCGCTGATCAGAAGGAAGATGAGGAGTTGTCCTCTCAGAGACAGGCAATGCCGATTTTTCGAAATTGCCTGTTAAGATTATTTTACGCGAACCTTGATTTTGTATTTTCCTGTCGAACGACAAGTGCTTTCCATAGCTTCAGTCACACACTGCATGCGACCGCAATTCAAAGCGAGAACAGGGTTTTCTTTATTCAAATCTTTCACTTCTTTTTTCCAATCAGCACAAGCTGTTTTCCAGTTTGCACGAGCCGTTTGCAACAAAGGAGCTGCATCGCCTTCGATCTCGTCAGAACCTTCTGTGACTTCCCAGACAATGTCGGATCTAGAACCTTTTTTGATTTCAATTGTAGTGTCTTCGCCTGCAGGAATGTCTTTGACTCCCACTTTTTGGGCAAAGGCCATAGAGGACAGCAAGCTGAGGGCTAAAATGAGCTTTTTCATACAATCTCCTTGAGAGTTTATTGTAGTGAGTCCTTTCCCAATGGGAAATAGTTTAAATAAGCCGCCTCGCGCAGCATTGCCTTAAGGCGGGCATTGAAAGATCATAATGGTGCGATTACGCATAGTGTTATTGAATGAATTAAGCACCCCCCTAGGTTACACAACCTGTGGCCGGGTCCCATACAATAGCTTCTCTTGACGAATCCCGCCAGGTCCGGAAGGAAGCAACGGCACTCGAGGGACTATGTGATATGGGGTGCTCGGCCACTTTTTCTTTGAGGGGTTCGTTTTGTCTTATCAAGTGATTGCGCGAAAATGGCGGCCACAATCCTTTACCGACGTTGTCGGACAAAACCACATTACCCAAACACTATCAAATGCCCTCAAAAATGGTCGCCTTCCCCACGCGTTGCTTTTCACAGGCCCAAGAGGAACAGGTAAAACATCTTCAGCACGTATTTTGGCCAAGGCTTTGCGCTGTCCAAATGCGGTGAACTTTGTTCCTTGCAACGAATGTGATTCTTGCAAAGAGATCGCCACAGGCAGCAGCCTTGATGTGATGGAAATCGATGGAGCTTCGAACAACGGTGTCGACTCTATTCGCGAACTTCGCGACACCGTGGCTTTCATGCCTTCATCTGGTAAATACAAAATCTACATCATCGATGAAGTGCACATGCTTTCAACGAGTGCCTTCAATGCGTTGCTAAAAACATTGGAAGAGCCTCCGGCTCACGTGATCTTCATCATGGCCACAACCGAAGCCCACAAAATCCCTCAAACGATTTTGTCTCGTTGTCAGCGCTTTGACTTCCGCCGCATTTCCACTCGCCAGATCACAGAGAGATTAAAGCTCATTTGTGATCAAGATGGTGTTACCGCCGAAGACGATGCCCTTTGGGTTATCGCTCGCCAAGGCGACGGATCTATGCGTGACTCTCAAAGTTTGCTGGATCAGGTGATCACTTTTGCCAACGGTCCTTTGACCCGCGCCAATGTTGTTGAAATCCTAGGACTCACTGATCGCGCTTTGCTTTTTGATACTCTTCAAGCCCTGATCAACCGTGATACAAAAGCCACTGTGAGCGTGATCGAAAAAATCTCGTCGGCTGGTTTTGAACCGCATTTATTCTCTCAAGATTTGTTGGAGATGATCCGCAATCTTTTGCTGGTGAAAGTATCTCAAGATCAAGTTTCTAATGTTTTAGAACTTCCCGATTCAGAACTCAAAGCTTTGCAGGAAATGGCAGCACAGCTACCTGAAGAAGATATTCACATGCTTTTCGACATGGCGTTGAAAGGCGGCAGTGATATTCCTCGCGCCCAAGATCCTCGCATTGTTCTTGAGGTGATCTTACTGAGAATGGCGTCTTCGCCAAAACTCATGGATCTTAAAAGCTTTTTGCAATCCGGTGGAAATGCGCTTTCGACAACCCCTCAAAGCGCAGGTGGAGCCAGGCAGCCCTATACGCCGCCGGTAGCTCTCCCCGTTAAAGGGCACACCCGCCTCGTTGAGTCCCAAAAAGTAAAAGAAGTTCCCACAGGCCTTGAGGCCATGAAAGCCGCTTTAGACAATAAAGCCGCTAAGCCAAAAACAGTGGAAGCAAAACCTGCAACCTCTGCTCCGGCACCAGAACCTGAAAAACCCAAGGTGGCAACAGGCGCCAATCCATCGGAAAAATGGGTGAGCTTTGTTGAATTGATCCGTCAAGAAGACGCTCTTTTTGCAGCCAAGGTGGAAAACCTCTTGTTTGCCAAAGAAGAGGGGAAATTGCTTTCTCTAGGAGTTTCTCCGAAATTGGCGTTTCTCAAAGATCAAATGGCTGACACACAAGTGCGAAAAAAGCTTCAAGGATTTATTGATTCGTACTGGGGTGCTGGGTATTCTTTTGAAGTATTAATGAGTCGTGATCAGGTCGGCGAATCTGCTCAAGCCTTGCAGCAAAAAAAGCAGCAACTGGCTGAAGATGAAATTCGCAATATGGTCACTAATAACCCTATGGTGAAAGCCGCCCAAGAAACTTTCAATGGGCAGATCAAATCCATAGTGGAAATTAAACCACCTCGCGGTAATCCGTAAGGTCACAAAGGGAGAGACTATGAAAGGCATGCCAGGCGGAATGGCCCAGTTGATGAAGCAAGCTAACCAAATGCAAACGCGCATGAAAAAAGCGCAAGAAGATTTGGCTAAGCAAGAATACGAAGCTTCTACTGGTGGCGGCGCTGTAAAAGTTAAGGTCAATGGCGACCATATGTTGGTTTCTTTGGCTATCGATCCTGAAGTTTTGAAAGACGGCGATGTTGAAATGCTTCAAGACATGATTCTTTCTGCAACGAACGAAGCTATCAAAACAGCTCGTGATACTTCTGCTAAAGAGATGGAAAAAATCACTGGCGGAATGAATATCCCAGGAATGTTCTAAATGTTGCATATTTCGGCGCTGGAAAAATTAGTCCACGAATTGAGCCGTCTTCCCGGTATCGGGCCCAAGACTGCTCAACGCTTGGCCTATTTTGTCTTAAGATCTCAGAATGAATATCCTGAGCGCTTGAGTGAAGCTCTTTTGCGAGTTCGCGCCGAAGTTCACGACTGCCCACGTTGCTTCAACTACACGGACTCTGATTTCTGCAAATATTGCGAAGACGTTCACCGCGCCGATGAATCCATCTGCGTTGTGGAAGAGCCTTCCGATATCATGCGCATTGAGTCTTCTGGAGCTTTCCGCGGCCGTTACCATGTTCTCCATGGAGCTATCTCTCCATTGGAAGGCATTGGTCCCCAAGATTTGAAAATTCAAGAGCTTCTTCAGCGTGTAAACGCAGGTTTAGCTGGTGACAGTCCTGTTATTAAAGAAATCATCCTCGCTTTAGATGCAGATCTCGAGGGAGATACGACTATTTTGTACATTGCTAAGCATCTTCAAGGCAAAGGCGTTAAATTATCTCGCATTGCCCATGGAGTTCCTATTGGCAGCGACATCGATTTCGTAGATGATAGAACTATGGGTCGTGCACTTGAAAACCGAGTGGAGCTGTAATGTCTTTTATTAACTACAATGCTAAAGAAATTCACTGCAAAGTTGTGTACTACGGTCCTTCATTGGGCGGTAAAACAACGAACATCCAGTGGGTTTATCAAAAAACCGCTGAGGATCAAAAATCCAAGCTGGTGGCGTTGAATACAGACATTGAGCGCACCCTGTTCTTTGACTTCTTGCCATTGAATGTCGGCGATATCCGTGGCTTTAAGACACGTTTCCACTTGTACACCGTTCCTGGCCAAGTTGTTTATGATGCTTCTCGCAAATTGATCCTCAAAGGTTTGGACGGAGTGATCTTCGTTGCTGACTCTCAAATCGAGCGCATGGACGAAAACTTGGAAGCTTTGAGAAATCTTGAGCGCAATCTTGAACAACAAGGCTATGACATCCGCGAGATTCCTTTGATTATGCAATATAACAAACGTGATCTTCCAAACGTCGCATCCTTGGCAGAAATGAGAAGCGCTCTAAATCCTTACAACGCCCCAGAAATCGAAGGCTGCGCTTCCGAAGGCAAAGGCGTTTTCGAGTCTTTAAAGACCGTTTCTAAGTCCATCATCCACGTCCTCAAAGGCGGAGCGACTCTTTAGCTCTGGCTACGAACGAAGGAAGCTGGGAGAGCTAATAGCCTCTTGGCCCTTCGGACAGTCCTCGCTCGCTACTTTCTTTGCTAAAATTCTCGTTTTTTTCCTCGCTGTGGAACTCGGTCCAAGAGGCTATTAGCTCTCCCAGCTTCATCGTCTATCAAAGTTACCTTGTCTTTAGATAAAGGGCTTCGCCCTATTTAGGGGTTGTGCTATATGAGGGGCATTATTGATCAATTGGGTTACAATTAGATCCTGCTTCTTTGCTTGGGTCCTGTGGGCTGAGGTTGGGGGTTTTATGAGTTATGATATTGTTGCTGATATTCAGCGCTTAAAAAAAGAGAAGAATGCCGTCGTTCTTGCTCACTACTATGAAGATGGCGACATCCAAGATGTGGCTGACTATGTAGGTGATTCTTTTTATCTCGCAAAAATGGGCCAACAAGTTCAGCAAGATGTGATTCTTTTGGCTGGCGTTGTCTTCATGGCCGAGAGTGTAAAGATCCTGAACCCGACAAAGACTGTTCTTGTTCCTGATATGGAAGCCAGCTGTTCTTTGGTGAAGGGTGCCCCTTACGAAAAATACCTGGCTTGGCGTCGTCAGCATCCGAATGGGATTGCTGTGACTTACATCAACTCCAGCGCAGAAGTGAAAACCATCTCTGATGTTATTATCACTTCTTCCAATGCGGCTCAGATTGTTGAAAGCATTCCTAAAGATCGTCCGATTCTTTTCGGGCCGGATCAGCACTTGGGTCGTTGGTTGTCTAAAAAAATTGATCGCGAATTTATTCTTTGGCCTGGAGCTTGTGAAGTTCACGTGCTCTTTAATGCCAAGAAGTTGTATGAGCTGATTGCCCAACATCCTGACGCCGTTGTCATCGCCCATCCCGAGTGTGACGAAAGTGTTTTGCAATATGCTCAGGTGATTGGATCGACTTCTCGCTTGCTTGAAGAAGTTGAAAAGAATCCGGCTAAGAAATTTATCGTAGCTACTGAAACGGGAATCTTCCATCAGATGCAAAAAAAGCGTCCGGATGTTGAGTTGATTCAAGCTCCAGTTTTGGATTCTGGCTGTGCTTGCAACAACTGTCCTTACATGAAGATGAACTCCATGGAGAAAATCAAACATGCTCTTGAGACTTTAAAACCTCAGGTGTCCTTGGATGAAGCCCTCCGCTCCAAAGCCCAAGTTTCTTTGGATCGCATGATGGATATCACCAGTGGCAAGCCAGTCACTTGGCCGAAAGAGTTCTCACTTTAGTCTTCTCACAAGGCCCTCGGAGAGAGGGCCTTTTTTTGTGCCCTTTTTTGTCTTTCTCCAAGAATTCTAGACATTTCCCCTCCTCCATTTAAGATTAATTGGTTTTCTGACTGGAATGGATCTCGCAACACCACCAACGGTACGCATTTAACCTTATTTTGGAGTTCGTATGAAAAAGGCACTTTCACTAGGATTATTGGCTCTCATGATGACTGGCTCTGCTTTTGGGGCTTCCCTTCGTGTTCCTGATACCACGGGAAAAATCCGCGAATACACCATCACGGGCTCTTCTATCAAAAATGGCGTGCTCAGCATTCAAGGTGATGCTGTGGAACGCAGAAAAAGCAATGAGCGTGAAACTGAATACTTCCACGTCAATCAAGAATTGCTGGCGAAAGATAGAATTGATTCTGTGAGCCTGATGAATTTGATCACCTACTCTGGAGCCAATGTCTCTATTTATTGCGATATGAAGAATTTCACACTGGATGCAGATGTCACTTTCAACTGCGATTCCATTCTGATCAGCAGCATTGCAAAACGATAGTTCAAGCACCCGCCCTGCGCTGGAAAAATTCCTTCCGGCGCAGCCTCACATCCGCGGCTGTCGGTTGGTCTGGGCATTTCTGAAGGGTAAAAACGCAGATAAATTCTCAGTCTGAGACAGCGTTTTCTCTAACCTTTTGAAATCACGCTACTCCTCGGAGTCCCACAGAAAATCTCTTGCAAATCAATTTTAACAGCACGCGCTTTTTTGCATTTCTGCTTTAACTTTGGTCGAGTCCTGCCGATCAGTTTAGTAAGGTGATTCGTTACAACGAGTTCACGCACTGAAAGAAGAATGTATCTGGTGAGGCAGGTGTAAAATGGCAGGTTCAAAGTACAACAGACGAGTAGCTCCAAGAAAAGATATCTCGCCTATTCACGTGACGCACTTAACGTCGATTGACGACTTTGCAAAGATCGCAAAGAACTGCGAAGTTATTGAAGCTTCGGCAACAGGTTTGCTTCTGCTTGTAAGACGTGAAGATTTGATTCCTCAAGCTTTAAGAAAGAACTTATCTCTCGATGTCCTTATTGGAGATCGCGTGTTCATGCACTTGGAAGAACTAAATCTTGAAGTCTCTGGTGTGATCACTCGCTGCCAGCTTTCAGGCAACAAGGGCTTCTATGTAGCTATCGATTATAGTGATGAGGCTCCAGAGTACTGGAGAGAATGTTTGATGGATCTCCTGCCAGCTCCAGGTGAGTTGGACTAAAGAAAAAGGCGCTGTTTCAGCGCCTTTTTTGTTTCTAAATATCACTCACCAAACTTAGAGATCTACAAATGGTGGGAGACCTTCTTCTTTCACCAACATAATTGAATAATGTGGTGGCAAGAACCAGCCAATCGCCTCAGCGATGCCTTGGTGTTCCGTCTCTGGTGGGTTTCTCAAAGAGTCCAAAGAGAAGGCTAAGTCATAATGCTTTTGATCTGAACTCATAACCAAAATCTTTGGCACAAGAACGTTTTGATCGCGGAAAAATTCGCGCAGGATGCTTCTTACATATTTTGGAAGATAATGATCTGCCGGAGGTCCCGCTTGCAGCTTGGTGCCCTCTTTGATCTCAATAACTCCAACGGGAGCCTCTTCCGCTGTTTGATAAAATAAGCCAGTTTCCTTGAAATGCCAAATCATGCCGTAAGAGAAAATGTAGTCTGGGTATTCTTTATGAGGATTGACCGCAAGGCCCATTCCTTTGGTGGCCAACCATTGAATGATCTTTTGCGCAGGCTCCTGAGCGCTCTCATCGGTATTCACAAGAAGATAAGGCCATCCATCGGGCCCCTGCTGTGGGTCTGGAGTCAGCAACTTAAGATTGCCTTGGGAAAGAGCCATAAAGAAATCATTTTCCCATTTTTGATCTCGTTGTTCGTCAGGAATTTTGGTCAAATCATTCAATGTCATATCTACCCTACATACTTCACCTGGAAGCAGGCATCAAGTCCTTAGGGGCTAAACGAGAATGTCTTCCATTTTAGAAAAGGTTCTTAAAGAAATTAAGGATTCTAGAGAAGAATCCGCCACCCTCAGATTTGGCCGGCAAGGACGCCCCAGAAGCTGAAGCCAACGGCTTTGCCGAGGCCAGAGCCATGTCGGCCTTCTTCTGACCCGCAATAATATCACGAGTTAAAGACGGAGCCGCAATGGAGTCGTTTCCACAGGCCTGCTTAATTTGTTGAAGCTGATTCTGCATTCGATTGTGGATCATATTAAATCCACCTTCTTTGCCATCACAAACACCGGAGGTGTCTCCAGGCACACAGTAAGACTTCGTTAGCTTGCGGTAACTGTTCTCAAGCATTTGCGTGTTCTGGCGGATCAATTCGCTTTGCACAAGGTTATCCACATCAGTATCCACCTTGGAATTCATGGCCACCATATTTAAACAGCTCTTTTGATGATCTTCGTAGTTCTGCTTTTCCATACACAAGTAATTGCACTTGTTGGTGATCGAAGAGCTTTCACACTTACAATTATTATCTGAGATCAGATCCATCACGGAATCCAGTTTGCTGTCTTTACACTCGTTGCGTTTCTTTCTGTCTGAGGCCAATGATTTTTGCGCCTCCTGAGAGGACTTCTCTGCCCCAGTGGCCAAGGTCACCATGTCGTTCAATAGAACTGAACGAGCATTATGCATCTGAAGCTCCACCCCAGCCCATTCCTGATAAATACGATCAAAGCTGGCACACATCTCGGCTTGAGAGCGAGGTTGCTCTTGCTCCAAGATCGGCTTCATTTGTTTTAAAAGCTCAACCTGCTGAACCATTTCTCGAATGGCAGAACTGCACTGCATGCGAGCGCTCATATTATTAGACTTGTCTAACAAGTCCTTTTGTTTGCGAATTTCGCTTTCTAAAAGAATACGACGGTCTTCCAACTCATTGGCCAAAGACATTGGGTCACGTCCTTGAAGTTCAGACATGATCGCCAAACGAATTGCCACTTGCTTATCGATCTCTGCTACTTTTTCAGAGAGCTTTTCAAGATCATCCCACGCCTTTTTACCTCGAACAGTCATGCGATCTCTGGTGGCTGGATCAAGCTGGCCTGTGACCTCATAAAAGATCTTCTTTACTAAAGATGCCGCACCATCTGTGGCAAACTGAACAAGCATTGAGCCTATGGTGTAGCCAAAACCACTGGCTAAACCAATTTTGAAGAAAGTCTTCGGGTCTTGGAATCCCTTCAAAGTTTTATTCACGTCAGTGACAGAGTCCTTAATTGTATTTGTGGTACTCGCAATCGTATCTTGAATACGGCTTCCCTCTGCAGTTAAACGATCTACAGATTGAGAGGCGCCCTTGATGGAGCCCGCCAAATTATCCACTGAGCCTGTGGCTTTGTTCACACCGTTTCTGATGGTTCCCGAAAAGTCCGAGATCGAATTACCAATATTGGTTAAATCGTTGGAGTCGATGTTCACATTGACGTTTGAAAAACTGCTATCGATGCCATTCAGCCAACTTGCAATCGAAGAGCTATCAGCGGCATAAGCAGGGCTTACAAAAAATTGAAAAATATGAGACCACGCTGGTGCGCTCTCTAAAGAGGCCACGGATTTAGAACCCGCAATAAACTCTCGCTGTAACAGTTCCGTCTCATAATATGTTGGCAACATATAGGCCAGGCGAATGCTGGCTACTGAATATTTAAAACCCGTTTTGCTTTTAGAAACAAAGAGTTTAATGAGGCGAGCTTCCTTAGGAAGTTGTGCTTCGTAAGCTATATAGCTGCCGCGATCGTCTTTCTTCCACTCGGTGATTCCCGTTAGTTTTGCCATCTCAGCAGCAAGATCTTTGGGGACACCTCTGCCAGTGCTGGACTTAATTTCTCCCGTTGTCATTGTAACGACAGGAATCGCATAGCCTCGCAATTTAATGAAACGTTGGCTTGCCTGAGTCGTGACAGTCACATCGGTTTCAGAGATAGAGTATTTTTCTGACTTGGCCCAATTCTTCCCAATGGCTGTGATAACGTCAGCACCCGAGTTTTTCGCAAAACTCACTGAAGATACCAAAAATAAAAGTCCGAAAATACACTTCATCATGAACGTCTCTCTGTGATTTCAAGCGGTCCCATTGTATGGGCTCTATTATTTAATCGGATCATTGAGAGATAATCTTGAAGATTCTGACAGAACTATGACAAGGAATTCAGAGGGGAAAACCCCGAATTCTCATTTTGAGACAAATAAAAAAAGCAGAGTTCCCTCTGCTTTTTTACTCACACTAAAACTCTAGAACTTAGTCTAGATCCTAATACTCTTCTACGATAACGAGAGTGCGCCAGTTGTTGGTGTACTTCACCTCGCCACGAGAATCCAATTCAGGTTGGCCTGTGCGAGTATTTAAGACAGGGACTTGGCCTTTACCAGCAGACTGAACCGCATTGTAGATATTAAGAATGTAGTTCCCATGAACTCTCACGCAACCGCTAGAAGCTCTGGTACCCAAAGCTCTATTCCCAGCAGCTTCACCACCAGCAAGATCTGGCGGAACTTGGTGAACAGCCAAACCTCGGCTCTCGTTAAAGAACATCGCGTAAGGCATTTGTGCACGACTCTCACCAGAACGATATCCCGCACCATAAACACGCTTCATGTTGTAGTAACCACGAGTGGTGTGTCTCCAGTGAGACTCTTTTGTGCCTTTAGTATTAAAGATTTTGCGGAAAATGCCTGCCACAGGATTTACGATCTCGAGATCTTCACGGCCGGAAGAAATCTTTGTCGTCATTTGTAATTGGCGGTTGGTATAAAGACGCAGAGTTTGAGCACCAGGCCCCTTAGCTGCTTTGTTGATCACGATCACATTCACGTACTGATTCAACCACGTCTCACCTTTGAAGTAAGACTCTTCATCAAAAAGCTGTCCCTTAGGAGCTTCATAAGGGTCATCGACCATTTGTAATTTTACGTTGATCTCTTGAGCATGAACCGGGGAAACCAAAAGAGCCGAGGTCACAACAAAACCCAAAATAGCCAGAACAGCTTTCATTCTTATCTCCTTGCACGAGCCTGCAGGTGTTTAACGATGGCTGTTTTTACAGAAGAACAGAGATGATCGGTATTAAATTTGACTCGCCGTGTAGTATTTGGGCAATCGAGAAAAATGTCCACGATAAAAAGCAACTGAAGCTTGCATGAACCATATGACCGGAGTTTTCTGCCGGCGGCAGAAAACGACATAACAAAGTCTATCGATCATGGCGGGAAACTTCAGAAACTACTCCGGTGAAACCGGAGTGCAGACAGCACAAATAAAAAAACCGCCCTCTGGCGGTTTTTTTAGGTCCGCTTCCGCTAAAGCTACAGCGGGACATCCTTCGTTTACTAATAACTAAAAATTTTTCTATTTAAAATTTGGCCTGCCAGGCCGTAGCCCAAAGGGCGAAGGATGGTAGGGAGTACAGGATTCGAACCTGCGACATCCACCTTGTAAGGGTGGCGCTCTACCAACTGAGCTAACTCCCTATTGGCTTGAAGGACCAATTTGTACCAATGGTCCTTCACCTTAGCAAACATTTTTTTAATAATTCTTTATCTTTTTACGTCTTCTATACAGTTTTTAATCCCAAGGGTATTGGCAACCTTTGTGATCTGGATATGAACTGGCGCCAAATTTGGAGTTTCGAGGTTTTTCACCGACATAACCATCACAGAATCCATGCGAATTCTGCTCTGAACTGGTGGTAGTGAACTTTTCTCGACATCTTCAAATCTGAAAGCCGTCAGCTTAATTCTATAAGACTTGCCGTCAATATCCGTCATTTGAGCCAATACGGCCTGTTGGGACTTGCGCTCGTAACCCACGCCAGCTGCGATTTCTTTACAGCTGTAGCCATCGATTTGACGAACCCGAAGAAGGATGTCACCAGATGTCTTTTCTCTAATTACTTTCAATGAGAAGTAAGACACAAAACCGTCTTGCTCTACTTTCCAGAAACCTTGGATAGATCGCCATGGGAACTCAATAGCCAGGCTCCAAGGAAGAACGATCGGTCTGTTGTCATTAATTTCGCGAATATCGCCATGGTCCGACCTTACTGGCTCTGCATGGGCAGACAACATAAGCGCCGACGATGTCAAAAGAACTGTGATGAAATGACGTAACATGAAATTTCCCCTCTACTGCTGTCCGAATTGGATTCGGGCCGCTTTGTTCATGTAATAACCATTTTTGGCTCTGAAAATATACTTTGGCTTCTCATAATCAGGCTCGATGAGTTTTCTCAAGCGCTTGATTGTGACGTAAATCTTATTATCATGAACAGCAGGATCGTAAGGTTGCTTCCAGACATTTTCAACTAAGAATTCTTTTGAATAGACTGTTCCCTGATTTCTGACGAACAAACGAAGTAAATCGAGTAATATGAACTGGTTTTTAAAATCAATTCTTCCCAATTTCTTTTCAACTACGGCGTGATTTTCTTCATCGAAAACAAGATCATAACTTGATTGATTTTCGGCGCCTATTTTTCCAGCATAGAAAGCGGCAACGCGAGCCAAACGAACATTGTTCTTTGAATCGATGGATTTTTGCGCCATCGTCAAGTAAACACGAGCCATGTCCTTATCACCCATCTCGTAGTACACGTCGCACATTTGAATCATCAAATACGCTGCCGTCACGACGTTGCGAGTTTCACGAACTGCATCATAAGCTCTCCAGAGAACTTCCGCTGACTCTTCGTATTTCTTCATTTGAGAAAGAATAATGCCATTTAAAAGCAAAGCCGCCACTTTGATCTCAGGGAAGTTGTAAACCTGGAAGAACACTTCCAAGTTATAGATCTCTTTCAAAGCGTCAGCATAGCGATTTACAGAAGGCTTCGAATACACAGTAGCCAATCCCAAGATCGCATTACAGATGTCTTCTTTTTGGTCTGTCGCCAAAGCGAGAGCCAAAGCCTTTTGAAGGTAATCTAATGCCGTGTCGTTTTGATCTTTGTAGATCGCACACACAGCAAGAGTGTAGTACGTTTTAGAGTTAAGCTCGAAACCTTCTTTAAGAACAAGATCTTGGAGTTTTTCTTTTGTGGCATTGATGTCTTCCGGCTGCTCGCGCTCAGCAGAAATGCGCAGCATGAGGTTCATACACTTCAAATACTGAGAAAATTTTCTCTCAGCAAAGAATCCTTCCGAAGCTGCACGCAGATTTTCGATAGCAGGTTCAAACTCACCGCGATCGCAGTAAAGCTTGCCTATTTCGAAAGAGCGATCGTATTGACTCATTTCCACCAAAACTCCAAACCGATAGAAGAAGACAGGTTCTGTCAGATTGTCAGGAGGAGGTCAATGCGAGACGCGGGGAATTGCTCATTTATTGTGCATAGTGAGAATTGATTTCAGAAACGTAATAGAAAAGGGGGCTTTTCAGCCCCCTTTTGACGCAAAACTCAAGTCAGCAGAGAATTTTAGGTCCCTGCGGACATATTAATGGTGATGAATAGACTGGCCCGTGTACTGAGCCTTGATTCCGAAAAGAGGCTCTTTTTGGAGCTTGAAGAGTTCTTTTGGATTCTTCACGTCCAGAGCATTAATCAGAACTTGGTCTACATGATCTACCAAGATCACTTTCAGATCTTTGATAACATCTTTAGGGATGTCCTTAAGATCTTTCTCGTTCTCTTTAGGGCAAATGATCGTTTTGATTCCGCCACGATGAGCTGCCAAGATTTTTTCTTTCAAGCCACCGATTGCCATCACACGTCCACGAAGAGAAATCTCACCTGTCATCGCGACTGTGCGCTTAACCGGGATCTTCGTGATCGCAGAAACAATTGACGTTGTCAGAGCGATACCTGCTGAAGGTCCGTCCTTAGGAACAGCACCTTCTGGCAAATGGATGTGAACATCGATTTCTTGGAAATACTCTTTATCCAATCCGAAGAGAGGACCACGAGATCTCACATAGCTCATCGCTGCCGCACAAGACTCTTTCATCACGTCGCCCAATTGACCAGTGACTGTGAATTTTCCTTTTCCAGGAACCACGCTCACCTCAACAGCCAAGAGGTCTCCGCCCACTTCAGTCCAAGCCATACCGTTTGTAAGACCGATTTCATTCTCTGTCTCAACAACACCATGCTTGAATTTGTGAGGACCAAGAAGCTCTGTGAGCTTTTGTGGTGTAACCACATATCCTTGATCTTTCGAAGTCGTCTTTTTCGCCTTCGCACCTTTTTTAGCCGCAGTTTTCTTTTCGGCCTTAGGTTCGTTTTTGAATGTCGCCAAAGTCTCAGACATCACGATGTCTTTTGCAACTTTACGGCATACATTCGCAATTTGTCTTTCCAAGTTACGCACACCCGCTTCTCTGGTGTAGTAACGGATGATGTCGCGAATCGTGTCATCCTTGATTGAAATTCTGTAGTCTTTCAAGCCATGGTTTTCCAATTGCTTTGGAACCAAGTAGTTTTTCGCGATGTGGAACTTCTCCTGCTCGATGTAACCTTCGAGTTGGATGATTTCCATACGATCCAAGAGAGGTCTTGGAATTGTATGCAATGAGTTCGCCGTCGCAATAAACATCACTTTGGACAAATCATACTCAAGCTCCAAGTAGTGATCTTGGAAGTTGTGATTTTGTTCTGGATCCAAAACCTCAAGCATTGCTGCTGAAGGATCACCACGGAAGTCATTGGCCATTTTGTCGATTTCATCCAACAACACCAATGGATTTCCTTTGTCTACTTTACGAAGAGACTGAAGGATTTTACCTGGCATCGCGCCGACATATGTTTTTCTATGACCGCGGATCTCTGCTTCGTCACGCACGCCACCCAAAGAGATGCGCGCAAATGGACGATTCAAAGATTCAGCAATCGATCTTGCCAATGATGTCTTACCTACCCCTGGAGGACCTGCCAAGCAAAGGATAGGACCTTTCATGTCTTTCGAAATCGAAAGAACAGCAAGGTATTCCAAGATTCTGTCTTTAACTCTCTCAAGACCCCAGTGATCGTTGTCCAAAATGTTTTGAGCATTTTTCAGATCATGTTTCTCTTCAGAGTAATCCTGCCAAGGAAGTGAAAGAACCCAGTCGATATAGTTGCGCACCACTGTTGCTTCCGCAGACATTGGTGACATCATTTTCAACTTTTTGATTTCCTTCATGACCTTTTCTTTGGCCTCTGTGGTCATCTTTTTGTTTTTACATTTTATCTCAAGCTCTTGAAGCTCTGCTTGGTAATCGTCTTTCTCACCAAGTTCCTTCTGGATCGCCTGCATTTGTTCATTGAGGTAGTACTCTTTTTGAGAGCGCTCCATTTGTTTCTTAACGCGAGTGCGGATCTTTTTCTCAACTTCGAGAATTTCGATCTCACCCGTCATCAAATTCAACAAATGCTCAAGACGTTTTGCAGCATCTACGATCTCAAGAACCGTCTGCTTGTCTTCAAGCTTCAAGTTCAATTGAGCCACGATAATGTCAGCCAATTCACCAGGATTTTCGATAGTCGATACACGCATCAAAATTTCTGGTGGAATGCGTTTGTTCAACTTCACATAAGTCTCAAACGTAGACTTAACTGAACGAACAAGGGCCTGAGCCTCTACCATGTTTGTAGAGTCTTCTTCCAAAGACTCCGCAGCAACCATGAAGAAGTTCTCATTGTTTATGAAATTCTTAATCTTTACGCGACGTTTACCCTCAACTAAAACCTTTACAGTTCCATCTGGCAAGCGGAGCAATTGGATGATTGTTCCAACTGTACCGATGCTAAAAATGTCTTTGGGCTCGGGATTGTTTGTCTTTGCATCCTTCTGGGCAGCCAACACAATGTCGATCTGCTTGCTCATAGCCTCTTCAAGAGCGTTGATGCTCTTTTCACGACCTACGAACAAAGGCATCATCATATGTGGAAATATGATGAGATCTCTCAGGGGCAAAAGTGGTAGTTGTAGTACTTTTCCCTCGCTCATATCCTATCCCTCCCTGTGGGTTAACGAGCTAACTTGCATACTAAGACACAAGCGGTCTGTGCGTAGGTTAGTGTCCTTACCAACCTAAAGTGCATTTTCCTATGCTCAGTTTAACTATGTGTACGATTGCTGGGAAGTAAATATATCGTGCTATAAATGAAGCTAGCCCTAACAAAGTCGAATGACAGGACCACTTCTGCACTTGTTTTAAGCAGAATAATTCTCGCTTATTTCTGACCAAAAAATCTCTTATCAAGACCGGATCTGAGTTCCTTTCTAAAATGTAATACGTACGCAATGTTTTTATATGCCTTTTTAGGGTGTTTTGGTCGATAAGTGCAATGTGACACGCAAAGATTCCAAATGGCTGAGAACCAACTCTCTTTCGTTTAAGTTGCTTATAGCGACTTGGGCGGTGAGTTCTTTCGCCACTTTAATTCTAACTGCTATCCAACTCATGATGGATTACCAGCGCGATTTCGATAAGTTGCAAAACAACTTTGCGATTATCAAGAATTCTTATTTGGATTCCATGGCTGAGCATCTGTGGTCCTATGACACCCGACTTCTGGACATCCAATTGGATGGCCTCAGCCGCCTCGAGGGCGTGAGTTATTTGAAGCTCACAGCCGATCAAAAGGTCATTTACTCCTCTGGCAAATCAGACCCGACAGAAGACAACTTCAAACGTTTTGAGATCCTTCATAAAAATACCAATGAGATTCTTGGCACTCTCGATGTCGAGTTGGATATCAAAAGTTTGCAGGATAAATACTTGCGTGAGGCTTTTGGCATCTTTGTCAGACAAGCGGCCAAAACCCTGGTGGTCGTCTTCTGCTTGTACTTTGTCTTTAACCACATTCTAGTGTCTCACATACAACACATCGCAAGCTTCCTTCAGGGAAGACGACTGCGCAGTTCTGAAGAACTTCGGCTAGAGAGAAAAAGCAATCCCGAACGCAAGGACGAGCTGGATATCTTGGTTCAATCCATCAACCAATTCCGCACCGAAATCTTTGAAGCCTACATGAAACTTGAGCAGCTCAATCAGGCCTTGGAACAAAAGGTCGGAGAACGCACGCGAGAGCTCACCTCCAAGAATGAAACTCTTGAAAGAGCCATGAGTCAGATCAAGCGTATGCAAATGACTTTGGTCGCACAAGAAAAGTTAGCCTCCTTAGGACGCCTGACATCCAGCGTGGCTCATGAGATTCGCAATCCTTTAAATTTCGTTTTGAACTTCTCTGAGCTTCTTGGGGAAGCCGAAACCAGCGAGGAGATGAACGAGGTTAGCCGAGTCATTCTCAAACACAGTCAGCGCATTGATCAGATCGTGCGATCTATGCAGATCTTGTCTGGCGACGATTCTGACACCCTAGAGACAGTGGACCTCAACGAGACCATCCAGAAGGCTTACCACCAAACTCTCAACACACGCAGCCTTGGCTCGAGCTTTGTGCCTCCAAAGGTGAACTTCCGCCTTGGCGATAACATTCGAATCCAGGCCTATGCGAATAGCTTGCAGCGGGCCATTGCCAACATTCTTGATAACTCCATTCACGCTTTGGAAAAAAAATCGAGCTTGAGTAAGGGCTTCGAACCCGAATTGACGATCTCCACGGCCATCCGTGGCGACTTTGTTGAAATCGTGATCCGTGACAATGGCATCGGCATCTCCCCGATGCTTGAGGAAAAGATCTTTGAACCGTTTTTGACCACAAAGACCCCAGGCGAAGGGGCTGGCTTAGGCCTGACTGTTTCATTTAATATTGCCCAAAGGCATGGCGGGACATTAAAGTACTCGAGTGAACAAGGACAGTGGACAGAGTTTACTCTGTTGCTCCCTTTGACTCAGGAAAGAATGCCGGCATGACCCATATTGTGATTGTAGATGATGAGGCGGACACCCACCTTCTCTACAAACTAAAACTTAAAAAACTTTTTGCGCCTATTGGAGATCTCAATCTGGTTTCTTTCTTGAAGGCTCAAGACTGTCTGGATTACCTGCACAATACTAACTCTCCTCCTGTTGATCTGATCCTTTCAGACATCAACATGCCCGAGATGGACGGGTTTGAATTGCTCCAAGAAATTCAGAAACTCAAACATCCCGTTCCAGTTTATGTGGTCAGTGCTTACGAGTCCTCAGAGTATAAAAACAAAGCTCGTCACTTAGGGGCTGTTCGCTTCCTTAGTAAGCCTGTGGACTTTAATCAACTGGGCGAAGCTCTTAAGACGGATCTCAACCTTAGTTTCTAATATTTAGTGTGGTCGTACTTAATTGAAACTCTTGGTATGGTGATATTTAAGAAGATCATCACTTGATCATAGGCTGAGCATCCTGACAATTGGGAGGTCCCAAGCCCCCTTTCCCGAGCATCCGGCTCGGGAAACCAAGGATCTGTGAGGTAAATCAATGCCATTCCAAATAAAAACCCACAAAGTTTCCTTTGTGGGTTTTCTTTTTTTCGATTTCTTTTTGTGCTCTAGGCTGACTCTGCTTTTTTCTTAGCTTCGTCTTCAGCGCGCATTTCTTCTTCGGTTTTATAAACCAATTTCGGAGAAGCTCCATCGTTGATCACGTTTTCATCGATGATAACTTCCTTCACATTGTTTTGCGAAGGGATGTCGTACATCACGTCAAGCATCGATTCTTCGATCACACCGCGAAGACCACGAGCCCCGGTTTTACGCTTCAATGCCAGTTTCGCAACGGCACGCAAACCCTTCTCTGTGAACTTCAAGTCCACACCTTCAAAACTGAAAAGTCTTTGGTATTGCTTCACGATGGCATTTTTTGGTCGGACCAAGATATCCATCAAAGCCTCTTCGTCCAATGGACTCAAGACTGCGATCGCCGGAAGACGACCAATGAACTCTGGGATCAAACCGAACTTAGACAAGTCATCTGGCTCCACTTTTTGGAGAATGCTTGCTGCTTTTTCCACTTCTTCAGAAGTGCGAATGTCAGCGGCAAAGCCCATTGTCTTGTTAGATGTTCTGTTATCAATGATTTTATCTAAGCCAACAAACGCACCACCCACGATGAAGAGGATGTTTGTTGTATCCACCTGAATGAATTCTTGCTGAGGATGTTTACGACCACCTTTTGGAGGCAAGTTCGCAACTGTTCCTTCAAGAATTTTCAAGAGTGCTTGCTGAACACCCTCACCGCTCACGTCGCGCGTGATGGAAGGATTCTCAGACTTACGAGAGATCTTGTCGATCTCATCCACGTAGATCACGCCTTTTTGAGCTTTTTCTACGTCATAGTCTGCAGCTTGCAAGAGATTCAGAACCACGTTCTCAACGTCTTCACCTACGTAGCCCGCTTCAGTGAGAGTCGTTGCATCCGCCATTGCAAAAGGCACATTCAAAATCTTAGCGATCGTTTGTGCAAGCAACGTCTTACCAGAACCTGTAGGTCCGATAAGCAAGATGTTTGATTTTTGCATCTCCACTTCACTTGATTTTTTTCCTTGAGACATTGCGTTTACACGCTTGTAGTGATTGTGAACCGCAACTGCCAAAGTTTTTTTAGCGTGGGTTTGACCAATCACATAATCATCGAGGTAAGTTTTGATATCAGAGGGCTTCGGAACTTTGAAAGTCCCTTTAACCGCTGTCTCTCTCTCTTTTTCCTCGTCGATAATGTCGTTGCAGAGATCGATACATTCGTCACAAATGTAAACGCCAGGGCCTGCAATCAATTTCTTTACTTCTTTTTGGCCTTTGCCGCAAAAGCTACATTTCAAAGCGCCATTGGTGTCTTTAGTGCTGCTCATCGATTGTTACCCTTTTTTTTGCTTACGAGATTCAACTACATGGTCAATCAAACCAAACTCTTTGGCTTGGTAGGGATCCATAAAGTTATCACGCTCCATAGAGTCCACAAGAGTTTTGTAGTCTCGGCCAGTGTGCGTTTCGTAGATGCGAGTGAGCTTCTCTTTTGTCTTTACCAATTCTTTCGCATGAATCTCGATATCCGTCACTTGTCCAGATAGACCACCACCACCCAAGAGCGGTTGATGGATCATGATCCGTGTGTTCGGAAGGCTGAAGCGCTTGCCTTTTGTCCCCGCCGTCAATAACAGGGAGCCCATGCTTGCCGCCATGCCCATGCAATATGTCGCCACATCGCACTTCACGAACTGCATAATGTCGTAAATCGCCATGCCCGCGGAGACGCTGCCCCCTGGGGAGTTGATATAAAGATGAATGTCTTTTTCAGGGTTATCCACTTCCAGGAACAGGAACTGCGCGATGATCGCGTTGGCGACCTCATCCGTAACCTGAGTGCCGAGGATTACGATGCGGTCTTTAAGTAAGCGGGAGTAGATGTCGTACGATCTTTCGCCCTTAGATGTTTGCTCGACGACGTAAGGTATGAGTGCCACTGCTGTCTCCTGTATGGGTAATTATTGGTACTACAACGTGATACCTATCGGAATATACGCGTAGGACTTTATCAAAAAGCCTTTGACGCCCTAAAAGGCTGTGCTAAATCTAGAAGCGCGTTAAAAACGTAATTATTTTAAGGGGTTTATATGGTTTTCAACTTGTTAAATAAAGAGATCGATTCTTTGACTTGCCAGGCTTTGGTCGTGTTTTCTAAAGCTTCTGCGCAAAAAGATAAAAATCCAAAGGTGACTCATTCTGAGCTAAACAAAAAGCTAGCTGAAGTCATTGCTGAAAAATCAATCACAGGCAAACTTTCTGAAACTGTGACTTTCCGTGAAATGGGCTACAAAGGCTTCCGCCATGTTGTGGTTGTAGGTCTAGGAAAAGAAAACTCCATCTCTCACGAAGACGTTCGTCAAGCTTCTGCAGCGGCTTACCAAGCTTTGAAAGCTTTGAACGTAAAAGAAGCCGCTTTGCACTTTGATGGCATCGCCACTGGTAAAAAAGATGCTGCTGACTTTGCTCGCAGCACTGTTGAAGGGTTGTTGCTCGCTTCTTATGTTTTTGACGAATTGAAATCATCAAAAAAAGAAGACAAAAAAGACGCCAAAGCTTCTCAAGAGATGACTGTTCATGTTGTTTCTAAATTGGCTAACGACAAAGCTGTTAAAGCAGCCTTCACTGAAGGAACAATCCTTGGAACAACAGTGAACTTCTCTCGTCGTTTGGGCGATTTGCCAGGCAATTTGATGACTCCAACACTTCTTGCTAATGCCGCTGTTGATGCCGCTAAAGGTATCGCAGGCTTGAAAGTGACTGTTTGGGATAAAGCTCGTATCAAAAAAGAGCGCATGGGCGGATTGCTTGGCGTTTCTATGGGCTCTGACCAAGAACCACGCTTCATCATCATGGAATACAAAGGCGCTGCGGCTGCTAAGAAGCCAGTTGCTTTCGTTGGTAAAGGTCTGACTTTTGACTGCGGTGGTATCAGCATTAAACCTTCTGCTGGCATGGAAGAAATGAAATTCGACATGTGCGGTGGCGCTAACGTTATCGGTACTTTGTTGGCAATTGCTAAATTGAAACTGAAGATCAACGCTGTTGGTTTGATCGCTTCAACTGAAAACTTGGCAGGTCCTTCTGCAACTAAGCCAGGCGACGTGCACACAGCTCGCAATGGCAAAACTTTTGAAGTGAACAACACAGATGCTGAAGGTCGTTTGATCTTGGCCGATGCTTTGTCTTATGCCACTGAACTTGAACCACAAGTGATCATCGACGCTGCAACTTTGACTGGCGCTATGGTTATGGCTTTGGGCAACACTCACACAGGTTACTTCACTCGCAATTCTCAATTGAAAAACAAAGTTGAGAAAGCGGCTGGCGAGTCTGGTGAATGGGTATGGAACATGCCTTTGACTGACCACCACGTGAAAGACATGAAAGGAACTTACGCTGACCTTTCTAACATCTCTTCTGGTAAAGGTGCTGGTTCTGCAACTGCGGCGGCATTCCTTGAGCAATTCGTTGGCGAAGGCATCCCTTGGGCTCACTTCGACATCGCGGGCACTGGTTGGGCTGTAGGAAATCGTTTGAACTATTGCACTCCAAAGGGAGCTTCAGGCGTTATGGTTCGTACTTTCGTAGAGCTTGCGAAACAATACGTTTAATTACTGGCGAAAAGCTTTGAAATTAAAAACTCCCTTCGACAGCGAAGGGAGTTTTTTTATGTCCAAAATCTAGTGCATAGAATGCAATGCCACTCGATTTCCTTCAGGGTCTTCAAAAGATGCAATGAAACCGTACTTGCCAATAGACTCTTTTGGCTTAAGCACCTTGCCTCCGTTGGATCTTACTCTTTCAAGAGTCTGCTCGATGCTTTCCACAGAGAAATACACAAGGCTGCCATCATGGGACGGCTTAGATTCTGAACTTTTCACCAAGCTGCCAGCTGCTCCTGCGGATTTTTCTTCCATAGGGAACATCGCCATCTTAACTCCATCCATCTCTTGCATGCTCATTTCTAAATTAAGCGACTTTTGATAGAAGGACATTGCACGATTCATATCTTTAACAGGAATTTCAAACCATCCGACTGGATTCATACTAACCTCCGATGAAGCCAGCTTAAATTTCGTTCTTTCAGAGTCAATAGAAGTGGGAGCTTTACAAAGCTTGAGGTGCAAAAACACAAAAGCCGCAATCCATAGAATGCGGCTTTGAGTTTTATCAAATGCTGATCTTCAAATTTAGAAACTCAAAACAAGGGGATGACCCAAGTACTCAACAACATCAGAGCCTTCAACAATCACGGCCTGAGAGTTGTTTTCGTTCATGAGCTTAACAGATTTCAAAATCCATGTGCGTGGCCATTCATCTGGAATGTTCATAAAACGAATAGCAACTGGATTTCCTTCATTAAACTGGAAGTCTCCATCGCCTGCTTTTTCACCCAGAATTTGAGCGACAGGAATCCATAGAGGATTAATACGAGACATGTCTGCTGAGTACTCGCAGGCTCCCTCAACATCCATCACCGGGCGGTCACCCGCGACAGAAGCACCGTCACCTTCAAATGTCAGAGTGATTTTGCTGAACTCTTGGCAAGCAAGCTTTCTTTCGCCAGCTTGATCGAGAAACACAAAGTGCCCCAAGCCAATGCCCGCGCCTTCAGGCCCTTTTTTGAGTGTAAAACCAGCAAGAAGTCTTTGCTTTACAGCCTCTTGAAGTTTCTCGCCTTTGAGATGAGAGAAATCGAAAACTTTTCCAATGGCAGCAGGATCACGGTTGATACGATAAGGTGTGGAATAGAAATTGAAATAACAGAATCCCGCCACGAACATGACGACAAATAAGCCACAAACTGCAACAAACTTCTGCATAGAAAAACCCCGCTTCCTATGCAGAATAACATGAGCCTATTTAAAAACCTTATCAGGATTTTAGATAGGCTCGACCTTCAGCCCGTCCAGTTAGAGCTATTTGGCTCCGCAGACAACGCGTGTATAGTCTTTGAACTCTGCGTTCATTTCTTCAGCTTCCATGGCAATAGCCAGAAGGCCGAGTTTGGCTGTCCAGCCGTACACGTTTTCTTGAGGGCATCCTGGAGTGTTGATCGCCAAGTCAGAAACACAAAGTCTCTTATAGACGGCTCCTGGGCTGTTCAAACTTTCTTCAGAGCTTTTTTCAGAGTGGGTTCTTAAGAAGCCACCTGCGAGTTCACAACCGATCATGTAGATCACCGGTTCTGCACTGGCCCCATCAGCCTGCACAATGGAAGGAATGCCTTCTTGAATGATCACTTCTTCCACGTCACGGCCGCCTTTGGCAGCCTTCATTTTCTTACGAGACTTGTAACTCCACTCAAGCACTTCTGCACCCGAGCCCACGCGAATCACTGCCAAACCATAAGTTCCTGCATTGTTTTTTACGAAAACAAAAGGCTCTTGTTCGATTCCACGTTTTTTGTATTCTTCGCGAAGCATGTTGAGCATTTCGTCCACTTTAGCTGCCAAAGCTGCACGGCTTTTTTCATCACCGATATCGAAGTGTTCAAAAAGTTCTGTTTCTACCCTCAAAAGAAAAGGGTCGATCTTTGCCACAGCCGCAAATTCATTCACCAATTGATTATAGAATTTGAAGTATGTGCTTTTCTTACGTTGATACCAACCCAACTCTCTTGGCGGATTCATCGGATATTGAGAAACCGTCGGTGCCCACTCTTCGTAAGCTTCAGAGAAGTCATTATTGCTAATGATGAGATCCGGCTTGAACTCTTTCATTAAAGGGCCGCCTACCAAGGCCGAGTGAACAGTCACTTCATGGCCTGCAGAGCTGGTCAGATGCAAAGGTTCTGGCAACTCACGAGGGATCGCGACCTTCACTGTTTTGCCAGAAGCTTCGATCAAAGATTTTATCGTGTAAACGTTTTCCCAATAAAAGAGATTGTTCGTATGCTCTTCAGTCACCAGAAGAATATTTTTTACTGAATCGCCGTAATGCTTCGAAATGTACTTCGTCATCAAAGCAACAGCATTCTCTTTATCCGTTGGGCAAATGTTATTGAAGCCCGCGGGGTAGATATTCGCATCCACGTTTGAGATCTTGTAGCCAGAATCACGAATGTCATAGCTCGAATAAATCGGATAAGACAATTTCGCAGTCTTTTCAGAAAACCAATTGCAGATTGCACTCATGTTTTCGAGTGTTTGCTTGTGAAGGATGAGCTTCGCCATGTGCAGGACTCCTTGATTCAGTTCGCGGTGCTAAAGATTCGGATCTTCAGAAGGAACTATTTTGGGAGGAAGAGGTATAGGTGACTTCTCCCTCTTAGGCAAGATCCGTTTTATGCTGTTCAGCTTCTCAGATTCTTTGGTGAGTGCCATAGTCTCTTGGTTTGAATAGAGAAGCTTTTCAGTCTGATTCCGAATTTCTTTTAAATAACTATAGAGATCAACCTGTAAAGAGTTCATCTTACTCTCGTTGAAAGGCTTGTACAGCTCCGCTTGATTCAACAGGTCTATCAAGGTACCGCCCATGATGTTTTGCTGTTCTCGACGCGATGGATCTGTCAGCTCCACAGATTTTGTTGCATCGAAAAGATCGCGGTAAGTGTTTTTCAAATGGCTCAAAGATCTCGCCGACCATACCGGGTCATTCAACTCGATGGATTTCATGAGATAGACTTGCACCTGCTTTTGGCCCAAAGCCACTTGAGGGAAATTCTCTGCCGAAAGTTGATTTGTTGAGACACTTCCCATTTGGAAGTAAGTCTTTGCAAGCCAGCTTTTATCAGGAGTATCACGCTTGGAATCCAAGACCTTGCGAAGTCCTTTTTCAGCTTCCATGAAGTAAGCCTGGGCCTCTGGCTGTCTTTCGAATTTTCCATAGACCATGGAAAGTCTTGCGGGAATTTCAGCGTAAGCGACCTCAGGTGGCAAGAATCGCGATAACTTTTGAGCATCAAGCAAAGTTGTCACCGTTCGCATGTCATCACCCAGAGCTTCATAAGCAAAAGACATATTGTACATCGCCCGAGCCGCGATATCGCCTTGGTAGCGAAGTGTCTTTTTGTAAATGTCGTTATAGATCTGAATGGCTTCGGACCATTTAGAAAGGCCCTCTAAGGATTTCGCTTCACCCAAACGCGCCGATTGCAAAAGAACGGATTGAGGATGACGAGTCTGAAACTCTGTGAAGAGCTTATAACTATCTTGGTATCGAGCGTTTGCAAGCTGAGCCTCAGCACTGTCAAACTCGCGCTGCTCTTTTAAGGTTTCTACTGCACCTTCGGAGGTTCTTTGAGTATTTACAGCACAGGCTCCGAGAGAAAAAAATAGCAATAGAATCAGCACTCTTGTCATGTCTTACTTTCTCCCTGCACAATCAATCCGCTCAGTTCTTCCAGGCCTTTGAGATCAGAAATATCGTTGAGAAGATCTGGAATTCTCAAAATGCGAGCTTCCTTCGCTAAACGGCTCTCGAATTGTCGATACAAAATATCTCTTTGGCTGTAATAGTCTTTCATCTTTTCATAGAAACCGACAAGGTCCTGGTACGCACTGTTCTTGACTTCAAGACCTTGCAGCTTGAGCCAGGTCGGGAAAACACGATTTAAGATCACAGTGCTGAGATGATAGCCGCCTTTTTTTATCTCTCGAGAGAAATACTCAGCTTCTTTTAGCTTGGCTTGGTCAAAGCCCGTGACCAACCAGAACTGAGTTGTCGAGGACACCATCATACGATGAACATCCACAGTTCTTTGTTCGAGTTTACCTTGCCATTTTTCGATATTGATAAAAAAATCTGCCAACTCGTGAATGAAATTTGAGCCCGTCAGAGTCTCGAGAATTTTAATCACCTGACGTGTGCCCGTTTGCAGAATTTGACCAAAGAATCCGCCTTTTTTGCCTTCAGGATCACGGAACCACTTCGACACACCTTCATTGAAAAGAGCAGAAAGCTTTTGAGGAGCATTCAAGAAATCAATGGCATGCTTCGTGGGTGGCGTGTCGAGAATAATAAGATCAAACTCTTTCGACTCATAACAAGAGTAGAGTTTTTCTAAAGCCGTAAATTCCTGAGAACCACTCAGTGAAGTTGAAAGCTGTTTGTACAAGCTGTTTTCAAATATTTTCTTTACGGCCTCCGACTTTTGCGCCGCTCGGGTTACAAATTCGTCGAAGGTTTTTTTATGATCAATGACAGAAGCATAAAGCTCGCCAGGGAAATTTTGATGAGGAACTCGCGTGATATCATTGGTGTTCTCGATACCCAGGGTCTGAGCCAAACGTTTAGCAGGATCGATGGTCAGAACCAGAACTTTCTTTCCTTCTTTCGCGGCACAAATACCTAAAGACGCCGCAACAGTGGTCTTACCAACTCCCCCACTGCCAACACACACTAAAACTTGAACACCATCAAAGAGGGATTTGCTCATGATAGGGCCCTCTCTACCTGTTCAATGATTTTCCAAGAGTCCGATTCAAAGAGCAGCGGAACTTCTTCGCTCTTCTTGGTCAGGCTTCGGCCTGCTTCGATCATTTTGCTTTGGCGCTCGATTTGCTGACTGAGATAGCCTGCAAATTGTCCCAAATCCCCGTTTTCTTTTTCTGCAGATTTCAAAGTTTCAGCACTCACCGGCACCTTGAGAACCTTGTTTAAAATAAGTTCCGCAGAAATATTGAATTCACTTTTAAGACGACCGAGCAGTTCACTGGCCTCTTTCACAGGAAGTTCCTCAGGCAGAGTGACCACATGAAATTTGCATAGATTTTCATTGCGGATATGGGTGTCGATGCTGCGACTTTGCTCTCCCATAGGTCCCATTTTTACGGCCTGAGCCATGCCTTTGGGAGCCTCCATCAGGGCCATGAAGTGTCCTGTGGCAAAGGCGTCCACCACCAAAACATCATAGTTAAGAGGAGGGCCATGTTTACGGGGACCACTTGTGATTTTTCCCATGATTGCCAACTCAGGCAAAGCCGGAGCCACGTTGATGAAAGCCTTCATCACGGCATTTTCGAAGAAGATTTTAGCCAGGCTATCAACCTTGATCAGGTAAGTGGCATACTCTCGCAGAGAAGTTTCCCCGGTCCAAAGGGCCACAGAAAGGTTCGGTTTTAGGGGTGTTGGCTGAAATCCCACCTGGGGCAGATCGAAATAATCCCGATAGAAACTCTGATCCCCGAGTTCCACCAAGAGGACTTTTTTGCCTTCTTGGCTCTTTTTAAAGGCGAGGGCTGCCGCTATAACCGACTTCCCGACGCCTCCTTTTCCAGTCACAAAATGAATCTCTTGAATCATAGGTATTCCAAGTGTGGCTGACCCGGCTCGAAGAGGCATTGCGCAAGGCGTAATTTAGTTGCCTTCCAGACGGGCATCCTCTAATATCCACCAGTTTTAACGCTACTGCGTAATCTAGGAGAAATAGTGATGAAATCAAACGTAGAAAAAGTCTCAAATCTGTCAAGAAAGTTGAGCATCGAAGTTCCAGCAGCGCAAGTTCAAGGCGCATTCCAAAGAGTTTTCCAAGGTATCCAAAGAGATGTAACGATCAAAGGATTCCGTAAAGGCAAAGCCCCTTTGACAACAATCAAAAGCATGTACGGTGAACGTGTTGCTCAAGACGTTGTTCAAGATCTTATCCAAAAACATTACGCTCAAGCTTTGAGCGAGCACAAACTTGAGCCTATCAGCTACCCTGAGTTCGAATTCGACACTCCGGCTGAAGGCCAAGACTTCGCATTCACTGCAAACTTCGACATCCGTCCTGAAGTGGCTTTGAAAAAATACGAAGGCATCGAAGTTGAAAAAGAAAAATTCGAATTCGACGAAAAGAAAGTTAACGACGTTCTTGAGAACATCCGCGCTTCACGCGCGACTTTCGAAACAGTTACTGAAAACCGCGCCGCTAAAACTGGCGACGTTGCAGTTATCGACTTCGAAGGCTTCGTCGGTGGCACTCCACTTGAAAACGGCGCTGGCACAGACCACAACCTAGAGTTGGGCGCAAAACAATTCATCGATGGTTTCGAAGAAGGCATCGTTGGAATGAAAAAAGGCGAATCAAAAACTCTTTCTTTGAAATTCCCAGATCCATACCACTCTAAAGATCTTGCTGGTAAACCAGTAGACTTCAAAGTGACTTTGAAAGACATCAAAGCAAAAGTATTGCCTGAGTTGAACGAAGAGTTCTTGGCAACTTTGGGTGGACCTAAAGATCTTGAGGCATTGAAAACTTCAATCCGTGAAGATCTTGAGGCGACTGAAAAGAAACGCATCGAAGACTCTTTCAAAAACCGTCTTTTGAAAACTCTCGTAAAAGAAAACCCAGTTGAAGTTCCAGCTTCTTTGTTGAAAGAACAAAAGGCTTCATTGGTTGAAGACTTCAAAAAACGCATGTCTGAACAAGGCATGGGACCAGATGATTTCGCTTCTTACGTTGAAAAATGGGATGGCGACTTCGCAAAAACAGCAACTGAGATGATCCAATCTTCATTCTTGGTAGATGCTATTGCTAAGAAACATGATCTTTTCGCGAAAAAAGAAGATCTTGATGCAAAATTCGCTGAGTACGCTCAACAAACAAACATCGAAGAGTCACGCATCCGCGAATTCTATGGCCGTTCTGAACAAGCAAGCCGCCTAACTTACCAAATCACAGAAGAAAAAGTTTTGGCCTTCTTGAACACAACAGTAAAAGTAAAAGAAGTTCCAGCAGGAACATTCAAAGACGAAGCCAACTAAGACCAAAAAAAATTCAAAAACAAAAAAGGCTGAGAGAAATCTCAGCCTTTTTTTATTCCAAACTCCCCTTCCAAAGGTAGGGACTTACTTTTGGTAGCAATACTGCGTCACCAATCTTTCCGCGTACTGCGAACTCGAGGTCTGAATACAGTCTTCTTTAGTGCTGATCTTATAACTATGTATTCACTCTCAGGAAAACTCTCATCGAGCCAAGACTCTCGATCACGATAGCTATCGACCTCTACTGCCCACTCTTTGGCTTCGCCGATCCTCACCGAAAGAAAGGGATTGGCTTGCGTTCTTAAGTTGAGAGTCGAGTATGGATAAGATGATACGCAATCTGACATTTTCGCCTCCACGGGATTTCTGGCAACATACTTAAAAACATTTGCATAATGATGAGGATCTTTAATTAGGCAGGCCCGATAAGGTCCTCCGAAGATGTGATTGATTCGTCCGGTTTTGTGGTTGATTTTCCGACTTACGGCTTTCTGCAACCATGACATGACTTCGCCTAAATCATGCCTCTCCGAACATGTTCCGATGAGGTGATAGTGATTGTTCATGAGAACAAAAAGATGAGTGGAAAAACCGAACTTCTCTGCAATTAAATTGAGCCCCTCTGAAAAGATCATCCAACAATCGGACGTGGGCAGATAAAACCACTCTTTATTATTGGAGCGAGCTAAAATATGATAAGGATGTTCGTGAGTATAGATTAATGGTTTTCTTGGCATACCCAGCACCATAGCGAAAATGGTGCCAGGTATTTTTACGCATCGCTGCTACCAAAAGTAAGTCCCTACCTTAGCGGCAGTAGTTGTATTGTTCGAAGTATCTTTGACAGACTGAGTACTGTGCGTTGCAGTCGTTGATGTCTGTGGAGTTGTATGACGTTGCAGGACAGAGACGAGGCGTACCTTTGGTTACTACGGCTGTAAACTCGCCTCTGGTATATTCTTTCAGATCACTTTTGTCGTCGGAATAAAGAGAGTAAGTCACTCTGTTCACGCCGACTTCAAGAAGTGGCTTTTGAAAGAGGGTTGAAATCCACAAATTGAAAGAATCTCTACTGCGCCCATTAGTTCCGTCATAGAGCGACATCTTTGAACGGTCAGATCCATCCGCATGATAAGCTCTTAACTCAACCTTACGGGCATTTGGCTCTTTAGGGCCGACGAAATAATCATAGGATTGAGGTTCAAGAACAATGTCGCGGCAGCGGTATTTAGCGAAGCCAGAGCCATTGAAACCTTCACAGGTGACGTCAACTCGGCCTTCAATAGGAGTCGCTACGAAATCATTTGTAGAAGAAAAACCAACATCGCTGGCTTGAACTTGCATAGAAATGGAAAACAAAGCTGTAAATAAAAATGTCACCATGCAGTTAAGGCCCCCTCTGACCCTTCGAGCAGAAGAGAAGAGTAGGGCCTCACAGAGGGATTTTCAAACTTTCTGAACAACACCGAGTATCAATTAACGCACTGACGCCACTAGCGCGTCAGCCTTGATACACTAGCGATTCAGAGTTTTTAGAGTGGTCCAAGTTTTGAGATAGCTGAACGCCTGATATGCTTGGTAGTCCGACTTGAACAGTTTGTCTTTTGGCGACAATTTGTTGTCATCTTTTTGTGAACCTAAATCTTTCCACCATGCAAGAGCACCATCTTCGGTGTTCTTTTTCATATCTAGTTTTTCAGCCGCTTTTTCTTTATCACCTTTTAAGTGACCTGCGATATCACCTTCACGCGCAGCTGAAGACTTCAAGATCGCTTTTGAATATGCGTCTGCATCCACATCTTCGATCTCAATATCAGGATGAATACCTTCGGCTTGAATCGAAACACCACTTGGCGTGTAGTACCGCGCAACTGTGAGTTTCAAACCACTGCCATCACCTAATTTAATCACAGACTGAACAGAACCTTTTCCGAATGTTCTTTGACCAACAATTAAAGCACGTTTGTTGTCTTGCAAAGCACCGGAAACAATTTCACTGGCACTGGCAGTGTATTCATTCACAAGGATCACGACAGGGAAATCCGTGAACTTGCCTTTTTTAGAGGCCACAGCAACTTCTTTATCTGACTTGTTACGGCCGATTGTGCTCACAATTGTTCCTTCTTTAAGGAACATATCACTCACCTTGATGGCCTGATCCAACAAACCACCTGGATTTCTGCGCATATCAATCAGCAGACCGCTGACTTTGCCATTGTTGGATTTAGCGTGAGCTTCCACGATCTTCTCAAGATCCTTAGAAGTGTTCTCGATAAAGCTTGTCACTTTCACGTAGCCGTATCCTTCACCCAAGTTTGTATACTTGACTGATTTGATTTTTACACTGCCGCGAACAACTGGAATATCACGAGGTTTGTCTTCACCGTCGCGAACCACACGAAGAACTACTTTTGTGCCACGTTTTCCACGCATCAGTTGAGAAGCCTCTACAAGGCTTACGCCTTTGGTGCTCGTTCCATTGACGGCGATCACCTTGTCACCGGCTTTGATGCCAGCTTCCCATGCAGGAGCATCTTCAATTGGAGAAATAATCGTAAGAATTCCATTTTGAATAGAGATCTCAATTCCCAAACCACCGAATTCGCCACTGGTTTCAGACTCAAAGTCTTTGAAAAGTTCTGGTGGCATGAAGTTCGTGTGAGGATCTAACTCACGCAACATCCCTTTGATCGCACCATAAACGAGTTTCTTCGTGTCGGCCTCTTCCACATAGTACTGCTGGATGAGATTCAGAACCTTACTGAAGTTCTGCAATTCAGCGTAGCGTTCCTGCGCGAAAGCTTTGACTTGAAAACCTGTCCCTGCCATTACGAAGAGCACAATGAGCAGAGCCAATCCGAGGAAGTAAGTCTTCCAGTAACGTTTCACTGATAGCATAGTGTTAGAGTCCTTTCATCCACTGCTGCGGGTCGTATGGTTCTGAAAAATGTCTGATCTCAAAATACAATCCCGAAGGTTTTTCCATGGCAGGAACTCCTGCGCTGGCTACCACTTGAGCTTGAGAAATTTCTTCCCCGAGGCTCACCTTGATCTCATCAGTATGAGCGTAAACAGTGTAGTAGTGATCTCCGTGATCAATAATTAAAGTTTTTCCAAAACCAGGAAGGTCCCCTACATAAGAAACCGTTCCTCCAAAGACAGACTTCACAGGAGCTCCCGGAGAAGCAGAAATGAAGATTCCTTTGTGGTTTAGAGTATAGGGATGATCCTGCCCTTTGATAAGGCCAAATCTTTTCACTATCGGACCTTCTGTGGGGTGAGGAAGTGTCCCTTTGTGGTCAGCGAAAGACGGTTTGAAGAGCAAATCAAAAAGTCCGGCGTCTTCCAAATTAAACTGCAAAGACTTTTCCCGCAGCCCGTTGATCTTATTAATAGCAAAGAGACGGCTTTTGCGGATGCCATCAAGAATCTTGTTCTTAACGATCTGTTCGCTCACCAAGTTTTTTTCCTGTCTTACGATCTTTTCTTCCACAGTTTTCAAACTATCTAGACGTTGAGCCAGGATTTTTTTGCGCGACTGAAGATCTTGAAGATCGCGGGAATAATTTTTTACGAGTTCGAGATCTCTTTGCGCCACAATTCCCAAAATCTTGAGATTGCGCTCAACTTCGGATGAGCTGGCCGAACTGAGCAAAAGACGAGCTAAGGACTGACCACCCAGCTTGTAGATGACTCGAAGTCTTTCCGCGAGCAAAGCCTTTTGAGACTTGGTTCGGCCTTCAATCTCAGACACCTTTTGCTCGAGAGACTTGATATTGACCTCGAGCAAGGATCTCTGTTGAGAGAGATTCCCGCGGTCTGTAACGATCTTTTTAATCTTTTTATTGATTTGATAAAGAGCAGAAAGGACTCTGCGCTGCTTGAGTTCAGCTTCCTCCAAGGTCTTTTTGGTTTTCTCAAAGTCTTTGGCGATAGCATCTACATCCTGAGGAGCCGCCGCATGGCTTATCGCCACCCGGACTGAGCTCACCAAGCTGATACTTACCAAAATGAAAACCCAAGACCTTGCTCTCACTAAGATCACCCAGCCCTTGCTGCCCAACCGTCATTGATACGGCGGACACAGAGATAGGATCCAAAAGCACCCAGGGCAATGCCCCCAATAACGAAGAAGATGCTGAGAGTGATACTTAAGAAGATAAGATGATGTCCCAATTGCAGAAAGCTCAACTTTTGTAAGAAGAGTTCCTTGGCAGCGACAAAAATTCCAAAACAAATGCCCAAGGCTGCAAGTGACGAGATCCCCCCCAGAAAGGCTCCATCTACAAGAAAAGGTCTGCGAATCATTGTTGAGGTGGCTCCGATCAGCTCAAGGACAGCGATTTCTTCACGGCGGGCTTCAACGGAAGCTCTGATCACATTGGACATCACAAAGATGGAAGCCAAAACGATGATAAATCCTAAACCGCGGATAGAGATTTCAATAGCCGTGACCAAGGCAGAGTACTTTTCCACCCAGTCTTGGCCATAGCTGACCTCATCCACACCATCCAAGTCGTGAACTTTTTCTGCTAAGGATTTGAGAACTTGAGTCTGATCTTGAGTGGAAACTGAAGAAGCAAGACTGACTTGAAGACTCGAGGGAATGAGTTTTAAAAGCTCATCATCTTGGGCAAGATCTGGAGCATAGGTGGCTAACTGCTGTCTAAAGTCTCCCAGAGCTTTTTCTTGGGTCACCAAACGAATGTCGCCGACCTGATTGGTGGCCTTGAGAAAACTCTCGATACTTTTGCGAGATTCGTCAGTGATGTCCTCAGAAAGATAAACTGTCATTTGGATGTCTTCGCCCCAAAGTGTTAGAATCTTTTGTAAATTCTGAGACAAAAGCAAGGCTCCGCCCATCACCACAAAGCAAGCTGTCACCACGATAAGGGTCGAAATATGAAGGGCCAGGCTCTTCTTTGGTCCCCTCATCGCACATCTCCCGTGATCATTCCATCGCGAAGTTCCAAGGTTCTTTTTCGCCTTCTTTTCACCATGTCGTGATCATGGGTTGCCACAAACACAGTGGTTCCTTGAGAACATACACGCTCTAGTAGATCCATGATCTCTTCACTTAAGCGCGGATCGAGATTTCCCGTAGGCTCATCGGCGATCAAAACACCCGGTTGATGGATGATGGCGCGAGCTATTGCCGTCCGCTGCTGCTCACCACCGGAAATAAATTCTGGATATTGATCATGCTTGTGAGCCAGCCCCACCTGCTCAAGAACTTCGTGGACTCTTCTTTGAATAGCTCCAGGCTTGTCCCCTCTGATTTGCAGAGGCATCGCAACATTTTCGAAAATCGTTTTATTTTTTAGAAGTTTAAAATCCTGAAAGATGACACCGATTTTACGACGGAAGAAAGGAACTTGTCCCTCTTTGATGTCATTCAATGAATAGCCTGCCACATGCACAGATCCAGAGGTCGCTGTATCAAATGCCGAAATCATTTTAAAAAGGGTGGTTTTTCCCGCACCACTAGGACCCGTCAAAAACACGAATTCGCCCTTATCAATTTTAAGGTCGATGTTTTTTAACGCATGAACGGGGCCGGGATATGTCTTGTAGACATGTGAAAACTCAATCATTCACTCATGATATGAAAGAGTGACAAAAATTAGTACTCGGCCGAAGTCGAGTTTCTACCCTCTTATGGCATTCCTCCAGCCATGAGCTTGTCGATGATTGTGGAATGCTGCTTACGCAGAGCAGTCTTAACGGCTTCTTCTAGGTGAATGGATTCAGTTCGCATCAGGGTTTCGTAGGGTGTTTTGATAGTTTTAAGCACTGCCCCATTACAAAAGATTCGGCTGACCAAATAAGGATTCTGCTGACCCCAATCTTCCGTTTGAATGTGATACTTTTGCCCGCGAACACTGATGTCTGAATTAAAACCTTTTTGCATCTCAAAATCCTCACCCTCAACTTACCAAGAGATTTGTTTTTTCACATCAATTTTTTCATGCACTGATTGGTTTGACTCTCACTAAGGTCTGTTGAACACTCTTTCGAAAAGGAGTTTTGTTTATGCGGATTTGTTCTTTGTTCGTTTCGGTACTTTTCATGCTAGGTCTTCAAACTGTGAATGCGCAAGAGGCACCGCCATTCAAAGGTGAGGCTGAAGCCGGTGCAGTTGTTGTGAGTGGCAATACTAAATCAGAAAGCTATGCTGCGAAAGCAAAAGCTACTTATACTCACGAAGCCAATGTTTACTCCCTTTTTGGCCATTATCTTGAAACGGCGGCAAATGGTATTCCAAGTGCAAAAAACTGGGACCTTGGTGTTCGTTACGAACGCGCACTCTCTGAACATTTCAGCATTTACGTAGGTCAAAAATCTGAAAGTGATACTTTCGCAGGATACGTTCAAAGAGATTCTTCAGATATCGGTTTGAAGTACTTCATTATTAAACATGATGACAGGAACTGGTTCACCGAGGCCGGTTACAGATATTCAAAAACTCTTGGTGTGAGTGGTGATGACTCTTATGACAACTTCGGTCGTTTTTATACCGAATACAACCAAGCCTTTGATAAAACGCTCTCCTTCAGATACTGGGCAGAGTATTTGCCAAATTTCACAGAACATGATGCTTACCTAGCAAATACAGAAGCTTCTTTGAATGTGATGTTGAACTCTATCTTCTCTTTGAAGTTTGCTTACCTATTACAATACCAAAATGTGGCGCCAGCTACTGGCGAATATACAGATACCACAACTATGATGACTCTTGTGGCAAAGTTTTAGGCCTAAGAAAGGACTTGCGGAATGTTGAAAGAGTTTAAAGCCTTTATCATGAGAGGAAATGTTCTTGATCTGGCCGTCGGTATCATCATTGGTGCCGCTTTCGGAAAGATCGTTTCTTCTTTCGTCGGGGATGTCCTCACTCCTCTTATCAGTTTGGCTCTTGGCAAAGTGGATTTTTCGAATCTCTTCTTTGCTTTGAATGGCGAAACTTATGCAACTTTGGATGAAGCAAAAAAAGCCGGCGCAGCGACCTTGAATTATGGGCTGTTTGCCAATGCGATCATTGATTTCGTGATCGTGGCCTTTGCGATTTTCTTGGTGGTTAAAGCTGCTAATAAAATGAAAAGAGCAGGGCCTGCAGTAGATCCAACGACGAAAGAGTGCCCCGAGTGCCTTTCAGTCATTCCTTTGAAGGCTCGCAAGTGTTCTCACTGCGGCAGTCCTCAGTCCATTTAGTTTTCCCTCTATAAATACTGACATTTTGATTTCTAATTAACAGCGTCTCACTCTGAGACGCTGTTAATCTTTTGAATAGATGTGCCGATAATTGGTACTGGAATTGCACTACTATTCTGCAGCAGGAGGAAATGAAATGAGTCAGATCTCAAGTAAAACAAGCAAGACATCTGTCAAAATACTCTTCAACATTTTGGTTATTGCCGGGATGGTGACGTTTTCTCCTTATACTGAAGCTCAGAGTTCGAAGAAAGATAAAGACAAGGATTCAAAAAGTCGCAGCAGCGGCACAAACAATGATGATCTTCTCGAGGATGAACCAACGACTCGCGCAGAGCGTGAATCCATGAGAAGTGAGAACACCTGTATTCGTCTTGAAAGTGATCTTCGCGAAGCCAATCGACGCCTTGGTGAATCTTGTTCTAAAGCCGGTACACGAAACTGCGTGGAAGCTGCAAAAAAGTGCTCTGCTGAAGGCGGAAACGAGGACACAGATACAGTGAGCCAAATTCTTCCGGGAATTCTTGGCGCAGTTGGCGGGCAACAGTATGCAGGCCGCGGTGGTTCATTTGCTCCTGGCCAAGGTTGCCCTCAATGGAGTGGTAAAGACTATTTCGAGAAAAAAAAGGAATACGACAAAGACGTCCAGGAGGCTGAGAAAGATCTTGTTCAGCTGACCAAAGATCAGGCTAAGGCTAAAAAAGAGTTTGACGAAAAAATTCAGGATATCCAAAAGAAGGTAAACGAAGCTCAAGCTGACCTTAAAAAGAAAGAAAATGATATCGAAAAGGACACTATGGAGCGTCTTGCTCAGGCTCAAGAGAGCCAGAGTCAAAATGCTGCTAACTTGCGAAAAAAAGGAACTGAGATCTTAGAAATTAAGTCAAGAATCACTAATTCCAATCGTGATAAGGCCAAAAAACTCATTGCCTTGTCAGAGGCCTCTGGAAAACGTGAATGCATGAAGAACGTAAGAAAAGCCCGAGCTGATTATGTGAACGTCTCTGCCAACACAAGCAGCACCCACATCGCTCAAGGCGATGCAAAACGTCAGGATCTCCTTGCCATTTTTCTCGATTGCACTGCGATCTTTGAGCAAGAACGCGTGTCTTTGAATGAAAACAAACGTCAAGAGCTTGAAGCCCTCAATAAACAACTTGCAGACGTTGAAGAAGAAATCAAAGCTATCAACGATTCCATGGCTTTAGCTCAAAGCCAATTGGATAAAATTAACACCATGGCTGCTGACGAAAAAACCCAAGCGCAACAAGAGCTCATGAAGATGATGCAACTCTCTCAACAAGAAATGGTGAGTGCTCAAGAAAGTCTTCAAAAGGAGCTTGCGGCCATCGCTCAAGAACAGCAATCGCTTCAAAAAAGGATTCAAACAGCTAATACAGCCCTCAGCCAACTGGGGCCTGTACCTAAATCTCCCTCGTCTACGTCTTCTCTCAGTGACGTCGCGGACACCATTGAAGCCGATGCCCAGGAAATTACTGACATTAAGACCACTCTGCTTGAGAAATGCCCTCTGGCTAAGAACGTTAAGAAGAAATATGAATCAGAAGTTAGGGGCACCCACTAGCCCCCCCGCCTTCCGACCAGTCTAGGTGTGCAACACGCCTAGACCCTCACAATTCATAGTGCTAAGCTGGTGGCTTGAAATTAAGAGGAGCCACCATCCGTGCTTAAAAAAATTCTATTATTTTTCGTCGCCGCTTTCCTCATTGGAATCTTTGCCGTTTATTTGATCATCGAATCAGTTAAATCCGGCCTCCCTCAACTCATCACCGTCAAGGACTACGAGCCACTTTTGGTGAGTCAGGTCTATGACCGTAATAATAAAAAAATCGGTGAGTTTTTTCGTGAGCGCAGAACTTTGGTTCCTTACGACAAGATTCCAAAGAACCTGGTGAACTCATTCCTCGCCGCCGAGGATGATCAGTTCTTCCAACATAAAGGGATCAACCCTCAAGCCATCTTCCGTGCAGCCCTTGCCAACCTGCGTGCAGGTCGTACCGTGCAAGGGGGATCAACGATCACTCAGCAGGTGGCAAAGACCTTGTTGCTCTCTTCTGAGAAAACGCTGACTCGTAAATTGCGCGACATCCTTTTGGCTCTAGAAATGGAAAAGCATCTTTCCAAAGAAGAGATCATCTATCTTTATTTGAATCAGATCTATTTTGGTCAAGGTGCTTACGGAGTTGAGCAAGCGGCACAAACATATTACCGCAAGCCTGTGAGCGAATTGACTCTTTCAGAAATGGCCATCCTCGCTGGTTTGCCTCAAGCTCCAAGCAGTTACAGTCCGGTTCGCAATCCCCTTCGTGCAAAAGAAAGACAAGTCTACGTTTTGAATCGTATGGCCGATGTGGGATATGTGAGCAAAGAAGAAGCGAAGGCCGCTATTGCCGAACCCGTTAAAGTTTATGTTCGCGAAAACTATGAAGAGTTCGCTCCTTTCTATCTTGAGACAGTTCGTCAGATCTTGGTCAGCCAATTGGGCGAGAACATGGTTTTGGACAAGGGCTTGAGAGTTTATACGAGTCTTGATCTAGAAAAGCAGCTCTCTGGTCAGGCGTCTGTAACAGACGGCTTGAAATCCCTGGATAAGCGCCAAGGCTACCGTGGTCCTCTCAAAAATATTTCTGATGAGGAGGAGATCACAAAGTTCCTTGAAGACAACAGAAAAAAACTTGTTGCCGATTCTACTCCTGAAAGGACCATTCTTCCCGACGGCAAATTTGCCGAGATCGTGATCGCAAAAGACGGCACAAAACCAACTAGCATATTGCCTTCTTACATGAAAATTGGCGATACGGTTCAAGGCTTGGTCGCGGAAGTGAATGACGCTTTGGGTTTGGTTTATGTTCAGTTGCCAGACGTGAAGGGACTTATTGATTTCGAGACCATGACTTGGGCGAGAAAGCCTGACTCTGAAAAGCGTTTTGATTTTGATCTCATCAAAAAGCCTTCTCAAGCTCTGAAAAAAGGTGACGTGATCCTGGTCAAGATCAACGCTGAAAAACCGAGCATTCAGCGCGCTGCTAAAAAAGGTGCCGCCCCAGTTCAGCTTCCTGACTTCGCACAGTATTTAGATCTTCAATTGGATCAAGAGCCCATTGTTGAAGGCGCTTTAATTTCTTTTGATCAAGACAATCAAGACGTTCTTGCCATGGTGGGTGGAACCAGTTTCAGTAAAAGTGAATTCAATCGCGCTCTTCAAGCCCCTCGCCAAACGGGATCCGCGTTCAAAGCCATCGTTTATGCTTCTGCTTTGGACAAAGGCTATACACCCGCGACCCCTATCATGGATGCTCCCATCGTTTACGAAGAAGGTGGAAATGACAGTGAGGGCCAAGAGGACACTAAAGTGTGGAAGCCAGCCAACCACGATAAGAGCTTTGGTGGTGACATCATTTTCCGTAACGCCTTGGTGAGATCTTTGAACGTTCCGACTGTAAAAATCATGGAAGACGTCGGAGTCCCTTGGGCCACAGAATATTCAAAACGCTTAGGTATTTTCAGTCCTCTCAATCCTGACTTCACTTTGGCTCTGGGTTCGAGCAGCGTCACTCTTTATGAGATGACCAAGGTGTTCTCTGAGTTTGGTCGAATGGGAAAACGCACTCGTCCTCTTTTGATCCATAAAGTAGAAGATGCAAATGGCAAAGTTCTTCTGCAAAATGTTTCTTTGGACGTTCGCTTTGATAAAGAGATCAAGCCAATGGAAGACGAGTTCGAAAGTCGTCGCAAAGACTTCTTGGAGAAAGTCGCTCAAGACATCAATAATCCTGAAGCTGTAGTTAAGGAAGATCCTAAGAAACGCAAAGTAGACAACAACATCTTCTTTGAAAATCCGGATCAGCTGATGAGACCGACAACGGCTTACTTGATCACTTCTGTTCTTAGAGGGGTAATCGAAGATCGCGGCGGAACAGGCGGCAGAGCCGCAGCTCTCGGTCGCGAAGTCGCAGGTAAAACAGGCTCTACCAACAACTACTATGACGCATGGTTTATCGGCTATACCCCTCAGGTTGCTACTGGAGTATGGGTGGGTTTTGACAAAGAACGAAGTCTGGGTAAAGGCGAGGTCGGTGGTCGATCTGCGCTTCCGATTTGGTTGGATTACATGAAAGCTGCTCACGAAGGTCTTCCTCAGATGACTTTCCCAGTTCCAGACGGTATTGTGTTTGCGAATATAGACAGTGATACTGGTAAGATCGCAACGGCTTCAACAAAGAAGATCATACGTCAGGCTTTCGTTGAAGGAACAGAGCCCTCTGCCTCTTCCAATAAAGCGGAAGAAGCAACGGACTTTTACAAACAGGATTTCTCTGAATGAAGGATATTCACCTCTGGGGGGTGAAACAAAATAATCTTAAAAACATCGAGGTCAAGATCCCTGTCGGAAGCATGACAGTGGTTTGCGGCCCGAGTGGATCAGGGAAATCATCTCTGGCCTTCGAGACTCTTTTTGCCGAAGGTCAGCGCCGTTTCATCGAGAGCATGTCAAACTATGCTCGCCAATTTCTGAACAAAGCCCCAAAGCCTGATATCGAAGGAATCAACAACATTCCTCCGGCTATTTCCATTGAACAGAAAAACACCGTGAAGAGCTCACGCTCTACGGTAGGTACGACTACTGAAATCATCGATTATCTGCGTTTGCTTTACGAGAAAATCGGGAAGTCCTATTGTCCGACCCATCACTGCCCTACTGAAAAAGAGAGCGTGACGGAAGCCACAGACAAAGTGATCAAAGGTTTCACGGGCAAACGCGGCTACATTCTTGTGGAAATTTCCGAAGAAGGCCGAGTGGCTCAAGGCAAGAAGTTGCATTCTTTGCTTTTGCAAGATGGTTATTTGCGCATTTATCTTCCTAAAGATGCTCCAGCAGAAAAGCCTTCTAAGAAAAAAGCCACGGCAAAAAAAGGCAAAAAGGAAGATGTTCCTACTGAGCCAACCAACTCTATCACTCAAGAAGAGATGGGCACAGTGGTTGAAATAGGTGACGCTGCAGCCATAAAAAAAGGCCTTCCTAAAGAACGCTTCTTTTTAGTGATTGATCGCATGAGCTTCAACGAAGATGAGCGCGGACGTATTGCCGACTCTCTCACTCAAGCCTATGAAGCCAGCATCAAGTACAACACCAACACCATCACTCGCAGAGCCACAATCCTCACGACAGAAGGTCACAAACTTCAAGTCAGCGAAGAGGCCTCTTGTCCAGTGTGTGGTTATACTCCTCCGCCTCTGACTTCCCGTCTTTTTAGTTTTAATTCTCCGATTGGAGCTTGCCCTACTTGCAAAGGCTTCGGGAATATCTTGGATATCGATGAGGCTAAGGTTGTCCCGAATCCTAGTCTGACTTTGGCTCAAGGAGCTTTAAGTCCTTTCACAATGCCGAGTGCTGCCCATGAAAAAAAGCAGCTCATGGCTTATTGTAAGAAAGCTAAAATTGATACGCACACGGCGTGGAATGAACTCTCTCAAGATCAAAGAGATGTGATCTGGAAGGGCAACAAAGATTTCTTTGGTGTTCGTGGGCTTTTTGAATATCTCGACCAGATTAAATATAAAATGCATGTGCGTGTTTTCATTTCTCGCTTCCGCAGTCCTTTTCAATGCCCGACTTGCAAAGGAAAACGTCTTCGCCCTGAAGCCAATCAGGTGTTAATTACCAATGCAAATATCAGCGAACTGTCTGCCATGACAATCGAAGATCTTTGCAGCTTCTTTAAAAATATAGAACTCTCTTCTTACCAAAATGAAGTGGCTGGCGAAGTTTTAAAACAAATTCGCTCGCGACTTGATTTCTTAATGAGAGTGGGAGTGCACTATCTTTCATTAGATCGCGAAACCCGAACTCTTTCGGGTGGTGAATATCAACGTTTGATCTTGGCCAATCAATTGGGTATGGGACTCTCCCAGGCTCTTTATGTGCTGGATGAACCCACCGTAGGACTTCATCCTCGTGACAATGACCGCCTAATATCAATTTTGAAAGATCTGAAAAATCTGGGTAACACTCTTGTTATCGTTGAACATGATCACGACGTGATTAAAAACAGCGAACACATCATCGAAATGGGCCCGGGCTCTGGATATCTCGGTGGAGAAGTCGTTTACGCAGGACCTACTGTGGATTTCTATGACTCAAAGACTTCCAACACAGTGGCTTACCTTAAGCCTTCAAAAAATACGGGGCCTCTTCGTGTCGTGAGACCCGTTGATGTGGATAACTACAAAGTCAAACTCGAGCTCAAGGGAGCCAAGGGTCACAACTTAAAAAACTTAGATGTGACTATTCCCCTCAATCGTCTGGTCACTGTGACCGGCGTGAGCGGCTCTGGCAAATCGACTCTTATATCAAAGACGCTTTATCCGGCATTGGCTCGCGCACTCGATATTGAATACATCCCGTCCCAAGAGTATTCGGCATTGGAAGGCGTTCAACATATCAAGAACGTTCTTTTGATCGACCAATCACCGATTGGGAAATCAGCGAGAAGCTCTCCGGTGACTTATCTCAAAGCCTTTGATGCCATCCGTACGATCATGGCTTCAACTCAAGATTCGCAATCTCGTGGATACACGCCAGGGACTTTCAGCTTGAACGTGGACGGAGGCCGTTGCCCTGCTTGTAAGGGAACGGGCTTTGAAGAGATCGACATGATGTTCATGGATAACGTAGTTATTCCATGTGATGTTTGCGACGGTAAAAAATATCGTCCTGAAATCCTTGAGATTCAATACAAGGGCAAAAACATCTTCGAAATCTTGTCCATGACTGTCAGTGAAGCCATGAACTTCTTTGTGGCCCACCCGAATATTCGTAAACCTCTAAGTGTTCTAAAAGAAGTGGGCTTGGACTACCTCCAACTAGGGCAACCAGCGAATTCTTTGAGCGGTGGGGAATCTCAACGTTTAAAAATCGCCAAGGAGCTTTCTCAAGTTCAGCAAAAGTCCACATTATATATCCTAGACGAGCCGACCACGGGTCTGCACTTCCGTGAAGTGGATCTACTGATGAAAGTCCTCAATAAACTCATCGAAACCGGCGGCAGTGTCGTTGTGGTTGAACACAACCTCGATGTCATCCGTGGCTCTGATTACATCATTGACTTAGGCCCCGAAGCAGGAAAAAAAGGGGGCAATATTGTCGTGCAAGGCTCTCCGGATGACGTCATGAGGTCCAAGAAGAGTCTGACGGGACAATATCTCAAAAAATACGTGGATGAGCACACCAGCCCATCCAATAGAAAGTAACGACGAATGTTAGTTGAAATTAAAAAGATCCTTCGCGAAGTTAAGCCCTACAAAAAAACCGTTACTATCATCGCTATTGCCGGGGTCGCTTACGCTCTTGCCTACAGCCGCCTGGCGCTGATGGTAAAAAGCCTTTTCGATAGTTTGTCTGCCTCTGATAACCAAGAAATCATTCGCCTCGTCCCCATTGCCCTGGGCTTAGCCCTGGTGGCCTCTGTGGGCCGTTATTTTCATATTTACCTCATGAACTATGTAGCTGAGTGCGTGACTCAAAATATTCGTCAACGTCTTCAGCAAAAATTTATGCACTTGAGTCTGTCTTTCCACAATACCTATGCTTCCGGCTCTGGCGGTCTTATCAGCCGCATTCTGAATGACATTCGTGTGATTCAAGATGGACTTAGAATGGTAGCGGACTTTTTCTTGCATCCGCTGCTCTTTCTCTTCTTGATCGGAAATTTGTTCTATATCGACTGGAAATTAACTCTGGCAACAATGCTGATGGTTCCTTTGATTGGGGCTGTCTTGAAATCCATCTCTCGCAGCTTAAGAAAATACATTCCGCCGGGCCAAGAGGCTTTGGAGAGAATGACTTCAATCATTAAGGAAAGTTTGGATGGCGTTCGCGTTATTCAATCCTTCAATCTTGAGAAGGAGATGAACCAACGTTTGATCACTGAGTCAGAAAGCTATCTTGCTGCGAGAAAAAAGGTTCACTCTCGCCTTGAGGCTGCAGGTCCTATCACAGAATTTCTAGCTACAGCTTTGGTTCTCTGTGTCTTGCTTTACACCAGTTACCAAGTGGCCAACGGCACGGCGACTCCGGGAACATTTATCGGTTTCATCACTTCGCTTTTGATGATCAATCAACCGATCAAGAAGTTCCAGGAATCCTATGTTCGTCTTCAAGAGGTTGTAGTCGCTGCAGAACGCGTCTATTCTATCATTGAAGCTCCCCATGAAGTTCCAGCAAGCAAGGCCAATAAGCCTTTCCCCGTGAACTGGAAGAAGATCACTTATAAGAATGTCAGCTTTGCCTATGGTTCTGAAATGATCCTTAAAGGCATTGATCTCGAAATCAACCGTGGTGAAGTTGTAGCCCTTGTGGGCGCCAGCGGAAGCGGTAAGTCCACTATCGTAAATCTTGCTGAAAGATTTTATGACGCCACAGCGGGCGATATCTATTTTGATGATGTGAATATTCTAGATATCAATCTTCAAGATTTGAGAAAGCACATCGCTCTCGTCACTCAGGATGTTTTCCTTTTCAGTGATACAATTGAAAAGAACATTTGGGCCGGAGACTTTGACCGTCCTAAGGATGATATCGTTAAAATGGCGAAACTTGCCAACGCCGATAGCTTTATCACTCGCATGCCTCATGGTTACCAAAGCCGTGTTGGCGATCGCGGTGGCTTGCTTTCAGGCGGAGAAAAGCAACGTATTAGTATTGCTCGTGCGATGTTCAAGGATGCTCCATTGCTCATTCTTGATGAAGCAACGAGCGCTCTCGATACAGCGAGTGAAATTGAAGTTCAAAAGGGTCTCGATCATTTGATGGAAGGCCGTACTGCGCTTGTGATTGCCCACCGTCTTTCGACTATTCAGAAGGCTGACAAAATTGTCGTGCTTCGCGAGGGCAAGATCATTGAGATCGGCGACCACAGATCTTTGCTAGATAGACAGGGCGAGTACTATCGCTTCCACAGTTTGCAACACACATAGTTTTGCCATCCCGAGCATCCAGCTGCCACCACACTCTTGGACCAGTTTATAAATCTCTTTTGATTGTCTCAATCTGATCCGACAATAAGTAAAACAGTTCGTATTCTCTAAGAAGTACCTAGACTTAGGCCCGCGTTTGCCGGTTTTTTAGACACATCTCTAAAGTTCGTCAACTATTTCGACGATAGGACTATTGAATATTTAGTCAGTCTGATTTGAAAGGACCGAAATATGATCAATTGGGATGAGTTTGAACATATACATGTAATCAAGAAGTTGAAGCAGATCTTGAATGCTTGGTGGAATATTGATGTTGTGTTCACTGACGAGCGTGGAGCTTTGAAAGGCTTTGACTCTCAGAAAATGGATTTTAAGAATCCTGCCATCGCGAATCTTATGAACAAGGAAGCGGGCCAACAAAGCATCGCTGAATTGGTAAGCAAATCTCTTGATGATTTGAGAACTTCACAAAACCGCTTCAGTATCCGCAAATGGGACATGGTGGGTTTTGATGTGGGTATATTCCCTATCATGATCGACAATGACTGCGTGGGAACTGTGGTTGCGATGGGCTTCTTCCGCGACTCTAACTTCACAGCTATTTTGCAAGAGATCCGTGACCGTTTGGCAGCCTTTGGCATGTCTGGCGAAGTCATCGAAAAATGTCTTGGTAAATTGAAATTCCTTGATGATCAAGAGCGCGGCCACTTCACGGAACTGTGTGAGCTGGTAGCTCAAGAGATCGTGACTCTTCACTTGGAGATCAGCTCTCGTGAAGACCGCATCAAAGAACTCAATAAAGAACTGGGCAACAGATTTAAATACGACAACATGATCGGTAAATCTAAACCCATGCAATCACTCTATGCCTTGCTTGATAAAATCAAAGGCGCAGACTCAACAGTGATGGTTCAAGGGGAAAACGGTACGGGTAAAGAATTGATTGCAAAATCAATCCACTACAACTCGACTCGTAAAGATAAACCGTTTGTGATTCAAAACTGTTCTGCATTCAATGACAATCTCTTGGAATCAGAACTCTTCGGTCACGTGAAAGGTTCATTTACTGGCGCCTTGAAAGACAAAAAAGGTCTTTTCGAGATGGCTGACAAAGGAACATTCTTCCTGGATGAGATCGGGGATACTTCTCCACAAATGCAAGTTAAGCTTCTTCGTGTACTTCAAGAAGGAACTTTCATGCCAGTGGGTGCCACTGAATCTCGCAAAGTCGACGTGAGAATCGTAGCGGCAACAAATAGAAACCTCAAAGAAATGGTTGAGCAAGGGACATTCCGTGAGGACTTGTACTATCGCTTGAACGTTATCAACATCCGCGTTCCGCCTCTCCGTGAAAGAAAAGAAGATATTCCGTTCCTAGTGGATTTCTTCCTTCATAAAATCAACGAGACTCAAGGTGGACCTAAACGTCAGTTGACAAAGCGTGCATTGGAAAAGTTGTACGACTATCCATGGCCAGGTAACGTTCGTGAATTGCAAAATGAAATCGAACGTCTTGTGGTTCTTTCTGGTGATGAAACAAAATTGGCGGCAGAGCTCTTGTCTCCAAAAGTTTTGGAAGCCGGCGAGAAAAACAAAGTTCAAGGTTCCCGTCTTCAAGGTAAGTTGAAAGATGCTTTGGAAGATCTTGAACGTGAGATGATCCGCGAAGGCTTGCGCCGCACTGGTTGGAATAAGTCCAAACTGGCGAAAGAATTGGGTATCAGCCGCGCTGGTCTTATCATGAAAGTTGAAAAATACGGCCTGGATAAACGCAAACTAGCTCGCTAGTTAGGCAACCTAGGTACCCGTAAAAATTACCTGAATGATCTAATTATAGAGGCCTGAAACGTTAGTTTCGGGCCTCTTTCTTTTTCCCATACCCACCCTAACCCATTGAAAATACTAGGCAGTTGCCATGTGACGGAGTTTGGCACTGTCCTTGTATATTTAAAGTTTTCGTAAGGGGAACGTTGGATATGTTGAACTCATCGTTAGATAGTACATTTGTTGATCGCCTGAAGGAGATCCTGGCTAGCCGCTATGGTAAGGGGTTGCAGATTCGTCAATTGATGGATCTGAATGAAATGGATGCGGATGCCAATCTTTTTCGTCGGGGTCATGACTTGCACATTCCTTTAAAAGTGAATGGAGCATTCTTAGGAACGGCCGTTGTTCCTTCCGCGGATGATTTGGATGAAGAAAAACAAACCAGCATCGCGCAACTCGTGCGCATGGTTTTAGAGCCGGCGATGTATCGCTGGTATTTAGAGCAAAGAGAAAACAACCTTCAAGAAATCAATAAAGCAAATCTCACTTTAGATAATGTCAGACTCTTTGGCGAAGAGCCTTTACCGGATATCGATGAACTTCTTAAGAGCGAGGAAGCTCTTGAAGAGTATTTAGATAAGTCTGAGTTGATCTCCCACTTGATCCATCTTGAGGGTGTTTCTGAGAACACCAACAAAAAAGTCGCCCTGCAACTTCACGAAATGACGTCTCGTTGGGCCTTTGTTCCTTTCAATGACATCAAAGGTCAGTTGCATTCTTCTGCAGACATCTCCAAACTGGGTGAAATGACAATCTTCATCGAGCGAGTTGAAGACCTCAACGACGCCGAACAAGAGCTTCTGCTTGAATATCTTGAAGAAGAGCGATCTCCTTCAGAGCCTCTGATTGTGACGTCATCTCGCCTAAAGCTGTCAGACCTTGGAAGGCTTGAAACCCTTAAAGGTCATCTGATGGATGAGATTTCTGTGAACAACTTTGAGGTGGATCGTGCTCCTCTGACCAGCCAAGGGCTGAAAGAGGTTTTGGAGCTGTTCTTCCTTAAAGACGAGCCTTTCCATTCTTAGTCCAAAACCGGACGCACCTCGCTGTTAGTCCTTGAAAATCCCATGAGTGTCTGTGAGAATTTTTCTTATGGTCACTCATGATGAATATCTAATACCCTTTTTGACTCGCTCCTTGAAGGATGACTCCTACAAGGTTTTTTCTCTGGCAGGAGACGCCTCCAACCGACGCTACTATCGCGTGGTCATGGATCAAAACTCTTGGGTGCTCATGCGCTGGGAGCCTTTTGATCCCAACAACTATCCTTTCTTGAGCGTCTTGAACCACTTTGCTAAGAATGGCGTTCATGTTCCTGAAGTTGTGGCCATGTCTCCAGAAGAAGGCTTAGTCCTTCTTGAAGATCTCGGTGACCTGACTTTGGAAAGAAAATTCTGGGAAAGCCAAACTCAAGAGAGCTCCATGGATTTTTATCGCATGGCTGTGGATGAGATTGTTAAGATTCATCATCCTGCCACTTTGGACAAATCGGATTGCACAGCTTTCAAAATCAAATTTGATACTGAAAAATTCATGTGGGAAATGAACTACGGAAAAGACAATCTTCTTTCCGGAGTTTTGAAATTTGGCTTCACTGAGAAGACCGCCAAAGAACTGAACGACATTTTCTTGGACGTGTGTACGAAACTTGATAACGAGCCTAAGCGTATCGCTCATCGTGACTATCACTCGCGCAATCTGATGATCAAGTTAGATCAAATGACAGTAATCGATTTCCAAGATGCTCGTATGGGTCCAATTCAGTATGACCTTGTCAGCTTGATGAGAGATTCTTACGTTGATATGAACGACAATATGGCTAAGAGCTTGATCGATTACTATCTAGATCAGTCTAAAAGCTATTTGCCGGCCGATTTCTCTCGCGCACATTTTGATCACATCTATGAGTTGCAAACCATTCAGAGATGCTTCAAGGCCTGTGGCAGCTTTGCTAGTTTCTACAACCTCCGCAACGACCGTCGTTACCTGAAATATCTTTCGGGAACACTTCGTCGCGTGATCAAAGCTATCAATGAGTTTCCTGAGTACAGAGCTTTTGCAGATATCATGATTGACTCTGGAGCTTTGGAAAAGAAATACGACTCTTTATGAATGTCATGCTGCTTGCCGCAGGTGAAGGCACCCGCCTTCGCCCCTACACTCTGACTTTGCCCAAGCCGGCCATTCCTTTTTTGAATGTGCCCCTGGCGGCTCACTCTTTGAGTTTTCTCCACGGTGTAGATGTGGATAAGTTGGTGGTTAACACCTATCACTTGCCTTCTAAAATTCACGAGCTCTTCAAATCCCTGCCTCATCCTGCTAAGGAATTGCATTTTTCGGATGAAGCCGGTGAGATTCTTGGAAGCGGTGGCGGACTTGGTAAGGCTCGTTCCCATTTTCTTGGTGGCGGTGACTTTGTGATGATGAATGCCGATGAGATCATCTTACCTCGGGATTCAGAGGTGATGAAGAAAGCTCAAGCACAGCATAAAAAGAATCAAAATATTGCGACCATCATGGTTATGGATCATCCCGGCGTCGGTACACAGTTCGGTGGCGTTTGGACAGATGCCAACAATAAAGTGCTTGGGTTTGGAAAAACTCCCCTTCCCGGTGCTGTGAAGGCCTGGCATTTTATCGGGGTTCAGTTTCTTTCTGAAAAAGTTTTCTCTTTTATTCCCCAAGAAGGACCTTCCAATATTCTTTATGATTCGTTGGTCGCTGCTATCACTCAGGGATTTCGTGTTGAGGCTTTTCCGTTTGAGTGTCAGTGGTTTGAGACAGGGAATCCTCAGGATTTTCTAGAAGCCACTCAGGCTTGCTTGGAGATCTTGAAGTCGGGCCAGTCACCCGCAAAGGAGTGCTTGGCAAGGACTCTTGCTCAATATCATGGAACATCGGAAGTGACTTCTGTATCACAGGCTGATGTCTTGAATAACTCGAAGTCTTTAATTCCGACGAGCGCTAAAATTTCCGGATTCGTTTGTTTAAGTGAAGGGGCGAAACTGCCTGCTTCTTGCGAACTTCAGAATGTTATTGTTGGGAAGAATGTCGTTATACCCGAAGGAACCAAAACTCAAGATACTTTGATTTTGTCTTAAGAAGTGAGTGCAACTTCATAACGAAGTTGCACTTTGACTCGAGAATTACTTTTGTACTCGCATATCCATTTCACTATAAAAAGAATCCTGGCCTTCTTTCACTTTATAGCGACGGTTCATCATTAAGAAGATGCTGTCTGCGGCAACGCCGATCGGTTCGCCGTTATAGTTCTTTTGCATTCCTGCCACTTGAGCGGGATCGCGGTTCAGAGCGCTGAGGCCACTGCCTGATCTTGCTGTTGAACCGAACTGAGAGTCGTCAGAGTATCCGCCGCTACCAGAGGCATCACCGCTGCCGCCCCCACCGCCGCCTTCAGCGTAACCATTGGCCTCGGTCAAGGCTCCTAGCTTCACTTTGCCGGCTTCGCCTTCGGCCTTCTTACTTGCATAAGCGGCATAGTCCATCACACTGTCAATTGCACCTTGGGGTATTCCGGCCTGAGCCATTTTGTCAGACGAAGTGAAGTCATCTACTTTGTATGTCTTTCCATCGGGACCTTTAATGACATTTGTTTTTGGATCAAAGAGTCCTTTGTCCTTCAGCTTGTTCATGCTGCTCTCTGCAGACTTGAACACACCGCTATTTGAGATTTCTGGATCATAGTTTCCTGTGGCATAAGGGTCCGTATTGCCAAGTCCATCCGATAAACCTGCAGTCATGTTTGCTGAATTTTTCGCAGACCCATTCTCAGAGGCTTGCATCATAGATAAAGCACCAAGGCCAGCAAACATTGCGCCCAAAACACACTCTGACTGTGTTCCTGGAGGACCACATCTAGAAAAGTGTTGATAGCTTTTTGTAAACATCATGCCACCAGTAATCAACGAAGTGATTTGAGCAGTTCCATTTCCAGAGGAAGACTTATTAGCTGAATCATTCACCGATCCGCCATTTTTCGAATTGCCTTTAGACTCTATCCCCTGCACTTGAGCAAAAACCGAGGAGCACACAAATGTGAAGGCTATTGTCGATACAAAAATTTTCTTCATCATAAAAACTCCTAGTTATTCAAAAGCGTGGTGTTGTTGTCGCGATATCTGTCGCGAACCTTTTCCCAATTAGATTTACCACCTTGGCCTGTCACCTCTTTAGATGCAGACTGGCCAGACATTTTATTTGGATCGTTTGCTCCACCTGGAAGATAAGAACGATACTTCGAACCAGAGCCAGAAGCACTGCCGCCACCGCGACCGCCCCAGCCGCCTCCTCCACCGCCACCAGAGCCAGAGAGGATATCTGTGTTCAAACCTTTGTGAGAGCCGCCGCCATCGCCGCCAGATGGGCCACCGCCACCTCCGCCGCCGCCACCCAATCCAGCGCTTCCGCCACCGACAGGCGCGCCAGCCATTCCCGGACTTGATTCGCCACCTTTTGGAGGAGCAAGAGGATCACCAAGACCGCCCAAACTTCCCATATCAATATCCGCAGCAGGATCTCTGGCAGAGAAATCCGAGTTGTTAGAACCAAAACCAGAATCATTGCCAGCGTTAGCACCCGCTTTTTCTAAACCATTGGCACAACCTTGAAGGCGAGGATTGTAATAACATTTACACTCAACTGTTTCTTTATATTCAGCCATCACACACTTTACAGCGAGGTCAGTGGGAACTGTATTGGAAGCAACATCAGATGCCGAAGATTCCTCCTCACACTTTTGACCTTGTTTGATGGAGTTAACCAGAGACGCAATACCTGCTACAGCAGACAACGCAAGTTCAGCATATTTTCCAGTGCACAGACTGGCCTTGCCCGCGATTGATCTCTCTTGTTTTGGATCTAGCTCTCTTTGAACATTGGATACTACTTCAGAATAAGCCATGTGATACTTTTTTGTGGCGGCTTCACACCTTGCTATTTGTGATTGATCAGCTGGATTGGTTGGAATGCACTTAAAAGAATTTCCAATTGGAGTTTTCTTCGAAATTTCCATGAGGTTGGTCAAACCATCCCGAGACTTTACGCAAGAGTATCCGCAACCAGCCTTCATTGTGCCACAGGCCGCCGTATAAGCCGTCATCCCAGCCTTGGCAACATCCATAATTTTAGAAAAGTTGCTGCAGGCATCCGTCACTGCAAACCCGCTAATCGCGGAAGCAGCGATATTGACCTTCGATGTTGTACTTGCCAATTCAGGGCTTAATTGCTCTAGGCACGCATAAGCGGCCTTGCTCTGCATCGAAACACATGTGGATTTTGAATCGATATACCTAGCAGCTGCCTCTTGCATCGCTGTCAGGTTTGGGGCCTGCACAGAGCCAGCTGTCATAGCATCACCGAAAGCCTCGCCCATTTTATCTAGCCCGGCTTGAATTTTTGTATCGGCATCTAGTGATTCACCAGCACTATCATTTCCAGTGGGACCGCCATCAGCACTACCACTACCGATCGAACCCGCTTCGACTTTAGGTGCTGGGCTAGGGGCCTCAGCCTGTCCGTAGACAGTACGAGCAAATATAAATAAAAGTAGAGAAAGGGCCAAAGCGCTCTTTGTCATAAGAATTCCCCTGTAATCTCTTTTCGGACAAAGGTCTTACAATCTTGAGACTTATCGCGGACATCTCAATTTGAGACGGTCATTTTGATGCAGTTTTAAAAATCTTCTGGTGGAGGATTTAAGAGTGGGCCTTGGCCTGCGCCGTCCCCACCTAATTGCAGATCTTGCTTTTTTAGGTAGTCGGAAGAAACCATTTTAACAGAGTATCCCGAAGTTCCTCCAACCACACAGTTCCCTGATGTAGGAGTTGGCAGCTCATCGCCGTCAACGGTTGGATAGTAACACTTACCCAAATTCTGAGTGTTTAATGAAAAGTCTAAAAGTGTATTGGTAGTCCATCCCGTCAGAAGGTGATCCCATTGTTTTGAGACGTAAGTGAGCTTGTTTGCAAAATCTAAGTTTGCAACTGTGTAGCTCTTTAAAACCTTGTACTGATCTTTAATACTGAACTTATCAAGACCGCCATTGCTGTATCCTTTGTGATACCCAATATCTGGACGGAATAATTTGTCAAAGCTTGAACCCGCTGAGCTCTTTAGAAATCCGTTAGAAATCCGCTGGTAATAGTTATTGTAGAAATCAGGATCGATGGAGTAATAAGCCATATCAAAGTTGTCTGGCAAGATAGCCGCTAGTTCCAAATCTCTCATGCGCGAAGGTTTATCCTCAGCAGAAGACCATGCCAAGATATCACCATTACCGCTCCCTTTTTCATTGAATCTGAATGGAAGATGTCTGGTCCAATGTTCAAAATTTGGAGCATCATCATTATAGATATCCGCGTTTCTTACGTCCGCCAAGGCTGTGCTGCTGTTGTCTTTCCAACGAGGATCCAATTCATAGATGGCCTTACCAAACTGATAGTGGAAATTTCTGGTTTTAATTCCGTACTGATCTCCAACGAACCGACTATAGTTAGGAGCTCTAGTTGGATCTCTTGGATTTGCCATGAGAGATTTATCAGTCATGCGCGGCGGAGCCAGAGGATCAACTCTTTCCCCCGCATTTGACTCAAGAGAACCCGGTGACCACTTTGACTTGTACCAAGGACCAATCCGCCCACCAAAAGGTTTCGCAAATGATCGCGCAACGAGTTTAATGGCTCCCAAAGAGAATGGAATATTCGGAGTTGATTCTGCTTTCACTCCAACATAAGCCATGCACCACGGATTTTTTTCTACACCCAAGGTAAAATTATAGGGACTAACGCCTTCGCGGAATCCAATGAATTGCGCCAAATCTTTTACTAGCTGAGCATTTCCAGTATCGCCGGTTTCAGCGTAATGCTTTGGAAGCTGGTTGGGGTCATTAGGATCGTCTGGCATGGCTCTCTGCACAGGACGAATACTGTCACCGCAATCGGTATCAACATAAGCAAACGCTGGAGCTATGCGCACCGGTGTAAGCCACTTTGGCGGTTCTGTTCCAGCTCTACTTGCAGCATTGCATCGTTCACTGCCCAGAGAATTATAGACCTCAAATTTGGACAGTCCTTCTCGGTTAGCCACTGTCAGATTATTTTCAAGAGTCTTTTGAATACCCGTTTTTACAGATCCTCCATCGACATCCCAAAAATCATCAGTATTGCTGCTCATACTTCGCGACAGCTGGGAAATGAACAAACTTCTATCTCCTTGATCCACGTTGAATGCCACAATGAATGTGCCAAGAAGAATGTAGTTGTATGTCCCGGCAAATCGACATTGTTGAAGGGCTTGGGCTCGGTATGAAAAAGCCGCACTTCTCATGGCAACAGATATCCCGATGAAAGGAGCAATAACCTGGGGAACCTTAAACAAGTGGATCGTCGCCATTCTCGACATATCTTTACAAGTATTTTCATTCGGAGGCATGGGTTTGAAAGGAACATAAGTTGCACAGAAGGGTGGAGCATCATAAAAATCAGGTTGAGATTGTGAGTATACAAGATGAGTGTCCTCCCCATCCCCCCCCTGCAAGCGAGGAAATCCTCTCTTGTTATAAGGATGCTCATTAAAATCCCCAGCACTCCCAATCGCCCGATACCGCCACGACAACAACTTCCAGCTCTGACGAATCTGATAGTTCACGTGCCCGATCGCGTTCATGTTCTCGGCCTGCTTCATGGCCCCGTAATAGGCCGCAAGATCGACAGAGTTCTGCAGATTAATTTTGTGATGCACTAACAAACCGACGTTGATCACCATGGCAAAGAAAAGAAAAAGAATCTGAAAAATGAGTGCAATAAAAAGAGCAACTTGGCCCTTTTCATTCTTTAGCCCACGGCTAAAGGTGTTATCATTGTTCAATAGGAACTTGAATCGCATCTTCACTATTGTCACGTATTCAAGAATGTGTGGCAACATAAGCATGGCGAAAATCTGATGAAGTGACTTCGCCTCGACCTTGAAAAATTTGACTTGTTCCATAGTGAGATGACAGACTTTTATCCGACACTCGACGGAAGGAACTCGACCATGGTCCGCATTATTTTACTGGTTTCATTGTTATTCGGCGCCCTCAATGCACATGCGGATACCCTTTTCGAAGGATACTCAAAAATTGTTTCTGGCGATAAGCACATTGGCTACATCATCACCCGCTATGAATTCGATAACAAAAAGAAGCAATTCATCTCCACCTACTTCTTGAAAACCACCGGTGGAGGAGCGGACATTACAGAGAGTCTTAAGGCCTATGCGGACCCCGAGCTTGCGCCTATTTCTTACGAATACACCACAGTCGTAGGCAAAGACACCAAGACTATTGATGCAAAATTTAAGAACGGCAACATGAGCGCCGTGATCAAATCAGGCAAACAAGTGAACCGCATTGAAAAGAAAATTCCGAAAGGAACTTTCCTCAGCACTTTCCTGGTGTATTTAATGTTGAAAAGTAAAGAGGGCTTAAAATCCGAAACAAAGTATGAGTACCAAGCCATCGCCGAAGAAGAGGCTTCTATCCAAAAAGGCCAAGCCTTAGTGGGTAAAGAAGAAAAGTTCAATGGCTATAAGGCCTTTAAGATTCTCAATACTTTCAAAGACACCAAGTTCTTGAGCTACGTCAATGAGCGCGGCGAGGTGCTTGGCACAAATGCCATGGGCCAAGGGATCTCCACTGAACTGGTTGCAAATCCAAACGATGCCACCGCTGGCATTCCCGTGAGCACGACACTTCTTAAAGCCATCTTTGGCTCCGTGCCCGCAGGCCTAACGAATATCGTTTCAGAAGATAGCAAAGCGAAATCCGATGTAAAGGTTCCGGCAACACCTAGCAAACAAATGGGTGTCCCCCAAGGGCAAGGCATTCTTCTTAAGGGCCAACCGGAAAAGTCAGAAAAGGGAAAATAGAACAATGGGCATAAACTCAATTATTGGCCAACATATGTTCATCGGAGTTTCAGGACACGCCCTGACTCCAGACGAAAAAAAATTCATCGTGCAAAATAATATCGGTGGCGTGGTTCTCTTTGGCCGTAACGTAGCCGATCCGAAACAGGTGCGCGAACTCTGCGCAGAGATTCAGTCGCTTCGCCACACACTGCCCGACAAGGCTCCTTTTTTTATTGGGATCGACAATGAAGGAGGACGCGTAGCTCGTCTTAAGGCTCCTTTCACAACTTGGCCTCCGGCAAAAAACCTCGGCGACCTTGATGCACCCACCGTTTCTTTTCACTTTGCCAATCGCATGGGAAGAGAACTCAAAGCCGTAGGTATCAACTTGGACTTTGCTCCTTGCGTGGATGTCTTTACCAATCCTGAAAATAAGGTCATCGGCGATCGTTCTCTCAGCAGCGATCCTGAAATGGTGGCAAAACACGCCTCGGCTCTGGTGCGCGGCTTTATCAAAGCCGATGTCCTGAGTTGCGTGAAGCACTTTCCGGGTCATGGCAACACCTTGCTCGATAGCCACTTTGATCTTCCCGTTGAAAATCTCACTCTTGAGCAATTAGAAAATCGCGAGTTGATCCCCTTTAAGAAAACATTCAAATCCCGCGTCGACATGGTGATGACCGCTCATATCATGTTCCCGGAAATTGATCCGGAATGGCCTGTCACTTTGTCTGAGAAATTCATCAAAGGAATTATTCGTGACGAATATCGCTATCGCGGCTTAGTGATCACTGACGATCTCGGTATGAAGGCTCTGGCGAGCAACTATGGAGTTGATGAAATTCCTGTGCGTGCGCTCCAAGCAGGAGCTGAACTGCTCTTGTATTGCAATGAACCTGATGTTCCACCTCAAGCTCTGGAAGCTATTCTTGGAGCTGTCGCTCAGGGATCTCTGGATCAAAAAAATCTCGAACACAGTCATCAAAGAATTTTAGAGGTGAAGAAAGCTAAGATCACTCAACCTGATCCTCTTTCTTTCGAAGAAGTTTCTAAAATCGTGGGCCACCCCGAGCATTTGAAGATCTCAGCGGCCATCTCAAAAAGGGAAATGCCTGAGGGCCTTCTCTCCGAATAGAGGGTCAGCAATTTTCGTCTTTTAGCGGGCAAAGGCTGCCAAAGGGCAGAACAAGCCTGAAAGTTTTACCCAAAAACCCTGGCGGCCCCCTCATGCCTCCTCCTTAAGCCTCTGAAATTACGAGGCTTAATTTCAACTCCCCGTCCATAAACTTGGCCCGGGAATTGAAAATGCTCTTCCTCAAGCCGAGGAGTATTTTATGGGTTTCGATATCAAATCTGAATCTTCTAATGATGAGAGACAACTGAGTCTCTTGGACTTTCAGATGTCTCAATCCAACTTTCAGGAAAGCTCTGGGAGCTCAGCAATGGACTATGAGTCTTTTGCTTTAGCTCATCGAGAACCAGAGACTTCAAAAGCCGGTCGCTTTATGACGCTCTCTGCAACAGTTCACATTGCAGCTATTTTGATTATAGCTGTGATGACTGTTCCTTTGATTGAACAAACTAAAGTTGAAACCATCACGATTGAAATCGAAGAGCCTCCTCAGATTTTGCCTCCACGAGGTGCTTACGTTCAACCGACTCAGGGTGGAACTCCGGAACAAGTTTTGCCACAAGAACTTCCGGCAAAAGAGGTTGCTGTAACTCCAGCTCCTGCTGTGAAGCAAGAAGCTAGCAAAGCTGATGATGTTATTGTGGCAGCTCCCAAAGCTCCAGAAGAAAAAGTAGCACCTCTCCCGGCAAAAGCACCAAAGGCAGCAGCAACTGCAAAAGCCAAAGCTGCTCCGGCAGCAGCGGCTCCAGCAAAATCGAGTGTTGCAGCAAAAACAACTTTCAAAGCAGTACCAGCGACTATTGATGACCTCGATGCTCCAACACTTGATGAAGGTGCATTGGCAGCTGCCACTGTGAAATCTTCTTTGGACGAAGACTTCAATGAAGATTTCTCCAATGTGGATCATTCACAAAAGGCAGCCTTAGCAAACGAGAAGGCAAAAATGGATTCTATGGCGGCAACGATGGCCGCCGATCAAGAAGAAGAGCTGAATGCACTTGCCCAAGCAAACCAAGCTGAAGCCGAACAATTGGCAGCAGCAAAAGAATCTCTTCGTGAAAGAAATGCGAAGGCTATTGCCGCCGCAGTGGCTTCCGAAAATGCAGCCGCCGAAAGAGCCGCAGCCGCTCGTCGCGCTCAAGAAGAAGCCGATGCTCGCGCAGCAGCTCAAGCTGCCGCTTTGGCTCGCGCCAATCAAATGGCTTCAGGAAATGGCAATGGCGCTGGCAACAATGGGTCTCCGACACACGGGACTCAGGTGGCTGGCGTTCCTCAGGGTGTGAGAAGTTTAGATCAACTTCGTCAAATGCCAGGCAACCCACGTCCAACTTACGACGCCGTCGAACGTCGCCAAGGTCATGCAGGTAACGTAGCTTTCCTTGCTTACATTTCTAAAGAAGGAACACCGACACACTTCAAACAGTTGAAGTCGACAGGATATGAAAATCTGGACGCCAAAACACTGAATGCTCTGAAAAAATGGCGTTTTTACCCGGGCCAAGAAGGTTGGGTCGAACTTCCGTTTAAATGGGATTTAAAAGGTGGAGCACAAGAAGATGGCGGATTGCTGCGCCGTGCCGTATCGCAAATGTAAGAACTCTGGATTTCAGCAATAAAAATCAAAAGCCTTTGGTAAAACCAAAGGCTTTTTTAATCTCTAAATACATGAATTTAAATAGAAATTAGTCTTTGAAAAGAGTCTTCGCAGACTTAGTAGTACCCTTGTTACGCAAAGCTGCTTTACGCTTTTTGCCAGATGAAGCTTTTTTGTGCGCGCGGATAGTCTCTGTTTTTTTTGTTTTTGAAGCCATTTATTCCCCCGGTCTTTAACGGAATGAGTTAATTATCAAAAGGGAATCTGCAAGTCAACCGAATGCCGATAATCTGATGAGTGATCTGGATTTCCTTGGTAAGCGTAGCTCAAACCGAATTTAGGGCCTTCAAAACCGAACCCACCGGTCCAAAGTTTACGCTTTTTGTCGGTGTCGTCCTGAAATCCAAAGCGAATAATGGTCCATTTACTCACATAAGACTCAAAACCGGCCATGTAAATGGGGTCCGAGCTGATATCAAAGCGTAAACGGATGAATTCCTTATAGACATAGTTCAAGCCTAAAGCGGCCGTGGTCTTTAGACGGATCTCTTCAGGGATGTCATTTTTCTCTCCAAAAGCGTTATATACAACCAATCCAACCCCCAAAGCGGGGGCTGCCGTGTAAAGCAGCCCGATATCCGCATTGGTCTGCTGATAAGACCCCGTGATATCCAATTTGCTTTGCAGATAGTGACCCGTGATTCCAATGGTTAAACGATCCATCACAAAATCAGCAACGGCCAAGCTGATGTTTTGCTGCTTCACATCTTGTCCAAGAGCTTTGGTTTTATTTTGAATGAATCCCAAAGATGCAGGGATCACAGTTCCTGTGTTGTCACTCAAACTTCCCATCCACGCATCTTCATTCGCAGAAAAATAAATATGACGACCGCGCAGATGAGCCAGCGTCGCGGCGTTCAAGTACATCGCATCTCCGGCTTGCACAGCCGCACGTCCAGTTCCACCGGTTGCACCAGAGACTGAGGTATTAAAGACTTGGGCCTGTGCTCCAAAGGCGATAACATAAAAAAGAAAAAAAGCAGGAAGTTTAACGAAGCTCAAAGGATGGAGCATGTCTAATCACCTCATAGTAATCGTGAGTGCATTCATTTTATCACTCACATCCTATCAATCGGCCCAGGCTGGTGCCAATAAGTTTACTTCAAAATCAGTGCACGTGGGCGATAACCTCATTTCAATCTTGCGCCAACAAGGTTTTTCTCAGAGGGAAAGGGAGCAAATTGTCGCTTCCGACGCGGGACTGCGTAATCTGTTTCTGACTCTGGATACAAAGTACCTTATTCGCAGAGCGCCTGGTGAACTAGAGCTAAGAATGTTCGACTCTCAAACTTCTGAGGCCTTCAAAGTTATCAAGTCCAAGGGTAAAGTCAGAGCTTTCAAGTACAATCCTCAATACCGAGTCTCTATCACTCGCGTGGATGGAAAAGTTTACGGTTCAATTCTGGGGAGTATCTTATCAAAAGTAAAAAGCAATTGGGTGGCAACACGCTTTATGGACGCCTATGCTTTCGAAACTAAAACCGGAAGAAAACTTCGCGCCGGAGCCAAGTACTCTTTCACAGTCGAAAAGCAGTTTGAGGCTGGTCACTTTATCAAATACGGCGAAATCCTACAGACTTCTCTGGAGATCGGCCCGGAAGTGATTCAAAAGAAATTCATCCGCTCAAAAGGTGGAGGTGTTTTTGTTCACCACAGCGATCTGCTTGAAAACAAGCCTTTCTATGCACCGGTGAACTACATCCGCATTGCGAGTCATTTCCAACCGAATCGTCGTCACCCGATCACGAAGAGACTTCAAGCGCACTTGGGTGTGGATTTCGAAGCTCCTGTTGGAGAACCTATATTTGCTCCTCGCAAAGGCACGGTGGTTCGCTTCGGTAACAATCGAGCTGCTGGAAACTATATCGTTCTTTTACACGCCAATGGCATCGAGACCTCTTACAACCATTTGCATAAGATCGATCGTCGCATTCGTCAGGGTCTGAAAGTCGGCATTGGAGAAAAGTTGGGAGAAATCGGCTGTACAGGGTATTGCACCCGCGCCCATCTGCACTTTGCAGTACGAAAAAGAGGTCACATGGTGGACCCTTTAAAAATCATTCGTACTTATCCGTATAATATGGAAGCCCTCATTCAAAAACGAGTGGCCGCCAACTAATTTTTCTTAATTGCGTGTGCAGACAGAAATGAACTGCGCACATCTTTTCACCGGTATGCCATTGGCATAGTGACCCGCATCTTTGTTCGACTGAAAGCACTCGAGAGAGCGGTCATATTGAACTCCGGCAGACTGACCTTGAATTTGCTCTTCAGCGTAACAGCTTGTCGAAGCTCCTAGCTTTGGAACAACACAACGTCTTGCGAGATTCACATCCCATTGGTCTGCTCTTAAGTGACGACGAACAATTTGAAGTTCATGGCGATAATTTGCATTCGCAAGATTATCCACGGCTTCTGCAGGACATACCGTTGCCGCGTCTTGGGGACGAACAACCATATAACGTCTAGTGATATGACAATTCCACTGAACGCCAACTGAGCTTGGATTTTCCAAACTGCCTTCATAAACTTCGGTCAATATATTTGCAGGATTGTTCGCTCTACTTGAGCCGCCCATAACAGCGTTGGTATTTCCAAAAGTCAGTTTATATCCACGGCCATAAGCTTTCTTAACAGGATATGCAGATGAAGGTGCGCGAACCTCATTTATTTCGCCGTTCTTTTTGGTATAAGCCAACGTCATAAGACCATTACCCATCAAGTCATCGCGGAAAGCTTGCGCCAAACTTTCATCTTTATTGAAGGTCAGTTTGCCTTCCAGAACTTTTCCCTCACTTGAGAATGGGAAATAAGAAGCTGTAGTTCCCTGCTTCGTCACAGAAGCCATCAGCAATGTATCTGTGAGAGAACTCAGCATAGGAATCACGTCAATCCCCAGTGTCGCACTGGAATTCGAAGAGTGGATATCAGTAAGACGATCGCTGCTACGAATTGCTAACAGAGGTTGCGCCTCGCTATTCGCTGGAGAATCCGCCAAATACTCGCGGTATTGATTTTCAGATAGACGTGTCTCTGGATAAATAGGATTGAAATTGGCATCGGTATAATTGAAGAACTGCTGACTTAGCTTAGTCCCACCTCCGAAAGTACCATAGGCTCCCGCCATGATCGAAAAATAGCCTTGAGACTGCTGTAAGCCCGCCTTAGCACAAGAGTTATAAGCGATTTGATCAAAGGTTGCGTCATAAGCAAAAGGGATATTCGCGACCTTTGCGGCCGTGGAGCCTCCATATTTGATCGATAAGGCGGCATCACTTGTTAAGTCGATGCTTTCGTCCAAAGATCCATCAAAGCCGGCTTTTCCACAGTTTTGAAACGATACGACAAGAAGGAATGAACCAACAATGCCGCTCGCAGCTCGCCACGTCGTCTTGTTCATACGAATTTTCATGGAATACTCCCCTACCCTTAAGGCTAACACAAAGCTGTATATTACCTTGGCAAAAAACAACGCCATGCTCACATTGAGACAGTGATTCAATAAGGCTTGTCTTAGAATGAAACGTTTGAGAAAAATAGAGCATGTCAAAAGTTAAAAAAGCCATTATTCCAGCCGCAGGTCTAGGTACCCGTTTTCTCCCTGCAACAAAGACTGTGCCCAAGGAAATGCTGACCATCGTAGATGCTCCCATCATTTTATACGTGGTTGAGGAAGCCATCAAAGCTGGAATCGAAGACATCATCCTCATCGCGGGTCGTGGCAAACATGCCATTGAGGATTTCTTTGATACTTCTTATGAACTTGAAGACAAGCTCGCTCGTGATGGAAAAGAAAACCTTATTGCGCGTGTTTCTAAGATTCGCGATATGGCAAACATCATCAGCATCCGCCAAAAACAAGCTTTGGGATTGGGTCATGCGGTTCTTTCGGGTCTGCCCATCGTAGGTAAAGATCCATTTGCGGTTTTACTGGGTGATGAAATCACAATGGGCTTCCATGGCGAGCCTAACGTAACAGCGCAATTGGTAAAATCTTTTGAAGAGACCAACACATCCACAATCTCCATTATGAAAGTGCCTGAGTCCGACGTTTCTAAGTACGGCATTGCAGAAGTTGAAGAACAAACACCTGGATTCTTTAAAGTGACTTCTTTGGTGGAAAAACCAAAAGCCACAGAAACCAAAAGCCGCTGGGCCTTGCCTGGTCGCTATGTGTTCGACAATCGCATTATGGATCTCTTGCAAAACGCAAAACCTTCCCTCAACGGGGAAATTCAGCTCACTGACAGCATGAAAGTGCTTTGTCAGAAATTTGGATTGAATGCCATGACCTTCACAGCAGAAAGATACGATGCTGGAGACAAACTAGGATATCTCCAAGCCAATATCGAGTTGGGCCTGCGCAATCCTGAAGTTGGCGAAGACTTAAAAAAATACATCCTTAATCTCGCACAGAGAATTAAGTAAGGAGCGACGAAATGAAATCGGCACTCATCGGACTTATGCTTTTAATGCCCCTCCTGTCAGAAGCCTATATTCTTCCAACCCGCACGATCTTGCAAAAAACCTCTGAAAACGCAGGCTCCGGCATTTATGCAATCGAGCAAGAAGTGCAATTCCAAAACGGCCAAGAGACTTTGAATCTTAAAGAAACTTGGTTGATCGATAGCGATCGCACTTTGCGCCTCACTGTTTCCGGAACAAAAGACCAACAGAACACGATCAAGTTCCAATTCCTATACAACGGTGGACAACGCTATCGTTTGGTGGATGGAAGCCGCAGAACAGAAGCCATCTCCAATGACTTCTTGGAAAAGTTCATCAACTTCAGAAACCCTGAGATTTTTGCCAACACTTTGGCCCATCACAAAATCATTCCCACCGGCGCTTACGGAAAAAAGTATGGCAACAAGTCCTCAGACTTCAAACATGACGCTGAAAAATGGGTGCGCTTGTCTCGCACGGGTGGAGCCGTCAACTATGCATTCGGAACTCCTACACCATCGGATCAAGAGTCTGGCGATCCTGGCATTTGGATCGAGCAAGATCAATTCGTGGTTCGCAAGCTCCGCCTTCCCTCTCAAGTGGAGATGACCGCAGACAACTACAATATCTTTGCTAAGAATTTGAATTATCCCAAAACACGCACGATTCGTTGGGGCAACAACTCTGTGACGATTCGTTTGATCAGCGCCTCCACTCGTCCTGCTAGCGCCAACAGCTTATTCCAGCCGGCATCTTTGGATTTAAACCAAAAGGTTGATGGCTTGGCTGATTTACCGGCAAAAGAAGCGATCCTTGAGTTTTATTCGAGGTTTCGATGAGCGGAAAAACTCTCTGGAAGGTGGCAGTTGATGCTCCCTTGCCAGAGGCTTTGACCTATAGTTCTGATCTTCCTTTATCCCGTGGACAATTGGTGAATGTGCCTTTGGGTCGTCGCAAAACCAAAGGTTTGGTTTTGGGTTCGACAGCAGAAGTTCCTGCCTTTGAAACGAAGGATATCGATTCAATTGATGAAGAGTATTCTCCACTGCCTGAGTCCTCAGTGAAGTGGCTAGAATGGCTTTCTCAATACTATTTACACCCTATTGGACAAGTCGTTCAATCGGCCTTCCCTCCCCTTAGAAAAACCGAAAAGCAGCGCAAATCAAATCGCCCTCCAGTGATTCCTCAACTTGAGGCCGATACTGCTCATGATTTGACGGACGAACAACGTCGATGCTTCGAAAGTATTTCTCAATTCGAAAACTTTTCTACGCACTTGGTTTTTGGTGTCACGGGCTCAGGAAAAACAGAAATTTATCTGCGCCTTCTTGAGGAAGTTCTAAAAAAAGGTAAGCGCGGCTTAGTTCTGGTGCCCGAGATTTCTTTGACGCCTCAACTGATTCAACGGTTTGCTCGACGTTTTGGCGATCGCATTGCCGGTCTTCACTCCCAACTCACTGATCGGGAACGCACCAATCAATGGTGGGACATTGTTGAAGGACGAAAATCCATTCTTATCGGAGCACGCTCTGCTCTTTTTTGTCCCATGGATGATCTCGGTTTGATCATCGTCGACGAAGAGCATGAACCGAGTTTTAAACAAGATGAAAAATTGAAATACAACGGCCGCGATGCGGCTGTAATGCTGGGCAAGATGGTGAACTGTCCTGTGGTTTTGGGCTCAGCAACTCCGAGCTTAGAAACCTGGAAGAATGCCAAAGACGGGCGCTATCATCTTCATACTTTAAAAAATCGTGTCGCAAATCGCTCGATGCCGACCATTGAAGTTATTGATCTTCGCAAAGGCAATGAAGATGAAGAGACACAGAAGCTTGCCAAAGAAAAGTACGGACATCTCCCCTTTTGGATGAGTCCGACTCTGTTTGAGAAAATGAATGAGGTTTTAGAAAAGGGTGATCAGGCCGCGCTGTTCTTGAATCGTCGAGGGGTTGCTCAAATGGTGGTGTGCCCTGCTTGTGGTCATACTCGTGAATGCCCGAACTGTGACATCTCTCTAACCCTGCATGCGCACTCTCATCTTGTCTGTCACTATTGCGACTATCATGAGAATTTTAAGGCCCGATGCCCTGACTGCAAAGAGGCAGACATGGAGGCCATCGGCTTAGGAACTGAATTGCTTGAAACTGATCTTTCTCGCATCTTTCCAGGTAAGAGAATTGCACGGGCAGATCGTGATGAAATCCAAAGTCGTTCCGACCTGGAAGACCTCATTGCGGATATGGAAAAAGGCGATATAGATATCTTAGTAGGCACACAAATGATTGCCAAAGGCTTGGATTTTCCAAAGCTCAAACTTGTTGGTCTTGTGCTTGCCGATGTCGGATTTAATCTTCCTGATTTTCGCGCCACCGAAAGAAGTTTTCAACTCATCACTCAAATGAGTGGTCGCAGTGGTCGTCATATCAAAGAAGGCGAAAGCCCCGGCTATGTGATTATTCAAACTTACAACACTGAACACGAGAGCATCACCTACTCTCAAAACCACGACTTCGAAGGCTTTGCCGCCAACGAACTTGATGTTCGCTCACAATTGAATTATCCGCCCGTGGGAAAGCTGGTGTCTTTCCGAATCCAAGGCCCTCACTTGGGTCGAGTGGAAGAGGCCGCTGGACTTTTAGCGAGAAGAGCCCATGCACTCAAACAGCAAATTCCTCAATATGCTGCCATCGAAGTTTTAGGGCCTGCTGAAGCACCACTCTCAAAGTTGAGAGGGCAGTTCCGATTTCATCTTCTCTTGAAAGCCCCCAACAACGGAGTGATCAATCCCTTTTCTAAACAGCTTCTTGGCGATCAAGGATGGCTTCCCAACGGGATAAAGATTTTAACTGATATCGATCCAATGAGTTTGCTTTAAGTTCTCTCCTTCCTTAAACTAGAGGGTATGGTTCAATGCCCCCGATGCGGAATACAAGTGACGGAGCTTCATGGAGTAGACCCTGATTTGGTTTCCAAATTAGCGGCTGCTGGTGAAGCGAATATACCTCCTGAGGTATGTGCTGGTTGTATTTCCGATTTGCGCAGAACTGCTGCCTCAAGCAGCGGTGGTGTTTTGATGGCTCAGGAAAGAGCCAAGGAACAGCACCGACTGCAGCTCTGGAAAAGTCGCGTGATGCTGATAAAAAAAGCCCGGCATGCGATGACTCAGAAACTTTATTCCGAGGCGGCCGTAGCCTATGAAAAATATTTGAAAATTTTAGATATCGTTTTTGATGTCAAAAAAGGCGGCCGCCTAAAACCGGAAGTTTTCAAAGAGAGCGCAAGAACACAGGAACTCACTGTGGTGGCTTCAGTTTACTGGGACCTTATGCGCATTTATGACACCAATGATAAATACAGCGATCGCATGAGCAACGCCGCAAAACAGCTGGCAATGTTTGTGCAGTACACGCCAATTTATCCGGATATCATGCGTAAGGCTGAGTCGTTTTCTAAAACGGCAAGACACCCGCATATCGTCAAACAATTCTTGAAGCTTTCTGCTCAAGAACGACCTCGTTGCTTCATTGCAACTTCTGCATTTGAAAGCCCTCTCGCGTGGGAAGTGCAAAGCTTGCGGTACTTCCGCGATCATCGCCTGAAGAACTCTGCGGCCGGTCGCCAATTTGTGTTGATGTATTATAAGCATTCTCCTCGCATCGCTTGCTTACTCGATAGGCAAGCTTGGATGAAACCCGCCGTGCGCGCCGCTCTCCGTGCTTTGATTAAATGCGTTAGCTGATCTTTACCGTCTTTGAGGCTTGCAAAGAGTCTTCGTTTTGAGGAAGGTAAAGCCATGGCACATATCTATGATTACGCAATTATTGGCAGTGGATTAACAGGACTCAGCATCGCAGCAGCTTTGAGCCGTGAAACAAAAAATATCGCTCTTCTTGAGGGCTCCGACGTTCCTTGCGGCAGCAACAGAATGATCAAGTTCCCAACCGGCCCTATCAACAACGGTTTGAGATTTGTTCCTGACTCTGCTTTGGCTGACAAAGCTCTCTCTTTTCTTGAAAACTTGTTGGGCACATCTCTCGTAGCTGGAAAAAGCAACGAGGCACCTATTACTTACGAGTCTGGCGGATTCAAAACATTCCTAGGCTTTGGCGACAATCCCCCGGCATTTTATGAAGAATTGAATTACTTCACTTCTGCAAAACGCACCGATCTGGCGGTTGAACCTTACGCTTGGACTCAAATGCTTTTCGAGAAATTCGAAGGCGACTTTATGCCAAGATCTTACGTGACAAAATTTCATCAAGAAGGTGAAAAGGTCACACACATCACCATCAATGGATCAAAAACAGTTCATGCACAGAACTTTATTTTCTGCGGAACTGTTAAGGATCTTGCATTGCTTTTACCTGAAGATGCGATCTCTTTGCGTGCTCGTACAAAGCTTTCTAAGAATGCATATTGGACGGCACTATGCCTTGATCTTTGCCATAGCAAAGCCGTGACAGAGTCTTCTGCCGTACACGTTCTTAATGGCACGACTCAGGATGAAATTGGACCTTGCGCCGGTCGCTTTATGCCAGCGACCGAAGTGGAAGGAGAAGCCCTTCAAGCTTCTCAATGGATCACTTTCATCGAGCAAGAAGTCACTGAAGACAGCGAAGTGGTTGGAACAACCCTTAAGAAAATCAAACGCCAAGTTAAGCGCGCTTACCCGGAAGCCCTGGATAACGTAAAGCTTGAAAGAATTTTTGTCGCTCCTATTTTATCTGGAAATGGCGACATCAAGTTGAACGCCAATATGACTTTGCCTTCTCTAGAAAATCTGTGGATTTCATCTGCAACAATCAATGAGCAAAAGAACCTTGTTGGAGCTCTTCTCCAAGCAGAGATGACCGTTGCTTCATTGGGATTTAAAGTTGAAGAAAGAGAAATGCTTTCCGAATCTGAAGCAATGCCAGAAGCCAGCCTCTAAGAGTTGGTTTCTTCGAGCGGAAGGGTGAACGTGAACGTTGTACCCTTCCCTTCCTGACTTTCCACTGAGATATCTCCACCCATCAGTTCGACTAGATTCTTTGTAATTGCCAATCCCAAGCCCGTGCCGCCGTATCTTCTCGTGACAGAGTTGTCTTCCTGAGTGAACACCTTAAACAAACGATTCATATTCTCGTCTCGAATGCCCACTCCGGTGTCGCGAACAATCCATCTATAATGACTTTTCTCTTTTTTAATATGAACTGAGATACGTCCGCGCTCTGTGAATTTAATGGCATTACTCACCAGATTAATCAAAATTTGTCTGAGACGATGAGAGTCTCCGACAACGGCTCTGGGAACCTCTTGATCCATCTTTAGTTCAAGATCCAGGCCCTTCTCTCGACACTTCACCTGGAACATATCATGGACATCTTGGTGCAATTCACGAACGTCAAAGCGATGTTTATCCAGATGCAAAAGTCCATTTTCAATCTTTGAGAAATCCAAAATATCATTGAGAAGATGAAGAAGAGATTCCGAACAACGATGAATCGTACTGACATACTGTCGCTGTTCGCCGTTGAGATCCGTATCTCGCAAGATATCCGCAAAGCCGATGATGCTATTTAAAGGCGTGCGGATCTCATGGCTCATATTACTGAGGAAGCTGGACTTCAAGGCCGAAACCTTAAGAGCATTTTCCCGGGCCGAGATAAGCTCGTACTTGGAAATGGCCATATCTTTAAGTTCCTGGCGGATGCGACCAATCCCTAATATAAGGATAATATCTTCAAAAACCACCCAAGCCGCGTGCTCAATCCAACGCCACTCGAAACCGCCGATCTCACCATAAACGGAGATCGGCATATAAAGTCCCCTGAAAACATGGTCCACAATCACGATGGCCGAGGCCACCAAAAGAACGCCGACATCCTTATAAAAGGCCAAAAAGGCCAGGGAAACAAAGACGTGGAAGTGGGTTTCAATTCGCCCACCAGAAAGATGGATGAAAAGAATTGAAAAGCAAACTTGCGAAACCGCCGCCACATAGCGGGTCAGCTTCTCTCCGGGAAGAACTATAGACAAATAAACAGGCGGAAATGCAAAAAGCCCCCCGAAAACCAGGGCTAAATAGATGCTTTCTTGGCTTTGATTGAATTGGCCAATCCAAGTGGTGGGCGCGACCACCCAAGCTACTATTATGGCCGCAGCCCATTGGAGAACCATGAGTACTGCGAGAGAGCGATCAATGCGAGTATAAATCTCTTTCGCTTGATCATTGAAGATTTTTACAACTTCGGGATGTGACCCAAGGCCACTATTTGCCCGTACCATGCCCCTACCCATCAACGTCCACCTAGGTTCATTTTGCTGCTGTAATATTAGTTTTAGCTCCCCATGGCCCAACATGTCTAAACAAAAATGACTGACACTACTAGTTTTAATTTATCGGCACCAATTTGAGACACAGAAAGAGACTTGCCCTGTATAGCGCCCTGTGATATCCCGTAGATCCAAACAAAAACACACCTTCAGACATTACCTGGTCCCCCATAGTACAAATTAGGGGGTCTTCCGGTGAAAGAAAAGAAACCGGCTCTGTCTGTTGGGAGGATTAACCAGAAAAAGGAGTACTACCATGGCACAAGTGACCATGAAAGAGATGCTAGACGCGGGAGTCCACTTCGGACATCAAACTCAGCGTTGGAACCCAAAAATGAAGCCATACGTTTACACAGCTCGCGGAGGCATTCATATCATTGACCTTCAAAAGACTGTTGTACGCGCTAACAAAGCTGCTGATTTCGTAAAAGATATCGCTGCTAACGGTGGTCGTTTGATCTTCGTTGGTACTAAAAAGCAAGCTATCGAGCCAGTTCAAGAAGCAGCTCAAAAATGCGGTCAATACTACGTTACTAAACGTTGGTTGGGCGGCATGATGACGAATTTCGAAACGATCAAATCTTCTATCGATCGTCTTCGCAAAATCGATGCTATGAAAGAAAAAGGCGAGTTCAATTTCTTGACTAAGAAAGAGCGCGCTAAACTTGAAAAAGAATATCTTCGTTTGTCTGAATTCCTTAACGGTATTCGCGAAATGAAAGACGCTCCTTCTGCAATGTTCGTTGTGGATCTTCCAAAAGAACACATCGCAGTTGCTGAAGCAAAACGTCTTGGCATCCCAGTAGTTGGTATCGCTGATACAAACTCTGATCCTGAGGCTATCGAGTATCCAATCCCAGGAAACGACGATGCGATCCGTTCGATCAAATTGTTCGCTAACTTGATTGCTGATGCTTACCTTGAAGGCGCTAAAGAGTGGGAAGGTAAACTTCGCACTATGACTGACAAACAATCTGACGTTGCTAAAGAAGCGAAAGCTGAAGGCCGCGACGAAGCTCCTAAAAAACGTGGTGCTCGTCCAGCTGCTGCTGGCGCTAAAGAAGCTCCTAAGAAATCTGCTGGTCCTACAGTGGTTAAAGCAACTAAAGCTCCTCGTAAGCTTGTTGCTGCCGGTACAGCTGAAGAAGTTGAAATTCAAGCTGAGCTTGAGAACAACGAAAAAGCTGACGATTCTGCTGAGTAGTCCTCAGCTGAGTTCTGAGGAAGGGTGGCTGGTCCACCCTTCTTTTTGTCCCTCTTGAATTAAGTCTTTATTTAAATTTTATTTGAATTGAAGGAGTCATCTCTTATGTCAATTTCTGCTACTCTAGTAAAAGAACTTAGAGAAAAAACTAGCGCAGGTATGATGGATTGCAAAAAAGCTCTCGAAGCTGCTAATGGCGATTTCGAAGCTGCAGTTGAATGGTTGCGTGTAAAAGGTCTTTCTTCTGCTTCTAAAAAAGCAGACCGTATTGCGGCTGAAGGAACTGTTTTTGCTCAAGTTAACGGCGACACTGGTGTCGTTGTTGAAATCAACTCTGAAACAGATTTCGTTGCTCGTAATGACGGCTTCAGAAACTTGGTTTCTGATATCGCTCACCACGTTCTTAACGTAGTTAATGCGACTGGCGACATCTTGGAACAAATGTTCCACAAAAACCCAACTAAAAAAGTGGGCGAGATGTTGAAAGAAGCCATCGCGACTATCGGTGAAAACATCGTTATTCGTCGTTTCGAAAAATACACTGCAACTGCAAACACACTTGTGCACACATATGTTCACGGTGAAGGCAAAATCGGCGTAATGATCGAAGTTGCTGTTTCTGATGCTAAAGCAACTAGCAACCCTGAGCTGAAAACTTTCGCTCAAGACGTTGCATTGCACATCGCTGCAATGAACCCAATGGCTGTTTCTTCTGAACAAATTCCAACTGAAGTTGTTGAGAAAGAAAGAGAAATCTTGAAAGCTAAAAACCTTGAAGCTGGTAAAAAAGCTGACATGGTTGATAAAATCGTTGAAGGCCAAATCCGTAAGTTCTTGGCTGAAAACTGCTTGATGGATCAAGCTTTCGTTAAAAATCCAGATATGAAAGTATCTGATTTGGCGAAAGAAACTGGCAAAAAGATCGGCGCTGACGTTTCTGTTAAACGTTTCGTTCGTTTCGAACTTGGTGCTGGTATCGAAAAGAAATCTACAGACTTTGCAGCTGAAGTTGCAGAGCAAATGAAGGGACACTAATTGAAGACGCCTGCATATAAGCGTATTTTGCTCAAGTTAAGTGGTGAGGCTCTTGCTGGAAAGCAAGGGACTGGAATCAACACTGCTGTAATCCAACAGATTGCACAGGACGTAGCAGAAGCTTATAAGGTGGGCGTTGAAATTGGTCTCGTTATCGGCGGCGGCAATATCTATCGTGGTGTTGCCGCTTCTGCTGAAGGCATGGATCGCGCAAGTGCTGACTACATGGGAATGCTTGCAACTTGTATCAATGCCCTGGCTCTTCAAGATGCTCTTGAAAAAGTCGGTGTTCCTACCCGTGTTCAAACGGCCATCGAAATGGCTGAAATCGCAGAACCTTACATCCGCCGCAGAGCTATCCGTCATTTGGAAAAAGGTCGTCTGGTTATTTTCGGTGCTGGCACTGGAAATCCTTTCTTCACAACAGACACCGCTGCTTCTCTTCGTGCGATGGAAATCAATGCTCAAGTGATCATGAAAGCCACCAAAGTAGATGGCATCTATGACAAAGACCCTGTGAAACACGCTGACGCAAAAAAATTCGATAAGATTAGTTATATCGAAGTCCTCAATCGCGGTTTGCAAGTGATGGACTCGACAGCTATCAGCATGTGCATGGACAACAAACTTCCAATTATTACTTTTGACCTTCACCAACAAGGAAACATCCTTAGAGCGGTGATGGGTGAGACAATCGGAACACTGGTTCACTAATCCGGAGGCAACTATGGTAATCGCTGACGTAAAAAAGAACGCCCAGACCAAAATGGACAAATCTCTTCACTCTTTGTCTGAAGAGCTTAAGAAGATCCGCACTGGTCGTGCCCAAGTTTCTATGCTTGATGGTATCAAAGTTAACTACTACGGAAGTGCAACCCCTCTTTCTCAGGTTGCTTCTGTTTCCACTCCAGATGCGAAATCATTTTTGATCGCTCCTTGGGAAGTGGCTATTTTGAAAGAGATCGAAAGTGCGATCATCAAATCTGAATTGGGCATGGCCCCAATGAATGATGGTAAAGTGATCCGTTTGAAAGTTCCTGATTTGACTGAAGAGCGCCGTAAAGACTTGGCAAAACAAGTTAAAAAAGTAGCTGAAGAAGCTCGCGTTGCTGTTCGTATGGCTCGTCGTGATGCCAATGACGAAGTTAAAAAAGGTCAAAAAGATAAAGTTCTCAGCGAAGACGATGCTAAAAAAGCAGAAACTGAGATTCAAAAAATGACTGACGATTTTATTAAAAAAGTAGACCAAGTCGCTGAAGAAAAAGAAAAAGCGATTTTGACGATCTAAGCGACCGAGGCCCGATGACGCTTCCTAAGCATATAGCTATCATTATGGACGGAAACGGTCGTTGGGCTCAGCTCAAACGAAAGCCGCGCACCTTTGGCCACGTCAAAGGAACTCGCGTAGCAAAGAAAATCATCACGGCGTGTTCGCGCCGTGGGATCAAAAATCTCACTCTCTATGCTTTCAGCACTGAAAACTGGTTCCGCCCTCAAGCTGAAGTTTCTCTTCTTATGAACATCCTTCGCCGTTATCTTAAAAAAGAAACGGAGAACCTAGTTAAAGAGAATATCCGTTTTTCAGTGATCGGCGACCTGACTCGTATTCCAAAAGATGTTCTTCAAGCGATTGAATCGGCGCGCGCAGCCACAGCAAAGTGCTCAGGGCTTAACCTGGTCTTTGCATTAAGCTACGGATCTCGCCAAGAGATCACCAATGCCATGAAAGACATTGCTGAGCGTGTTGCTAAAGGCGAAATCAAGCCTCAAGACATCAGTGAAGAGATGATTAACTCTTCATTGAGCACTTTTCCCACCCCAGATCCTGATCTTATTATTCGCACAAGCGGCGAGGAACGTCTTTCCAACTTCCTCTTGTGGCAAGCTGCTTACTCTGAATTCTATTTCACAGACGTTCTCTGGCCTAATTTTACAGAAACTCATCTTGAAGAGGCTTTGAAAGTCTTTGGCTCAAGACAACGACGTTTTGGGAAAGTTGTAAGCACGGATCATGAAGAAAAACTTCACCATTAGAGCCATTTCCGCCCTCGTTGCTGTGGGCGTCCTGATTGCCCTTTACGTTTTCCTTAAGGAACTCGGGATCAAGATCGCTATCTTGGCGTCTGTTATTATTGGTTCTTATGAAATTGTTAAAATTCTTTTTAAAGAAGAGTCTTCCAAGTTTCTTAAAGTCCTCTTTTATGGCCTTTGTGTCCTTGTCTTTGTTCTTTCTGCGATGGCCATCAGCCTTGCGGCATTGGCATTTTCATTGGCTCTGATCGCTCTCTGTATCAGCAGCTTGGCCACTCTCCATAAAACCGCAGACCTTCAACGCATCGGGAACTTTCAAACTAAGGCCGCTCTGGGCCTGTTTTACGTGGGGTTGTTGCCTTCGTTTTCTTATCGCGTTTTGGTAGCTCCAAATGGTCTTTACTGGTTTGTGACTTTGCTCCTTGTGGTTTTTGCCGGAGACACCTTTGCCTATATTTTTGGTGTCCTTTTCGGAAAACAAAAGCTCATGCCAAACATCTCTCCCAAAAAATCTCTTCAAGGCTCCATTGGAGGATTGGTTGGTTCTGCGTTGGCGATGTGGGCTTGCCAACATTTCTTCTTCTCTGAAATGTCACTTGTGACCTTGATCCCGTTGGCGGTGATTGCTGGAGTATTTGCACAATTCGGAGACTTCTTTGAATCCTTGTTAAAGCGCATCGCTGATGTGAAAGACTCTGGTCGTATCATGCCTGGTCATGGTGGAATTCTTGATCGCATCGACGGCGTTTTGTTCGCCAGTCCTGTAATTTTGCTCGGAATTATTCTCATCGAGTATTTTAGCTGACTCTTATTGAGAATATTTTAGGCATTCTCATCTTTAGTCTGTCAGTACTTGGTCGAGCGCTGCTTCTTCACACCTTAATTTCCTAGCGCCTCCATCCTGGTCTCATTAGAATGGACCAATGGAAATTATACTAAATTATTTGCACTCCGCCTTTAATACCATCGTTCCCTTCATTGTTCTGTTGGGAATTCTTATTTTTGTCCATGAATTTGGACACTTTATCGTCGCTCGTTGGTGCGGAGTTCGAGTTGAAGTATTCAGTCTGGGTTTCGGAAAGAAGATCTGGAAGTTTAAACGTGGTGACACGGTTTATGCCATTTCTTTGATTCCGCTCGGCGGCTACGTCAAAATGTTTGGCGAACAACCTGGGGAAACCATCTCTGACGAAGACAAAAAAGTCGCCTTCACACATAAAACTGTGTGGCAAAGAATCGCTATTGTTTTAGCTGGTCCTTTAATGAACTTCTTTTTTGCCATCGTGGTTTTCTTTGCTGTGGCCTTGATCGGCGAAGAAGCAAAGACTCCGGTTTTAGGAGACGTTCCACAAAACTCTCAAGCTTACCAAGTCGGCTTCAGATCTGGTGATGAGATTCGCAAGATCAACGACACCCAAATCACAACTTGGGAAGACATTCAGGGTGCCCTCAGCCTTAAAAAAGCCGAAGATCTCGCTTTGAACGTGGACGTTATGCGACCTGGTAGCGAAAAGGTCGAACATATTTCTCTTGTTGCTAAAGCAGAGCCAAATCCAAATGTTTTGAGCAGCTCTGATTTTATCGGAGGCATTGAAGGCTTCACCCCATACTCTATGGGAACTTCTGTGGGTGTATTGCAGAACTCTCCTCTTCATGCGCTTGGCTTGAAAACAGGAGATGTGATCACTTCCGTCAATGGTCAAAAGGTCACTTACTGGAGAGATCTCCTTCCACTTTTGTCTTCTTTAAATCCTAAAGAAACACTGACCATCGACGCCATGGGAATTCGTGACGACGAGAAGGCTCCAAAAGCCATGACTCTGACGATGTCTGCTCAACCTTCTGTAAAGAGCTACTCTCTTGAAGGTCTCGGTTTAGAGTCGTCTGAATTTTACCTCTATAGCGTGATCAAAGATTCTCCGGCAGAGGCCGCGGGAATGAAAAAAATGGATCGTATCGTTTCTATTAACAACGTGAAGATCACAAAGTGGGAAGATGTTATTGCTAACATCAAATCCTATGATGGCGAGCACCCCGTTGATGTGATGATTCAAAGAGACGGCGAGATGATCCCTTTGAAAATCACGCCCAAGATGACAACTCAAATGAATGCCAGTGGATCTGAAGAGAAACGCTATACGATCGGCATAGCTCCCTTCGTAAATATTGCGACTCCAGAGATGATGGTTGTTCAAACCAGTAATCCTCTGAAAGCTTTGGTTCGTGGAACTGAGAAAACTTGGGACGTTACAGTGATGACTGTGATGAGCTTCGTTCGTCTCTTCCAGGCTAAGATCTCTCCAAAAAATATCGGAGGCGTGATCTCCATCGGACAGGCTGCCAGTGAAACCTTTAAAATGGGCATCACTCAGTTCTTGCAAATGATGGCGATCATTTCCGTGAACCTTTTCATTTTGAATTTGCTTCCAGTTCCAGTTTTGGACGGTGGACACTTGGTGTTCTATATCGTGGAAGTGATAAAAGGAGCGCCTCTCAGCATGAAGAAGATGGAAGTTGCCCAGCAGGTGGGACTTGCGCTACTTATGAGCTTGATGATCTTTGCTCTATTTAATGACTTTACTCGTCTGTTGGGAAAATGAAGATATTAGCTATGGAAACCAGCACCCTGCTTGCCGGGGTTGCTGTGATTGAAGATGGAAAAGTACTTGCTGAAGAGTCTTCTCTGCGCAATCGAACCCATAGCGAAGTTATCTCCCCGTTTATTGATTCTGTTCTTTCCAAAACTCACCTAAAACTCGAAGACATTGATGTGTTTGCTGTAGGCCAAGGTCCAGGCAGCTTTACAGGCATCCGGGTCGCCGCCAATGCGGGAAAAAGTTTTTCTTTTAGCTTCGATAAACCTCTGGTCACCCTTGATTCTCTGGTTTTATTGGCAGCCCAAGTAAAAGGGTCTGCTCGGCCCGTGGTGGCCATGATCAATGCCTACAAGAACATGGTTTACTTTGGACTCTTTGATGTCAGTGGCGACGAACCTCGCTACATTCATGGGCCTGCAGCCATTCCTGTTCGTGAACTTTCAAATCATATCAAGTCTGAGGTCTTGGTGATCGGCGATGGCTGGGAAGCTTTCAATGAGTACTTTCCTGAAAGTCTAAAGACACTTTGTCACCGCGATGAAAAATTCAGTGACTATCCTGAAGCGAAAACCCTAGGTCTCATGGCAGAAATGAGGGCCAAACGAGGTCAAACTTTAGACTGGAAATCGTTTATTCCCCTTTATATTCGCGCATCGGAAGCCGAAGAGAGCAAGCAAGGGATACTGATTTCCCCGCTCAAGTGAAGGATAAGTCCATGGATAGTGACTTCGACAACAACAACGTCATTGAAAATGTGCCTTTTAAAAAATCCAATTCCGCATCTGATGAAGGTGCTCAATTGTGGGTTGTTGCTTCTGGAAAAGGCGGCGTCGGTAAAACTTTCGTTACTTCAAGCTTGGCCATCACACTCTCGAAACTCGGTCACTCCGTTGTTGTTGTTGATTTGGATTTGAGCGGTGCAAATATGCACACGGCCCTGGGTCTTCCTCCTTCTCACATGAATATCCGTCACTATTTTGAAGGTGTAAAAACTCTTCAAGAACTTGTGATTCCGACTCCGATTCCTCACTTATCTTATGTTCAAGGCTTTTGGGACTCTTGGACTCCGACAGATTTTTCTTATGACCAGGTTCAAAACTTGATTCCTGAATTGAAAAAACTCCGCGCAGACTATGTTCTTGTGGATTTGGGTGCTGGAGCTTTGGAATGTCATTTGGAACTTTTCAAAGTCGCCAACGAGAAAATTTTGATCTCTAACCCGGAACCAACAAGCATCGAAAAAACTTACCGTTTTATCGAGTCTTATGTGTGTCATTCTCTGAAAGCCAATTCGACTCCAGATGCTTACAGCTTGATGATTTCCACTTTGCGTGACCACAGACAAAGAACTCTGGCGAAGCCCTTCTCTTTCCGTTCTTATTTGAAAGAGCAAACCGGAGTAAATTATGATTTCTTCGAATCTTTGACGACGAATCCTGTTCGTCTTTTAATTAATGGTTCTCGCAGCCAATCAAATTGTGAGCTCGGCCACTCTATGAAGAGTGTTTGCAACAAGTACTACGACTTAGGTATTGATTACCTCGGTGCCATCGACTACGACAATGCAGTGTGGCAGTCAGTTCGTAATCGAGAAGCTGTTTTGTTGGCTCAGCCATTCACATCTTTAGCTGGACAATTTTTCGCTACATGCAAACAACTTATTGCTCCAGAGGAGCTCCGCGCCGTAGTATAATAACTACGATGCAAGAGACAACGCGATACAATTACTACGAGATTCTTGAACTCAATGCCAATGCCCCTCAACATGAGGTGACGTCGGCCTATGAACGAGCTCGTGCTACTTATTCCGGTGACAACCCTGCCATCTATACGATTTTCTCAGAAAGAGAAGCTCGTGACCTCTTGGTCATGATTGAAGAAGCCTATTCTATTTTAGGCAACCAACGTTTGCGCACAATTTATGATCAACGTCTTCTGAGTGGCCGTTCAGTCGGTGCTGAGCTGACTTATGAAGCAATCATTGAAGCCAGCCGCCAACTTTATCCTGAGCCTAAACCTGAAAAGAAAGAAGTTGTTTTCAAACGCAACGACTCTTTCGAAAAAGAGATTAAAGAACAAACTCAGTGGGATGGTGCTTTCCTTCAGAAAGTTCGTGAGTATAAAAATCTCACTCCTAAACAAATGAATGAAATCACAAAGATCAATCCTTGGTATGTGACGGCCATTGAAAAAATGGACGCCGCAGGTTTACCGGCCGTTGTTTTTGTGCGTGGCTATGTTTCACAAATTGCTAAGGCTTTGGGACTTGATGAGAAAAAAGTCGCAGACTCTTATATGAAACTTTTCAAAGAGAATCTTGAAAAATAATAGCTCCGCAAATCTTATTAAAATCACAGCTCTTCCAGAGATGATTGGCCAGAGACTTGATAAAGCTCTGGCTCTCTTACCTGAAATCGAAACTCGTTCTCGAGCCTCTCATCTTCTTGAAAACTCTAAAGTTCTTTTGAACGGTAAGCCAGCAAAAGCCTCTGTAGCGGTTAAAGCGGATGATGTTATCGAAATTGAAATTCCTCTGCCGGAACCGACAGAGCTGCAGCCTTACGACTTCAAACTCGATATCCTTTTTGAAGATGATGACCTGATCGTCATCAACAAACCTTCTGGTTTGGTCGTACATCCCGCAGCGGGACATGCTCACGATACTCTAGTGAATGCCCTCTTAGCCCACACTCAAAATCTTTCTATGAAATTTGGTGAGGTTCGCCCGGGGATTGTTCATCGCTTAGACAAAGAAACTAGCGGTGTTCTTGTGGTTGCCAAAAATGACAAAGCCCAAGAGGCCTTGACGGCCCAATTCAAAGAGCGAAGCACTCATCGTATTTATTATGCTGTGGCACTAGGTACTGCGAAAACTCTCCAAGGAAGTTTGAGCAGCTTCTTGGCTCGTCATCCCGTTGATAGAAAAAAATATTCCTCTGTTTTAGATGAAGACCGTCGAATCATTTCCGACAAAGATTCGGCTCCCGAAATTGGCAAGTGGGCTGTGACCCATTTTGATGTTCTCACAAGAAAAAGTGGTCTCACATATTTGAAGCTCAAACTGGAAACAGGACGGACTCATCAAATTCGAGTTCATCTTTCTGAGTTAGGCTTACCTATTGCTGGCGACCTTATTTATGGTGCTGATCGCAAAATAAAGTCCATTCCCTCTTCAGGCACTCAAGGGGAAATCCGACAGTTATCTCGCTTTCTCTTGCATGCCGCAGAACTGGGCTTTACTCACCCTCGGACTGGAGAAAAAATGTTCTTCCAGCAAGAGTGGCCTGAAGATATTCTTGTCTTGCTCAAAAAGTGGGGGTTGCGATGAACGTTGATCAAACAAAGCTAGGCTATGAAATCAGAACTCCCGCTTACACTATTTTCTTTGGTGGTACAGAAGCGCAAATGCCTGCACTTAAGATTGCCTACCCTGACTATGAGTTTGTGCGTTTAAAGCAAATCCATAGCGATGCTGTGGTTGAATCGGCCGATTCTCTTCGAGATCTAACAGTTCATGGTGACGCTCACTACTCTAAGACACCAGGCTTGGCCCTTTGTGTGATCACCGCTGACTGTGTTCCTGTTTTTATCCATCACGCTAAAAGTGGTTTCATTGCCGGCATCCATGCCGGATGGCGTGGAGTTGCCAGTAAAATTATTCCTAAGACCATTCATCAGTTGAACGCTCAGGGAGTTGACTCGTCTGAGCTTGAGGTGATTATTGGTCCGCACATTCAAAAACAAAGTTTTGAGGTCGGTCGCGATGTTCGTGATCAGATTCTTCACAGCATTGGTCAGGTTGCAAGCGGCGCTGGAAATAGCTTCTTTGAGAACATCTCCAGCGACAAAGCAGTGGTGGATTTAAATCAAGTTGTGAAGTTGCAGTTACAAAATGAAGGCATTGAGCATGATCGTTTATTCGATCTTCATATCGACACCATGACAAACCCGTTCTTTCACTCTCATCGCAGAGACAAAGAAAAAGCCGGGCGTCAGATCAGTTTCATAGTCCGCCATCGGGACTAAGAAGCCTTACTTTGATAACGTAAATTTGCAATCCTCTGAAGCATAAGACAGAGGCATATCATAGGTCATACCTTCGTGAACAAATGAGAAGGTCACTTTATTGCTTTTAAATGTATACTCATACACTTTAGTTTCTGTGGTCTTTGTGACAAAACGATAGCTCTTTAGAACCAGCCCTCCCACTTTAGCTTCCTTGTTGCTATGACAAGCTACCAACTCTGTATTGATGACCTCACAGTCTTGAGATTGAAAGAGCACGGAAAAGCTGTCGCCAAGTTTCACCATAACGTCAGCTTTTGCTTTTAAATAATTGAAGTCTGAAGGTGTGATCACGCCTTCATGAAAAGGCATCCCCTTAGCTCCATAATGATTCACAACGCTGAACTGTAGAAGGCCTTTATGAGCAGGGCTTTTTGCGTTCTCTACAAAAACATCGCTCGTCACTGGAGTTGTCATACAGGTAAATTGAGGACTTCCTTTTTGCTGAGCTAAAGCAACAAAAGGAAATAGAGTGATCAAAGCAATAAGTATTTTCATTAGAGGCCTCCAGGCATCACGGTATTCAAGCTGAGAGCGACAGGCAAACAAATCCTCAATGAGAGTCCTTGCCTGCGCGCGGTGTCTATGGGTCTACTGTTGCTATGAATATATCTTCTGAGTTGAATAGAAACATTCGGAACGTCTATGGAGAAGCTGGCGCTCAATGGCTGTCTCAACTTCCAAAAATGTTAAAAGAGCTCTGTACAATCTGGGATGTTGAACTCATCTCCCCCCTGCCTTTTTTAACTTACAATTTCGTTGCTGAAGTTGAGAGTAGAGAGACGCAGAAAAGACATATTCTAAAAATAGGTCCACCAACTGCAACCCTCGAGGCTGAATCGCGCTGGTTACGACTCTTTCCCTCTGCTTGCCCTGAGGTTTTTAAATACGATAAAGAGTTCAATGCCTTCTTGATGGAGAAACTCTCCCCTGGCAAAACCTTGAAGACCCTCGTTGATTTAAACCGCGATGACGAGGCCACCCGTGCCATTGCTCGAACTATTTTAAAATTGCAAGAAACGCTGGTTAGATCCAAAGACTATATGCCCCTCATTGACCTTCTTCCTGATTTAAATTCTCTCGATGGAGTCGGCGAACCTTACCTGCTGGAAATGGCCAAGGATCTCTATCGAGATCTCTGCCAAAATGCAGACAATGTCTTGCTGCATGGAGACCTTCATCACGATAATATCATCAGCAAAAATGACGACTGGAAAGTCATTGATCCCCACGGGTACACAGGGGATCGCGTTTCCGAGGTGGGAGTTCTTATGTACAATCCCTTGGACCGCGTTGAAAAGATAACACCTCTCAAGGTTTCATTGGAAAGACGTCTCAAGATTCTCAGCGAAGAACTTCCTTTTGATCCTCAAAGAATGAAAGCTTGGGCATTTTGCAAGACCATGCTTTCAGCGGCCTGGGATCATCAAGACTCCAGACGGTTGTCAGAATATCAGATCGAGCTTGCAAGGACATTGAATGACATAAAGATATAGTGCTAGTTTCAACGTATTGAGGCTGGCCCCGGGGAAACCCAATCCCAGTGCCACTTTGACCGGGCACGAAATTTGGATATAAGGTTTTTGATTTTTTAAAAGGAGCGCCTGTGAAATATCAATGGTTACTTACTCCCCTCGTAGCGTTTTCTCTCATACCTCTTTCGATGCCAGCAAAAGCACAAAATAGACCCGGCCCTTATCAACCTGGTCGCGGTGAACCTGGCAACGGTGGCGGTCGTGGTAGTGAAGTTCCTTCGAATCCAAACGGCCCACGCCCACTTCCTCCTGAATACGGAGGAGACTCTCGTCAAAATCCTCCACGAAATGATCGTCCGGGCCGTCCCGTTCCTGAGTATCCTGAAAACCCAAGAAACGAACCTCCTCGTAACCAACCACCGCGCAATGAAGGACCAAGACCAAATCCACCACGTAATGAGCCTCCTCGTCATGAGCCACCGCGCGGTGATCGTCCCGGTCGTCCTAACGAACCGCCGCGCAACGAGCCCCCTCGTCACGAACCTCCACGCAGAGATCGTCCAGGTCGCCCCGTTCCTGGTTACCCTAATCCTCCAAGAAATGAACCACCTCGCTATCCAGGTCCTCCAAGATCTCCGGAAAGACCACCGATGCCTCCGGGCTATCCGAATCCTGGTGGTTACTATGGTGAAGCCACTATTCAATTCAACTATGTCACTCGTCGTCCCGGTGGCGAATGGTTGCGTGTGAATTTCTATAACCCCATTCCAGTTCGTTATATTCAAGCGCGTATCGTAAGAGCGGGAATTCAATTCCATGAAGCTTACGCCATCACGGCTAGTGGTGCTCAAGTTGTACTTCGTGAATTTACCAGAACTGGTGTTTACTATGCGCCACAGATGATGACGTCGGGAAACTTCAACGTCTTTGATCGTATCGTGGCTATCGATTTGCGTGCAGAGTCCATGGGAGCTGATGCAGATTTAGATATTACGGTGATTTCAGACGAAGGAACTCCTTCGATCTATCCAAGTCGCTACTAAGAAGTTCAACTCGACGAAATAAAAAGGGAGCGCCAACTGGTGCTCCCTTTTTATTTTCAGAATTCTAAATTTCTATTCACAAACCAAGTTGCGAAAAGAGTAACAGGTAGATCCACTGCCCTCTTCTATTAGACATCTTGTCATGGCCTCTTTTTGGGCCTCTAAGAAAGTCCTTCCAGTCCCAGTGTATTTCTTACTTTCAAAGAAATCGTCAAAGCTGCAAGACTTGTTTTTTTCAGAGGTCGTTATCGGCTCACAAAGCACTCGGTGTTCTTTACATTCATTCGGTGGTCCCGGAATAACTCCCCCCGGGAATCCAGGAATAAATCCTCCAGGAAAACCTGGCGGAAACGGGTCTTCACCTTTTACACACACTTTCAAAACTTCTTCCCGCGCTTTGGTCTCAGTTCCCGCTTCAAAAATATAAAGAGGCGAATGGTCACCTGGTTTTATACCGCACATAAATCCACCTACAGGTGGCTTTGGCTGAGGCTCCGGTGAATTTTTACTGATTACCTTAGCAATGCGCTCAACTTTCTGTGCATCAGAAAGGTCCGACATCAGAAGTCCCACAATAGCACGAGCTCTCACTGAATCCTTGTCGGAAAACTCAGAACGCAAGTAAGAATAAATTCCTTCATGAAGATAGACCGCCGCTCTTTCCACATCTGTCATCAAAGGAGAATCAAAAAGTTCGCGACGGACCAAAATACGGAAGTCATCAGTGAAATTCACCAACTGAACCGGCAACCACTTGCCTTGCTTACACAATGAAGGGTGAGGTGTAATTTTATTAGCGGCATCAGGAATACTGACAATGATGTCATCAATCCACGTGATGTTCTTTTCAACATAGAGAATGTGCTCATTCAAAGCCGTGCCGTAAGGAAGAAACTGTTGAATCCATTTTTTCTTACTTTGAACTGTATAAAGAGGATTCTCGTTGGTTTCAGGGACATTCAACTGATACTCGCGACGAGCCTCAAAGATATCCATAAACATAAGATCTAAGATATCCCCATTTGGACTTTCACACATCCAAACTCCACCGCCATTTCCAATGCGATCAGGAGCCGCAAAGGCGTTTGCAGAGGCCAAAGTAAGGATAACCAATAAGAAACGTTGAAGCGATTTCATAGATATAAACCCCTTATGTTTTGGCTTTCTTAAGGGGAAATAGAGCCACGGTCAATCGAAATGGCGAGGCCGATTTCGTTGTCTCAAATTTATTAGCAAATTGATCCTGAGACTTACGAATCCATTTTTTAAATTCAGCCATTTTCTTGGGATCTAGGAGCATGGTCAATGAGGTCAGATCTCTCTCGGCGACGTCAAAAACTCCCAATTGATCCTTAATCATTTCTAAGTCTTCTATATTGGACTTCTGAATTGAAAGATTAAGAATGTCATCCGAGGTCTGTAAATTCGGATTCTGGCGAACATACTTTTTGTTCTTATAAACCAGCATTTCCAAACGAATCAGTCGATCCAGAGTTTGATGTATTATCTTCAGAGGGAGATTCAATTGCTGTGCAAACCAGCTGGGCTTGTGCACGCAAATATCGCTTTTCACCAGATTTAAAATAGCGAAGTGAGGCCAGTCCGAGATCAGATGAAACTGATCATCACGCATTCTCATAAATTCGATATCTTGATCAGATTCTTTTGGATCTGGAAGCCCCATAAATTGCGCTGTTTCAGAGGGATCAAGCTGTAAACGCTCGGCCATCTTTTTAGCCAACTTATCAGAGATCTTGCGTTTCCCTTGAAGGATTTCACTCAAAGCCCCGGAGCTGACCCCCAGTCTTTGAGCAAAATAACGCATAGAAAGTCGCGGATTTTTGGAGCGCAGTTCAAGGAATTTTTGATTCAAAATCATCTGCATAGAATTCATATCTCCCATTATCGAACTGGCTCCTTGTTGTCATCTTATTTTGGAGCGACGTGCTCCAAATTTATTAGCGACAAAGACCTGCAGCTTTCATTCTTTTTGCGCCATCAAGAGCGTGCTCAAAAGTGTGGAACGATTGAGCGATAGAGTTTCCAGCATAAAGACGATAGTAACTACCGTCTTGGCGGATAGAGCATGCAGGCGGCAAGTCTTGTTCAGAGGGCCCTAAGCAACTCACAACATCTCCGTTGATAACAACAGAGCTTCCCGGTTGTAGAGAAATGGGTTGAGCGAAAGATGTGAAAGGAACAAGAAGAAGAGCGGCAACTGTAATCATTTTTTTCATTTTAATCTCCAAGGTTAAATGTGTTTCTGAAAATAAAATTAACGGCGAAGTTGAAAACGAACAACGCTGATTCCGGCCATTTTGGAGTAAAGTGCTCCAAATTTTGGAGCGTCCGCAAAAAACGCACTCAGAGAATGTGGTAGATCTTTTCGAACTGGTGGCCGATCCCCTAATTCTTGGTTTCCCGAGCTGGATGCTCGGGAAAGGGGGCTTGGGATCACCCAATTGTCAGGATGCTCACACTGTGATCGAGCTGCGATCTTTTCAAAAGCCACCACGGTAAGGGATCAGTTTTAGATATTTTAGAAGAGCGTTAAAACTAAAAAACCCGCTGAAAAGCGGGTTTTAAATGGTGGCTTGAGACGGAATTGAACCGCCGACACAAGGATTTTCAGTCCTCTGCTCTACCAACTGAGCTACCAAGCCATTGTCGAATTCAAAGAGACCAAATGTTTATCTTTTGGCCCCTTTGATGTCAACGCTAGACCTTATCAAAAGCAGATTTTAGATCATTTAAAAGATCATTCAGATCTTCAACCCCTACAGAAAGACGAATAAGAGAGTCGTCAATCCCAAGGGCCTTGCGGTTTTCCGCCGGCACGGAGGCGTGCGTCATGATCGCCGGGTGTTCAACCAAGCTCTCCACCCCACCGAGGCTCTCCGCCAATGCAAAAACATTCACATTTTCGAGGAATTTACGGGCTTCGTCCATGCCACCTTTAACGTAGAAAGTGATCATCCCGCCAAAGCCGTGCATTTGTTCCTTCGCCAAAGAGTGCTGAGGGTGACTTGCAAGACCTGGATAGATCACTTTTTCAACTTTTGGATGGGACTCCAAAAATTTTGCCACAGCCATGGCGTTTTCTTGATGGGCCTTCATACGCAAAGGCAAAGTTTTCAAACTTCTCAGGCACATGAAAGAATCAAAAGCTCCTTGGATGCCACCCATTGAATTGCTAAGGAAGGCCATCTTCTCGGCCAGGTCATCACGCGAAGTCACAACCACGCCACCAACCACGTCACTGTGGCCACCTATATACTTCGTCGCCGAGTGGACAACCATATCTGCACCAAGTTCGATGGGTCTTTGGAAGTAAGGGCTCATGAAAGTGTTATCAACAACAGTGATAATGCCTTTGGCTTTCGCCATAGCCGCGATCTTTTTGATATCGACCAATTTCAAAGTCGGATTGGTCGGAGTTTCCAACCAGACCAATTTCGTATTGGGTTTCACGGCTTTTTCGAAGTTCTCGGGTTTCGTCAGATCAACATAAGAGAATTCAATCCCGTTATGTCTCAAAACTTTATCAAAAAGGCGGAAAGTTCCACCGTACATGTCATCACCGGCGATCACATGCTCGCCGCCTTTGATCATATGCAAAATAGTTGTTGTCGCTGCACAACCTGAAGCAAAAGCAAAACCGTGCTTTCCAGATTCAAGGCTGGCCATGCAATCTTCATAAGCACGACGAGTCGGGTTGTGAGTGCGAGAGTACTCCCATCCTTTATGAACGCCCGGAGATTCTTGAACATAAGTAGATGTCAAATACAGCGGAGTCATGATGGCACCTGTACTTGGGTCTGGTGCTTGCCCTGCATGAATAGCTCTTGTTGCGAAGCCAAGATTCGGAGAAACTTTTTTCATTGGAATCAGTCCTTTTTATTTTTTATCTAGATCAGCAAGCGCTTGTTCTGCTGAAATCACAATATTGAAAGCATCTTTAACGTCAGCTTCTTTTAAAAGCCCGTTATCAATCATCCATCTGTCATTAAACGCTTTACTCAAGTAAGCGCGGCCAGAATCCGGGAAAATCACCACGACATTCATGGGCTTTTCAATTTTTTCAGCCCATTTCATCGCGCCAACTAGAGCCAAAGCACTTGAAGGTCCGACCAGAAGGCCTTCTTCAGCCACCAAACGACGAGTCATATCAAAAGCCTCTTGATCTGAAACGCGCACAAAGCCATCAAAAAGGTTCAAATGAACATTTCCTGGCAACATATCTTCGCCGACACCTTCCACTTTATAAGAACCTGGAGGATCAACGATTTTTTTATGATAAAAGAGGTCATAAAGAATACTTCCAATAGGATCTGCACAAACCACTTGGACATCTTTCTTTTTTTCCTTCAGGAAGCGCGCACAACCAGAGATTGTGCCTCCCGTTCCGGCTCCACCAACCACAACGTCGACTTTTCCATCCATTTGATTCCAAATTTCTGGACCTGTCGTCGCATAGTGGCGATCTGGATTGTCTGGATTATGAAACTGATTGGCCAAGAAGCCGCCTGGCGTTTCTTGAGCTAAGCGTTTTGCCACAGAGTAATGGCTGAGTGGGTGATCAGGGTCAACCATCGGTGTAATGACAACGCGAGCGCCATAGGCACGCAAAATCGCACGTTTTTCTTCACTCATTTTCTCTGGCATTGTGAAAATGCATTTATAACCTTTAACGGCCGCAGCCAAAGCCAGACCTACACCTGTATTTCCGGAAGTGGCTTCAACAATAGTTCCACCAGGCTTCAGCTCACCACGTTTTTCAGCTTCTTCAATCATGGCCACAGCCACGCGGTCCTTGATGCTTCCACCAGGATTAAAGTATTCCACTTTAGCGAAGTATTGGTGTTTTGATTGAGGCGCGATCTTATTGAGCTTCACGATAGGTGTATTTCCCACCGCTTCCAAAACAGAACTATAAACTTGTGACATGATTATTATCTTTCTAAGTCTCGTCTTCGGTTGGATTGAAGATAGACTGAGTTCATGGACTGCAAAACTGTATTCATTTGAGTCACCGGATCGACAGAGTAAGTCATTCCAAGCTGAGTCGTGAGCGTTTTGACCACTTGGCGGTTAGGTTGATCTTTTATCAACTCATCGACTAACTGTTCAAGCGCCTTCTGCTTTTTATCTGCTTCTGTCATGACTTCTCCTTCCAACTGCAAGCACTCTATCACCCCCCTCCCAAAGAGTGAAAAAAATTTTGAAGGAGGGGACCAAATAGCAGCAGCAAAAATGAAGGAAACTGAAAAAGCAGCAGCGGAATCAAAAGAATAAAGGGTAAGCGTGCCAATTTGGTATTCAACTCATCCTGACAAGCTTCAATAATCTCGGATTCAAGTTGTAATAAAGCCTGATAAATAGATTCACCGGCCAATCCGCGTTCTAAAAGCTCTAAAAGCACTTGTCGATGCACGGATTTAACCCCCAGTAACAATTTACGCGCGCTCTGACCTTGCTGAAGAAGTCCGAACCACCGCAACACAACATCAGAAAAGTCGTCATGATGCCGCTTAAGATAAAAATTAAGGCCCTGTCGCACCGATTGGCCTTTCTCAAGCGCTCTTTTTACTGCCAACAACAACGCCAACGGCGGTGCTACACCTTCCATGTCATCCTCCGACCCACTTGAAATATAATAATGAGGCCTAAAAAGAACAGAACGGAGCTGCTCATGATCAATTTCATGTGTTCGCGCCATCCAAATTGCAAAATAACGAAACCTAAAAGTCCCAAATAAAGTGCGGTGACAATTATCGCCTGCATTTTAATTTGTTGAGTGACTTGTCCGGACCTACGTCGGAAATCCTGTTGAAGTTTTAATTGTCGGCGCAAGGCTCTCACCTGATCCGTCAAACGATTTTGTGAACGATCGATTTCACACATCTCCTCCCGGAAATCCTTGAGCAGTGCGGATTTCAGAACCACATGGGTTTCACTCATCACCATCGAAGAGTAAAGATCACGGAGCTGATTTCGCACCCAACCGTTTTGCAATTCGATTGCGGACATCAACGATGAACGGAAAGATTTGCCTGATTGAAGACCCAAAACAACGTGATCTAACAGTGGAATGAGTGACAAAAAAAGCCGCCTCAACAAGAAAACGCGTAAAATGTTTGGAAAAAACTTTAAAGTTATCAGAAGAATGCCGATGAAGATCCAGAGTGTGAGCGATGAGGCACATGCAAAGGTCAAAAAAAGAAAGAGACCGATGCTTGAAGCCGCAAAAATAGTAAAGATCTGTTGAGTGAACGCAAATTCCTCGGCAAGATCCGCAAGAATCCGGTGAACGAGCACATATCCGACCACCGAATTCATAAAAAGAAGCACCATCGAACACCTCCACCGACCCCAAATGCTCGCAAAAAATATGCAAGCAATTTTTTTGTTGACGGCGGTGGTCGAATTAGGAAAACATAAGGTAAGTAAAGTTTTGTAAGTTAAGAAACAACAACAACGTTTGCATCCTAGGAGGAGCACATGGCAAAGAAAGCAGCAAAAAAAGCTACAAAAAAAGCAGCTAAAAAAACTACTAAAAAAGTAGCAAAAAAAGCGACTAAAAAAGCCGCTAAAAAAACTACTAAAAAAGCTGCTAAGAAGTAATTCTTAGAAACTTTTTTAAAGTTTAAACTAAAACCCCAGAGGCAACTCTGGGGTTTTTTTATGTCCAAAACTCACTATTTCCCCTCTGAAAACCCATATCTCAGTGGCAAATAGAAATTTCTAAAACAGTAACGAAATTGAAAATAGAATCAACCAACGTCCGACAGCACCGGACAACCAAATGCATTCCAAAAACGAAGAAAAAACTTTCCTAAATCTCCAGAAAATTTCATCAAAATATTTAAAGAAAAAGGAACCTTAAAACTCCTAACACTAGCCTTTTAATTTAAGGAGTGGAGCTCTTGGCATGGCCCGGAGTCGGCCTTCATCGGCGCATGGATGCGCGAACCGCGCGAAAGCGCGGCGATGATGAGCCTGGACGGCGTGCCGACGCAGCGGCCGTGCCAAGAGCTCCACTCCTTAAATTAAAAGGCGGGTTCGTTAGAAGTAGTAAGTAGTTCCGACAGCACCGGTAGGAACGAGGATGGATCTTTTCGCTTCGGCCATCATGATGACTTCGGCATAGAAGGAAACACCCGAAAGAGGGCCTGAAAGTTGGTTATATTGCAATCCAAGTGATCCGAATAAGAAATCCGTGCCAAATCTTCCGTCTTTTTTTTCTGCATCGGTAAGGACACGATCCAAAATAGGCGATTCAGAAAAGTCACTAGTACGGCCACGCGAATTATACCAACGAGAATATCCTGCCGTTGTATAAGGAGCCAGGTAGTCACCAGTGAATGTGTGCTTCCATGCCAACTGAAAAGAATTATACCCAGGTCCAGTGCCAAATCCCGCAACAACACCATCGGCATCTTCAATATTAAATTCGATATTTACTCCAGCCATACCAAGCTGACCGCCAACGGCAACACCGGCACCCACTTTGCGATCTTCGCGCAATTTAAGCGTAGAACCATAGCCTTCGCGTTCCCACTGCATGCTTTGAACATAGTCTGTTTCGATAGAATAGGCTTTCGAGTTGATAGTTTCAGAGTCGGCACTCAAAGAAACCGATGCTCCAGCTGAAAAACTCACCAAAGTGATACAGATTGAAAGAATATGGGTCTTCATACTACCTCCTATAAAATGCGGGCGCGCACGCCTTCTTCTTGGAAGAATTTTTTAATCGCTGGGCCATCGAGAGGCTCCAAGCGGAACAACAATTTATGCAAAAGATCGTAAGTCTCTTCTGCTTTCTTAGATCTTAAGTTACCCGTCAAATATGCCATGTCATCACTAATTTTGACCGCGTTATCCACAAGACGGGATACTTCTTTATTTTTCGAGGTTTTTTCGAGTAAGGCGAGGGTTTTATTAAAATTTGTCGTTAATCTATCTAGCTGTTGGATCATGTTCGTCACCGATCCTCCATTTTTTTCCACTAGGTCGATGATTTTTCCGGCCAACCCATAGCTTTGAGAGATCAATTGATCGATACGAGGTGGATCTTCGCCGCGAACGAAGTCTCCACTAGCGAATTCTTCTGAATCTGCTGATCCTGGAGAGATTTCCAGAAACTTTTCCCCAATGACGCCGGCGAGATTAATGAAGAACTTGGAATCTTTGCGGACACTGGTCCAGGCCTTTTTATCAATAGTGATCGTAAGACGAAGTTTCACCTCATCACCATTGGTCATTTTGAAGCCCGGATCGAAAGTGATGGACTTCACTTTTCCCACTTTGATACCCATGACGCGGACTGGAGAGCCCTCTTCAATACCTCCGGCGAAATTGTACATGACATTGAGCTCTTTTGAATTGGAGAAAGGGGAAACAAATCCCATCAAATACGCAAAGACTATAATCAATGCGAAAGAAGCCAGTGCTAACAAACCAACCTTGGTTTCAACTTTCATAGTTTCCCCTACCGTCCATCTAGTACAGATGACTGAAAGTGTACGATAAAACAAAATCGATCACAACGATTGCAATCGAGGCCACGACCACCGTATTTGTCGTAGCTCTTCCCACTCCTTCCGCACCTTGCTGGCAACGAAAGCCGAAGTAACAAGCCACGATAGGTATCACTGCGCCGAAGCAGGCCCCTTTGATCATCGCGAATATCAAATCTTTAAATTCAACGAATCGATTCATTGAAGTCAGGAACATTGAGGGGGTGTAGCCCAAATAGAACTGACTCACGAACATGGCTGCAAAAATGCAAACTATATTGGCGATCACAGTCAGAAGAATTCCGCCGAGGATACAGGCCAAGAAACGCGGCACCACCAAATAACGAACGGGATCAATCCCGAGCATTTTAAGAGCATCTACTTGTTCAGTGATTTGCATGCTGCCCACTTCAGAGGCGATCCCTGCTCCCACTCGGGAGGTCAGCAAAAGGGCCGTCACGACGGCACCCAACTCACGAAGAATAAGAACCGCGGCAAATCCAGGCACCATAGAGTCATTTTGAATGACCAATTTCATGTGGAAGGAAGATTCTAAGATGGTAACAACGGCGGCAAAGCACACGCAGAAAACAATAATAAAAAGACTGCGATTAGCTACGAAATAGAGCTGCTGAAAGAATTCTTTTTTGCGAAAAGGCAAAACAAAGATGCCAAAGACCGTTTCGGCAATTAGATTTATCATGAGCGATATCCTCGCAAAATTTGCAGAGCAATTTCACCGACGAAACTCGTGAACCAATCCATCACAACAATACAGACCATAGTCGCAACGGCAGTTGAAACCACGGCTTTGCCCACACCTTTTGCGCCACCTGATGCCGTGTAGCCCTTGTAGGTGCAAATTGTTGCCAACACCAATGCAAAAAAGAAACACTTCACCAATCCACTAAAAATGGAGATCGGAGTAAGAATTGTCGGAATGTGGCGAAGATACTCCTCAAAGTTCACCCCGGCAAAAATTTGGCCCATCATCATTCCACCGAGGACCGACATTAAAAGACCCGCCGCCAATAAAAAGAAGCTCGAGATAATAATGCCGATAAAACGAGGCAAAATGATTTCCTGCAAAGGATCTGCTCCTAAGCACCGAATAGCATCGATTTGTTCGGTTACACGCATGGTGCCCAGTTCAGCAGAAGTGAAAGCTCCGACTTTCCCGCTCAACATGAAGGCAATCAGCAAGGGACCCACCTCACGAAAAGTGCCACTGGTGGCCAATCCCCCGAGATATCCCAAAGCGCCGAACTCTTTCATTTGTAGGGTGAATTGCACCGTCATGATGGCGCCGACAAAAAATCCCGCCATAGCAGTGGTAAAAAAGCTGTCAGCTGTGACCTTCCAAATTTGCTCCATAATGTCATGGGTTTTGACCTTCTTATAGAAAAAGGTCCCCACGATCTTCTTAAAAAACAATAAAGTTGCACCCAAATCATCTAGAAACTGAATTACTAAAGTCATTGGACGATAACCTCAGCTAAAAAGTCTTTTACAAGAGGTTGAGATGACCTTTTGAGCTCTTCAGGCGTCCCCTGATCGACAATCTGCCCCTTGTCTAAAACCACAATTTTATCCGCAATGGTAAGGGCGCAGTTCATGTCGTGACTGACCACCACCGAAGTGGTCTTCAATTCACGAGAAAGTTCTTGAATCAGTTGATTTACCGCCGTAGTGGTCACTGGATCAAGTCCCGTCGTCGGTTCATCAAAAAGAAGGATTTTAGGCTGAAGGGCTACGGTTCGCGCCAAACTCACGCGCTTTTGCATGCCATAGGAAATTTGCGCTGGTCGTTTTTCTTCAATGCCTCGGAGGTGAACTAAAGCAAGGGCCTCTTGCACTCGCGCACGAATGTCCTCTTCTTTAAGATGAAAGTGGCGACGCAATCCAAAGGCGATATTTTCATAAATAGTCAGTGAATCAAAGAGGGCGGGATGCTGAAAAACCATTCCACATTTTTTGCGAATAGGAAGATATTGTTCTTCGGTAAAGCGAGAGACCTCTTCGCCATCAATCCAGATCTCCCCTTCATCGGGAGTCATTAAGCCGACAAGATTTTTTAACAGGACAGATTTTCCTGTTCCTGATGTCCCCAAGATAAAAACGATCTCGCCTTCTTTAATAGAAAGATTAAGTCCGTTGAGAACGGTGCGAGAACCAAAGCGTTTCACAAGGTTTTTAAATTGAATCACACCTCAGATGTTAGGAGGCAGCTCACAAGCAGGTCAACGGATTCCTTTTTAAAATGTTCCCTCTTGAAAGGGCATTCCGGGCGAGTTGACTTCAAATTCAGGACGATCTCCACGACGAGCCTTCATAGGGCTCGGCACACAGGGCTCGTTGGTAAAATCCTTTTCCCTCAAACTTTGCGCCATGCCTTTTTGAGTTTTGTTATAGCAAGGAACAGCTCGCGCTCGCGAAGTTGAAACTTGCTCTGAAGGAGTAATGTACTCCATTCGTATCGAAGTATCGGGAACAGCCTGCGCCACCAAGGTCACTAAAGAACATACTATCACTGCCAGATTAGATAATCGCATAGCTGCCCCCTTTTATTTAATTCTAGGTGTTCTTTCTCTCTCCTGCTCAAAAATGTCTTTCAACGCCAGACCTTAAGCCCTTCATTTTAGCTGAGTGTCGCCATCAGCAGGGGGTATGTCTGCTGGAGGACTCAATGGTGAGTCTTTCAGAGCCCCATCCGTCGGATTACAAGCTGGTTTCCTATTTTCCGCTTCGGCTAAACCCTTCAGCTTACTTTCACGCGACTGCTGCTCAGGGCATGAGTCGGACGTAGGCCCTCTTTGTTCTACCGACTTCTTTGGGCTTGCTCCATCCATATGATAAGGGGCTGAAAATCCTATTGAAGACAAAGTTAGGCTTGCACATATTACGCCCAAAGAGGTTTTTAGGTTTGTTGTCATAACTCCCCCTTTTTTGCTTATTATACGCCTGCCATTATGGATTTGAGAAAACTGACCAATGACACTGGCCTCGAGTCAGAGATCGTCCATAAGGCTGAATGCTTTGACAGAGACTGCTTAGCTGCAATAATTGAAGACATGAAAAAGCTGCGAAGTCTTGAGGCCGCCGAGGATTTTATCTTTTCAAATATTGAGGGAGATCTCCGTCTGGCAACACCCTTGGGCCTGGGAAAACCGAATCAACTCATCAATAGAATCTATGAAACAGCAAAAAAGAATCCGAAAATATCCTTGAAGATCTTCACCGCCCTTTCTCTCGAAATCCCCAAAACGGGTGATGATCTCGCCGGCCGTTTTTTAAAGCCATTCCTCGATCGGCACTATGGAAAAGACTATCCACAGCTTACTTACATTCAAGATCTCAAGAAGAATCAAGTTCCGTCCCATATTCAATTGCATGAGTTTTATTTTCAAGCAGGGCAATACTTAAATTCTGAAACCGCTCAAAGAAATTATATCAGCGTGAACTACACCCATGCGGCGCAGGTTGTTCATGACATGAAAATAAATGTCATTGTTCAATATGTCGCCGTTTCGAAGGACGGTGCGAGCTATAGTCTAAGTTGCAATCCAGATCTGACTTTGGATATTGTCGATGACTACCGAAAAAAAGGCGATCCTCTTTTGATGGTTGGTGTAGTCCATCCAGATCTGCCTTTTTTAGGGGGAGATGCTGAGGTGAAAGAGGATTTCTTCAATGCCTTAGTCTTTGCTCCAGAAATCACTCATTCTCTCTTTGCCGTTCCCCGCGCGGAGGTCGATGCTGTGGACCATCTTATCGGGTTTCACGCCAGTCAAATTATTCCCGATGATGGCACTCTTCAAATTGGCATTGGATCATTGGGAGATGCCCTAGTCCACTCCACGCTTCTCCGCCATCAAAATAACAGCCTCTATAAAAAAGCCGTTGAAACGCTCTGGAAGAAATCTGAAAAACCCATGGATGTTGATCTCCATCATCAGGAGTTTTCTCTGGGGCTCTATGCAACCAGCGAGATGCTCATGGACGGCTTTATGCATCTTCGAAAAGGCGGCGTTTTAAAAAGGTTCATCTTTGATCACGATGAGAAAGCTCGTATTTACATGCATGGAGCTTTTTATTTGGGCTCTAAGGAGTTCTATCACTGGCTTAGAAGCCTTGAGGGCGAAGACTATCAGGGCCTCTCCATGACTCGAGTCTCGAAGGTCAATGATCTCTATGACAGTCATGAACTAGCCCTGCGTCGACAGCGAAAAAATGCCCGCTTCTTTAATACCTGTATGAATTTAACCTTACTCGGAGGCGCAGCCTCTGAAACCTTAGAGGACGGACGCGTGGTGAGTGGCGTGGGTGGCCAATATAATTTTGTGGCCATGGCGCATGAGCTATCAGACGCTCACTCTGTGCTCATGCTTCGAAGTACCAGAACTGCCAATGGAAAGCGCAATTCAAATATCGTGTGGTCTCATGGCCAAATCACTATTCCAAGGCATTTAAGAGACATCGTTATCACTGAATATGGAATTGCCTCTCTTCGAGGACAATGCGACGAAGAAGTGATCCGACGTCTCATTGCAATCACCGATTCTGAATTTCAAGAAGAATTGGCTGAGACAGCAAAGCGCAATGGCAAATTAAGTCAGAGCTATTCTGTTCCAGAAAAGTTCCGTCACAATACACCTCAAAAAATAGAAGAATTTGTTCAAGACTTTCATTCCCATGGAATCTTCCGATCTTTCCCTTTTGGGAATGATTTTGATCCTCTGGAACAGCGTCTACTAAAGGCTTTGCGAGGATTAAAGAAAAAGAGCAAATTGTCTATCGCAGGGTCTTTACTCTTACCTACAAAAGCCACAAAGAAGGACTACGCCGAAGAACTCAAAAGAATGAATCTCTGGGAAATCTCAAGCTTGAAAGAGATCATTTATAGGAAGCTGCTTTTAAACTCTTTAGCCAAATCACATGCTTAAACCGCAGTGAGAGGTCCTTGAGCATCGCCCCGAATAAATTGTTGAACTCTTGGATCAGAGTGCAATTTAGTCTGTTCCGGAGTCCCCGTGATAATCAGAGACTGATCCACCACCATTCCAATTCGATCCGCCATTTGCCAAGCTCTATTCATATCGTTGGTGATCGCCACGACTGTAGAGCCTTTCTCGCGGCGAAGTTGAATAATCAACTCGATGATTTTGCGAGAGGTGATCGGATCCAAACCTGCCGTGGGGTCATCATAAAAAATAATCTCTGGATCCAAAGCCAAAGCCCGGGCAATACCCAGACGCTTTTGCATCCCACCGGAAATCTCATCGGGGTACAAATCTTTCGCCAGAGGCAAGCCCACGGCATCGAGGAAATACTCTACTTTTTTTGTAATTTCCCATTCCGTCAGCGAAGTGGTCTCACGCAATGGGAAAGCGATGTTCTCCCCGCAGGTCAATGAGTCAAAGAGGGCGTTTTTTTGAAACAGAATTCCCATCTTTTTGAGCAGGGCTAAACGCTCCTTATTGCCCAGCGTCAGCCACGGTTGTTGTTCAATAAATACTTCGCCATTTCGAGGAGTTACAAGTCCAGATAATGTCTTAAGGAGAGTCGTCTTTCCCTGCCCGCTTGGACCTACGATCACGAAGGTTTCTCCTTTTTGAATCTCCAAATTAATGGATTCCAAAACAGGATTTTCATCGAAAGCGACAGTCACGTCCCGGAGCTGGATGATCGACATGTTTCTCCTCTGCGCCTGGCGCAAATTCTTGTCTATGAATACGATTTGATATTGAATAGGCCATCGAACGCAAGTTTTAAATTTTTCCATTCATTTTCGGAACTTGTGCAAGTGCTATCAGCTCCCGCGGTCGCCCGCACTGATGGTAGTTCTCGCGCAGGTTCTGATCCCTTAAGGAGATTCAAATGGCACACAAAAGAAAAAAAATCGCCGTCATTGGTGCAGGTTTCGTGGGTTCCACAACTGCTCATTGGGCTGCACAAAAAGAACTCGGTGATGTTGTAGTTCTTGATATCAACGAAGGCGCTGCGAAAGGTAAAGCTCTAGATCTTTTCCAAGCTGCTCCAATCGAGATGTTTGATTCTAAAGTTACTGGCACTAGTGACTACAAAGACATCGAAAATGCAGACATCGTGATCTTGACTGCAGGTATGCCACGTAAGCCAGGCATGAGCCGTGATGAACTTGTTGGTATCAACGCCGGCATCGTAAAAGCTTGTTGCGAAGGAATCAAAAAGCACGCTCCAAACTCTATCGTGATCGTAGTTTGTAATCCGATGGACGTTATGGCTGTTTACGCAAAACAAATCTTGGGCTTCCCTCGCGAACGCGTAATCGGCATGGGCGGTTGCTTGGATTCAGCTCGTTTCCGCGCATTCATCGCTGAAGAATTGAATGTTTCTGTTAAAGATGTCACTGGTATCGTAGTTGGTAACCATGGCGATGCGATGATGCCTCTAGTACGCATGGCTTCAGTTTCGGGCGTTCCTTTGACAGATCTTTTGTCTGCTGAAAAAATCGCAGCCATCGTTCAAAGAACTAAAACTGCAGGCGCTGAGATTGGTGGCTTGTTGAAAACTGGTTCTGCTTACTATGCTCCTTCACGTGGCGCGGTTGAGATGGCCGAAGCTATCTTGAAAGATCAAAAACGCGTATTGCCAGTGGCTATTGAGTTGCATGGCGAATTCGGCGTGAACGATAAATTGATGGTTGGCGTTCTTGCTACACTTGGCGAAAAAGGCATGGAAGGTATCATTCCATTGAAATTGAACGCTGACGAAAAAGCAGAATTCGACAAATCTGTTGAAGCTGTTCGCACACTTGTTTCTGCTTTAAAAACTGTACAGTAATAGACCGGAGTAAATTTAATGAATATTCATGAGTATCAGGCCAAAGAAGTCTTGAGAAAATTCGGAGTGGCTACCCTTAAAGGGAAATTGGCTCACTCTCCCGAAGAGGCTGTTGCTGCAGCAAAAGAAATCGGCGGAAGCGTTTGGGTTGTTAAGGCCCAAATCCACGCGGGTGGTCGCGGCAAAGGCGGCGGCGTTAAGGTTGCTAAATCAATCGATGAAGTATCAACTTACGCAAAAAACATCTTGGGTATGACTTTGGTGACTCACCAAACAGGACCTGAAGGTAAACTTGTTCAAAAGATTTTCATCGAACAAGGTTGCAACATCGCTAAAGAATACTATGTAGCGTGCTTGATTGACCGTGCGACAGGAAGAGCTGCGATGATGGCCTCTTCTGAAGGTGGCATGGACATCGAAGAAGTTGCTGAACACAAACCTGAAGCGATTATCAAAGTAGACATCGATCCAGTTGTTGGTTTGGCAGCTTTCCAAGCTCGCGAACTGGCTTTCAAAATCGGTATTCCAAATGATCAGATCAACAAAGCTGTAAAGTTCTTCCAAGGTCTTTACAACGCTTTCATTGCGACAGACTGCTCTATTGCTGAAATCAATCCTTTGGTTTTGACAAAAGAAAATGACATCTTGGCTCTCGATGCAAAAATGAATTTCGATTCAAACTCTTTGTACAGACATCAAGATATCGTTGAAATGCGCGATCTTTCTGAAGAAGAACCTTCTGAAATCGAAGCTTCTAAGTACGACCTTGCTTTCATCAAGCTTGATGGAAACATCGGTTGCTTGGTGAACGGCGCCGGTCTTGCAATGGCGACTTTGGACATCATCAAGTTGCATGGTGCTTCTCCAGCAAACTTCTTGGACGTTGGCGGCGGCGCTAACAAAGAGAAGGTAACTGAAGCTTTCAAAATCATCCTTAAAGATCCAAACGTAAAAGGCATCTTGGTTAACATCTTCGGCGGTATCATGAAATGTGACATCATCGCAGAAGGCGTTATCGCTGCTTCTAAAGAATTGGGCCTTAAAGTTCCATTGGTTGTTCGCCTTGAAGGAACAAACGTTGAGCTTGGTAAAAAAATGTTGAGAGAAAGCGGATTGAACATCACTCCTGCTGACAATCTCACAGATGCAGCTAAAAAAATCGTTGCTGCGATTAAAGGATAAGACAGATGGCAATTCTCATTAACAAAAACACAAAAGTAATTTGCCAAGGTTTCACTGGCGCTCAAGGAACTTTTCACTCTGAGCAAGCTCTAGCTTATGGAACTAAAATGGTGGGCGGCGTGACTCCTGGTAAAGGTGGCACAACTCACATCGGTCTTCCGGTTTTCAACACAGTAAAAGATGCGAAAGCAGCCACTGGCTGTAACGCTTCTGTGATCTTCGTTCCGCCTCCATTCGCTGCTGATTCCATCATGGAAGCTGTTGATGCTGATTTGGATCTTGTGATCTGCATCACTGAAGGCATTCCTGTATTGGACATGGTTAAAGTTAAAAAATACATGGAAGGCAAACGCACTCGTTTGATCGGACCTAATTGCCCAGGCGTTATCACTCCTGGTGAATGTAAAATCGGTATCATGCCTGGTTCTATTCATAAACCAGGTCGCATCGGCGTTCTTTCTCGCTCTGGAACTTTGACTTACGAAGCCGTTGGTCAATTGACGGCGTTGGGCTTGGGACAATCCACTGCAGTTGGTATCGGTGGTGACCCAGTGAATGGAACAAACTTCATCGACGTTTTGAAATTGTTCAATGAAGATCCAGACACTGACGGCGTTATCATGATCGGTGAAATCGGTGGTTCTGCAGAAGAAGAAGCTGCTGAATACATCAAGGCTCACTTCAAAAAACCAGTCGCGGTATTCATCGCAGGCGCTGCGGCTCCTCCGGGAAAACGCATGGGCCATGCTGGTGCGATCATCAGTGGTGGTAAAGGAACAGCAGAAGCGAAGTTCGAAGCTCTTGAAGCTGCAGGTTGCAAGATTTCTCGCAGCCCGGCTGACATGGGTATCACTTTGCAGTCTATGTTGAAGAAATAGTCGATTCTCAAGATCACTTTTCAGACCCACACTTGGAGACAAGTGTGGGTTTTTTTATTCCTAAGATCTCAGGCCTCAACAAGAGTCACTTTCGGTGACGAGATTTTGTTCATATATTATCAAGTAATTTCAATTACTTATCATATTTTACCAAGTCCCCTTAGAAAAGCTCCATCATTGCTAAACGGACATAGACAGCGCTCCCTATTTTCGATAAAAAAGCTCCTGAAATCACAACTTTAAAAACAATAACAAGGAGTCCTTAAATGGCTGTTGAACAAACATTTTCTATTATTAAGCCAAACGCTATGAAAAAGAACGCTATCGGTGACATCATTAGCATGTTCGAAGCAAATGGTTTGAAAATCGCTGCTGCGAAAATCCAAATCCTTTCTCAAGCTAAAGCTGAAGAGTTTTATGCTGAACACAAAGCTCGCCCTTTCTTCGGTGAACTTGTTAGCTTCATGACTTCTGGTCCTGTTATGTTGATGTGCTTGCAAGGTGAAAACGCAGTTTTGAAAAACCGCGAAATCATGGGTGCAACTGATCCTAAAAAAGCTACTGTTGGAACAGTTCGCGCTAAGTTCGGCGACAACATGGGCGAAAATGCAGTTCACGGTTCTGACAGCGTTGAGTCTGCAAATCGCGAATTGGCTTTGTTCTTCGAAAAACAAGAAATCTGCAACGTTTAATTGTTAATCGAATTTGATGACAAATCAAAAACGCAAGGGGGGAGCACAAGCTCCCCTTCTTGATTCTAAGATCAAACTTTCTATAGAGAAGCTCGCTATTGGTGGCGCGGGAATCGCACGTCATGATGGCATGGTGATCTTTGTTCCTCGTGCAGCTCCTCAGGAAGAAGTCTTAGCAAAAATCACTCTCGTAAAAAAGAATTTCGCCGAAGCTGAAATTCTTGAGGTTCTCAAGCCCAGTCCGGAGCGCAGAACTCCTCCTTGTCCAGTGGCTGCCACTTGTGGCGGTTGCAACTGGCAACATCTCACTGAAGATGAACAGCGCCGACAAAAATACTCTTTGGTTCTTGAGACGATCAAAAAATTTAATCCTGATCTTGATTTTGAATATCTGCCTTTGCAGCCCAGCCCTCGCGTCTTGCGCTATCGCAATCGCATTCAACCCAAGTCTAAAAACGGTCGGTTTGGATTCTTTGCACGAAACTCCCATGAGATCGTCGATATCAAAGACTGTCTAATAACAGAAGAGGCCCTGACTGAAAAATTTCAAGAGGTCCGCCAATGGGTTGCTCAAAAGAAGAGCGCCCCTGGAGTTCAGCGTCTGGAGATGTACATCAGCGAGAAGGAAGAAATTCGCTACGGTCTCATCACTGATGAAGACGACGGCATTGGCTTTTCTCAGGTGAATCGGTTCCAAAACGAAGATTTGGTTAAAACGGCTCTATCTTGGGCTGCCGGTGAAAAGTATAAGAGGGTTTTTGATCTCTATGCAGGGTCAGGAAACTTCACTTTCCCACTGGCTGAGCAGTTTCCTCATTCTGAGGTTCTTGGTGTCGAACTCAATCCGAAACTGGTCGAGAAGGCCCGTACTCGAACACAAGATCCCAGAGTTCGCTTTTTCATGTCGGACGTAGAATCTTATTTGCGAAAAACCACCATCTCCAATGAGGATTTGGTCGTCCTGGACCCCCCAAGAGCGGGATGTTCAGAGTTCTCCATGAGAAAACTTGCCGAATCTCGCCCTCGTCGAATCATCTATATCAGCTGTCATCCGGTCTCATTGGCTCGTGATCTCAAATGGTTCTTTGCCGCGGCTAAAGAAGCTGGCATTCCATGGAAACTTTCTCGGGTTCAGACCTTCGAAATGTTTCCTCAGACAGACCATGTAGAGACTATCGCCGAGCTGAGGGTTGACTCCTAGCTCTCGAATGTTAACCTTTTTTACATGCGTAAATGGATTGTCGCACTCGGTGCCTTAGCCCTCATGGGTTGCTCTAGCTGGAGCAAACAAGAGGACGAAAATAAGTCTCAATATTATCTGCAAATGGCGACTGCTCATCTGGAGTCAGGAAACTATCCCTTTGCCCTTCGCGATTTACAGTCTGCCGAGAAACTCAATCCTAAAAATCCAGTGATTCAGAACAACCTCGGCCTGGTCTATTTCATGCGTGAACGCTTCGATCTATCGGAAGTTCATTTTAAAAAGGCCCTAGACCTTCAGCAAGAATATTCGGATGCCCGGAACAATCTTGCTCGCTTGTACATCGAAGTAGGTCGTTATAAAGAAGCCGAAAAAGAAATCAAAATGGTCTTAGATGATTTGACCTATGCTAACGTCGGGAAAGCCTATATCAACTTAGGCCTCGCTAAATTCAATCAAAAGCAATATGAAGCCGCTTTAAGAAGTTTTGAGAAAGTTTTAGAAAGCCAAAGCGATAATTGTGTGGCGAACACCTATCGCGGTCGCTCTATCTTTGAAATGAAAGACTATGCTCGTGCAGCAGAGGCTTTGGATAGAGCTATTGGTTTTTGCCAAAAGGAACTTTATGATGAACCTCATTACTACAGCGCTTTGGCCTATTACCGTCTAGGTGATAAATCCAAAGCCATTGCCCGCTTTGAAGAGCTGATCAAGTACTATCCAACTGGAAAGTACCGCAATAAAGCCAAGGGCATGCTTGATTTGATCAGAAAGGGACACTAATGAAAAAGACAGGCGAACTGCTAAAGAAAGCCCGCGAAGAAAAAGGGCTTTCCTTAAATGAAATTGGGCTCTCCCTAAAAATTAACAATAAGATTCTTAAGGCCATCGAAGAAGGTGATGAAAATAATTTACCTGCAAAGACCTTCCTTCGTGGATTCGTAAAAAGCTATGCGACCTTTCTTCGTTTAGATGTAGATGACGTCTTAAAAACTTTCCAAGAAGAAATGGGTTCCACTTCTCCTAAGCCTTACATTCGCCCTACTGGGGAAGAGCACAAAGTTTCCTCGTCCGATGAGGCCTCCACAGAAACTCCCTCTGAAACTCAAGCCACTGTCACTGAAATTCCTCGCACCGAAAAATTCACACCCATCAACGAAAGTAAAAAGACAAGGGTCATTATTATTTCCGTTGTTGTGGCCGTGCTCTTTGGCTTGATTGTTTTCACAAAGAGAATGATCGACAAATACTCCAAAGAGGCTGAAGTGCCCACGGTGGAGATGGAAGAAACTATTGAGGGTATCACCCCAGTGGTCGAGACTCCGACACCGATTGAGACTGCGCCGACTGAATCCTCTGAAGCGCCGATCCCAAGCTCTTCTCCTATTGCTAATTTGACGACGATCAATAAGCCAACGCCTCCGGCAACAATGCCAACTCCGGCCGTCAGCCCGGCACCGACGTCTTCGGCGTCAACCCCAGCGCCGACACCAACACCTAAACCGAGTCCTACTCCAGTGGCCACTCCTTCTGTAACTCCGACACCAACGCCGAAGCCCACTCCGGTCGCAACCCCACAAGCAAGTCCTACTCCGACTCCCACGCCTGTGGCATCTGCAACGCCTACGCCTGCGCCATCACCTTCTCCAAGCCCAACTCCGACGCCCACTCCAGCAGATGCGAAGCCCAAACCGGTTGAGCTGATTGTTGAAGCTCTGGATGCCGTTGAAATTGAGTACGCGGCTCCGAGCGGAAAAATGCAAAAAATTAAACTGTCGGCAGATCAAGTCCACACATTCAAAAGTAAGAGTGGATTAAAAATCAATTTCTCAAACGGTGGCGCCGTAAATCTGATCTTAAATGGTCGTGAAGTCGGCATCCCTGGAGATCTTGGTAAGCCTATTAAATTGAGCTATTAACATTGAAAGATCTTAAACGTCTTTGGCTCATCAGTTTATTGATTAAACTCCTCGTGGCAGCACTCCTGCCACTGAGTGCAGACGAAGCCTACTATTGGGTGTGGTCTCACAATCTTCGTCTGAGTTATTTTGATCATCCCCCTATGGTTTCCTGGCTCTTTTATATGGGCCACTTCTTGGAAAACTTCTTACACGCTGCTCGCTGGCCCGCCGTCATCATGGGACATGCCACCTTGCTTGTGTGGATAAGTCTGTTGAAACCTCACGTCGATCTTCAAAAGATCAAGATCTGGCTTTATCTCGCTCTTTTCTCTCCTCTGATCGGTTTTGGTTCTTTGATTGTTACTCCCGACGTGGCCATCGTGTTTTTCTGGTCCCTCTCTTTGTTCTTTTTGCAAAAAGCTCTGGAGTCAAAACGCTTACAAGATTATTTATTTCTCGGAGCTGCACTAGGGCTTGGTTTCTGCGCTAAATATCACATCGTTCTTTTTATTCCGTTTTTGTTTCTTTATCTGTTCGTTGAAAAGCGCTGGAGAGATGTTCAGTGGAAATTTGTGCCAACGACTGTTCTTTCAGGTCTTCTTTTTTGCACGCCAGTTCTTCTCTGGAATTATCAAAATGATTTCGCCTCCTTTCAGTTTCAATTGAAGCACGGACTTGAGAGGCCGGATTATCAGTTCTCGTGGACTTGGTCTTACGTTTTGGGCCAGATTCTTGCTTTGTTTCCTCTGGTGGCATGGGCAGCTATTAAACTTCACATTCCGAAAAAGGCCCGACTTTTTATTTATTTTGGATGGGGTCCTCTCGCTTTCTTTTTCCTGACATCTTTCAAGGCTCTCGTAGAAGTGAATTGGCCCATCATCGGCTATCCTGCGATCTTCGCTCTGGCACTTTTTCATCCAAAAATAAAAAAATGGACGGTGTGGTCTTCCTGTTTCTGGGGCGCACTTTATATTGTTGTCTTGAGCACCTTGTTCACTCCGCCTCTCCGCAATCTCAACGAGAAAATCAGCGAGCCCTTCCGCTTGCAAGCACTGAAGGGTCTTCCCGAAGAATACCAGCCCCTCTTTGCCAACAATTACCAGGTGGCTTCTTCTTTATGGTATTTCAGCAAGATTCCTGTCTACAAACTTAACGGCATGAGTCGCTATGACTTTTTTGACACCCTCGATGGCCGCAATCCCACAGGAAATCATTTTTATTTGTTAAAATACGAGAGAAATAGTTTACCACCTTGGGTTTCTGAACAAGAATGGGACGTCTCTGAGGTGAAAAAGATCGCTCCAGATTTCGTACTTCTTAAGATAGAAAAAAAATGAAATTTCTAATTGGACTCTCTTTTCTTTTAGTCACTTATTTCTTGTACGGTTTTTATATCAACCAGTACGAGATGAGTGTTGTTCCCCAGCAGATCAAGAGCGAGCATGCCTCGGACACCTATGATTACAAAGGTGTTCTTAACGTCCATACTGAACTTTCTATTGGCTCGGCAAGCGCCAGCTTCGTGATTCAATCTGCAAAGATGGCTGATCTTGATTTCGTCTTCTTCACAGATTTGAATAAGTTCAACATGCCAACCAGCCTTGAATCTTATCATGGAAATCTTTTGGTTTTTTCTGGAGCCAAGTACAGCTATTTAGACTCTCGTCTTTTGTTTTATTCTTTAGACCGCACTCAAGTCGGTGACAATCTCGGTGAAGTGCAGGTGACTCTTGCGGATCTTTTATCCCAGAAACAAGGGGCCAGCAAAGACACACTCTTGGTCTTGGCTCATCCTTACAAAGCAGGATTTTCTTGGGTCGGAGAAATTCCTACGGGCTTGGACGGATTTGAATTACTCAATCTAAAAAGTCTTTCAAATCGCGCATGGCAAGACTCCAAAGCTTCCACGATTTGGAGTGGTTTGATTTACCCTTTCAATCCAAGATTGGCCTTCGCTCGACTGCTCTCTGAACCCAGGGACGAAATCGCACTTCTGGATCGTCTAAGCCAAGAGCGTAAAATTAATATCTATGCAGGAACAGAAGCCTCGGCTCGTGCCATTCCTCTCGCAAACTACCTCATGCGTTTTCCAAGTTACAAAAGATCTTTTGAGATCATGAGCAATCACATTCTTTTACGTTCTGAACTCACCGGAAACTTTAATAACGACAGACAAAAAGTTTTCAATGCTTTGAAGAATGGAAACTTCTATATCGCTCTCGACATTCTGGGTGATACCAAGGGTTTCCAAGCTACTCTTGTTGAGCCGAATAAAAGTCATTTGATGGGATCTGAAGTGAAACTCTCCAAAGGATTATCTTTGAGTGTGAAGCTTCCTTCTGTACCTAAAGATTTTTATGAGATCATCGTTTACCGCAATGGCGTCGTTTTTGGGATCTTCAATGAACCTGAATTCGTCAAAGCCATCACTGAACCAGGAACTTATCGTGTGCAAGTGAGAGTCATTCCAATGCTCCCACTGCCAGATGCTAAAAAATGGCTTACTTGGATTTATACAAATCCGTTTTATGTGGTACCTTAACGACCAAGCCTTCTTGGGGCCTATTCTGACAAGAAAGACGCTCAAAATCTTTTAAGCCTCTTTCATCTGCAAATTCTTGTTCGATTTCATTCCGTGTATTGAACTTTTCGAGGCCCTCGCAAACCTCAATCATACAGGTTCCACAGGTGCCGTTACCACCGCAGGTGTGATCCATATCCAAACCGGCCTTAAGAGCTAAATCCAAAATACTTTCGCAATCTTGACTCACTGGGACATCTAAATCGCCAGGTAAAAAAGTCATACATTTTCCGGACTTAGAACTCACTGCTTTAGCCCCCCGCATTTCAACACTCTTTTGTTGAAACACCTCATGTCCTTTTGTATCAATGTTCCTATGAGATTCATAGCTTTTGACTTAGAAACCACTGGAACAGTACCCGGCGTCGACCAAATCGTTGAAATCGGTGCAGTTCGCTTTATTAACGGACAACCTGAGGCTGTTTTTGCCACTTTGATTGATCCATTGCGACCAATCCCCCCAGGAGCTTCCGCTGTAAATGGTATTTCTGACGATATGGTTAAAGGCAAACCAACGGTCGACACTATTTTGGCTTCTTTTGCTGAATTCTGCGGTGATGATGTGTTGGTTGCGCACAATGCGCCTTTCGATGCTCAGTTCTTGATTGCTGATATCAAAAGATTTGAATCCGAAGCTCCCAAAGGTTTGATCTTGGATACTCTTCCTATTGCAAGAAAAGTATTCCCTGGTCTTCCGAACTATAAACTTGGAACTCTTGTGCAACATTTAAAAATCCCGACGACGGATTTTCATAGAGCGGAAGAAGATGCTTCTTATTGCGGTCATTTATTTTATCAAATGACCAAAAGAATCTCTATTGGCGGCCAAGCTCCGCAAATCGGGAACTTGGTGGCATTGACAGGAAAGCCGGAATACCGTTTCCCGCAAATCGTTCGTCAGCCAAAACAAATGGATTTCTTCGGCGCTTTATAATTCTCGCGCCTTATGGGCCACGGGATACCGTCGGCCCCGTCCAAATGAGTGCTCCGACACTTTCAAAATCGGCGGAGCCTGCCAGCGTTTAAATTCTGTTCTCATCAGCAAAGGCAAAAGCCATTTATCCGTCGCAGTTTTCGCGACTCCTGATTTCTCCACAAGATAAACCACAGACTTATCGAGATCCTCATAAGGCGGCAACGAGTCTTGATCTTTTTGATTCGGACGAAGTTCCGCCGAAGGCGGACGATCAATAATCTCTGCAGGGATCACTTCACCTTGCTTGTTATAGTAACGAGCCAACTCATAGACTTGTGCCTTCGTAAGATCACCAAGAGGAGCCAAACCACCGCACATATCACCATACAACGTCGAATAGCCAGAAGCATATTCACTCTTATTGCTGGTTGTGAGGAGTAAACTGTTTTCTTTGTTCGAGTAAGCCATCAAAGTAAGGCCTCTCAAGCGAGCCTGAAGATTCTCATGAACAAGTCCGAACTCTTTAAGACCCAAACTGCCTTCCAAGGATTTCACGACTTGATCGTACATCGGTCCGATCTCAACAACCTTGAAATCAATAGCCAAATTCTTTGCCAGCTCTTTCGCCAAGGACAAACTTTTCGGAGAGTTAAATGGGCCCGGCAAGCCAATGCCTGTGACATGAGAAGGACCTAGCGCATCCACGGCCAAGGCAGCGACCACAGCAGAGTCTATTCCTCCGCTCAAGCCTAAGTGAATCTTTTTAAGTCCCGTCTTCTCGCAAAAGTCACGGATTCCCAACACGAGGGCCTGGCGCATTTCTTCGATGGCAGTGAGCTTCGTTGTTTTATTCCAACTCTCGAGAGTGTCGAGGTCTAAGACATTGAGGTCTTCAGCAAAGGATTGGCAGCTTAGAATTTTTTTTCCTTTTTTATCGAGAACGAAACTCGCACCATCAAAGATGATTTCATCTTGAGCACCAACAAGATTCGCATACATGATCGGTGCACCAAAGTGCTTAGCCGTCTGGCCCGCAACATATTCACGCATCTTCATTTTACCCACGAAGAAAGGCGAGGCACTCAGATTGACGACCATATCGATCTTTTGTTTTTTTACTTGAGCCAAAGGATTCACCTTATATGGAGAATGACCCTTGGCATCCGGCCATGCCCAGATGTCTTCACAGATCGTCAGGAAAAACTTTTTACCTTTCCATTTGAAGAAGTTCTTGGACATGTCACCCGCTTCGATGAAGCGAGCCTCGTCAAAAACATCCCCTGTCGGTAAAAGTTGTTTATGGAAGAATCGTGGTTTCTGTCCTTTTGCTGCGAAAACAGCTGAGTTGAAATAAGGACGACCTTTTTTTGCGCTGTTCTCTGTGATAACCCCAAAGATCACACCAATTCCCGCAGGAATTTTTTTGATGAGATCTTTCATTTCGGCTTCTTGTTTTTGAACGATCTTTGAACGCTCAAGAAGATCAAAGGGATGATAGCCAAACAAAGTGCATTCGGGGAAAACAACAAGCTCACACTTTTTCTGTTGAGCCTGTTTTATATAATCCAGGATCTTTTCTTTGTTGGTTTTGAAGTCAGCAAGAGTGGGATTAATTTGTGCTAAAGCGATTCTCATTCAATGAGTATACGCCCAGAAAATCCATCTTGGTAGCCATGCCAGTGGTTAATTTCATTTTCTGGGAACTTCCAGCAATAGTAGCCAGAACCATTGTCAAAGTCCGCCATCCAAAGACCTTTTGGGTGCCCACCCAATTTTTCGATCTTGTTTTGCCATTTTTGGATGATCAAATTGATCTCGCTCTCAATTAAAGCCACAGCGGGATGACTTTTATCAGAATAGGCATCAATACGGTTGATATTGAGTTTAACTTCTTTACTAGACTCTTCAGTAAAACGATAGATCACGGGAAGCAAAGCTCTTGCTTGCGGCAAATCAAAGGTCTTCTTGCGATTGATTTCAATCACATTCTCCAAGGCACTCCCCCTCATTATTTTTTCGAAGGTGTTCTGTATTATTGAAGACAGAGGTTCTTTCAAGGAATAACGACCAGGACAGATAAGTTAAGAATTTCTATGAATAATTTCTAAACGCGACGCAGATTGCGAAGACTATTTTTCAAAACTTTTCGACATTTGCAGGGCTTGGCCACCAATAAAGATCACGAGTGCAATGATGATTGCGGCGATGAACAAATATCTTATAAAATTTCCAATTGTGAAGGCCTTCTCTTCCTCACCGACCTCAGCTTTTGCTTCCGGTGGCTTCACAATAGTTTTTTTAGATGCAGATGCAAAACCTTCTCCGGCAGCAATGGTTTGACGGCCGGCAATCTCTTTCTTCTCTAACTTTTTCTTATCCTCGTCAGTCAGCCCCGTAAGACCTATGGCTTTGGTTTTGCCGGCCGGACGGGCATAGGTTGCCCCATTCCTACCCGCAAAGAAACCGCCGCTGCCACCGCCCTCTAAGGCGATTTCAATCGTTTTTCCTTTATCCCTACTGTCAGTGCCGTCTATACCCGAAGGTCCGCGCCCAGGAGGATTGAAGGATCTGCCACCACCACGAGAAGATGACCCGGCATAGGTACCGCCGCTTTGTCCACCCGAGCTTCCACTTTCTGAAGAGGAGCTGTTTGAAGTCGGCGGAGGTGGCGGGTTCGTCGCATTGCTGCCACCACCCGGCGTGTTTATGGGCGGACGCCCTTCACTGAAGCTCGCCTTATCAAATTTCGCATTACACTCTTCTGCGCCGGGAGTGGTTTGATCTGTTCCCAGTGAGGGCAATTCTCCCACTTCCAGAAGACAGCCAATGTAATCGCCCATGTAAGATTGTAAAAAAGTTTGCAAAGGTTTGAATATCTGAGTGACCAAAGCCAATACAAGAGAGACGGAGATGATCAACATCAGCACGTACTCCACCATCGCCTGACCGCGATTGTTTCCAGGTCTAGCTTGTCTTTGAGAACTCTTCACTCGTAAAGGCATTTACGTCATACTACAACATATGCAAAATGGACTGAATTTCAATCATTGGAAGTTTATTACTATCTTGTCTTTTGTCTCATTTTTAGCCATCTCCGGAGCAGAGGCCCAGACCTCCGCCCAGAAGAAGCCCGCTAAAAGTACCCCCGTAGATGAGTTCGCTCTCTTCGAAGAAGACGAGGGTAAACCTGCACCCGCGACCACGCCAAAAACACCGGCGAAAACAGACACTGCCGCCTCCACAAAGCCGGCTGCGAAGGCCGAAACTTCGGAGCAAGCCATTGAAAGACTCAAAGGCGAAATTCGTAAAAATCCGAAAAACATTTCTTTAATCACTCAGTTGGCCGAAGAGTTCTACAAAGCCAATGACTATCAAAAAACAACCCTGTTGCTTTGGAAACAAGTCGATAAATTGGATCGCATGGGTTTGATTCTTTTGGCAAAGGCCCACGAGAGACGCAATGAAGCCTCAGAGATGATTCGCGCGCTCAATATTCAAATTGGAAAGGACGCCAAGGATTTTGAAGCCCACTCCCTCTTAGGAAATGCTTTTGTGATGCAAAAGAAATCCAAAGAAGCTTTGGAAGCCTACAAAACGGCTTTGGAACTCAACGCCAAATACGAACCTGCCTATTTGGGAATCGCAACGATTTATGAAAAAAGAAATCCGCCGAACTGGTATGAGTTGCGCATCATTTATCAAGATATGATCGACAACTTAGGTTCACGTCCTCTGTATTTGTCTAAGCTTTGTGAAATCAACTCTAAAGACAACACCAATGAGGCCGCCATTACATCTTGCAAAGATGCCATCCTCAAAGACGGAACCATTGCCGACAATCATGTTTATTTGGGAATGGCTCAAAAGAACATTGGCGACCTTGATGCCGCCACAGTGACTTTGAAAAAAGCGGCTGACAGGTTTCCACAATCGGAACTTGCTCAATATCAATACGGTAAAACATTGGAAGATAAGAAAAACTACATCGATGCGATGAAGGTTTATAAAGTAGGAACTGAAGCCGATCCCAAGTCAGCTCGTGCATGGTTGGGCTTAGCCATGACTTCATTTGAAATCCGCAAGTATGAAGTTGCCCTCGAAGCCTATAGACGCGCATGCAAGTTTGATAGTAAGAACGCCGTGGCTTTCCGAAGAGCCACAACAGCTTTACGCAATACTAGAAATGCTGAATGGATTGATAGATTCGAGAGTGCTTCTGAGAATTGCACCTTCAACTAAGGCGCCAGATAATTCAGCGTTGGAGTGATTAACTCCAACGCCCTTAAAAAAACTAGTTTTCAGTGACGATTGCACCGATAAGATCATATTCCATAGACTCTGTGATGTGGACGTTAACCATATCACCAGTTTTTGCTTCACCATCATTGATGAGAACAACACCGTCGATGTCTGGAGCTTGACCCCAGAAACGACCTTGCAAGAGCAGGTCAGTCTCTTCGCTAAAGCCTTCAACCAAAACTTGGATTGTTTGACCCACGAAAGCCATGTGCTTTTCGCGTGAAATGTTTTGTTGAACTTCCATCACAGCATTGTGACGGTAGTCTTTTACTTCTTCAGATATTTGGTCTTCCATGCGTCCACCAGGAGTGTTTTCTTCTGGAGAATATTTGAAACAACCTACACGATCAAACTTTTGATCCGCGATAAAGTTCAAAAGCTCTTCGAATTGCTCGTCTGTTTCGCCTGGGAAACCCACGATGAATTGCGTTCTGATAACCGCTTCAGGAATTTCTTCGCGAATGTTCATCAAAGCTGTGTCGATTTCTTCGCGAGTCATTTTACGGTTCATTTTCTTCAAAACATCATTGTTGATATGTTGAAGAGGCATATCGAAGTATTTCACAATCTTTTTGCTATTCTTGATCAATTGAACCATCTCTTGAGTGATTCCATCCGGATACAAGTACATCAAACGGATCCATTGCAAGCCTTCAACTTGATCCAAGGCACGCAACAACTCCACAGGGCTGTCTTTGCGTTCTGGATTTTTACGACGAAGGTCAAAACCGTAGTCTGTAAAGTCATGACTGATAATGATCAATTCTTTTACGCCGCCAGCAACAAGAAGCTTAGCTTCTGCTACAACAGCTTCCACGGTGCGTGATTGAAGATTTCCGCGGATCAAAGGAATCGCACAGAAAGCACAACGCTTCATGCAGCCTTCAGAGATTTTCAAATAAGCACGATGACCTGGTTGAGAGTTCACACGAGGAGTCGCATCTTCCTGAAGGTAAGTTGGCAAATTGAAGAAGGTTCTTTGCTTGTCACCTTGATCATGATTTTTCAAGATCTTAGAAATGTTTTGGAATTCACCAGAACCCACGAAAAGGTCAGCCTCAGGAAGACCACTCACAAGATCATCCTTGTAACGTTGAGTAAGGCAACCAGCCACCACAACTTTACGGATCTTTCCTTCTTGCTTCAACTCAGCCATATCAAGGATGCGTTGAATAGATTCTTTTTTAGAATCTTCGATGAAACCACAAGTGTTGACGACAACGGTATCAGCTTGATCAGCTTCGCCGACAACCTCATAACCGTCTTTCATCAAAGTGCCGGCCATGATCTCGCTATCAACTAGGTTCTTAGGGCAACCTAAGCTGATAAAGTGAACTTTTTGATTTTTAGTAGATTGGATATCCTGCTTCATAGGTCACTCACTTGTGCGTCTTTGGGAGGTTGATATTTAAATAGTTTCTTATCTTCTTTTTTAAGGAACTTGATTCCAGAGAACTTCATGGTTGTCAGATTTCCCACATCATCAAGATAAGAGACTTCTGCCAGAGCCTTGTCTTTCGTATTCAAGACAAGATTCAAGGTCTTGATCGTCAGATCATTTCCTTGGGGTGCCACCTCAACTGTTGTCACATCTCCAGATTTTTTTTCCTTGAGAACTTTGAAGTTCTTCTCGATAGGCTCATTGCCCAACAATGCCGAAATTAAGATTTGAGATTTCGTCTTCTTATCCACCTTACCGCGAGCCACTTGCACCGGCCCACCGAATTCTTTCGGCGGAATTTGCACACTCCATATTGTCGAACCATCAAAAATCAAAAGCGTTTCTTCAGGAGTTGTATTTTCCCAACGGAATTTACCACCCGATAAAAAGATCTTCCCTTTGTAGAGAGTTTCTTTTCCCAAAAGCTCAGACTTGATGGTTTTATCCACATTCATTTCCACCATTTTGGCAGAACGATATTTTTTTGTTACTGCATTGAGTGCAGTACTGGATTTCGCAAAGGCCATCGTCGAGACAGAGAAAATCAAGAAAGGAAGAACGGCTTTTCCAACTGTTTTTAGGGCTTTAATCATTCGGCCGTTATAACAGATTCGAAGATGCTCCGCAAGAGAGCGCCCCTTTGGCCGAGGGTCCACACTTCAAAGTGAGGGGGACTTCCAAGAGCCTGATAAGCCGCTTTTGCAGTTGATCCTGTCGTCAGAATATCGTCCACAAACACCCAGAGCACTTTGGTGTTTTGAAGAGACAGGGATGTAAATTCTTCACCCAGTCGGTAGGCCTTCTTAGACCTTTCTTTTGCTTTAACCCTCTTCTGTTCGTTCTGAGTGCAAGAGACAAACGGCGAGATCACAGAAACACCGAATTCCTGCGCGAGAGCTTGACCCCAAAACTCCGCATGCCGACGATCTTTATTGGTCGCCGGAGGCATCACCATAGAAATAGATCTTCCATTAAAAGGCATTTGCAACCTCTCCCGAGCAAATTGAGCTGCGTAATATTTCCATGCTCTTTCTTGCCGAGAGCCCTTCAAAGCCAGGATGAGGCTCGAAAGAATGTCGCTTTCGTCAGGATACCAATCAAAGAGACTGTAGGCGCGGCCAAACTCATGGGCCGTAACGAGCAAGCCTTCGCTCCAGCTGTCCTTTAGGATTTCCAGACAGGGAGGACACAGCAGACCTTCAAATGTCCGAACAGATCCGCAATGTAGGCAACATCGACCACTTAAAGAACTAAAAATAGATCCGATATTCATGCGGCTTTTTCAAAGCAATGTTTATGCCTTTGACAGCCTCGGAGTTTGGCTCTACATCTTTGCCGTTCTCAGAAAAATATGAGGGATTTTATGTGGCTTAAAGATTGGCTCATTCCATTTGTTCTAATGATCGTATCTTCTCGTGCTGGCGCGGCTCCGCAAGGAATGTCTCCAATCCGTCACATGAATGAAAGTTACGAAAGTGCTTCTCTCCGCGTTCATCAACGCGAAAATTACGGTGCTAACTTTGGCAATAGAGCCACTCCTGAAAATGTAAAGCAGCCTCTAGGTAACCTCGATATCTATTCGATCCCCGAGTTGCCTTCCGTAGAGCAAGTGAATGCTCAGTTCGCCTACATTCGCGATACAAAATTTATTGATGATTCTTCCTTGAAATTCCCTCGTCGCATCAGCTGGCTTTATCCTGATGATGGTTGCTATGTGCGTGCTGAACTAGCGGGAACATACTTAAAACAGCGTGGCTTTGTGGTTCCTAAAAAGATTTTCGTTTTCGGTAATCTTCATGCGAACACTAAAAACTCTCGCTACGGATATGTCGAGTGGTGGTATCACGTTGCTGTCACATATCGCGTGGGCCAAACAGCGTATGTCTATGACCCGGCCGTCAATCCCCAGAATCCTATGACGCTAGAGGAATGGCATCGCGCCGTGGGCGGTGGAGGCAGAGGAAACGCTCAATACTCAGTCTGCAATATGGAAACCTTCGATCCTGGTTCGGCTTGTCAGGAGACTCGCCCCCACGCAACCAGCTCGACAATTTTTGAGCAGTTGGGATTTTTGGAATCTGAATGGGATCGCCTTATAGATCTTCGCAGAGATCCCTATCAAGAGCTCGGCAACAATCCACCTTGGCAGAGAAATTAATTTATAAAAGGCTCTTTCGAGGGCCTTTTTTGTTTTAAGATTTAGATATTGTGATACGGAATCTTTTTAATAATCGTGAAGGCACGATAGATCTGCTCCAGGCCCATAGCCTGCGCCATAAGATGATTCATCACCATGGGCGACAAACTCACTTTCAAGTCGGCCCGCTTGCGAACGTCTTCATTCACCCCAAAAGCCCCGCCAATAATGAAAATAGCGCGTTTCTTGGAGCTGCCTAGAATGTTTTCTACTTTTTTTGAAAATTGAATGGAATCAAATGAAGATCCTCGTTCGTCGAATAGGATCACATAGTCATCAGTATTGATGTTTTTCAGAATAAGCTCAGACTCTTCATTGCGTTTAAAGTCGGCGTCTTCGCGAGCCGACTTTTTCGCTTTCAAAGTCTGGATTTCAAAAGGAATGAAATGAGAAATTTTCTTCTTATACAACTCGCAAGCTTCTTCAGCCCAGGGCTCTTTTGCTGTAGCTAAGTTGTATAAGAAAAACTTCATAGAACTATTTTACTTCAGGTTTGCCGACGTAAGGATCTTTCAAGCCAAGATCAATACCTTCTCTCCACAAGTTCTCAAGACTGTATTCTTGTCTCACGAAATCGTAGAAAAGGTGAATGATCAACGAACCGTAATCCACAAGAACCCAACGTCCTTCGTCGATACCCTCAACACTTTGAGGATGCACATTGTATTCTTCTTTAACCGCCATCACGATGTTCTCAGCCATAGAAGCTGCGTGACGAGTGCTCGTTCCCGAAGCGATCAACGTGAATTCACTTGGTGCAACCATCTTCGTTAAGTCGAAACCACGAACATTGATACCTTTTTTAGCGAAAAGAACATCAGCACAGAATTCAGTGAATTTTTGGAAATCACCGATACGGTCGCCCAAGTTTCTATAAAGCTTGTGCTCTTTAAGGTAAGTTTCTACTGACAATGGCAAGTATTTCTCAACAGGCTTACCTGTTCTCAACCATTTGCGAACTTCGCTAGAAGAGATTTCGATATCACGCAAAGTGATGAACTGGATATTGCGACCTGTGTTCAACTCGATAAAGTTGAAATCAAATTCAGCCACCAAAGGCTTCAAGAATCCTGGCATTTCATCCAAAGACTCAGGCATGTCGTAACCAGGACGAGTCGTCACGATCAAATTCGCCTCAGTGAGGATCTTTTGATAGTCTTTCCATTGACTCAGCTCCTCGAACTTATCAGCACCCACGATCAAGAAAAGATCTTGAGCTTCATAGGTTTTACGAAGATTCATGACCGTATCAATCGTATAGCTCATGCCGCCGCGCTTGATCTCTTGATCATCAATCACATACTGATCGCCGTATTGGTTAAATGCCAAACGAGTCAATTCAAGTCGTTGCTCCGGAGTCGGACCTTCAACAGGAGTTTTCAGTGGATTTTGAGCTGCAGGAACAATGTGGATCTTTTTAAGACCGAACTTGCTCGCCACAGTTTGCAAACTATTGATGTGACCATTGTGAGGAGGATTAAAGCTTCCGCCAAAAATTCCTATTTTCATAATTCTTCCTCTGCAAAAACCTGACGACCCAATTCAATGATCAATTCTTTGATGTTTTTTCCGGAAACCGCAGAAACCGTGTAAGGCTCAATTCCCGTTTTCTTTTTGAAGCTGTTTTTCAGCTTCTGAAGATCATCCTCTGAAAGGGTGTCGATTTTGTTAAGTACGACCATCTGTGGACGTGTTGATAGAGGGAAGAATCCCTCTTTGTCCTTACTGCTTTCGTCGTACATTTTTAATTCATTATTAATATCTTCATAGTCGCTAAGTGCTCCGCGACCTGACATGCCGGAAGCATCGATCAGATGCACAAACAAGCGCGTGCGTTCAATGTGTTTCAAGAATTGAATTCCCAAACCCACACCCAAGTGAGCGCCTTTAACCAGACCAGGAATATCGGCCATCACGAACGATTTGTATTCGCCGACTTTCACAACACCAAGATTAGGCGTCAAAGTGGTGAAAGGATAATCCGCAATCTTAGGACGAGCTGCAGAGATGCGAGAAATCAAAGTTGATTTTCCAGCATTCGGAAAACCAATAATGCCCACGTCAGCAATCAGCTTCAGCTCTAGCATCACTTCAAGATCTTCACCGTCTTCGCCAGGCTGTGCATGGTCCGGAGCTTGATTGATGGAGTTTTTGAAAAAGGTATTCCCTTTTCCGCCACGGCCACCTTTAAGAAGGATTTGTTCTTCAATCCCCGTCATGTCGGCGAGAATTTCGCCATCCAGATTTCTAACAATCGTTCCTTCAGGAACAATCATCACAAGATCTTCACCGTCTTGACCTGTGCAATTTGCACTGGTGCCCGGTTGACCTGGGCGAGCAGCATAACGTTTATTGAGTCGGATATCGACCAGGGAGTTCAAATGTCGGCTCGCGCGCAAGATGAAATCTCCGCCCTTACCGCCATCACCGCCATCTGGGCCTCCGCGTGGCAACATAGATTCTCTACGGAAACTGACGCAGCCAGCGCCGCCTCGGCCAGAGGCAATTGATATCTTAACTTCGTCGATGAACTTCATATTATTTTCTCTTGGAGCAAATGCTACCGAAAAAAGGGATTCGCTCCATATACACCAATAAAAAAGGAGCCTTAAGGGCTCCCTTTTTATTTGTAAAAAATCTTAGGTATTTATCTTAGTAAAGACTGTATTAAACAGCTTTTGGATAAACAGAAACTTTGAAACGCTCTTTAGAGAAACGCTCAAATTTAACAAGACCTTCGATTACAGAATAGATCGTGTAGTCACGACCCATTTTTACATTGTTGCCCAAGTGGAATTTAGTTCCACGCTGACGAACGATGATCGTTCCAGCCAAAACTTTTTCGCCACCAAATCTTTTTACGCCAAGACGCTTACTTTGTGAGTCGCGTCCGTTCTTAGTACTACCACCGGCTTTTTTACTTGCCATGACTGACCTCTCTTACGAAGTTAAAAAATTACGCTTTTTTAGAAGTTTTCTTAGCTGCTTTTTTCTTAGCGCCAGACTTAGTTGCTTTTTTAGCAGTCTTTTTAACTACTTTTTTTGCAACTTTCTTCTTAGCTACTTTTTTAGCCGCTTTTTTTACAACTTCTGCAGTGCCTTTGTTTTCAACTCTTTCTTTGCGAGCTGAAACGCGGCCTTGTGCTTTTTCTGCACGAACTGCTGCTACATCTACTACATTTGCAGATTCGTCTGACTTAGTTACTTTGCCATCCATAGAGATAGCTTTAACAAATAGCTCAGTGAACTCTTGCTTATGAGTCGCGAACTTTCTGTAACCTTGACGACGTTTCTTTTTGAAAACGATTTGTTTTCTTGTCTTCGCTTGCTTTGTAACAACAACAGTTACTTTCGCGCCCTTAACAAGAGGTTGACCAACATGAGTGGACTCACCACCAACCATCAAAACGTCGTTGATATCAAACTCTGAACCAAGCTTTTGATCAAGTTTATCAACTTGAATTACATCACCAGCTTGAACTTTATACTGCTTACCGCCTGTACGAAAAATCGCGTACATGAATACCTCCAGCTACCCGAATTAGCCAATGGTAAATGCCACTTCGCACTAGGCTTTGTCAACTTAATACCTGTTATTTTTTTAGGCAATTCGAGGAGAAAGAGAGATTATTAAAAAGGGCGACTAAAAGCAAACAAAAATCCGCAAATATCTAGGGTGGCTTGAGTCAGAAATAAAGTCCATATTTCAGGACCTTAGGCTAGACTAAGGTTTCAGAAGTTCGCGTTTCCAGACATCTCCCATGCGCAGACTCGGGCTTTTCACCACGGCTTCGATGAGTTTTAGATGGTCTTCATAGGCTTTTTTGGTCCCCAGATTGCCTGAGTTCCTTCCCGCAGTGATTCTGAGCTCTTCCTTCTCTCTTCGTAGTGACTCGAAGATGGCTTGCGCTTTCTTGTCCGTGCTGCCGGCAGAGTTATTGCTTTTAATGAGATATTCCGCAGCTTTATCGTATCTTCCGGCACGGGAATTCAGCTCTGCACCCACCCAATAATCACGATCTGTCTTTTGTATTTTCAGATCATTCAGATAAGCGTCATAAGAGTCCGCGGCACTTCTATATGATGTGCTCGCTTCATCCATTTTTCCTTCAATGCGGAGTTTGTCCGCCTGAAGGCGAGCCTTATTAGCATATGTTCGTGCAGCTTGGGCATCCGCCAACTCTCCCGCGAGACCTCGGCGCATAAGCACTTCACGATCTGCTTCTGAAAAACCGGCTTTCTTTAATATCTCAGCCTTCTCTCGAAGATCCGCCGATGAATAAGTACTGCGCGCCAGATCTATTGTGCCATCAGAAGACGCCACAATGCCTCTTCCTGTTCCTGCACCCACATCATGAGCCTTGAGGAGGGCATCGCGCTCAGGCGCACTGAGAGCACGGGCAAGGACCGATTCTGCCTCTTTCACGCGCTCGGCAGAAGAGAGCTGCGCCACTCTTTGTAAATCCAACGCAGCTGTTGCTCTGAGGGACTTCGCTTCTTTATCTGCGATACCAGCCATTTTCAGAATCCGCGCTCGGGAGGCAAGAAGGACAGAGCTACCCGGAACCACCGCAACGGCTCCGGTGATCGCCGCTTCACAGAGCATAGCTGTGACGGCCTTTTCATCGTAACAAGAAAGCTTGATTCCCATTTCAGAGAGCATTTTCTTTGCGCTGCCAACAAGATCACTTTGAACTCCAGCAGCCTGATTGATTCTTTGGTTTTGCCATTGGGAAAAGTCTTCAAGATCTTGACTGATGGGCTTATTGAATTTTTTAGCTACAGAATACTCTGCATCCAGTCGTCGCACATTGAAAGTGTGTGCATCAAAGAGTCTGGATTTGATATCCGCACATCTCATGGGGCCCAAGGCCTCCTCTGGAGGAATCTTGAGACGCAAGGCCTCGGGCACGCTGTCGTTATAGAGAGCGAACATCGTTTGCTTGGTCTGAACATTGTCTTTCCCTGCAGAACACTCTTGTTCCGCTGCATGGGATTCACTGATGCTTTTTGCCAGCTCCAAAACTGAATCAACAGCCCCCAGAACAAAGTTTTTTCCGCCGACAACACAACCCAAGCCAACTCGACCGATTTGATCAAGTGTGCTTTTGCATAGCGTAGGCCCATTGCATTTGGCGATCTTACTTTGATCTGCTTTGCTTAGAGATTTTTCCAGCTCATCACATTTATTTTTTCTAAAATTCTCTTCGCAATCCACGACAAGCTGATGCTCGGACAATTGAGCCAGGTCTTTGAATTGGTTTTTTGCTGGCGATGAAGAACAACTTTTTTGAATGAGTTGAAAATGCTCAATACGCTGCTCGCAGGTCGCATCCACCGCCAAGCTGGCAACGGGCATAAAGAGAAACATGAAGATATAAAGAAAGTACTGTCTCATTCTGTTTTATCTATCGGCCCAGAGGGGTCTCAACTTTACCCCTGGACCGAGACAAACCAGGATCTAAACGAAGAAAATCTCGTATTGTTCCAAATGGTAATTTGGTTCAATTTTAAACGCCACCGAGCGACTGAGTTTCTTTTCGATGTGCTCGAGGCTCTCGCCCTCCACTTCATAGATCCAGTCGACAACTTCACTATGACAATGAATCACGATATTCGTTTTTTGGCTGGTCAACATATCCGCATCTCGCTCTAGTTCACGGAAGATCTCATTGGCCACAGTCGATTTGCGCTTGATGTAGCCTTTTCCTTCGCAGTAAGAGCAAGGTTCGCACAATGTCTTGATCAAACTTGGTCGAATGCGTTTGCGAGTCATCTCGACCAAGCCCAATTGAGACATGGAGACCACATTGGTGCGAGCACGGTCTTTTTGCAGCTCTTCCGCCAAAGCTTCCATGACTTTTTCACGATGAGATTCTTTTTCCATATCGATGAAATCGATGATGATAATGCCACCACAATTTCGAATACGAAGCTGATGGGCAATCTCTTTAACCGCTTCAAGATTGGTTTTCAAAATAGTGTCTTCAAGATCTTTTTTACCGACAAATTTTCCTGTGTTCACGTCGATGACCACAAGGGCTTCTGCCTCATCGATTACGATGTAACCACCAGACTTCAACCAGATTTTTCTCTCCATAGATCGCGACACTTCCATGTCGATGTCATAGAGATCAAAGAGTGGTTTTTTCTCTTCATAAAGCACGATGCTTTGCTTGTACTTGGGCATGAATTGCGACACGAACTTCACAACTTTTTTGTGAACTTCAACGTCATCCACCCAAACAGTCGTGACATTTTCACTCATCAAATCGCGCAGAGCGCGCAATTCCACGTCCAACTCAATGTGAACATTCCCAGGAGTTTTTTTCTTTTCGTAGTTCTTGAAAATATCTTTGCTCAAACGATCCAGATACTCGATGTCGGCTTTCAACATCTCCTCTGAAGCGCCCTCCCCAGCGGTTCTTACGATGACACCGCCCGAAGGGTTGATCTTTTGCACAAGCTTGCGCAGACGTTCTCTTTCTTCTTCGTCTTCAATACGACGAGAGATTCCCAAGTGTCTAACGGTGGGCAAAAAGACCACAAATCGCCCTGGCAAAGAAAGATGCGTTGTCAGACGAGCCCCTTTTGTTCCCAGTGGATCTTTCGCCACTTGAACCAAAATGGATTGGCCTTCCTTGAGTAAATCTTGAATTGGCGTTTTGATATGATGGTGCTGATGGGGGAGCTTCTCATCATCTCCATCCATCTCCATAGGTTCATCGCGATCTACGCTAGAAAGAAAATTATCATCGACGTCTTCGCGGATATCGCCGACGTACAAGAATGCTGCTTTATCCAGACCAATATCCACGAAGGCGGCCTGCATTCCAGGTAATACGCGAATCACAGTTCCACGATGGATAGACCCGACCAAGGTCGGCGATCCTTTACGTTCAATTTTAAAATCAGCTAGAATTCCGGCATCCACATAAGCAACGCGGGTTTCTTGAGGTCGAACATTTATGAGAATTTCAGCAGACACAACGATCCTCCCCAACAGACATCTTATCCATTAGTCCAGAAACCTTTTACAAGGCAATTAAATATTCAATATCAAACCACATTCTGCCGAAAAGGTCACTGTATTCGCACGCTAAGGAGTGGTGATGGCAACAATTGATGAACTCTTTAAACTCATGGTCGAGCAAGGTGCTTCGGATCTTCACATTACGAGTGGAGCCTCCCCCTTCTTGCGTTTGCATGGGAATATGGTGCCTCTCAATTACCGCGAGCTGACAAATCAAGACGTTCAAGGTCTTATTTTCGAAATTCTCTCTGAAAAACAAAAGAAAGCCTTCGTTGAAAAATGGGAGCTTGATCTCGCCTACACTCTTGCAGGTGTTGGCCGCTTCCGTTGCAATGTGTTCATGCAGCGTAAAGGACTCGGAGCAGTATTCCGCGTCATTCCAGAAAAAATCAAAACGGCTCAAGAGCTTGGCGTACCACCTTCTGTCATGGACATGATCGATTGCGACCGCGGTTTGATCCTTGTGACAGGTCCAACAGGCTCTGGTAAGTCGACAACTTTGGCGGCCATGATCCATCAGATCAACATGACTCGCGAAGCTCATATCATCACCGTTGAAGATCCTATCGAGTTCGTGCATCCCAATATCAAATCCCTCGTCAATCAACGTGAGGTGGGAAGTCACACCAAGAGTTTCGCCAACGCCCTCAAAGCAGCGCTTCGTGAAGATCCGGATATTTTGCTCGTGGGTGAGTTGCGTGACTTAGAAACTATTTCCCTTGCCCTAACTGCGGCAGAAACAGGTCACATTGTTTTCGGAACTTTGCATACAAACAGTGCGGCAAAAACTGTGGATCGTATCATCGACGTTTTCCCTTCGGGACAACAGCAACAGATCCGTACTATGCTCGCAGAGAGTTTGCGCGGAGTTGTGGCTCAAACACTCTTCAGTCGCGCTGACGGCCAAGGCCGCGTTGCTGCTTACGAGATTTTGAGAAATACTAAAGCCATTGCCAACTTGATTCGTGACGGCAAAGTCCATCAGATCGCTTCTGCAATGCAAACAGGCGCGAGCCAAGGTATGATTCTCTTTGAAAAGTACATTGAAGAGTTGGTTAAAAAAGGAAAGGTTTCTGCCTCAGACGCAAAAACTTTCTTGGGGACTGCTGGCGGTGGCGACACTACCGTGCAAGGAACCGTCGCTGGAAAAACCAAAGTCGGCTAATATTCAAGCAACAGTCTTTAAAAATAAAATGTCCCGGCAGCGTGCTGGGACATTTTTTGTTTCTGTCATTGTGTTGCGACTAAAAATCAAATGTGAACTTCATCACCGGTGCTGTCGTTGCGGCTACGGACATCGATCTTCTGTTTTTGACATCTATCTCTTCAAAACGTGAATAATCATAAGCCGGAGCTGAAGATCTCGTATTGTCGTAAGCCACATACCCAAGACCCGCAACAAGACCAATAAGGGCTCCCGTGGTGATGTTGTTTGCATGTTCTTGAGGCTCTCCATAGAACGGCAACGTGCTCAAACCCAAGATAGCCCCACCCAGGCTAGAGAAGAGAACCGCCGCCACATTTCGTTTCACACTTCTGCCTGTCTGCGCCATAGAAACCGACGAAGTCAAAAGCACACACGAAAGAATTACTGCGAGTCCCGTTCTTACTGACATTATTGCCTCCTGCAATGAAGTACGCTAGGTTTTTAGAATACTCACCATGGAGTCTGTCATGCAACTAAGTTCCTATATTGACCATACACTTTTGAAGCCCGACGCTCAAAAAGCGGCCATCGAAAAGCTCTGCAAGGAAGCTCTCACTAATAAATTCTTTAGTGTGTGCGTGAATACCTCTTACGTAAAACTCTGTGCGGAACTTTTGACGGGCTCATCTGTGAAAGTTTGCGCCGTGGTGGGCTTTCCTCTGGGAATGATGGACACTGAAAGCAAAGCCTTTGAAACAGCTACCGCCATTAAAAATGGGGCTCAAGAAATTGATATGGTCATTCACGTGGGAGCCTTGAAGGATCGTGATTTGCATTATGTCAAAGAAGATATTGCCGCTGTTGTGAAGGCCGCTGCCGGCAACAAAGTAAAAGTCATTATTGAAACCTCTCTCTTAACCTATGACGACAAAGTTTTAGCCTGCCAAATGGCCCTAGATGGAAAAGCTCATTTTGTAAAGACCTCTACCGGATTTAACGGCGGCGGCGCTACAGTGGAAGATGTTGAGCTGATGAAGTCTGTTGTTGGCAACAACATGGAAGTGAAGGCCTCAGGTGGAATTAAAAATACTGAGCAGGCTCTGGCTTTGATTGAGGCTGGCGCCACAAGATTGGGCACCAGCTCTGGAGTGGCTCTTGCACAAGGTTTACAGGTAAATGGCGGGTACTGATAGGAAGGACAGGAGCTAAAATGAAGGATAAAAATATTCTACTTAGCATGCCTCACTTCAGAACAAAGACCAAGCCCCCCTTCTCCCCTATATATTTGCCTCAATGAGATATCTGGGCTAACCTTGGAGTTTTGAGGAGCCCGACACTATGTCTTTTCTTCCTGCTGAAATTATTAAATCTAAACGTAATGGCAATGCGTTGTCTTACGATGACATCAACGAATTCATTCAAGGTTATGCCCGAGGTCAGATTCCTGATTATCAAATGGCCGCCTTTCTGATGGCGACTTTTTTCCAAGGGATGACCACAGAGGAAACTCTGTCTTTAACAAAAGCCATGCTTCACTCCGGTGACATCGTGGATCTTTCTCCTGTCCCAGGATTCAAAGTGGACAAGCATTCCACGGGTGGCGTCGGCGATAAAACAAGTTTGATTTTGGGTCCGATCGTTGCTGCAGCTGGCGTTCCTGTACCTATGATTTCGGGACGCGGCCTCGGTCATACGGGTGGAACCTTGGATAAGCTTGAGGCCATTCCCGGTTTCAACACTCAGAAATCATTGCCTGAATTTGTGGAGCTTGTTCGCAAACACAAAATTTGTTTTATCGGTCAGACCAAAGAAATCTGCCCTGCTGATAAAAAAATCTATGCCCTTCGTGATGTCACCGCCACAGTGGAAAGTCTTCCTCTCATTTGCGCTTCCATCATGTCCAAAAAGTTGGCTGAGGGCATTGATGGGCTGGTTCTCGATGTAAAATATGGCTCTGGCGCCTTCATGAAGACGTCTATCCTCGCTGAAGAACTAGCTTTGAAACTTATGAGCATCGCTCAGGGCTACGGTAAGAAGGTCACGGCCCTTTTGACAAACATGGAACAACCCCTAGGTCGTTTTGCGGGCAACTCTTTGGAAGTGGAAGAGTGCGTGGCCATCATGAAAAATGAAAAGTTCATCGGAGCTCACGGCTATGATCTTTATGAGGACACTCGCGAATTGAGTTTGCAGCTCTCCGCTCACATGCTTCACTTGGCCGGATCAGGAAAAACTCCTGAGGATTGCTATAAACTTGCCACGGATGTTCTTGAGTCTGGAAAGGCTATGGAGAAATTCGAAGAGCTTTGTCAGATCCACGGCGGGCACTTGGCGAAGCTTCCTCATCCTCGTCATCAGATTCCAGTTTTGGCAGAAAAATCAGGATTTATTCATGGCTTCCATACGGAAAGTATTGGCGTTGCGGGCATCTTGGTTAAGGCTGGCAGAGCGCAAACCACGGACATTATTGTGCCCACCTCGGGGATTGAATTCCATGCCAAAATCGGTGATGAGGTGAAGGCCGGAGATCCTATTTTCACTCTGCGCGGAGATGACAAGGATCTATTGCAATCTACGGTTCCATTACTAAAATCCGCAGTGAATATTTCCTTGCCAAAGATTACAAAGCCTAGTTTGATACTCAAAGTTTTGAGCTAGAGCTCTATTAGTTTACAAGGGGCATGTTTTGGTACTCGATAAGCTTCAAGAAACGATCAGTTATATTCGCTCGAAGACCTCTTCGAAGCCTAAAATCGGCGTGATTTTGGGCTCTGGTCTTGGGGCCTTTGTTAAAGACGTCGAAATTGAAATTACAATCCCCTACAAAGAGATTCCTAATTTCATGCCACCAACAGTGGAAGGACATTCTGGAAATTTAATTTTCGGAAAAGTAAACTCTCAATCCATCGTGATTCTTCAAGGCCGTAACCATTACTACGAAGGTCACAGCATGGAAACTGTGGTGTTCCCAACCAGAACTCTGGCTCTATTGGGAATTGAAACTTTGATCATCACCAACTCTGCAGGCGGCTTCGGTGAAAGTATGCAAGCTGGAGATTTCATGATCATCGAAGATCACATCAACTTAATGGGCATCAACCCCCTCATGGGACCGAACATCAAAGAACTTGGTCCTCGCTTCCCTGACATGACTGAAGCTTACGACAAGCGTTTGATTTCTGTGATGGAGCAAGTTCTCCAAAAACAAGGAACTCATTATCACAAAGGCGTTTACTGTGGCGTGAGCGGTCCAACTTATGAAACTCCAGCCGAAGTGCGCTATCTTAAATTGATTGGTGGAAAAGCTGTGGGCATGAGTACGGTTCCTGAATCCATTGCGGCAAACCACTTAGGTTTACGTGTTTCTGCTTTGAGTTGCATCACCAATTTGGCAGCAGGAATTTCTGCACAAAAGCTTTCTCATGGTGAGGTCACTGAAACAGCGAAGAGAGTGGAATCCCAGTTCACTTCATTCCTGAAGGAATTCATCGCCAGCATTTAGTCCTAGTAAAATATGAATCTTACTAAAGGCCTCTGTGATTTTTTCACAGAGGCCTTTTTTGTTCCTCACCCATAGTCCAGTTTGCCCCTATTTACCTCAAAAAGAGACCTTTAAAAACCGATGAGTTAACCACTCGGGCCTTCGCTTTTGTCCTATTGATGGGACCAGGATGGCCCGCTTGAGGAGTACACATGGATGTTGTTAAAAGCCTCTTAGCGGTTGCGCTCATCTTTGCATTATCAGCTTGTAGCAACTCTAAAACAGCGAACACAGTTTTTCCTGAAAATGGAGCGTTGGATTCTTCAGCTTGTATGGGACAAGCTATCGAAAACAAATTCATTGTGCAGTGGGAAGACGGCAGATTCTCTGTCGAGTCCGCAAAAAACGCGGAAGAATTTAAAAAGAATTTTATTGAGCCTCAATTGGCTGACATCAAGTTCGTCGAGTACGATCGCAAGTTGGAACTCGAGAGACCTAATGACCGAGTGCAAGCTTCTGCATACAGCGACAGCTGGGGGCAGGACATGATTCAAGCTCGCTCCCTTTGGCAAAGCGGTATCAAAGGACAAAATATTTTAGTTGCTGTTGTCGACTCTTACGTCGACGTCAACCACCCCCAGTTGCAATCACAGATCGCAATCAATACAGGAGAAATTCCCAATAACAACATCGACGACGATGGCAACGGAGTTGTTGACGACGTTTATGGTGCCGTCTTTGTCTCGAACCCAGGTTCATCTCAAGCACGAAGTGCCCATGGCACTCACGTGACTGGAATAATCGCAGCGGACTCCACCAAAGGAAGTGTCGAAGGCGTTGCTCCTCTGGCTAAAATCATTCCTTCGCAGTTTATCGCAGACAGTGGTGGCGGAGAATTGGGTGACGCCATTCTCGCTCTCCAATACGCTGGCAAACGCGGTGCTAAAATTATCAATGCCAGCTGGGGAGGGGCTCCCTGTGTGGCTAGCTTACGTGATGCTTTTAAAACTCTTGAAAGGGACGGCATCCTTATCATTGTAGCTGCCGGAAACAATGGCCGCGACATCGATGTCTACCCAGAGTTCCCTGCCGCCTTTAGCGGAAGCACACAAATCACCGTGGCCGCTAGCTCACGAACCGACTTCTTGCCCTCATGGTCAAATAATGGATTTGGTTTGGTGAATATTGCGGCTCCTGGAGAAACTATTTTAAGTACTACCCCAAACAACGGAACTGCCTATATGGATGGCACAAGCATGGCCGCGCCCTTTGTTAGCGCCGCTGCGGCACTCATCTGGAGTGCGAAGCCTACAGCGACGGCTCAGCAAGTTCGCCAAGCTCTTTTGCAGTCTGTGGATGTCACCCCAAATCGCGAATACAAAGTCTCTACTCGAGGTCGATTGAATGTCTCGAAAGCTTTGACCGCGCTTCGTCAGTTAGTTCCCTAAAATCAAAGACATATCCGTCCTAACGCAGAGCCATAAAGTACGCTCTGCGTCTCTAGTTTTCAGATGATTCCTGAAGCTCACATGGTAAAAATGGTCTCTTCGAGAAAAAGGGTTTTGCTCTAAAGATTGCATCTCTTTTTTCTATGTTACGTTTTGTGTCTGTGCGAACCCTTCGCACCTTGGAAAACACAGCTCGTAGTTCTCGAAGTGAGTTTGGAATTGTTTTTTAAAAACTTTAAGAAGGACTTTTATGAGTACAGAACCAACAAGCCTTCAAGCCCGTCTTGCGGATTTGGAGAAAAGAAATGAAGCCGCAATGGCCGGTGGCGGAGCCGCTCGTATTGCCAAACACAAACAAGGCGGCAGACTTTCTGCGCGTGAGCGTTTAGACATTCTCCTTGATCCAGGCAGCTTTGTTGAAATGGATCGCTTCGTCACTCACCGCTGCACGAACTTTGGCATGGACAAAAACGTTGTTCCTGGCGATGGCGTTATCACGGGCTACGGTCGTATCAATGGCAAGCTTGTGTATGTTTCTTCTCAAGACTTCACGGTGATCGGTGGCTCTATGTCCCGCACCCAAGCAAATAAGATTTGCAAAGTGATGGACTTAGCGGTCAAGAATGGCGCTCCCTTTATTTCGTTGAATGACTCTGGTGGCGCTCGTATTCAAGAGGGCATCGAGTCTTTGGGCGGCTATGCCGATATTTTCACTCGCAACACAATGGCTTCTGGCGTGATTCCACAAATCACGGCAATCATGGGCCCGTGCGCAGGCGGTGCGGTTTATTCTCCTTCAATCACGGACTTTGTCTTCATGGTGAAAAACACGAGCTACATGTTCGTGACAGGACCTGACGTTATTAAAACGGTGACTCATGAAGAAGTGACAAAAGAAGAGCTGGGCGGAGCAACAACTCACTCTGCAAAGTCTGGCGTAGCGCACTTCGCAGCTGAAGACGACAAACATTGTCTTTTGTTGATCCGCGAAATGATGAGCTTCCTTCCATCAAACAACCTGGATGATGCTCCTATTTTGCCAACATCAGATCGCCCGGATCGTATTGTCGAAGCATTAAACTCCATGATTCCTGAGAATCCAAAGAAGCCTTACGACATGCTCGCTGTTATCACAGAATGCGTGGACGAAGGTTACTTCCTCGAAATTCACAAGCACTATGCTCAGAACATCATTGTAGGCTTTGCACGTTTTAATGGTCGTCCTGTAGGTATCGTAGCAAATCAGCCGAATATTCTTGCTGGTTGCTTGAACATCGAAGCTTCTCGCAAGGCGGCTCGCTTCATTCGTTTCTGTGACGCTTTCAATATCCCTGTGGTTTCTTTCGTGGACGTTCCTGGATTCCTTCCAGGAAAAGATCAAGAGTGGAACGGCATCATCACTCATGGCGCAAAACTTCTTTACGCTTATGCTGAGGCCACTGTTCCAAAAATCACTGTGATCACTCGTAAAGCTTACGGTGGCGCCTACATCGTGATGGGTTCTAAACTTCTTCGCTCGGATGTGAACTTGGCCTACCCTTCTGCGGAAATCGCAGTCATGGGCGCTGAAGGCGCTGTCAACATCATCAGCCGTGAAGAAATTGCGAAAGCAAAAGATCCTGCAGCTGAGCGTGCTCGTTTGACTGCGGAATACGAAAAGAAATTCAGCAATCCATATATTTCTGCAGAGTTGGGTTACACTGATGAAGTGATCGAGCCAGCAATGACTCGTAAGCGCATCATTGACTCTTTGGAAATGCTCAAGAGCAAACGCGATATCACTCCACCTAAAAAACACGGAAATATCCCTCTTTAAGAGCCCAGAACGAGGAAAAGGAATTTTATGGCATTGTTTAAAAAAATCCTTATCGCCAATCGTGGAGAGATCGCTATTCGCATCACTCGCGCTTGTCGTGAGTTGGGAATCGGCTCTGTGGCTGTATTCTCAGATGCGGACCGTGACAGCTTGCACGTGTTCTTGGCTGATGAGGCTTATCACATTGGGCCCTCGCCTTCGCGCGAGAGCTATTTAAATTATAACAAAATCTTAGAAGTGGCTAAAAAGGCTGGTGCAGATGCTGTCCATCCTGGTTATGGTTTTCTTTCTGAGAACACTATCTTTGCAAAAGCCTGCGAAGATGCGGGCATCACGTTCATCGGACCTACGGTTGCAAATATTGAAGCCATGGGCGACAAGCTTTCTGCAAAGGCTCTGATGAAAAAAGCTGGCGTTCCGACGGTTCCTGGCAGTGATGGTGGCGTTGAGACTGTTGAAGAGGCTCAAGCTATCTGTGAACGCATTGGCCTTCCTGTAATCATCAAAGCCACTGCTGGCGGTGGTGGCAAAGGGATGCGTGTTGTTCGCAAGATGGACGAACTAGAGAGCGCTTACAGAGCTTGTCGTTCTGAAGGCCAAAACTATTTCGCGAATCCAACTGTTTATATCGAAAAATTCGTCAACGATCCGAAACACATTGAGATCCAAGTGTTCGGCGATAAACACGGTCACCACGTTCATCTTTATGAGCGCGAGTGCTCTGTGCAACGTCGTCATCAAAAGATCATTGAAGAGTCTCCATCTCCTTCTGTTCCACAAGAAGTTCGTTTGCGCATGGGAGAGGCTTCAGTTCGCGCCGCTCAGCAAATCAACTATGTGGGCGCAGGAACAATCGAGTTTATTTTCGATAATGCCACGAAAGACTTCTATTTCATGGAGATGAATACTCGCTTGCAAGTAGAACATCCTGTGACAGAGGCTGTAACTGGTTTTGACTTGGTGAGAGAACAGATTCAAGTGGCCGCTGGCAAACCTTTGAGCTTCAAACAAGAAGACATCAAACAGAAAGGTCACGCCATTGAAACTCGCATCTGTGCCGAAGACCCTATCACTTACAAGCCACATCCGGGAGTTATCCGTGCCTGCCGTCATCCGCAAGGACCGTTCATGCGCGTGGATTCCTATGCCTACCCAGGCTATGAAGTTCCTATTTACTACGACCCAATGATCGCAAAAGTGATCACATGGGGAGAAACTCGTGATGAGGCTATCGACAGAATGCAGAGAGCTTTGACGGAGTTCGTTCTTACGGGGATTAAAACCAATATCGTTCTTCATAAAACGATCTTGGACCATCCTAAATTCAGAGATGGTTCTTACACCACTCAGTTTATTGAAAAGAACTTTGAAGTCATCGAGCCTTTGCTTTTCAAAGAAGTCGAAGATCCCGCTTTCCTTATCGCTGCAGCTATTACGGCGTACAACGATCGTAAATCTAAGGATGTTCGTCAGCTCAATGTCACCTCTAACTGGAAGCGTACAGGCCGCAAGCTTCAATTAAGGACGTAACATGTATTTCGAGGCAGAACTAAAAGATAAGAAATTTAAAGTTGATGTGACCGAGCACAGAAGTGCTTGGAAGGTCTCTCTTCAAGAAGAAGGAAAAGACTGGATTCACTACGATATTTCAAAGTCCGACTTCAAACAGGCTGAACAATACATCAGCTTCTTGTTCCAAGGTAAGTCGTTCTTGATTGACGTTATCGGATCTGACACTGAATACACAGTATTTACGAGAAACTCGTTCCGCTCCATTAAGATATTCAATGACGAAATGCTTTTGCATGAATCTTTGAAAAAGGGCGGCGGCTTCGGCGGCGATCAAGAGTTGAAATCAGGTATGCCTGGTAAAATCATCGAGATCTTTGCTAAAGAAGGCGAAGTTGTGAAAGCCAATAAGCCGTTGATTATTATGGAGGCCATGAAAATGGAAAACGAGATGCGTGCATCTCGTGACGTGAAAATCAAAGAGGTTTTGGTTAAACAAGGTGACTCTGTTGAGTCCGGTGCCGTACTTATTAAATTCGAAGAGCCCTAGTCAGGGCTCTTCGAAGCTTTTCTTAACTACTCAATAACATCTTCGACGATGATCAAAGCGCTGTAAGTTTTAAACTTACTGATTTTGCCGCTTTTATACGTGTGCATTTGGAAGTTGGTACGAACCAACTCACCGCTTTCATCCAAAGTTGGTTCGCCATTTTGTTGAATCACCGGAATTACCGCACCTTCTGTTTCTTTAACACGGAAGAACAACTCTTGAGCAAAGTCTTCAGGCAAACGAGTACAGCCACCCGAAGCGCGTCTACCGATTGCTTTTTTTGTTGTTCTGTTCGCAGAGTGAAGTGCTAATCCATTGTCGATGTCATAGAAGATCGCATATGGCATGTCCGCATCCCAGGAACTAGACACTTTATCTTTATCCAAAAATTTTGGAGTGTAATAACCTGTCGGCGTATTGCTCCAATAAGATTTTGGCGGGGCACCATAACACTCTCTTGATTTTCTTTTTAACTCAAAGCCTTCACGGCCAGTTGAAACTCGACTTGTTGACAACGGGTTACCATATTCAAAAACTCTTACTGATTGGCGAGTCTTACCCTTGGCGGCCTTGTTCACAACGATCACATAGCGGAATTCTCTAAGCCACGGTTTTCGTTCAAAGTCTGCCATATCGAATTTTTCGATAGCCACATTTTCCAATGCTGGAGTGAACATTTTCTCTACGGCAACAGCTTCAGAGCGCTCTTGCGCACTGTACTTACAGTCATTGAATTGATTTTTGATCGTACCCCAGAAAGAGGCCGCCTCACCGACAGCGGGCACGAGAGCCAACGCCATAAAAGGAATCAAGATCTGTTTCTTCATATTCTTCCTCGCTTTAAAGATAAACGTTCTATTTTTTTAATTCAGAAGACGTCTTTACAAGTTTGATGCCAGGAATTTTTGGCTCCCATAAACAATGACAAGGATCTGAGTGTTTTGGCTTTGCGACGAAACAGGTATTCTTTTCAGCGTGTTAATCTTTTAGACAGACGAGAAATTTAGCGATTTTAGAGGGTATAGCCCACCTGAGCAAAGAGACCGTTGTTATAGCGGGTTTCTTTAAAAGCCACTCCCACATTTAAATTTCCCATGTCGAAGAAGGCAGAAATGGCAGAGTCCCTCTCTCCGGCACTGAGAGCCGCCGTGATCATGGAAAAGCGATAAGCCACGGCAAAACGCGGAACATCGTTCCAGTTTTCAGTTTCTTGACTGAGATGAAGTTGCAAGGCCACTTCCAAGAGCCCCCAGGGAATAAAGGGCTTTACTGAGGCTCCCAGAAACAACTCAGGACTTGTAGGAAAGGCCTCACTCTTGGGTGTCGACCATCCTAGTTGCGTTATCGCCGCAGAGACTTGGGGCTCCCACGCAACATCGTGCCATTGATAGAGTGCTCCCGGCTCAAAGAAAAACTGATTGAGCTCTTCGCTAGCCCATAGCTCTTGAGAGCCTTCTACCAAAGCTTCGCTGGCTGCGAAGTAGGTGTCTATCACTCGGAGGTTGCTATAGCGAAACTGCAAACCTCCGGCGAAATTCTCATTAAAGAAACTACCTATTTGCGCCTTAATACTTCGCTGTTGAGCAGCAATCAAATCCACCATGGGCATAGCTGAGTTTTCGGTTCTGGAATAATACACCAGACGATAAGGCTCAATGGTCACTCCTCGAGTGGGCCCAAGAATTGTCGTCTGTAGAGCGGCTTCAGCTTGAAGAATACTCTCTGAACTTGCCGCCAATCTCATCAAAGCCTCTTCATTGCCATTATCCACAGCATCTTGCACAAGGTGAATGGCTTCCACATCACTGCCTATGAAGACTGAGGAATCAAAGAGAGCATCTTTACGATCCAAAGCAATCGCTGCAGGATTGCAGGGTAAAGAAATATCAATGGTTGTCATCGTATAGCAGGCGCTTCCTAATGAGCGTACGAGGTAATGAGAACCCGCTTCTCTTAAGAATGAAGGGAGAGCCCGGGCTTCAACCAGGATCGTAAAGAAAAACAAAACTAGAACCAAAGCACTCTTTAATAAAGACATTGGTTGGACCGTGACTTCTGAGAAGACATAATTCGACTTTGACTTGTTGAAACGTCATCTTGGAGGCGCCGATAGATTTGATTCTCTTTTGGTAACGCCGTTGCAAGGTCTTCGTACATTGCATTGATTTGAACCAATACCTTGGAAGTCCACTGAGCCAACTCTATCGTCTCGGGAACGCAAGCCTGACTGCGACGGGCCTTTTCCCAAGGGGGAACACCCTTATCAAGTACGGATTTAATTCGAATACCCCGAAGAACAGCAGCATAGATACGCACTTCAGGCTTTTGTGAAGGCATCACTTTTAAAGCCAACTCAAGATCTTTTCGTCCCGCCTCGTTCACAGAAGGAATGTACTTCCAAACTTCGCGAATGCTTTTGAGGTAGGGGATGATTTGTTGTTCCTCTAGTTTGGGCATAGCAGGCATCTTCGATAGTGCCTTCGCCAGACCCATGAGGTTTCTAACTCTCACTCCAGCGCGAGCTGCATACACAGAAGCCCAGGCCAATTGAACTTGAGGATGATTGTCTTTTTTTGACAGCTCTGCAAAGTGCTCAAGGGACTCATCATAGCGTCCCGCCTCCATCATTTGAACACCCTCATGAATCGCTTCAGAACGTGAATAGGGCTTTTCCTGCTTACCGCAAGACGCAAGAATCAGGAGCAGGAATAAAAGAGGAGCTATGTGTTTCAGCATGGATGCGGACTATATGAGCTAACGACGAATTATTCTAGAGAGGGGCCCTCCCTAGAATAAAGATTTCAGGTATTCTTACTTGATCGTAATTGCAGATGCCCAGGCTGTAATGTTACTCACGCTCATTCACGGCAGCGAGGGCGCGTTTCTTTTCAAAAAGACCGACAACAATGACCGACGATTCAAAAAGGATCATCATTGGGATAAGCATCATAACCATACTCAACAGATCTGGAGGTGTGATGATTGCAGCAACCACGGCAATTGTCATAACCACGTAACGACGGTTCGTTCTGAGGAATTTTTGATCTACGATTCCCATCATCCCAAGAACCACAATCACCAGCGGCAACTCGAATGCTACGCCGAACATTAAAAGCATTTGTGAGAAGAACCCCATGTAAGACTCGATAGAGATCATTGGTTTATCGATGTCTCCACCAAAGTGCATGAGGAACTCAAAAGCCATTGGCAAAGCGATGTAGTAAGAGAACATAGCGCCCAAGATAAAAAGGCCAGAGCCCGCAACGATAAAACCCACCGTGTAGCGTTTTTCTTTTACATAAAGCCCCGGAGCAACGAATTTCCATACTTGGTATAGCCACAACGGACAAGAGATTAAGATCCCGCAGACAAAAGACAGTTTCAAATGGGCCAAAAATTTATCCAGTGGCCCCGTATAGATCAGACCACCATCGGTCAGGTAAGGAGAAATAGGTGCGCGGACAAAGTTAAAGATCTTCTCGCTGAAACCGTAACAAAGAGCCGTTGCTGCGATCAGGATAAAAACGCAGTTAACAATGCGAACACGAAGGTCCGAAAGATGCTCTACCAGTGTTTGATTCTTTTCTTCTTGTGTACTGCTGCTCATGAAGGTTTATTCCCCTGAGAATCTTTTTGCTCAGCAAGTTCGAGTTGTTCAGGTTCTACAGGTTTTTCTTCGGCAGCGGGAGAATTTTCAGCTTCGCTATTCATCTTTTTAATTTCTTCAAAGCGTGCGATGGATTCGCTGAAGCTAAAATTCTTCAAGCCGGCTTGATCTTTCAGCTCACTGCTTAAATCACTCGTGCTTCTTTTCAGCTCATTAAGAAAACGACCTAAAGTGCGTGCCACTTCAGGCAATTGTTTGGGCCCGATCACGATCAAAGCCAAAACACCCAAAAAAATAATTTCAGACATTCCTAAACCGAACATGAAGGAAGGATAGAGGAATCAGGACTGCTTGCCAAGCTTTACTTGCCCCTGGGCTACAGTCAGAACTCCCATTTCAAGGAGCTTCTCTCTGTCCAGTTCCGATCCTGTTCTGAGATATCGATCATAAAGTCTTAGAATACTCTGATCGCTTTTAACGAACGAATGATGGCTTATATATGTAAGAACTTCGACAAAATCCAAGAACCTCTTTGAGAAGGTCTGAAAGACTTTAGCCAAGGTGTCTTCTCGCGTACAATGCGCCAGGTGGGCATACGCCGACCCACCAATTTTTGCATAATAATCAATATCCACTACTTTACGATTCAAAGAATCCCCAAAGAAGCCTGAGATATAAAGGGTTCGATCTCCCAACTTACGAAGCATCTCCATCTTTGTGGTGTGCTCGGCGTTCTGAGCTATCAAATAGGCCTCTGCAAGGGTCTGTGGATTGCGTTCACCCGTTTCAGAGTATTCTGACTCAAAAAGATTTTTTGTATCAAGATAGTGCTGCAGGAGCTGAACTAGATAGTTTTCAACCAAAGGATAGGTTTGGACTTTTCGCTGACTCAAGCCCTCGCGGACCAGGTCCTTAAAGTAGTCTTCTGGACTAATAAAGAGTTCTATTGTTTTCGTCGACGGCTTTTCGCTCATGGCAGTCGGCTCCTCAAGTGTCTCATTATGAAACGCTTAACGTCAGCAGGATCTAAATAAATCCCGCTTCGTTCAATTATAACATCTTATCGGTCGAGTTCGGTTAATTCTTGAAAAGAGTCAGGACCAAGGGCCTTAAATATCCTCAGGCCCTGCGATGCTGATGATGGTCTTTTGTGAGAATATCTTTTGTGACAACTTCTGGATGTCTTCGGCTGTCACCGCAAAATAGTGCTCGGCCACATCAAGACTCTCTCTATAATCCAAGCCATAAATATCATCAAAGAGAAGTGCATTGCAGATCGTGCTCTTGCGCTGCAATTCAATGTCATGGCGACCAATAAGATACCTTTGCGCGCGCATCAACTCATCAGCCAAAACCTTCGTTGTCGCCAACTTGTTAAACTCTTCTTTAAGCATGTGAACGGCTTTCTTGGATTTTTCTGGCGAACACCCAATGTAACCACCGAAATATCCACCTTCCAAACCTTCCATATGCATTGGCGATACCGAATATGCCAAAGAATTTTTATCACGAAGCTCAAGGAAGAGCCGTCCGCCTTGACCACTCAAAATCGACTGAATGATCTCCAAAGTATAGCGCTCAGGACTTGAAAGAGAAAGTCCTCTGTATCCCACGATGATGTGAGTTTGTTCTTTCTTTAGCTCCTGGAATATTTTCTTATCCTCATTGATAGGGCCCAACGGGAAGTGGTTGGAAATTTTCTCTCCCTTTGGCATTTGTCCCGTCATCTTTTCCAGAGCATCAATCCATTTCTTTTTATCCACATCGCCCACCACGCAGAATGTGGCATTTTTAGATTGGACAATTTTTTTATAGTAGCTTTGAAGCTCTTTTTGTCCAATGCGTGCAACCGATTCATCGCTCCCCATCATGTCACGTGAGTACGGATGATCTTTAAAAATCTCTTTAATGAAATTCATGCCACAGACCGAGGAAGGATTGTCATTGCGCTGCTTGATTTGATTCTTCAGAATAATTTTTTCTCTCTCGAGAATATGCTCAGGGAATACGGGGTTTATCAAAGAGTCCGCAAAGATCTCGAGCATCTTATCTTCAAAGGTTGACAGATAATCCATAGAAAGACCGACGGAATTTCTTCCGCCAAAGGCAGAAATTCCCGCTGCCAGCTCATCAATGCGAAGATTGATATCGTCTTCTGTAAAGTTTTTTGATCCTGCCAACCAGCCGCGAGAGAACAGCTCCGTGAGTCCTTCTTTATTCTCGTCCTCAACACGAACCCCACCTAAGAACGCGGCTTTCATGGCAACGTAAGGAGTGTCTTTTTGTTCGCGAATCAAAACGCTTGCCCCTGAAGAAAGAACAATCTTCTCAATTTCTGGAGTGTGCTTCACAGAGTTGATGTTGATATTGAATTTCTTTGCCGTGAACTTCTTTGTTTTCTCTTTCTTTAGTTTTGCTTGAGAAAGGGCTTTCTTTAAATCCTTGGCAAAAACTTTTAGAATCTTGTCCGCTTCTTTCTTCGGAAGATTTGTCATGAGAGACAGGCCGAACGTGTCCGGCTTGAGGTATTTCTTGGCGATTTTTTGAATATCTTCCGGCTTCAAACTGTAGAGCTGCTTGAGATATTTTTTATAATAGTCGTGGTCACCATAGTAAAACTCATTGCTTCCGGCTTTTCTCGCAATGTTATCCACAGTCTCCATCGAATAAACTTCGTGACTTGCAAAATTCGTCAGGGCTTTTTGCATTTCAGCCGCAGTTGGCAACTCTGTCAGAACTCTCACAAGTTCAGGAATCAAGGCCTGACAAGCCTTTGCGAGATTTTCTTTTTCAAGTCCCATGGATACGGCGAAGATGCCGTCATCTTGCATAGAGTAGGCAAAGGAGCCCACGGAATTTGTGATGGGTTCCTTGATTCTCAGAGTTTGCATCAAGCGAGACGAGTCCCCTTGTCCCAAAATTGTCGACAGGACTTCAAGGGCTGCGACATCTTTGTGCTTCACGCTCGGCATGCGCCAAGTCACATAAAGACTCGTTTGTTCGAACTTCGTCTCTTCGATTTTTATCCGAATGCTTTTCTGTGCTGGTTCTTTGATACGAGATATCTTTTTAAGTTTAAAGGCTTCAAAAGCTCCAAAAAGTTTATCTACTTTTTGTTTCATCTCTTTGGATTCAAAGTCTCCGGCAACCACTAAGAACATATTGCTCGGAACATAGCGGCTTTGATAATACTCGCGAATTTTTTTCGCCGAAACTTTATTCACAACCTTGTCGTAACCAATGACAGGGATGCCGTAGGGGCTTTTTTTGAAAACATTCGTGAAAAGATTCTGACTTGAACGACGACCGGGACTGTCTTGACCTCTTTTGATCTCCTCAATGACAACTTCCCGTTCATTATCGATCTCTTTGGGATCGAAAATAGGAAAGCCCATCATTTCGCTGATCACGTCCAGTGCCACGTCGGTAAATTGCTTAGAAATCGTCACGTAGAACACGGTTTGGTCAAAAGAGGTATAGGCATTCAGCTCTCCGCCTGAGCCTTCCACTGTCGAAGCGATCTCTCCCACTCCATACTTACGAGTGCCTTTAAAGACCAAATGCTCGATAAAGTGAGAGATCCCCTCTTCTCCTTTTTTTTCATCGGCACTGCCTGTCTTCACCCACATTTGAACTGAGACCACGGGAGACTTATGACTCTCTAAGAAAAGGACCTTCATACCGTTTTTTAGTTGAAATTTTTTTGACATACTCTAGATAACTCCCATGGCATTTGGTGTTTACGTCCACATCCCTTATTGTATCCAGCGCTGCACTTACTGTGACTTCGCGACCTATGAGCAAAGTAAAATTTTGCCGCCGGATCAATACGTTCAGATTTTATTCGAAGAGATAAAACAAAAGCATCGCTATCATCAGCCTCAGGTTCTCGATACTTTGTATTTTGGAGGAGGTACTCCAAGCCTTATCTCTGCTGATCTCATTGTAGCGATAATCAAAGAGCTGGGTAGATACGGCTATACAACTGGACCTCAAACTGAAATTACCATTGAGATCAATCCGGCAACTGTCAGTGAAGATAAGCTTAAAACTTATTTGGACAACGGAGTAAATCGCTTCAGCGTGGGCGCACAAACTTTCGACGACCGTTTGCTAAAAATGGTTCACCGCGAACATTCTGCGAAGCAAACCCTCGAGACCCTGGACCTTTTGCGAGCTCACAATGTGAACTTTAGCTTCGACATCCTCTTTGCTCTGCCCTCTCAATCCTTCGATGGACTCAAACGTGATGTGGAAATTGCAATTGAACAGGGAGCTAAGCATATCAGTCCCTATTGCCTGACAGTTCCTGATGGCCATCCTTTGTCTAAAGGTCGCCCGATGGAAGATGTTCAGGTCGATATGTTCGACCTCATTGCCGATAAGCTCACGTCTGTGGGATTCCAGCAGTATGAGATTTCAAACTTTGCTTTGCCGGGCTTTGAATCTCGACACAATATGCTCTATTGGATCGATGAACCTTATTGGAGTTTGGGCCTAAGCTCCCATTCCTATTCAAAAGAATCAAAATGGGGAACTCGCTACTGGAATATAAATTCTATTGGCGAATATCAGAAGCAAATCGAGGCTTTCCGTGGCCAAGAGTTTTCTTCCCCGAGCCTTCATCTTCCCGCAGCGCAATTTGAAGAGCTAAAAATGAATCAAGCTCTTACGGACTATTGTCATACCTCAATGCGTCTGATGCGCGGCCTTCAAGAAGACTCGCTCCGTAATAAGTTTCCGGCAGAGATTTCTGAGCGTGTTCTTTCGCTTATGCAGGGCCTTGCGCAACGAGGCTTGGTGCAACACACAAATAATGCCTGGTCTCTGACCAAAAATGGCCTTGTTCTGAGCAATAAAGTCTTCCAAGAATTGACCTTTTTGGAAGAGGATCTTTGATATAGTCCAGTTCCTCATGTTAGGTCATTTCCTTCGCCTGGCGTAATTGACATTCCTGAACCAATACACAATCTTAGAGTACGTATTCTCGTGTTGCGAAAGGAAGATTATGACAGACGAAAACAATTCTCAAAACTCAAATCCGGAACAGACTCCTTCTTCTGACAATTCTTCAAGTGAAGTTCAAAAGCTCCAAGAGTTGGCTGATAAATACAAAAACGATTTCCTCTATCTTCGTGCGGAGTTTGAAAACTACAAACGAAATGCTCTCAAAGAGCGTTCTGAGATGTTGAAATACGGTCCAGAGCGTATGGCTAAGGATCTTTTGGAAGTGGTCGACAATTTTGAAAGAGCTCTTTCAACAAACGTCACTCCAGAAAGTTTTGCAACTTTCAAACAAGGCGTTGAGATGACAGCGCAAGAGATGAAAAATCTTTTAGCCAAACACAACATCGTGGAAGTTCCAACCGAAGGGGCTGCCTTTGATCCTGCAGTTCACGAAGCTCTTAGCAGCGAAATGACAGACACGGTTCCTCCGGGACACATTTCAAAGGTCTTCAAAAAAGCTTACAAGATTCATGACAAACTCATTCGCCCAGCCCAAGTGATTGTGGCTACTAAACCCGAATAAAGGTGATGTCGATTGTCTAAAAAAGACTTCTATTCCATTTTGAATGTCTCCAGATCGGCAACTGCAGATGAGATAAAAAAATCTTATCGCAAGCTGGCTATGCAGTTTCATCCTGATAAAAATCCGGGTGACAAAAAAGCTGAGGAAAAATTCAAAGAAATCAGTGAGGCCTACGAGGTCTTGAGTGATCAAAAGAAACGCGACATGTATGATCAGTTCGGCCACGCCGGAGCCCAAGGTTTTGGCGGTGCTGGCGGTCCTTATGGCGGAGCCGGAGGATTTGGTGGCTTCGGTGGTGCAGGCTCTGCGGGAGCTGGCGCCGGTGCTGATCCTTTCCAAGATATTTTTGGCGACGTCTTCGGCGACATCTTTGGTGGTGGCGCAAGAGCCGGCGGGCAACGTGCGCGTCGTCCAACCAAGGGTGCGGATCTTCGCTACACTCTCAATATCAGTTTTGAAGAATCCGCCTTGGGTTGCGAAAAAGTAATCAGCTTCATGCGCCAGAAGAATGGCAAAGAAGAGTCGGCCAAGCTTTCTGTGAATGTTCCAGCTGGAGTTAAAGAAGGCCAACGCCTTAAGCTCGCCAACGAAGGCGACTCCAATCCTGGCGGCGGCCCTGCTGGAGATCTTTATGTTATTATCAATATTCAAGAGCATCCTCTCTTTAAGAGAAATGAAACGGATGTCACCTTGGATTTGCCGATCACTTACACCGACGCCATCCTTGGAACAAACATTGAGGTTCCAACATTGACTGGCAAAGCCATGATTCGTATTCCAGCGGGCACTCACACAGGTCAAACCTTCCGTCTTAAAGGCAAAGGTTTTCCAAAGTTGGGTGGATTTGGCTCAGGCGATATGTTGGTGAGAGTTCTCGTTGATACACCTAAAAATTTGTCTGCAAAGCAAAAAGAAATGATTGAAGAACTAGCAAAGTCCGGCGAAAGCACGCCTCTTGTTAAGTCCTTCCATGAAAAAGTCTCTGCTCTGATGAGGAATAGAAAATGAAAATAGTGGTCTTAGCTCTTTGTCTTAGTGCTCTTTTAGTTTCTTGCACAACAGCGGCCACAAAAGGCACAGCGGGAAAGCCCTCAGTAAAAACAGCGTCTAAGAAAAACGGCAAGGCTGTGGGTGGTATGACGACGGGTCGCCCTCCTGAAAGCGGCCAAGAAGCTGGTCCGCAAACCCCTGTAGAACATATTCTTGATCTTGAAGCTCGTGGTGAATATCTCCGTGCTCTGAGAGAACTCGTGAATCTTTCAGTTACAGCTCCAACTAAGCAAGAACAAAATGCCTCACGCCAAAGAGCTATTGAGATTGTTGAAAACAAACTCGATGATAAGCAGCTTGAAGAAGTCGCTGACGATTCAGACTACGGCTTCTTGCGTGGCAATGCCATGTACAGATTGGGTGAGCGAGCTATTGAAAATCGCGACGCTAAAGCCGCAAGAAAATATTTCTCTGGTGTGGCCGAATATCTTCCAGGCAGTGACTTGGCTCTCAGAGCTCAGGATCTCTTGGCAGATTTAGAATCTATTCGCAGCGTTTCTTCAAAAACTATTGGGGTTGTCCTTCCACTTTCTGGAAAGAACGCTCAGGTGGGACAAAGAGCTCTGCGTGGGGTGGAAATGGGTCTTGGCCTGCACTTGCCTGGGTCAGGATTTAAATTAGCCGTGATCGATAGTGAAGGAAATCCAGACACCGCACGCAGAGGCGTAGAACGTCTTGTAAAAGAAGACAATGCCATTGCTATCGTAGGTAGTCTTCTTAGCAAAACAGCTCCTGCTGTGGCTGCCAAGGCCAATGAGATGGGAGTTCCGACCATCGCCCTATCGCAAAGGTCTGGACTCACTGAAGTGGGCCCTACTGTTTTCAGAAATGCCCTCACCAGCACCATGCAAATTCGCCATCTGGTAAGAACTGCCATGGAAGATATGGGCATGAAAAGATTTGCGGTTCTTTACCCGAACGATCCTTACGGCGTGGAGTTCACAAACATTTTCTGGGATGAAGTTCTGGCGCGTGGCGGACAAATCACTGCAGCTCAAACTTATTCTAACAAAGAGACAGACTTCCGTTTACCGATTCAAAGACTTGTCGGAACTTATTACGGCGAAGCCCGTGATGACGAATTTAAAGTTCGCATGAGGGAGCTTCAGCATTCAGGAAAGAAAGGCTCTATTCGCCAATCGAATTTGCAGAATGTTTTACCCCCTATTGCGGACTTCGATGCGATCTTTGTGCCTGACAGCGCTAAATCCTTGGGACAAATTTCCGCAATGTTGGCTTACAGCGATGTTCGCGGCGTAAAACTTTTGGGAACAAATCTTTGGAATACCCCCAGCATCGCAAAACGTCTTGGTAACGTGGGAAATAATATTATCTTCGTCGACAGTTTTATTGCTGCAGGCGAATCTCAAGAAAGATCGCGTTTTATTTCAGAGTACAAAAGTCTTTTCAATGAAGAGCCTTCGCTGATCGAAATTCAAGCCTACGACTCTGCTCTGATCCTTAGACAACTTGTGGCTTCGGGATCTGACAGCCGTGAATCCTTGGTAGCAAGACTCTCAGGTTTAAAGAAATTCCCAGGTGCCATTGGTACTCTCAATATGAATTCTGAGCGCGAGATCGAGCGCCCTGTGGTCTCTTTAACCATTAATAACGGTGAGATAACGCCTCTTAAAGTTCGCAAATAGAACCTATAAATTTATTTAATGCATAAATTTTAACCCTTCATCAGGGCACCCCCGTCTTAGGAACACGATGCAGCTAAAACAGCTGCTCAATCTACAGAAGGGGGTTGTTATGCAGGGCCATATTTCCAATCAAATTATCCAGGAATGTCGTAAGAAATTAGTTCTTTCGAAGCAGGAATTATTGAATCGCTTCAGAACAGCCCAACGTGAATTTACTCATGTGGAAAAGTCCGGGGACGAGGCGGATCAATCTGTAGCCCACATTGCTGAACATTCTTTTTTAGTAAATCAAGAGCGCATCAGAACACAACTTCTCGAAATCGAAATGGCTCTTGCTCGCATGGAGCAAGGAACTTTTGGAATCTGCGAAGAGACCGAAGAAATCATCGAAGCTGAAAGACTTTTGGCTATACCTTGGACTCGCCTCAGCATCGAAGGAGCAGAACTTCGTGAAGCTGTTAGTCGTAAATATGCACGATAAAAGACATAAGAGCAGCCGCGCCATAACTCTGCTTGCTATTTAATCACGCGCTGCTTTTTTGATGACAGAAAGTCTTTCCCCCGTAATATGCGAACAAATTCGGACTACGGACATCATATCGGGGGGTGAGATGAACGCGACCGAGCTTTCGCAAAACGATCTAAATACTTTGAAAGAATCTTTGCTTTTCCAAAAGAGCTCTATTCTTAACAAGACTCATGAATTCAAGGCCGAACAGTCCAATACATCGACTGTGGCCGATGAAGCAGAGGCTGCTTCTCTAGATGTTTCAAACACAATCTCCATTCACTTGCATGAAAGAGACCGCACAGCTCTTTACGCCATTGAACGTGCCCTTGGAAAAATCTCTGACGGGACTTACGGCCAATGTGAAGCTTGCAGTGAACTTATCAATGCTCGTCGTCTTCAGGCTCGACCTTTTACAGCCCTTTGTATTGACTGTATGGAAGACCAAGAAAGCCAATCTCCTCAGTTCCAATAAAAGCACATTAAGAAACTCATTGGATGAGTCCAACTGACATGGATGTCAGTCCAATTTTTAAATTAATACTCAAGCTTCAACTGTCTCACACCGAGAAGATTCATACCTAGAACATCAATTCCCGCATTTACGCGGAGGAGCGGTATGAGTTTTGACGATAAAGTACTAGATATTCCACAGACACTTCCAATGCTACCTGTTCGTGATATCGTTGTATTCCCCTACATGATCATCCCATTATTTGTAGGTCGTGATGCATCTATCCGCTCTGTTGAAGAAGCATTGGCAAAGAATCGCCTGATCTTCCTCGCTTCACAAAAAGATATTACTGAGGAAAATCCTTCGCCAGACAATATCTACACTGTAGGTACGATCGCGATGATCATGCGCATGAGAAAGCTTTCTGATGGCCGCGTGAAAATCCTGATTCAAGGTGTGGCTAAAGGCCGCGTGAAAAACTTCTCTAAAACTTCTCCATGTTTCGAAGTGGCAGTTGAAAAGATCGAGGAACTTCCTCATCAAAAAACTGTTATTGAAACAGAGGCCATGATCAGAACAGCTAAAGAGCATATCGAAAGAATCATCGCTCTTGGTCGTCCTCTTTCGCCAGACATCTTGTTGGTGTTGGATGATGTCACCGATCCAGGCCGTATTGCTGACTTGATTGCTAGCAATCTGGGTATCAAAGTTGATGATGCTCAAAAAGTCCTTGAGACTCATGATCCAGCAGAAAGATTGACTCTAGTAAATGAAATCTTGGCTGCCGAACTTGAAGTTATGCAGACTCAACAAAAAACACGCGGTGGCGCTAAAGACGATATGTCTAAGACACAACGTGAGTACTTCTTGCGTGAGCAAATGAAGGCTATAAAAAATGAGTTGGGTGAACAAGATTCTAAAACTGAAGAGATGGACGAACTTCGCGAAAAATTGATCAATGCCGGAATGCCTACAGCAGTAGAGACAGAGGCATTGAAACAGTTGGGTCGTTTGGAGCGCATGCATCCAGACGCCTCTGAAGCAACAATGGTTCGTACTTACCTCGACTGGATGGCCGATCTTCCTTGGTCTAAAAAGACTGACGATGTGATCGACTTGAAACGGGCTAAAGAAATTCTTGATGAAGATCACTACGAGCTTGAAAAAGCTAAAGATCGCGTGATGGAGTTCTTGGCGGTTCGTAAATTGAAACAAAATCTAAAAGGTCCAATCCTTTGCTTCGGCGGTCCTCCAGGAGTAGGTAAAACATCTCTTGGTAAATCAATCGCTCGCGCCATGGGCAGAGAATACTTCCGTATTGCTCTCGGTGGTGTAAAAGATGAGGCTGAGATCCGTGGTCACAGAAGAACTTATGTTGGAGCAATGCCGGGCAAGATCATTCAGGCTCTTCGCCAAGCAAAAACCAACAATCCAGTTATCGTTCTCGACGAGATCGACAAGTTGGGTTCGGACTTCCGTGGCGATCCATCAGCAGCAATGCTTGAGGTTTTGGATCCAGAACAAAATGCAACTTTCCGTGATAACTATTTGAATGTGGACTTCGATCTTTCAAATGTTCTCTTCATCGCTACCGCGAACGTACTTGAGAACATTCCACCGGCTCTTCGTGACCGTATGGAGATTTTAAACATTCCTGGTTACACAGAGAACGATAAGCTTTTGATCACTAAGAAACATTTGATCAAGAGACAAATCGAATCCAATGGTATCACTGAGGCGAATATCAAGTTCACTGATGAAGGCATCAAGTACTTGATCGCGGGCTACACTCGCGAAGCAGGTCTAAGAAATCTTGAGCGCGAGGTCGGTTCAGTATGCCGTAAAGTCGCTAAGATGGTTGTTATGGGTGAATCAAACTTCGTAGAAGTGAACGCGACAACAGTACCTGAACTTCTTGGTCCTCCACGCTTCATGCGTGACGACAAATTCATCGACTCTCAAGTTGGTGTAGTTCAAGGTTTGGCTTGGACACAAGCTGGTGGTGAGGTTCTTACTATCGAAGCTTTGAAAATGAAAGGTAAAGGACATCTTACACTCACAGGTCAACTTGGCGATGTGATGAAAGAGTCCGCTCAGGCTGCAATGTCTTACGCTCGTGCCCACATGGATGAGCTAAACATCCCTGAAGATTTCTTTGAAAAATATGATGTACACGTTCACTTGCCAGCAGGTGCTATCCCTAAAGATGGGCCTTCTGCAGGTATCACTCTCACAACTGCTCTCGTGAGCTTGATGACAGGAACACCCGTACGTCACGATATCGCAATGACAGGCGAAGTAACACTGCAAGGCCGTGTTCTTCCAGTCGGCGGGATCCGTGAGAAGTGCTTGGCTGCTTTGAATTTGGGAATCACAAATATCATCATCCCTATGGCTTGCCAAAAGGACCTTGCTGATATTCCTAAGATCTTCAAAGACAAGATCAACTTCATCTTGGCAGACAACCTTGACGAGGTCTTTGCAGTAGCCTTCGACAGAACTGCAAAAGCTCAGGATAAAAAGCCTGCGCAAAAGAAAGAACAAAAGAAAAACAAATCAATGGCTGCGTAATACCAGCCAAGTGCATCGCCCCTCCCTAGGAAAAGCCAGAGTTATTCACTCTGGCTTTTTGTTTTATTACACTCTCGTCATAATTACAGACACCGTCTCATTCTTAGACACCTCAAATATCTCCAGATCGAATACGGCACGTATCCATGGCCAAACCCTCTCGGCACTGTCATTGCTTTTGTTCATTTGCGGAGGAACTGAACGTGAAGCTGCACCTCATCTCTTTCGGGTTCGTATTCTTATTTTTTACCGCCGCTCAAGCTGGTTGGACTCTGCGTGGACAATACTATGGCGGACAAGAGCTTGATCTGGGACTCTACGAAGAAATCAGAGAACCCCTCGCCCAAGACCTCAAAGATTATGTAGATAAACTTCCGAACTTGAAGGAACTCAAGATCACACTCAATTCTCCAGGTGGTTCTTACTACGAAACCTTAGAGATGCTTCCGACTTTCAAAGCCCTTAAAGAACGTGGCGTGAGAATCACCACCACTGTAAATAATGGGGATGAATGTGACTCTATGTGTGTGCTGCTTTTCGCTCAAGGAGATGTGCGCCGAGCCGGCGAAGTGGCTGCTTTCATGTTTCATGGTATCTCTATCGCAGCGATTAGCAATATCCCTGAGCGCAAGACATCGGATGTGTTGATTTCCGTTCTTGCGAGCACTCCAGGCTTGAACAAACAGTGGCTCAAAGAGTTGGTTGATCTTGGCGTTTTCTATACTCCGGGTATGTATTGGATTTCGGGCAAGGAGCTTGTGGACGCGGGTTCAGGCTATGTTACAGAAACCATTTCTCGGAATTACCGCGAAAAACCTTACAATCGATCCTACAATCCCCTATAAACCCTCAAATTTCCTGAAAATTTGACATGCAAGGCCCATTTTTCCATAAAGATGCTGGCCTTTGTCCTCCCGGCTCGTTATATCGGTGAAGAAATAATACACCTTTTAAGGAGTCGCATGAAAACACTTATTCTTAGTGTACTTTTTGGTTTGCCAAGTCTTTCTTTCGCACAAGCTACTGATGTTTGCGCTACGCAAGCTGCAGTTGCTGTTAAAAACGCTTTCAGCGAATACTTCCAAAGAGACTCTGAAGGTTTGAGACGTTACATCAGCTACTCTGCATGCAAATCAGCTGATGGTCTTAAATATTGCAAAGTAGGAACTAAAACTGCTGATATCGGCCAAAACATTTGGTTCTCAGTTGTTTTGAACAATGACTGCACTAAAGTTGTTGGTTTGAAAATGGATTCTACTCGCGACGAATAGTTTTTTAATTTTTCCAGCACGTTTCAAAAAAGCACTGCTTATGCGGTGCTTTTTTTTGCCTTTTTTCATTCTTATTTTTTGTCGATGAACTCAGTGACAGCCTCAAGAACTTTTTCATCTTTGAGGATTCGACGATGGCCCAAGCCCTCTGTTGCCAACAACTCAGAATGAGCCCAGGTCTGATAAATTTTCTCGGCCACCTCAAAAGGAACTTCTCTGTCGCCTTTGTCATGAACAATCAAAGCAGGAAGATTGAAATCACGTCCTAAAGAATCAATACGCATATCTACAGGTGCGATCCCCACTTTCTTCCCTACGATTTCAAAGAAATGTTTTTCAGCCCGTGGGCTGATCTTCACAATCTTAACGAAGTTTTTCAGAATCACATCGTAGCGGGCTGGGGTTCCAATCAAGACAAGCTTTTCCACTTGAAGTCCCCAGTGAATACCCAGCACCGTACCGCCACCACCAAACGAGTGAGCAATAACAGCTTTAATAGGTCCTAATTCTTTTTGAATACGTAAAAGGAAGCGAGCAAAGTCCCCGGCATTGGTTTCTTCCCCAGGGGATTCTCCGTGCGCAGGTCCATCGACCGCAAGAACACGATAACCTCGCGCGACCAAAGGGTCTGAAAATGCTCCCAACTGAGTCCCTCGACCGTTCCAGCCATGAAGTAAAAATACCAAAGGACCTTGAGGACTTCCCCATTCAAAGGCTTTTTCTCCAGAAGAAAGATCATACTTCTTAGCTGATTCAAACCATCTTTGCTCCGAGGCCGGACGAGGCACTCGCTGAGGATGCATAAACACTCTGGCGGCCCAGTGGGCGCTCAGCTTCGGAAAGATCCATGACATCACACGGATGACAGCAACTTGAAATTTAACAGAGAAGGGTATTTCCATCGTGACCTCGGGATGAGATTACACAAGTTCACAAGGGATGACTAGCAAGGCTCTCTAAAACAAAAAACCCCCACCAAAAGTGAGGGTTTTCATAGCGACTTCGTCTTTAAAAAATGAAATTACATCGCTTTAAATTGAGCCAGGATCGCAGCGGCTTTGCTCAAATCTTTTTTTGCTTCAAGGATCAAGTCGATAGCTCTTCTTTGAGTTACACGGCCATCAGCCATTTTCTCACAAGCCACCATCTCCATTTCGTCAGTGTGACGATATACAGAGGAATGCTGTGGCCATAAGTTGTCTCTATTGTTTGATCCACCAGCACACAACGGGATCAAGTGATCGATCTTGAACTGGTTACGCTTGCTCATGTCGATGTGGTAACCGAGCTTTTGATTGTAGTCTTGGAAGATTTCTCTTTTAAGACGAGTATCCACGTTGCGTGTGCAGTACGGAATTTTCTCTGGGTAGCGATAAGAATTGGGGCGATTGCACAAAGAGCCCGGTGTAAGATTGGAATCCGGATTTGTCGGGAAGTCTCCTCCTGCAAAAGCAGTCAGTGAACATCCCATCACAAGAACTAAAGCCATGACAGACTTTAACAAGCTCATTTTCCCCTCCAAATAGATGAACATTTACGGTGCTCAGTAGAAACGCCAGGCCCTATTCCCGACTTATATTTGCCGTTATTGAAAATATCGAGGTTTCAGGACCTTTGTAAAGGTAAAGTAAAGAGTCTCTAAAGATTGTTAAGGACCGGAATGTCATAGTGAAGAAAATACAAGGGCGAAGCCAGGAAGTCACAAAAGTGAGAATTACTGCTTATAACCTTTAAGACGATCGTTCTCAGACTCGAGAACACGCACTAGAGTTTTAAGATCCGTCACTTCTTCTTTGAGGTGAAGAATCTGTTCTTCTTTCTCATGAAGAATTTGTGTGTAAGCTTTTTTGAGTTCGTTCAAGAGTTTGTTCGCTGCCGTCAAAATAGGCTCGTCTTTCTGAGCCTTCGTCAGCTTGTCTTGAATAGAATTTGAAGCGGCAACCTGTTCACTTTGGTTTCCGTGATGAGCACCCACCAAAACTTCGCTGTCTTGGGAGGGGCGATGTACTTTTTGATGGGTACCCATCGGTTCATCCATGATGAAGTACTTGCCGTCTTCAAATCGGAATTTGATGTCTTCAGCTTTGATTCTACGGCGGAGTGTGCTCACACTAATTCTATGCTTAGTGGAGTACTCCGTTAGCGGTAACCAAGAACCAGAAGTCTCAAGTGTCATCAAATCCCCTATTCAAGCCGTTCGGGAGAGGTGGTCAGCCCTACTCAGCTTGCGTAATCAAACTTATCACACGACTTCGGTCTGTCAAATTTTGCGTGAGTAGTTATTCAAATTATGTGAATTTCAGGACCTTGATCTGGTTATTCAGCCCTTGAGCACTAGACCAAGGTCTGACTATCCACACATAAGTCCGTGATTTTAGTGAAATATTCTTAAGAACTCTTTGCGCTCCTGTAATAGACGCAGGATACTTTCTCTATATCTATGCGTATCAAAGATAAGAAAAAGGTGGCTCTCGTTCTTAGTGGTGGCGGCATCAAGGCCGCGGCATTCCACATTGGCGTCTGCTTAGCTTTACAAGAAAAGGGCTTTAAGTTTGCTGGTGGAACCAAGGAATTGGTCAGGCAGAACTTTGCCGGAGATGATCCGCTAACGATACGCCTTTATGTAGGGTCCAGTGCCGGAGCTTTTGTGGCTTCGATCTTGGCTGCCGGATATTCCGTAGAATCTCTCGTGAATGCCTTTCAAGTAGGTTCCGGAACAACCCCAACCTTCGATAAAAATGACCTGCGATATCTCAAGCCGATGAGCTATCGGGATATCTTTAATCTCAACAGCAGCGGTCTGCTCAAATTTATTCCCCGCAGTTTGATGGAAAAATCCCTGGTTTCTGGGGGTATTGAATCTCTTTTGAAAAATGGTCTGAAATTGAATGGCCTGTTTTCAACCCGGGGGATGGAGTCTTATCTCCGCAAAGAGGTGTTCTTTGATAACGACTTCGCCCGCCTGGGAGTCGAACTGTTCATCATCGGAACCCAGCTTAATCATAGCCGCAAGGCCATCTTTGGTAACTTCCCGGAGTCTTATAAGACGGCTAACACCAAGTATATCAATTATGCGACCATTAGTGATGCTGTGGCCTGCTCGGCCTCTTTGCCTCCGGTTTTTGCTCCCTATGGAATTAAGAACGAAGATGGCAAAGAGATCTTTTACTATGACGGAGAGATTCGCGAGACTCTTTCCACCCATGTGGCCGCGGATTATGGCGCCGATTTAGTGATTTCTTCTTATTCTATTCAGCCCTATCACTACACTGAAGAGATGGGCAGTTTGCACAAGTACGGTATTCCTCTGATTTTGAATCAAGCTCTCTATCAAGTGGTTCAACAAAAGATCGCGAAACACATCCAGTATCAATCGGACATCAAAAGCATTTACAATGCCGTGGATGGATACCTGAAACAGTCAAACATGGCTGAGGAACATCGTAAGAAACTGCTCGAAATCATTGAGAAACGTGTGAACTACAAGTCCAACGTGGATTATCTTTATATTTCTCCACGCCCACAGAACTATGAAATGTTCTTTGTGGATCATTTTAGTTTAAATCCAGAAATTCTAGCCCGCATCGTTCGCATCGGCTTCAAAGCCGGCATCAACACCCTCAGACCCTTCGACATTTAAAAGGTGCCTGGTTCTTTTCTGTCCGGTCACGCGTCGAAGTTTCGCAAGCCCATAAAAAAAGGCCCTGGTTTTTAACCAAGGCCTTTTGAGTTTCTATATTTTAGCTATTCCTTAGAACAAGCTCTTCTCAACTGCAGAGAAGATTGGACCAGATACGAAGCCCATCAGAACGATTGCTAAAGCCATCACAACCGCAGTTACCGTTGTTGCATTCAAAGAATGACCTGCGATTTCTGCGTCGCCCTCTTTCATGTACATCACAACGATTGGTCTCAAGTAGTAATAAACCCCGATAACAGAGTTGATCACACCCCATACTGCCAACCACAACAAACCTTCTCCGATGGCTGCGTTGAACAGATAGAACTTACCAAAGAATCCAAGAGTTGGTGGAATACCCGCCAAAGACAGCAAGAAGATCGTCAAGCAAAGCGCCAACAAAGGTCTTTGTTTTGCGAAACCAGCAAGATCTTCAGTGTTTACGATATGGCTCTCTGATTTTTCAAGCATACAAGCGATCGCAAAGGCACCCAAAGTCATCAAAGCGTAAGACAACAAATAGAAGATCACGCCAGAAGCACCGAATGCTCCAGTTTCACTCACACCTGCAGTGATCACACCCACCAATAAATAGCCCGAATGAGCAATTGAAGAGTAAGCGATCATACGTTTGAAGTTATTTTGGATGATAGCTGCTGTATTACCCACGATCATTGTGATCACGGCCAACCATTGCAAGATATCGAACAATTGATCAGAACCCACCAACGACTTCGTTGCGATAATGCGCAAGAAGGCTGCGAAAGACACCGTCTTCACCGCTGTCGCCATGAAAGCCGTGTGAGGAGTCGGTGCTCCTTGGTACACATCCGGAGTCCAAGCATGGAACGGAGCAATTGAAACCTTGAAGCAAAAGCCCAAGATCACAAAAGAAATACCGAACAAGAACAAGTTGTTCGTGCTCACCAATTCAGCTGCATTGTCCATGAAACCAAGAATATTTGTGCCGCCTGTAGAACCAAAGATGAAGGCCACACCGTAAAGGAAAATTGCTGAAGCAAAAGATCCTAAAACGAAGTACTTCAAAGCCGCTTCTTTTGACAGCTTCGATTCGTGACTCATGCCGATCATCAAGTAGAGAGCCAAAGACATCAGCTCAAGACCAATGAAGACCATCAAAAGATCTACTGCACAAACCAAGATCAACATTCCAAGCGCGGAACTCATCGCCAAAAAGATCAACTCAGAGAATTGTCTTCCCGTCGTTGATGGACTTTCATACATCATCACCATAGAAGCGGCTGCCGCTCCCAAAGCAATAATACCCATCCATTGAGTTACACCGTCAAAGATCAAACCGTTGTTGAAAGCTGTTTTACCGGCTCCGCCAAACACGATCAATAAACCCACTGCCACGATGATACCCATCAAGGCCTGAGTCAAAGTTGCCAAAGGATGCTGCTCTTGATTGCCTCTTAGAACTTTGATCGTAATCGGAATCAAGCTCGCCAAAAACAATGCAATCATAGGTGATACAAGCAAGATATCACTGAGTCCTACATTGATAGTCATTAGTTCTCTCCTTGCGCTTGAGTTTGAGCTGGAGCGCCAGATTCAGAAACAGTTAGGTTATAACTGCCCTTATTATTCACAAGGTGATCGATACTTGCTTTGGAATAGTTCAAGAAGTTGTTCGGGAAGATACCCATCCAGAACACCATGATAACCAAAGGAACCAACACGATAATTTCGCGGGCATTTAAGTCATGCAAAGGATGATGTTCATCCTTAACCAACTCGCCTTTTTCACCAAAGAACACACGTTTAAACATCCACAACATGTAGACCGCACCCAGAACAACACCAGAAACTGCAAAATACGCAAACACTGGAGCCGCTTGGAATGTTCCAAGAAGAATCAAGAATTCTCCGATGAAACCATTCGTCAGAGGAACTGCAATAGAAGACAGCGTGATGATAAAGAAGAAGATCGTGAAGATTGGCAATACTCCTGCCAAGCCACCGTATTTTGAGATCTCACGGGAGTGAGTTCTTTCATAGATCATACCGATCAAGATGAAGAGCGCGCCCGTTGAGATACCGTGATTCAACATTTGGTACAATCCACCGTTCATTCCATAAGAATTGAAAGCGAAGAGACCCATAAGGATATAACCCATGTGAGACACTGAAGAGTAGGCTACAAGTTTCTTCACATCCGGCTGCACCATCGCGACCAGGGCGCCGTAGATAATTCCCACAACACCTATCAACAAGAACAACCATGCCCAATGTTCAGCGGCCTCAGGGAAGAGAGGAATAACCCATCTCATGAAACCGTAAGTACCCATCTTCAACATGACACCAGCAAGAATAACCGAACCAGGAGTCGGCGCCTCAACGTGGGCATCCGGCAACCAAGTGTGCAATGGGAAAACTGGAACTTTGATTGCAAATGCCAAAGCAAAAGCAAAGAACAGAAGTGTTTGAAGGCTAAAGAACTCTCCGCCCACAAATGGAATCTTCAATTTATAGAAATCAAGCAAGCTTGCGCTCATCTGACCAGTTGCTTCTTGAGTGAGGTACATCATGTAAATGATCGCCACCAACATCAAAACAGAACCCGCCATAGTATAGATGAAAAACTTAACCGTAGCATAAATACGACGACTGCCACCCCAGATACCAACTATGAAGTACATAGGAACAAGTGAAAGCTCCCAGAACACATAGAAGAACACAGCGTCCATAGCCAAGAATGTTCCTAGCATGGCTGTTTGAAGGATGAACAAGCAGGCGTGGAATCCCTTCACACGCTTATCAATTGAAGACCAGCTCGCCAAAACAATGATCGGCGTAAGGAAAGTCGTCAAAAGAACCAGCCACAAAGAGATGCCATCAATACCGAAGAAGTATTGAATGCCAAATCTCTCAATCCACACATGCTTTTCAACCATTTGAAGGCTGGCAGATGCGGGATCGAAATTCTTAAAGAGTGCAAGACTCAGGACAAACTCAATAAGAGCGAATCCCAGAGCCAAAGGACGAACAGAGTTTTCCTTTGGCCAAACTGCAATCACAAGAGCGAATAAAAGAGGTAGAAAAACAATAGCGCTTAAAATCATATGTTACCTCATAAGCACAAAGGAAAGAGCTACAACCACACCGACACCGATGTACATTGCATACTGCTGCATATTTCCTGTTTGAAGAGAACGAACCAAATTGCCCATTCCTTTCATCAGATCGCCAGCAAGATATGTCATTTTATCGATGAAGTTCACATCCACGTAGTACCAGATATTTTTACTCAGGTTCACAAGCGGATTAATGATGAAACCAAAGTAGGCTTCGTCCACAAAGTATTTATTGTAAACAAAGTTGTAAACCGGCTTGATGCTCTCAGCGAATCTCTTCGGAGCTTCAGGACGTTTCACATAAAACTGATATCCAACGATTGCAGAAACACCCGCCAAACCAACAGACACGGCCATCAAAGTCCACTCTGTTGTATGGTCGATTGGAGTCCAACCTGGAATCGGCATAATCAATGGGTGCAACCAGTGTTCCCATACGTTTGGAATGTGACCAAGAAGCTCACCAATCACGTGAGGGATTCCGATCCATCCACCAATCACTGACAACACAGCAAGAACGATCAAAGGAATCGTCATCAAAGCCGGAGACTCATGAGGATGAACATCCGCAGGAACGCGGCTCTTACCCCAGAATGTCAAAGCCATCAAACGAGTCATGTAGAATGCTGTTAAAGTCGCGCCCAATGCACCCGCAGCCCACAACATCGGATGACCGAGTGGTGAGTTGAATGCATAAGCCAAGATCTCATCCTTAGAGAAGAAACCGGCAAATGGTGGCATACCAATGATCGCCACCCATCCTAAAAGGAATGTGATGTGCGTGATTGGCATGTACTTTTTAAGGCCACCCATCTTGCGGATATCTTGCTCTTCGTGCATCGCATGGATCACCGAACCAGAGCCCAAGAACATTAAGGCTTTAAAGAAGGCGTGAGTCATAAGATGGAACATCGCTGCTCCGAAGGCTCCCACACCGCAAGCCAAGAACATATAACCAAGTTGAGAGACCGTAGAATAAGCGAGAACTTTCTTGATATCCCATTGGGTCATACCAATTGCTGCCGCCAAAACTGCTGTCGCTGCACCGATGATCGCAATAACACCCATTGTATTTGGCGCTGCCAAGAACAAAGGATTCAAACGAACGATCATGTAAACGCCCGCCGTTACCATCGTCGCCGCATGGATCAACGCTGAAACTGGAGTAGGACCGGCCATCGCATCTGGAAGCCAAACATACAAAGGAATTTGAGCAGACTTACCAGTGGCACCGATGAACAACATCATCGTACCCAAAGTCACAGCACCCAGCCAAGACGCCTCAACAGTTGTGGGTGCCAAAGCGTTCAACTCTTGGAAATTCAAAGTTCCGAAAGTCATAAACAAGATGAACATGCCCAGCAAGAACGCCGCATCCCCGATACGATTGGTGATGAAGGCTTTCATGCCTGCAGCTGCTTTTTCTGAATCTGTGAACCAGAAACCGATCAAGAGGTAAGAACAAAGTCCCACACCTTCCCAGCCCACAAACATCACAAGCAAGCTGTCACCAAGAACCAGCAACAACATGTTGAAGATGAAAAGGTTCAGGTAAGAGAAGTACTTCGCAACACCTTTATCATGGTGCATGTAACCGATCGAGAACAAGTGGATCAGAGATCCCACGCCCGTGATCACCAAGATCATGATCGCGCTGATTTGATCGACTACGAATCCTGCATCGATTTTGAACTTATCTACAGCCAACCATTCAAAGAACTTCACAGAGATTCTGCGAGCATCTTCAGGCATGCCGATGAGATCAGTCACCAAAAGAACAGAACAAATAAAGGAAATGAACACCGCTAGGGTCGCAATAGTTCCTGCAACGTTTCCAGAGTGTTTTTTGTATCTAGCACCGTTGATTAGGAAACCAACAAAGGGGCTCAGAATCAGAATTGCCATTAAAAGAGAGTGATTCATCGCTGTTCCTCTTATCCCTTCAAATGCTCAAAGAAGCGGATATTAACTTCTTTAAAACGTTTAAAAATTGATACTGCCAACGCTAGACCCACTGCCGCTTCTGCCGCAGCGATTGTCATAACGAAGAACACCATGATGTGACCATCAAGAATGCCCAAGAACTTGCTGAAGGCGATGAACGTCAAGTTCACAGAGTTCAACATCAACTCGATGGACATCAAAAGAACGATCACGTTACGACGAAGCAAAACACCCGCCATACCGATCACGAAAATCAAAGCTGCCAAAACCAAGTAGTGAGTCAGGCCGATATTATTAATAAAATCAGTGCTCATGTGTTCCACCTTTACTTCTTGCCAATGCCACAGCACCTACTGCGATCACGAGCAAAAGAACGCCCAAAGCTTCAAATCCGAAAACATATTTAGAGAACAAGATGTTTCCAAGAGCCTTTGTCGTTTCCATGCCTGTACCTACAAGCACCGGGTTGTCTGCTGCTTTTTCAACAATCAAACCTGAAGACAAAGTTTCTTTAATTGCGCCAACAACCAATCCGGCAAGCAAACCAACAGAAGCAATTTTCACTGCACCCGTGAAGCGGCCACGCGAGAAAGATTTAAGATCAGCTTTCAAGTCGAACAACATGATCACCATGGTGAAAAGAACCATGACGGCGCCGGCATAAACGATCAACTGAACACCCGCAATAAAGTAGGCATTCAAAGTCGCAAACAGAGCCGCGATTCCAACCATTGTCATTGCCAATGAAAGAGCTGAGTAAATCGGATTGGACATAAGGATCACACTCAGGCCACTGACCAGAGTAACAATCGCTAAAAACCAGAAGAGAAATGCATCTGCTGTCACTTTTTTCTCCTTACAAAGATGCGATGTAAATCACAAGAGCGGTTATAATTGTGTTCGCCAATGCCCATGGAAGCATAGTTTTCCAACCAAGATCCATCAACTGGTCATATCTGAAGCGTGGCAAAGTCCAGCGCACCCAAATGAAGATCCACATGAAAACGGCAAATTTAACAAAGAACGAAAGGAAGTGAACTCCCGCAGTCAAGGCACTTGCCCAACCTGGAGACGACGTCACAGTCGCTGCCCATTCTTGAACTTGTGCTACAGAAACATAAGGAATCCCGAAGCCACCAAAGAAGAAGAGCGCCATCAAGCCAGCAGCGATCATCATATGGCCGTACTCACCAATGAAGAACATGTTGAATTTGAATCCACCGTACTCTGTATGGAAACCCGCAACGAGTTCAGACTCGCCTTCGGCCAAGTCGAACGGAAGACGATTTGATTCGGCGAAAGTTGCCGAGAAGAACAAAATCGCTGCCAGTGGTTGGTAGAAGATCCCCCAGTTTGGAAGCCAGTTTGCAGACACTGTGTGACCCATGAACATGAAGCTCAATGGACCTTGCTGAGCTAAAGTCATCTCAGTCAAATTGAAAGTGCCGTACATCATGATGATACCTACGATAGAAAGGCCCAAAGCCAACTCGTAAGAGATTGTCTGAGCACTCGCACGCAATGCACCCATCAATGAATATTTATTTCCAGAACCCCAACCCGCCATCAAAAGCGTGTAGGCCGCCAAAGAAGAAATACCCAAGATGAAAACGATGCCCACGCCGATATCATAACCTTGAACCAAGAAAGAGTATGGTCCCCAAGTTGAACCAAACATTTCAAATGCAGAAACTTGGATCGGAGTCGACATCGGGATGGCAGAGAATGCCACCGCACCAGGAATCAATGCAAATACAGGAGCCGCATAATACAAAAACGGCTTCGCAGTCGAAGGCATGAAGTTTTCTTTGGTCAAGAACTTCACGGCATCAGCCAAAAGCTGCATCAAGCCCAATGGTCCAACACGGTTTGGTCCCAAACGATTTTGAATGAAGGCAGATCCACGACGCTCCAACCATACAAGAATTGGAACCGCTTGAACCATCATCAAGAAAATAACAACGAGCTTTAAACCGTTGACGGTTATTTCAAAAATGTCTTTACCCATTCCCATGAACTAGTCCCATTCCAATGCTTTTGATTTTATTTCCCAGAAAAGTCCGAAGATGAAAATCCCGATAAATACGGCCATCGAACCAAATACAAAACCACCTTGCCCAGAAGCAATGAACTCACGGAACGACGTCGCCCATGGATACATGAAGATGATCTCGATATCGAAAAGGATAAAGAGAATGGCTGTGAGATAAAATTTCACAGAAACTTTTGTGTCTTTTTTATCGACTGCAGGTACACCGCACTCATACGGCTCGAACTTGACTGGATCATAAGTAGCTTTGCCACCCGTCTTGGACGCGACCCACAGTAAGAATGCTCCAAAAAGAGCGATAAAAATGACGATGAATATGACTCCACCGATTGGCACAGACCCCTCCAAAGTTGACTTTATTATTTGGATTTCAATTAGTTAGTTATATACATCAAGTGTTGGAAAACCAAGAAATATGAATGGAAACAAGGCGATACTCGTGGCACCATAACTCCACTTCATGAAAGCAGAACTCACCCACACAAGGCTCGAGACAATTTTAGAGCGGGCCTTTGAAACAGCCAAAGGAAACATTCAGGTCACGGGAGCTTCTTCTCCCTTGGCTCTTGCTTATTTTTTGTCTCAGACATACTCCAAAAAAATCAACGTCTTGCCGCACTTAGTTGTGGTTGGGAGTTCTGCTGAGGCGGCAAAACTACAGCAGCTGATTGAGTTCTTTGACCCGCTTCGGCATAGCACGATTCTCTCCGCTTTTGATGTTTCCCCCTATTCGGGACTTTATCCGAACACTCAGGCTGTTTCTGATCGCATAAATTTCCTCGCAAAGGCACAGTCCGCGAAGGCGGGAGAAATCTTCATATCTCCGGTTGACGCGCTCATCCAAAAGACTTTGCCACCCAAAATCTTGAAAGAACACAGTCGCCTATTAAAGTCCGGCGATGAACTTCCCGACAATCTTTCTGAGTATCTGAATTCCCTCGGTTATCAATCTGCGCCCATGGTGGAAGATAAAGGTCAGTATGCTATCCGTGGTGGTATCGTCGATATCTTTGCCCCCACGGAATCGCTCCCTGTGCGTTTGGATTTGTTCGGTGATCAGATTGAATCTCTGCGCCACTTTAATATTTCAGATCAACGCAGCTCTGATGAAATCCAAAGCTTTCTGCTTTCGCCAGCCAAAGAATATTTATTCCGCGATGAAACTCACGAAATACTTTTACAACGAGTTCGCGCCTCGCTCGAGGGTCGCCCTGTCGACAAATCTGAAGCCGACGAAATGTTGCGCTCACTCGTTTTAAAGAATTCATTTCCTGGTATCGACTTTCTTTTACCTTATTTTTACGGCGAGCTGGCCAGTCCTTTAGATCATTTTTCAAGTGGCTTAAATATTTGGTTCTTGGATCCCGTGGAGATCTCTCGTAATAACGATGAGATCACCTCTCAGCTGAAGAGCGACTATGCCTCCAGCCAAACTCATGTGATCCATCCTGATATCGACTCTCTTTATTCTTCATTTGAAAAATTGGACTTTCCCGAAAACTCTCGACAAGTTTATTTCTCTTCATTGGAGTATCTCGAAAATGGGGATAACTCTGAGGAAAACCATGTCGAGTATCGCACTTCTTCCATGCAGGATTTTACAAACATCAGTCTCTCGCATCCCGTGGGTTCTGAGGGTTGGTTGCAGGTTGCCACCAATAAGCTGCATCGCTGGCGTGATGACGGCTATCGCATTTTCATTGCCACAAAGAATCAATCCCACATCGAACGACTGTCACATATATTTGAAAAGTTGGATCTAAACGCGATCAAATGTGCTTCCGAAGATTACCGGTGGGACTCTTGGCTGATTGAACAAGAACAGAATGCTCACAATATTCATATTGTTCCTCGTTATCTCGCAGAGAGCTTAAGACTCGATGAAGAGAAGGTTATTTTTCTCCGGGACGAAGACTTCTGGGGTAAAAAACAACGTTCTCGTGAAAGCTCTGGATCACAGGATTTCCAAAAGCAAGCCAAGCGCCTCAGCTTTGGAGATTTGAAACCTGGCGACCTGGTTGTTCATGTCAAACACGGCGTGGGACAATACGAAGGCCTGAAGCTGATGAACATCAGTGGTATAGAGTCTGAGTTCATTCAAGTCGGATACAAAGACAAAGATAAACTTTATCTTCCTGTGTATCGCGTGGGACAATTGCAGAAATTTTCTGGAGCAAGTCCCACAGCCGTCTTAGATAAGCTCGGTGGTATCGGCTGGGAAAAAACCAAAGCCAAAGTAAAATCCCATGTTCGCGATATCGCGGCAGACCTCTTGGCTCTCTATGCAAAGCGCGCTGAACTTCATCGCCCACCTTTCCAAATTAAGGAAGAAGAAGTCCTGATGTTTGAAAATGGTTTTCCTTATGAGGAAACCGATGATCAGATGCGCGCTATCGGTGATATTTATAAAGATATCACCTCGACAAAACCGATGGACCGCTTAGTTTGCGGTGATGTGGGTTTTGGAAAAACTGAAGTGGCCATGCGCGCGGCCTTCTTTGCTGTTCAAGCTCGCAAGCAAGTGGCTATTTTGGCTCCAACAACCGTTCTCACATTCCAGCATTTCGAAACCTTTAAAAAGCGTTTCGATGGATGGCCTGTAGACATCCGTGTTCTCAATCGCTTTGTAACAGCTGCAGATGTGAAAAAAACCCTACAAGATCTCAAGGATGGCAAAGTGGATATCGTGGTTGGTACCCATAAACTTTTAGGATCCACCGTGGCATTTAAAGACCTGGGGCTTTTGATTATCGATGAAGAGCAAAAGTTTGGTGTCGGTCACAAAGAAAAGATCAAGAAGATGAAGGCCAGTGTCGATACTCTGGCTCTCTCGGCCACACCAATTCCTCGCACTCTGAATATGTCCTTGGTCGGAATTCGCGATTTGAGCATCATCAACACGGCTCCTGTTGATCGTCTTCCGACCAGAACATTTGTAACTAAGTTTGATCAAGAGACGGTTCGCAAGGCGATCACGGCCGAGATTTCTCGTGGTGGACAAGTTTACTTTATTCATAATCGCATTGAATCCATTTATGGACTTGCTGATGAGATTCGCCAGATTGTCCCAGAAGCTCGCATTCGCATAGCCCACGGTCAGATGGAGGAGCATGAACTCGAAAAAGCCATGTTGGCCTTCTTCCATCATGAAATCGACGTTCTGATTTGCACGGCCATTGTGGAATCCGGAATGGACGTGCCTCGTGCGAATACGATGTTCATTGACTCAGCTCATATGTTTGGCTTGTCACAGCTCTATCAACTCCGCGGCCGTGTCGGTCGAAGTAAAACTCGCGCCTACTGCTATTTAATCATGCCGAGAAATCGTAAACTGGACAAAGAGCAGCAAGAGCGACTCAAGATCATTCAAGAGAACACCGCTCTTGGCAGCGGAATCAAAATTGCTCAATATGATCTAGAGCTTCGCGGCTCTGGAAATATTCTTGGTGAAGATCAATCGGGGCATGTGAATTCCGTAGGTTATGAAATGTACATGGACTTATTGAACCAAGCTCTCGCTGAAGCCAAGGGTGAAGCTGTGGATGATATGGAACTTGATCCAGAGATCAATCTCCGCGTCCCTGCTATGATTCCGGACAACTATATCAGCGATATCCGTATCCGCTTGAGCTACTACAAAGCTCTGGCAGATATCACATCAGAAGAAGATCTCAATAAGATCGAAGAAGAATTGCGTGATCAGTTCGGGCCAATCCCTGATGCGGCATTAAATCTCATGGGCTTGATGCTCATTCGTCGCCAATGTAAAGAGCTTGGTGTTCGCGACATCAGTGCTGGAGTAAAATCCATTTCTTTGATCTTCACTGAAAAAACAAAGCTGAAGCCTGAAACAGTCATTCAACTCGCGGTTCGTGAGTCTAAAAAGTACTCCATCACTCCTGATAATCGCTTAAATATCAAAATGAGCAATATCACTTGGGCGACGGTTCATGAAGAGCTGGAGCAGCTTTTAAAGCTTATTTAGAATTCAAAACGCAGATTTGCGCCATAGATAAGATCGGTTTCCGTCTCAGGCTCGCCGGCGGATCCCGAAGCAGAATATTGAGTGAGATAAACGTCTATAAATGTGTTTTCAAGTCCGAGATTGAATGTTGCATTTCTTGCTGTCGCGTAATCGATCCAATTCAATTGAAACATCAAACCCACAGTGTAGTTATACCCAAATCCCGTCGATTCACTTAAGGTGTCGGTCGCGGTTTTTTCATCGAGCTGCATCTGCCAAACTGTAATACCAACATATGGCACAACATAAGGTTCATCCCAAATCATGTCCGCCGCATATCGCGCATCAAGACCATACTTTGTGACGGATAAACTTCGTTCTCCGCCAGCATCGTCTCCTGTGTTCTTTCCATAACCAAACTCAACCCCGGCCGAGAGAGAACCCAGCGCAATATTGTATTTATAGTCCATGTTGAACCTGACCAGAGGAATGGGATTAGATCCATAGACCGTGTCATAGCTAATGCCATCAATACCAGAAGTGAATTTGTTGAGAAGCAAAGCCTCATAACCTACGGCCACATAAATGCCACTGTCCAGGCGACGGTCTTTATAAGGAGCTAAATTGTCTTGAGGAATATGCACTTCAACCAAAGGTGGGTTTTCCTCGGTCGCAGCCAAAGCCTGGCTTGTCACTGACAAACCCAGAATAAAGCACAGGAGATATTTAAGACCTTGGTGCAAATTCATGAAGAAACTCAATTCTCGTCTATCCTGTAGAGCACTGAATGATACTCTATTTATATATGAATCATCATAGCAGAAGCTTTATTTACTTTTTGAGCATTAGTCTTCTTTGTCTGCTTTTTCCCGCCCTTTCGCTAGCTCAAAACCGCAATCTTCAGTATTACATTGATAAGAAAATTGAAAGCCTGACCCTGGACCAAAAGATTGGTCAACTCTTCATCGTGGGCTTTGCTGACCGAAGCTTGACCCCAGAGCTGCAATCCTTCATTCAGACTTATAAACCGGGTTCCTTCATTCTCTTCAAAAGAAACATTTCGAGTCTGAAGCAGATTCAGAACCTGAATCAAAGTCTCTATCAAGAGAGTTTCAAAATCACATCTCTGCCTCCACTTCTTGCTGTAGATCAAGAAGGTGGAAGCGTTTCTCGCCTCCCTATTGATCCACCACCTCCCAACGCCCTTGCTCTCGGACAAACGCAGTCACCCCTTTTAGTTGAAGAAATCGGCTATCAAACTGCACTCTTCCTGCGCGAAGTCGGTTTTAATATGAATCTCGCACCGGTTCTTGATGTCGTTGACATTTTCTCTCCGGGATTTATTGGTGTGCGCTCTTTCGGTTCCGATCCCCATCGCGTGGGCGACATGGGAATTGCTTTTTCAAAAGGTCTTTTGAAGGCGAAGGTTTTACCCACCGCTAAACACTTTCCAGGTACGGGGAATATAACCGCAGATCCACACAAATCGGTGGTCATAAACAACTCCTCAAAAGAGAAGTTGATCACAAATGATATTCTGCCCTTTAATCAATTCTCAAAGATCAAGCTACCTACCGCCGTGATGATGTCACACTTGGTGTATCCGCAACTCGATTCAAGTCGCGAACCTGCAAGTTTCTCGTCTCACATCATTCACAATATTCTTCGTCGGGAACTCAACTATAAAGGGATCGTCGTCACAGACGACCTGCAGATGAATGGCTCTAAACTTCTGCTAAAACCAGAGGAGGCCGCACTGAAGTCGCTCAAGGCCGGTTCGGATATGGTTATGCTCACGTGGTCATTCAGCGATCAGGCCAAGGCTTTTGCCCGAGTGAAAAAAGCAATTCTTGCTGGGGAGATACCGGAAAAAGATCTTCACGATAAACTTGAACGTATCCTCATGGCAAAGGCCATGACTCATTCATACAAGACACCATCGGGTGACCTGACTGTTATTAAGAATCAAAAGCTTTCCTCAACAAGGTACTACAACTTGGAAGAAGAAGTTCTTCAAAGCAACTTAAGAGAGCATCTCCTGCCAAGAGCACTGCCTTCGGCTCTCGGTTCAAGAAGAATAGCATCAACAGCGACACCGCCAAAACTCTGTGTAATTTCACCGTCGAGACATTTCCTCAGCTCTTTTTCTGAAGGCTACAAGGCGCCCTTTTCCAGCCGACTTATTCAGGCCTCAATAAACAAAGAGACCATCGAATCATGGGTTCGAAATCAGTCTTGTAAATCTATTGTATTGACCGTTGTGGGTCCCAGCACGTCTGCTGCGGCGACGAAATTATCTAAGGACATCAAGAAGAACACCGTCATCGTAAATCTAGGAGCGCCACGATTGGTACGATCTGAAAAGGGCTATTTACGAGTGATCCAGCTGTATTTCTCTCATAGAGAAGCTGGAAAAAAAATCGCGCAGCACCTGGACGAGATCCTTAAGGATTCAAGCTCGAGCTACGCGATTAAATAAAAACTATTTTTTTACGTTTTGAGCGACGTCGAGCTTCGCTTTCGCGCGAGTCCACTCACGTTGGAATTGATCCCAATCTTCATCAGGAATCAGCTCATTCAAAGCTTTCTTCTCTGTTTCGATCAAGAATTCCTTCGTTGCTTCGATATCGATATCTTCTGGCAAATCAGCAACGTTCGCCAAAATGTTCACGCCCTCGGTGCTAACTTGGCAGTAGCCCCAACTGATCACAGCAATGTCTTCCTTGCCGTTGATCTTCCATTTCATCACACCTGTTTCCAGAGTAGTGATCATAGGAGCGTGACCTTGGAGAATATTTAGTTCTCCTTTGAAAGCAGGGACTGTAACTTCATCAACCTCTTGGTTAACAAGCAGTCTCTTTTCCGGTGTCACGATCGTCAGTTTAAACATAGGTCACCCCTAAAAAAGCTACCGGCCTACGCCTGTAGCTTTTTAGCTTTCTCGATAACGTCTTCGATAGTTCCAACAAGGTAGAACGCTTGCTCAGGAAGAGCATCGTGTTTACCGTCAAGAATTTCGCGGAAACCTTTAACAGTGTCCTTGATATCAACGTATTTTCCAGTCAATCCAGTGAACTGCTCAGCAACGAAGAATGGTTGAGACAAGAAACGTTGAATTTTACGAGAGCGAGATACAACCAGTTTGTCGTCTTCAGACAACTCGTCCATACCCAAGATCGCGATGATATCTTGAAGCTCGCGGTAACGTTGCAACAATGATTGAACGTCACGAGCAACTTTATAATGCTCTTCACCGATAACTTGTGGATCCAACAAGCGAGAGCTTGAAGTCAAAGGATGAACCGCTGGGAAGATCGCCATAGCAGCGATATCACGATCCAAGTTTGTCGTCGCATCCAAGTGAGTGAATGTTGTTGCAGGAGCTGGATCCGTGTAGTCATCCGCTGGTACGTAAACCGCTTGAACGGAAGTGATAGATCCTTTTTTAGTAGATGTAATACGCTCTTGCAAAGCACCCATTTCAGAAGCCAATGTAGGTTGGTAACCCACGGCAGAAGGGATACGACCAAGAAGTGCAGATACTTCAGCACCAGCTTGCGTAAAGCGGAAGATGTTGTCTACGAAGAAAAGAACGTCTTGGTTTTCAACGTCACGGAAGTACTCAGCAACTGTCAAACCAGTCAAAGCAACACGCGCACGTGCTCCAGGTGGTTCATTCATTTGACCGAACACAAGGGCGGTCTTAGCCAATACGCCAGACTCTTTCATCTCTTTCCACAAGTCATTACCCTCACGAGTACGCTCGCCCACGCCCGCAAACACAGAGAAACCACCATGCTCAGTCGCGATGTTACGGATAAGTTCTTGGATAAGAACGGTTTTACCTACACCCGCTCCGCCGAACAAACCGATCTTTCCACCCTTAGCGTAAGGAGCCAAAAGATCCACAACTTTAATACCGGTCATCAACATTTGAGCTGACGTCGCTTGGTCTTCGAATTTCGGAGCTTGTCTGTGGATAGGCCATTGTTCTTTAGCGTTTACAGGGCCCATTTCGTCAATCGGCTCGCCGATAACGTTGATGATACGACCTAGAGCTTCGCGGCCCACAGGTGCAGTGATCATGTTGCCAGTTACTTTAACTTTTTCGCCACGAACCAAACCTTCAGTTTGATCCATAGAGATCGTTCTTACAACGCCGTCACCCAAATGCTGAGCAACTTCAAGAACGAGGTTGAATTCAGCGTCAGAAACGAATTTGTTTGTTACACGAAGTGCTGAGAAGATTGCAGGAAGTTCTCCGCCTTCAAACTCAACGTCCACTACTGGACCCATTACTTGTTTAATTTTACCGTATGCCATTTTATACAGCTCCTATTTCAGCGCTTCCGCGCCGCTTACGATTTCAGTCAATTCTGTAGTAATCTTTTCTTGTCTCACTTTGTTGTACGTCAGAGTGAGTTTATTAATCATATCTCTCGCGTTGTTTGTCGCATTTTCCATCGCGCTCATACGAGCACCATGTTCACCAGCAACAGACTCAGACATACATCTGTAAACTTGAAGATCGAAATGCTTTTCCAAGAGCTGTTCAATGATTTGCTCTGGAGAAGGTTCGAAAATCATATCCACAGAGAAATTAGCTTGTGCATCTGCGTTCGCCTTGAACGTGCTCAAACCAAAATCGATAGGAAGGATTGTCTCGCAAACTACGTTTTGAGAGATCGCAGATTTAAATTCGTTATGAATAATACGAACTTCATCATACTGACCTTCAAGATAGTCTTGCAGCACACGCTTAGCTACTTTCGCAGCCAATTCGTAAGAGATGTCTTTATCCAAGCGAGTGATATAATCAACCGCTGTGATACCTCTCTTAGCGAAGTAATCATGAGCTTTACGACCAACAAATAAGAAATCAATTTTCTCAACTTTGCTGGAGTTTTCTTTGTGATAAGTTTCAGTGAACTTGTTGATATTCGTGTTAAAGGCACCGCACAGACCTCTGTCAGAGCTGATAACAACAAGCAAAACTTTCTTTACTTGTTCTTTTTGCTCCATCAGAGGATGGCTTACCTTGTTCGTCACAGCGATATCAGCAATCACCTTACGCAAAGTCAGTGCGTAAGGGCGCATATTAACGATGTTATTCTGCGCCTTACGAAGCTTTGCAGCAGACACGAGCTTCATAGCTTTCGTGATCTGCTGGGTGTTTTTTGTGGACTCAATTCGAGCCCTGATATCCTTCAAACTTGCCATTTAAGCACCAAACTTATTTGCTAGATGGTTGGAAGATTGCTGAGAACTCTCCAAGAGCACCAAGAAGAGACTTCTTGATATCGTCAGACATCGCTTTTTTCTCAGCGATACCTTTCAAGATCTCAGAGTGTTTGTTCTTCAAGAACTCGATCATTTCTGCTTCGTATTTTTTTACGTCAGTTTCAGGATATTTATCCACGAAACCATTTGTAGCAGCAAAGATCATAGCAATTTGCTCTTCAACTTTTACTGGTGAGTACTGACCTTGTTTCAAAACTTCAACAAGACGACGACCACGAGCCAACTGTTGTTGAGTCGCTTTATCGAGGTCAGATGCAAACGCAGCAAATGCTTCCATCGCACGGAACTGAGCAAGCTCAAGCTTCACGGAGCCGGCAACTTGTTTCATCGCCTTAATTTGCGCCGATCCACCTACGCGAGATACCGATTTACCGATAGAAATCGCTGGACGGATACCTTTATAGAACAAGTCTGATTCAAGGAAGATCTGTCCGTCAGTGATAGAGATCACATTCGTAGGAATGTAAGCAGAGATATCGCCCGCTTGTGTCTCGATGATTGGCAAAGCAGTCAATGAACCGCCACCTTTATCAGCAGACAATTTCGCAGCACGCTCCAAAAGACGGCTGTGTAGATAGAATACGTCTCCCGGATAAGCTTCACGACCTGGAGGACGACGAAGCAAGAGAGAAACTTGACGGTAAGCTTGAGCTTGTTTCGTCAAATCGTCATAAACGATCAAAGCATGTCGGCCAGTATCACGGAAGTACTCCGCCATAGCTGTTCCAGAGTATGCAGCAAGGTATTGAAGTGGAGCTGGGTCAGACGCGTTGGCTGCGATGATAGTCGTGTACTCAAGAGCACCCGCTGCACGCAATTTTTCAACAACAAGTGTTACTGTAGATTGTTTTTGTCCAATCGCTACGTAGAAACACTGAACGTTTTGACCTTTTTGGTTGATAATAGTGTCAACCGCGATCGCTGTTTTACCAGTTTGACGGTCACCGATGATCAACTCACGTTGGCCACGACCGATTGGAACTAGAGCATCGATAGCTTTGATACCAGTTTGAAGAGGCTCTTCAACTGGATGACGATAAACGATACCAGGAGCTTTCAATTCAACCACGCGGTTGTGTGGAGTGTTGATAGCGCCGCGACCGTCAATTGGATTTCCCAAAGCGTCAACTACGCGACCAAGAAGTGCTTCACCAACTGGAACTTGAACGATTTTTTTCGTTCTTTTAACTACGTCGCCTTCTTTAATATGACGATCTTCCCCGAAGATAACCACGCCTACGTGACCTTCTTCAAGATTCAAGATCATTCCATAAACTTCACCTGGGAACTCAACAAGTTCACCAGACATAGCGTTTTCAAGACCGTAGATACGGGCAACGCCGTCCCCTACTGAAAGAACGCTACCTGTTTCGCTTACTTCAATCTTTTTGTTGTATTGACTGATTTGCTCTTTGAGAACGCGACTGATCTCGTCGGCACGGATTTGTGTTTCCATTTTTAGTTGGCTCTCCTGTTTAATTCTTCATTAATTTTTTTCAAATGTGTTTCGATGCTGTCATCAAAAGTCCAACCATTCACTTGAGCGACAACGCCGCCCAAAATTTTTGGATCTTGTTGATAAGTCAAAATGATCTTCTTGTTCAAAACCTTAGCGATTTTTGATTCAAGATCTTTTTGTGCATCTGTAGACAACGGCTGTGCAGAGCGCACAACACCGCGAGTAACGCCTTCTTCAGCATCCAAGAATTCTTGGAACGCCAGAACAACTTCACTCAAAACGGGCATACGGTTTTTTTCAGCTAGCAAAACCAATGTATTCAAAACTTCTTCTGAAACATTTTTCCCAGCTACAGCCGCTTTAACAGCAGCTATTTTTTGCTCAGAGGAAATCATAGGATTTTCGAAGTAATTCGCAATCGCTTGATCTTCACTGAAAGCCTTGCTCAGAACTTGCAACTCAGCAAACGTCTTTTGTTGACTGTCTTTTTGCTTAGTTACAGCTAAAAGAGCTTTAGCGTATCTTTTAGAAACTTCGCTTACTCTCATCGGCTTACAACCTCAATATTTTTAATGAATTCATTTTGAAGCTTCTGTTGGTCAGGAGCTCCAATGTCTTTAGTCAATACCATACGAGCAGCATCTACTGATTCCTTGATGAGACCTTGGCGCAACTCTCTTTGAGCGCGATCAACTTCAAGTTTTGCAGTCAGCTCTGCTTCGTCACGAATTCTTTTTGAAACTTCATTTGCTTCAGTCAAAATTTGCTTTTTCAAATCATCGGCATGAGCTTCGGCTTTTTTAACAGTCTCTTCACGAGTGTTCATCATATTCTCAAGCTTGCTTTTGATGTCGATGAATTGCTTTTCAGCTTCTTCTCTTGCAGCAGCAGATTTTTGTGCAGCAGAAAGGAACTCTGTTTTGCGGCTAGAGAAATAGCCGATGATCATGTCCTTAGTAAAGTAAACGAGACCACCAAGAAGAATAAGAACGTTGATCAATTGATAGATAACAACTTTAGGTACGCCCTCACCGTGGTGTTCTCCACCAGCAGCAAATGCGAATACAGGAAGAAGCAAAACTAAAACATTCAATGCCAATTTCATATTACTTACCCAACAATTTAGAAGTGATTGCCATCGCAACAGCGCTTGTTTGGTTCTTAAGGTCAGAGGCGGCAGCGGCTACAGCCGAAGTGATCTTCGTTCTGTTATCTGCAACAAGCTTGTCAGCTTCGGTGCGAGCACGAGCAACTTGTTCTTCATACTTTTTAGTGGCTTCATTGCGTGAAGAATCAAAGATGGCTTTAACTTCTGCATTCACTTCACGAGCCTTAGTTTCGTACTCGGATTGAAGCTCTACCGACTTCTTATGATATTCAGAAGCAAGGTCTTCACCGCCCTTTGTTCTACGCTGTCTCTCTTCGAGAGCATGAGCATAGGAGCCGAAAACAAACTTGCTCAAAAAAATCATGGCGATAGCAAAAAAACCAAACTGAATGAAAGCGGTGGTGTTGATACCAATTTGCGCGAAAATGTCCATTTTATTGAAATCCCTACTGAATTTTTATGCTTGGGAGTTAACATTCAGGAGGAGAATTGGTCAAGACGAAATTCTAAATGTACAGGAATGCCTATGTCTTAGGCATGTAAGACGCACCCTCGAAAACCACGCCCTCATCAATACGAAGGCTCGGGGACGTTACGGTGCCGCGGAAGATCGCTGGCGGATGCATAATAACCCTGCGACGGGCAAAGAGATTTCCCTCAACCCGGCCACTTATAATAATAGTGTCGGCCTCAATTTGGGCACTCACAAAAGCGCCCTCATTGATAACAATAGTATCTTTGGTAAAGATTTCCCCTTTAAAGTCTCCGCCGATTTGGACGGTTCCCTCGAAGCTGAGCTTTCCTTCGAAATGAGTCCCCTGGTCAAGGATTGCTGTCACATGACCTGAAAGAACATCTTCTTGGAAATTTGCGGGAATTACTGTTGCCATCCTTCTTTAAGCCTATCTACAAAGTTGGTTAATTCATCATCTGAATAGAAGTGAATGCTGATTTTACCCTTTGAGTTGGAATAATCAATGTTCACTTTCGTTCCGAGGAGTTTTTGTAGCTCCTCACCCAATCCAGAAATGAGGCGCTGAGTCACATTTGAATCAAAGGTTGGAACTTCAAGCTCGTCTTCTTTACCCTTAACAATGGCCTGAACCATTTTTTCAAGCTTACGAACCGCGATCTTTTCTTTAACAACCTGCTTCGCCATTTCGATTTGTTTTTTTGGCTCCGGAATTGCCAATAAAACTTTCGCGTGACCTACAGAAAGAGTGTTTTCTGCGATCATGGATTTCACTTCTTCTGGCAAAGACAATAGACGAACAGCATTTGCTACGGTCGCACGGTCTTTACCTACTTTGTCAGCCACTTGCTGCTGAGAAAGTTTGAATTCAGTAATAAGACGAGAATAACCTTCCGCCTCTTCCAATGGATTCAAATCTTCACGTTGAATATTCTCAACAATGGCCAATTCAAGGGCCTCTTTGTCACCGTAACTCTTAAGGATAACCGGAACTTCATGGAGTCCAGCCAATTGAGAAGCTCTCCAACGGCGCTCACCGGCTACGATTTCAAGCTTTCCAGAGCTTGTACGACGAGCAACGATAGGCTGAAGGATTCCATTCTCTTTAATAGACTGAGCCAACTCTTGAAGAGCCTCTTTATCAAAGATACGGCGAGGCTGATATTGGCCAGGAGAAAGCTTATCAATTCCTACTTTCCAGATCTTACTTTCAGGGTCAACGGGAGGGGCGATGGGAGTCGCTATCTGAGTAGTCACTGGTTGAGCAGAAGTCGCATTAGAAGCGGGTTTGGTAGGGATCTCTGTCGGAGCAGGTCCGCCCAACAAAGAACCTAGGCCACGGCCCAAACCTTTTTTCTTGTTTGATGATTCAGCTATAATATCAGACATTTAAATCCCCCTCATATGCAGCTTGTTCTGTCTGTGGAGAAGCATTTGAAGTCGTTTTATCCTCTGTTCGGGCTACAACTTCTTTTGCCAACTCAAGATATCGAGTGGCACCAATGGACTTGCTGTCGTACTCAAAGATGGATTGACCGTGGCTTGGCGCCTCGCTCAAGCGGACATTCCTAGGAATGATCGCGCTGAAGACCTTGTCTCCAAAATGTGTTTTGATCTCAGTCACCACTTGGTGGCTAAGGTTGTTACGAATATCAAACATCGTCAAAACGATGCCCTCAATATGCAATTGAGGATTAAGGTTCTTCTTGATTAGTCCCGCAGTATTCAAAAGCTGACTAAGCCCTTCAAGTGCATAGTACTCACACTGAAGAGGAACCAAAAAACTGTCTGCCGCATTCAATGCATTGAGAGTCAAAAGACCCAATGATGGAGGGCAATCAATAAGAACGTAGTCAAAGTCTTGCGAAACCGTCGCAATAGCTTGCTTAAGGCGGTATTCACGCTGCGGCATATCAACAAGCTCAATCTCTGCGCCCACCAAGTCAGGATTCGCCGTGGATATCTTGAGGTTCGGATTTGAAGTGTTTTGAATAGCCTCAGCAAGAGTCTTCTCACCAATAAGAACATGGTAAGAGTTATTGTCTTGGCTTTCGTATCTTTTGATACCCAATCCACTTGAAGCATTCCCTTGAGGGTCCATGTCGACCAACAGAACCTTTTTTCCAAGAGTAGCCAGTGCTGAAGAGAGATTTACTGATGTCGTTGTCTTACCAACTCCACCCTTTTGATTCGCGATGCAGATTGTTTTTGCCATTTTTCCTCCCGCATAGAAAAATTCGTCCTTTTTTGCAAAACATGCAAGCGTAAAGACTAGTTTTTCGCAGGTCACCTTAGGTTTTATCTCTTTTTTGCCGATGTTCCACGTGGAACACGTATATATGAAGATAATCACCCTACTTTTTCTCTCTTTCCTAGCGCTCTCCGGATGTAATAAGCCAGATCCTACTCCGGAATTAAAAGATCCCATCTATGGAGATCTCAATAGTCGTTTGGGTGCTGTGACAGCCGAACTCAGTGCCGAGAAAAAGGTTTTAGAGGGCCATCAGCTCACTCTTTCGCAAGTCACTCCTCAAACAGGACAAATTAAGTACGCCCAAAAGCGTGTCTATGAATCTCAGGCGAAGATCACCAAAATGGAGCAAGAGAAGCAATATCTTGAGTTAAAAATTCAAGAACGGAAGAAGGAATCCCGCAGATCTTATAACAAAGCCTTCCAAAAGGGAGAAACTTGGCCCGATATGGCCGAGTACGACTCCTATAAGGCAGAAATACGTCTGAGAAATGCAAAAAGAACCTGGGATGTTAAAGAAAGAATGAAAAGTGCGGGAATTCTTGAGTCAAAGGCCCCCGCTGCAGAAAAAACCGAGGGCGGCAGTCATTAGAGGATGTTCCACGTGGAACATTCCCCTTCTATGATATTTTGTCTGTTTTAATAACGGAAAACTTAACAGGGCCCACCGGAAGTTTGTATTCCCCGACGAGCGATGGAGACCACATCGAGCAAAGCTGAGTTGGGATTTCTCCGACCTCAATACCCCACTCTTCCCCTTTTAGATGATAAAGCATACCGGTTTTACCAATAAGCTTTCTTGTGATCATGAGAGTCTTAGAAATCGAAGACAGTCCTCTGCACATAGCGTACTGAACCGAATTCTCTTCAATAGATTCAATGTTCTTATTCAAAACCTGTACATTAGAGAGATTGAGCGCAGAAATCATGTGGCCCATGAACTCACACTTGCGTTGATCGGAATCAACCAAAACAACCTGAACTTTCGGATACAAGAGAGCGAAAACCATCCCTGGGAAGCCATTGCCACTCCCAAGGTCATATATCTTATCAATCTTAGGATTGGCCTTCATGATAATATCAGAGGCCATAATAGAGTCTGCGAAATGAAGAGCGTCCGCCACAAAAAGGGTTTTTGGCGAGATCAAATTCAAGGTCCGGTTAAACTTAATGAGTTCCTCATGGTAGGTCTTAAGTCGAGCACGAAGCTCCGGACTTAAGGCGGGAAACCACTCATCAATGCGCCAATATATTATTGGTGCTTCCTGTTCCTTGTTGTTGTCCTTCAAGACCCATCTCCTTGATTTTTTTATGCCCTTTTAGATGGATCATTATAGCCTGAATCGCAGATGGATTAACACCACTTATGCGCTGAGCTTGGCCTAAGGTACGTGGCTTAACGCGTTGCAACTTATCCTTCTCCTCAGTCGAAAGACCGCGGACATCGGCGTATATAAGTGTCTCAGGAAGGACCATTTCTTCTAATCTTTTGGACTGCTGAATAAGTTCCATCTGTCTCTTTACGTAACCCGCGTATTTAATCTCAATTTCAACCGGCTCATTTATATTCGGATCTACATCGATCTCAAAACCGAGGTCAACAAGGTGCGAACAAGAAATCTCAGGACGGCGCAGTAACTCATCGAAAGTAATGGATTTCAACAATTCAGGAGTGGGTATTTTACCAAGCAAATCTTGAGTTTCTTTGGTTGGGAAAATCTTAGTGGTACGCAGTCTATCGAGCAACCCTTGGCGTTTCTCTTTGAGCTTAGAAAGAAGGTCCAAAGACTCCGATGACACGATACCAAGACGTTGGGCTATGACACCTAATCTATCGATAGTATTATCTTCTCTCAGAACAAGACGGTGTTCAGCACGTGAAGTGAACATACGATAGGGCTCTCTTGTACCTTTTGTCACAAGGTCATCAATCAAGACGCCAATATAAGCCTCATCACGGCCGAGAATAAACTCCTCACGACCAAGAATACTGTGAGCTGCATTTACTCCAGCTACCAAACCTTGAACAGCGGCTTCTTCATAACCAGAAGTTCCGTTGATTTGTCCCGCCAAGAAAAGCTGTCTGATCGTGCGAGTTTCTAAGCGATGCCAAATTTGAGTGGGCTCAATATAGTCGTACTCTACAGCATAACCATAGCGAGCGACTTTGACATTCTCTAAGCCAGGGATCGTTTTCAAGAACTGATCTTGAACTTCCTCAGGTAAGCTTGTCGAAATACCTTGGAGGTAAATCAAATCTGTCGTGAGGCCTTCAGGCTCCAAGAATGTTTGATGACTTGTTTTATCAGCAAAACGACTGATTTTATCTTCGATAGATGGGCAATAACGAGGGCCTGTCCCCTCAATAATTCCACAATACATAGGGGACTTATCGAGATTATTGCGAATAATGTCGTGAGTGAGCTCAGATGTACGAGTCAAATAGCAAAGAATTTGTGGTAATTTCAGCTTATCTGAAGATCTAAAACTGAATGGATAAACCTTTTCGTCCCCACCTTGTGGAACCGTTTTACTCCAGTCGATGCTGTCTTTCAAAAGACGGGCAGGAGTTCCTGTCTTCAAACGTTTCACTTCAAACCCGAATTGAGCCAACTGATCTGATAAACCAACAGACGCTTGATCTCCCACACGTCCGCCCGCCTCTTGGCGAAGACCAACGTGCATCACTCCATTCATGAAAGTTCCCGTGGTAATGATCGTGGCCTTTGAATGAATCTCAGAACCATCTTGTAAAACCACGCCCACGCAAAGATCTTTATCCAAAACCAAGCGTTTCACTTCGCCTTGAAGAAGATCTAAATTGGGTTGGTTGCGAAGAGCATCGTTTTGAAATTGCGCATAAAGATGTTTGTCATTTTGCACTCGAGTTCCACGAACCGCGGGACCTTTCGAGGAGTTAAGACGCTTATACTGAATGCAAGTTTCATCTGCGGCTATACCCATCTGCCCGCCAAGAACATCAAGTTCACGAACCATGTGGCCTTTTGCAAGTCCACCAATAGAAGGGTTGCAGCTCATGTAAGCAATACGATCAAGATTTGTCGTGACCATCAAAGTTTTAAGGCCCAAACGTGCAGAAGCCAAACAAGCTTCCACGCCCGCATGTCCAGCGCCGACGACAATCACATCATAGTTTTTTAAATTCATATTACTTCCCGATGCAAAACTCTTTAAACACACGATCCATGATTTGATCATCGAATCGCTTTCCCAGGGTCTCTTGAATTGAAATCAGGGCCTCTTTAAGTTCTAAAGCTAAGAACTCATCTCCCAAGTTGGACTTCACGACCATCTGAGATCGCCGAGTATTATCGAGAGCTCGAGATAAGTTTTCCATGTGACGAGAGTTGGAAATCAAAACTGTGTTTTCCTTCTGCAAGTCCGCGAATTCTTTTACGAGTTCATCAAGAACACCAGCGCGCATCTTTTTATCAAGAGCGCTGACAAAGAACACCCTTCTTTTCAAGAAGGAGCCTAAGTCCCCGATTTTTTGGAAAAATTTACTGTTTTTAAGGGCTTCTTCCACCATTTTCGATGTCGGTGAAGAAGATAAGCGGTCAATTTTATTAGCTAGGATATAGGTTCTTTCAGGCTCAAGGCCATCCAAGATAGACAGCTCCTCAGTAGAAAGACCCTTTTCAATATCAAAAACGAAGAAAACGAGGTCTGATTCGCTTTGAGCTTCACGGCTTTTTTCAATACCGATCTTCTCAACCAAGTCCGAAACAGACTCACGCAAACCCGCAGTGTCCAAAAATGTGAACTTCACGCCTTTAAAGCTAGTATCCCCATGGATTACATCTCGGGTGGTTCCTGGGATATCTGTGACGATAGCTCGCTCGTCTTCCAAGAAGAGGTTCAAAAGGCTGGATTTACCGACATTTGGAAGTCCCGTTAAAACAATTCTAAAACCATCCTTCAAAAGACGACCCGTTTTAAAGGTTCCAACCAGCTCTTCAAGAACACCTTCGATTTTTTGCAGCTTCTCGATCACTTTAGTATTATCGACGATCTTGATATCTTCAGTTGAGAAATCAATCCCGGCTTCAGCATGAGCCAAAATCCAAGTCATGTCGTTTTCGATATCTTCAAGTTTATGAGACAAAGAGCCTTTCAGCTGGCGCAAAGCCAACTTCATGGCTTGCTGACTTTGACTTTCAATCAAAGACAAGACGCTTTCGGCTTGAACCAAATCAAGCTTTCCATTCATGAAGGCGCGATAAGTGAATTCACCACGATCTGCGGGCCGAACCCCCAGGGCAATCAATTCATTCAGAATACTTTGGCAAATAACCGGGCTTCCATGGCAGGAGATCTCAATAACCTCTTCCCCTGTGAAAGAGCGGCCATGTTTAAAGTAGGTTGCAAGAACCTCGTCAATCTCCGTGTTATTCTGGATGCCTTTGAGGTTTCCAAAATAAACTTTATGAGACTCAGGATGTTGTGGCAAAAATGAACAGATTTGAGAAACAAGAGAAAGAGTGCGGGGCCCACTCACTCTGATGACTGATATTCCGCCCACACCGTGTGGTGTGGAGACCGCACAAATTGTGTCTTGATCACGATCTCCGCGAAACATCAGGACCCCTTACGCTCACTAGTCGTGAGTAGCTTCTTCGGCGTTTCCACCGTTCCCGCCTTTAGCAGGATAGATTTTAATTTTTTTGTAAAGACCATCACCCAAAGAGCGACTCTTAACGCGTGGATCTTTAGCAAGATATTGATGAACAATCTTGCGATCTTTTGGAGGAAGAGCTCTGTAATAAACAGACTTTCCTTGTTCGATAGCAATAGCTTTCAAGTTCTCTGCACGCTCGATCAAAGCATTTGCAGTCTCATCACGGTAACCACCGCAATCCACTGTGACATTTGTTTTATCATCAGGGAAGTTGTGCTGAATAACGCGTTTAAGGAACAATTGGAATGCATCCAACATCTGTCCTTTTTTATCCTTCAAGATCTCTTCGTCGCCGCCTGAAAATTCAATAGCAAGAACAGCGTCACCGTCGTCTTCTTTTTCAGTTCTAATTTCAAAGGACAGGTCAAATTGAGCTTTCTCAATGATACCTTCTAGCGTTTTTTGAACCAAAGATTCAACTTCGCTATTTCCCTTACTTTTCCCCCCGAAAAGCTTTTTAAAAAAACCAGCCATGACTACCTCCTCGACGCATTACGCTTTCGCGCTTTTAGGCTCTCTCATTAAAATATACTGCTGAATAATACCAAATCCCGTACTTACAACCATGTAAAGAGTAAGACCACTTGGCAATTGAAGCATGAAGATCGAGAAAATCAACGGCAAGAAAGCCATGATTTTCGCTTGTGTAGGATCCATCGTTGATGGCGTCATCTTCTGTTGAAGATACATAAATACAGCCATCAAAACCGGCAACACATAAAACTTATCGTATGAACTTAGATCAGTAATCCAAAGAACAAACGGAGAATTATAAAGCTCAATACTGCTTCCGATCACACGATAAAGTGCGAAGAAGATCGGGATTTGCAATAACATTGGAAGACATCCGCCAATAGGATTAGCCCCGTGAGCTTTCATCGTCGCCATCATCTCTTGATTCAAGCGCATTGGATCGTCTTTGTATTTTTCACGAATCTTTTGAATTGCCGGCTGCACCTTTTGCATAGCCTTCATGGATTTCATAGACATGATGTTGAATGGCAATACACACAGACGAACAAGAAGAGTCAGAAGAATAATCGCCACACCCCAGTTGCCAGCAACTGTGTAGAAAGCTTTCATTACGTACAACAATGGTCTTGCGATAAATCCGAAGAAACCGAAATCAATGATGTGAGCTAATTCAGGGTCAACAGCCTTCAAAGAATCAATTGATTTTGGACCCGCATAAAGGACTTGAGTGAATGTCATCTCAGGCTTCAATTGCGCAGGCTTATAAGTCAATTCAGCCATTGCCGTTTTCTTCTGAATATTCGCAGAAACCTTCACTTCAGGAATGATTTCAGATTTATCCAAAATCGCAGACGCAAAGTACTGAGAACCCACAGAGATCAAGTGAGTCGTCGCAAAGTCTTTTGTGAAATCTTCTTTTGCAGCACTGAAATTCACAGTGTCTGTTTTTCCATTGTGACCAACAAAGAAATCTTGGTGTTCATAGGAAGGGAAGAGGAAAGACAATCCAGAAGATTTCGGTGTGTGAATCAATTCAGGAATCACAAGAGAGAAGCCGTTTTTCAACTCATCCGTAGGATTCGTGAAAGATACTTTATTTTCAAATGATGAGTTCTCAGAGTTGAATTTCATTTCTCTTCTGATTGTCATTTCACCGACTTGAGCAACGCCTGTGAAGAACCCAGGAGCTTCTTCTTTAACATCAAAGTTAATGGGCTTGTCATTACCCGCCCAACGCATTTCAAACAATGAGCTCGTATCAGACACGCCTAATTTGATCGTGTCCTTTTCTTTATCTGTGTAATCTTCGATAGAAAAAGAGCGAAGACCCATACCATCAGAGGTCAGAGCATAAGCAAACTTATCATTTTTTACCGGGAAAATCTTTTCTGCAATAGGAGGAGTAACAGTTCCTGATTTGATATCTGCATTGTCTTTAACATTTACAGCAGCTGCATCTTGAGGTGCTGCAGCAGTTTCAGTTTGTGCAACAGGAGTTTGAGGTCTCTTACCGTAAGATGGATATTTATCAGAAAGGTAAGATTGCCAACCGAAGTAAACGATCGCCACTGTGGCTACGGCGATTAAAGTTTTTGGTTCAAAGAAGGAAGGATTCTTGGGCTGATTCATGACGTTTTTCCCTTTGGTTCAGGCACCGGATCATAGCCACAAGGGCCTCCGGGTCGACACTTACAAAGTCTAAGAGTGATTAAGCCCAAAGCTTTGTGAGTAGGATAAGTTTTAATGGCATCAAGAGCATATTCAGAACAGCTAGGAGTAAATCGACAAGCGCCACCCAAGTGGGTTGTCCCAATCGATCTATAGGCTGCAACAAAAAACCAAAGTGAATACTTAAATGTTTTTTCTAACAGACTGGATACCCCGATCCATCGCTTTGACAAATTCATCATACGGGATGCCTTTGTAAAATTGCGGATCGATAGGTTTAAAGATGATGTTGATATCAGCTTCAAGATTATTCCCGGCTTTAACATAAGCTCTGAAATACTCTCGGATCCAACGTTTCAACTTATTCCGCGTCACTGCAGGGCCGACTTTTCGACTAGCAGTAACGCCAAAGCGCAAATAACCCAAGTCGTTCTTCTGAAAATTCAGAAGTAACCACTTTGTGGGCCATTGGCGCTTACCATGTTGTTTGATCGAGAGAAAATCAGAGCTGCGCTTAATAATTTGTGGAGAACTATTTTCCACCGGTAGAAACGGTCAAACGCTTTCTACCTTTAGCGCGACGACGAGAAATAACATCTGCGCCAGCCTTAGTAGACATGCGAGACAAGAAACCGTGTTTGTTTTTGCGACGACGATTAGATGGTTGGTATGTACGTTTCATTGCATTCTCCCTGGAATTTTTACGACGCTGTATGACGTCTGTTCTCTATATATATGTCCACAAAAGTTGTTACCAACTAGATACGTGGGGCATTAATAAAGCACAACGCGGCATCAAGGTCAACTGTTGAAAACTTCAGCTCCCCTTGTTAAGACCAGACCCGCTTGAGGGGATGTGTGCATTGGAGATCAATTCTTCGTTTTGGAATCTAATAAAAGTTAAGATGAAGGGCAGGAACGACAATAATAAATTGTTGGATACCTGGCTTGATCCCATTGAGTATCTAAGCACTGGAGGGACTCCAGAGCGTCCCAGATTGGTACTCGGAGTACCCAATGCCCTCCATCAATACTTTGTTATTGAGAACCTGCAAGATAAGATTTATACAGAGATTTCAGATACTTACAAAGGACCATTTGAGGTCGAGTTTAGCGTAACTGGCAATAAGAGTGGTTCTCATGTTGAATCTCAGGGTAGCCTCGAGGAGCTTAGCCAAAGCACTGAAACCCTTCAGGCTCAGCTCTCTCGCCAGCCGCTTAGTCAGACTACTCAACCAAAGTCTGGGGCGGATAGCCTGAATATCGACCTCACCTTCTCCACGTTCGTTGTGGGGAAAAATTCGGAGTTTGCCCACGCCGCTTGTTACAATGTGGCCCGCAACCCCGGAGCCGATGATTACAACCCACTCTATATATATGGACCGGTTGGAATGGGTAAAACCCATTTACTTCACGCTGCTGGGAATAATATTCGTGAACAATTTCCACATCTTAGAATTACTTATATCTCGGCCGAACGCTTTATGAACGAGTGTATTTCGGCTATTCGCCGCCATGAAATGGATAAGTTCCGTCAAAAGTACCGTGAGAATTCTGACATTCTTTTGGTGGATGACGTTCAGTTCATTGCCCGTGGTGAAGCTGTTCAGGAAGAGTTTTTCCACACAGTGAATGCTTTTATCGATAGCCGTAAGCAAGTTGTTCTGGCCTCAGACCGCATGCCGAAAGACATCCATGGTTTAGAAGATCGCAGCCGCACCCGTCTTGAGCGTGGTCTTATTGCAGATATCACAATGCCAGATATTGAGACTCGTATCGCGATCCTCAGATATAAAGCCGAAAAATATAATATGCGTCTTCCTGATGACGTTGTAACTTACATCGCACGCATCTCTAAACGCTCTATCAGAGAGCTTGAAGGCAACCTTAAGAAGGTGAAGATGTTCTCTGAGCTTCAGGGCTTGCCGATTGATTTCGAGCTAGTGAAGCGCATCCTCTCTCACCATGAAACTCAATCTACTATTTCAGTAGAAGAGATCATGAAGATCGTGGCTGACCATTTTAAAGTTCGAATTTTGGATCTAAAATCCTCGACAAGAGCCAAACCAATTGTCGTTCCACGTCAAATTGCGATGTATTTAATTAAGAAGTTTTTGGACAGATCTCTAGTAGATATCGGCAAAGCTTTCGGAGGCAAAGATCACACAACCGTGATGAATGCACTAGAAAGAGTCCGTTCTCTACAGGCCACGGATCAAGATATTTCAAAGGATATCGAAGATTTAGAGACGCGAATCCACAATATCACAGGAGTGTGAATGTGGACTGTGGACGGACCTGTGGAGAAATCTGCGAGAAGGAATGTGGATTAAAGTTATCCCCGAAATTGGCAACTTTGGGGCAAAGTTATCAAGAGACATTATCCACAAGTGTTATTTAGTGTTTACAGGTATTTAGAACATTTGTTAGGTTTTCCACGCCCCTACTACTACTACTAGTATTTAATATTAATAGTAATAGGTATTAAGAAGAGGATTTTTAGATGAAAATCGAAATTGATAAAAAAGATCTGTTAGGCCTTATTGGAAAGACTCAAAACATTGTTGAGAAGCGCAACACAATGCCCATTCTCATAAACGTGTTGCTTGAAGCTGATCAAAATGTTCTAAAGGTTTTCGCAACAGATCTTGAAGTCAGCCTCACCGATCAGATCAAAGCACAAGTTCAACAACCTGGTAAAGTTGCTGTCAGTGCAAAAAGTCTTTTCGAGATTTCTAAAGAACTTTCTGAAGGTCCAATCACTCTGATCAAAAAAGACAACAACTGGTTGGAGATCAGACAAGGAAAGTACACTTCAAAAATTGTTGGCATCTCAGCTGATGAGTATCCGATCTTCCCAACTTATAATTCCCAAGCGTTCATCAAAATTGATGCGCAAGTTTTGAAAGAGATGATCGATAAAACAATCTTCTCAGTTTCCAATGATGAAACTCGGTACCACTTGAACGGCGTGTTCTTTGAACTCAATCCACAAGCCGGATTTAAAATGGTTGCGACAGATGGTCATCGTATGAGCTTGATCAGCAAATCTTCATCGGACGTGAAAGTTGCTAACACTCAAGGTGTGATCATTCCGAGAAAAGGTCTTCATGAAATCAAAAAGATTTTGGAAGGCATTGAAGGAACTGTAGAGATCGCTATCGAAGGATCCCAATTCGTATTGAAACATCATTCAACAACTTTGATGATTCGTTTGATTGAGGGAAAGTATCCGAATTATCAACAGTTTATTCCACAGAAGCTTCCGCAAAAAGTAATGATCAACAGAGAGGCCTTCTTAACTTCTTTGAAGCGTGTTTCTCTTTTGGCTAACCAAAAATCCAAAGCGGTTTTGTTGAATCTAACAAACGGTCGTATGGAAATTTCTTCGAACAATCCTGAACTCGGAGACGCCAAAGAAGAAATCGAAGTTGATTACACTGGTAACGAAATCAAAATTGGTTTCAATGCAAAATACATCACTGATATTTTAACTAGTATCAACCAAGACAAAATTGATTTTGAATTGAATGATCATCTTTCACCAGGACTAATGAGACCTCATGACGACGCTTCTTACACTTGCGTTGTTATGCCTATGAGAATTTGATGTGATCTTTGAAAAAGTACGTCTTCATCATTTCAGAAATTTTGAAGACGTCGTTCTTAATTTTTCTCCGAGACTAAATGTTTTCATCGGAGAGAATGGACAAGGTAAAACGAATATTCTTGAAGCCTTGTATCTTCTCTCACAAGGCGATTCGTTTAGATACTCAGACAACTCCACACTGATAAATCATAAATATCCAGAAGCGCACCTGCAGGCCTTGGTTACTCAAAATGAACTTCGTTATAAACTTCAGATGGGTTTGACTAAGTCGCGTAAGAATCTGACCTTGAACGATAAAAAAGTGACCAGTTCAGATATTCGCAAAACTTTCGCTAGTGTCGTATTTAGTCCAGAGAGCCTATCCTCGATCAAAGAAGGGGCTGATCATCGCCGAGAACTGGTTGATGACCTTTTGGTCACATTTGACCGTAGGAACGCCGATTTGATCGCAGACTACCGCAAGGTCCTTAAGAGCCGTAATCGTTTACTGAAGAACCATTTAGAAGGTTTAAGCAGCAAAGAAGAGACCCAGCTCCTCCTTGAAAGCATCAATCCTAGCTTTCTGCGATGCGCAACGGATCTGACATTCGCTCGGATCGAAGCCCTCAAAGGTCTCGGCAAAGAGTTCAACAATGCGATGAAGTACATTTCCAACAATGCAGATGTGGATATCTCAGTGGAATATGTGATTTCTGATCAAAATGGTTTGAATTTCACCCACCAAAACGTCCAAGAAGCACTACAAAAAAGACTCAAAGAACTAGATAACGCGGAGCTATCTTCAGGCACTAGTTTAGTGGGTCCTCACAAACACGATATTGTCTTCCTATATGGGCAAAAAGACTCAAGATTTTATTGTAGCCAAGGGCAGCAAAGAGCCATCATATTGTCTTTCAAAATGGCCCAAATTGTGTATCATAGGAAGGCTCACGGAACCTATCCTGTGCTGATGTTAGACGACGTATTGTCGGAGCTCGATAAATCCAAAAGAGATGCATTGATAACGTTTCTTCACGAAATCAATACGCAAATTTTTGTGACGACAACAGACTTCACACTACCCGATGCATTCAGCCTCGATGCGATGTCCGTGATCAAGATTAAGGATGGCAACATCCTGACGTGATCCATATTTTTGAAGTGAGGGAAATTTGGAAGAACAAAAGTCCTATTCCGCAGATTCGATTCAAGTTCTAGAAGGGCTTGAAGCCGTTCGTAAACGCCCAGGCATGTATATCGGTGATACTGGTTTCCGTGGGTATCACCATCTTGTGTATGAAGTTGTGGATAACTCGGTAGATGAATCTCTTGCGGGATACTGTAAGCATATTCAAGTCACTATCAACGCCGATGAGTCAATTACGGTAGAAGATGACGGTCGTGGTATTCCTGTTTCAGTTCAAAAGCAAACAGGTAAATCCGCTCTAGAGCTTGTTATGACAGTTCTTCACGCTGGTGGTAAGTTCGACGGCGGTGGTTATAAAGTTTCTGGTGGTTTGCACGGTGTGGGTGCTTCGGTTGTAAATGCCCTTTCCATTCGTTGCCAAGTTGAAGTTCAACGTGAAGGTCACATTTGGAGACAACGTTATGAAAAAGGCGTTATCCAAGCTCCTGTAGAAAAAGGCGAAGCCACGACAAAAACTGGAACGAAAACAACTTTCAAACCAGATCGTGAAATTTTCAAAGATGAAACTATCATCTACGATTTCGCAACTTTGGCGAATCGTTTCCGTGAACTTGCATTCTTGAATGCTGGCCTTCATATTTCTTTGAAAGATGAGCGCACTGGAAAGAAACAAGACTTCCAGTATGCCAACGGTGTGGCTGAGTTCGTTCAGTACATGAATCAATCTAAAAAAGCCATTCACCCAGAAGTAATTTACTTCAAAGGTGAAAAAGAAGGCGTTGATGTTGAGATTTCAATGCAGTGGAATGATTCTTACTCAGAATCAATTTTCACTTATTGCAATAACATCAATACACATGAAGGTGGAACTCACTTGGTGGGTTTCCGTGCCGCTTTGACTCGTACAACGAATCAATACGCGACTGAGAAAAATCTTTTGAAAGATCTTAAAACAAATCTTGAGGGTGAAGACATCCGTGAAGGTTTGGCTGCCGTTATTTCTGTGAAAGTTCGTGAACCTCAATTCGAAGGACAAACGAAAACTAAACTTGGAAATGCGGAAGTAAAAGGGATCGTTGAATCTCTAGTGAATGAAAAATTAGCTGATTGGATGGATCGCAATCCTTCAATCACAAAAAACATTATCATGAAGTGTGTGGAATCTGCCCGCGCTCGTGATGCTGCTCGTAAGGCCCGCGATCTGACTCGTCGTAAGACAGTTCTTGATGGTGGTTCACTTCCAGGAAAAATGGCAGATTGCCAAGAACGTGATCCCGCAATTTGCGAACTCTACCTGGTGGAAGGGGACTCTGCAGGCGGATCTGCGAAGCAAGGTCGTAACCGTCGTACTCAAGCAATTTTGCCTTTGAAAGGTAAAATCTTGAACGTAGAAAAAGCTCGTTTCGATAAAGTTATTTCGAGTGAAGAGATCAAAGTTATCATCTCTGCTCTTGGTACAGGTATCGGCAAAGATAACGTGAATGTTGATAAAATCCGTTATCACAAAATCGTTATCATGACGGATGCCGACGTCGATGGATCCCATATCAGAACTTTACTTCTGACATTCTTCTATCGCCAAATGCCTTTGGTTCTTGAGCGCGGTTATATTTACATCGCTCAACCACCACTCTATCGTGCGAAAAAAGGTCAAACTGAAACTTACCTGAAAGATGAAGCAGCTTTGACTGAATTCCTTTTGAGCTCTGGTTTGAATAACTTCAAGATCAAAGGAAAAGAAAACCTTCCTGAGTCTGAATTGCGTACGTTGATTTTGAATGTTCAAAAATTCAGTAATCTTTTGAAAGTTTCTTCTAAGAAATATGACAAAGACGTTTTGTATTTCATCTTGAGTAAAGTTCCTGATTTGGAGAAAACTTTATCTGATGACGCAAAAATGACTGCAGCTATGAAAGACCTTCAAGCCCTCATCGCTGCGGAACCAAAACTCGGTATCACTGAGTTTAAAGCCGAAGTTAAAAAAGATGCTGAGACTGGAAAGTCGTACACTGAGATTTACACTGTTCGTTATGCAGACCGCATGACAATGAAGTTTGGTGTGGATTCATTGGGTTCCTCTGAAATCATCGAGCTCAGAAAAATCTGGTCAGAGATTCAATCCGTTTCCACTTTACCTCTGACAATTCTTCAGGGTGAAAATGAGATGGAGTTCGATAACTACAACGATTTCTACACTCACGTTATGGAATCAACAAAAAAAGGCATCTACATCCAACGCTATAAAGGATTGGGAGAGATGAATCCGGAGCAATTGTGGGACACCACTTTGAATCCGGAAAACAGAACCCTTCTAAGAGTCACTGTCGACGACGCTGTCGCAGCTGATGAAACATTCAGTATTTTGATGGGCGAACTTGTAGAGCCTCGTCGTAATTTCATTAATGAAAATGCGCTGATGGTAAGAAGTTTGGATGTTTAGACTGACACTGGTTGTGACCTTGTCAGATTTGAAATTGGTGAAGTATGGAAGAAAATAATCAAGAAAAAGGTGTAACCCTCGTAGATATTAACAAGGAGATGCGTGAAGCGTATCTCCAGTACTCTATGTCGGTTATTGTGGGTCGTGCGCTCCCTGACGTTCGTGACGGTTTGAAACCGGTTCACCGTCGTGTTTTGTTTGCACAAAGTGAAATGAACAATCGTTCAAATCGTCCTTACCTGAAGTCTGCCCGTGTCGTCGGTGACGTAATCGGTAAATACCATCCACATGGTGACTCGGCTGTTTACGAAACTATGGTTCGTATGGCGCAGGATTTCTCTTTGCGCTACCCGCTTGAGGATGGACAAGGAAACTTCGGATCTATCGACGGTGATAACCCAGCAGCTATGCGTTACACTGAGATCCGTATGACTCATCTTGCAGAAGAGCTTTTGCAAGATATCGAGAAAGAAACAATTCCGTTTGGACCGAACTACGATGACTCTTTAGAGATTCCTCTAGTTCTCCCAGCTAAGTTTCCAAATTTGTTGGTGAATGGATCTACAGGTATCGCCGTAGGTATGGCGACGAATATTCCTCCGCACAATTTGGGCGAAGTTGTTGATGCTTGTATTCATTTGATCAGCAATCCTGAGAGTCAGCTTGAAGATCTCATGCAATTTATCAAAGGTCCTGACTTCCCTTCTGCGGGAGTTATTGCAGGTCGTGAAGGTATCCTTCAGGCCTACAAAAAAGGCCGTGGGATCATTTCCCTAAAAGGTGTTGCTGAAATTGTTCCAGCTAAAGACCGTGAAGAAATCATCATCACGGAAATTCCTTATCAAGTGAACAAAGCCAAGCTGATCGAAAGCATGGCGGACCTTGTTCGTGACAAACAAATCGAAGGTATCTCTGATATCCGCGATGAGTCTTCTCGCGAAGGTATGCGTATCGTTGTTGTTCTTAAGCGTGGTGAAAATGCCAGCGTAATTCTGAACAGACTTTACAAATACACTCAGCTTCAAACGAGCTTCGGTATCATCATGTTGGCGTTGGATGCAAAAAACCAACCGGTGACTTTTGATCTTAAGGGCATGTTGGAAGCATTCGTTGATCATCGTCGTGACGTTGTCACAAAACGTTGTATCTTCGAACTGAAGAAGGCTCAAGAGCGCGCTCACATCTTGGAAGGTTTGAAAAAAGCCCTCGATCATATCGAAGAGGTTATTAAAACCATCCGGGCTTCTAAAGAAGCCAATGCTGCTCGAGAAGCCTTGATGACTAAATTCGAGTTCAGCGAAAGACAAGCCGTTGCGATTCTTGAAATGCGTTTACAACGTTTGACGGGCTTGGAGCGCGACAAAATCTTGGCAGAACTTGCCGAGTTGATGAAGCAAATTGATTGGTTGAAATTCGTTTTGGCTGACGTTCGCGAAATCTACAAAATCATCGTGGGTGAACTTGAAGATATTAAGAAACGTTATGCTGATGCTCGCCGTACACAAATCACTGGTGATTTGACGGACATTGAAGATGAGGATCTTATCGCAGACGAAGACATGGTTGTGACTGTGACAAACACAGGCTTAATCAAGCGTATCGCAGTCGATGAATACCGCGTGCAAAAACGTGGCGGTAAAGGTCTTAAAGGTATGGAGACGAAGGAAGAAGACTACGTCACAGATATCTTCACTGCGAGCACGAAAACAATGCTTCTTGTCTTTACTGACAAGGGTAAAGTTTACTGGTGTAAAGTGCATAGACTTCCATTGGGAACGAGAACTTCCAAAGGAAAATCATTGGCTAACGTTGTTCAATTGAGCAGCGGCGAAAATGTTCGCGCCATCTTGCCAGTAGATGAGTTTAGTGAAAATAAATACGTGGTGATGTTGACTGAAAAAGGCGTGATTAAGAAAACGTCTCTGGATTCTTTCGCGAATCCTAGAACAGCAGGTATCATCGCTTTGACAACAGATCTCGAAGACGGTGTTATCGCCGTTAAGATTTCCGATGGCATGAGTGACGTGTTTATTGCGACTAAAGAAGGTATGTCTATTCGTTTCAATGAAGCTGATGTTCGCGGCATGGGTCGTACGGCTCGTGGTGTGAAAGCGATCACTTTGGCGAAAGAAGACGTGGTTGTGGCAATGGAAATTCTTGAAAAAGGAACCAAAGATACAATCTTGATGGTAACAACTAAAGGTTACGGCAAACGTTCTGAAGTTGAAGAGTATCGTATCCAAAGCCGTGGAGGCGTAGGTATCATCACTCAAAAAACCACTGATAAAGTCGGTTTAGTCGTCGGAACTAAAAAAGTAAAAGCAGACCATGAATTGATTCTTTCAACTGATAATGGCCAAGTGATTCGTATGAAGATCTCGGACATCTCAGTGTTGGGAAGAAACACTCAAGGTGTGCGCTTGATTAACATCGATGAAAAAGATGAACACGTGACTGGTATCGCAGTTGTGGAAGATCAAGAAGCTTCTCCGGAAGCTGTTCCTGGAGATGTTCACTAGATGATCTCCAGGCTTTTAATAGCCATTTTTATCCTATTTACGGCGGCCTGCTCTTCCCAAGAGGCCGCCGATTTTAAACAAGCGCAAAAAGAGATTAATCAGAAACACTATCGAATTGCTCTGAGTTATCTGGATCGCGTGATTTTAAGAAACTCAAGTTCCGAATATACCCTGGAAGCTGCTCGAGAAGCCGCGCGGATTTCCTATTTTGAAATCAAAGACTATAATAAGTCAGCTCAGTACCATCATTTTATTGTTCTAAATTCAAAAGACCAAAATGAAAGACTCGAGTCGCAGAAACAGATCGCATCTATTTACTTTAACAATCTCCAGAACTATCAGCAGGCCATTATTGAGTTTAGTAAACTTCAACAAATGCCCCGTACGGATATGGAGTCTGCCCAATATAAGTTAAATATTGCGAGAGCCCAATACTACCTTAACAACTTCTTTCAATCCGAGAGCGAGATCGACTCATTATTGAAACTTAAGAGCGATCCCAACACCCGCTTTAGCGCTCTGATGTTGAAAGGTAATATCCTTGTAGGTAAAAAACAGTATCAAGAGGCGGCTGATGTCTTTAAAAAACTTATTGAGGATTATCCTGAAAAATCCATCGAAGAGAACGTCGCCTTGGTTCTTGCCGTCTGTTATGAGGAAAACAATGATTTTAAGAGTGCGATTAAGATTCTTGAAGATCATAAAGAAAAATACAAACCCGCTGAATACATTGAACTTCGGATAAAACGTCTGCAAGAACGCCAAAGAAATGCCCCTGGTGCGAAAGGCTTTAGGAAGTAATGAAGAGATATATAATTTTTGCATCCATGGGCTTTGAACTTGTCGGCTTGATCGTAGGATGTTTCTTTCTTGGTCAATTCTTGGATGAAAAATACCACTCTCGAGGACTTATCTTTGTCGGCCTGACAATTTTCTGTCTGATTGGATGGTTAACGAGAATTATTTGGCTTTTGCGCCGGATGCAAAAGCAGGACGAAGAAGACCAGGGCAAGGGTTCATGAAGAAACTGACAGTCATCCAGCTCCTTTTGATGGTGGTTTTGATCACCACCCTCCTCTTTTATATCACTACGCATCAATTAATCTCCTTTAGTGTGGGATCCGGGGCCATTCTTTTGAACTTTCTTCTTTTGGGAGCGGGCTGGGGCCTGATCTTCCGAAAGAAACTGATTGCCCTTTCGGTGGGAATCATTGTATTTAAGTATGCGATTTTAGGGATCATTATCTTTCAAATTGCGAAGCAGCCTTGGCTTCAGCCTTTATGGTTTTGTCTTGGCATCGCAAGCTTTGTAATAACAGCCCTGATTTATTCGTTGATTGAAGTTTTTAGCGAAGGAAAAGAACATGTCGTTTAATTGGACACAGCTAATCCCCGGTGTTGGTCATGAATATGCACACGTTGCAACTTTAGGTGTTGTGACTGCGGGTGTTTTTGCAATTGGTGCGGCAGCAAGAGTTTCTCTTGGTAAAGGTGAAGCTGCAATTGTTCCTGCAAGTAAGTTTTCTCTTCGTGGCATTTTGGAAGTTCTCACTGAAGTGGTTGATGGACTTGCTAACATGGTTATCGGTGAACACGGAAAGCACTATGTTCCTTTCTTCACTTCAGTTTTCTTCTTCATCTTGCTGAACAACTTAGTTGGTATGATTCCAGGAATGACTCCTGCGACTGAAAATATCAATACGACTTTCGGCTTCGGTCTTTTGATTTTCGCTTTCTATAATTATCAAGGTGTTAAAGAGAATGGTTTCTTTGCTTACATGAAGCACTTCATGGGCCCGGTTATCTTCTTGGCTCCATTGATGTTCGTTATCGAATTAGTTTCTCACATGGTACGTCCATTCTCTTTGGGTCTTCGTCTTGCTAACGTAATGATGGGTGACCACACAGTATTGTCTGTGTTCTTGGATCTAGTACCAATTGGCGTTCCAATTCCATTCTATATCATGGGATTGTTCGTCTGTTTCGTTCAGGCTTTCGTATTTACTTTGTTGTCTATGGTTTATGTGGCATTTGCGATTGCACACGATCACTAGATAACAAATATTAACCACAAGGAGTTTCCATGAAAAAAATGATCGTTGCTACTGTAGCTTTCTTGGCTTCAACTGTAGCTTTTGCTCAAGAAGGTGCTGCTGTTGCAGTTACTGAGACTGTTGTTAAAACTGATGCTGGTTTGGTAGCTATCGCTGCTGCAATCGCTATCGCGTTGTCAGTATTCGGTGGAGCTATGGCGCAAGGTAAAACTGCTGCTACAGCTTTGGAAGGTATCGCTCGTAACCCAGCGGCTTCTGGTAAGCTTTTGATCCCAATGATCTTGGGTCTTGCTCTTATCGAGTCATTGGTTATCTACGCGTTGATCATCGCTCTTCGTTTGGCGTAATTGCCGACGATCGCAAGATCTTCGAAAAGAAAGGCTGGGGTTATTCCCGGCCTTTTTTTATTTCAAGTAAGTGGTGTGGAGAATCATTTCTGATAAAAGATCTTCACTGACCCAGATATTTCCTTCCGAACACTCCAATACCTCCTTGTAATAGGAACATTCACTGCCATATGAATTTCTTATCTCAAATTCACAAGTATTCTTTTTCCGATTCCATCTCCGGCTGACAATAGAACTGGCATGAAATCCTGAGTTCGAATCTGCGGGCGTAAGCTTGCCAAGGTTATATGAGATACCGACGATGCGGCCTTTGTTTAAACCTTCGTTGATATTACTTAGACATTCCGACTTAATATCTTTGTAACAACCTTTTGTTACAGGTTCAATTTTGTCCTTTTCTTCTAGATACTTCTTCTTTTTACAAGATGACGCTATTTCGATCCTTGCGATTTCCAAAAGTGAACTGAGAGTTTTTTCATCTGGCTTATCTAAAAGAAGGTTTGGATCGGAAGAGCATGTCTTCTGATTGTTATAAAGTTTATTTGCGAGATCCTTTTCAAGAAATCCTAGATTGGATCCAGAGGAATCCTGATCGCTGTCTAAACAGATAAAGCCATTGGCGTTATAAGTGAAAGCGGCCATATCCGGATATAATCCAAATGTAATACCGTAATCCCAAGTTCTTTCGCTAAGAGCAACCTTGAGGTCTTTGACATAAGTGAATGGCGCAACCTCTCTTTGGTTCATCTGAAGTTTGTAGAATTCGTACTCGGAAAGGGCCGGATTCTTCTTTAAGTTTACTAAGCTACTATAGGCGTGCAGAACAAGATGATTCGCAGACACCCTATTGCCGACGCCAAACTTCTGACCGATGAGATCGGCAGCTGTGAAGCTACCGCAGTAAAATGTACTTCCTTGATCCCTGTTCTTCCCCATGCTTTTTTTATAGCTAACCGACCCACATTCCGATTGAGAGGTCGCGCTTACCGAAAGAGAATACAGAAATAATAAGGCAAAGACTGACAAAAGACGCATTGGTTTATTATTATTCAATAAATAATAATTTAAAACACGACCTTCAATATCTGGCCAAAGGTTTGTTACCTTAAAAAACGGCCCATTTTTGAATGGGCCGTTTTTTCCTATAAGTATTTATTAACGACAGCTTCAACGCGGGAACGGATGCTATCCAACCCTGCTTGAGATGAAGATTCGTAGCGCACAACTAGGACCGGCTGTGTATTTGAAGAGCGGCATAGTGCCCATCCATTTTCAAAACTCAAACGGATGCCATCAGTGAAATCCACTTTATAGTCAGCGTCTGGTTTTGCCGGGAAAGCTTCAATCATCTTTTCAACGATCAAAACTTTTTTCTCTTCTGTTGTATCAATACGAATTTCTGGAGTATTGAATGATGGTGGAAGTCCTTCAAGCAATTCAGGAATCGTCTTTCCTGTTTTCGCGAGGATTTCGCAAAGACGAATACCTGCATAAGGAGCGTCGTCATATCCATAGTTTCTATCCGCAAAGAAAATATGACCTGACATCTCGCCACCGAAAGGAGCTTTCTCCACCTTGATTTTCTCTTTTACAAGAGAGTGGCCCGTTTTCCACATGATAGGAATGCCACCGTGTTTGGCGATGTCATGGTAAAGACGATCAGAGCACTTTACGTCGCCGATGATCTTAGCGCCTTTATCTTTCTCTAAGATAGAGCGAGAGATGATCACCATCAACTCGTCACCATAGACCATGTTTCCTTTGTGATCGACCACGCCGATGCGATCCGCATCACCGTCAAAGCCAATACCGCAAATGGCACCTTCTTTAAGAACTTGAGCTTTAAGATCTACGAGATTTTCTTCTACAGTTGGATCTGGATGATGATTTGGGAAATTTCCATCTGGTTCTTCAAAGAGAATTGTCGGATTCATTCCCACAGCATTGTAAAGACCGCGCACGACAGAACCGCCCGCGCCATTTCCACAATCCAAAACCACTTTGATATTGCCGATTTGACCGAACTCTTTTTTGTAGCGCTCATAGTACATCGGCTTGATATCGAAATGCTCTTCAGAGCCTTGGCCTTTGATGTATTCGCCTTTTTCAATGATATGACGAAGCTTCTGAATCTCAGCCCCAAAGATCGTGCCCTTGCCTACTGAAATTTTAAAGCCATTGAACTCAGGAGGATTGTGAGAGCCCGTAACCTGAATCGCACCTTGAACGCCCGGCAATTCAAATGTCGAAAAGTAGCAGACTGGAGTTGTTACGAGGCCCAAGTGAATAACTTTAGCACCTGACTCCATCATCCCTTTTGCAAGGTTCTTAATGATTGCAGGAGAGCTTGTGCGTGCATCACAACCCAAAGCTACAGTGGGATTGTCGATGTTTTTATTTTGTTTCAAATAGACGACATAGGCTTTACCAAGAAGGTAGGCGAAGTTGTCATCGAACTGACCATTGTAAACACCACGGATGTCGTACTCTCTAAAAATAACCGGCTCAAACATAATTCACCTCAATAAAATCAATAATTTAGAAATATCTGCTAGGGCTTTTGGAGTCGAGCTAAATTTATGCTCCAGCGAATAGCATCAACCATCGAATTCGGGTTGGCTTTGTTCTTTCCAAAAATGTCCTTGGCCGTGCCATGATCTACACTGGTTCGCACGAAAGGTAAACCCGTAGAGATATGAACACCGGAATCTTGCCCATGTATCATCTTAAAAGGAATCAATCCCTGATCATGATAAAGAGCTATAAAAACTGAGTACTTTTTCCAATTTTCCGGGAAGAATGCGGCATCCGGTATCAAGGGTCCGACCACGGGGATTTTCTTCTCTTTAGCGAACTCTGCAAGATGAGGGAAAAGTAAGAGTTCCTCTGCTCCGATAAGACCCTGCTCTCCCGCGTGGGGATTGAGACCTAGGACGGCAATCGGCTTTTTGGCCTGAGTTTTAGGGAGGGTTCGTCTCAGATTATTGGCATTGATTAAAGCTTCAGCCAATTTACTGAAGCTCAAATGCTTAGCTACCTGGGAAATAGGGATATGTCCTGTTGTTAAGAGAACGTTAAACTTATCGCCAACAAAACCCATGTTGATATTCTTTATTTTCGAAATGCGCTTAAGAATATCAGTGTGACCCAAATCCTTCATACCTGATTGCTGAATCGTAACTTTAGATAGAGGGCCTGTTGCCATACCTGAAATTTTTCTCTTAAAGCAAGCTTTGGCCGTTTCTTCAACCCAATGAGCGGGAGATAAATCGGAGGCAATATCTACAAGATAAGGCCCATCGATCAAAAGAGCTTCTTCTAGGGAATCCGCAGTGATGCGTGAGAATTTTCTATCGAGGGTTTTTACCTGGCGTGAAGAGAGCGAATTGTCTCCTCGCCACAAAATAAACTGAACGCCTTTTTGGGAACCGATTTTGAGAAGGGCCTTGGTTGTTACTTCCAAACCAATGCCGTCAACATCCCCGGTTGTCAGAGCGATTTTCAGTTTACTCATTGATGCGAATAAAGGCTTCGTCTTTTTTAGTTTGCAACCACAACTTCAATTGGCGATTGAAACTTTTTTCTAACAAGTTGGCCTTAATGCCTTCTTTAGCGCGCTCAAAGCGAGGATCTGTTGTTAGTTTCTTGCTCGTTAATTTCACAATGTGGAAACCAATGCGTGATTTAACAACTGGAGTGGTTTCACCAACCTTAAGACCAGAGATAGCGGTTTCAATTTCTGGCAAGAAGTCACCAGACTTGAAAGTCCCCAGGCTTCCGCCTGAAGTGAAATTAGGATCTTCACTGTGCTGTTGAGCAAGAGCTTCAAAATCTCCGCCTTGGCGAAGTTTAGTCAAAACTGCTTCTGCACGTGCATAAGCGGCCTCTGCTCCGCCTTTTTTTGGACTAAAGAGAATATGAGACACGCTGAATTCGTCGATGGAAGGCTGACTGTTGGGATGAGTTTTCAAATACTCATTCAAAGCGTCTTCATCCGAAATGCGAAGCTTAGAAATAAGCTCTTGTCCCATGAGACTTTCTTTTTCAAGCTTCTCTTTTGTGAATGCGCGATATTCACGTTCAGTGATTCCTTGAGATTCGATGGCTTTCACCATTTCAGCCTCAGTGACGCGATTCCTTTTTGCAAGATCGCGAAGCTCAGAATTCACACGATCTTCTGTTACAGTCAAATTAAGGCGCTTGATCTCGGAATCTAAGATTTTTGAATTGATGAGGTACTGCATTTGAGCTTTACGATCTTTCTTTAGAGTACTCATCGGCGTATCAAAGAGCAGAGCCTCATCGATCATGCCCGGTTTTCCGATCATTTTCTGAAGCTCTTTAAAATCAGACTCAAGGATGATTTCGTTATTCACGATAGCCACAGTTTTTTCCACAACTTCGGCGTGAACAGGAAGGGCGACAAAAATCGAAAACAGCATACTAATCATTGGAACCTCTCGTATCGATACTGATAGAGTGTATTAGATCATAGTCTTTCAGTACTTTGCTACTCCTGAGCTGAGCATCAAGCCATGCGACATAGGCCGCTTGTTCTCTTTGACCTTTTAAAGCCGTAATAATCTGAGGTTTGACCTCTTCAATCGTGGCACTGGCTGCTGGAGCCTTCTTTTCGACCCTGATAATATGCACCCCAAACGGACTTTTGATGGTCTGAGTGCCGCTACCAGAGCTAAAGAGTGGATCAAAGAAGTCTACAGTCCCCTTTTCAATCCAGCCAACGACGCCACCGTTTTTTCCCTCAGGGGCACTGGAATATTTTTTTGCAAGTTCAGCAAAATCTTTGGATCTGAGATCCACTTTAATGGCATCGGCCTTAGCCTCATCTTCTACCAGGATTTGGCGGATATAGATGCGCTCTTTACGTTTATAGAGATCTTTGTGCTCATCATAGTAGCGACGAATCTCTTCATCGGTTGGAGCTTTGGCCGTGGCGTTGATTTTCTTGAATACTTCCCGCTCAATCAAACCATAGCGAAGTTCATCTCTCCATTCAGAGAAGGAAAGATTCTCTTGAGCTAGGGCCCTGCGGAAAGACAGATCGTCTGGATAATTGGCTCGCAACTTATCCACTTCTTTATCCAGAGTGTTCTCGGAAATAGTGATGTCGTTTGCGCGAGCCCAGTCCAAAGTAAGACTTTTCACTAGAAAATTTCTAAGAACATCTTCTTTGACTCGATAAACTGTGTTGGGATCTTTAGCCGCGAGGGCGTCGAAGTTCTTGAGACGTCGAGCGACTTGGCCCGCGAACTCTTTGGCTGTGAGAACATGATCATTCACCTTCTCAACAGGTTTTGTAGAAACTTTTTGATACTTAGAAGGACAACCCGCTAAGCCGATACAGATTAAAATAAAAAGCCCCGTTTTGGCGGGGCTTCTCATTAGATTTTTCATTGAAAATCCTTATTTAAGCCCTAATTAAGAGCTCCAGCGTTTTCTTTGATGCTGTAAGTTTTCTTCAGCTTATCAAAGTAATCATTGAAGACCTGTTTTCTTTTTTCGTCAAAAACCGCCGCGCGGATCTGACGTTTATTAGCATTCTCGTAACTACGGCGACCTGTCACTTTAATAATGTGGAAACCGAATTGCGTCTCGATCAAACCCTTGATTTCGCCCACTTTCATAGACTGAATAGTGTCATAGTATGTCGGAACCAATGTCACGCGAGACTGCCAACCGACGTCACCACCGGCTTGCTTACTGAGAGGGTCATCAGAATAGAGTTTTACGAGCTCTTCAAAAGGACGTTTTGATTTTTGAACTTCAGCCAAGATCTCGTTAGCACGTTTTTTTGCTTCTGCGATTTGAGCTGGCGTAGCACCCGCCTTAAATTCAATCAGGATATGGCTTGTGCGGATTTCAGGATTGTTTTTATACCAAGCTTGCATTTCTTTTTCAGAAACTTGGATTTTTTGAACCCTTTGGCCCAAGTCTTTCTCGAGTAAAGCTTTGTACATCACTTGGTCGAACTGATCTTGAACGATGGGATCTTTCGATAAGCCTCTTTTTTCTGCTTCTTGAACACCCACTTCGTAGCGGATCAGATCTTCAAGGAAAACTCTTTTTGAAGGCGGATTGATAGTTTGAGATTTTACCTCGTCGTACTTTTTATTGAAGTATTCAAGAGTGATATTCTTTTTTCCGACTTGAGCTACGATTGTATTCTTCTGCGCAAAGGAATTCGCTGTGAAGAGCAACATGATGCAAATGACTAATTTCATACTTTAAAAGTCCCTTTAAAAAGTTGAAGACAAACTACAGTAAAAATTTAGCACTAGGCATTATTAACCGCAATGACTTTAAGGGCCTTCTCGTTTGCAAGGTGTAGACTTCCCTCGAGTTCTAGAGCAAGGTCTGGGTTTCGTGGATCTTGTTCTTTTGTGATGGGAGCCATCGCTTCTAGCCAATAAAAAGTTATGCGTGCGAAGGGTTTTGGTAGATAGGTTTTATTCCATGATTTCGGAAAATGAATCGCACGATCGCAGGCGACACCCACGGTGAAAATCGGACCATGAATCATACGGGATAATTCAAACACTCCGGGCTTCACTTTGTGTAACGGGCCCTTGGGGCCATCAACTGCAAAGCTGCAATTTCTCCCAGCTTTTGCTAAACGCAAGAGACCTTTGAGGGCTTGCACAGCACCTCGAGTGGAAGAGCCTCGGCTGGTTTTTACACCCATCATAACAAGCACGGAATTCATCAACTCGCCATCTTTGGATGTGGAGGTGATTGTGGCCAAGCGATACTGCTTAGCCAAGGAAATCAAAGCAAGTTCATCGCCGTGCCAGTGGGCAAGAACGACGGCTTTTTTTTCTCTGCGCGCTTGTTGTAAAGATTCAGGCTCAATAAGACGAACCCTCCACGTGAGCGAGAGGGTTCGATAGAAAATATAAACGATGAAAGAAAGAATGTACTTTCTGAACACGATTAGTGGTGAAGAGCTTTTTTGAACTCTTCAGTCAACTTAGGAAGGATCTCCAAAGCATCACCTACGATACCGTAAGTCGCTTTTTGGAAGATCGGAGCATTCGCATCGTTGTTAATAGCAACGATAACTTTTGATCCACTCATCCCTGCCAAATGTTGAATAGCGCCAGAGATGCCCACTGCAATGTACAAGGAAGGAGCTACTGTTTTACCAGTTTGTCCTACTTGCATACCGTGACTTACCCAACCAGCATCAACAACCGCACGAGAAGCACCTACAGTTGCTCCCAATACGTCCGCAAGATCATTCAAAAGTTTAAAGTTAGCCGCTTCTTTAAGACCGCGACCACCAGAAACGATGATGTTTGCTTCAGTCAAATCCAACTTTTCGCTAGAACCTTTTACGATTTCTTTGATCAAAGTTTTTAGATCTGTTTTTACAGCAGCATGCTCAGTGACTGCTGCTGATTTAGATTCGTCAGCAGGAGCAACTGGCAATTGATTTGCGCGCATTAAAACGATTTTCAAAGATGTGTTTTCAAAGTTTGCTTTAGCAAAACATTTTCCAGAATACATTGGCTTCGTTGCGGTAACCGCATCACCAGAAATATTCAATTCAACGCAATCACTTGCAACACCCGCACCCAAACGAGCCGCTACTCTTGGGAAAAGATCTTTTCCTGTTGAAGAAGCAGACGCCAAGATGATGGATGGTTGAACCTTTTCAACAATGGCACAGATGTTTGCTGTGAAAGATTCTGGATTGTAAGCATCTAGAGTCGCATCTTTAACCACGTGAGCTTCAGAAGCTCCATTGTGTCCTAAAGCTGCCACCACATCACCAGCGTGTGCACCGAATGCAACCGCGACAACTGTGTTTCCAGACTTCGCAGCAGCTTGTAAAAGCTCAATAGAGCTGCGTTTTAGTTTTCCATTTGTTTGTTCAGCAAATACTAGAACTTTTCCCATTAGAGCACCTTCGCTTCGTCACGGAGAAGTTTAACCAAATCTGCAACCTGTGCAGAAGAATCGCCGGCGATCATTTTAACAGCTGGCTTTTCTGGAGGAAGAGTAAAGCCCGAGAACTTCACCTTCATGTCTGTGGCAGGAATGTTCAAAGAGCTGAATTCAACTTCTTTGATTACTTTCTTTTTAGCTTTCATGATGCCAGGAAGACTTGCGTATCTTGGCATGTTCAAACCTTTGTTCGCAGCCACAACAGCTGGAGTCATCATTTGAACAACTTCTTTTGCTCCACCCTCGATGTCGCGCTCAACAGTCACGTTCTCGCCATTGAAAGCGAATTTCGATACCACCGTAGTGTGAGGAACATTCAAGAATTCAGCCATCATTTGGCTGACTGAAGACGCATTGTCATCGATAGCTAGTTTTCCAGAGAAAATAACTTTTGCTCCGCCTTCAGCTTTGATTGTTTCTGCCAAAGCTTTTGCCGTGGAGAAGTTATCCAAACCTTCAGTTGCATTAACCACGATGGCCTCGTCGGCTCCCATAGCCAGTGCGGTACGTAGAGATTCTACAACCCTGGTCTTAGGTCCAACGCTGACAACCCAAACTTGGGAGCCCGCATTGGCGTCGCGAAGCTTCACAGCCTCTTCAACAGCATATTCATCATATGGGTTCATAACCCACTTAATACCATTTGTGTCGATTCCAGACTGATCAGCATTGATTTTGATCTTTGTTTCAGTGTCTGGGACCTGTTTGATACATACGAAAATCTTCATATTCAAACCCCGCCTTTGTAAGGGTCCTGTTTTATCGCAAGTGACCGAAAGGCAAAACTAAAATATATACTTAACGTGTCGCGAAAGCGGCCTCGAGCGTGGACAACAAAGACTCTCGGGAGTAAAACTAATTGAAATTCAAATGAGATTAACTGCAACACAACAAGGGGTTCTTCACCATGTCTGGACTTCTCGGTTCTACCGTCGGGAAAAAGTACTTAATGGGAATCACCGGTCTGATCTGGGCAGGATTTGTTCTTGCTCATATGGCTGGTAACTTACTGATTTTTGTTAGCCCGGATGCTTATAACGTCTACGGCCATACTCTAGTCAGCGGGAATATTATCTTTATCGCTGAAGCGGTGCTGATTCTTGCACTTATCGTGCATGTTTTCTGTGCGGTTTCTTTGACGATCCACAATCGAGCGGCGAAAGAAACTCGTTATGCGGTTGCTGCTTCTGGTAAAAAGAAAGCCACACTGGCTTCTCGCACGATGGCGGTTCAGGGCACCCTGATCTTAGCCTTCCTTATTTACCACATTACAACATTCAAATTCGGCACTTACTACGAAACGACCGTGAACGGCGTTGTGATGAGAGATCTTCATAGATTGATCGTGGAAGTTTTCCAAAGCCCTGCTTATGTAGGCTGGTATTTGGTTTGCTTGGTTCTTCTTGGTTACCATCTTAGTCATGGTGTGGGTTCTGTGTTCCAATCTTTGGGATTGATGAACGGCACATATCGCAATGGAATCCGTAAACTCAGCATCACCTATGCAGTGATCGTCGCAATTGGATTTATTTCTCAACCTCTTTACGTCTATTTGTTCGCACACTAAGGAGATTTAAAAAAATGTCTAAACTTGATAGTAAAAGTCCTAGTGGTCCTATTGAAAGCAAATGGCAAAGTCACAAGTTCAATTCAAAACTTGTGAATCCAGCCAACAAACGTAAACACACAGTGATCGTTGTGGGTACGGGTTTGGCGGGAGCTTCCGCAGCGGCCTCTTTGGGTGAGCTCGGATACAAAGTAAAAGCTTTCTGTGTGCATGAATCTCCTCGCCGCGCCCATTCCGTGGCCGCCCAGGGTGGTATTAATGCTGCAAAAAATTATCAGAATGATGGCGACTCTACTTACCGTCTTTTCTATGACACGGTAAAAGGCGGAGACTTCCGCGCTCGTGAAGCCAACGTTTATCGCCTGGCTGAAGTGTCGGCTGACATCATCGATCAGATGGTGGCTCAAGGAGTTCCTTTTGCTCGTGAATACGGCGGAACTCTGGCAAACCGTTCATTCGGCGGAGCTCAAGTTTCTCGTACTTTCTATGCTCGCGGTCAAACGGGTCAGCAGCTTTTGTTAGGTGCTTACTCTGGAATGATGAGACAGGTAGACCTCGGCAACGTGGAATTGATGAATCGTCGCGAGATGCTTGATCTCGTTATTGTTGATGGAAAAGCTCGCGGTATCGTGGTTCGTAACTTACTCACTGGAGAAGTGGAATCTTTCGAAGCAGACGCTGTTGTTTTGGCAACGGGTGGCTACTCTAACGTCTTCTTCCTTTCAACAAATGCGATGGCCTGTGCCGTAACAGCGGCTTGGAAGGCTCACAAACGTGGCGCCTTCTTCGCAAACCCTTGTTACACGCAAATTCATCCAACGTGCATTCCTGTTCATGGTGAAAACCAGTCCAAACTGACTTTGATGTCTGAGTCTCTGCGCAATGACGGTCGTGTTTGGGTTCCTAAAACTCAAGGTGATAAACGTCATCCGAATGAGATTCCAGAAAGTGAACGCGATTACTATCTTGAGCGCGTGTACCCTTCTTTCGGGAACTTGGCTCCTCGGGACGTGGCTTCTCGTCAAGCGAAGTACCGTTGTGACGAAGGCCGTGGCGTTGGTGAAACAGGTCGTGCGGTTTATTTGGATTTCGCAGATTCTATCAAACGTCTGGGTGAAGAAAAAATCGCTGAGAGATACGGCAATCTTTTCCAAATGTATGAAAAGATCACAGGCGACAATCCTTATAAAATGCCAATGATGATCTACCCTGCTCCTCATTACACAATGGGCGGCTTGTGGGTGGATTACAATCTTGAGTCGACAATCCCAGGATTGTTCGTAGCTGGAGAAGCCAACTTCTCTGATCACGGTGCGAATCGCCTAGGTGCTTCGGCTTTGATGCAAGGTTTGGCCGACGGTTATTTTGTTCTTCCATACACTATTGGTAATTATCTCGGCGGAACAAAGCTTGAAAAAGTTTCGAACACGCACGATGCCTTTAAGGCGGCTTCACAAGGCGTGAAAGCTGAAATTGATAAGTTGATGTCTATCAAAGGTAATCGCACAGTAGACAGCTTCCATAAAGAGCTGGGTAACGTGATGTGGGAATACTGTGGAATGGGACGTAACGAAGCGGGGCTGAAGAAAGCTTTGGAATTGATTCCAAAAATTCGTGAGGAGTTCTGGAAAAACGTGCGCATCCCTGGCGACGCCAACTATCTCAACCCTGAGCTTGAAAAAGCGGGCCGCGTAGCGGACTTCTTGGAGCTGGGTGAGTTGATGTGCCGAGACGCTTTGGAACGCAAAGAGTCTTGTGGTGGTCACTTCCGTGAAGAATACCAAACTCCAGATGGAGAGGCTCTTCGTGATGACCAAAACTTCTGTCACGTGGCTGCTTGGGAGTACAACGGTGCTAACAAACCAGAGACTCGTCACACTGAAGAATTAAAATTCGAGAACGTTCATCTAGCAACACGTAGCTACAAATAAGAGGCGTAACATGGCTGCAAAAACAATTAATTTGATCCTGAAAGTCTGGAGACAAAAAGGTCCTAAAGACCAAGGAAGCTTCAGCGAATATCATGCAAAGAATGTTTCCGTAGATGCGTCTTTCCTTGAGATGCTTGATGCTGTGAATGAAGAGTTGGTTTCCAAGGGTGACGATCCTGTTGCCTTTGACCATGACTGCCGTGAAGGTATTTGTGGAACTTGTGGCTTTGTTATCGACGGTGAAGCTCACGGTCCTCAACAATCAACCACAGTATGCCAATTGCACATGAGAAACTTCGTTGATGGCGCTGTTTTGACGATCGAACCATTCCGCGCAAAAGCTTTCCCAGTTGTTAAAGACTTGATGGTTGATAGATCTGCTTTGGATCGCATCATCACTGCTGGTGGATTTATTTCTACGAACACTGGAAATGCTGTTGATGCCAATGCGAACTTGGTGCCTAAAGCAGATGCTGATGAAGCGATGTCTTCAGCTACTTGCATTGGTTGTGGCGCTTGTGTGGCTTCTTGTAAGAATGCTTCCGCAGCTCTTTTCACTTCAGCAAAAATCTCCCACATGGCTTTGTTGCCACAGGGTAAAGTTGAAAGAAAAGAACGTGCGACTCGCATGGTTGCAACAATGGACGCTGAAGGTTTCGGTTCTTGCACAGCTACGGGTGCTTGTGAAGCCGCTTGTCCTAAAGACATCAGCTTGACGAACATTGCTCGCATGAATCGTGAATTCCTGGTGGCTAACGTTACAAAGCAACCAAAACATAAAGATGGCGGCGCAGGCTAAGTCTTTTGTAATTTAGATATTTAAGAAAAAGGGAGCTTTAACAGCTCCCTTTTTCTATTTGCGGCTAATGAAAAATACTTCTCAGCGCCAACAGGATTGCGGCTCGATCCCAGTGTGAGCATCCTGACAATTGGGTGATCCCAAGCCCCCTTTCCCGAGCATGGTGGATCATCACCACGCTAGTGAATCATTTATTAACCTTTAAACTCTGCATCCAAAGTCAGTATCAATGTGAGACATCCTGTGCTCGTTCAACTCTGATTTTCCTCTAAAGACTTCCATCAAAAAACCGAAACTAGACTAAGGGTTGGTTATGAAAAAGATGGGCGATTTGATGCAAGAATTAGGATTCAACAAGAATGCTCCAGACAGCGTAAAGGAAGCATTTATTAAACACCTTATCAAGGCCTCAATGGGTGTGAACGTGATGACCCCTTCCGAGAAAAAAGAGATCGCTGAAAATCCAACTAAATTTGTGCAGCTGAAGACACCTCAGCAACTCAGTTTTGATTTTGGTGAAAGCGAGATCTCTTCTGCAAACAAGACCAAAAAAGCTGTCTCTTAGTCTACGACCAGTGTCGTTTTCACTTTCTTTGTCGAGTGCAATTCTCGACGATCGTCCTGAAAAAGCTCGACCTTAGAATAATTATTCCAATTTTAGTGGATGAACTTGAGAAATGAGTACCCCCTCAAATTAACGTTGGTACCATTTTGGAACTAGATACGTTTGTGCAAGAAGGATTTTTCTGTAAGGCATAAATCGAACGACCCAATCTCAAGGAGGGGATCCATGAAAAGGCTTATCGGAAGAGCCTCGAAAGCGGCCTTAGCAGGCTTGATGTTTACTGGACTAAATGCATTTGCGGCTGCACCAGAAGCGGTTCCAGGTGAATACATCGTCAAGTTGAAAAACTCTGTGTCGGCTAAATCCAATATCAATGTATTGAGCCAACAACTCGGTTCATACATCAAAGACACTATCCCTGGTCAAAACATCGTCGTGATTAAACGTCCGGTGTTTGAGATCCAATCTAATGTTGTGAAGTCTCTTTCTCAGAATGACCTCGTAGATATCGTTGAACCTAACTATATCTATAGCATCAATAAAACTCCGAATGATCCAATGCTGGGTCAATTGTGGGGCATGAAAAATGACGGCCAAAAAGACTCTGAAAACAGAGCTGGCGTTGTTGGTGTCGATATCGGAGCTGAACAAGCTTGGGATATCACAACAGGATCACAAGATGTTGTGGTTGCTGTTATCGATACTGGTTTGAATTATAATCACCCAGACTTAAAAGACAATGCTTGGGTGAATGAGGCGGAAGCCAAAGGGAAGCCCGGCGTGGACGATGATGGAAACGGTATCATCGATGACATCCACGGCGCGGCCTTCATTAAAACCACTCCTTCTGGTGATCCAATGGATGACCATGGACACGGTTCTCACTGCTCTGGAACTATCGGTGCGCGCGGTGACGACGGTAAAGGTATCGTGGGTGTAGCTTGGAACGTTCGTATCATGGGTGTTAAATTCCTCGACAGAAACGGTTCTGGCTCTTTGGATAATGCTTTGAAGGCGATTGATTACGCAACAAAAATGGGTGCGAAAGTCATGTCGAACTCTTGGGGTGGCGGCGGCTATTCTGAAACATTGAAGCAAGCGATCGAAAGATCAAACACGGCAGGAGCTTTGTTCGTGGCAGCAGCTGGTAATGAATCAAATAATAACGATTCAAACCCAAGCTACCCTGCAAGTTACCAAGTGCCTAACGTGCTTTCAGTGGCGGCGATCAACAATCGCGGCGAAATCGCATCTTTCTCGAACTACGGTAGATCAAGTGTTCACGTTGGTGCTCCTGGTGTGAATATCGTTTCTTCTATCACGGGTGCTGCCTACGACTCGTGGTCTGGAACCTCTATGGCGACACCTCACGTGTCTGGCATGGCAGTTCTTTTGGCAAGTGCTGAGCCAACATTGACTGGTATTCAAATGAAAGAGCGTATCGTTGCTACAGCGAAGCCGATCACTGGTCTTCGTGGCCAAGTGAAATCTGGTGGTTTAGCAAATGCATACACAATGTTGACGAATACAATTCCTCAACCGGATCCAAACGATCCAGTGAATTGGACAAAAACACCGGTTTCTGTTTCTTCAACTCATCCTTATGCAGATAATGCAAAAGAAGAGTATGAAGTTCGTGTACCTGGTGCGAAACAAATCTCTTTGTATTTCGAAAGATTCGAAACAGAGAGAGAGTATGACAAAGTTGAGCTTTATGATTCTAAAGGAAATAAAGTACAAACTTTGAGCGGCAGAAATGACGACACATACAGTTCAGTGATTGATGGCGACTACGTGAGAATCGTATTCACATCTGACAACTCTATCAACAAATACGGTTTCGATATCACGCAAGCAGCTTGGAGATAAGCTTCTCTATTGCTAGATAAATGATCGTATAGCAAAGCCACCCCAAAAGGTGGCTTTGTGCTATTTAGGATCTAAAGACCAGGTCTTCCTTCTATTCTTGTAGTTCTACAACGAAGTCTCTGCGTTTTATCAAATTCAATGACTTCACCTGCTTTCTTTCTCTTTCGGTAAGATAATAACCTTACATAAAGGAGAAACGCATGGAGGCAGAATCTCTTCATCCCACCGAGGAACCGATCCGCAAACTTGCGAAAATGATTCGTGAAGTGAAATCTTTTATGATGACCACGGTTGATACTGATGGCTCTCTCAGAAGTCGGCCTATGGTGGTGCCAAAGCAAGACTTTGAAGGAGAGCTGTGGTTCTTCAGCCATCGCAGCTCAGGTAAAATTCACGCCATTGAAAACGATCAACAGGTGAATCTCTCAAATAGCTCTCTTGAGGATCAGCGTCATCTCTCGCTCAGCGGTCGAGCCGAGGCCATCGATGACCGTAGCAAAGCACGAGAGCTATGGACACCTATTCTGAAAGCGTGGTTTCCTGAAGGCATCGGAGATCCCAATCTCACGCTCATTCGTGTCACCATTGATAGCGCGGAATACTGGGAATCCCACGAGTCCACAATGGTGCGTGTGTATAACATTACGAAGTCCGTCCTCACTGGGCGCCAGTATGAAAGTAAGCCCGAGGACCACGGAAAGATAAATATTCAGCACTAACCTCAAGGAGGAAGTTATGGAACCGGCAAGACAACGACCTACCAAAGATGATTTACAATACTCCCCGTCTAAACCGCGAACGCGAGAAACACCGCCGATTATTAAAGCGCCGCCCATCAAAAGATCGCCAGCGCAAAATATCTGCGTTGCCATGGGCGTGTTTTTTATTTTAGTCGGACTTGCGGGATTTGTGATGCCTGAGCTTATGGGCGCTCACCTCAGTCCAGCCCACAACATGATTCACTTGGTTTCGGGGATCTTGTCTTTGTGGTTTGGTACTGGCAAATCAATTATCGCCGCGAAAAATTTCAGCCGTGTCTTTGGCACGTTGTATTTGCTATTAGGATTGGCCGGATTTGTTTTTGGTGGTGGAAACGCCGATTCGCTTATTCGTCCGATTCCAAATATTCTGGAGTTTGGAACTTCGGATCACTTTATTCACATTGCGATTGGGGCGATTTTCCTAGTGGCTGCGTATTTTACCTTGAGAAGAAATAGCAAGGTGACGTATCACTAACTAAGATTTTTCCTCACGGCTTTCTTGCATAAACTTCTCCATCCGTAAGTTGGTAAATTCAGGAAAATCAAGCTGTGTGCAATGAGAGCCGTAAGGAACCAAAACAAACTCAGAATGTTTTATTGAATCCCTAAGGTGATGCTGAAAACGAAGTGGCGTCACCATGTCGCGCTCTCCAGAGATGATCAATGCCGGAACTGAGATCTTTCCAAGAACAGATTCTCCATCATAGCGCATGAGCTCTTCAAAGAGAGTCAAAAACACCTTAAGATCAAGGCGCGCAACGCCTCTTGTATAAACCTCTATATCTTTAAAGTGAGTGACACGAATATTAAATCCACCTGCGAGTGCAGTCATGTACATGGCCATTGGATTATCCACTGCCATTTTCCACAGAGTGCTCCACAGGTCTGGGGATTTATTGTATTGGTCTTTCACGAAATAATAAAAAGGCTCTACGACATCGAGACCAAACATTCCCTTAATAGGATTTTTGGCAAAGCCGTTGATAAAGATCATTGAACTAAAAATGTCCGGAACCATGTCATAAATTTTTAAAATCAAGGGCGCGCCGAAACTATGTCCTGCAAAATGTGCTTTTTTGATTTTGAGATGCTTTAAGAGACCAATCGTGTCTTTTGCTAAGGCATCCATGGTGAGGTTGTTCATATCAATCACCGGGGTGCTTTTCTGATGACCTCTTAAATCAAAAGTAATCACCTTGTAGTGCTTAGAGAAGTATTCAACCTGATAATGCCAATGATTAATGATGCAGGCGATGCCGTAAACCAAAACAAGGGGCTCTCCTTCGCCACGAACTTCGTAGTAGATGGGAGTGCCATCAAAGCTTTCAAAGCTGCCAGTTGTCTTCGGTGTCGTCTCCATAGAGGTCTTTCTGCTGCTTAGAGGTAGGAGACTTTAATGATCGTTGTGCCAAAAGAAATGAAGTCCCCATCTTGTAATACATCGGCAGTTTTCGAGGTATTATTGAGAGTGACTCGACCTGGAGCCTTGATTTTTATCTCAGCTTGGCCCGGACCCGGCCGGATTTCGAAAGCCTCCTTAGGGGCATCTTCGTCCAAAAGCTCGATATCTAGAGATTGTGCTCCAGCATTTCGAGGGCCGTACCCTAAAACAATTTCCTGGTCGGCCTGGATTCCTTGGGTGAATGTGAGTCGCAAAGCTGGAGTGAAACTTTGGGGTGAACCTTCGATCGTGCGATTCTGCATGTCCATACCCGAGATGCTCTCCTTTGCTATTATGCGCCACGTCACTAAGCGAGAGAAATCCACGGCTTGCTCTTCTTCGATTTGCACAACTTTAAACTGAGTTCGTCCAAGCTCAAAGATAACCCCTGGTAATAACGCGACTTTCTTTACACGCCGACCATTGATATGAATGCCATTGGAGGATCCCTGATCGACAAGAACGAACTGCCCCTTCCCGTCCAAAATGATTTTGGCGTGGGTGCTGGACACCTTCGGATCCTTAACGACAATGTGAGCTTTGGATCTTCCCAAGGTTAAGCCCTCTTCAATTTTGAAGCGCGAACCTTCGTTATTTCCATCAATAATCTCAATAAAAGTGACCATTTAGATATATTAGGGCTGGTTCTCAAGAGATTCAAATGACTAATTCTTGTGCTACCACCAAAGGCGTGCTAAACCCTCAGAACGATTTTAAAAAAGTCATCCTTGTTCCCATCCATGAGGTGGGGGCTTTAACCGAAAGGATATATAATGGCCAACACAGCGACAAAACCATACGAAGTTGTTGTTCTTATGCACCCAGATGCAACTCTTGAAGAGCAAAAAGAGCTTTTTAGAAAAAATAAAGCAACTATTGAAGGCTTTAAAGGTTCTATCAACTCTTTGGAAACTTGGGGCAAAAGAAATCTTGCAACTCCAATTGGTAAGTTGAAAAAAGCAGTCTACTTCCACTCTACATTCGAAGCAGACACTCAAGCGATTGCTGAGATCGAAAGAACTATGCGTATCAACGATAAAGTTCTTCGCTTCATGCATACTCGTCTTGATGAGCGCGTTTCATTGGGTAAATTCTTAGAAGGCTTCAAAAAAGGTCTTTCTGAGTCTGCAGCTCGTGAAAAAGAGCGCGAAGCAAAAATGGCTGCTCGTAAAGCCGCTTTTGCAGCAGCGAAATCTGATCGTGGTGACCGCGGAGACCGTGGTGATCGCGGAGATCGCGGCGACCGTTACGACAAGGGCGAATAGTCCTTTTCTATGAAAAAAAGCGCGACTCCTCAAAAATTCATCACTATCTCAGCAATATCGATTCTATTGTCGATGATGACGGTGGTTTTAGGAGCGCCTTTTTTGCGAGTACTTCGTCGCATGTATGGCCCAAAAGCTTTTTGGCTCTTGGGTTTGGTTGTAACGACGGCCTCGTGGTTTATGAACGCTCAACCTCTCGCCATTTTCATAGGCTCCGTTTGGATGACTTTAGGAGTTTATATGGAACTTGAGCAACGAGGCACTGGGTGGTGGGTCTCCGGACTCTTAAGTGTTTTTGCAGGAGCTTGCGCAAGTAGCGTGGGAATCTACGGAGCATTTAAGATAAGCGGGATCAACACATATGCTGAAGTTCAGAAACTCGCTGAACAACTTGTGCAGAAGGTGACAGAAATGAACCCTGCTATGAAGTTAGATGCGACGATCTTGCTACAGCAAGTTCCCTCGGTCATTGTCATACTTCTCGTTGTGGCATTGGGTTTGGGATTGATTTTTGAGAGAAGGGTTTTTTCATGGCTCAATTTGCCCCGTGAGAAAATTGCCTCTCAGCTCAAGTTGTTAGAATATCGTTTACCTGATTATGTAATTTGGGTTGCGATGATTGCCTTCCTTCTAACAATGGTGAGTTTTGGCGGTAAGGCCATTGCCATCCTCGCAGTGAACATTTTGAACGTTGCAATCGTTCTTTATTTTTTTCAGGGATTGGCGGTGTTGGAGGTATTCCTTAGTTCGATCAGAGCAGGTCTCTTGACTCGAGTTTTGGCGTACATAATTTTGGTCGGACAAATGATGCTCGTGTTGAGTATTGTGGGTTTGATCGATTACTGGGTTGATTTCAGAGGGCGCATTCGCAGAATGACAAAGCCCGTAGAAACCAACTAAGTAAATTTGAATTCCGGTTTACCGGAGTATATGGAGATCACATGAAAGTTATTCTTCAAAAAGATGTTAAGGATGTAGGTCGCGTTGGTGAATTGGTGAACGTTTCTGAAGGTTTCGCGAGAAACTTCTTGTTCCCAAGAAAATTGGCGGCTGAGGCTACAGAGAAACGCGTTTCTGAATATGAACATTTGAAACGTGTTGCTGAAGCGAAAAAGAAAAAAGCTTTGGCTGAAAGACAAGAGCTTCTCAATAAAATCAATGGCACAACTGTGACATTCAAATTGGCTGCTGGCGAGTCTGACAGATTGTTCGGTACTGTAACAACGACTGACATCTCTAAAGAGTTGCAAAAAGCTGGTTTCTCTATCGACAGAAGAGACATCCACCTTGAAGAGCCTATTAAAATCTTGGGCACTCACAAGGCTGTGGTTCGTTACTCTGAAGGCTTGGAAGCTAAAATCCAAGTTTCTGTAGAGCGCGCTTAGTTTTCGGCTAGTAAAAGTTATATGATAACTTCAAGGGACCCTTTCAAGAGGGTCCCTTTTTTATTGCCGGGTACAAAGTTAAATTTACCCAACGCGTCTTAAACATTTGTCATCGGGCTATCGGCAGAGTTAAACCGTCCTCACTTTCTTATCGGGGGATAATGATGAAGTCGTTGAAATCCATCAGCTTGGTTTCTTTAGTTTTTTTGGCAGCGTGTTCTCAGAACAACAAAGGTTCGCAAAATTCAAAATCCAATTTAGATCGCTCTGGTATTATTGGCGGCACTATTGTTGAGTCGCTGGATGAGATTTCACGATCAACTGTAGGTCTCCGCATGTTCGAGCAAGCTCCAGGGGCCGCTCCTTCCTATCAAGGCAGGTGCACGGGCTCATTGATTCGCGCGGATCTTATTCTTACCGCCGCTCACTGTATGCCGACTGTACGGCCGGGCAACCGCGGCGGCCTTATGGTGATTTTCTCGCAAAACCTGGATGCTCCTGAATCGATCGGGAGTGCTGTAATCTCTTATAAATATCTGGCTCATGAGCTCTATGGTTCTCCGGAACAAGCCAAAAAAGATCAAGAGGCTCAGATGGCCAATCCAAACGTGGTCATAAATACTTACGACATGGCTCTTGTTAAATTGAGTGCTCCAGCTCCTCAGGGGTATGTGCCTGCAAAAGTTCTTTTGAATGAAACTTTCTTAAAGGAAGAGTCTCTTGTTACCATTGCTGGCTTTGGTCTGAACAGTGATGTGAATAAGACGATTGATGGGCATCTTAGAAAAGCTCAAGTATCGAGCCTTGGTCACTATGGCAAAGAATTCGTAGTGGATCAGCAAAATGGATCTGGTGTGTGCAGTGGCGATTCTGGTGGCCCTGCATTTATCGAAGTTGAAGGCACTCAGTATCTCTGGGGTGTCGCGAGCCGAGTGATTCCTAAGGACAATCCAGAAGACAAAACGAACTGGGCTTACTGTTCGTTTTTAGCCATTCACAGTAAGGTTTCGTCGTACTTTGATTTTATTATTAAAACGACAGCGGAACTCGATAAGTAAAATTTACACATTCATTTTGTGAAACGTTAAAGGACCCTCGCGTAAGGGTCCTTTTTTCGTTTTAAAGTCTTGTATAAGAAAGTCTTATCGCAATTATCACTTTAATTCTGTTGTCACTGGTTCCATTTTGGGGTTTAACACCGCCAACCCAGGGGGGGTTTAATGAAATCTTTGAAATTTTTGAATATCAGTGGATTACTAGCCCTAACAGTTGTTGTAGGTTGCACCTCTGCAAAGAACGACAACCAAAATGTAACTTTGAAATCCGACAGTTCAATTATTGGTGGTCAGCCATCAACTAAAGGAAGCGCTATTGCGACAAGCACTGTGGCCCTCGTTGGCGTTATCATCGATGAAAATAACCAAAAGTATCAGTACACTTGCACAGGTTCTTTGATCCGCCCTAATGTTGTTTTAACTGCAGGTCACTGTGTGCCGGCGATTCCTAAAGGTGGACGTGGCGCCGTTCTTGTTGTGTTCACTCAAGACTTGAATCAAGCGAGCGAAAAAGATATTCGTTATGTGACAGATCTTGTTCAGCATCCAGATTATGCTTTGGATAAAGAAGATGAAGATGCACGCGTAAATAAAGATGCTGAAGTTGTTGTTTCTGCAGACACTAAAGTTCAAAATCAAGAAGAAGAGGGTGAACTGCAGAATGCAAACGATTTCGCGATCATGAAGTTTGAAGGCTCTGCTCCACAAGGATACAAAGTTGCGAACATCTTGACAGACGAGACCTTGTTGACAGAAGGCGCGGTTGTGACTTTGGCGGGTTTCGGTTTCACGGACGGTGTAAATAAAGTCAGCGATGGCAAAATGAACGAAGTTCAAGTGACTGTTGATGGCCACTACGGAAACGAAGTAGTTCTTGATCAGTCTCAAGGTAAAGGTGCTTGTCATGGAGACTCAGGTGGACCAGCATTCCTTGAAGTTAAAGGCGTACAATATCTTTGGGGTGTAACAAGTCGTGGTATTGGTAAAGATGGAAAAGACGACTGCTCTCTTTTGAGCCTCTACGGAAAAGTCTTCTCTCAGAAAGACTTTATCACAAAAGCCCTTAAACAAATCTCTGCTCAAAAATAGAGATCTCTAAAAAACCGAAAATAAAAAAAGGAGCAGCAATGCTCTTTTTTTATTTCTAGGCACTCAGTTCTTCTTTCACCTCAAGTAAAACTGTTTGAAGATAGTCGGCCATGATCTCGCGTAATTCATCCAAGGTGACACTCTCCGCGTTCGTTCCATGCCGGGCGAACAAAGTATCAAGTTCTTTAGATAAAGCGCTTTCAGGCAGTTCTGTGGCGTTTACAAGGGTCTTTACGAGTTCGTTGGCCATCCGTAGCCTCCTCACATCCATGTGACCCCACCACTAAATCAAGGGGTTAAAAGGAACTCAACCCTTCGAGCAGGTTTTGGTCCTAGGTCTAGAGCAGAAGTCCCGAGAAATTTTCTACTTTCTCTTGTTGGAATAAGAGGCGCCCCACTTCTGTGCCTTTGGCAAACACCAGTAAAGGAATGGCAGAAGTAAACGACGAGGAAAGATCCTGCGGATGTAATAGAACAAAAGCGCATCCAAAGTCGCTGGGATCCATAGCGGTGGATTTCTTGTTTCTATTGTTCGTATGATGATCTTTGCAATTTTCTCTGGGGTCGTTAACGACATCTGCATCATCTTCTCTACAAAAGGACTCATGTTTTGATAGAAATCGGAATAAGGACCGCTCCATGTGCGAGTCGGATCAGATTGAGCGGTGTGATAAACATTGCGGAAAGAGTTGCTGTGAATAAATCCGGGTTGAACCAGAGAAATATCCACACCAAAGGGGCGCATCTCGTACCACAGAGACTCGCTGGCACCTTCTAAGGCAAACTTAGAGGCGGAGTAGGCAGCCATGGTCGGCATGGCAAGCATTCCCGCGACGGAAGAGATACTAATGATTTTGCCCCTGCCCTTTTCGCGCATATGAGGTAACACCAAGCGGATAAGTCCAATGGGACCAAAGTAGTTGGTGGCCATCTGCAACTCCTCATCCTTATCGGTCATGTGTTCAACAACGGCTCGATAAGAAATCCCGGCGTTGTTGACGAGAACATCAACGCCACCCCAAAGCTTATTCACTTCGCTGACGATGCGAACTCGGTCTGACTCTAGGGTTACGTCCAAAGCTCGCATGATAAAGCGGTCGTCTTCTTTGAAAAGATCTAAAAGTTTTGGATAACTTTTTTCGCGAGCAGTAGCGACCACGCGATATTCGGTGTGTTCATAGAGCATCTTGGTTAAGGCCAAGCCAATACCCGCGGAGCACCCTGTGACTAAAATCACCGGCTTATAGTTTTGCTGAGGTTTGTGTCGGTATCTGTGAGAAAAAATCATACCTGCTATTATCCTAAGGATATTAGCAGGTATAAAGTTAGATTAATTTAAGGAACTAGACATTTGCCCCGGGAGCAAAGTTCTTAGGACGTCCACCAGGCATCGGAGGCGGAGCCTGCGGCGGCGGAAGCGGGCTGACAGATTCAGATGAAGACTCTGCATCACGGAATCTATTGTACTGAGCATCGAATCTCAGTTTTACCGTGCCTGTGGCACCGTTACGCTGCTTACCGATGATCACTTCGGCATGACCTTGTTTGTCTGGATCTTCCTTGTCGTAGTAGTCATCACGATAAAGCATCATGATAACGTCAGCATCTTGCTCGATAGAACCAGATTCACGAAGATCGGAAGTCATAGGTCTGCGATCAGAACGACCCTCAACCCCACGATTTAACTGTGCAAGGGCGATCACTGGAACCTGAAGTTCCTTGGCAATGGCCTTCAATGATTTGGAAATCTCAGCCACCTCGCGTTCACGGCTGTCGAAGCGTTGCTTCATGCTCATGAGCTGCAAGTAGTCGATCATAATACAATCAAGGCCATGCTCAGCTTTCAAACGACGGGCGCGGGAACGAATCTCGAAAGGAGAAATCCCTGGCGTATCATCGATGAAAATAGAAGCTTCACTCAGGGCGCTGGCTGCATTGATCAATTTTGGCCATGCAGAATCTTGGATACGACCATTACGAATATCACCCATGTTCACTTTAGATTCCGCAGCCAACATACGCATCATCATGGATTCTTTGGTCATTTCGAGAGAGAAGTAAGCGACAGTTTTCTTGAGTCGCAAAGAAATATGTTGAGCAATATTCAGAGAGAAGGCTGTCTTACCCATGGAAGGACGAGCGGCAATGACCGTCATCTCACCTGGGTGCAGACCCGCAGTCATTTTATCCATTTGCGTAAAGCCTGTCGCAAGACCCGTGATTTCGGCTTTGCGCTTATAGAGCTCTTCAATCTTTTGAACGCTGGCTTTAACGATTTCCATAGAGCCCACGAGACCGCTTTGAGAGCGGTTTTCGCTGAGCTTAAAGATTTCACTTTCAGCCATATCGATGAAGGATTCCACATCGACGAACTCTTGATCGTAAGCTTTCTCAATCAAACCGCTGTTGGTCTGAATCAAACGACGAAGAAGAGCTTTTTCTCTGACGATTTTAGCATGAGTGGAAATATTGGCTGCAGAAATGGTTTTATCTAAAAGTCCAATAAGGTATTCAGGCCCACCGACGACATCCATCTCATTACGAGCCTGGAGGACGTTGGTGACCGTGATAATATCAATAGGCTGACTCTTGCCATGAAGCTCTTTAATAGCGTCATAGATCTTCTGATGGGCAGGCTTATAAAAGTCTGACGACTGAATAACGTCGCCCACCTGATCGAGGGCCTCGCGATCCAACATTAGGCCGCCCAGTATGGACTGCTCAGCCTCAAGATTTTGCGGTGGAATTCGCGCACTCATTGAACCCCTCCAGAGTACTCACGAAATTGATAAAATCGAAATTGCGGGCCCAGATCGAGGTGGTGGTTCTAGGGTGGCCCGCTGATGCTAACTTTGAATGAACTAATTAGTTTAGTTTTTTGACACGAATCTTGTAGTTGTCAATTTTCTTCTTAAGAGTATTGCGATTGATGCCGAGCATTTGCGCGGTTTTAACCTGATTGCCATTATAGGCGCGTAGAGCCAGCTCCAAGAGCGGCTTTTCTACTTGTTCAAGAACCACATTATATAGGCCATTTAATTCAACTTGAGCTTCTTTTTGTTGAGCGAACAAAACTTCAAGTTTGCTCTTTACAAGCTTCTCCAAGCTCACGGATTGAAGATTAGCGACAAAAAGATTATCAGAACTGTTCAGGTTCGGCGTCATGGAACTCCCAGAATTTCTGCTTAGTGATTGGAGACTATACTCCGCGTGTTTCGGGAGACCAAATATACTTATGCAGCTGCAATTGCAACCTCGCAGATGATTTTTTTAGCAAAATATTTTCTGCCAACCAGCGTTCAGATACTTGGCCGTATGATGGGCTGTATAAAACGACAAACTTTTTAAATAAATCATATTGACGACAGAATTCTTCTGACCACTCAAAATCTTTTTCAGAACAAATCACAAACTTAAATTCTGTGCTTGCATTAGAGAATTTAAGATTCTCCATGAGGAAACTATCTGCAGCGCCACTATCGGGAGTTTTCACATCTAAAATAATTTTTACTCTTGGATCAACAGCTTCGATACTTTTTGACCCACTGGTTTCAAGCGACACGTTCTGTCCGTGATCGCACAAAGTTTTCATCAAGGTGTGAACTTCTTTTTGCAAAAGGGGCTCACCACCGGTGATGCAAGTGTAGTTGGCTCCGTGAGAATAAATTTCGGAGAGAATCTCATCGAGATTTTTTTGTTCGCCTTCATAATAGGAGTATTTGGTATCGCAATAAGTACAACGCAAGTTGCACGCCGTGGTGCGCACAAACACGGTTGGGTTTCCCACAAAAGTGGTTTCGCCTTGGATACTGTAGAAAATCTCATTTATTTTAAGCATTTGACTGGCTTTTTGTCCTGCACCACGGGGCTTAAGTCAAGGAGGGAACTCCTGTACTACCCAGAGGCCCAGATATTTCGTAAATTTTTTAGATGAACCAATTTCTCAAAAAGTTTCGACAGGATGTCATCGCTATAGGCTTTTTGGGTTTAGGGCTTTTCCTCGCCCTGGCCCTAGTGAGCTTTAACCCTCTAGACCCTTCAATCAATTCGATTGGACAGGGCTTAAAAGCTAAAAATTATTGCGGAATTGTTGGAAGCTTCCTGGCAGATGTGCTTTATCAAGGACTTGGTCTCTCGGCCTGGATCGTTGTCGCAGGTTTAGTCAAAATGGCCTTTTCTAGCTATCGCGGTGATTCTCTGAATATTAAGAACATTCGCTTTGTATGGGCATTGTTACTGATCATTAACTGTTCGGCCCTCCTTTCTTTATATTTACCAAATACGAGAATGTTCCAAGATCAGATTTACCTTGGTGGCTTACTTGGTTTGGGAGTTTCTCAGGCCTTGATTCGTGCCTTCAACTCTGCGGGCGTGCAAGTGATCTGTTGGACTTTCATGGCTGTTCTTATCGTGTTCTATTCTGAAAAAACATTGAGAGAGTTGGCGGAGTTTCCGACGGGCCTTCTTGCCACAGTTAAAAAGAAAAAGATCTTAGCCAAGATTCAGAACTTCTTTGGCGGCATATTTATTTCTGAAACCAAGAAAAAGCCAGCATCTAAAAAAGAAGAGAAAAAAGACAAGCCGACAGTCTTCCCATTGTCTGATCGCAAATTCATAGAGAAAACTAAGAACGAAGAAGAAGAAGACGAGGAACTCGAAGCTTCTGACGATGAAGATGAAATTGAAGAAGACGATGAGGAGATGGAGGAAGAAGTTCCCGCAGTCCGCATGTCGCAAAAACGCAAAGTCGTCATGAAGGTCAAACCACCTCGTCGTGTTGAAAATTGGGATATGCCAAAGCTGGGGCTTTTGGAAGATCCTCCGGCATCGCGCATCAAGATTGATAAAAATGAGATTCAAAGAAAAGCTGATCTGTTGGTTGAGAAACTCAAGAACTTCAATATTGAAGGCGAAATTGTTAATGCGAAGCCAGGTCCTCTGGTCACCATGTATGAGTTCAAGCCGAATGCGGACGTGAAGATCAGTAAAATTTCTGAGCTTGAAGATGATCTGTCATTGGCCCTATCGAGTGAGTCGGTTCGTGTTGTGGGTCATATTCCAGGTACTGACGTTGTGGGTATTGAGACTTCCAACGTGAGACGTGAAACGGTTTATTACAAAGATCTGATCGCCGAAGACACCTTCTGGGGCGAAGAGTTGGCCTTGCCGATGGCTGTAGGTCGCGCGGTTGATGGCGAGCCTAAAGTTGTTGATCTAAGAAAAATGCCGCACTTGTTAATTGCCGGTACGACAGGTTCAGGTAAGTCTGTATTTGTTGGCTCGATCATCACAGGTCTTTTGTTCCGCCATTCTCCTAAAACTTTGCGATTGGTTTTGATTGATCCGAAAATGGTCGACTTGGCCCCATTCTCTACTGTTCCTCATTTGGCGCTGCCACACATTACAGAGCCGAAGAAGGCTGCGACGGCTTTGAAGTGGGCTGTACGAGAAATGGAAAAGCGTTACAAGTCTTTGTCGAAATTTGGTGTTGGCAAGATCGAAGCCTTCAACGAAAAAACGTCGAAGATGGCGAAGTCGGATGTGGAAGAGCACGAGAAGATTAACATTGATCTCGAAGAAGGCAAAGCGAAGCTCGATCAGTATTATTATCAACCACTCCCTTACATTGTTATTGTGGTGGATGAGCTCGCAGACTTGATGATCACTGAGAAACAAAATGTTGAGGAACCTATTCAACGTTTGACTCAAAAAGCCCGTGCCTGCGGTATCCATTTGATTCTTGCGACACAGTCTCCACGTAAAGACGTTGTGACAGGTTTGATTAAAACCAATATTCCGGGTCGTGTGGCGCTGAAAGTGGCTTCAAAAATGGATTCGCGTATCATCATCGATGATTCAGGTGCCGAGCGTATGCTTCCAAATGGAGACATGCTCTTCCAAGCGCCAGGCGTTGGAAAACCAACTCGTCATCACGGGCCATATTTGTCAGATGCGGAGATCAGCGGCGTAGTGAAACATTGGGCTGATCAGGGCGAGCCTGAGTTTGATCCATTGGCGATGAAAGCTTTGGATGGCTTTGCTGGTGGTGATGGCGCTGAAAGTGGCGCTGGAGACAGCGGCTTTGGTGATGAAGAGTATGATGAACGCTATGATGAGATTTTATCGTGGGCTTCAAATCAAAAAGAAGTGTCCGCGTCCTTGATACAAAGAAAATTCCGCTTGGGTTATCCTCGTGCCGCCCGTCTTATTGAGGTTTTCGAGAAAGAAGGCGTTGTGGGACCAGCAAATGGCAGCAAGCCGCGTCAAGTTTTAGTTAGCAGTTACCGAGAACAGGCTTGACGACTGTCTAGTGGTTAGTCTGAAATTTAGATCTAACCATTCAAGGAGGAATTTATGTTTAAGGCAATTATTGCGGCTTTAGGATTGGCGTTCTCAGTAAACGCTGTTGCTGCTCCAACGATCGTTGAAACTCTTGTTCAGGTTCAAATGCCTGCAATCATGGACCAAGCTCAAACTCAAGGTTTGGACTGGAAAATCGGTGATACTGCAAGCTACAACATCGACATGGGTTTCCTAAAAGGTTCTATGGTCATGTCAGTAACTTCTATCGTTGCTGAAGGTATCTGGATGACTCAAGACATGGACATGGGCTTTGCTGGTAAGCAAAAAGCTGAGTCTTTGATCGATCCAAACACTGGCGAAATCAAAAAAATGCTAGTGAACGGTAAAGAGCAAGAAATCCCTAAGCAAAACGTGGAAGTTGTCGAAGTGAAAGAAGACAAAATCACTGTTCCTGCAGGTACTTTCGATTGCATTCACGCACGCCTGAAAGACAAAGACAAAAACGAAGAAATCAACGCATGGATCAACCCACAAGTTGTTCCTATGTCTGGTTTGTTGAAACAGGTTGCCCCAAGCCAATTCGGCCAAGTAACTGTTGAGTTGAAATCATACAAAAAGAACTAATTCATGAAATTGTTCTCGGTCAGAGCCACCCTTGCGGTGGCTCTTTCTTTTTCTATCCCTGCTTTCGCTCAGACCAAATCGAATAAGTCTGAGACCTATAAAGATATTATCGAAAAAGCCTACAATTTAAGTCTTCAAAGAGATCGCCAACAGGCTTTGAATATCCTGACGACTGCGATCCGTCGGGAAACCAAGCCCGCTGCTGTGGCAGAGCTTAAAAAAACTAGCAACGAAGTGGCCGGGGTTTTCTTTAGTGACAAAGCCCAACAACTTTTTGAGGTCGGCGTTTCTTTACGCAAAGCAGACCTCAACCAATCCTTGTCGAAGATGACAGAAGCTTCGCGGATTGAGCCTGATAACAGTGTTATTATTTCTGAACTCTCTCGTCTGATGATCTCTAAGGGGGATTGCTCGAGCGCCCAAGATGTCTTAACTAAGCAAATTCGCTTGAGCCCTTATGAAGAGGAACTCAAGATTGCCATGGCTCAGGCTCATCTTTGCCAGAATCATTATTTGGAGGCGGCGAAGCTGATTGATGCGAGGGAGAATGGGAAGTCTCCTCTTCAGAAGTTCTGGTTGGCCCTTGAAGTTGAAAAAAGCGTCAAAGAGAAGAATCTTACCAAGGCGCAAGAGATCTTGAATTCTCTTAATAAACTCGATCCAAAGTATCCAGAGCGGCCCTATTGGACTTGGAAGATAGATAATGTGAAAAAAGTGTCGAATGTGGATTCGGCTCAAAAATACGTGATGACCTGCAAAAACATTTCAGCGAGTCAGTATAGACAGTATATGATAGACCCAATGCTCTGCCGACGAATGACGGAAATGGAAAGTGAGCTTAAAGGTCTTAATGGAATCACTGAATAAAATTATCCCCCTGACTCTTGTTGTTCTTTTTATATCTGCTTGTGGTGTGAAGGGCCGACCTTTACCGCCAACGACACCCCCACCTTTGGGTCGTGGCGAACCAACGAAGTCTCCTGAAGTTAAAAAAATCGAAGCTTCGAAAAATCGTTACAATATCAAAGACGAACAGGACGCGGGGGAAGAATGAAGAATCTTCTCCCAGTGAGCTTGGTGAAAATGTCTGGCGCAGGGAATACCTTTGTTCTCATTGACGCCCGACCCGGCTCGCCTTGGGATATCGCTGAAAAGTCTTTGTCGCGATCGCGTAAAGATATTGCCAAAATGGTCTGTGATCGAATTTTTGGTGTTGCTACAGACGGCGCTCTTTTTATTGAAAAAGGCTCGGATGGATTTGATTTTAGTTGGGACTTCTATAATTCGGATGGATCAGGAGCTGAGATGTGCGGCAATGCGGCTCGCTGTGCGGCCCGCTTTTGTCACGAGTCCATGGGGCGTGAAGATCTCAGTAATATTAAATTTAAAACTGGTGCTGGGTTGGTGACGGCGCAAATTCTTGGTGACGGGCGTATCCGCGTTATCATGCCAGAGCCGCATTATTTGAATAAAGATTTAGAGTTAAAGACCAAATCGAGTTCAACAGAAAAGTTTGCATACGTGAACACAGGTGTTCCGCATCTTGTTCAACGAATTCACAACTTTGCTGATACGGTGGCTTTGAAAGACATGGCCCGAGAAGTAAGATCTCATGAAGATCTTCAACCACAAGGCGCCAATGTGACTTTCTATGTGGAAGACTCTGTGGGAAAAATTCACGCCGTGACTTTTGAGCGCGGAGTAGAGGATTACACTCTCGCTTGTGGTACAGGCGCTGTCGCTGCAGCTTTGGTTTACAGCGAAGAAGCCAAAGTTTCAGATGTGAGCGTGACGATGCCGGGAGGATTGATGGACGTGAGCTTCTTAGCAAACGATCCCCATCCCCTCATGACTGGCGACGCCGTTTTTATTGGGGAATTTCAGTACAATCTTGAGGTGTTAAAATGAAAAATTTAAAAGGAACTTTCACGGCTTTGGTGACGCCATTTAAGAATGGCAAAGTCGACTACGTTTCTCTTGAGAGGCTCGTAGCTCAGCAGCTTAAAGGTGGTGTTGATGGTTTTGTCATCAACGGCACGACGGCAGAAAGTCCGACGCTCACTGAGTCTGAACGCAATGAAATCTTTAAGTTTATTAAAAGCAAATGCGGTTCTGAAGTTGTTCTGATTATGGGAACGGGTTCTAACAGTACCCAAAAAACTATTGAAGAGACAAAAGCAGCGCAAGAACTTGGTGCTGATGCTGCTCTTGTGGTTGTCCCCTATTATAACAAACCACCACAACGTGGTCTTTATGAGCACTTTAAAGCTGTGGCTACCTCTGTTCGCATTCCGACCATCCTTTATAATGTGCCGGGGCGCACGATTACGGCGCTAGCGACGGAGACGATTGCCAGTTTGACAAAAGTTCCTGGTGTGAAGGCCATCAAAGAAGCCAGTGGCAAAATTGATTTTGCATCTGAAATCATTCAAGCCTGCGGCAAAGAATTCGTCATGCTTTCTGGTGATGATGGAACTTATGTTGAGTTTCTAAATGCCGGGGGCCACGGTGTGATTTCCGTGGCAACTCATGTGATTCCTGCACAAATGGTGCAGTGGAAGAAGTGGGTTCTAGAAGGGCAAGTTGAAAAAGCTCGTGCAGATATTCAAAAGTATTCAAAATTAATAGACACTCTTTTTGTTGAAGCCAATCCCATTCCGGTCAAGAAAGCTTTGCAGCTGATGGGTGTTATTGACTCAGCAGAGCTGCGTTTGCCTCTTGTTGAATTGTCTGAAGAAAATACTGCAAAACTCAAAGTCGAAATGAAGAACGTAGGACTTCTCTAATGAAAAAAATCAAAGTTGGTCTGGTGGGGGCTTCGGGCCGTATGGGTCTTGAGATCGTCAAGGTTTTAGAGGCAGATCCTCGCTGTGAACTTGTCCTGCCCATTACACGCGGTCAAAAGATCGACTCCAAAGAAGCGGCAAAACTTGATGTGTGGATTGATTTCTCGGTACCCGATGTTTTTTCTGAAGTGCTCAAGGTGGCAGCTAAGAATAAAACCCCGGTTGTCTGTGGCACCACGGGTTTTGGTCCAAAAGAGAAAGCATTGTTGAAGAAGTATGGAACAAAGATTCCCCTTCTCTGGGCCTCAAACATGAGTTTGGGCGTTGCTGTTCTTAATGAGGCCTTGAAAGTTTTTTCTTCGATCTCTGATTTTGATTTTCAAATTGAGGAAATTCATCACAATAAAAAGAAAGACAAACCTTCGGGAACGGCGATCACTCTTCAAGAAAACCTGGAAAAGGCTGTGGGAAGAAAGTTGCCTGAGCCCTTAGCTATTCGTGGCGGTGGGGTTTTCGGGGTTCATAAGATCTTTGCGTTGTCTGACGAGGAAGTGATCACTTTTGAGCACAGTGCTTTGAATAGAACGGTTTTCGCTAAGGGAGCGGTCGGTGCAGCCGTTTGGTTGGCGCCTCAGAAGCCTGGGGTCTATGGAATCCGGGATGTTCTCTTTGGAAAGCAGAAATGAGCCCAGAAAGACATCTCTCGCTGATTTATGTCTCTATTGATTTGGTGGGTGGTTTAGAAAAGTCACGACAGCTTCTCGCAAAAATGAGCGAATTGGGCGAGATCGAAACCATTTCTTCTGTCTACAAGAGATATCTTACCAAGGACCGCGTGGACTTTAGTGCGCGCATGGAGTTCGTGCTTCGGTTCAATACAATCATGAACGTGGATCAGTGTTTGTATATGTTGCTGTCTTTGGCGGAAGTGGCGGCCTCGGAAGGCTCTCATAAAACTCAGTGCGATCTTATTTTATTGGCCTATGACAGAAAAATCCTCATGTCCCCTAAACTGACATTGCCGTACCCTCATCTTCACACAGATGCTTTGGTGATTCGGTGTGCTGCGGAGGCCTGGGGTAGCTATGAGCATCCAATTTATCAAAGAACTCTCAGTGAGATTTCGAAAACTGCTAGCCCTGTGCAGGATGCAGAGTTTCACCTTCAAGGCAAAAGCCTGGTTGATTTTTAACATCAGCCAACGTACAAATTTGGTAACAGCAAATCGGGAGTCCCCATGAAATTTTTTATCGATACAGCAGATATTGAAGAGATCAGACAAGCCAATCTTCGTGGTTGGGTTGATGGTGTAACTACAAACCCTTCCCTTATTGCAAAATCAGGTAAAGATTTTCACACGGTGATCAAAGAGATCTGCAAAGAGATCTCAGGTCCTGTTTCTGCTGAAGTAATCAGTCTTCAAGCCAATGAGATGGTTAAGGAAGGTCTAGAGCTTGCGAAGCTTGCAAGTAATGTTGTTGTTAAAATCCCAATGTGCGAAGACGGCATGATTGCCGTTAAAAAACTGACTGCAGAGGGAATCAAGACCAATGTCACATTGGTGTTCTCTCCAATGCAGGCATTGCTTGCAGCAAAAGCTGGCGCCACAATGGTTTCTCCATTTGTTGGACGTCTTGATGACATTGGAACTGAGGGAATGGTTATGGTTAATCAGGTTATTCAGATTTACCAAAACTACGACTTTAGTACCGAAGTCCTTGTGGCCAGCGTAAGAAGTCCGATGCATATCCAAATGGCTGCTGAGATGGGTGCGGATATCGCGACTATTCCATACAAGGTTATGCAACAAATGACTCATCATCCACTCACTGAGAAGGGCATTAAGATGTTCATGGATGATTGGAATAAGGCACAGAAGAAGTAATGAAGTTTCTATTGCCGGCTCTTCTTTGCGTAATGACAGGATTTTTGTCGGGCTGCCGCACCGGGGGAGTGATCTTGCGAGAAACTCCTCTTGGGGTGAGCGAAACCCGTCGTGTGATTGTGTCTGTTATCGGTGAACCACGCTCTATGAGCCAAAATGGCCGGGAACTTATTTCTAAGTTTTATGATCGCAAAGATCAGCCTCTTAAAAAGATGGATATGGCTAAAGAACGTCTTTACACCCATGTCACTGTCCTTGGAGACCGTCGTCCTTATGACGTTCAGGTCGAGGTCCTCGTCGAAAGTCGAGATGAAGCGGGGGGCTTTACCCTGTCAGACCGAGATGACGCTCGGGCCGGGGTGATCGCCGAAAAGATCCGCCAGGCGCTTAACCAAAGTCGCGACAACCGTAACGTTATTGACGACTTCCGATCCTTCTAACTACACTTAGCATATTGAATAGTCATGAAGACTACTCGTAAACGGGGTGAATGTTGCAAAGATTGCGACGACGTTGGCTACTGCCGATCGCAGCACTGGCTGCAGTTTTCTCTTTACCAAGTCAACTTGGTGGAGTGAAGTTCGTTCCTATTTATGAAGCTCTAACAATCCGCGCTCAAAAAAATTCTCCGCCACATGTTGCATTCGAAGGACTCATTGAGCCGGCATTGAGAATTTCCGAGTGGGATCGAATTGAGCAAAAGCCCGCAGTCACGTTAGCAACTCATCAAGGATTTGCCACGACTCGCTCCCCGGCATCTTTCTTAGCAAAAAGAATTGTCGTTCCTGAAATGGTTCTTAAAAAGAATTCTGAAGTTCTCATCTCTGAGGCAGAAAAGTATGAGCCTGTTCGTCAAAGAGAATGGGTGCAGTCTCTTTCGGCTGCTCAAGTGGCTCGCTTGGAAGAAGCACAACGAAGAACCGAAGTGTTGGATCATGATTGGACTCCGCCAACTTTGGCGCAAATGGCCCAGGAGGTTTTGGCAAGTTCAGGAGCTTTGAACAATGCCACTCCGCAGAGAAATTACTATATATCTGGTCGCACTCCTCAAGGTGAAGTTCGTACTGATATTCCTCGCCCTCGCATGGGTTTGAACAATCCCCCTTCTTCAGATTCGGATATGGCGCCTTCAGAAATGGGCTTGGTTGAAGGAAATAACAGTCTTCATAAAATTGTCGGACCTATTGAGATCACTGGCGGCCTGGCTGTTACCAACGAACATCATATTGAAGTTCGCAGAAACGATCGTGGTATATATAAAGAGTTGGGTCGGGTTGATCTCCAACAAGGTCTTTATAATATAGAGGTCGATGATCCTTCAGGAACAGTGGTTGCCCGTCTGGTTAATAAAGATGGCAAGGTTCTTGGAGAAGGCAGTATTCGGTTGGGTCTTGCTGTGGCTTCGAATGGTCAGAATGTTATCAAAGGCCCTAAACTGAAGGTCGCTCCTCATCCTGATTTTGCAGGGATCGTGACCAGTGCTTACAATCCAAAAGCTGAAGATACCGCGCCAGCGAAAACTCGCGTGACTTTTGTTAAGGGTGCTAGCGAAGTGACGGCGAAGAGCGATGCGACAGTGGCTATGGACAACGTTGTTAAGAAATCAACGACGGTCATGAGAGCCGCAGCTCCAAATCATCTACAAACAACGTCAATTATTGTTTCTGGGACCGAGTTCAAAACTCTTCTTTATCCGGAAAACATGGTTGAGGCGCTCCAAAATATTATTTCTCAGCAGAGAAGAGTTTCTTTAGAAGGCGCTCCTCGAATTATTTGGGGTAAGGTTACGCTAGACGGAAAAGCGCTCGCGGGAATTGATGTTCGCGTGGAATCCGAAGAAGGACTTGAACCTATTTACTTCAACCAGTTCATGATTCCGGATGCCAATCTTAAAGCCACTTCAGAAAACGGGCTTTATGCATTTATAGATGTTCAAGAAGGTTTCCACTCAGTCCTTGCGACGAGAAGCTCTGCAATTTTTGGTTACCAAAATGTGGTGGTGGAAGAGGCTTCGGTGGCGCAGGCAGACATCGAATCAACTATCCGTAAAGAATCTGTTCCTTTAAATATCTATGATGCCTTCACCGGCAAGGCCGTTCCGGCCACTGTGACGATGCAAAGCTTGGAAGAGGAGCTGAAATCTGAAACAGGAAGCGAGACACTTCTGCTTCCACCGATTTCAAGATTAGGTCTCATGCGTGTTGAGCCAGCGAATAGCGAATATGTGGGTGCTCGATATCTTTATAATGACTCTGAAGCTTTCATTCATGCGCCTCTGATTCGATGGTCATGGTTAAGCTCTATTAGAACTTACCTGAAATTTGATGATGCGCCTTCTACGGGAACTATCGTTGGATTTGTTCCGGATGAAGAATTTGAAGTTTATCTTGCTGGCTATGATCAATTCCCTGCTCGCAATATCGTTTACTTCGATATGCATGGCCGAATCCTGCAAACGGGCAAAGGCATCGCGGGTGGTGGATTTATTATCTTTAATGCTGAGGACGACACACACGAGGTGGTGGTTTTAGGAACGAGAACTCAAAAAATGTATTCTCGAGTACTTCCTGTGGACCCGGCTTCCCTCTCAATCCTAACTTTTAGAGAATAGCCTTTAAGTCTGAACTTTTCTTTTAAAGAAATCTCCGCGATCTTCGAAACTCTTAAACTCATCCAAGCTGGTTCCTCCGGGACTTAAAAGAACAGTGTCCCCAGGTTTTGCAGTTTCGATAGTAAAGTCTAATGCTTCTTCAAGACGCTGGAAAGATGAACCCGGCAACTGAGATTTGCCTTGGGCAATTTCGCGGCATTCGCCAAAGAAAACAAACGTTGTTTGCGGAAGGTCTTTTAGGTTAGACAATAAGTCCCAGGGAAGATTCTTATCTCTTCCGCCAAGCAAAAGATAAAGCTGCCCCTTGTTCTCGCGAGATTCCGAGGCGGCCTGGGCGGCGATCAATACGCTGTCCATAGCGGTGGCTTTGCTGTCATTGATAAATCTCAGTCCATTGAAGGTCCCCACGTTTTCGAGGCGATGAGAAAGTCCCTTAAAACTTTTCATTCCTTCGATAGCAGAAGGGGGCCATCCGGCAGCAAGGGCAATGGAAGCAGACAGAGCGAGGTTGTCTTGATTGTGGGAGCCGATCAAATGAGCCTCAGACAATTTTAAAGATAAAAGCGCGGGGTCTTCTTTTGTGATAACTGAGACCATTTCGTGAGAGCCCTGATCTTTTGCATAGCTCACCAGGTCCCCACCACGAGCATTGACCAGCATTTTATGCTTAGTGAGAGAGAGGATTTTCCACTTTGTTTCGTAGTACTCATCGAGACTCAAATACCGTTCTAAATGATTGGCAGTAAAATAAGTGATAGCCGAATAGTCCAAAGAAAGACCGGCGCAGTTCTCTAGTTGATAGCTTGAAAGCTCTAAAATAATCCAATCAGCCCGAGATCTCTTTCCATCGAGGACATCTGAGACGTACTCAGCAAAAGGAGTCCCGAGATTTCCTCCAACAAAGCCAGTATTTGAGAAGGCCGCAAGTCCTGCACCCAAAATAGATACTGTTGTGCTTTTTCCAACGGAGCCCGTCACGCCAATCAGTTTCTCATTTTCTAAGCAGGCGCAACTCAAGGAAATCTCACTAGTGATAACAACGCCATTTTTTTTGGCTTCTTGAATCCAAGGTGAGCTGAGGGGAACTCCAGGAGAGACCACTAAGGTCTGTGGCTTAAACTCAGACATCAGTTTTTCGGAATGTGAGTAATTTGCAGAGGGAAGTTTTCCATCAAAAGTGGCTAAATCTTTCGCAGGAAGACCACAAAGCAACAGCAATCGCTTTGCTGCCTCACCACTTTTGCCCATTCCAACAATAGCTACCGGACCCGGAAGGTCCTTGATAAATCTTTTCATCTGCACGATCATAGACTTCGGGGGGAAATTTGCCTACTTCTTTTTCTTTTCCAGATTTTCGGGAATCCAAATATACAGCCATCATTAGTGACCTTCATTTATCTGAGGCAGAGCCTGTAAATTTGAAGCATCCTTTATGGAAAAAATTTAAGACTAAGCAGTTCTTTTTTGATGATACTTTTGAAATGTTTCTTAAGCATGTGGAAGAGAAAGCCAAAGGTGCTCCTGTTGAATTGATTCTCAACGGCGATATTTTTGATTTCGACAGCGTGACCCGTCTTCCTCAGGATCCTGTTTTTCATATCAGTTGGCTTGAAAAACATCGGGGTCTTTATCCTCGTGAAGAGCGTTCAAAGTTCAAAATCCAAGCTATCTTGAAAGACCACTCTGAGTTTGTTCGTGCCCTGAAAGAGTTTATTCTGAGAGGGAACCGAGCGGTTTTCGTTATCGGAAATCACGATCTCGAGCTGCACTTTCAAGAGGTTCAAGATGAGATTTATCGCAGTCTGGATTTGCCTGAAGGAAAACGACAACAGGTTCGTATCGTTGAGTGGTTTTACATCAGCAACCAAGACACTTTGATCGAACATGGAAATCAGTACGACCCCTATTGCATGTGTGAAGATCCCGTGAATCCCTTTGTTCGCGGATACAATTTTATTTCTTTAAAACTTCCGTTTGGAAATCTGGCCTGCCGCTACATTATGAACGGCATGGGCTTTTTCAACCCTCATGTGGATTCCAACTACATTATGACTCTCAGGGAGTATTTGCATTTCTTTGCGAAATATATGCTTCGGGCTCAGCCGGGCTTGGTCTTTACTTGGTTCTGGGGATCTGTTGTCACTTTGGGACATTCTTTTGTTGATCGCTTGGCCTCACCAATGAGAAACCCCCTGAAGATTGAAGATCGCGTGGCGTTGATAGCTGAAAAAGCCAATGCAGAGCCTCGTATGGTTCGAGAGTTGAAAGAACTTTTTGTGGACCCTGCTGCCAGCCAGCCTTTTTTATTGGCCCGAGAATTGTGGTTGGATCGCGCCTTTATCGTCTTCATCGCGTTTTTTCTGATTTTTGAGCTGCTGGTTTTGGTGAGAGCGGTTTTTGATGTTTATTTCTTCTGGCTTTTTATTCCGCTGTTTCTTTTATTGCCTTTCTTTCTCTTTTACAGCAAGTCGATCACTTCTTTGGTTTCGAGCTACAAAGAGCCCGACGACAGAGTTCTTGCGATGACCAGTGCTATTACTCGAGTAAATCGCGTTGTTTATGGACACACTCACCACACACGTCACGAAATGATCGGCTCGGTGGAGCATTTGAATAGTGGCTGCTGGTCACCTGCCTTTTTGGACGTGGAGTGTACTAAGCCTTTGGATCAAAAGAATTTTATCTGGATTTCTCCTTCGGAAGCTTCACACCGTCAGGCGGAGCTGTATCGTTTTGTTGATGGAAGGTCAGAAGTGGTTGCGGCCTCGGCGCCGAAATCCGGCGGAGCCTAGCGAGGTCATTTCGACACCGTTCTTTTTGCTCTTTAGAGAACAAAAACGCAGACTTGAGTTAAAATTATTGCGCCGCGGAGCAAAAAGCACCTTGTCAATGGCCTTGTCCCTATGCAAACCTTTTATTGTTCGATTTAAACAAGGATGGAGAGAGGTATATCATGGCAGAAGTACTTGTAGTGACAAGCAAAGTAAAAAAACTCATCAAAGAAAAAGGTCAAATGAACACGTCTGCTGAGACTATCGACGTGCTCAGTAAAGCTATCGAGCAACTTTGCTTGAAGGGTGTTGAGAGTGCAAAAGCTGACGGTCGTAAGACTGTTATGGCTCGCGACATCGTGATCGATCACCTTTAATTTTTAGATTAAAATCTGAAATAGAAAAAACCCACAACCGCGAGGCTGTGGGTTTTTTATTTTTAAGTGACTGCTTAAAGCATCTTTTGGAGATCATCCCACGAGATGATGGCAACACCTAGGCTCTGTGCCTTATCGACCTTTGATCCCGGGTCATCGCCGACCACGAGATAGCTGAGCTTAGATGAAACCGAGCTAAAGATCTTCCCGCCATTTCTTTCGATAACATCTTTAGCGTCATCGCGTTTCACCGGCAAAGTCCCCGTGATCAAGAAGCTCATTCCTGAAAGTTTTCCTTCTTGAGAACGAACGGGATTCACAGTGGTGACGCCAAGTTCTTGCATCGCCTTGATGTCATTGACTAGCTCCTCGTTGGAAGTCCACTGCAAAATAGATTTCGCAACCTTCGGACCGATTTCGGGAACACCGACGAGGTCGTCTTCCTGAGCATTCACAAAATTTTCGATAGTTAAAAAATGATCAGCAAGATGTTTTGCGGTCTGTTCGCCGACGAAGCGAATACCGAGGGCAAAAATAAAGCGAGCCAGTGTCGGAGATTTGCTATTAGAAATACTCTTAAGAATGTTGTCGGCAGATTTTTCCCCCTGACGATCCAGAGCAAGAATATCTTCTTTTTTGAGTCGATAAAAATCTGAAAATCTTCTTAGGAGATTGTTGTCAACCAGGGTCTCAATCAGTCGATCCCCAACTTTATCGATGTTCATCGCTCGACGAGCAACAAAATGTTTCAGAGACTCTTTCACCACCGCGATACACAATGGATTCACGCAACGAGTGACGACTTCACCTTCGAGTTTCTGAACTTCAGAGCCGCAAGCAGGACAATGAGTAGGAAGTAAAAATGGTGAAGAGCTTTTTGGGCGCTTGTCTAAAACCACAGAAACCACTTCAGGAATAACATCACCAGCGCGCTGAATGACGACAGTGTCGCCGATGCGAACATCTTTTCTGTTGATCTCTTCCTGATTGTGAAGAGTGGCATTGGTGACAGTTACACCACCCACCTTCACCGGCTTCATGATAGCCACTGGAGTGAGCGCGCCTGTTCTTCCCACCTGAACGGCAATATCTTCGATGACGGTGACAGCTTGTTCGGGTTTGAATTTTGCGGCTGTTGCCCAACGAGGACTGCGAGCCACAAGCCCCAGGTCGTCTTGAAGTGCTAGCGAATTCACTTTGATAACAATGCCATCGATATCAAAGGGCAGCTTTGGTCTGATTTTTTCAACATGGTGATAGTAATCCGCTACAGCTTGGGGACCTTTACAAATTTGCACGAGATCCCCTTCCAACATTAAGGCGGTGGGAATGTGCTGATCTGCAAAGTACTTTTCAATCTCATATTGAGTTTGGAAGGCGACACCTTCCGATGCCCCTAAGGCATAGGCCATAAATCTCAAAGGTCGAGAGGCCGCAATTCGTGAATCCAACTGGCGAACGGTTCCCGCAGCGGCATTGCGAGGATTGGCAAAAGTCTGTTGTCCGTTGTCTTGTTGGGCTTCGTTCAACTTGAGAAAGTCTTGTTTAAACATCAAGACCTCGCCGCGCACCTCAAAAAGTGCGGGAGCTTTTTTACCCAGCTTTAGCGGAATGCTGCGAATGGTTTTGATATTTTCAGTAACGTCTTCACCGACAGAGCCGTCGCCTCGAGTGATAGCTCGAACCAAGTCGCCATTTTCATAGACAAGTTCCATGGAGAGACCGTCGAACTTGAGTTCGCAGAGATACTCGACTTCATCTTCGCTACGGAGAAATTTTTTAACACGCTCATCAAACTCAAAAATGTCCTCAACAGAGTAACTGTTAGCCAATGAGAGCATGGGCAGGCGATGGGCCACCTTTTGAAAGGAATCCAAGGCCTTCCCGCCCACTCGCTGCGAGGGTGAATCGGAAAGGTCTAGGTTTTTTCCTGAGTCTTCAACCTTAAGGAGTTCTTCAAAGAGTTGGTCATACTCGAAGTCCGTGATCGTGGGACGATCTAAAACGTAATAGCTATAGTCGTGTTCAGATAGGATTTTTTTAAGCTCTTCGTGGCGTTTTTTGGACATAGGCAAGTCTACCACTCCATAGGATCCTGTCACCGAAGGATGCAACGCCGAATAAGGCCAGTTGTGATTTCCCAGGGGTGACTGGTTGGCAAGAATTGAGTACCTTAAAGTCTTCAAATCCTCTTCAAGGAGACCCCGGTGATTGACAAAAAAACCATTGAACATATCGCCAAACTGTCACGCCTTCATGTGACCGAACAAGAGGCGACTGAATACAGCGCTCAACTCTCAAAAGCCCTTGAATATTTCGAGCAGATCTCAAAAATCGACACCAAAGGCATTGAACCTTTGATCACGCCAACAGAAATCGAAGACTTCTGGCGTGAAGACGAAGCAAAATCAGAATATACAGCCGAAGAGATGACAGAGAATGCTCCAGCCCGAGCCGGGAACCTCTTTAAAGTACCACCAGTGGTTTAGGAGTGGACATGGACTTAACATTTGCCTCAATCACTGAAGTTGTTGAAGCTGTAAAATCAAAAAAAGTCAGTGCGAAAGAAGTGGCGACTCACTTTCAAAAGCGCATTGAGTCCTTGGATGGGAAACTCAATTCATTCACTAGTAAAAATGAAAATGCTATGAAAGATGCTGAAGCTATTGATGCTCGCATCGCTAAGGGAGAAGATGTGGGCCCTTTGGCTGGCATCCCCTTCGGGATTAAAGAAATGCTTTGTACAAAAGGCATGAAAACCACTGCAGGTTCAAAAATTCTTGAAAACTTCGTGCCACCTTATGATGCTACTGTTGTCGAGCGTCTAAAAAAGGCCGGCATCGTAGTTATGGGAAAGTTAAATCAAGATGAATTTGCCATGGGTTCTTCAAATGAAACGTCTTTCCATGGTCCCGTAAAAAATCCTTGGAATTTAGATTGCGTCCCGGGGGGATCTTCCGGTGGATCGGCTGCGGCCCAGGCGGCTCGCTTGGTTCTCGGTACTATTGGAACTGACACCGGCGGATCTATTCGTCAGCCTGCAAGCTTTTGCGGTATCGTGGGTGTTAAGCCTACTTACGGACGTGTGAGTCGTTACGGCATTATCGCCTATGCATCTTCTTTGGATCAAGCGGGCCCTATGGTGAGCAACGTTAAAGATGCGGCTCTGACTTTGGAAGTTATTTCTGGTTTTGACCATCACGATTCAACAACATCTCAGAAAAAAGTTCCCTCATGGAGCAAAGACCTTTCGACTTCAATGAAGGGTGTTCGTGTTGGATTGATGAAAGAGTACATGACAGGTGGATTGCATCCGGATGTTCAAAAGACTGTGGAAAAGTCTGTGGAGACTTTGAAACAAATGGGTGCAGAGATTGTCGAAGTCTCTGTTCCGATGACAAAGTTCGCAGTGCCAGTTTACTATCTTGTGGCCTCGAGTGAAGCGTCTTCGAACCTAGCTCGTTATGATGGTGTTAAGTATGGCTACAGAGCTGAATTCCAAAATCTTTCGGCGATTGATTTGGAGCAATTTTATGGCCAGACTCGCGGCGAAGGTTTCGGCAATGAAGTTAAACGTCGGATCATGTTGGGAACTTACTGTCTATCGAGCGGCTACTTTGATGCTTATTACACTAAGGCAGGACAAGTGCGTCGCCTGATTACAAATCAGTACATGGAAGCATTTAAAAAATGTGACGTTATCTTGAGCGCGGTGACCACATCCCCTGCTTTCAAAATTGGAGAGCGCGTGGCAGATCCATTGGCGATGTATCTGAATGACATCTTCACAACATCGACGAACTTGGCAGGATTGCCCGGAATGAGTGTGCCATTTGGTATGTCCAAAGATGGATTGCCGATTGGTGTGCAATTGACCTCGGCGCACTTTGAAGAGCAAAAAATGCTGAATGTTGCTTATGCATTAGAAAGTGGATCTCCAGTGATGGGAGTAAAGCCAAATGTCATCTAGAGATTATGAAGCCGTTATTGGCATTGAAATTCACGTTCAGTTAAACACAGTCAGCAAAATGTTCTGTGCAGATCCAACAAACTTCGATGCCGCTGACAATGAGAACACATCTCCGGTCAGCGTGGGAATGCCAGGAACCCTGCCGGTTGTGAATAAGCGTGCTATTGAGCACTCCATCAAAACAGGCCTGGCTCTGGGTTGCAAAATTCGCGAGAAGTCAGTGTTCGCCCGAAAAAACTATTTCTATCCAGACCTTCCTAAGGGCTATCAAATTTCTCAATATGATCAGCCTCTTTGTGAAAATGGAACGATCACCTTCAAAGTGAATGGTGTTGATAAAACCGTTGGCATCACGCGAGCTCATATGGAAGAGGATGCAGGAAAATCAATCCATCATTCAGATTATACTCTCATCAATTATAATCGTGCGGGCATTCCCTTGCTCGAGATCGTAACAGCTCCCGATATAAGAAGCGCTGTGGAGGCTGCTGAATACAGCCGGGCTATTCGACAAATCGTTCGCTATCTTGGCGTATGTGATGGCAACCTTGAAGAGGGATCTATGCGCTGTGACTGCAACGTCAGCGTGAGAAAAGTCGGTACAGAAAAACTTGGAACAAAAGTTGAGATTAAGAACGTCAACTCCTTCCGCTTTGTCGAAAAGGCCATCGAATATGAAATTGATCGCCAAATAGATGCGGTAGAGCGTGGCGAAAAGATTATTCAAGAGACTCGTCTTTGGGATCCTGATAAAAATCGCACCTTCTCTATGAGAACGAAGGAGGATGCTCAAGATTATCGTTACTTTGCAGATCCTGATCTTTTACCCACCCGTATCACCAAAGCTATGGTGGAAAAATTCAGAAAAGAACTCCCTGAGTTGCCAATTCCAAGAGCCAAGCGTTTTCAGGACGAACATGGTCTCCCAGAATCCGATGCTTTGGTTTTGACTACAGAAAAAGATTTAGCAGATTTTTACGAAGCCACAGCCAAGGAGTCTAAAAACTTTAAGGGGTCTTCGAATTGGGTGATGACAGAGCTTTTGCGCGAACTCAATGCGGCGAACAAGAATATTGAAGATTCTCCAGTTAAACCGACTCAGTTGGGTCGAATGATCGCATTGATCGATAACGGCACAATTTCTGGTAAGATCGCAAAGACTCTTTTCCAAGAGATGTGGAAATCAGGAAAGGATCCAGAGGTCCTTGTTAAAGACCTGGGTCTTGTGCAAATCACAGATTCAAACGTCATCGAAAAAATTATTGATGAAGTTTTAGCAGCCAATGTACAAAACGTGGAAGATCACAGATCTGGAAAGAAAAAAAATCTTTTTGGATTCTTTGTCGGCGCCGTGATGAAGGCCTCCAAAGGCCAGGCGAATCCGGAGATAGTGAACAAGATCCTTCAAGAAAAACTAAAGTAGGAAATATGAAAGTTGCTGCCCTAGATCTTGGAACGAATACTTTTTTATGCCTCATTGTAGAAGGTGATTCTCAAGGGATCATTAAAGTGCATGAAGATCTTTCTAAAGTTGTGCGCCTTGGTCAGGGCGTCGATAAAACCGGAGAATTTCATCCCGATGCTTTACAAAGAGCCCGGGAGTGTCTGGCGGAGTTTAAAAAGTCTATTGATATACATGGCGTAGATCAAGTCCTTGCCATGGCGACATCGGCGGCTCGTGACGCGAAGAACGGCCAAGAGCTTTTTAAAATTGGTAAAGACCTGGGAATTCCCATCGAAATTATTCCTGGTGAAGACGAAGCTCGCATCACCTATCAGGGTGCTACTGTTGGAAATGTGGACACCTCAAAAGTAAATTTAGTTGTGGATGTGGGTGGCGGATCCACGGAGCTGATTCAAGGACACGGATCGCAGATTCTCTTTGGCGAAAGCCTTAACATTGGCGGTGTTCGTCTCACCGAGAAGTTCATCTCAAGTCAGCCAGTGAAAGATCAAGAGCGAAGTCTGCTTGAAAAACATGTGGAATCTGAACTTCAGAAAGTTCTTCCAGAAGTTAAAAAAACCCCTGTGGATCAAATCGTGGCCGTAGCCGGAACACCGACCTCCATTGCGGCTATTGAGCTAGGGGGCTTTGTTGCTGAAAAGGTTGATGGATACTTTTTAAGCCGAGAGAGGTTGCGCTACTGGGTTGATGAATTTGCAGCAACATCGGTTGAAACCAAAAAAGACAAATACAATCTCGGCGGAAGAGCAGACATTATTTTTGCTGGTAGCGTGATTTTGCTTAAAGTTGTTGAGGCCTTAAATAAAGAAGGACTGATGATTTCCACGAAAGGAGTTCGATATGGGGTGGCTTTGGAAATGCTTCGTCGCAAGTTTACTGGTATTTAGTCTAGGAGTCCATGCCGCCACTCCCTTTTCCAAAAGAACAATCGTTCTTGGAAAGAAAGAGTTGGTTGTTGATGTCGCAGAAACTCCTGATCAGCATGAACGAGGTTTGATGTTTAGAACTTCGATGAAGGACGATGAGGGCATGCTTTTTGTTTTCAAGAATGAAGAAAACCGTTTTTTCTGGATGAAAAACACTCTCATAGATCTTTCAATTGGCTACTTTGATAAAAAAGGAAACTTAATTGATGTTCAGGAGATGAAATCAGGCAAAGGAATTCCCGATGCTAAACTCCCTTCGTATCCAAGCAGTGGTCCGGCGCAGTATGCGCTCGAAATGAATAAGGGATGGTTTGATAAGAATAAAATCAAATTGGGGACAAAACTTATAATTAAGAAGTAGACGCGAGTGAGTCCAGGTCCAGTAGTCCCTATAAATATTTGCCAGACTTAGCTCATCTGATTAAAGTGGTAGCTAGCGTTATTGAAACAGTATGTTTCATAGCATCAATCAAGGATGAAAAAATGATGATGAAAAAACTCGTAATTCTTATCGCGTGTTTAGGCCTCGCCGCTCAATTTACAGGTTGTACATCCAAGGACCCACAAGCAGATAGTGAAGTAGCAGCAGATTTTGACTCTGCTGATCTTGAGAAGCTTGAGGGCGATGATGCGATGGATATTGCAAGTGATGACTCTCTTATGAGTGATTCCTTGGCTGAAGACGCTCTCGGCGAGTCAACAACCACGACGACAACTGAAACAACGACTGCTGAGTCGACCTTCGGTGAAGAACAAGCCACAACGGATAGTACGGACATTGCGACCAGTACAGAAACACTTCCTGCAGATCCTTTTGCAGAAGCTGGATCTGAAGATATGACGACTTCAACGGATTCAACGACAATTGTTGATTCGTCAGGTGCAGACACATCTAATGATGTGACATCTATGGTTGAGTCCAGCACGGTGGCTGAAACCCAAACGGAAACTCACACAGAGACTCATGAGCAGGAGCCAGCGCCAAAAGTTAACATCCCATTGCAAAAGGTGGCAACGGCTCCTTGGAAATCTGGCAAGACTTGGGTGAACACAGTTTATTTCGCTCGCCCTGGAGACAGCTTGTCTTCTGTGAGCCAATCGATCTTCGGTACTGACAAGTCAAAAGAACTAAAAAAAATCAACCCTACTTATCAGTCTCGTGGTTTGAAGCCCGGCGATAAAGTTTACTACAGCTCTCCAAATCGTCCGGATGATTCTTCGCGTGTGATTACATACTACGAAGACAACGGTGTTGCTCCTGAACTTTATGTAGCGAAAGATGGCGACAACATTCGTCAGCTTTCTAAAGAGATCTTGGGTTATGACAATGCTTGGAAAGAAGTCTGGTCAAGCAACTCCGTAGATTCTAAAGGCACCATTGCTGCGGGAACAGAGCTTCGTTACTGGAGAGGTGGCGCAGTGGCGGCCGCTCCTCAGCAGCCTCCACAGCAGGAAGTTGCTGGTGGAATGGGAATGGAAGAACAACAAGTTCCTCCTCCAATGCCTCCGCAAGAAATGGCTCCACCACCACAAGATCCAATGATGGACCAAGCTCAAAACGATTTCCCACCTCCACCGCCAATGCCTGAAGCAGAGATGGCTCCGCCACCTCCACCGCCGCAAGACATGGCTCAAATGCCGCCACCTCCACCACCAATGGAAGCGGTTAATCCTCCAGCTCAGCATATGCAAGGCGAGGAAGCTCCAGTTGGAATGGATAGTGATACGACAATGGCTTTGGCAGTTGTTGGTTTGGCAGCGGCAGGTTTGGCTATACTTATCGTGATGAGAAAGAAAAGAAGACAGAGGGAGCTAGAGCAGTCGTCGATGAACGATACGCATGTGGGATAGCGCTTGGCGCTAACCCACCTTCTTAAGAATAGTGTCCATTACTGAGCGGCGACCGGTTCTGTCATTTTCTACAAAGTAGATAAGGTCGTCGACAATCTGAACGTCACGATTGTTCATTGGCAAAAATTTGATTCCAACTCCAGCTGAGTTGACCCAAATGACTGAGGCAGAAACTTTCCGCTCACGTCCTGCGACGATGAACATCAATTGAATCTTTTCATTGACCCTGAAATCCGCGCCCACAAATTCTAAAAAGGCTCCTGAGATGCTGATATTCTTAAGCAGGCCTTTTGCCTCATCACGCGCATAGCTGCGCTTGAAAGAGACTTCGAGGTTGAGCGGGGTTCTTGGTGCCGGAACTTTTTGAGCTTCCTCCACGTTATAACTCCTTTGGCTTAAAAAATGGATACTTACCTTTCGGAATAGCTTACGGAAAATTAATAGGGGGCCTGGGGTTTTTTTATTATTTTCGAGCAAAAGTTCATAAAACTGGACCTGAGTTCAATAATGCTAACATACTAGAACTGCGAGGATATTCAAAAACTATGCTTATGTTTTAAGCTGAGACACTTTTAAACCCGTTATTTGCGTATAGGACCCGAACTCTTCTCATGTTGAGATTTCCGGTTGACAAGGACCCGGTGGGTCAGAGAAATTGAGGGTCAAGCAAGTAATAATAGAGTCCAGTCGGATTAAACTCTAATAAATCACCTCTTTCTTTTCTTTTTATATTTTCAAATCCTACAAGGAGAATTTGTTTGTCTGAACCTAAAGATCAACCCGGTGTTGATGTAGTAAAAAAACGTGGACGCACTAAAGCGACTACAGACGAAAGTCCAAAGGCCGAAGCTGCTGCACCTCAAGAATCTGCACCAGCTGCTCCGACACCGGCCCCAGTAGCTCCAGCTTCCACATCTTCAGAAGCTGCCCCAGCAACTCAAGCATCAGCACCCACTCCAAGTGAAATCCGCCCTCAGCAGCAAAATAATCAGCAACGACGCGAATTCCGCGACAACCGCAATAACGACAACCGACGCGATAATCGCGGTGGTGGCGGAGGCGGTGGTCATCGCAACAACAATCAACGTCGTGACTTCCGTGATAACCGCGGTCGTGATGACCGTGGTGACAGAGGCGAACGCAGTGGCGGAGGCGGTGGTCACCGTCACTCCAACTATGATGACAACCAATATGGTGGTGGCGAGGACGCGGGCTCTGTAAATACAGCTCCGGTCTCTGAAGTGGATTTGGCCGACATCAATTTGACGGACGAAGAGAAGAGCTGGCTCAACTCTAAGGACCTCAAATCAAAAAACATCCAACAGCTCACTGAGCTAGCAACAAAACTTAAAATTGAAAATGCTGCCGGTCTTCGCCGTCAGGATATGATTTTCGAAATCTTGAAAAGAGCTGCGAAGCTTGGACAAGACATTTACGGCTCTGGTGTTCTTGAAATCTTGCCTGATGGTTACGGCTTCTTGCGTTCTCCAGACTATAATTACCTTCCAGGTCCGGATGATATTTACGTTAGCCCGTCTCAAATCCGTCGTTTCGGCTTGAGAACAGGTGACACGGTTACTGGAACAGTTCGTCCACCCAAAGAAGGTGAAAGATATTTTGCACTTTTGAAAGTTGATTCATTGAATTTTGAAACAACGGAAAAAGGTAAAGACAAAATCCTTTTCGACAACTTAACTCCGCTTTATCCAAATGAAAGACTGAAACTTGAGCACAATCCAGCTGACTACACGACTCGTGTTGTTGACTTGATGGCGCCACTTGGAAAAGGACAACGTGCATTGATCGTTGCTCCACCAAGAACAGGTAAAACAGTTTTGATGCAACAGATTGCCAATGCAATCACTCACAATCACCCTGAAGTGAAGTTGATCGTTCTACTGATCGATGAACGTCCGGAAGAGGTGACTGACATGCAACGTACTGTAAAAGGTGAGGTTGTATCGTCAACATTCGATGAGCCACCAACTCGCCACGTTCAAGTTGCAGAGATGGTTATCGAAAAAGCCAAACGCCTGGTTGAACACAAGCATGACGTTGTGATCTTGCTCGACTCTATCACTCGTTTGGCGCGCGCTTACAACACGGTTGTTCCACCTTCTGGAAAGATCTTGTCAGGTGGTGTGGATTCCAATGCCCTTCACAAACCAAAACGTTTCTTCGGTGCTGCTCGTAACATCGAAGAAGGCGGATCTTTGACAATCATCGCAACAGCGTTGATCGACACAGGTTCTCGCATGGATGAAGTTATCTTCGAGGAATTTAAGGGTACTGGTAATGCCGAGATCCACTTGGATCGTAAGCTTATGGAAAAACGTATCTTCCCTTGCATGGACATCAACAAGTCCGGCACTCGTAAGGAAGATTTGTTGGTTGATAAAGCCGACCTTAACCGCTTGTGGATTTTGAGAAAAGTTCTAGCTCCAATGAACGTCATTGATGCTATGGAATTCTTGATCGACAAGGTTGAGGCGACAAAAACCAACACCGACTTCTTGAAAGCAATGTCGGGTCCTTCTTAGTTGAAGATCTGAGTTCTTTTAAGGATATGAATGGGCTCTTTCGGGAGCCCTTTCTTTTGGGGTTCTCCTCTGAAAAGAGGGTGAAAAAGCACTGGGAGGTCTTGAATTTAGAGCCTCACTCTGCTTGGCAGAAGAGGCGACTCTGGACCTCTTGTTAGTTGCTTAAGTTATTAAAAATACTGTATAATTGTGAAACTATAGCGGGTTTTAGAACAGACTGTTGATGCTAAAAAAAGCAGCGATTAGTTCTCGACAGGGGGGACCCAGTGTGTTAAACCCTTTGATCTTAAGACCAATAGTTTTGCTTATTTAGAAGGAATAAAGGTCATGAAACAAAACATTCATCCTCAAGTTCGTGAAGTTATCTTCAAAGACATCTCATGCGACTTTTCATTTAAAACAACATCTACAATGCACTCATCTGAGACTATCAAATGGGAAGATGGCAAAGAGTATCCATTGATCAAGGTAGAGGTTTCTTCAGCTTCTCATCCTTTCTTCACTGGAAAACAACGTGTTCTAGATACTGAAGGTCGTATCGACCGTTTCAAAAAGAAATACGGCAAAAAGTAAATTGCGGACCTCCGTTCGGAGGACAGCTTTCAATGAAATGCGGTTCTATATTCGAACCGCATTTTCATTTCTGAGACATCACCAGATCAGTTTTTTGATTATTCAGGAGCAGTAGCAATGTTTTCTAAATTAGCGGCAGTGGAATCACGGTACGAAGAAGTCAACATGGCTCTTCAGCGGCCTGACGTTGCCTCTAATCAGACACAGTACCGCGCTCTGATGAAAGAACTCGCTGATTTGGAAAAGATCGTTCCAGTCTATCGCGACTACAAAAAGAAAATCGAAAACCTGAAAGCCAGCAAAGAGCTTATGACTTCAGAACAAGATTCTGAAATGCGCGAACTCATCCGCGAGGAAGTCAAAGAGCTCGAAGCCAGCATTCCAGATTTAGAGCAGCATCTTAAAATTCTTCTCATTCCTAAAGATCCTAACGACGACAAGAATATCATCTTGGAGATCCGTGCAGGCGCTGGTGGAGACGAAGCTTCTTTGTTTGCTGACGAACTTTTTCGTGGTTACGTTCATTATGCTTCTGCTCAAGGTTGGAAAGTCGAAATGCTTTCTTTCTCTGAAGGAAACGTAGGTGGAGCAAAAGAGATCATTGCCAGCGTCTCAGGTGATTCCGTTTATTCAAAATTGAAATATGAGAGCGGCGTTCATCGTGTTCAACGTGTTCCGAAAACAGAGGCAGCAGGGCGTATTCATACATCCACTGTAACTGTGGCCGTGATTCCTGAAGTTGAAATCAATGAAGTTAAGATCAACATGAACGAAGTTCGCATCGAAACAATGCGTTCTCAAGGTTCTGGTGGTCAGTCCGTCAATAGAACTGAATCTGCAGTTCGTGTTGTGCATTTGCCAACAGGTATTGATGTGAAGTGCCAAGAGGGTAAATCACAACATGCCAACCGTGATCGTGCTTTCCAGATCCTTTACGCTAAGTTACAACAGATCGAAGACGAGAAGGCTCGTAAAGAGGCTTCTGATGTTCGCTTAGATCAAATCGGTACTGGCGATCGTTCAGAGCGTATTCGTACCTATAACTTCCCACAAACTCGCATCACTGATCATCGTATCGGTTTGACGATTCATCAGCTTGACGGTGTCATGAGCGGTTCATTTGAGTTGCTGATTGATCCACTCGTTGCTAACTTCCAAGCAGAGGCACTGAAAAAACAAACCTCTGCGGGAACATGAAGCTAAAAGAAGTACTCGACAAGACCACAGCATTTTTCAAAGAAAAGAAATTTGATAGCCCAAGGCTTGATGCCGAATTGCTTTTAGCTCACGGCTTGAAGATGGAGCGTATCCGTCTCTATATGAATTTCGATCAGCCTCTGAAAGACACCGAATTGGCTGTTTGCCGTGAGCTCGTACGACGCAGGTCCCAAGGCGAGCCTGTGGCTTATATCCTGGGGCACCGAGACTTCTATGGTTTCAAGTTCGAAGTCACCCCAGACACATTGATTCCACGACCTGAAACTGAGCACATAGTTGAAGCAGTCCTGGCCTGGGCTAAGGACAAAGAAAAGGCCTATGGCCTTTTAGATCTCGGCACAGGGACAGGCTGCGTCGGCTTAAGTATTTTAAAATACTTACCAAATGCGAAGCTTCTTAGTGTCGATCTGTCTGAAAAGGCTTTGGTAGTAGCGCAAAGAAATGCCGAAGCCCTAGGGGTAGTAGATCGCGTCCGTTTCCTTGGTGCGGATGCCGGAGATGCAGACAAAGTTATGCAATCTTTCAAAGATGTCACAGGACAGGGCTCTATCGACATATTAGTCTCCAACCCGCCTTACATTGCGGAGGGGGATCCGATGGTGGAAGAGAACGTTAAAAAGTATGAGCCTCACTCTGCGCTTTATGCGGCGGATGATGGACGCGCTTTTTTAAAAAAGTGGTCATCGGCTTATTGTCCGTATTTAAATCCCTTGGCGATCTGTCTTATGGAAATGGGAATGTCGCAAGGACCAGCTATGAAAGAGCACTTTCAGGGTCTGGGTGTTTTTAACGAAGTCCGTGTCATCAAAGATCTTTCCGGGCATGATAGAATTATCTGCGGAGAAAAAAATGGATAAAATGGTTGTGAAGGGCAATGGCCCATTGATGGGAACTGTAGCTGCAAGTGGTGCCAAGAATGCAGCGTTACCAATTCTTTTTTCGACTCTCTTGGCTGAGGGCGAACATATTTTCAGAAATGTTCCTCGTTTGAAGGACATTGAATCCACTGCGGACTTGCTCGAAAGCTTGGGTTGTAAAACCAGCTGGGATGGCGATGTCTTCCGCGTGAAAGTTTCCAAAATTGATTCCTTCGAAGCGCACTATGATCTTGTGAGAAAAATGCGTGCAAGCTTCTTGTGTATGGGACCTCTTCTTGCGAAGTACGGCGAAGCCGTTGTTTCTCAACCTGGTGGTTGTGCTATCGGAAGTCGTCCGATTGATTTGCACTTAGAAGGCTTCAAGGCTTTGGGCGCTGAGATCACACAAAAAGAAGGTTATGTTCACGCTCACACTCCAAAATTGAAAGGTTCTACGTTCCTTTTTGAAACTGTGACTGTGGGTGGAACTGAAAATGTGATGATGGCGGCCACTCTTGCTCAAGGTCGTACGATTCTTGAGAACGCGGCGAAAGAACCTGAGATCGTGGATCTTGCTGAATATCTTAATAAGATGGGCGCAAAAATCACGGGCCACGGCACAAGTGTTATCACCATTGATGGTGTTGAGAAGTTGAAGCCTGCTGAGCACTCTATCATGGCGGACCGTATTGAAGCAGGAACTTTATTGATTGCTGGTGCGATCACTCAAGGTGAAGTGACAGTAACGAAATGTGTGCCGGCTCACTTGGAATCTTTGATTATAAAAATGCGCGAGAGCGGTTTTAAAATTGAAACGACAAAAGACACCATGACAGTGTTTAAAGCAAAGTCTTGGCAAGCTGTAGATATCACAACGGCTCCTCACCCGCTTTTTGCAACGGATCTTCAAGCACAATTCATGGCTTTGATGACCGTGGCAAATGGAACAAGCGTGATCTCTGAAACTGTGTTTGAAAATCGCTTCATGCACGTTCAAGAGTTGATGCGTTTGGGTGCGGATATTACTCCGAAAACTCGTGTGGCCGTTGTTCGCGGCAAACCGGGCTGTTTAACAGGAGCGCCAGTTATGGCGACCGACTTGCGCGCCAGCGCCTCACTTGTTCTTGCGGGCCTTGTGGCAAGCGGCGAAACCACTGTGAATCGCATTTATCATTTAGATCGCGGTTACGAGAAGCTAGAAGACAAATTATCTTCTTTAGGTGCTCTCATCCGTCGTACTGAATAGGTTTTTAAAAATAAATTAAGAGATCGTACAAAGACCTGGGTTCAGAGCCCGGGTCTTTCGCGTTTTTAGCGTGGGGAAAAAAGAAAAGGCTCTAGGGAGGGGACCTTCGAGCCTTCAGAAGAAAAAAGAACAGTCTCAGCCCACGGAGGGGATTGGGGCTGAGACCTAATGACGGTTATTATCTAACCTCAGAGATACCGAACACAAAGAATACTACAGACTTGCTTCCGAAGCTGAAACCAGGGAGGGGGTCCACAATTTCAATCTCCAAATTGGGAGCAAGTTGATGTTCGAGTTCAATACCGCTAATCATAACTTTAGAACCGATAAAAGGAGTCATATCGAGCTCAGATTGCAACGGAAGGAAGTTATTTTGATCGATCACCAATACAAGGGATCCATCGCCCGTTGAAACAATCTCACCAACATGAGTCTTGTAGTTATATTGTTGAAGGGTCTCGATAAGTGATTCATCAGCATCGGTGCCCATCGGAGGAAGAACAGTAGCGCGAGCTACTACAGAAATCGCAAGAACAACCAAGATGTAAACTGCAATAAGAGCGTTGCGAATCACTAGAGGATCTCCTTATAAATACAACTAACAGCTCTCTATAAAGCAAACGTTGTGCCAATCTGAGACAGTGGCCAAATCTAATACCTTTGATTTGGGCGTCGAAAGTCGGAAAAGGGATCCGATTTCGGAACCAAAGGTAATTCCAGATTGGAACGGGTGATTCCATTCTGGAACTGAGGCCACCGACTAAAGCACAGACTTTGTCCCACACCATAGGGGTCATAGGCTTATGGGAAATTCCTCAGTACAATCAAGTGTCTATGTCTCGTATACAAGTTACTTGGGTTGTTAAAACACAAAAGGGTCAAGTTAAAGGACCTTATTCCACTGAAGCCATTCTTCGAATGATCGGTGAAGGTGTCTTTTCCGGCCAAGAGATGATTTCAAAACTGCCTGATGGACAGTGGGCGCAGATTTCTAAAGAGCCTGCATTCTATGACAAACTTTTAGAAGCTCTTGAAGGTGTTGTTGATGTTGATCCGCGCAAAGCTCAAAAGATGGAAGCCGAAACGGTCATCCGTCGACCTCCGCCCACTGAAAAATCAGACTCGGTTATAAAAAGTCACAACTTTGCTGATATCAAAATTGAAAAGCCGAAGATCGATGTTTTGGATATGCCACAGCAGTCGGCCCCCGTTCAGGCGCCCATTCAGAGTGTTGGTGCGAATGAAGAAAAGCCTTCGATCATTGATCTGTCTAACATCAAAAACATGGAGAAGAGTGACCTTCTTAAGGCAATACGTCTTCCCCTAATAGGTTTGGTGTTTGCTTTGTTGCTTGTGATTTTTGTGTTTTTGCCTGGATCTCCCAATTCAGGAGACAAAATTCACCTGCTTGCTCCGGGAAAATCGACATCTGCTTTCTCTGATGCCCAAGTGAAAGAAAAATTAAACGAAGCGCTTTATGCTTTAGAGCAAGACACTTTCGAGTCTTACTTTGAAGCTCAGAATAAATTGGTTTCTATTGTAGAGGGTGCTCCGATGAACCAAGAGGTGCGTGCCCTTTTGTGCGTCACTTACCGGCAGCTTTGGCCTTTTGCAAAACAAGACGCCCAGGACATTAAAACCATTGCGGCGGTGACGCAGGCTACACGGGCTTTGAATGTTATCAGTCCATTTGGACAAGTGTGTGAGGCCGTGAAGCTTCTCACCGGTGGTCGTTTTAAAGAAGCTCGCAGTGTGGTTGAGGCTACTCTTGAAGGCAGCGAACGATTCTCTCTCTTGCCTATTCTTTACGAATACAAAGGCGAGCTTTTGGCGGGAGAAAAAGATTATAGCAATGCTGTCCCCTACTTTGAAAAATCAATTCAGCTTTGGGAGAAGTGGCTGCGTCCTCAAGTGGAACTGGCCAAAGCACTGATTGAACAAGGAGAGTTTTCTCCGGCAGCGGGCTACTTAAAAAACGTGCTGGCGCGAAATCCCAAGCATCGTGAAGCTCAGATTTTACTGGGTGTTGTTGAGTATCGCGGATTTAAAAAAGTGGATTCAGCCTTCACCCTCCTCAGCTCGGCGATCAGCTCGAGTAGTCGAATTCCGCAATTGGATGAGGCGGAGGGATATCATGTTTTTGCTGAAATATTAGTTCTTAGAAATGAAAAAAGAAAAGCTCTAGAGATCGCACAAAAAGGTTTTGCGATGAATCCCAACAACTCAGAGCTGCGCCAACTTGTGGTTCGTTTGGGCGGATCAGATAAAATCAAATCAGAAAAAGGGATCAATAACGAATTGCTCTTTTTAGGGGATCAATATGTCCGCCAAGGTGACTATTTAGCGGCGCAGGCCGAATTCAAAGCGGCTTTTGAATCCGACCCAAAAAATGGAACAGCGGCCATGAAGGCAGCAAAAGCCCTGTGGCAATTAAACCAAAGTTTCGAGGCCATTGAATGGTTGGGAAAAGCCATTAAGGCTGAACCTAAATTGGTATCGGCTTATGTTCTGCAAGCGGACTATATGTCTCAACGCTATGATTTTACGGGGGCCCTGCGGGTACTAACGAATGCCACACGTATAGCTCCAAATAATTATGAAGTTTTGCGGGGCTTGGCTCTTCTTGAGTTCCGTAAAAACAACATGCAAGGGGCAGTTTCCTTGGGGCTTCGCTCTATGAAGATATATGATGGAGATATCGAGACCTATATCTTATTGGCTCGAGCGAACTCCTACCTGGCCCAGGCCATTATGCCAATAAATAAAAAAGAAATTGAGCGCAAAGAGAACGCGGCTAAAGACTCTATTCGTTATGCGACGAAGGCCATTGAAATTGATGCCACAAATCCAGAGGCTCAAATAACCTACGCGAAAACTCTGGCGTTCGCCAATGGGGTCGACTCTGGAATCAGTTATTTGATGGAGCTGATCAAGAGATTCTCGTACACGGATGACTACAAGGTGGCGTTGGCTGAAGTCTACAAGATGGAAGATCGCTACTCACAATCTAAAGACATTTATGAACGCATTGTGGATGCGGATCCTCGAAATAAAAAGGCTTGGCTGGGTTTGGGTGAAAGTTATAAGGCTCTTGGCCTAAACGACAAATCTTTGCGGGCTTTTTTGACGGCTGCAGTTTTAGATCCAACGGATGGGGAGGCTTTATTTCAAGCCGGAAAACTCTATCTTGAAACCAGTCGTTTTGAAGAAGCTATTCAGCAGTTTAAAAGAGTCCAAAGACTCAATCCTAATTTCCCAAGAACCTATTTCTATGTGGGGAAGGCGGCCTTTGCCTCGGGGGATTTTGCAACAGCCCTGGAAGCTTCCAAACAAGAGAAACGCTTAAATCCAAATGTGGCTGACTCCTATATTTTGGCAGCTGAGGTTTTTGCATCAAGACGTCAATATGGCGAATGCGCTGGGGAGTATTCCCACGCGATGAAACTTCGTCCCCAGGGTGCAGATATTTATGTGAAGGCCGCCCAGTGCTATCGCCAATCGGGATCTTTGGATGTGGCCGAAGATATGTTGGCCTTGGCATCTTCCCGTGAAAGTGGCTACGCGGATATTTACAAAGAACAAGGCGCGATCTACGAACTCAAAGGGGACATTCGCTCCGCAGCACAAGCTTACAATAAATATCTGGGGCTCTCGCCAAATGCTCCAGATCGTGGTGAAATTGAACGAAAGCTATCAAGGATGGGGAACTAAATGGGAATCGGCGACAAAATGAGAGGCATGGCAACAAACGCTCAAGACGGAGTGAAGTCGTCATCGATATCGCTTTTTCATATCTTCTTAAGAGTGTTCACCGGTCTTCTTTTGGGCCTGACTCTAGGCCTCATCGGTCAGGAACTGATGGGTTACGGCACATTTATTTTGTTGTTCATCATGGTTTTGGTGACAGCTTTGATTATGAAAGTTCTCAGCTCCTGGAGTATTGCGCAGATTCTTATCTTTGATTTGATCTGCGCCCTTGTCGCTATGCTCTTGAGAATGTATATACTAGTCGCACCTTAGAAGGACGTTGGACATGATCGATATTAAGCTTCTAGAAAAAAAGGCCGAGAACGGCGCCATTTCTTTTTTTGATGAATACAAACAAGGTCTCTTAAACCGTGGAGCTTCTACGGATGTACTTGATCAGATCATGGATTTGAATAAAAAGCGCAAAGAGATCATCACGCAAGCTGAAACAGCTAAGGCTAATCAAAACAAATTAAGTGGCGAAATTGGCAAGCTCAAGCGCGAGGGAAAAGATGCCTCGACTATTTTGGCTGAAGTGGACACCTTGAAAAGCCAAGTTAAAGAACTTGAAACAAAAGCGGCTGAGGCTGATCAAGAAGTGACTAATTTGGCTTTGATTATTCCAAACAAGCCACACTCTTCTGTGCCCGTGGGCTCTTCTGAAAAAGATAACAAAGAGATCAAATCTATTGGCACTCCGACCAAGTTTTCTTTCAAAGCAAAAGAACATTGGGAGTTGGGTGAATCCTTAGACATCATTGATTTTGAAAGAGCGGGTAAGACCACTGGAACTCGCTTTGCTTTCTTGAAGGGCGCTGCTGCTCAGATGGAAAGAGCTTTGATTCAGTTCATGATGGACCTTCACTCTATGAAGCATGGCTACACAGAGATGATTCCTCCCTTCATGGTGAACAGCAACAGTCTGTTGGGAACGGGAAACTTTCCTAAATTCAAGGAAGACGTTTTTCACCTGGAAGGCTCTGATCTCTATCTGATTCCAACAGCTGAAGTCCCAGTGACGAATTATTATAATGGCGAAATCCTGGATGAAAAAGATTTGCCGCAAAGTTTTTGTGCTTACTCCCCTTGCTTCCGTTCTGAGGCTGGCAGCGCTGGCCGGGATACCAAGGGACTTATTCGTCAGCATCAGTTCGACAAAGTGGAATTGATGACCTTCTGTCATCCTGACAAGTCTCATGAGTTTCATGAGGCTCTGACTTCTCATGCTGAACAGGTTCTTATGAATTTGGAGCTGCCTTTCCGCCGTATGCTTCTATGCACGGGGGATATGGGTTTTGGATCGGCGAAGACTTTTGATTTGGAAGTTTGGCTTCCGGGTCAGAATGCTTACCGCGAGATCAGCTCATGTTCAAACTTTGAGGATTTTCAAGCTCGTCGCGCGAACATTCGCTTCCGTACAGCGGGGGGCAAACCTCAATTTGTGCATACTTTGAATGGTTCTGCCTTGGCTGTGGGAAGAACTTTGGTGGCGATCCTGGAAAACTACCAACGCGAAGACGGTTCGGTGGCTATTCCGAAGGCACTTCAGCCTTATATGGGCGGCCGGACAGAGATTCGAAAATAAGAACGAGGGGGCAACAGCCCCTTCTTTTTTATCCGCGCGCGTCAAGCCTAACAACTGCTTGAAAACCTTCGTCAAAACCCATAAAACGGTCGACGGAGAGTTGGTAGAGCGGTTGAATACACCAGTCTTGAAAACTGGCAGCCCTTCGCGGGGCTCGAGGGTTCGAATCCCTCACTCTCCGCCATTTATACAATGGTAACCGCACAAAATAGCCGAGGCTTTGTTCTCGGTTTTTTTGTATCTTCATTATAAACAATATTTAATGTAATATTTTATGCAATGTGGAGTGAGTTCGACAAAGTCACTCAAGGCGGACTCTCGCTATCTTTACAAAGCAATAGCGAGAGTGTTGAGAAGACTTAGTTAGAACAAAGTCAGCTTTGTGGCTATGTAAAACTGTCCTTCATCTTTATCTGGATCCAGTTTGTGAATGTAGCGAACACCAAACTCCATTGGCAATAAGCGGAAGAGCACTGACTGAATAGCCAACTCTGCACCATAACTATTTAGGTTTGTTGCCACATCTGAAATCACATATTTTGTGTGATCCAAATACAAGTTTCCGTAAATGCGATTCACATAGATCCAGGCTTCCCAGTTCACGTCTGGATAAGCCACTGGGAATAGGTAATTGAAGCTGGCTTTAGTAAATTCGTCAGCAGGCTTGTAATCAAAACCGCGAGAATAAACATAGCCCGTCGGATTAAAGATCGGCGCAGGGAAAAGATAGCCATCTGCTCCTGAGCTGGTTTTTTGTCCACTGAAAATCAAAGCGACTCCATTATGGGCGAAGAAACCAGGAGTCGTAAAATTCCACAATCCAAATGTTCTGTAAGCGCCCGGCATGTGATCTGAGTTTTCTCGGGAGGCATCTTGGTACTCAAGGAATAAGGACGTGCTCCATGGAGAGATGATAGATCTCGGGGCGAGGTCTTTCGCATATGAAAGCTGCAAACTCACAGTTTGTTGGATGTAGTTTGATGGTGTTGCATTGGCAACGCTCACGTCGTCCAGCTCAAAGCTTTCTGTATGCAGGCGTTCGGCGCTATATTCTAAAACTGCTTGGCCCGTGTAAAGATGATGTCTCGAAGCATAAGGAAGAGTCATTCCCAAGCCATAAGAACCTTCGCGCCAAGTGAGTTCTTGTTCCGTTCCCATGACCTTTGATTTTCGATCTTGAATGGTTCCAAGAAGGCTGAAAACGGGCCAATATTTTTTATAGTCGATCTGCAAATGTGAAAACGGAACATTTTCCTCTGCGGAAGATCCGAGGGCAACAGTCCCACCAAAATCGCTCAAATAATTGTCTGCCGTCACAGATAAACCAAATCCGCGACCGACAAAGAAGTTCCAACTGTGGGGAGTAAAGGCTCGTGAGTCAAACCCGCTGTAATCTTTGGAGACATATTTGCTTTCGTTTTGAGTATACATCGCGTTCTGGTTGGGAAATGCCACCGGCGAAAATCTATTGTAGCTATCGCTTGGGTTGTCTCCTAAATAGTTGAAATCGACCAGTTCGCTTGCAGCGAGGTCCTTACAGTTTGAAAGGGCTTCTTTTTTCAAACGATTGCCATAGGGAAATTGCTCAGAGTAGTAAAAAGAATCGTCATCAAATGTCGGAGCATAGGAAGAGATCTTGCTCACGGTACATTGAGAGAGGGCAAGGTCTTTGGTGTTTAATCTGAAGACTTCAGTCGCACCTTTATATTGAGCTTCGAACAGAACCTCATTGTTTTCATTTGTCTGAAGTCCAAAGATGTTGTTGCGTGAAGCAGGCAACACCGTTGCGAACTGATCCGAACCAAATTGGGCCATGATCAAAGATTTGTGACCTGTAGAATCAATAGCGATTGCGATCACGCGATCTTTATCCAAGGCCGCGGCCTCAGACAGGCTTAGGCCTGTTAACTTTAACGTACGAAGTCTTTTCCCCGAGAGATCGAATTCTTGAATTTGCCATTCATTTTTTTGATTGAAATCGGCCGCGAGAATTGTTTTTCCATTTTGGGCAAAGCGAGGATTATACAACCTCTCCTTAGAGGTGATATAGCGCGAGCTTCCTTCGGTCAGATTGATCAGGACTAGGTTGGAATAGCCTTGGTAACCGAAACGGGGATGAGGAATGAATTCAGAATGAACGGCTGAGTCTCCAGAGTAATCCAAGCGCGTGAGATCATCTTGGTATGGAATCTCAATGATTTTCTTAGGGCCCTTTTCGGTCTGCTTAAAGATGGCGGCAGAAGAGTCCAGGTCGTATCGAACATAGTAAAGTTTTTTTCCGCTGACTTTCGGATTCATGGCCACTTGATACTCTGTTTTAGCAAGGCCGGGGAAAGCGTCTTTGGACCAACTGCTTCGAAGTTCTTGGAAAGTTTCGTAATAGAAATCTTCAAATGCTTGGCCCGTGAGATATTTGAATGAGTAATCAAATCTGAAGGGGTGCGGACCTCGACTTAATTGTTCAGTCATTTTGCCCCAGAAATCATCACCGAACTTTTGGTAAGCGCGAGAAACCAGAACATAGCCATAAACGTACTGGTTAACCAGGCTGTCTTTGTAGGTGCCACTGATGAATTGATCATAGGTGGGCGTGTCTCTACCTAGTAAAATGGCCTTCAAGCGAGCCAGGAAGCGTGGTGATCTGCCACGGCCACCATCGGTGTATTTCGTTTCGGAGTAAACCGCGTCCCCCTCAAACACCCACGACTTTCTTGTGAATGCATTGGCTAATTGCTGACCGAAATCACCGAAAAGATAATCGAAATACCGAACGTTGTTCTTGTTGAAAGAGTCGAATTGCTGAACGTGACGATATTCGTGAATCGAAAGAGTTTGTAGCCACTCTGTCGACCCTACAATGGGGGTATATCCAGCCGCATTGAACCATTCAGTTCTGCGAGGACCCAGTGTCACAAACCCGTTTGGTTGAGCCATCTCATCGCGGATAATCAGAGTGACCTTTTTTGGCTTGGTAATGCCATAGGAGAGACCCACGACGGCGGAATAGTGGTCAACTAAGTTTGCAACGTAAACCGCTTTGTCATGGAAGCTTTCTGGATAGATCACAGTTACGTAGTCATTTTCAATAGTTTTCCATTGAGTCGAACTGGAGCTTTGATTGAAGAGGTTCAACTCTAAAGAGAAAGCCTGATGTGAGATCAAAAGTGCGGTTGTGAGAGAGAAAAAAAATCGCTTCAAAAGCCCTCCAGAAAAGGCATATAATTACGTTCGTGTTGATTTAATGTATGGGCTTTTATTATGTACGCAATCAGAAACCTATTTTAGTGCGATGCACAGTTTCGTCCCTAACGAGTCTCTCTCAAGCACATACTCTACTAAAGGCCTTATTCTCTTCGATAAAGTAGACGCTCGCTTCGAAATTCACCTAATCTAAGACCTGTTAATTCTGGAGGTTTCATTGTGAGTTTTTCGAAATGGTTTCTATTGTTGCCTTTCATTATTTGCGCATGTCAGTCTCAACCTGTGAAACGAAATATTCCTGAAGATAAATATCTGTGGCTCGAGGAAGTTGAGGGCGAAAAGGCCATTCAATTTGCTAAAGAAGAGAATAAAAAAACTCTGGAACACTTTCAGAAGAATCTGCTTTTCAAAAATATTGAAAAAGATACCCGTGATATTTATTTAGCTAAGGATCGGGTTCCTACAGTGAAGCTCAGAAATGGCGAGCTATATAATTTTTGGCAAGACAAGAAGAATGTCCGTGGACTCTGGAGAAAGACCAGCATTGAAAGCTTCAAAAGTGGCAAGCCAAAGTGGAACATTATTCTTGATCTTGATAAATTAGCAAAGAAAGAGAAAGAGAACTGGGTGTGGAAGGGGTCTTCTGAGCTTCCTTTTAACAATGAAAAGATTCTTCTTTATCTTTCTCGAGGTGGAAAAGATGCCACAGTAGTTCGGGAGTTTAATTTAAAGACGAAATCTTTTGTCAAAGATGGATTCAACCTTCCCGAAGCAAAGAGCGATGTGAGTTGGAAAGATGAGAATACCGTTTATGTGGGAACGGATTTCGGACCGGATTCGATGACGGATTCTGGTTACCCGCGGATCGTGAAGCTATGGAAGCGCGGAACACCCTTGTCTGAAGCTCAAGTTGTCATTGAGGGAAAAAAGACTGACATGGGTGTCTATGCCGGCGTGAGCTTTAATGATGAAGGACGTTATATATTTCAATCTCGTCGACCGTCATTTTATGAAAGCGAAAACTGGTACGAAACTAAAGAGGGAAAACGTATTAAGATCCCTATGCCTGCTGATGCGGAGTTCAATGGGATTTTCAAAGAACATCTTCTTTTCGTACTCCGCTCTGATTTGAAGAACTTCAAATCAGGCAGCCTCGTGGCTCTTCCTCTGGATAAGATAGAAGAGGGCGACAATGCCTACAAATACTTACAGATCATTTTCGCGCCATCCGGAAAAAAGTTTTTACAGCGAGTGACGTCGACGAAAAATCATCTTTTGTTGGGAACCCTCGATAATGTTTTAGCTAAGATTGAAAAGGTTTCTTTCGAGGCTCCAGATCAGTGGGAGTCTGAGGGTATAAATCTCGGTGAGAATGGTGTTGCTTACGTGACATCTGTTGAAGATGAGAGCGATCAATATCTGACGATGTATATGGATTTTCTGACTCCACCATCGGTGTATATCGGAAACAGTTCGGATAAGACTCCAAAGTTCAGCCTGCTTTCTCAATCGCCAAAGAGATTTGATGCTCAAGGGATGATAGTCGAGCGCTTTGAGGCTACGAGTAGGGATGGAACTAGTATCCCCTACTTTATCGTGGCACCAAAAGGATTTAAAAAAGACGGAAGTAATCCCACTCTGCTCTATGGGTATGGAGGATTTGATGTGGCCCTGCAGCCATCTTACATCGGAGCCCTCGGAAAAAATTGGGTAGAAAAAGGTGGCGTGTATGTCCTTGCCAATCTTCGAGGTGGCGGGGAATTCGGGCCTGAGTGGCATAAGTCAGTTCTTAAAGAGAATCGTTATAAAGTTTATGAAGACTTTGTTTCTATTGCTGAAGATTTAGTTCGAAGAGGAGTCACGTCTTCAAAGCATCTGGGTATCAGCGGAAGATCTAACGGCGGCTTACTTACAGGAGCGACATTCACTTCGCGTCCGGATCTTTTTGGTGCAGTGATTGTCGGCGTTCCTTTGTTAGATATGCTCCGCTATCACAAGCTTCTTGCAGGAGCGAGCTGGATGGCTGAATACGGAGATCCTGATGATCCGCAAATGCGTGAAGCGATTCTGAGATATTCCCCGTATCAAAAAGTGAATGCGGAGACCAAATATCCAGAAGCCTTTTTTATGACGAGCACGAAGGACGATCGTGTGCATCCGGGACATGCGCGCAAGATGGTTGCTAAAATGAGAGAGCAAGGTCACAAGGTTTATTACTATGAGAATCTTGAGGGTGGTCATGCTGGCAGTGCTAATATTGAACAAAAAGTTCTTTGGGACTCCCTGGAGATGACATACCTTTGGGAAAAACTGGGACGCTAGGCAACCCCTTGCGTCGTATGTCGTATAGAACTTGCTCTTAAAACCAATAACAAAGATTCTAGGTGCCTATGATTATGCAATTTATCGACATTATTTTACATCTAGATCAACATCTTCCGGAGTGGATCGCTTATTTCGGTCCGTGGTTTTATGTGATCATGTTTTTAATTATCTTTGCGGAGACGGGCCTTGTTGTGACCCCTTTCTTGCCGGGTGATTCTTTACTGTTTGCTTTAGGTGCAATGACAACTTTTGAAGGGGGACTCAATCTGTGGGTTCTTTTAGTAAGTTTGATTGCGGCTGGAATTATTGGCGATACGGTGAACTATCATATCGGTCAATATCTTGGACCAATGGCTTTCGAACGTCATCCGAAACTGTTTAAGAAAGAGTATCTTGTTCAGACTCAAAAGTTTTATGACCGTTGGGGCGCATTTACTGTAGTGGCGGCGCGCTTTGCTCCGATCGTTCGTACCTTTGCACCTTTCGTGGCGGGTGTCGGTTCTATGCACTATAGAAAGTTCCTCTCATATAATGTGATTGGAGCTATTTTGTGGGTGGGCATTTTTCTTTTTGCAGGGCACTTCTTTGGGAACCTACCTATCGTAAAAAGAAATTTCCACATTGTCATATTTGGTGTCATTGGGGTTTCTTTGATCCCTGTTGTATGGCCATTTATTCAAGCTCAGATTGATAAAAGGAAGGCTCATTAATTTGCAATGACCTCCATGTAATGCGAGGTCCGTGTGAGGTTCCAGGTGTTGACTAATGACTCTAGTCTGATACCTTTGCTTTCCTATGGACATGAAATTTATGTTAAGAGCCGTTGAGCTCTCACGAAAAAATATGCACGCCGGAGCCGGCGGCCCTTTTGGGGCGGTTATTGTTAAAGATGGCAAAATCATTGGAGAAGGTTGGAATAAAGTGACTTCCTCCAATGATCCCACAGCTCACGCCGAGGTGGTTGCTATCCGCAACGCCTGCGAACAAGCAAAAAGCTTTAGCCTTGAGGGCGCCGAAATTTATACAAGCTGTGAACCTTGCCCTATGTGCCTATCTGCAATCTACTGGGCCCGCCTTGGAAAGATTTATTACGGCAACACTCGCAAAGATGCAGCCCATATTAACTTTGACGACAATTTCCTTTACGAAGAAATTCCCAAGGACCTCGATAAGCGTTTAATCCCTACTGTGCAATGCGGACACAAAGAAGCTCTTGCTGTATTTCAAGAGTGGGAATCCAAACAAGATAAAGTCCCCTACTAAAGTCTAAGTTGTAGATCAGGACTCCAGTCCCTTCGTTTTCCGAGAGAAAATGAAGGGATGAAAATAGCTCTTCATTTTTTAGTACTTTCTTTGTTTTTTCTTGGAGTTACAGCATGTACTCACAAGGAAAAAATCGTTCCTAGGGACATAGCTTCATTTCAAGCAACAGGTGTTGAAGGTATTTGGTTCTTACAAGGATCAAGTTCTACTCGTGGGCCTTATAATGGTGAATTGGAGTTAAGAAAATCCAGCGATGGCACTTACGATGTCATTCGTGTCGCGACTTATATCAACTACTATTTTGATGGACTTAAAGTTCAAGAAGTTTGGGTAGGAAAAGCTGTTCCAACGGATGACTCCCTCACTATCAGTTATGATTTGAAGCAAGGCGATTTCATCACCCGTCTTGATAAGCAAAAGCGTGAAGAAAAAGACTTCAGAAATCCAGTAACCATTGTTTCGCAGTTTGCAGCAAAAGACAGCGGCTTGCAGGCCCAGTTTTCTGACAAGCGAGTTTCTACCTATTCTGAATGGATCACGACAAAAAGAAATTTAGAGGCTAAGCCTCTTTGGAAAGACCTAAGACAGAATCGAGATGCGCAAGGAAGAGCGGTTCCTGCTGCGGTGACCGCCGCGATCAAAAAATTTAAAAACAGCATCGCTTTCGATAAAGATCCCTTGGTGAAGTCCTATAAAGATCGCGTAGAATTCAAGAACAACACCCCTTTCTTTATTTTTGATCCCACAGATTTTGAGTTCTATCGTGAGAACAAGGATGTCATTCGCGTCAGTAACAAAGTGACCGATGATATCAGTATCGCTGAAGCGGCTGTGCGCAGGAATGCTTACTCGCCGTCTTTGAATGAAAAGCAAAAAGGTTATGAGGGCAGCACAAAGGATCACCATCTCAACGAGATGGGCATGGTCTCTTATTCTCGCCTTGACGAAAAAGGCCGCTTCACTGGTTTTATTCCAGATATTGATTCCGCCCTATGGACCGGAATATATGTGGGCTCTCAGGCCATGCGAAATTCAGTTACCGAGAGCAAAGAAGCCCTTTTTAATATTCGCAAATCTTTAAAAGGCATTTTCGCTTTGCTAAGCATAACGGGCGATTCAGCTGAATTTGCCCGCGCCATTTCAACCTATATCCCCAACGCTGCACTTCCTGAAGGTTGGCGTCGTGGCACAGGTGAGCACGCGAATTTGATATGGTTGGATGGCGGCAACAGTGACATGCTTCAAGGTATATTTCATGCCTTTGCCTGGGCTCATATGGTTATTCCAGAAACAGAGCGTGAGCTGTGGAGTCAATTGCGTGCCCAGGTAGTGAAGCTTCCCGAACTTAAGGCGGCCAAGGAGAAGCCTCAAAATCTAGCGCAGGCTTTGGGTTTGGTGGCCCTTTATACTGGAGATGCTGCCAGTAAAGAAAGGTATAAAAGCTTTTATTCGTTATCTTCGACGAAATCCAATGATCCTTTTTCTGGAGCTTTTTACTATCGTGGAAATGCCGATTGGAACAAAGCGAGTCTTTCCGTCGTGACTTTGATCACGGAAATATTAATCGCTGAACGTTTGGAGGAGGATCAAATCCTCAGTAAGTTGCGTGAGCAATTGATCGATCAGTGGGTGGTTTACCAGGCGGCAGATCGTCACATTGTGACTTTAGCAGCCCAAGGTTTTGCTTACAAATTTGGAACTCGCAGCGCAAGCTTCCGTTCAGAATCCAGTGACGAAAAATTCAAAGCCGCTTTAGATATGGCAAAATGGGGACTTCGTGAAATTCCTTATCCTCGTCCGAACTTGAACGTCAGTGTGGATCATTCTTTAGCTCCTCAGTGGAGTATTTCTCCGACACCCCGAGAATTCTGGAAGCCGTTGAAAAAGCCGACTCCCCCGACGGACTATTTCTTTCAAGGTCTTTATAATTATCCTGTCTTTGAGTTCCAAGCGTTTAGTAGCAACTTTATTTGGAAAGACTCGGCATTCATGTACCAAACCAGCAACACCAAAGAGCTGGGGAGCTCGGGAGTGGATTATCTTTATGGATATTGGATAGCGAGATTTGGCGGAGCTGTAGGTGCGAGTGATGCGGAATAGTTTTTTAGCGGCGCTGCTTTTGTTATTTAGTTGCTTTAGTCATGCCGCTCCGAAGAAGGAAGCTTTGGTTGTAGGTGGTGGTGGCGAACCTTCAGAGGAACGTGCAACCATCTTTGATAGCTCTTATGGCAACACGATGGATAACTTGAATTCCGCCAAGTGGAATGTTGTGAGTTTTTTTGATGGTGGGCACATCGAAAGCCAAGATCTTGCGGATGAAAAAACAGACGGAAAAAACAAACCTTTCTATGCCCAAGACTTTAATAGCCAGCTGGATTCTTATATTCGTCAGATCAATGATGGAACTCTGAAAAAGGATGATCAGCTTCTTGTTTCCATTATGACTCATGGTTGGCTTCAAGAAGGAAAAGAAGTCACACATAAGATTTCAACGACGGATAAAGAGGTTGATCTTGATAAACTCAAGAAGCTTCGCGATCTGGCTGAAGCCAAAGGCGTGAAACTTGGAATTTTGGATATGTCCTGTTTTTCAGGAGCAACCCTTAAGTTGGGATCGGATAAAACTTGTGTCTTGTCGCTAGCCACGGAAGATAAAGTTGGATACACCACCGCTTCAGAGAAACTAGGTTATTTTATGACCCCTGGATCTAATCTCGAAGAGGCTTTTTTAAAATCTCGAAAGGACCCAAAGGTAATAAATCCTGGGCAGCCTCAGATCAGTACGAAGGCTGGTCGTCGTGTTATGGATGAAACTCTTTTTTTAAGATTTTCTATGGAAGATGAACTGCAATTTTCGATGGATCAATGTCACTCCAGTGAATCCGCCGCGACTCAAAAGCTTGTTAAGCAGTTGCAGGATATAAATAGTAAATCGGGATCACAAAATGAATTGATTGAAAAAATGAAAGACTCATTGAACGCGTATTCATTGGTGAAGCGTAAAGCTCAGGAGGCCTTCAGCACCTCCCAAAAGCTCAATAAAGAAGAAGTCTGCTTTAATTTTGACTCTACATCTCGCAATTGCATGCCCTTTTCTGCATTTGAAAATATCTGGAACAATCCATTGGCTAAATCTAGGCTCTCCAAAAAAGAAATTACCCTATTTGAAAAGGTCAGAAGATCTAGTGATTTTTCTAAATGGAAAAAATCTCGAGAGGTCTATGAGGAAAATCTTAAAAAATTGAATTCTCTCTACAAGCAAGTCGCCCATGCCGAAAAAGAGGCTTACGACATTCTCTATCAAGAATTCTCTCGCACCGACAACTCCCCCAACCCCTGCCGAGACTTTAAAATATGAAACATCTATTGTGGATAACTCTGTTGATTATGACAACACTAGGACTTTCAGTCGCGAAGGCGCAACTCCCCCCTAGAACAGTCTGTGGGGAATACGAAGTTCAAGGAACGATCCGTAAATCTGAAAAAGATTTTGTAGTGAAACTCTACGAGGGCTCAATCAGTGAGGTCGTTTTCACACTAGCTCCTGACTTGAATGAGCTTGCAAGCATCTACCCAGATACAGCGATCACATTGAGAGCTAAACTTTTGAAGCCCGTAGAAGGCTTCAGAGGTCATTTGGATTCACTTAAGACTGCGGCCCAGATCAAAGAGATGACGGAGGGGAAGGCTTACTCTGAGCGTTTTGCCCGTGATGATATGAAGGAAAGGGTTCCAGATCCTTTGCATCCCGAGATGGACTCTTCTTTCAAGCTTATTAAGGAGCTTCCTTGCTCTGGAGAGAAGTCTAAAACCAAGAAACCCCCGATTAAAAAGTAAGCATTGATCTTCACCGACCCATGAACTAAAAAGGCCAGCATTATGAAGAAAAAAGGCAGATCCTCTAAAGAACTCGAAAGCTTCGCACTGGGTGCAAGTAAAACAGATTATCCGCAGACTTATGCACCTGAAATGCTTGAGGCTTTCGATAATAAGAACCCTGGCAAAATTGCGTGGACGACTTTGGTGTGCACAGAGTTCACCTCTCTATGTCCAAAGACCCACCAACCGGATTTCGCTAAGATTTTTATCAACTATATCGGTGATAAGAAAATGGTGGAGTCAAAGTCCCTAAAACTCTATCTCTTCAGTTTCCGTAATCACGGGGACTTCCATGAAGATTGCGTTCAAACTATTTGTGATGATTTGGTGAAACTCATGAAGCCAAAATACATTGAAGTGATCGGCGAATTCACTCCGCGCGGCGGGATCGCGATCTATCCTTACGCAAGCTATGGCGCGAAGGATAAGTTCTTCCAAGACTTGTATAAAAAACGTCTGGCGGAATACGCTCCAGGAAAATTCTCGATGGAGCTGAGCAAGCTTTACTAGTTTTTCAGAATTCAAAATAAAAAAAGACCGAAAGCTTTAAACTTTCGGTCTTTTTTTATTTACGAAGTGGTTCCGACTATTATTGAGCTTCGCACATCGCTGTTACAACGTATTTGTAACCACGATATGATTGTGTTGCCTTGCACGTACGACCGTAGTCTGTACAATTCGCGCGCTCGATGACATCACCTTTTTGGTTTTGAGCCATCACACTGTTGCCTTCGCACCAGCTAATGTAATCCACTTCAATTTCTTCGCGAGGAATCGCAGCAGCAGCAACCAACTCGTCTGTTTGAAAAACACCAGCCATTGCCGGACCCGCCACTAACATCATCGCTACGATTAGAGATTTCACAATAAACTCCTTAAGATTCTTGAGAAGGCAGAACCTACGCCTTTCTGGCCTTTCGCGCAAGGGGCGGAATTAGGCCATGAAAAGAGGTGAATGCTGTTCATTGTTTAGACGGTTATAAACCAAGAAAAGTCTACATTCCGGGGGCTAAAAAACCCAAGAAAGCTCCTGGGGCAAACCCCTTTGCTTACCAGCAGGTAAGACACCACGCTGGTGACGGTTGTTGGGTGGCACCTTTACTTCAAAAATAAGTTGTGAATTCTCAGAAGAGCGAATCTTTTTTTGATTTAGAAGTTAGCTCCGGTAAAAACTATCTTATTTACGATTGCCTAGAAATTCTGGATGACCTCAATGCGCACAGAGGTTGCAGATAGTGACGGTGATGCATATGTCTTCGATTGAGTCTTTCCTCGGTGTTATCGCAGAAATGATCGAAAGAGGGTGGGAAGGGTTCTTAGAACGTCCCGGTGGCCATTTGGGATTAAGGTTCTATATTCAGCCCGGAGTCGCTATCCTCTTGGCTGTTCGTGATGGAATTCGCGACTCGAAGCGCGGGGGTTATCCTTTTCTAAGTGCCATATTTCATTACCCGGTCAAGCGACGACAAATCCTTAAGAATGCCTGGTTGCAGATTCGGAATGTTTTTTTTGTGAGTGTAATATTGGACATCATTTATCAATTTATGAAGCATGAATTCGTGATCTATCCGATGGAGACTGTCTTTACGGCCACTTGTCTTGCGCTTGTACCCTACGTCATTTTTCGAAGTTTAACAGGCCGATTTGCGAAGATAATCATGAAACATAGAATGAGATAAAGGATTTATCACTTGATGGTGCTCAAAATATTTAAAGAAGGAATTCGACCGTGAATACTTTAAAGGCCGCGCGCACATATAACCAAGCCCATATCCCCAGACGTTACACACCAGGCAAGCGCCGCATGAGTATATATTGGACTTGGAGTTATCCGTGGGAGGGGCAACGTGATATTGCCGCGATGGAGAATCGCTTTTCAACAATAACGGAGGTGCGCACCGTTCTGTGGCCTGCATATGAAACGGAAGAGTGGAATGCGCAGAATTTTCTCCAAGGGATTGCGGGGACTCTGGAGCTTTTTCATCGCTCGACCTTGAGTTTTCAGAAAGTTGCTGGCGAAGTGACGGATCATCCCGTAGCGGTATTTCAGCGCATTGATCAAGCAGGTTACAAGCAACCGATTGATGAACGTATTCTGGCAGATACGGACACGTTACTTGTTTTTGGGTTGGATCACCTATTGTCTGAGCAAGAGGCCGCGCCAGAAGAGGTGGCTGCGATCCAGGAGTGGTTAAAACGCGAAGGGACTTGTTTGTTGTTGGCTCCCCATCACGACGTGGGATTCACCAATGATTTGAAACAGCGGCAGATGGAGTATCTTCATCATGGAGATACTCTCGTTCCGCGGCAGCAACGGTTTAGTCTTTACACTCGTTCCTTAATGAAGGCCCTCAATGTACCTGTCCACAACACTTATGGATTGCGACCGGCTCGTCTGAAAGACACCAATCAGATTGCCCCACTCACTGCTTTTCGAGATTTTGATAAATTAGGCTTGTTGAACAATGTACCAACGCTCAATTTCCATCCGCACTTACCGCACTATGAGTTGGTGAATGCTGATGAGAAGAAAATTCATCTTCTTGCTCGTCAGCCTATTGATTTGGACAGACCACATCCTTTTACTATTGCTGGGAACAAAGAGTTCAACTGTTTATTGTGGATGCCGCCTGATGAAAAACGTGCGGGTGATATTATTCTGGTGGACTCGACACACTTCACTACGCTTTTTGGTGGCACGGAAAGTCTTGAACATTTCTGGCGCAATTTAGCTCTGATGCACTGAGAATAGAAAATTGAAAATAGAGGATTTTTGCTGCGCAAAAATGGCGGAGAGAGCGGGATTTGAACCCGCGGTACACCTTTTGAGTGTACGAGCGTTTAGCAAACGCTTGGTTTCAGCCACTCACCCACCTCTCCGCAAGCTGTCTATTGTGACTAGGACATTGAAGGTGCCACAGCCCTGACGGCAAATCAAGGACTTGGACAGATTCCTTTTGTAAAATTGTCGAGAATGCTTGCTTTTTGGAAAGTCAGGAGCTATCACTACGTCTCTTTCTTCAGTGCACTCGTAGCTCAGCTGGATAGAGTACTTGACTACGAATCAAGTGGTCAGAGGTTCGAATCCTCTCGAGTGCACCATTTTTTCTCTCTAAATTGCCCACAAAACTTGCAGAATTCTGATTGGAAACACCGCTTTTTTGCTCCCTTTTGTGTTCTATCACCTTTAAGATTCCCTTATGAACAAAAGACTCTTTCTTAAAACGACCGCAATGTTACTTGCGCTTGCTGGTGTTATTTGGGCCATTCGAGCTTTGCAGTCCTATGAGGGACCCAAAAATGACGATGCTTTGTCAGTTCTTCTTGGGGGAGACGCTAAACCCTTCAACTGGTGCCCTGAAAACACCATTCTAGTAGAGTGGTTTGCAGCGGGAGGAGATCGTCAGCGCACTTTTGAGAAGGCCACAGAGGCCGCAAGTGTGTGCGAGCTGATGATTGAGGGCTTTTCTTCCGAAGGACTTGAAAAACCGACGTTCCGCAAACTTTTGGTGGCGACAGATTCTCAGGGAAAAGAAAAAGTTTTGGAAAAAGCCGAGGGTCATGAGGTTTATCGAGTGGACGGAATGCCTTTTAAAGCCCCCATGTTGAAGAAAGCTTTGGAGCGCTTGGATAAAAAACCAGCCCCTGAAGATCGCGGACTATAATCTGTTTGACAATATCGGGCCCTGGCCCTAATTTAGGTTCCTTACCGAGTTCAGGAGTAGCTCAGTCGGTAGAGCAAGCGGCTGTTAACCGCTGGGTCGGGGGTTCGAGT